>Ga0307513_10000030_pt1 | contig 190657 bp, 167 predicted proteins | sample 15_EM_MG_FD_202174 | JGI IMG/M metagenome (GOLD analysis project Ga0307513, IMG submission 202174) | Populus trichocarpa ectomycorrhiza microbial communities from riparian zone in the Pacific Northwest, United States - 15_EM | ecosystem: Host-associated > Plants > Roots > Unclassified...
GGCCGCCGCTGCGAGTGCCAGGAAGCGGCGCCGGTCGGTGGAAAGGGTCATTGCCGGTCCTTTCGGGAAGGTGCGCTCAGGAATCGCGCACAGAGGTCAGCAACTGGAGTTGATCTGGGTGATCAGGGCCCGGCGAGCGAGGACGCGGTCCAAGACCGGAACATGCGGCGCCCCTCCCCGATAGCCTCGACCAAAAGCAGGTACTCGTTCCTGCCTTGGATCTTGTAGACGTTCGACCCCTCGAAAAGCCAGCTTGGACGGTGAAGGTGATACCGGTGTCGATTTGATTGGGGCGTTGCAGAACCCGGTGCCGGAAAACCCGGGGTAGTTGGATTCGACGGCGCCTTCGCCTGTGGCGCTCTCAGCCTCGTAGCGGGCGGCCTGCGCTTGCGCGCTCGGTGCAGGCCCGTGCCGGCGATCAGCACGGCGATCGGGATGAGGAAATAGAGCAGTCGGCGCACCGAACCTCCTAGGCGTGGTCGTCCAGTGCCGGACCGGACGGAAAGAATATCGATCCTCATCGATGCAAAAATTGTTGCAGGAAGATTCGACGAGGACAAGGATCGAGCCGATCGCGAAATTCTTTCGTGCTTGAGACTCCACTTGCCGTTTGACCGACTCCACAGGCGGCTCTATGTGATCAGAAGTCCGATCGCAAAATGGTTCTTGCTCGGGTTCCTATATCTGGATCTGCCCGGAATGCGGACCAATCAAGAATGCGGCCAGGTCGTCCGCGAACACCACCGGTTGCTTCCGGTTGCGTGCGCCGGTCTTCATCGTGGCTCGGTTCACGTGGGTCTTCACCGTTGCGGGGCTGATGAAGAGGCGCCCGCCGATCTCGGTGTTCGAGAGCCCGGCCGCTACGAGGACGGCGACCTCTCGCTCCCGGTCGGTCAGGTCCGACAGGCCCGGGCCCACTCGGGTCGTTGGTTCCTCGGGCTCGGTGAGGACCCGCTCGATGAGCGCGCGCGTGGCCCGCGGCGACAGCAGCCGCTCCGTCCGCGACGGTGCGGATCGCCGCGATGAGCGACTCCGGGTCGACCCCTTTACCCATAGATCTATACTCTTCAATATACAAGTAGTGAACAAAAGTTCGCTATGCGAACGCATGGTGGGCGGATTGAGAAAGGAACACAGAGATGACTCCGTGGTCAGTCCAACAAGGAGCAGTGCTGGGCAAGCGTCCGCTGGTCCGCGCCGCCGTTTTCGTCGGCGCTCTCGCCGTCGTCTTCGCGATGGCCGTCCTGTCTGTGCCGGCCGCCAACGCAGAAGGAGCGGCCGTCGGCACGGACGTGCAGGCCGCAGCCACCGTCGCGAGTGAATCCGTCGACGCCGAGCAGCAGCGTTCGATGGGCTTCATCGGGTGCTCGATGGCCGAGAACGTCGCCCAGGGGTACGTCGCGATCGGCGGCACACGCATGTGGGGGCCGTACGGCACCGGCGGCGCGGTCGTGCAGTCGTGGACCGATCCCAACTCCTCGTCGTGGCAGCGGTTCGACCAGCAGGCCGCCCAACACGGGACGCCCTCGGCAGTGTGGATCCAGATCTGCATCTTCGGCCAGGCCGGCGCCACCTATCAGGAAGTCCAGCAGCTCATCGCGAACACGCGGCTGCACACCTCCGAGGACGTGACCATCTACATCACCGGCCAGCCCTTGTACGACCCCGGGCGGGTCTGCTTCCTCGCCGGCCAAGGCGGACCGGAGCTGACCGACGGCCTGGCCCAGCAGGCGGCCGCTGACGTGAGTCAGAACGTGACCTATTCGGGCACGTTCCACCTCGCGGGCAACGAGGTCGCCGACGGCTGCCACGCCAACGCGGCGGGCCAGCGGTCGCTCGGCCAGCAGGCCCTGGACTACTGGGGCTGACCTGGCATGCCGCGACCGGGCGGTTGCCCGGTCGCGGCACCGGGGACCTGGTGGTTCGTTGGGTCGGAGTGATCCGGACGAGCTGAAGTATCAGGCCTCCGTGTGGCCGTGGACGAGGCGTTTGATGGAGCGGATGCTGATGCCGTGTTCGGCGGCGAGCGCTTCTTGAGTGACGCCGGCGTTGAAGGCGGTGATCAGCTCCGTGCGTTCAGCGACAGAGAGGCGTTTCCCGAGCGACGGTGGGGTGCTGGCGGGCAGGCGGTAGAGGGCTGTTCGCCGAGGGAGTCGGCGGCCGACGGGCCGGTTTCGGGGCCTCGGGCGGGCAACGGGCCCGCTAAGCGCTGCAACAGGCCGTCTAGCTGGGGGTTTAGGTTCGAATAAGTGAGACTTAGGCGGCCAGGAGCAAGTCAATTCCGCATGATTGCTCTGCAAGTACGGACGCCGCCACGATCCTGATGGCGAGCACCTAAGCGCTTCATAGTCGGTCGCGTACAGGACTCGCAGGCCACCGGCCGGGATCGTCTCAGAGCCCTCGGGCGGCGGGAGGATTCGCCGAGAAGAGCCTCACCCGTCGTCGACCCGCTCCTGTCCGGTCTTCGGAGAGTTCGCGGATGCAGTTCTCGGAGGTGTCGGCGTTCTTGCGGTCACAGTTGCCGCGGGTGTACTCGGGAGTTGGTGTGGAGGTACCTCGCGGGGCCGTCGGTGAAGTCGTAGATCGCGACCGTCTGGGTGTCTTCCAGTGGACCCGCCGGCGGCATGAGGAAGTGCGTCTCGTCGATGGGGAGCAGTCGGTATCTGATGCGGTCAGGCCGCTGGAGGAACGCCGCCTCCATCGGATCGAGGGCCAGGGTCAGGTACAGGTCGCCGTCCTCGGCGGCGACCTCGAAGCATGCGCCGGGGCGTTCGTAGATGCCTTCGTACCTGGATGGGTCGAGGTTCAGTGTCGGATCTGGTGCGGGCAGTTCCGGGATCGTCACTGTGCCCAGGTCGGTCAGGATCTCGTTGAAGACCTTGCGGTAGAAGCTTTCCCGTGGTCCGCCGTTGGTCAGCATGGCGATGGCGGTGTTCGAGTCCGGCAGGATTCTGAGTCGGGCGTTCTGGCCGATCGTGCTGCCGTCGGACGCGTAGACGGTTTGGCCGTGCCAGTCGCAGACGATGAGCCCGAGTGCCCATTCAGGCCCGAACATGTACGGATCCGGTACGGGCACCCGCGATCGCATCATCTCCCGGACACCCTCGGCCGAGACGATGCGGGTGCCATCCGGCCCCGAGCCCTCGGTCAGGAGGACGTGCGCCATGGCGAGGACTTCCAGGACCGTCGAGGTGATGTTGCCGCTGGGACCGTAGGCCCGTGGCAGGTGATCGATCGGCGTGAGGATCGGACCCTCCTCAAGGGACCGGATCAGGTGTCCGGCCGCGGCCCTGGTGGGATCGACGTCCTCGTGCCGACTGTTCGTCCCGGTCAGCCTGAGCGGATCGAAGAGGCGGTCCCGCATGAGATCGTCCCACCGTTTGCCGTCGTGCACCTCGAGGATCCGTCCGAGAATCCCGTATCCGAGCGCCGCGCTGTAGCCGTGGGTGCGGCCCAGGGGAAACACCTGCGGGGCGTCGGCGATGTTGGCGACCATGCGCTCGTAGACGTCGTCGCCTTCGCCGGGATCGCCGAAGTCCTCCTCGATCCCGTTGGTGTGGAAGAGCAGATGGCGCGGGGTGACCTTGGCGGTCGTTTCGGGGTCGGCCACGGAGAAGTCCGGCAGGTAGGTGCGCACCGGCACGTCCAGGTCGACCTTGCCCCCGTCGACCAGTTGCATGAGGGCCAGCGCGGTCCAGGTCTTGGTCATGGAGCCGCACTGGTAGACGGTCTCCGGTGTCGCGGGTGCGCGTGTCTCGATGTCCATGACGCCGACGGCGAGTTCGGTGAGATCCCCGTCGTCAAGTACGCCGATCGCGGCGCTGGGGATGCCGTATTCGGCGAGGAGTTCGGTCGTCCTGGCGCGAATCCGCGGTACGTCGATGCTCATCGCGGCAGACCGATTGCGTTGGCGGCGTCGGCTTCGAAATACTCGGTCGTGGCGAAGGCTCCGGTGTGGGACTCGAAGAAGCCCCGAATGGCCTCGACCGAGTCGCCGACGATGATGTTCACCGCTGTGGTCCCGTCTTTGGCGGCGACCGCGAGTTTCCATTGGGCGCCTGTGGGGAGTTTGGTGTACGCCTGCTTCAGGCGGATCCAGAACTCGCCTTCATCGGCGATGGTCGATACTGCCATTACGTGCTTCATGGTGTTCCCCTCTGGTTTCCTAATGAGGAAAAGCTACGTTGCGTTTCAAGAAGTGTCAACATAAATCAGCTCAATGTTGCTGTTTGCATGCCAATCGTTGCAACAGATATGCTGATAAATGCAACTACCCGATCCAGTTCGTTGCAATGTACTGTTGGCGAACGCAATAGAGGAGGTATGCCGATGCCCGGAGGCAGGCTGACCGATGAGGATCGCCGACGGATCGAGGTATGGCTGGCCGAGGGACTCGGGTACGCCGAGATCGCCCGACGCCTCGGCCGGCCGACGTCCACCGTCAGCCGCGAGGTCGTCCGCAACGGTGTCCCCGGTGCCTACCGGGCCGATCGCGCGCAGCGAGCCGCCGATGACCGTGCGCGCCGCCGCCGCCGGCCGTCCCGGCCCGCCGACCCGGCGGCCGACGAGCGGTCGGCGGCGACAGGGAACGACTTCGTGGACGACTTCGCGGCCTTGCTGGCCACGACCGGCATGCCCCGCATGACCTCCCGTGTCTTCGTCTGCCTACTCACCGCCGACGCCGACGGCTTGCCCGCCGCCGACCTGGTGCGGCGGTTGCGGGTCAGTCCGGCGTCGGTGTCCAAGTCCATCGCCTTCCTCGAAGACATGGAGCTGGTGGCCCGCCGACCGGATCCCGGCAGTCGACGCGAGCGATACGTCATCGACGACGAGGTCTGGCTCCGCGCTTGGCAGGCCGACACTGGTGCCCACGGCCGGGTCGCGACCGCCGCCGAGCGGGGCGTCGCGATCTTCGGCGCCGACTCGGTCGCCGGTGTCCGACTGGCTACGATGGGCCGGTTCTTCTCTCGGCTCAGTGATGAGATGAGCGGCAGCACCCTTGCCGATTCGGTCGTTGACGACGCACTGACCGTGGTCGCCGCCCTCGCTCAGGTCGGACGACCGCTCACGCTCGGCGCACTGACCACCGCCCTCGATTGGACTCGAGACCGCACCGCCGCAGCTCTCGAGGCGATCCGGCACCACCCGGACATCGCCGATCCCCTAGACCTGCAACCCATCGACCCAGACAGCTACACCATTACCACCAGACCAGATCGCCTAAGCCGAGCCCAACGCCAGGCCCTCGGGGAGTGAGGCGCCATGGGTCTTCCGGGCAGTCGGCACCGGCTAACCGGATGATCGAGTCACCAAGGCCAAGAATGAGGATGATTGTCGCGTCAGTGGTGGTCGAGCGGAGGTTCTCCTGAACCACCAACCGGCGCCATGACTTCCGCAAGGACGATCGACTCACCCTTTACACGCTGGGCCAGCATCATCGCCATGACCCGCCGACCCTCCAAGATGAGTCGAAGGACAGCCAGGGAGTGTTGGGCAGGCCATCTCTACCTGATCGGCTGCGGCGACTCTGCCATCCGAGAGCGCCGCTACCTCGCCGTACATGCACGAAGACACCGGGAACATGTTTCATGTTCCCGGTGTCCGTTTGTCGACCAGAACTCCAGGCCAGAAGCAACTGCTTCTGGCCTGGCTTGCTTTCATCAGTGCGGGCGGCTCAGGTTGCCGTCGATCGGCTCGGCGAGTGAATGGAATGGACTCGCCTGACGGGCATCCTCGAACACCCCCTAGACGGGAGCACCCCTCATGAAAGCTGTCATTCAACCCCGGTACGGGACGGCTGATGTCGTCTCCGTCGGTGAGCTTCCGCGACCTGTTCCGGGGGACGGCGAGGTCCTGATTCGGGTCCGGGCCGCTTCGCTCAACGGGTCTGACCGTGAAAATCTTGTCGGTCGGCCCTTCTACGCGCGTTTCGGCGGGCTGCGGCGCCCGCGCAATCCGGTGCCGGGGTCGGATGTCGCCGGTGTCGTGGCGGGCGTTGGGCGCTTGGTCACCGAGTTCGCCGAAGGCGATGCGGTGTTCGGCGAGCTGGCCGGGTACCGCGGCGCCCTCGCGGAGTACGTCGCGACCTCGCCGAAGCTGCTGGCCCGCAAGCCGTCCGGTCTGTCGTGGGTGGACGCTGCGGCGATTCCGCAGGCCGGTTGCATCGCGGCCCGGGCGACGCTCGGGTTGGGGCCGGGTGACCGCGTGCTGGTCAACGGCGCCGGGGGCGCCGGTGGGGCGCTCGTGATCGGTCTCGCCAGGCACTTCGGTGCCCTGGTGACCGCCGTGGACCGTGCGGACAAGGCCGGCTACCTGCTGCGGCTCGGCGCGGACGAGACGATCGGCTTCGAAGACGAGGACTGGGCCGACCACCGCGACCGCTACGACCGCGTCGTGGACCTCATGGGGCACCGCTCGCCGCAACGCGTGCATCGGGCCCTGCGCCCCGGCGGCACCTACTTCATGGTCGGCGGGCACACCCGCATTCTGTTCGCGACGCTCTTGGCGGGTCCGCTGATCCGTTGGACCACAGGGAAACGCGTCAGGGTGCTGGTGGTGTCGCAGTCGCGCGCCGAGCTGGAGGCGGTGACCGCGCTGGTCCTCGACGGTTCGGTCGTCTCCGTGGTCGACCGGGTCTGTCCCTTGGACGAGGCGCCCGCGGCGCTCGCGCGGCTCGCCGCGGGGGACGTCCAGGGCAAGCTCGTCATCGAGGTGCCCTGACGCGAATTGCCGTTTAGTGTTGCGGCTCAACCGGTTTCGGGGGACGGTTCGACCGACCGTCCCCCACCGATTCCTCAGGCCCCGGGCACCCTGTCCAGGAAGCCGTGCACCGCTTTGATCTTGCCGTTCTCGTCGAGGTTGACGACGTCGAAGCCCAGTACCAGCAGCTCGTTGCCCTCGGGTCCGAGGCCCCAGGCGAAGCGGGCCTGGTCGTGGTGGCCGTCCACGTCGCCGACCAGGCGGAACGTCCAGCCCGGGAACTGCTGGTGGGCTCCGGTGATGAAGGCGTCGACGCCGTCGTGGCCCTCGACCGCCGCCATGGGGTCGACGTAGCTCACGTCCGTCGCGAAGACCTCGCCGATGAGCTGCTTGCGCTGCACCGGGTCCTGCGTGTTGAAGGTGTCGATGTACTTGGTGCCGATGGCGTTGAAGTCGTTCATGGCTCCTGCTTTCTGATGTGGGTCCCGCCGGTTCGGAGGAACGTCACCAGTCTGTTCGACGCGGAGCCGTCCGTCGATTACCTGTGAGGTAATGAGCCTGCTTACCTGTGGTTCTAGACTGGCCTCATGACGACGCGAAACGCCGGCCCCGCGACCGGCCTCAGCGCGGGCGAACTCGTCCGGCACTGGCGCACCCATCGGCACCTGACCCAGCAGGAACTGGCGATCCAGTGCCGGGTCTCGTCCCGCCACCTGAGCTTCATCGAGACGGGGCGGTCGAATCCCAGCGCGGACATGGTGATGCGGGTGTGCGAGGAGCTCGACGTGCCGCTGCGGCATCGCAACGGCATCCTGCTCGCCGCCGGTCACGCGCCCGCCTACGGCGAGTCGTCGCTGGAGCAGCCGTCGATGAAGAACGTCAGCGCGGCGCTCATCCAGATCCTGGACGGGCACATGCCCTTCCCCGCGATCGTGGTGGACCGGCACTGGACGATGGTCGACGCCAACGCGGGGATCGACCGGCTCCTTGCGGGTTGTTCCGCGGAGCTGCTGGAACCGCCGGTGAACGTGCTTCGGTTGAGCCTGCACCCGGACGGCATGGCGCCGCGGATCCGCAATCTTCCACAGTGGAGAGGTCATGTGCTGTCGCGGCTGGAGCACCAGCTCCGCGCCACCGGTGACATGGAGCTGGCGCGGCTTCTCGAGGAGCTGCGCGACTACCCCGGCGGCACCGACCATGCCCCGCGCGACAGCCTGGTCGTCCCGTTGCGGCTCGAGACCGAGGCCGGTGAGCTGTCCTTCTTCAGCACCACGACGGTGTTCGGCACGCCGATGGACGTGACGGTCGCCGAGTTGGCGATCGAGTCGTTCTTTCCCGCCGACGACCGGACCGGCAGGCTGCTGCGCGGCGAAGAGCCGTTCTAGAGCCGCCTCACCGGCCGGTCGCGGGTTCGGGCATGACCGGTCGCCGACCGGGTACCCCCCTCGACTCGTAGCAGAGGAGGAGACATGTCTGATCATCACGAGGCCCACGGGCAGCAGGACGAGGACGGCGCTCCCGGCGCGGAGGAGTACAAGGCGGGCGAGCGCTTCGGGTTGACTCCCGAAGAGGAACGTCGAGGCACCCCGCTGCAGCAGGAGGTCGCCGGGGACGTCCCCACGATCGCGGGCCGGCAGGACGACCCCGTTCCGCACGGACCCGTCCCGGGCGACCCGCGGAGGCCCGACCCGCTCCAGCCGGTCCCGGACCCGAATCTGCCCGACCCGTTGCGGCCGTATCCGGAGCCCGGTGAACCCGATCCGACGCCGCCCCGGCCGGGCGAACCGTTCCCGCCGCAGTCGTAGTAAGACGGCGGACGCCGACCCGCTGCCGACCTTTGACGAAGAGGGCCGCGCTTCTCACATTGCCGGGACCGTCCTCTGAGGCGGACCGCATTAGCTGAGACGCGTTGGCCCCCTTGCTTGGTTGTCTCGGGACCGAGGTCGATTGGGTGAGAATCCCCTCGTTGTGCCCCATGGGCATTCACGACAAAATGGCCGAATGAAAATCGCTCGTGTTCTTGCCGGCGCCGCTGCCGCGTCGACCATCGGCATCTTCGCTCTGGCCGCCCCGGCGTCCGCACAGGAGGTCGCTCAGCCCGTGGCTCCCGCCGACGACTGGGGCAACACCATCTTCCTCACCTTCGACGACGGGCCGGGAGGCTCGTACACCGACCAGATCCTGGAGGTGCTGGCGGACAACGACGCCAAGGCCACCTTCTTCCAGCTCGGCCAGAACGCCGAGAACGATCCCGCACGGGCCCAGTCGGTCCTGGAAGCGGGCCACACGCTGGGCAACCACTCCTGGAGCCACCCCGACCTCACCCAGCTGACCCGCGCGGAGGTCGATGAGGAGATCTCCAGCACCCAGAACCTCCTGGAGAGCTTCGGAGCCGAGGTCAACTGCTTCCGTCCGCCCTACGGCGCGACCAACACCGCGGTCAACACGGCGATCACCGAGGCGGGCCTGAAGCGGCAGCTGTGGAACGTCGACACCGAGGACTGGTCGCGGCCCGGGACCGACGCGATCGTGGACGTCCTGATGTCGGCCACGCCGGGCGACGTGGTGCTGATGCACGACGGCGGCGGCAATCGCTCGCAGACGGTCGAGGCCCTGGCGATCGCACTGCCGCAGCTGACGGAGCTGGGCTACAACTTCGGGATCACCCCGAAGTGCAGCCCTGTCTAAAAAGGATTTAGCACCGATTCGGTGGACCGGTTCTGACGAGCGAGTCTCCTGCGAGACTCGCTCGTCGCGCTCTACGAGGACCTTCACGTCCCACGGACCGAGCCGGAGCGACGCGCCCGCCTCGTGTTCCGTGTCGTCCAAGGCGTCCGCGACCGCGGCGGGCAGCGTGAAGTCCGCCTCGTCCCAGGACCAGTTGTGCACGAACCGGACCGTGCGGCCCTCGCCCGTCACACCGCTCGTCACCGTCAGACTCGGATGCACCGGCCGCCACGCGCTCTCCGGCGCGATCCACTCGAACAGCGCTTTCCCGAAGGCCGCGTTGGGAATCGTGCCGACGTAGGTGATCCGGCCTGCTCCAGAGGCGGCCGTCGTCGCGGCCGGGAAACGGCCGTAATGCGGGTGGACGTACTCCGCCAACGACTCCGCGCCCGCGAGCACCAGCCCGTCGGCCCACTTCGCCGCCCCCGCATCCGGACCGAGTACCAGCGGTGAGCCCTCCGCCGCGCGCACCCCGATCTCGCCGTCGAGGTTCGCGAACTCGTCGTACCAGACCCCGGCCGCCGCATCGAGACGAGCGGGTTTGACCTCGAGGCGCGCCCGGGCCTCCTCGTCGCCGTAGCCGGTGCGAGGGCCGATGACCAGGTGCCCGCCCGCGGCGGCGTACGCGCCCATCCAGTCCAGCAGTGCGTCGTCGGCCGCGTAGATCCCCGCCGCGACGAGCACCGGGAACGCGGCGACCGCCTCGGCCGGGTCGCCGAGCTGCTCGGTGTGGACGATCCGCGACTGGAGTCCGGCGTCGAAGGCGCCCTTGTAGAACGGACCGGTGATCGAATGGAGCGACCCGCGGTCGGGGCTCCCGTCCGCGTTCGCGAGCGCCGGCTGCGCCGCGAGCGCCCACTCGCTCTCCTTCGAGGAGAGGACCGCGACGTCGACGTGGGGGACCAGGCCGTCGATCACCGCTCCGGCCTTGCGGAACTCGGCCCCGATCGTCGCGAGCTCACGGTAGGTCCGGCCGGGCCGCTGGCTGTGGGGAAGGACCCCGCCCCAGTACGTCTCGGCTCCGAAGTGGAGGGTGTGCCAGTGCCAGTACTCGATCATTCTGGCACCGCGCGAGACCAGGGCCCACGCGGCCTGGCGCCACTGCCCGTCGTACGCGGGCTTGTTGTGCGAGGGCTCCCCGATCGACGACGCGTTGGTCTCGGTGATCAGGAACGGCTCCTGCCGCGCCCCGTACATCGCGTCCGCGGCCTGGTACAGCGACCAGGTGCCGTTCAGTGTCCAGTGAGGAGTGTCGCTGGCCGGGTTCACGGGCAGCGCCAGGCTGTCCTGCATCCGGTAGTACGGGTTCCCGCTGGTCACGTCGAGGCTCTCGGCCACCGCCCGCTCGTCGATCCCGGGCCTGCCGTAGCTGATGCAGGTCGTGACGAACTGGTCCTCGCGCGCGTACTCGCGGGCGATGTCGCGCTGCCAGGCGATGAACTCGGTGGTCTGCCGGGTCTGGAACCGCCGCCAGGCCTGCTCGTACTGCGGCTGCGCGTTCCCGTCCGGACGCCACAGGTCGGCCCACATGGAGAGCCTGTGCGACCAGTACACCAGGCCCCATTCGCGATTGAGGGTCTCCACGTCGCCGTACTGGTGGCGCAGGTGGTCGACGAACCGCTGGAAAACGCCCTCGTTGTGGTAGAGCTGCACCCCGGGCTCGTTGTCGACCTGGAAGCCGATCACGGCCGGGTGGTCGCCGTAGCGCGCCATGATCTTGCGGATGACGCGCTCGGCGTGGAACCGGAAGGCCGGGTGGGTGTAGTCCGCTTCCTGCCTGCCGCCCCAGTTCACGCGTCGGCCGGTCTGGTGCTCCGCCGCGATCTCGGGGTAGAGCCGGACGAGCCACGGCGGCACCGCGTACGTGGGCGTGCCGAGGATGACGGCGATGCCGTGTTCGTGCGCGCCGTCCAGGACCGGCTGGAGCCAGTCGAGGTCGAAGCGCCCGTTCTCCGGTTCCCAAGTGCTCCATACTGACTCGCCGACGCGGATGACGGAGAAACCGGCCTCGGCCATGAGGTCGAGGTCGGTGGCGAGGCGTTCGAGCGCGGCCTCGGTGCCGAGGCCGTCGGCCGCGGCGGGCTGGTACTCGTAGTAGTAGGCGGCTCCGAACAGGATCGGATTGGGCCACTGCGTCATTCGGTTTCCTTCACGGTGGGTTTCGTGGTTCGGGGGCCTTCTGAATCGGGCCCCGATGGGGCAACGGGCGTCCGGACCCGGATCTGGATCCGGACGCCCTCCCCTCGATCCGCCCTCACACGGATCGGGTCAGCCCTTCACGGCGCCGGTGATGACGGCCTTCGTGAAGTGTTTCTGGATGAACGGGTACATGATGACGATCGGGATGATCGTGCACACGACCACGGCCATCTTGAGTGCGGCGGTCGGCGCGGCCTCGCCCTGGTCCTGGTACTGGGCGGCGGCCTGCGCGCCGTCGGGGAGCCCCTGGGTGGACATGAGCATCCGCTGGAGCACGACCTGGATGGGCTGGGTGTCCAGGCCGGGCGTGTAGAGCACGGCGGAGAAGTAGAGGTTCCAGTAGCCGACCGCGTAGAACAGGGCGATGACGGCGAGGATCGCCTTCGACATCGGCAGCACGATCCTGAACAGGGTGCGGAACTCGCCGGCGCCGTCGATCTTGGCGGCGTCGATGAGCTCGGTGGGGATCGAGTTCATGAAGAACGCGCGCAGGATGATGATGTTGAAGGTGCCCACGGCCCCGGGCAGGATCAGCGACCAGTAGCTGTTGAACAGGCCGAGTTTCTGCACCACCAGGAAGCTCGGGTACATGCCCGGTCCGAACAGGAACGTCAGCAGGATGAACCACAGGATCGGGCGGTGCAGCAGCGAGCCGGTCCGGGAGAGTGCGTAGGCGCCGCAGACGGTGAGGACCAGGCTGATGGCGGTGCCGACGATGGTGAGGGTGGCGGTCAGGAGCAGTGAGTCGGTGAGCGCGCCGCCGGAGAAGATCTCGCGGTAGGCCGCGAAGCTCACGTCGGTGGGCAGGATGAGGAGGTTGCCCCCGGCGCTGCTCAGCGCCTCCTCGCTCGCGAAGCTGGTGGCCAGGACCGCCCAGATCGGCAGGACGATCGCGGCCGCGTAGCAGGTCATGAACAGGGCTTTGACGGCCTTGCCGGCCGGCGTCGGCTCCTCGTCCCAGACGGGGCGGTTGCTCTTGCGGCGGGGCTTGATGCTTTGAACGGCGGTCATGACTTCTGGTAGATCCCTTGCTCTCCGAGGCGGTGGGCGATGTTGTTGGCGATGAGGATGAGGATCAGCCCGATGACGCCTTTGAACAGGCCCGCGGCGGTGCCGAAGGATTCGCCTTGGCTGCCGATGATGCTCTGGTAGTACACGTAGGTGTCGAGCACTTCAGTCGACTGGTAGCCGATGGATTGGCGTTGGAGCTGGTACTGCTCGAAGCCCACGGAGAGGATGCCGCCGATCTGCAGGATCAGCAGCAGGATGATGACCGGCCGGATGCTCGGCAGGGTGATGTGCCAGAGCCGGCGCCACCGGTTGGCGCCGTCGGAGGCGGCGGCTTCGTACAGGCTGGGGTTGATCGAGGCGAGGGCCGCCAGGAAGATGATCATGCCCCAGCCGGCGTCTTTCCACGCCCATTGCATCCAGACGAGCAGGAGGAAGGTGTCGGGGTTGGAGGTGAAGTTCAATCGTTCGCCGCCCGCGCCCATGATCCAGTTGCTGACCAGGCCGTCAGAGCCGAGGACCTGGACGAAGACGGTGACGACCAGGACCCAGGAGAAGAAGTGGGGCAGGTACACGATCGACTGGAACGTGCTGCGCACCTTGAGGGAGATGATGCTGTTCATGGCGAGCGCCAGCACGATGGACAGCGGGAACATGAAGAGCAGGTTCAAGGACGCGAATTTCAGAGTGTTGAGCAGCGCGGGCGTGAAGTACGGGTCGGAGAACAGCCGCTGGAACCACGCGAAGCCCACGAAGGGGTTGTCCCAGAACGCCCGGTACGGGCTGTAGTCCATGAACGCGATGATGTTCCAGGCCGTGGGCCAGTAGTGGAACACCGTGAGGTGGGCGACGACCGGGAGCGCGAGCACCAGCAGCGGCCAGTCGTGGCGCAGTCGCTGGCCCACGGTCCGTCTGCGTCTGACGACCGGTCGATCCGCCGATCGGGTCGCGTCCGCGTCGGGTGGTGCCGTGCTCTGGAGTGTTGCCATCGCTTGAGATCCCAGTCGTCGTAGATCCGGTGGGGCGGGGAGGAGACGGCCGGGCGGTCCTGCTCGAAGGGTCGCCCGGCCGGCAGGTCACTTGTCCTGAATGGACTTGTACATTTCCGTGTAGTACTCGCGCGCGGCCTCGCCGCCGTTGCTCATGAAGGTCTCGACCATCTCGGGAATCGACGAGAGGTCGGCCCGCCCGTACGCGATGTCGTTCTGCTGGTCCCAGAGCGTCTGGGAGGCGGCCTTGAAGTCGGCCGGGCCCTCGATCCGCATGCCCTCGAAGAGGTTCTTCTTGGCGTACTGCTGGATCGAGGCGTCGTAGTCGAACCGGGCCTGGACCACGTCGGGGTCGCCGGTGAGGAAGGTCTGGACCTGGCCGGACAGCGCCTTGTAGTTGACCGGGGCCCCGACGATCTTGCTCCCCAGCTCGGTCAGGACCGGGGTGCCGTCCTCGCCGAGGTCGAAGTGCTCGCCTTCGACGCCGTACTGCAGCAGCTCGTACTCGGTGGTGCCGTACGGGGAGGAGCACCAGTTCGCGACGTCGAGGATCTCCTCGACCTGCTCCTTGCCGAGATCCTTGTTGAGGAAGGTCCAGCCTTCGACCGACGTGCCCATGGAGACGATGGGGGTCCGGCCGTTCGCGGCCAGGGGCGGGAGCGGGGCGAGTGCGCCTTCGACCTCACCGGCCTTGGCCTGGCGCGCGAACTCGTTCCACCAGCCCAGGCTGTCCTGTGTGAACAGGACGGCGCCGGACGCCTGCAGCGCGTGTGCGTCCAGGGTCCCGGTCGGGGCGTCGGGGTGGATGAGCTTCTCGTCCCAGAGGGTGCGGCGGAACGTCAACGCCTCGGTGAACTCGGGCAGCTCGCAGGAATGGATCATCTTCTCCTGGTCCGCGTCCCAGACCCAGCCCTCGCTGTCGCCGGCGTTGAACCACTGGCCGACGAACCAGTCGAGGGTGGCGAAGGCCCACTTGCCGTTCGCGTCGTCGGACCAGGCGCGGCAGACCTCCACGAGTTCCTCGACCGTGGTCGGCATCGCCAGGTTCGCCGCCTCGAGGTAGTCGGTGCGGACGAACACGCAGTTGCCGACGCCTCCGGAGAGGTTGCCGGGGATGCCGAAGATGCGGGCGCTGTCGGGGTCGGCGGGGTCCTTCGACCACACCGACTGGCCCCAAGCCGAGGTCGGCATGCCGGCCAGCAGCGGCCAGCGCTCGGAGATGTCGCCCTTCACGATGTCGGTCAGGTCGTAGAAGTTGTTGACCACCGTCTCCTGGAAGTCGGTGTGGGAGCCGAGCATCCAGCCGAACATCAGGATGGCGTCGCCGTACTCGTTGGCCTTCAGCCACTGCACGGAGGTGTCGGCGAAGGTGTTGCCGTCGGCTTGGCGGAGGTTGACGGTGGTGCCGCCCCAGGCTTCGGTGACCGCTGCGTAGTACGGGTCGTCTCCGGACGGGGTGTCGCCCCAGATCGGCACGGTCAGTTCGTAAGTGCCGCTGCCCGAAGGCAGTTCGGTGACGGCCTGGATCGGTTCGGGGTAGGACGTGAATCCGGAGGGGTGGTTCGGGGGCTCGCCGACCAGGTCGGGTTCGACCGGGAGCGGCCATTCCTTGTACGTGGGAAGGAAGTCGAAGCCCTCGGTCGACTGCGCGGTGCCTTCGCCGGACTCGATGTCGCTGCAGGAGGCGAGGACGGGCAGTCCCGCGGCGCCGGCCGCGCCGAGGCCGGCGACCTTGAACAGGTTGCGCCGGTTCAAGGGCGCGCTCGAGGAGGGAACGGGCATGAGAGGGGTCCTTTCGACGGGACTGCCGGGAGGGGTGGACGAGTGACGAGGTATCACTAAATTTAGATATGCCTACAAACGAAAGGTAACCCGCGAGTGCGTTTGACGCAAGACCTCATGCGCAAAAAAGTCGGATGAATGATGGCGCCGCACGCCAGATCTGCCATGAGATGTCACTGATAGCGCGGTTTGTCAAGTGCGGATGCTGCGAATCCGCGGCGATAGGGAAGTGTTAGATCGGATGAATCGAAGCCGGTGAGGCAGGGATGGCCCGCTGCTCAACCGTGCGGCGCGGCGGTGCTCTCGCGCACCACGAGTTCGGTGGCGAGTTCGACGCGCTGCCGCGGGAGCGTCTCGCCCGCGGCGAGGGCGACGATCAGCTGCGCCGCCGCGGCACCCATCTCCTTGAGCGGCTGGTGGATCGTGGTCAGCGGCGGCACGGTCCACTTCGCCTTCGGCAGGTCGTCGAAGCCGACCACGCTGAGGTCCTGGGGGATGCGCAGGCCCAGTTTCGCCGCGGCGTGGAAGGCGCCGACCGCCGTTCCGTCGTTGCAGGCGAAGATCGCCGTGGGCGGCTCCTCGAGCCGCAGCAGCGTGAACGCCAGGTCCCGTCCGGTCGCGATCTCGAAGTCGCCGTGGCGTTCGAGCGCGGGGTCGAGCGGCAGTCCGGCGAGGTCCAGCCCGGCGCGGAAGCCGTCGAGGCGGGCCCTGGCGGCCTCCATGTGGGCCGGGCCGGTGATCACCGCGATGCGCTGGTGCCCGAGCCCGACGAGGTGCCTGGCGGCGGCGAGCCCGCCGTTCCAGTTGCTCGCCCCGACCGAGGGCGCGTCCGGGTCGGGGTCGCCGGTGGGGTCCAGCAGCACCAGGGGGATGTCGCGGCTGTAGAGGCGGTCGCTCTGCTCGGTGGTGAGGCCGGAGAACACCGAGATGACGCCGAGCGGGCGGCGGGCGAGGACCTCCTCGACCCAGTCCTGGCCCGGCACATGGCGTCCGCCCATCTCGGAGAGGGCGACGCCGAGCCGGTGCTCGCGGGCGACCGATTGGACGCCGCCCAGGATCTCGATCGCGTACAGGCCCCGCAGCTCGTGGAAGAGGACGTCGATGAGCGCGGCCGACTTCGACGGGCGCCGCTGGCGCCGGTAGCCGTGGTGGCGGATGAGCTCCTCGATCTGCTCCCGGGTCGCGGCGGACACGTCCGAACGGCCGTTGACCACTTTGGAGACCGTCGCGGTGGAGACGCCTGCCAGGTCGGCCAGTTGCGCGATCGTCAAGGGGCCTTCGGGGATCGGCCCGGGAGCGAGGGTGGGGCTCATCGCGGCAGTCTATCGCCACGTGCATCACCTGTTTCAACTTCGGCCGGGCCGTTGACTCTATATCGATAAATCTCTATAGTTCGAATCAGCTAAGTTTCGGAACTTCCTTCGAACGTTTCGAAACCGGCTCGGCTCTGTGAGCGATAACAGCAAACTCCGTCGCGCCATCAGAAAGGCACTCCATGCAACGAACGCTTCGCACTCGAGTACTGGGAGCGCTTGCCGTGCTCGCCGTCGCCACCACGCTGGCCTCGAGCGCAGTCACGGCCAACGCCGAGACCGCCGACGGCGAGATCGCGGCCCAGGCCCTGCCGACCTCCTACCAGTGGGAGTCCACCGGCGTCCTCATCAGTCCCAAGCCGAACTCGACCCACAACGTCGTCTCGGCCAAGGACCCCACGGTGGTCCGCTACAACAACGAGTGGCTGGTGTACTTCACCGTCGCGAACACCGCCGGCAACTGGAGCCTGGCCTACACCCACTTCTCGGACTGGTCCCAGGCCGCCAGCGCGCCCGTGACCTTCCTGGACACCAACCCGAACATCGGCAACCGGTACGCCGCGGCTCCGCAGATCTTCTACTTCGCGCCGAAGCAGGAGTGGTACCTCGTCTACCAGACCGGGCCGCCGTCCTACTCCACCAGCAAGAACCCGGCGGACCCGAACAGCTGGTCGGCGCCGAAGAACTTCATCAGCACCACGCCCCCGATCGTGCAGCAGAACAGCAACGGCTTCTGGCTCGACTTCTTCAACGTCTGCGACGCCACCATGTGCTACCTGTTCGCCGGCGACGACAACGGGCACGTGTACCGCTCGGAGACCACGATCGGCGAGTTCCCGAACGGCTTCCGCAACACCAAGATCGTGCTCCAGGACAGCAAGTTCAACCTCTTCGAGGGCGGCGCGGTCTACAAGGTCGACAACACCAACACGTACCTGCTCATCTGGGAGTCGATCGGCTCGGACGGCGTCCGCTACTACCGCTCCTACACCGCCAACGGGCTCAACGGTTCCTGGCAGCCGCAGGCCGCGAACCAGAACGCCCCGTTCGCCGGGCCCGTGAACACCACGTTCCCAGCCGGCGCATGGACCAAGGACATCAGCCACGGCGAACTCATCAGGTCCGGCAACGACCAGACCATGAACATCGACACCGGCAACCTCCAGATGCTCTACCAGGGCCGCAATCCGAACTCCGACGGCATGGAGTACTCCCAGCTCCCGTACCGGCTCGGCCTCCTGACCCTCCGCGGAGGCGGCACGTGCTGACCCCTCCGAATCCCTCAATCCCCGTAACCGCTACCGCTAAGGAGCACCCGATGACTTCGGCCGCACCCGACTTCTCGATCCTGGGCCGCTGGGCCCGCGGCATGGCCGCACTCGCGGCGGCGATCGTGATCGCCACCGCCGCGCTCGTGGCCTTCCACGCCGACCGCGCCGACGCGCAGCCGCCGAACACCAGCGACTGGTACACCATCGTCTCCCGCCACTCCGGCCTCGCCTTCGACATCCAGGGCGTCTCGACCACACCCGGCGCGATCCTCACCCAGTACACCAACGTCGAGGGCAACAACCAGCAGTTCCGCTTCATCGACAGCGGCGGCGGCTACTACCGGATCCAGGTCCGCCACACCGGGCAGGTGCTCGACGTCCTGAGCCGCAGCACCGCGGACGGCGCCGCCGTCGGCCAGTACACCGACGGGAACGGCACCAACCAGCAGTGGCAGGTCAACAAGAACTCGGCCGGCTACTACTCCTTCGTCAACCGCAACTCGGGCAAGGCGCTCGACGTCTACAACTGGTCGACCACCGCGGGCGACCCGATCCGCCAGTGGACCTCGACGGGCGCGAACAACCAGCAGTTCTCGCTCATCCCCGTGGGCGCCACCTGCGGCGCGGACACCGTCCTCGCCGACATCGCGTCCGCCTCCGCCTGACCGACCCGGGATCGGACCGGGCGACGCACCCGCCGGTCCGCGACCGCCCGGTCCGGTCCCGCCTATCGAAAGAGCCGCAATGTCCATGACTCGACGCACCGTCTTCGGCCTCGCGACCGCCGCGGGCGCGGGCGCCCTCATCGGCCCCGCGACGCCCGCGCTGGCGCGGACCGCGCCAACGCAGACCTTCCCGCTCGGCGTCCGCCAGTTCAACTGGAGCCGCGCCGGGCGCACCCTGGTCACCCGCATCTTCTACCCGGCCGCCTCCGGCACGCCCGGCGGCGACCCTGTCACGAACGCCCCCATGGCGAACGGACGGTTCCCCGTGGTGGAGTGGAGCCACGGCCTCGGCGGCAACCCCGAGAGCTACGGGGTCTGCATCCGACCGCTGGCCGCCGCGGGGTTCATCGTCCCGGCACCGGTCTTCCCGACCACGACCACCGGCGCCGAAGGGAACATCGGCGACGTCTACAACGGCAACCAGTCCAAGGACGTCTCCGAGGTCCTCACCCGGACGCTCGCGCTCGGCGAGTCCGGCTCGTGCGACCCCTTCGCGGGGCACATGGACACCGATCTCGGTGTCGGCGCGGCTGGGCATTCCCTGGGCGGCATGACCACTCACGGTCTGCTCACCGCCTGGCCCGACTCCCGCATCACCGCCGCGATTCCGTACTCCTGTGTGGACATGGGGAATCCCGCCGGCGCGGTGGACGCGAAGGTGCTGTTCGTGCACGGCGACCAGGACCCCATCTGCGACTACGACCTCGCCCGGCAGGCCTATGCGGAACTGCCCGCCCCCAAGGCGTTCATGACCCACACCGGGCAGGGGCACGACGAGTTCATCTGGAACGGCGCGACCTACGCCCAGACAGTGGCGACCAGTCTCGACTGGATGCGCTGGAGCCTCTACGGCGACACCGCCGCCCGCGACCGGCTCGCCTCGGACGCCTCCGGTGGCGGCATCGTCTGGGAAGCCGATCTCGACTTATCGAAAGGAGCTCCACTGTGAACTGGATCGAGCACGCCCTCGCACACGCCGCCAACCGCCGCCGGATGCTCGTGGCCGGCGCGGGACTGGCCGCGGGAGCCGCCGCGGCCGTCTACGCCCCCTATGCCCTCGGCCAGGCCGAGGCACAGCAGTCCACGTACGCGAACCCGGTCGTCTGGCAAGACTTCGCCGACGTCGAGGTCATCCGCGTCGGCGACGTCTTCTACATGACCGCGTCCACGATGCACTACTCGCCGGGCGCGCCCGTGCTCCGCTCCTGGGACCTCGTGAACTGGGAGTTCATCGGCCATTCGGTGCCCTCGCTCGACTTCGGCGCCAAGTACGACCTCAGCGGCGCGCGCGGCTACGTGCGCGGTATCTGGGCCTCATCGCTCAGCCACCGGCCGAGTGAGAACCGCTTCTACTGGCTCGGACAGATCGACTTCGCCAAGTCCTATATGTACACCGCGACGAACGCCGCCGGACCCTGGTCGCGCCATGCCGAACTGCCCCGCGCCTACTACGACGCCGGGATGCTCGTCGACTCCGACAACACGATCTACGTCGCCTACGGCAACACCCAGATCTCGGTCGCGCAGCTCTCTGCCGACGGCAAGACCGAGGTCCGCAACCAGCAGGTGTTCTCCACCCCGTCGAGCATCGGCACCCTGGAGGGCTCGCGCTTCTACAAGATCAACGGCAGCTACTACATCTTCCTGACCCGGCCCGCCAACGGCCAGTTCATCCTCAAGTCCTCCTCACCTTGGGGCCCTTACACACTCAGGCAGGTCCTGCTCGACATGCCCGGGCCGGTCTCCGGCGGCGGCGTCCCCCACCAAGGCGGCCTCATCTCGACCCCCGGCGGGGCCTGGTACTACATGGCCTTCGTGGACGCCTTCCCCGGCGGCCGGATGCCCGCCCTCGCCCCGATCACCTGGACCTCGGACGGCTGGCCGCAGGTCACCACCGTCAACGGCGCGTGGGGGAGCACCTATCCGTTCCCGCCCCTGACCCCGCACCCCGTGCCGTCCCTGATCGGGACGGACGAGTTCACCGCCGCGACCCTGGCGCCGAAATGGGAGTGGAACCACGATCCGGACAACGCGAAGTGGTCCACCGGGAACGGACTGCGCCTCCAGACCGCCACGGTCACGGGCGACCTCTACTGGGCCCGCAACACCCTCACTCACCGCATCCAGGGCCCTTCTTCCACGGCCACAGTCGAACTCGACCCGTCCGCGATGGCGAACGGCGACCGGGCGGGCCTGGCGATGCTCCGCGACGCCTCGGCCTGGATCGGCCTGCGCCGCGACAACGGCGTCACGCGCCTCTCCATGACCGACGGCCTGACGATGGACGCCAGCTGGAACACCACCGGCACCGGCACCGAACGGGCGAGCGCCGAACTGTGCGCAGGCCGCGTGTGGCTGCGTGCGACCGCCGACATCCGACCCGGTACCGGGCGTCAGGCCGTCTTCTCCTACAGCACCGACGGTTCGAGCTTCACGCCACTCGGACCCGCGTTCACCCTCAACAGCAACTGGACCTTCTTCATGGGGTACCGGTTCGCGATCTTCAACTACGCGACCGGCGCCCTCGGCGGCGCCGTCACCGTCGAACGCTTCACGATCAGCACGCCCTGACACTCCTGAAAGGAATCACCATGCTCGATCACCGGTCCATACGCCGACGCCTCACGCTCGCCGTCGCCGCCGCGGCGGCCGCGGGGATCGCAGCGGCAGGCGCCGTCTTCTTCGCCGGCAGCGCCCAGGCCGCGACCACGCTCGGCGCCTCGGCGGCCGAGAGCGGCCGCTACTTCGGCGCCGCCGTCACCGGGAACTACCTCAACGAAGCCGCCTACGCCAACACGCTCGGCACCGAGTTCAACTCGGTCGTCGCCGAGAACGCCATGAAGTGGGACGCGACCGAGCCCAACCAGGGCCAGTTCACGTTCTCCGGCGGCGACCAGATCGTGACGTGGGCGCAGGCCCGCGGCATGAAGGTCCGCGGCCACACCCTCGTCTGGCACGCCCAGCAACCCGGCTGGGTCCAGGGGCTCACGGGCCAGAACCTGCGCAGCGCCATGGTCAACCACATCACGGGCGTCGCGAACCACTACGAGGGCAAGGTCTTCGCGTGGGACGTGGTGAACGAGGCGTTCGAATGGGACGGCAGCCGCCGCCAGTCGAACCTCCAGCAGCAGTTGGGGAACGGCTGGATCGAGGAGGCCTTCCGCGCCGCCGACGCCGCCGACCCGAACGTCAGGCTCTGCTACAACGACTACGGGACCGACGGCATCAACGCCAAGAGCACCGCGATCTACAACATGGTGCGCGACTTCAAGAACCGCGGCGTCCCGATCGACTGCGTCGGCTTCCAGAGCCACCTGAGCCAGGGCGCGGACCTCGGCACCTACCAGGCGAACCTCCAGCGCTTCGCCGACCTCGGCGTCGCCGTGGAGATCACCGAGCTCGACGTCGGCGGCTCCGGCTCGGCCCAGGCCGCCACGTTCGAGACCGTCACGCGCGCCTGCATGGCCGTCTCCCGCTGCACCGGCATCACCGTCTGGGGCGTCACGGACAAGTACTCCTGGCGCACCGACACCCCGCTGCTGTTCAACGGCAGCTACCAGAAGAAGCAGGCGTACCAGTCCGTCCTCAATGTCCTCAATGAGGGCGGCGGCTCCTGCTAGCGAGCACCGCAACGCCTCTGCCCGCCGGATTCACGCAGCAGCGAATCCGGCGGGCAGAGTCCGTCATGCCTCCGGGGCGGTTCGAGGACCCGGTTCTCCTGAGGCGCACGGGGCTCGTTCGCGGCGGCGTTCGGAGTCGGTCCGCGCCCGCAGATGAAGTTCTCATAACGAATTCGCCAAGGATCCTTTGCATTGCGGGCGCGCCACTGGTGAACCAGGGCGCTCCTCTGGCGGGTGTGACTAGCGCGCGCTATGTCGTGCCTGGTCAGGGGGTTGGACCACAATGGTGTCGAGTCGATTACGGGCCCGTCCGTCCGAGAGATGCCGATTACCCGGATTCAGAACAGTGTGTTTATCATTGCCCCCATCCCCGCTCCCTACCTCCGCGTCGACCATGGAGAACCCGTGGTCGGCAGGTGGTTCAGAGAGCGCTCACCCGCCAGCGGTGCTACTGCGCGGGGACACGAGGAAGGTTCGTTGTCTGTTAGCCTCGATCGTGTCAAACGGCTCATCGTCGTATATTTTTCGTAATATTCACATAAGGCGATTCCATGGCTGAACGAGTAATCGATACCGAAGCACTCGAGGAGTACCGCACGCTCATCCGTGAGCAGCTCGACCTCCTCGAATCGATCATCCCCAAGCTGGAGAACGGCCAGTCGCTCGGCCGCGCGCCCGCCTTCGGGCAGCTGGACGCGTCCGCGACCGCCCACACGAACTACAAGACGTTCCACCAGACCACTTGGGACAACCTGCAGGACCTCCGCGAGGCGATGCACGGCATGATCAAGACCCTCAACGACTCCGCCGAGCTGGCGGAGGAGTCCGACGAGGCCGCCGCCGACGAGATGGACCGGTATGAGTCCGCGCTCTGAGGCGCGCGCCGCGGATGACGTTCCGCGGCAACGCCGTTCCCACCCCCTTCAGTCGGCCGAGAGCGAGTAGCAGCGATGTCCGAAGACGATTTCGAACGCGCCGATTACGGCGACCTCTCCGAGGGGCAGAGCGGGGCGGCCTACCAGACCTCCGCGAACGCACTGCGCGTCAACCCGCAGTGCAGCCACGACTCGTGCACCAACAGCACCGAGGACCCGGCCGAGCCCGCCTGGGTCAAGCTCATGTCGGCGGTCCCGCAGGCCACCCAGATCTCCAGCCTCCGCGCCGCGCGCGAGGGCACGATGATGCTGCCGCCGGGCCAGACGATCCAGGGCATGGTCGCCTCGATCCGCCCCCAGCCCGAGGCGGACTACGCGCTCGACACCATCCGCGACGAGTGGGCCGACTTCCGCGAGCAGTTCATGGCCATCGGCCCCAAGCTGGAACAGGGCCTGTCGACGCTGTCGGGCTTCTGGAAGGGCGACGACTTCGACGGCTTCGAGGAGCAGGCCGAGACCGTCCTCAAGAACTGCAAGACCGTCGTGAGCGACATCGGCGGTGAGAACGGCGACGCGGGCGTCATCAAGGTCCTCGACGACAAGCAGCTGGAGATCTACGAGCAGCAGGGCGGCACCGCCTGCGTCTACCCCGCGCCGAAGTTCTACATGCAGGGCACCAAGTGCGGCTCGCACCAGATCCACATTCGACCGCCGTTCTTCAAGAACTGCGAGATCCACAAGAACGACGAGATCAAGAAGGCCGTCGAGCTGGCCGGCTTCGACCCCACCGTGATCGACGAGGTCCAGGAGGGGCGGGAGACCTGGTACAACCAGTGGATGGAGTACGTCACCGCCAACCCCGAGTACGAAGAGGACGGACTCAAGGGCGAGCCGCTGGCCAAGAAGAAGGCCGACGAGTACGCCGACGAGCGCCTGGTCTCCCTGGGCGCCGAGGGATCCGACCAGCTCGAAGAGGAGTCCGCGCGGGTCAACGAGGAGGTCACCGAGCGGCACGCGAACGTCGAGGCCCACGTCCAGGAGATCGAACCGGACGTGCGCAAGAGCGAGCCGACCACGTTCAACGACGGTGAGACCCCGAAGTTCGACAGCGGCGGCCTCGACGTCGGCGACGGCGGCGGGATGCCCGATCTCGACGGCAACGGCATCGACGACATGCAGTCGCCCGCGGATCTCAAGTCGCTCAACGGCACCGATACCTCGGGCCTCAACGGCACCGACACCTCGGGCCTCAACGGCAGCGGGGCCACCCCGACCTACGCGAACTCCGGCAGCGACCTCAATGGACTGAACGACGAGAACCCGTTCAACTCCGCGTACGACCCCGACAACGTGAACAACAGCGGCCAGGCCCCCGGCAGCTACAACGGCGGCAACGGCCTCAACAGCAACGGCCTGAACGGCACCGGCAATGGTGCCGTCCCGGGCTCACCGGACTACTCGGGCGGCAACGGCCTGAACGGCACCGGCAACGGCACCGTCCCGGGCTCACCGGACTATTCCGGCGGCAACGGGCTCAACGGCCTCGACGACAACCCCTGGAACGCGGGCTCCGACCCCGACGACATCTCCGGCGGTCTCGCCGGCGGCGGCGGGGGATCGGTGCCCAGCATGCCCAGCTCGACAGGCGCGCCTCCCGGCGGCCTCAACCCCGGCGGCGGCCTGAACCCCACAAGCGGCCTCGTCGGCGGATCCGGACCGGGACGCAGCGGACTCACCAACTCCCCGAGAAGCGGCGGCTCCACCGGCCGCGGCCTGGGCAGCACCGGCACCGGCGGACCCCGCAAGCTCGACTCCGGCAGGTCCTCGGGCCTGTCCGGCAAGAGCGGCGGCCTCGGCAGTCCTCCCGGCTCCGCGGGCAAGGGCTCCGGCCTGGGCTCGGGCGGCTCCGGGGCAGGACGCGGCCTCGGCAGCGGCGCAGGCGGTTCTGGAGCGGGACGCGGTCTCGGCGGCGGTGCCGGAGCGGCAGGAGCCGGAGCTGGATCCGGCGCGGGCGGCCGCGGTGCAGGTGGCGCCCACAGCAGCTCGATGATGCCTGGCGGCGCGGCGGGCGGGAAAGGCAAGGAAGACGACAAGGAGCTGGAGCGCCAGTTCTGGATCGCCGAAGACGACGACGTCTGGGGCGGCGGACCCGAGGACGAAGAGGAAGACCCCTACGCGTAAATCCAAGGGGCGAGTATCCATGGGGCGGGCCGGATTCGGCCCGCCCTTTAGGTTTCGCCAGCTCCGGTGAGGTCTGGGAACGGCTCGAAGCCGACCGCGCAACCGGGGCAGGATCCCGGAACCGCTCGACGCCGACCGCGACACCGAGGCGAGATCCTGGAATGGTCCGCCGACGCCGACGCCGACGCCGACGCCGACGCCGACGCCGACGCCGACTGAGGCCACGAGGCGGGATCACTCACGTTCGGATCCGGTGAGACGATGCCACCCTGACGGCCCCGGTGGGGGAGTGAGGGGGAGACGCGGTGGACTGGCCGACCGATCTGTTCGGATTCGCGGTGGCACTGGTGATCTCGGTGGTCACCGCCCCGGCCGGGGTCTCCGGCGCGGTGTTCCTGCTGCCGGTGCAGTTGAGCGTGTTCCACGTGGCGAACCCGGCGGTCACGCCGACGAACCTGTTGTTCAACGTCGTCGCCGGACCCGGCGCGCTGGCCCGGTACGCCCGGCACGGGAGCCTCTGGTCGCCACTGGCGGGAGTGCTGGTGCTCGGAACGCTGCCCGGAGTCGTGCTCGGCGCGATCACGCGCGTCTACTTCGTGGCCGATCCCGACCTGTTCCGGCTCTGCGCCGCCGCCGTGCTGGGCCCGCTGGGGCTATGGCTGATCGTGTCGCGCCGCGGGCGCGTCACGGCGGTGCGGACGCTGCGCCGCCGCTGGATCCTGTTGCTGGCTTTGGGTGCCGGTTTCGTGGGCGGCATTTACGGGATCGGCGGCGGCTCACTGCTCGGCCCGATCCTGGTGGGAACGGGCCTGTCGGTCGCAGTCGTTGCGCCGGCGACCCTGCTCTCCACATTCGTGACTTCGGTGGCCGGGTGCCTGACATACGCGGTGCTGAGCTTCACCGCACCGGGCGACGTCGCGCCCGACTGGTCGCTGGGAATCGCGTGCGGCGTAGGCGGACTCATAGGCGGATACGCGGGAGCGGCGATACAGCCGCGGCTGCCGGAGCAGTTGCTGAGGCGGGTCCTGGGTTCCCTCGCGGTGGCCTTGGCGGTCCTGTACGCGGTACAGGCCGCGGCCTGAATCCACTCATCGCGGCAAGGGCTTGAACTGGGCTGCCCGAACGGTCGCCTTGCTGCGGCGGGGCGGAGTTTCAGCGGAGCTTCGGTTGGGCTCGGCGGCATTTTACTTGGGGCGCAAGCGCTCAGCGATGGAAAGGTGGGAATGTGCCCGGGGGTGCGTTGCCGAATCGAGGCGGTCGTAGCTGTGGGGCCCTACGGCTCGGCGGCGTCTCGGGCGGCGCGCAAGCAGTCAGCGACGCAGAGGCGGGGGTGCCTCGGGGCTGCGGGCCCTCTCGCTGGGCCGCACCTAACGCGCTTTGGCGCTCGGCGGCGTTTCGGTTGGCGCGCAAGCGGGCAGCGATGGAAAGGTGCGAGTCTGCCCGGGGCTGTGTCGCTGAGGTGAGGCCGGTGGCGGCTGCGGGGCCCGGCCGCATGGTGGTGCCGGCGGCGTTTCGGTTACGGCGCAGGCGGGCGGCGATGGTGAGGTGGGAGCGCGCCTGAGGGGGCGTTGCCGAGGTGAGGCCGGTCGGGGCTGCGGGGCTTGGGCGCGCAGTGGTGCCAGTGGCGGGGCTGGTCGTGGCTGCGGACGCTGCCGTGCGGGTGCGCTGGTGTAGACGGGCGCATTGCAGCATCGGGTTCGTCATGTCCTGTTCACCCCTTTCCTTCCTGTCGCTGTAGCCGCCCTGCGGCCTTCGGCCTGCTGCCTGCAATGCCCCGGCACTTCGGCACTTCAGTGTCTGGCACTCCAGTGCTTCGGTGTTTCGGTGGTGTCGCGCTCGGCGCACACCGTCGGTGCCGGGGAGCTTCGCTTCAAACTGTTCCCGTGCAGGTTTGACAGATCGGCCTGCCCGGGAAGTTCATGCTGTTGCAGTGCACGCCTTCCCTTCCCCTCGGCCCGGGCGTATCACTGGCTGCCCGTGCGCGCGGTGGCGTGACCGCAAGTGCGCGTGTGGCCTGCACCTGCCGGGTCGTGTAATGCCCGGTCCTGGCGTAGCCGCTCGCGCGGGTCGCGCAAATAATGTGCTTCTCGCGCGTGCCACCTGGTGTGGCACTGCCTTCTGGTCAGGGTGATCCCGACAAGGACCGCCCACCCAATCACGGCCCACCGAGGGCGCGGACAGCTGCGGACGATAGCACTGGAATGAGATCTGACGCCCCCAATGATCGGAGGAACACCCCTGCTTGCGGGGCCGTCGTCTCGAAAAAGGACGGTTTGTCGATTCAGCCAGAGGCTTGGCGTAGTCTGCTTGCACCTACTCGACACCTGTACGGATTCCCTATCCCTGTACGTACCTCAATTATCCCACTACTCGACATCAGTGTCATCACCCGAAAGAGTGGAAACGGTTCATGTTTCCACCCGGACCGCCTGCACCCCAACGAAAACGGACCTCACCGCCGCGCCCGGAAGACGCCGACCAGACGGCCACCATCCGACCCCGCCACACCACCCACCCCCTCGTCGCCGCCCGCCCGAACCCCAACGGAAACCGGACCGGGCAGCCGCAACCCAACCCCACCCAACCCACCACCCTGTCATCGCCGCCAGCCTGAACCTGGCCAAGGCTGCCGCCGAAACCTCGGCGCGGTTGGTTTTCCGGGTCGCCGGATGGAGTTCCTCCTCCGCGAATCCCGCCAGCCCTTCTGCTCTAATCCCGCTAGGCGGGAAGGGTTGCCTTCGTTCTCCTCGGTCTCCGAACCCTATCTGACCTGCTAAATCTTGCCTTCTGTGGCGAATGCTCTTGGGAAAAGTCTGCGGTGTCTCTTGATTTCCTAGTAATCCTATAGCTAAGGTATAGATTATGCGAGCGACGTTCCTCTTCTCCCGGCGCGAGATCGACTTTGCTCGATTCGCCGGCGCGCTGTGTCAGTGCTGATCTCCCGCCGACCCACGCCAGCGCGATTCCCTCGCTCCCACCAGCAAAGCCGATCCATTCCCATTCGCCCGCCGCGTCACCGACCGGCCGCGTTGGATTCCGGCTGCCCGTCACCCATGGAGAAGACCAATGTCCGACCTACGCAGTTCCATCGAGAGCGCCGAGGCCTCCCGCCGCCGTAAATGGCCCTGGGCCGCCGCTGCCGCAGCAGTCGTCGTCATCGTCGCGGGGACGGTGCTCGCCGTCTCGCAGCGCGATTCGGGCGCCGATCCGGCCGCGAGCGATGATCCCGTCAGCGGGGGCACGCTCGAATTCGCGCTCATCGACTACCAGCGCAGCCCCGATCCCCAGTGGGGCACCAACTACGCCGAATCCCTGGTCGGCAACAACATCACCGACAAGCTCACCTGGCAGGACCCCGACACCGGTGAGATCACGCCCTGGCTCGCGGAGTCCTGGGAGTACAACGATGATCTGACCGAGTTCACCTTCCACCTGCGCCACGACGTCACCTTCAGCGACGGCACCCCGTTCAACGCCGAGGTCGTCAAGGCCAACTTCGATCAGTACGTGCACGGCGACCCGGCGCTGGACATCAATGCCAACGGGGCCGCGCTCCTGCCGGGTTACATCGAGACGCAGGCACTGGACGAGTACACCGCGGTGGTCCGCTTCGAGAAGCCCCTCGCGAGCTTCCTTCAGGCCACCTCCTTTACCGCCAACGCGCAGCCCGGCTTCCTCTCGCTGTCTACATTGGCGCTGAATGCGGAGGAGCGGACGGACGCCACGAAGATCATCGGTACCGGCCCGTTCGTCTACGAGTCCTGGGAAGAGCAGGTCAAGACCGTGGTCGTCAAGCGGGACGGCTACAACTGGTCGCCGCCCGCGATCGGCCATGATGGCGAGGCCTATTTGGACAAGATCGTGTTCAACTCGATCCCCGAGGCCAGTGTCCGCACCGGCTCGCTCGTGTCCGGCACCATCGATGCCACGCTCGATGTGGGCACCACTGACGAAGCGCCGCTTACGGAACAGGGCTTCGACATCATCTCTCGCGGGGTCTCCGGCACCGCCATCTTCTTCAACTTCAACTCGCAGCTGTTCCCCACCAACGATATCGCCGTTCGCAAGGCGATCCAGCTCGGCTGGGACCGCGAGGCCGTGGAGCAGACCGTCCTCACCGACTCCTACTCCATCGCGACCTCGGTGCTCGCGCCTTCGGTGCAGGGCTATGTGGACCACAGCGATTCGCTGCGCTACGACCCGGACGAGGCCGCGCGGCTCCTCGACGAAGCGGGCTGGGTCCCCGGCGATGACGGCATTCGTGTCAAGGACGGCAAGCGCCTGGAGCTCAAGCTCCTCGGCATCAACAACCTCGTCGTGAACAAGCCCGCGTACGAGTCGATCCACGAGGACCTCCAGGACATCGGCATCGACCTCCAGCTCACCGTCGTGCCGATCCCGGATTACACCGCGAACGTCGCCAACGCGGCCACGGACTGGAACATCGTGGCGGCCAACCGGTCCCGCAACGACCCGGCGGTGCTCAACCTGCACTACAGCCCCGCGCTCGGCAACGCCTCCTTCGTGACCGGGGACTCGCCCGGCATCGACGTCGACGAGGTGACCGAGGTCCTCGGCCAGTTGGAGACCACCCTCGACCCGACCGAGCGGGCGGCCTACGCCGCAGCGGCGCAAGACCTCCTGATCGAGAAGTACGCCCTGGTCAACCCCATCTACAACCCGTCGCAGGTGATCGCCCAGGCCTCCTATGTGCACGGCATCATCTTCGACGCCCAGTCCCGCAACCACTTCGTCGACGCCTGGAAGGGCACCGGCACCTGACCTCCGGCACTGGCCGGATCCCAGTCCGGCCGCCGCACGGCACCCCGCCAGAGAGTGTCCTGAAAGGAGTCGACCCGTGGGAGGATCACCGTGCTCCGCTACGCCGCGCTGAAGACCGGCCGCGCCCTGTTCGTGGTCTGGGCCGCCTTCACCCTCACCTTCGCCCTGCTGTTCGTGCTCCCGGCCGACCCGGTGAGCCTGCTCTTCGACCCCGCCGAGATCAACACGATCCCGCCCGAGGTCCGCGAGCAGGTCGCGGCGAACTACGGCTTCGACCAGCCCGTGCTCGTCCAGTACCTCTCCCGGCTCGGGCACGCCCTCACCGGCGACTTCGGGCACTCGGTGCAGTCGGGCAAGCCGGTCACCGAGGCCGTCCTGGCCGTGCTGCCGAGCACGCTCGCACTGGCCGCCGGGGCACTCGTCCTCGCCCTGATCATCGCGTTCGCCATCGCGCTCATCGCCAGCTCGACCCGCCACCGGTGGGTCAAGGAGCTCATCGAGTCGCTGCCCTCGGCGTCGGTCTCGGTCCCGGTCTTCCTGTCGGGCATCCTGATCCTGCAGATCTTCTCGTTCCGCCTCGGCTGGTTCCCGGCCTTCGGCGACGACGGCCCCAGCAGCCTCGTCCTGCCGATCGTCACCCTAGCGATCCCCGTGTCGGGGCCGATCGCCGAACTCCTGGTGCGCAACTTCGCGATCGAGCTGCGCTCGGGCTACGTCACCACGAGCTGGGCCAAGGGCGCGACGCGCGCCCAGGTGATCACCGGGGACGTCTCGCGCAATGCCAGCCTGCCCGCGCTCACCATCGCGGGCATCACCTTCGGCAACCTCATCGCCGGTTCGGTCATCACCGAGACCGTCTTCGCCCGCGAGGGCGTCGGCCGCATGACGCAGACCGCGATCAACACCCTCGACGTCCCGCTCGTGCAGGGCATCGTGGTGTTCGTCGCGGCCAGCTTCGCGCTCATCAACCTGATCGTCGACCTGATCTACCCGCTGCTGGACCCGAGGCTGCGCGCCGTGCTCGCCGCCCCGGCCGTGCGGACGGCCTGAGGAGGACCGCGATGACACTCAAGCAGCTTCTCGACAAGCCCGTCGCCGGCGACTCCCCGATCGAGGCGACGCCGAGCGCAGTGACGACGCGGCGCGGCCACCGCTTCGGCGAGCTGGTGCGCCAGCCGATCCTGTTGGCCTCCTGGCTGATCGTCCTGGTCGCGATCGGCTGGGCGCTCTTCCCGGACCTGTTCACCTCCTACAGCCCCTACGACGGGGACGCGGGCGCGAGCTTCGCGCCGCCGAGCGCCGAGCACTGGTTCGGGACCGACCGGCTCGGCCGGGACCTGTACGCCCGCTGCGTCTTCGGCGCCCGCACCACCCTGACCGCGACGCTCCTGGCGGTGCTCATCGCCTTCGGCGTGGGCAGCGTCATCGGCCTCGTCGCCGGGTACTTCGGGCGGATCGTCGACAGCGTCGCGATGCGCGTGGTCGACGTGTTCCTCGCGATCCCCAGCCTGCTGCTGGCGATGGTCGTCGTCTCCGTGCTCGGCTACTCCACCAACAACATCGCGCTCGCCGTCGGCGTCTCCTCGATCGCCTCGTTCGCGCGGGTGATGCGCGCCGAAGTGCTCACCGTCGTCGGCCAGGACTACGTCAAGGCCGCCTACGGGCTCGGCGTCGGCCGCTTCGCCACGATGGTCCGGCACGTGGTGCCGAACTCGCTCAACTCCGTGATCGCCTTGGCCGCAGTCGAATTCGGCATGGCGGTGCTCGCCGTCGCCTCGCTCGGCTTCCTCGGGTACGGCGCGCCACCGCCCGAGCCCGAATGGGGCCTGCTCGTGGCCGAGGGCCGCGACTACGTGGCGGTCCACCCGTGGACCGCGACCCTCCCGGGCATCGCGCTCGCGCTGGTCGTCATCGCCACCCACCGCATCAGCACCTCGCTCAGGAAGGAGCGCCGCCGATGAGCACGCAAACCGACACCGCCGAGGAACCGCTGCTGCGGATCACCGATCTCGCCGTCGACTACCGCGCCAACGGTCGAGATTGGACGCCCGCTGTTCGCGGTGCGAGCCTTCAGGTCCAGCCCGGCGAGTTCGTCTCGCTCGTCGGCGAGTCCGGCTCGGGCAAGACCACGCTCGTCCAGGGCGCGCTCGGGCTGCTGCCCGCCGCGGCCCGCATCCGGTCCGGGGCCATCAGCTACTCCGGCGTCGACGTCACCGGCTGGAACGACCGCCGGATGGCGCTCGTGCGCGGCAACTACGTGGGCTTCATCCCGCAGGATCCGAACACCTCCCTCAACCCGGTCAAGAAGATCGGTCAGCAGGTCATCGAGGCGGTGCGGTTCAACGAATCGAAGGAGGGGAACGCCGCCGCCCACCGGGACGCGGCCCTGGAGAGCCTTCGCACGGCCGGCCTGGCCGAGGCCGAACGCGTCTTCGGGCAGTACCCGCACGAGCTCAGCGGCGGCATGAAGCAGCGAGCGCTCATCGCGATCGCCTTGGCGGGCAAGCCGAAGCTGATCCTCGCCGACGAGCCGACCAGCGCCCTCGACGTCACCGTCCAAAAAGTCATCCTCGATCACCTCGTGCACCTGCGGGAGGAACTGGGCATCGGCATCCTCCTGGTCACCCACGACCTCGGCGTCGCCCTCGACCGCTCCGACCGCATCCTCGTCATGCAGGGCGGCGCGATCGTCGAGGAGGGTCCCGTGGACCGGGTCCTGGAGCACGCCGACGACCCGTACACGCGCCGCCTCCTCGACGCCGCGCCCGCCCGGCACGCCGGGCGGCTCCAGCCGACCGCGGGGGAGCGGCCGATTCACTGGCAGACCCCGATCGTGCTGCGCGCCAACGACCTCGCCAAGACCTACCGGTTGCGCGGCAGGGGCCCGAAGCGGGAACTCCGGGCGCTCGACGGTGTGGACCTCGCGGTGCGCAAGGGCACCACGCACGCGATCGTCGGCGAGTCCGGCGCGGGGAAGTCCACCCTCGCGAGCATCCTCGTGGGCTTCAACGCTCCCGACGCGGGCACGGTCCACGTCGGCGAGCAGCGGCTCACCGGCCTGCGGCACCGGGAACTGCGGGAGGTCCGCAGGCACCTCCAGTTCGTGTTCCAGAACCCGTTCACCTCCCTGGACCCGCGCTACACCGTCGGCAAGCTCGTCGCCGAACCCTTGCGCGCCTTCGGACTCCTGCCCGCCAAGCGCGAGCGCAGAGCCCGCGTGGTGGAACTCCTCGAAGCCGTCGCCCTCGACGAGTCCTATATAGACAGGCTGCCGAGCCAGCTCTCCGGCGGCCAGCGCCAGCGCGTCGCCATCGCACGCGCGATCGCGCTCAACCCCGAGGTCCTGGTCCTGGACGAGGCTGTCAGCGCCCTGGACGTGTCGGTACAGGCGCAGATCCTCCAGCTCCTGGTCGACCTCCAGGCCGAGTTCGGCCTCAGCTACGTGTTCGTGACCCACGACCTCGGCGTGGTGCGCCTGATCGCCGACGATGTGACGGTGATGAAGGACGGCGCCGTGGTCGAGACCGGCCCCGCCGAGCGGGTGCTCAGTGCGCCCGGCCACGACTACACCCGGGAGCTGCTGGCGGCGGTCCCGGGCGCCCGGCTCACCGCCACCGTCCGATAAGGAGTCGATTTGCCACGCCAACTGCACCTCAACGTCAACATCCTCAACGCCGGTGTCTTCGGCGGCTCGTGGCGGTTCCCGGGCACCGACGGGACCGCGAGCTACACGATCGAGCACTACACGTCGATCGCGAAGAAGGCCGAGGAGGCGAAGCTCGACGCCGTGTTCCTGGCCGACAGCCCGCTGCTGGACCCGAGCATCCGCCACCGCACCGGGAACAACCTGGAGCCCAGCACGGTGCTGGCGCGCATCGCCGCCGAGACCGAGCACATCGGACTGATCGGCACGCTGTCCTCCTCCTACAACGACCCGGTGGAGGTCGCGCGCCGCCTCGGCGACCTCGACTACGTCACCGGCGGCCGCTACGGCTGGAACGTGGTGACCACCGCGGGTGCGGTCGCGGCGCGCAATTTCGGCCGGGCCGAGGAGCCCGCGCACGCGCTGCGCTACGAGCGGGCGGCGGCCTTCACCGAACGGGTGGTGGCGGACTGGGCGGCGCGCACCGCGCTCGTCTCCCCGCAGGGCCGCCCGGTGGTCGTGCAGGCGGGCGGCTCCAGCGACGGGCGCAGGCTCGCCTCGAGGATCGGCGAGGTGATCTTCTCCGCCGAGCAGGACCTCGACAAGGCCCGCGCGTTCCGCACTGAGATCCGCGAAGGCGCGGTCGCCTTCGGGCGCAAGGCCGACGAAGTGGTGGTCCTCCCCGGTCTGTCCACAGTCATCGGTTCCACTGAGGCGGAGGCGCTGGAGCGCCGGGAGCTCCTGGACGAGATCCTGCCGGACGCGTACGCGCGCTGGCGTCTCGCGGGCCAGTTGGGCATCTCGCTCGACGGGCTCGCCGACGACGAGCCGATCCCGGCCGAGCTGCTGGTCGACCCGGACGTGGCGGGCGGTTCCCAGACGTTCTACCGGGTGGTGAAGGCGATCATCGACGCCGAGCGCCCGACGCTGGGCCAGCTGCTCAAGAAGCTCTCGGGCAGCGGCGGGCACCGCATCATCACCGGCACACCGGAGCAGATCGCCGACGACATCGAGACCTGGTTCCAGGCCGGTGCGGCGGACGGGTTCAACGTGATGCCCGACGTGCTGCCCTCGGGCCTGGACGACTTCGCCGACCACGTGGTCCCCGAGCTGCGCCGGCGCGGCCTGTTCCGCACCGAGTACGAGGGCGCGACGCTGCGTTCGCACCTCGGGCTCGGCCTTCCCCCGGCGCCGACCTCCGCCGGGTTCCCCGTCCCCACTCTGGAGGTGGCGTCCCGATGAGCACTCCCGTCCAACTGACCCTCGCGGTCGGCGAACCCGCGGGCCCGGGGCTGGTGTCCCTCGCCGAGGCGGACGCGATCGCCGCTCTGGCCGCGCGTGTCGGCATCGCCGCGATCCGCATCGCCGACGCCTCGCCCGCGGGCAGTGCGCTCGACCCGACGGTGGTCGCCGCGTACCTCGCGGGCAGGCACCCGGGGCTCGGGTTCGTACCCGAACTGTCGACCACCCATCAGGCCCCGTACAACACCGCGCGCCGCGTCCTGTCCCTCGACCGCGCCACGGGCGGGCGGATCGGCTTGGCGCTCAAGGCGGGAGAGGGTGACGAGGTGAGCGACGCGAACGCACCCGATCCCACCGCGAGCGACCCGGCCGCGCGCTGGGCGGAGTACGCGCTGGTCTTGACCCGCCTGTGGGAGTCGTTCCCGCGCGAGGCGCTGATCGGCGACCAGGCGGCCGCGATCGTCGTGGAGGATTCGCTCATCGCCGCGATCGACCATGCGGGCGCGTACTACCGCGTGGCCGGACCGCTGGACGGTCCGTCCTCAGTGCAGGGACGCCCGGTCCTCGTCGCCGACCTTTTCGACGTGGACGCCGTGGCCGCGACGGCGGACGTCGTCGTGGTCGACCACGACCGCGCTTCCGATGCCGACGCCGCGCTCACGCAAGCGTTGCAGGGCATCGGGCGTTCGCGCGCGGACGTGGCGCTGTTCGGCCGCGTCCCGGTGCGCCTGGAGGCGGCGGCCTTGGCCCCGGCCCTCGCCGCCGACCTGCGGGCCTGGCGCGATGAGCGCCGGCTCGACGGCATCGAGCTGGTACCCGGCGGCGACGCCGACGAGGTGTCCACAGTGCTGCGCGAGCTCGTGCCGCTCCTGGCGGAGCGCGACACCGCTGCGCCGTCCACCCTGCGGGCCGCGTTCGGCCTGCCCGAGTTCGAGGCGGTGGCGGCATGACCCAGGCGCCCGCACGAGACGACCAGGACCTGCGCTACACCGTCGCGGGCATCCGCGCCGGGATCAGTCCGATCCTGGAGCGCCTGCACGAGACGGCCGCCGAGCGCGAGGCCGAGCGCGACTACGCCTTCGCGGAGGTGCGCGCCCTCGCCGGGCAGCGCATCACCCTCACCGGCATCGCCGCCGAGGACGGGGGCGCGGGCGGCACCGTCCGCGACGTCGCCGACCTCATCATCGCCATCGCCCGCGCCGACTCCAATGTGGCCCAGGCGCTGCGTTCGAGCTTTCTCACCGCCAACCAGGTCGCGGGCCGGCCCGACCTGCCGCACCGCGCCGTGACGCTGCGGCGGCTCCAGGAGGGCGGCCTGTTCGCCGGGACCACGAACGAGCGCAGTGGCGGCGCGAGCGGCTCGGTGAACACCACGATCCGCCGCGACGGCGAGGACTACCTGGTCAACGGCGAGAAGTACTACTCCACCGGCGGCCTGTACGCGGACTGGTTCACCGGCTCGGCCAAGGCCGACGACGGCACCGTCCTCGGCTTCACCGTGCCCGTCGACCGCGAAGGGGTGCAACGGCTCGACGACTTCGACGCGGTGGGCCAGCGCCTCACCGCCAGCGGCACCACCCGCCTTGACGGGGTCCGCGTGGGCGCCGACGAGGTCGTCGTCCGCGACAACTCGCAACTGGACAGTCCCTGGCTCGGCTCGTTCGCGCAGCTGTACCTAGCGGCGGTCGAGGCGGGCATCGCCGCCTCGGCCCTGGACGACGCGGCGTGGTTCGCCCGCGAGAAGGCCCGGCCCATCAAGCACAGCTCGGCCTCGCGCAGCACCGAGGACCCGTACGTGCGCGAGACCGTGGGCCAGATCGCCGCCCGCGCCCACGCCGCCCGATCGGTGGTCCTCGTTGCGGCCGAAGCGATCGAACACACCCGGGGCCTGTCCGGCGCGGAGGCCCGCGAGGTGGGCGCGGCGGCGTCGGTCACGGTCGCGCAGACCGGCGTCATCGCCATCGAGTCCGCGCTGCGGGCGGCCGAACTGCTCTTCGACGTCGCCGGGGGCTCGATCACGAACCGGGCGCTCGGCCTCGACCGGCACTGGCGCAACGCCCGCACCGTCGCCAACCACAACCCCCGGCAGTGGAAGGCCGCCGTCGCGGGCGCCTACCACCTCACCGGCGAGGAGCCCCCGACCTCCGGCCTCTTCTGAAGCGCCGCGACCGAACGTCCGAAAGACCCTGCACCGAAAGGCACACCATGTCGCTCAATCCCGAACGCGTCCTCGGGCGCACCGGCGTCCTGCTCTCCCCGCTCACCCTCGGCGCCATGAACTTCGGCGGCGCGCAAGGCGAGGAGGAGAGCGTCCGTATCATCCACGCCGCACTCGACGCCGGGATCAACGCCGTCGACACCGCGGACGTCTACAGCCAGGGCGAGTCCGAGCGCGTGGTCGGCAAGGCCCTCAAGGGCCGCCGCGACGACCTCTTCCTCGCCACGAAGTTCCACGGCAAGATCGGCGACGACCCGCTGCGGGCGGGCAACTCGCGCCGCTGGATCGTCCGGGCCGTCGAGGACAGCCTGCGCCGCCTCGACACCGACCACATCGACCTCTACCAGGCCCACCGGCCCGACCCGCACACCGACCTCCTGGAGACCCTCCAGGCGTTCAACGACCTGATCCGCCAGGGGAAGATCCGCTACTACGGCACCTCGGTGTTCCCCGCGCACCAGCAGGTCGAGGCCCACTGGCTGGCCGAGAAGCACGGGCTGGTCGCCCCGCACACCGAGCAGCTGCCCTACTCGCTGCTCGTGCGCTCGGTCGAGCGCGAGGTCTTCCCGGTCGTGCGCAAGTACGGCGTCGGCGTGATCTCTTACGGCCCCTTGGCCGCCGGGTGGCTCTCGGGCAAGTACCGCCTCGGCGGGGAGCAGCCGTCCTCGGCCCGCGCGGGCCTCATCCCGGGACGCTTCGACATCGCCGACCCCGGCAACGCGCGCAAGCTCGCGGCCGCCGACGCCCTCGCGCGACTCGCCGAGGACAACGGACTGTCCCTCGTGGACCTCTCGCTCGCGTTCGCGCTCAACCACCCGGCGGTCAGCAGCGTCATCATCGGCCCGCGCACCTTCGAGCACCTGGAGGCCTACCTCAAGGCCGCCGACGTCAAGCTCAGCGACGAGGTCCTCGACCGGATCGACGAGATCGTCGCCCCCGGCACGCACTTCATCGAGCGCGACACCGGCCGCGACACCCCGTCCCTCCAGCCCGCCGCGCTCCGCCGCTAACCGAAGAGAGGAGTCCCTCCCATGGCCGCACTGCACCGGATCGGCGCCGGGGTCGAGGACGGCAGGCCGATCCGCCTCGGCTTCCTCCTCCACCTCGACGACGACCTGCCGCCGGACCGCGCCTACCGGGAGGCGATCGACCTCTTCGTCGCCGCCGAGGAACTCGGCTACGACTCGGGCTGGGTGATCCAGCGCCACTTCCGGCAGGGCAAGGAGCACGTCTCCGCCCCGCTGGTCGTGCTCGCCGCGATCAGTCAGCACACCAATCGGATCCGCCTCGGCACCGCCGTCCTGGTCCTCCCGCTCGAAGACCCCCTCAAGGTCGCCGAGGACGCTGCCACGCTCGACGCCCTCAGCGGCGGGCGGCTCGAACTCGGCGTCGGCTCCGGCCCCTTCCCCGGCGCCTGGGAGGCCTTCGGCCAGGACCTGCAATCGCGGCACCAGCGCTTCGACCGGTCGGTGGCGCGCCTGCACGAGGTCCTGGAAGGCAAGGCGCTCAACAGCCTCGGCGAAATCCTCCACCCGCCCGGGACCGGCGTGCGCGAGCGCGTCTGGCAGGCCACCACCGGCGACCCCGACCTCGCCCACGAGGCGGCCGCCGGGGCCGGCCGCGCCGGGGACGGCCTCCAGCTCTCCCGCGCCGCCGCCTGGCGCGGCGACTCGGTCCTGGAAGCGCAACGGCGCCAAGCCGAATGGATCGACGCCTACCGCTCGGCCTGGCGCGAGCCCGACCGCGCCCCCCGCGTCCAGGTCTCCCGGGCCGTCTACCCGCACCCCGACCGGGCCGCGGCGATCGACCTCGTCGCCCCCGGGGTGCGGCGCTGGCAGAGCTGGCTCTCCTCCAAAAGGGACGCCACCGGGCTGTCGGTCGCCGAGTACCTGGAGGCCGACCACGCGCTCCTCGGCCCGGCCGAGACGCTCGCGGACGAACTCGCCGCCGACCCGGCCCTGCGCGAGGCCACCGACCTCCTCGTCAGCTTCGTCCCCGGCGTCCCCACCTTCAAGGAGCACCTGCGGCTCCTCACCGCCTCCGCGAAGGAACTCGCCCCGGCCCTCGGCTGGCATCCACTGGGGGACAAGGCATGACCGGATTCCACCTCAACCTGTCGCTCATGACTCCTGGGCACTTCCGCCACGCCTGGCGCCTCCCGCACGCCGACCCCCTGGCGTACCTGGACATCGACCACTTCACCCGGCTCGCGCGCCTCGCCGAGGAGGCCAGGATCGACGCGGTCTTCCTCGGCGACGGCCCGGCGATCCGAGACGAGGTCGAGGAGGCCCCGAGCACCGGCATCGACCCGCTCGTGCTCCTCGGCCACGTCGCCGCGACCACCGCGAACCTCGGCGTCGTCATCACCAGCTCCACGACCTACAACTCCCCGTACAACCTCGCGCGCCGCTTCCAGGCCCTCGACCACGTCACCAAGGGCCGCGCGGCCGTCAACATCGTCACCACCGGAACCGCAGCCGCCGCAGCGAACTTCGGGCTCGCCGAGCACCCGGACAAGGCCACCCGGTACCGCCGGGCGCACGAATTCCTCGCAGTGGTGACGCGCCTGTGGGACGGCTGGGAACCGGACGCGATCGTCGCCGACAAGGCCGCGGGCCGCTACGCCGACCCCGCCCGCATCCACCGCATCGACCACGACGGCGAGTTCTTCACCGTGGCCGGGCCGCTCCCGGTCCCCGCCGGGCCGCAGGGGAGACCGGTCATCGTCCAGGCCGGCGGCTCCGAAGGCGGCCTCGCGCTGGCGGGCGCGTTCGCCGACGTCGTGTTCACCGTGGCCCAGACACAGGCGAAGGCGGTCGCGTTCCGCGAGGACATCCGTAGGCGCGCAACCGAAGCCGGGCGCGGCGCCGACGACGTGAAGGTCTCGCTCGGCGTCATCGTCCTCGTCGCGGCCACCGAGGAGGAGGCGCGCCGCCGGGAGCAGGAGCTGTACGCGACGCTCCCGATCGAACGCCTCTCCTTGGCGCTCACCAGGAATCTCGGACTCCCCGACGGCGCGTTCGGCCCGGACGACCCGATCAGTGCCGCCGACCTTCCCGCGACGATCCCCGACGGCGCGTTCTCGGCGGGCTTCAGCGTCTCGCTGCGGGCGTTGATCGAGGAGCGCCCGCGTACGCCCGGCGAACTGGTCCGCCGCGGCGCAGGCGGCGCCGGGCACCGGCTCGTCGTCGGCTCGGCCGAGCAGGTCGCCGACGACCTCGAAGCCTGGTTCGCAGCCGGTGCGGCGGACGGGTTCACGATCATGCCCGCCGACACCGCCGTCGACTTCCCGAACTTCACCGACCTCGTCGTCCCGATCCTCCAGAAGCGCGGCCTCTTCCGGACCGAGTACGAGCACGCCACCCTGCGCGGCCGCTATGACCTTCCTTCGGTGACGTGAACAGGGCCGCCGACCCATCGGTCGGCGGCCCTGTTCACCTGCGTCGCTTAGGACTTCGCGGCGTCCTCGAGCTCCGATTCCGCCTCGTGATGGGGGTGGCGGCGCTCCAGCGAAGCGCCCTCGACGTCCACATCGGGCAGGATCTGGTCGAGCCACTTCGGCAGCCACCAGGCCTTGTCCCCGGCGAGGTGCATGAGCGCCGGGATGAGCAGCATCCGCACCACGAACGCGTCGACCAGGACGCCGAAGGCCATCGCGAAGCCGATCGGCCGGATCATCGCGCTGTGGGAGAACATGAAGCCGCCGAACACGGCGATCATGATGATCGCGGCGGCGGTGACCACCGCGCGCCCGGCCCGCAGGCCCTGCACGACCGCGAGCCTCGCGGGCGCGCCGTGCGCGTACGCCTCGCGCATCCCCGAACCCAGGAACAACATGTAGTCCATGGCGAGTCCGAACAGGATGCCGACCAGGAGCGTCGGCAGGAAGTTCAGGATCGGCCCGGGGTTCTCGACGCCGAACACCCCCGAGAACCAGCCCCACTGGTAGATCGCCACGACCCCGCCGAGCGCGGCGAAGTAGGACAGGATGAACCCGAGCGTGGCGATGACCGGGACGTAGATCGACCGGAACACCACGACGAGGATGATCAGCGACAGGCCCACGACCACCACGAGGTACAGCGGCAGCGCGTCCGCGAGCTTGTCGGAGATGTCGATGTTGCCGCTGGCCGAGCCCGCGACGCCGATGTCGTAGACCCCGTCGATCGGCGAGAGGTCGCGCAGCGCGTGCACCAGTTCCTCAGTGGACTCACTGGTGGGCCCGTCCTCGGGCACGACCTGGAAGGCCGCGACCGTGCCGTCCTCGTTGGCGCCGATGGGGGCCACGGCCACCACGTCATCCTGCGCGAACAGCGCCTGGGCGACGGTGATCTGGTGGGCCGTCAGCTCGGCCTCGTCCGCCGAGGCGGGCAGGTCGGCGACCACGAGCAGCGGCCCGTTCACGCCCGCGCCGAACGCCTCGCTCACCGTCTCGTACGCCTGGTACTGCGTCGAATCGTGCGCCTCGGTCGACCCGTCGGGCAGGTTGAGCCGCAGGTCCAGCGCCGGAATCGCGAGGACCAGGAGCCCGGCGACGCTGACGACGACGATGCCGATCGCCTGGAGCACCGTGAACTGGCGCGGCGCCTTGCGTTTCTTCACCGGCTGCTCCCGCGGCCCCGCGGCGAGCACGGCGCGGTCGCGGCGGCCCAGGACCCGCTTGCCCACGAGTTTGAGCAGCGCCGGCGTCAGCGTGATCGCCACCAGGACGGCCACGACGATGCACATCGCGCCGACCGTGCCCATCATCCCCAGGAACGGAATCCCGGTGACGTTGAGCGCCAGCAGCGCGATGACCACTGTGGCCCCGGCGAAGACCACGGCGTTCCCGGAGGTGCCGTTGGCGAGCGGGATCGACTCCTCGATCGCGTAGCCGTCCTTGAGCTGGCGGCGGTGCCGGTTGATGATGAACAGCGAGTAGTCGATGCCGACCGCGAGCCCCAGCATGATGCCGAGGATCGGGGTCACCGAGGTCATCTCGACCACGCCCGACAGCGACATGGCCGCGAGGGCGCCGATGCCGACGCCGACGAGCGCGTTGAGGAGCGGGAGCCCGGCGCCGATGAGCGTGCCGAGCATGACGATGAGGACCACCGCGGCCACGATCAGGCCGATGACCTCGCTGACGCCGAAGACCTCCGGGACGCCCCCGGCGATCTCGGTCGAGTAGTCGACCTGGACGCCCTCGATCGGGTCCTCGTCGAAGACGCCCGTGAGACCGGCCTTGGTGTCGTCCGAAAGGGACATCGACTCCTCGGAGAACTGCACCGAGGCGACCGCGGCGCTCCCGTCCTCCGAGACCGTGCGGATCTCGGCGGCCGTGGCCGCCAGGGCCGCGCCCTGCTCCAACTGGACCTGCTGCGCCTCGAGCTCGGTGCGGCCCTGGTCGATCCCGGCCTGCTGCGCGTCGAGTCCGGCCTGCGCCTGCTCGAGCGTGCCCGTCTCCTCGGCCTGCTGCCGGGCGGTGTCCAGCGCGGTCTGCGCCGCGTCCAGCTCGGCGAGCCCGGCCTGGATCTGCGCCGCGCCCGCGGTCATCGACTCCTGCTGCGCGGCCCGGTCGGCCTCGGTCGTGAAGGGGTCCATGACCCCCTCGACGCCTTCGACGTCGGCGACCTCCTTGAGCGCCTTGCCGATCGCCGCCTGCTGCTCGGCGGTGAAGGCGCCGTCCTCGGCGCGGAACACGATGGTGCCCGACCCGCCCGAGGCCTCCGGGAACTCCTCGGCGAGGCGGTCGGTCACCTCCGCGGTCGGCGTGTTCGGAATCGTGATGGCGGTGGTGAGCGTCCCGCCGAAGAGCGCGAAAGCGGCGCCCGCGGCGGCGAGTACGAGCACCCACACCGCGATCACCGTGCGCGCCCTCCTCGCACAGGCGCGTCCTATCCGGAACAGCAGTTCGGCCATGGTCAGTCCTTCGGGTGTCGTGGACGAAATCTCGAGTGGCGCTACAAGGCGCCGGAACCGTTGCGCACGTGGGTGATCAGGCGCTCCATGAGTTCCTGCCAGACGCGGTGCGAGTGCGCGTCGACCACCGCGCCGGTGGCCTCGTACCAGTGCCGGTGGATCACGATGAGGCCGCTGGCGATCGAGCTGACCAGCAGGTGCACGGACAGCTCGTCGGCCTCGGGATGGCGCTCGGCGATCAGCTGGGCCAAGAGCGTGCTCAGCTCGGTGAACGCGCGCAGGAGCATGACCGCCGACCGGGGCGGCGGCGGGTCCTGGTCCCCGCCGAAGACTCGCGTCAGGTACGCCATCGGCTCGACCAGCTCCACATTGCGCAGTGCCTCGGCGACCTCGTCGAGGACCGAGCCCTTCGTGCCTTCCGGTGCGCCGAGCGCGAACTGCGCGAACAGGCCACCGAGGAGCTCGCCGCAGACGGCGATGAGCACGTCGTCGAGGCTCGGGAAGTGGTTGAACACGGTCCGGCGCGAGACGTTCGCGCGCTCGGCCAGCTCGTCCACGGTGAACTCGATGCTCTCGGTCGCGGCCATGATCGCGGCCGCCGCGTCGATGATCGCGCGGCGGTGCCGCTCCTTCAGGAGCGAGCGGCGGTCGGTGGTCGGATCCGGCGTCGATGGCACGCCGCCAACATACCCACTAGTTGCACTCGGTGCAATTAGTTCTCCCGAAGTTCACGGTGACGGCCCCCACCAGGCCTCGTCCACGGGCCTTGCGGAACCGCCCGCGACTTATGTAAATTGAAGAAATTAAATATCACGTTCATCGATGTCTTAGGGCCTCTTTCCGATCGTGATCCCGCCCCCTGCAAAGGAGTCGCACCACATGACCCTTCCCGCTACCGACGGCGCGCAGGCCGCGCCCGCCCGAGGACGCCCGTCCCTCCGGGCCCTCACCGGCCGCTCCCGCCTCGTCCTCGCCATCGTCGTGCTCGCGATCGGCGCGCTGGCGGCCGGCTCCCTGAGCGTCTGGAACGGCGCCAAGGCCGAGGCCTTCGAGACCGGCGTCTGGTACAACCTCCAGTCCCGCCACTCCGGCCTCGTCATGGGCATCCGCGCCGCCTCCACCGCCAACGGCGCCGAACTCGTCCAATGGGACAGCAACGGCTCCACCAACCAGCAGTTCCGGTTCCTCGACTCCGGCAGCGGCTACTACCGTATTCAAGCCCGGCACTCGAATAAGGTCCTCGACGTCGCGTCCGCCAGCACCGCCGACGGCGCGCTGGTCCAGCAGTGGGGCGACGCGAACAGCACCAACCAGCAGTGGAAGATCACCGAATCCGGCGGTTACGCGACCTTCGTCAACCGCGCCACCGGCAAGGCCCTCGACCTGTGGGAATGGTCCACGGTCAAGGGCGGCAGGATCTCCCAGTACACGCCCACAGGCGCGGTGAACCAGCAGTGGAAGCTCGTCGCGGCCGGCGCCCGGCCCGCGAACGTCGAGGCCCTCGAAGGCTTCGGCCAGGGGACCACCGGCGGCCAGGGCGGCACCACCGTCACCGTCACCACCCAGGCCGACCTCGAGACCTACGCCAACGCCTCGGGCGCGTACATCATCAAGGTCGCGGCCACGATCAACATCAGCCCCAAGGGCAAGGAGGTCCGCGTCGGCTCGAACAAGACGATCATCGGCGTCGGCACCTCCGGCCAGATCGTCGGCGGCGGGTTCTTCATCGGCGCGGGCACGAGCAACGTGATCATCAGGAACCTGACGATCCGCGACACGCTCATGGCCGACGACGACCCCGGCGACGACGCGTACGACTACGACGGCATCCAGCTGGACACCGCCAGCAACGTCTGGATCGACCACAACCGCATCTACAACATGAACGACGGACTCATCGACTCGCGCAAGGACACCACGAACCTCACGGTCTCCTGGAACGAGCTCGGTCCCAACAACAAGTCCTTCGGCATCGGCTGGACCGACAACGTCACGGCCCGGATCACCATCCACCACAACTGGATCCACGGCACCAACCAGCGCAACCCCAGCACCGACAACGTCGCCTACGCCCACCTGTACAACAACTACCTGCAGGACATCTCGGGCTACGGCAACTACTCGCGGGGCTCCACGAAGATGGTCCTGGAGAACTCCTACTTCGACAACGTGAACGACCCGTACTACCCGGACGCGACCGCGCAGCTGCGCCAGAGCGGCAGCATCTGCGTCGACTGCACCGGGGACCAGGTGACCAGCGGATCGGCCTTCGTCCCGTCGAGCTTCTACAGCTACACGCTCGACGCGGCGAGCGGGCTCCCCAGCCTGCTCGACACCTACTCGGGGCCGCAGTCCTGGCTCGGGGTCTAACCGACTAGCGGTCCCCGGAGGCGACTGCGCCTCCGGGGACCGCTGCATGCCGGGACGGGGGATTGACAATGAGTCGTGTACCGGTAAAGTGCTGGGAGTTCGCGGACGACCACCGAAAGAAGCAATGCATGTCCCAGCCTCACCGGGCCTCCCTGCCGATCCCCGACGTCGCGATCACCGACGAGTTCTGGTCGCCGCGCCGCGAGACCGTGCGCGCCAGAACCATCCCGCACCAGGAGGACCGCCTGCGCGAGGGCGGCCAGTTCGCCGCGCTGCGCTTCGAATGGCGTCCCGACCCGGACGACGACCGGGAGCGGTTCCCGATCTTCTGGGAGTCCGACGTCGCCAAGTGGATCGAGGCCGCCAGCTACGCACTCGCCGCCGCGCCCGATCCGAAGCTGGACGCGGCCGTGGACGAGGCGATCGGCCTGCTCGCCGGGGCCCAGCAGGAGGACGGCTACCTCAACGCGTACTTCACCGCGATCAAGCCCGGGAAGCGCTTCACCGACCTGCGCGACGCCCACGAGCTGTACTGCGCGGGCCACCTCATCGAGGCGGGCACCGCCCACTTCGCGGCCACCGGCAAGACCTCGCTCCTCGACATCGTCCGCCGCTACGCCGACCTCATCGACCGCGAGTTCGGCCCCGGCGGCTCCTGCGAGGGCGGCTACTGCGGGCACCAGGAGATCGAGCTGGCGCTCGTGAAGCTGTTCCGCGCCACCGGGGAACGCCGCTACCTCGACCTCTCACTGCGATTGATCGACAACCGCGGCAAGTCCCCGTTCTACTTCGACGCCGAGGCCACCCGGCGCGGCGACGCAGGCTACTTCGGCGGCCAGGGCGCGATCGTCCGCTCCGACAAGCGCTCCCGCGAGTACCACCAGTCGCATGCACCGGTGCGCGAGCAGACCGAGGCCGTGGGGCACTCGGTCCGCGCGATGTACCAGTACGCGGCCATGGCCGACCTCGCGCTCGAACTGGGCGACGCGGGCCTGCGCGAGGCCTGCGAACGACTGTGGCGCGACCTGGTCGACACCAAGCTCTACGTCACCGGCGGCATCGGCGCCGACCCCGCCATCGAGGGCTTCGGCCCGGCCTACCACCTGCCCGACAAGGACGGCTACGCCGAGACCTGCGCGGCGATCGGCCTGGTCTTCTGGGCCCACCGCATGATGATCCTGACCGGAGAATCCACCTATGTGGACGTTCTGGAGCGGGCCCTCTACAACGGCGTGCTCTCGGGGGCCTCGGCCGACGGCACCAAGTACTTCTACGGCAACCCGCTCGCCAGCGACGGCACGGTCGAGCGCAGCGACTGGTTCGACTGCGCCTGCTGCCCGCCGAACCTGGCGCGCCTGCTGACCTCGCTGGAGCACTACGTCTACGTCGCCGACGACGAGGGCCTGGCGGTGAACCTGTACGTCTCCGGCTCGGCCCGCTTCGAGCGCGAGGGCCAGAGCGTCACCCTGACCCAGACGACCGCCTACCCCTGGGACGGCGCGGTCGGTTTCACCGTCGATCCCGAAGCGCCCCTGCGGATGGCGCTGCGCCTGCGCGTCCCGGAGTGGACGACCGGCCACGCCGCGATCGCGGTCAACGGCGAGGCCGTGGACTTCACGACCGACCGCGGCTACGCCGTCCTCGACCGCACCTGGGCCCGGGGCGACACCGTGACGCTGGAGCTGGAGATGGACCCGTTCCGGCTCCGGGCCGACTCGCGTGTGGCCGCCGCCCACGGCAAGGTGGCCCTCCAGCGGGGGCCGATCGTCCACTGCGTCGAGGAGGTCGACAACGAGGCCCCGGTTCCGGACCTGGTGATCGGCCGCTACAGCGACCTGCGCGTCGAGCACCGCGACGGGCTCGACCGGATCACCGTCGGCGGCCTGGTCGACTTGCCCGGCCGGGGCGGCCTCTACCGCTTCGACTCGACCGCGTCAGGGCCGACCGAGATCCGCACCGTCCCGTACTTCGCGTGGGCCAATCGCGGCAAGGGCTCGATGGCCGTCTGGGTCCGCGAGAACCTCTGACTCCCAGGTGAACGGCCCCTGTCCGGCATCGGACGGGGGCCGCTCCCGTCCGTCCATACCTGCTTATATCGAAGATATTGACTACCTCGATGTGTGATGTTACCCTTCACATCACGCTTTTCGACTCTCCATCCTCACGGAGTGACCATGTCTTCGAATTCCCAGCCCGCCCGCCTTTCGCGCCGCGGCCTCCTCGCCGCCGCCGCGGCGGTGCCACTGGCCGCCGCCGTTCCGGCACCGGCGCTGGCGCAGACCGCTTACGCCAGCTACCTGATGGCCCACTTCATCGGCGAGGGCTCCGGAGGCGAGCAGATCTACCTCGCCCACTCCGACAACGGCCTCAACTGGACCGATCTCAACCGCGGCCAGATCGTCCTGCGCACCCCCATCGGCACCAAGGGCGTCCGCGACCCCGTCATCATCCGCAACCCGGCCGGCAACCGCTACTGGATCGTCGCCACCGACCTCCACATCGGATCCGGCACCTCCTGGGGCGACGCCGCCAACAGCGGCAGCCGCAACCTCGTCGTCTGGGAGTCCACGGACCTCGTCAACTGGTCGATCCCGTGGCTGCTCCCCGTCGCCGCCTCCATCGGCGACGCCGGCGACGCCTGGGCCCCCGAGGCCATCTGGGACGCCGCGGCCGGCAACTTCCTGCTCTACTGGGCCACCAACTCCACCCTCAGCGGCGTCAAGAAGCACCGCATCTGGAGCGCCCGGACCTCGGACTTCCGCTCCATCACCACCCCGCAGGTCTACGTCAACCCCGCGGGCACCGAGGGCATCATCGACACCCAGATCATCGAGGCCAACACCGGCGGCTGGCGCTACTACCGCGCCTCGAAGGCGACCCAGATCGTCATCGAGGGGTCGAACTCCCTCACCGGCTCCTGGACCCGGCTCGGCGACCTCGCGAACCTCACCGGCAGCGGCGTCGAAGGCCCCATGTGGGCGAAGTTCAACGACCGCAGTGAATGGGCGCTGTGGCTCGACCAGTACGCCACCGGCCGCGGCTACATGCCCGTCCTCACCACCAACCCCGCCGCGGTCTCGGGCTACCGCACCACCTCCAGCTACAGCCTCGGGTCCAACCTGAAGCGCCACGGCTTCATCCTCAACCTCACCGCGGCCGAGCGGACCCGGGTCCTCAACCGCTACCAGGCACCGGTGTTCAACCGGATCCAGTCCTACAACTTCCAGGACCGCTATGTGCGCCACTACAACTTCGACGTGCGCATCGACCCGGGCGTGAGCCCGGCCCAGGACGCCCAGTTCCGCGTCGTCCCCGGCCTCGCCTCCTCCAGTGCCGTCTCGTTCGAATCGGTGAACTTCCCCGGCCACTTCCTGCGCCACGTCAACTACGACTTCGTGCTCGCCCCCCGCGAATCCGGCGGCACGTTCAACGCCGACGCCACCTTCAACCGGGTGGCCGGACTCGCCGACGCCTCGTGGAGTTCGTTCACCTCCTACAACTACCCGACCCGCTACATCCGCCACTACGCCTACAGCCTGCGGCTCGACCCCGTCAGCACCGCCGCGGAACGGTCGGACGCGACCTTCCGCATCACCACCTGAGCCGCACCGGGCCGCCCGACGGGCGGCCCGGTCCCCTTCTCCCCGAAAGGCTCCGCCGTGCTCTCACGCCGAACGATCCTGACGACCGCGCTGACCGCGGCCGCCGTCCCGTTCGCCTTCGCGGTCCCGGCTTCCGCGCAGGCCAGCGCCGCCTACGCCATGGTGTACTTCAAGGAGTCCCCGAACTCCACCGACGACAGCTACGCCCTGCACCTGGCCGTCAGCTCCGACGGTCTCCAGTGGACGCCGCTCAACCAGAACCAGCCCGTCGCCACCCCGACCGCGGGCATGCTGGGCCTGCGCGACCCGTTCGCGATCCGCAAGCAGGGCGGCGGCTTCGCCGTCCTGGCGACCGACCTCAAGGGACGGGTGTTCAACCTCAACAACCAGTACCTGCACGTGTGGGACTCGACCGACCTGCGCTCTTTCACCGGCTACCGCCGCGTCAAGGTGCACGACCTGGCGACCCACTCGTGGGCCCCGACCGCGTTCTGGGACCCTTCGCGCAGCAGGTATGCGGTGGTCTACTCCGCGAACAACGGCACCCGCGACGTCTTCATGGTCAACTACACCGCCGACTTCGTGAACATGGGTGCCGCGCAGGTCTTCTTCGATCCCGGATTCAACGTCCTGGACGGCGACGTCCTGGTCCACAACGGCGCGTTCTACCTGGCCTATAAGAACCTCGCCACCGGGTACCTGCACGTGGCGCGCTCGACCACCGGGCAGCCGAACACCTTCACCACCCTCACCTCGGGTCTGCGCCAAGGCAGCGCGATCGAGGCCCCGATCCTCGTCAAGTCCAACGCGGGCAACGCCTTCTGGCTGTGGGGCGACTCGTTCTCACCCGACAACGCGGTCTTCTACGCCTGGCAGTCCTCCGATATCGCGGGCAACTCCTGGTCCGCGCTCGACCAGCGGACGTACACCGCGCCGATGAGCAGCAAGCACGCCGGGATCGTTCCGATCACCGAGGCCGAGCGCGCCGCGCTCGTGACCCGTTGGGGCGCACCGCAGTGGAACCGCCTCAAGTCCTACAACTACCCGGGCCGCTTCGTGCGCCACGCGAGCGACCTCGGGCGCATCGACCCGTTCCCGATGGAGCCGCCCGCCGACCAGCAGTGGCGGCTGCGCGCCGGACTCGCCGACGCCGCGGGCATCTCGTTCGAGTCCGTGAACTACCCGGGCCGCTACCTGCGGCATTCGGGCTACGCGATCCGGTTGGACGCGAACGACGGCACGGCGCAGTTCGCCGCCGACGCCACCTTCCACCGCACCGCCGGGCTCGCCGACGCCTCCTGGGCCTCGTTCACCTCCCACAACTTCCCGACGCGATACCTGCGCCACTCCGGTTTCGCGCTGCGCATCGACCCGGTCGCCACCGCGACCGAGCGAGCCGACGCGACCTTCCAGATCACCTACTGACCCGCCTCCGGCCCCCGCCCCAGCGGCGGGAGCCGGAGGCTCGGCAAGGAGTTCTCGTGCGATCACCACTCTTCAACCGCCGCAGACTGTTCCAGGCCGCGGGCGCGGCCGCCGTCCTCACCGCCGCACCCGGCATCGGCGGTGGGACCGCCCATGCGGCGCTCGCTCCCGCGCGCCCCGACCAGGGCGTCGCCGCCTACGCCTTCGACCTCGGCAAGGTGCGCCTGACCTCCGGGCGCCTGATGTCGAACCAGTCCCGCACCCTCGCCTACCTCCAGTCGGTCAATGTGGACCGGCTGCTCTACAACTTCCGCTCCAACCACGGACTGTCCACTCAGGGCGCGGCCGCCACCGGCGGCTGGGACGCCCCGACGTTCCCCTTCCGCACCCACATGCAGGGCCACTTCCTCACCGCGTGGGCGCAGGCCTGGGCCGTCCTGGGGGACACCAACTCCCGCGACAAGGCGAACTACATGGTCGCCGAACTCGCCAAGTGCCAGGCCAACAACGCGGCCAAGGGCTACACCGCGGGCTACCTCTCCGGCTTCCCCGAATCCGATTTCACCGCCCTCGAAGGCGGGACCCTCACCAACGGCAACGTCCCGTACTACGCGATCCACAAGACCCTCGCGGGACTGCTCGACGTGTGGCGCCTCATCGGCTCCACGCAGGCCCGGGACGTGCTCCTCGCGTTCGCCGGGTGGGTCGACTGGCGCACCGGGCGCTTGACCTCCACGCAGATGCAGACGGTGCTGCGCACCGAGTTCGGCGGCATGAACGCCGTCCTCACCGACCTCTACCAGCAGTCGGGCACGGCCAAGTGGCTCACCGCCGCGCAGCGGTTCGACCACGCCGCCGTCTTCGACCCGCTCGCCTCGGGCACCGACAGCCTCAACGGCCTGCACGCGAACACGCAGGTGCCCAAGTGGATCGGCGCGGCCCGCGAGTACAAGGCCACCGGCACCACCCGCTACCGGGACATCGCGTCGAACGCCTGGAACATCGTGGTCGGCGCGCACACCTACGCGATCGGCGGCAACAGCCAGGCCGAGCACTTCCGCGCGCCGAACGCGATCGCCTCGTACCTCACCAACGACACGTGCGAGGGCTGCAACACCTACAACATGCTCAAGCTCAGCCGCGAGCTGTGGCTGCTCAGCCCCGAGAACGCGGCCTACTTCGACTACTACGAGAAGGCGCTGCTGGGCCACATGGTCGGCTGGCAGAACCCGTCCTCCGCCAACGGCCACGTCACCTACTTCACGCCGCTGAAGCCGGGCGGCCGCCGCGGCGTGGGCCCGGCCTGGGGCGGCGGCACCTGGAGCACCGATTACGACTCGTTCTGGTGCTGCCAGGGAACGGGTCTGGAGACCTTCACCAAGCTGATGGACTCCGTGTACGCCTACAACGGGACCACGTTGTGGGTCAACCTGTTCACGCCCTCGGTGCTCACCTGGTCCGAGCGGGGCCTGACGGTCACGCAGACCACGACCTACCCCGCGAGCGACACCACGACCCTCGCCGTCACGGGCACCGCGAGCGGGTCCTGGACGATGCGGATCCGCATCCCGGCCTGGACGCAGGGCGCGCAGATCAGCGTCAACGGCCAGGTCCAGTCCGTCGACACGACTCCTGGCAAGTACGCGACGCTCACGCGCACTTGGGCTTCGGGCGACACCGTCACCGTCAAGCTCCCGATGCGGCTCGTCATGCGCGCGGCCAACGACAACGCGAACGTCTCGACCGCGACCTACGGGCCGGTGGTCCTGTCCGGCAACTACGGCGACACCGCGCTCACGGCCCTGCCGGTCCTGGAGGTCGCCTCGATCCAGCGCACCAGCACCACGGCGCTGACCTTCACGGCGACCGCGAACGGCGCTGCGGTGAACCTCGGCCCGTTCTACGACGCCCACGGCCACAACTACACCGTCTACTGGAACGCCCCGGGCGAGGGCGGCACCGCGTCGAAGCCGGGCTACCGGCTCTTCAACAACGCCAGCAACATGGTGCTCGGCGTCCAGGACATGTCCACAGCGGACGGCGGCCAGGCGCTCCAGTGGGGCGACACCGGCACGGCCGACCATCTGTGGGAGCTGGTGGTCAGCGGCGCTTCGGTGAAGTTCCGGAACGCCAACAGCGCCAAGGTCCTCGGCGTGGACGGCATGTCGACGGCAGACAACGCGCGCGTCCTCCAATGGGCCGACAGCGGCACCGACGACCACCTGTGGACCATCACCGACCAGGGCGACGGCACGCACGAGATCGTCAACGGCAACAGCGGCAAGCTGCTGGGCATCTCGGGTAACGCGACCTCCCAAGGGGCGCAGGCGGTGCAGACTCCTGACGACGGGACGGCCGACAACCGCTGGCGGTTCGTGCCCGACGGGGCCCGGCGGATCCAGAACCTGCGCAGCGGCATGGTCCTCGGCGTGCAGAACATGTCCACGGCGGACGGCGGCCTGGTCCTCCAGTGGGGCGACTCGGGGACCGCCGACCACCTGTGGAGCTCGGTGGTCGACACCGGCGGGTACTTCAAGCTGCGCAACGGCAACAGCGGGAAGGTCCTCGGCGTCGAGAACGCCGCGACCACCGCGGGTGCGCGGGTCGTGCAGTGGGCCGACAACGGCACGTCCGACCACCGCTGGCGCCTGCGCTACGGCGACGACGGCTACTTCCGCATCCAGTGCGCGAACGGAGCCAAGGTCATCGGGGTCCAGAACGCCGCGACGACCCAGGGCGCGCAGGTCGTCATGTGGGACGACAACGGCGCCGACGACCACCTCTGGAGGTTCATCTAGGCGAAGCGACGGCCCGGGGCGAGTGCTCCGGGCCGTTCTGCGGCGGGCCCGCCTGCGACGTCTCCGACCGCGAGTCGGGATTCGCGGCGAATGCGCCCCGGCGCCCGCGCTCGGCTCAGTGCCCCGGTGCGCCGTCGATCCCGCCCACTGCGCACCCGCGAAAGCTGCCACCGCACCGGAGTGGACCAGGCCCGGGCGGGTACTCCGGTGCGGTGACGAAGCAACTGGAGCCGCTGGAGTCCTACTGGATCGCCACCACCGACACGACCGCGTACCCGCAGCTCAGTGGCGATATCGAGGTCGACATCGCGGTCGTCGGCGGCGGAATCGCGGGCCTGTGCACGGCGTGGGAGCTGAGCCGCGCCGGACGCTCGGTCGCGGTGATCGAGGCCGGGCGCATCGCGGGCGGGGTCACCGGCCACACCACCGCGAAGCTCAGCGCGCAGCACGGCCTCATCTACGACCACCTGCGCGAGACCTTCGGCGCCGCATCGGCCCGCGACTACGCGACCGCCCAGACCGAGGCGATCGAACACGTCGCGACCACCGCCGGGCACCTCGGCGTGGACTGCGACCTCGAACGCGCGCCCGCGTTCGTCTACACCGAGTCCGAGGACCGGGTCCCGACGCTCCGCGCCGAGGCCGAAGCGGCCCGTGAAGCGGGCCTGGACGCCTCCTTCACGACCGACACCGGACTGCCCTTCCCAGTGGCGGGGGCAGTCCGGGTCGAGAACCAGGCCCAGTTCCACCCCCGCAAGTACCTGCTCGCGATCGCGGCCGACCTGACCGCGCGCGGCGCGTCGATCTATGAGCGCTCCCGCGTGGTCGAACTCGACTCCGACCACGCCGTGCACACGCTCACCGCGGAAAGCGGCGCCACGGTCAGCGCCCGAGAGGTCGTCGTCGCGACCCACTTCCCGATCTTCAACCGGCTCAAGCTGTTCCCGAGGCTCACGCCCCGCCGCGAACTCGTGGTCGCCGCACCGATCCCCGCCGAGGCGGACCCCGGCGGCATGTACCTGACGCCGGAGGACCACACCCGCTCGGTGCGCACCGCCCCGTACGGGGACGAGAGGCGACTGCTCATCGTCACCGGCGAGGCCTTCACGCCCGGTTCGCCCGACGTCTCGGGCCGCCTGGACCGCCTCACCGAGTGGACGGCCGAGCGCTTCGGCGCGACCGATCCCGCCTACCGCTGGGCCGCGCAGGACAACGCGACCACCGACAAGGTGCCGTTCGTCGGCCGGTTCAAGGGCCGCGAGCGCCTGTACGTCGCCTGCGGCTTCGGCGGCTGGGGGATGAGCAACGGCGTCGCCGCCGCACGCCTCATCGCCGCCCTGAGCCGCGATGAACCGCCACAGTGGAGCGAGCTATTCGATCCGGGCCGGCTCCACGCGGTCAAGGAGGCCTCACGCCTGGCCGCGAACCAGACCAGCGTCGTCAAGCACCTGGTGGGCGACCGGATCACGCGCCACCCGGCCGAGTCGCCCGAGGACCTCGGGCCCGGCGAGGGCGCGATCATGCGCGTGGACGGCAGCCTCCACGCCGTCAGTCGCGACGAGGACGGCACGGTTCACACCTTGGCCGCGACCTGCACCCACATGGGCTGCGTGGTCGGCTACAACGACGCCGAGCGGTCCTGGGACTGCCCCTGCCACGGTTCGCGCTTCGACCAGGAGGGCGCCATCCTCCACGGCCCCGCGACCGAACCGCTCCCGAAGCGCGAGCTCAAGGAGTCCTGACCGCGCCGAAACGGCCGCTCATGGAGCCTTGGGCCGACCCGTACGTGCGCTCCGTCCTGATCCGCCGAAACGCTCGCTCATGGACCCTTGACCGCTACCGAAACTGCCGCTCAAGGAGCCCTGATCGCCCGGCGGTCAGGACTCCGGGATGTTTCTGAGGTAGTGGAACTGTCCTTGCAGCGTGCGGCGCTGACCCGCGAATTCGATCGGGTCCAGTCGGTCGAGCACGCGGCGCAGCACCGCTTCGGCGGCATCGAACTCGCCCATCGATCCATAGTGGTAGATCTGATGCCGGGCGGCCGGGACCGCCGGCCCGTGCAGGTACTCGCCGGCTTCGGCGACTTCCAGTGCGGCCGCCGCATATCGCAGCAGTTCGAAGTCGGGCTCGAACTCGCCTTCCTCCTCGACCTCATGGAGCGCGGAGCGCATGTTGGCCTGAACCAACAGCGTCCCGGCCAGCTCCGCACGGCATCGTTCCCGGTACTCCGTCGTGAGCGCCGGATCTTCCCAGCTTGACCGCAGTTCATCGGCCAGTGCGCTCATCATTGCCACTGCGGCTGGGGATTCGTCGTCTTTTTGCATCGCCCAGGCGGCCTCGCGTGCTGATCTCGCGGCGGCGGGCAGGTCGCCGAGTTCCCGCCACGCCCGCTCGGCATCAGCGAAGGCCCGCCGCACGGCATCGGGGTCGTTCATCGAGTGGAGCAGTTGCCCGGCCAGGTGGGCGGTCTGCGGGTAGCAGGTCGGGTCCGGGTGGGTGGTGCCGTTCTCCATGAGCTGCAATGCCTTCAACGCATGTTCGACGCCGTTGCGCCCGTCCCATAGCGCCTGGTAGGAGCGGGCGAGCGCGACTCGGGCGTCGACCAGCCGCCAGTGCTGGTCTTCGTCGGTCAAAGGCAGGTCGGCCAGTGCGGCGTCGAGGATCAGCACGGCCTCGTCGTGGCGGTTCTGTGCGGCGAGGGCCTTGCCGAGGAGGTGCCTGGCGACGCCCGCCAAGGCGGTGTACCCCTCGCCGTCGAACAGCGCTGCGGCCCGAAGCGCGTGGCGCTCGGCCCCCCACCACAGTCCTGAGTAGATCGTGTTCTCGGCCGCGCCGAGGTGGAGTGCGGCGAGCGGGAGCGGAGCGGCTCCCGGTTCGACACAGGCAAGGCCGGTCTCGGCGACCTCCAGCGCCTCCTCATGGCGCCCTTCTGTAGTCAGCGCCGCGGCGTACTGGACGGCGCCGATGAAGATCTCGCGGTAATGCTCCCCGGCGACGGCCGCCTCGAATGCGACCCGCAGCGCCTCGGTGCGGCGCACCAGGTCGGTCTCGCTGTTGGCACGCGCGAAGGCCAGCAGTACACGGGAGTCGGCGGCGCGCCGGTCATCGGGGAACGCGGCGAGTTCGGTGTCGAGGGCGGCGACCCGTTCCAGCAGTCCCGCATCGGGTTCCAAGCCTTGGAGTCCGCGGTGTTCGAGGAGCGCGCAGTAGGCGAGCGCACGCGCCCGCAAAGCGTCGTCCGCAGCGGTTTCTGCGAGTCGTTCCGCTTCGGCCAGCACGATTTCGGCTTCGGCGATGACCGCGTCGGGTTCGCGTTCGAGCCGCCAGGCGAGCGTCGCGGCGTGGTTGATCAGGGCTCGTCCGGGCAGTCCCGCGGCGATGAACCGTTCGCGCGCCCGCGCGGAGAAGTCCAGGGCCTCATCGAGGTCGCGGTTCGGATCGAGCCGGGAGAGCAGGACTTCGGCCTCGTCGGCCGCTTCGAGTTCGATGCCTTCCTTCGCGGCCCGCCGGTCGACGGCGCGCCACAGCAGGTCGGCCTCGTCGTCGAACGCCGCTGTCAGCGCCCTGGCCCGCGTGAGCAGCTCCGCGAAGGACTCGGCGGTCTCGACTTCGGGGACAACGGCCTTCGGTGCGGTGGGCAGCGTCTTGAATCCCAGCGGCACATGCGGATACGGCGTCGCCGGTTCGACGGACAGCGCGGACTGCCGCGAGTAGGCGTCGGTCCCGTTGCGGCGGTCGTAGCGTTCGCACAGGGCCCGGCGCTCGGCGTCGGCCCAGTCGTGGAGTTCGTCCGCCGTCCAGCTCCGGCGCTCGGGGCCTTGCAGTGCAGTGCCGCCGAGTCCTCGACCGCGCAGCGCTTTGCACAGCGCCTGCACGCCTTCGAGCAGTTCGGCCCGGCTGCTCGGTTTGAGGTGGAGGTCGAAGGCGCGCAGGTTCGCCGACAGGATCTCCATGGCCCGGGCCTCGTTGCCGGTGAGCGCGCAGAACCGCAGGTGACGGGCGACGTAGTGCACCATGTCGTCCTTGCCGACGCTGATGCGGTAGCCGTGGAGGTGGTCGGCGCGCGCCTCGTCGAGCCGTCCGAGGGCCGTCAGGGAGAACTGCGAGAGGGAGAGCGCGTGGTGCGGTTCGTGCATGCACCGCTTGCCGCCCTTGCGAAGCGGTTCCCAGTGCTGGAGCGCGGTCTCGTGATCGCCGGTGTCGAACGCGATGTGGCCCTGGTAGTTGCAGCGGCAGGCCTCGCAGTCGCTCATGCCGTCCGGGTCGGTCCGGGCGAGGGTCGCTGCGGCGGCCTCAGCGCGCTCAATATCACCTATGTGGACGGACAGGAAGTGCTCGGCCTCGTGCACGGGGTGGAGCGAGTGGCCGGCTTCGGTGTAGCGGGTCCGGAACTGGCCCAACCAGTCCTCGATCGCGGCCAGCGGGATCTCGGGGTGGTCGATGAGATCGTAGACGACCCATTTGAACTGCCAGAACACCGAGCGCAGCACGCGCGGGTCGAAGTGCTCGGGCTCGGTGTCGTAGTTGCGCAGCAGCCGCGCGAACGGGGTGAGAAGGCGGGTCGAGTCGGCCGAGTACTCGTAGCAGTCGATCAGTGCCGCCAGGGTCTCGTTGACCAGCGGTCGGTCGTCGTGCGACTCGACCGCTTCCAGGTGCGCTTCGAGTGCTGCCAGGCGGGGCTCGCCTTGGAGGGTCCGGCGGATCTCGCTGAGGCGCTGGCGGAGTGCTTGGGTGTCGGTCATGCGTCGTCCAGTGTGGCGTGGGCGGGTCGGGGTTCGCCAGAAGTGTGCCACGGGCGCGCCAGCGAACCGGCGCGCCCTCGAGACCCTGGCTGTTGGCCTCGCCCGGGGGCTGCCGGCCAGGGCCCTGCGCTCATCCGTGCCAGCGCCGCCACAGGGCCGCGTACGAGCCGTCCTTCTCGATGAGTTCGTCGTGCGAGCCCAGTTCGGTGATGCGGCCCTGCTCGACCACGGCCACGCGGTCGGCGTCGTGCGCGGTGTTGAGCCGGTGGGCGATGCTCACCACGGTGCGACCGGCCAGGATCCGGTTGAGGCCCTGCTCGATGTCGCTGGCGGCGTTGGGACTCAGCATCGAGGTGGCCTCGTCCAGGACGATCACCTCGGGGGCGGCGAGGATGACGCGGGCGAGCGCCACCTGCTGCACCTCGGCCGGGGTCAGGGCGTGGTCGCGCCCGCCGACCTTGGTGTCCAGGCCCTCGTCGAGGCGTTCGGGCAGGCCGCCTGCGCCGACGACCGACAGGGCCTCGTGCAACTGCTCGTCGCTCGCGCCGGGCGCGCCGAGGCGCAGGTTCGAGGCGAGCGTGTCGTTGAACAGGTGGTACTCCTGGGTCGCCAGGATCACGAAGCGGCGCAGCAGGGTCTCGCCGATCTCGGCGGCCTTGGCGCCGCCGATGCGCACGGTGCCCTGGTCCGGCGCGTGGATGCCCGCCATGAGCCTCGCCAATGTGGACTTGCCCGCGCCGGTCGGCCCGACCAGGGCCAGGCGTTCGCCGCGCCGCAGCGCCAGGTCCACGCCTTTGAGCACCGGCTTCTCGGGGTCGTACCCGAAGTCGACGCCCTTGAGCTCGATGATCTCGTCCTGGTCGCGGTCGGGCTTCGCGTTCCCTTCGGCGGTCTGCTCTCTGCGCACGCCGATGAGCCGTGCGAGCGAGACGGTGCCGTTCTGCACCCATTCCAGGGACAGGATCATCTCGATCGCCGGGGCGACGGCGAGCTGCATGATGAGTACGACCGTGGTCGTCTGCGCGATCGTCAAGGTGCCGTTGGCGGTCAGGACGCCGCCGAGGAGCAGCGAGGTGAGGCACGGCAGGAACGCCGAGAAGTCGAGGACCGGGAACAGCGTGCCGCGCAGCCGCATCGACCGCATCTGCGCGTTGAGCAGGTGGTCGATCGCCCGGTCGGTGTGGGCGACGCGCCGCGACTGCCACCCGAGGGCCTCGACGGTCTTGACGCCGTCGATGGTCTCGGCGACCGCCGAGGTGAGGTCGGCGCGCGCGGCCTGCGTGTCGTGGAAGACGTTGAAGGACCGCTTGAAGTACCAGCGCAGCACCAGGGCCATCGGCGGCACCGCCACCAGGATCGCCGCGCCGAGCACGGGCGAGACGACGAACGCACCCGTCAGGTAGACCAGGACTGTGACCAGGCCGGTGAAGAACTGCGGCGTGGCCTGCACAAGCGAGTACTGGACCTGCCCGATGTCGAGGCTGGTGCGGGACAGCAGCTCCCCGGTCCCGGCCGCCTCGATCTGCCCGGGCGGCAGGGCGAGGGTCCGCTCCATGAACTCCTCGCGCACGTCGGCGACGATCCGCTCCGACAGCACCGCGAGGTTCCGGTAGGAGGACCAGGTCAGGGCCGCCTGCGCGAGGACCGCGACGAGGATCAGGGGGATCTGCCACCACAGGTCCGCGCCCGGGTCGCCCTTCCCGTCGCGCGCCCAGGTGGCGAACGCGTCGGTCATGAGGCCCACGATGTACGGCGTGGACATGCCCGCGAGCGCGGCCGCGGTCGTGAGGCCCACGATGAGGCCGAAGCGGAGGCGGTGGCGACCGACGAGGGCCCGCAGGTACGCGCGGGTCTCGGCGGCGGTGGCGATGGGAAGCGCGGAGCTCATCGGCTGACCGCCTCTCGGTATGCGCTCTGCCGCAGCAGTTCGGTGTGCGTCCCCGCGCTCGCGGCCGGGGGCGTGTCCGGATCGGTCGAGATGAAGACGACCCGGTCGCACACCGCGAGCAGCTGCGGGGAGTTGGTGACGATCGCGGTGGTCCGGCCCTTGCGGTGGCGGGCGAGGCGTTCGGCGATGCGCGCCTCGGTCTGGGCGTCGCAGGCGCTCGCTGGGTCGTCGAGGACGAGGATCTCGGGGTCGGCCAGGAGCGCGCGGGCGAGGATGAGGCGCTGGCGTTCGCCGCCGGAGAAGTTGCGGCCCCGTTCTCCCGCAAGGGTGTCGAGGTCGTAGCCGTCCTCGGGCACGTCGTCGCTCTCGATGAGCGAGGGGTCGACGCCGACGATGTCGACGGCGGAGGCGGTGTGCAGGGCCCGCATGATGTCGGCGTCGGTGCGTTCGCCGTCGACGTCGAGCTGGTCGCGCAGGCGCCCGCTGAACAGTTGCGCGCGGGCCTCCATCAGGTGGATGCGCCGCCGGACCTCACTGGTCGCGAACGCGTCCAGGGGGGTCGCGCCGATCCTCGCGGGCCGTGCCGGTTCGCCGTAGCCGCCGAGGCGGTCGAGCAGTTCGGTCGCGCCCAGGCCACCGACCGTGGCGATGCCCGTGGTCAGGCCGGGTTCGACGACGGCGCCGCTCACCGGGTCGTGCAGGGCTTCCCCTGCGGGCCAGGGGATGCCGTCCTCGGGTTCCGGTTCGGGGTGTTCGGCCTGGAGCTTCTGAAAGCGGCCGGCGGCCACGATGGCCTTCGTGAACGCGTCCACGCCCTGGATCGCGTAGCCGAGCGGCCGCGTGAGGGCGATGAGGTAGCCGAAGAGCGCCACGAACTCCCCGGCGGTGACGGTGCCGTTCAGGGCCATCTCCGCGCCCATCCACAGGACCAGCGTGAGCAGGGTCCCCGGCAGTGCCAGGCGGGCGAGTTCGAGCACGGCGACCGTGCGGCGCACCCGGACTCCGGCGGCCCGGGACGCCTGCGAAGCCGTCTTGTACCGGTCGATGAAGTGGGCCTCGCCGCCGATGCCGCGCAGGACCCGCAGGCCCGCCACGGCGTCGGTGCCGATCCCGGTCTGCTCGCCGATCCGCTGGCGCAGTTCGCGTCCGCGCACTTCGAGCCGGAGGAACAGCGGCCGCAGGCACGCGAACATGGCCGGGACGCCGACCCCGGCGGCGAGCACGAACCACCAGGAGATGCCCGCGAGGATCCACAGGGCGAGCGCGAACGCGAGCACCGAGGACGCCAAGCGGCCGAACATCATCGACAGGGAGCTGAGCGCGTGCGAGTCGGCCGCGGAGATCGACACGAGTTCCCCGGCGTCGGCCCGGGACTTGAGGCGCGATCCGACCGCGACGACCGTGTCGACTAGGCGCCGTTGGACTCTGAAGTCGGAGTCCATCGCGGTGTACATCATGTACACGAAGCTGGCGACGCCGGTGATCGTCGCGATCCCGATGCAGACGGCGAGCGCGGCGGACCACCAGTAGAGCGCGGCCCGGTCGTCGGCGACCAGGCCCTCGTCCACCGCGCGTCCGACCACATAGGGCACGAACTGCTGGCAGCCGAGGAACGCGAACGAGACGAGCGTGCTCGTCAGCAGCATCCGCCATTGGGAGCGGAAGAGCCAGCCGATGACGGCGACGGCCGGATTGGGGTGGTCCAGGGGCGCGCCGGGGTCGCGCGGGGGAGTGAAGCGTGGCATGTCGAGTGTCTTTCGCGGTCGGAGGGCGAGGGAACCCTACCGCCCGGACAACGCGGCTTGAAACCGATTTCCCGACTAGTGAGCCCGCCGCACTGACCGGCCCGCGAAGCGTCGGACTGCAGGTTCGAAAACCATGGGCCGTGGCCTCAGTCTATCAACCCGGCATCGTTGACCAGCAAGGCGAGTTGCACTCGGTTGTTGAGGCCGAGCTTGGCGAGCGCGGCCGACACGTGCGTCTTCACCGTCGGGACGCTCAAATGCAGCGCGGCCGCGATCTCGGCGTTGGCGCTGCCCCGGCCCACCTCGACGGCGACCTCGGTCTCGCGGTTGTTGAGCGCCCCGAGCCGCTCCCGCGCCTCGGATCGCCGGTCTACGGACCCGCCGACGGCCATTCCGATGAGCCGCCGCGTCACCTCCGGCGAGAGCACCGGCTCACCGGCCGCCACGCGCCGCACGGCCGCGACGATGTCGGCCGGGGGCGTGTCCTTGAGCAGGAACCCGCCCGCCCCGGCGCGCAGCGCCCGCCGCACGTGCCCGTCGGCCTCGAACGCGGTGAGCACCAGGACCTGGGGCGCGCCCGGGACCGCGCGCAGCCGCTCGGTGGCGGCCAGCCCGTCCACTCCGGGCATGTGCAGGTCCATGAGGACCACGTCCGGTCGCAGCCGCTCGACCAGGGACGGCACCTCCGCGCCGGACCCGGCCTCGCCGACCACGTGCAGGTCACCGGCCCCGCCGAGGATCATCCGCAGGCCCGCCCGCACCAGCGGATCGTCGTCGACCACCAGCACGTTCACACCAGGCTCACTCATCGCCCCAGGGTAGCCAGGCCCGCACCGCCCAGCCGCCCTCACCGGTCGGTCCGTAGGCGAGGCGCCCGCCCGCCAGCCCGGTCCGCTCCTCCAAACCGATGAGCCCGTGCCCTGAGCCCGGTCCCGAGTCGTCCCCTGGCCCGTTCTCGATCTCGACCGTAAGCCCTTCGCCGGGCCCGCCCGCGACGTCGACCCGCACGGCCGCGCCCTCGGCGTGCCTGCGCGCGTTCGTCAACGCCTCCTGCACGATCCGGTAGGCCGTGCGCCCCGACCGCTCCGGGGCCTCGCCCTCGACCGCCTCGGTCAGTTCCACGGACGCGCCGGGGCGCGCCTCTTCGACGAGGGCCCGCAGGTCCGCCATCGTCGGCTGCGGCAGCTCCCCGATCGGGGCCCGCAGCACCGCGATGACCTCCCGCAGGTCGCGCATCGCCAGGTGGGACTGCTCGCGGACGACGCCCGCCGCGCGCGCCAGCTCCTCGGGCGGCGCGTCGGGCCGGTACTCCATCGCGCCCGCGTGCAGGCTCAGCAGCGAGAGCCGGTGCCCGAGCAGGTCGTGCAGCTCGCGCGCCAACTCGTCCCGGGCCCGCTGCCGCGCCTGCTCCCGCTCGTCCCGCTTCGCCTGGGCCGCACGGGCTTTCAGCTGCAAGCGGTAGCGGACGACCAGGCCCCAGCCCGCCGTCGCCGCGTAGATCGCCACGGCGAACGCGATCCCGCCAGCCAGGCCCAACTCGTCGGGCCGCACGAACAGGTAGACCACCGCGGCCGCCAGCGCCCCCGCGTACACCAGCGCCGCCGTCCGCAGTGGACGGCGCACGATCACGGCGAACAGCAGCACCACGAGCGGGAACGCGATCGTCTCGGAGAAGGTCGAGATCGCCACGGCCGCGACCGCCGCCTGCGTCGGCCAGCGCCTGCGCGGCAGCAGCAGGCCCAAGCCGAGCAGGCCCGCGAGCTGGTCGGCCTCGAACAGCCACGGCGGCGACGGCAGTCCGACCTTGAGCCGTTCCCCGGCCACGTACAGCCAGAGCAGGACGCCGACGGCGAGCAGGACCGTGTCCACCGCCCACCCGCGCGCCCCGCGCCGGGCCACCCCTTCACCGACCATGCGCCTGAACTTAACCCCGCTTCGCGAGCGCACCAACCCGAAGGCCCCGATCCGATACCGAAGTCGACGCGCCCGATCCGAAAGTCGCCCCGGCCCGTTCGAACCCGATGCTTCCGCCACCCGGTCCGAGACCGTCAACCGATGCGCGCAGCCCCGTGCGGGCCATAGCGTCGACCCCATGGAAACCACTCCCGACACCCGCGCCCCGGCCCGGGGCCTGGCCCGGCTGCTGCCGGTGCTCGCGCTGGCGGTCTTCGCGCCGGTGTGCGCCGAATACCTCAGCGGCTACGACACCAGCACCGGCAACCCGCTCGACCTGCTGGGGAACCTGTTCGTCTTCATCCCGCTGTACGGCTGCGCCGCGATCCTCATCCGCGAGACCGCCCGCCGCTTCGGCCTCGGCTGGCCCGGCGTCCTCGCCCTCGCCACCGCCCTCGGGATCGTGCAGGCCGGGATCCTCGACCAGTCGATGTTCTCCGCGGGCTACCGCGACATCGACTACTGGGACGCGATGATCGGGCCCACCTGGATCGAACCCCTCGGCCTGGCCGCCGCCACGACGCTCGGCTTCGTGTTCGGGCACGTGGTCATGAGCTTCACCGCCCCGATCGTCCTCGTCGAAGGACTCCACCCGCGCCTTGCCGAGCGCCCGTGGCTGCGCCTGCCTGGCCTCATCGTGACCGCGGCGCTGTACCTCACCGCGGCCTGGTTCGTGCTCCGCTGGCACCTGGTCACCGAGACCGACCACGCCTCCCCGGCCCAGATCACGGGCGCGGCGATCATTGCGGCGATCCTCATCGTGCTCGCCCTCACCTTGGGGCGCAGGCGGTCGCAGCAGGTCCAGCGCCGCGTCCCGCACCCGTGGATCCTCGTGCCCGCCACGGCCGCCGCAGCTTTCACCTTCGGCTGGGAGCCCACCTGGGCCGGCGTCGCCTACTCCGTCGCGATCCTGATCGGCGGCGGCACGCTGATCGCCTACTGGTCCCGCTCGCGGACCTGGGACCGCCGCCACGTGATCGCGCTGGCGACCGGCGCGCTGCTCGCGACCGCCGCCAGCGGCTTCCTCACCGTCCCGCTCGGGGACGTCCCGCTGGTCGCCAAATACGCCCACAACACGGTCGCCGCGGTCGGCGTCCTGGCACTCGGGTGGGGCGCGATGCGACGCGGCCGCTGATTTCCCATTGCGGGGAACCGCCGGGTGCGCGAGGCTGGTGGGATGGATGCGGCACTCACGGACGGCACGGTCACGCTCGTCCCGCTGGGCCCGGACGACTTCGACGCCCACCTCGCGGGCGAGGACGCGGAGATCGTCCGCTGGCTCAGCGGCGGCCCGGCGACCCCCAACGGCCTGCGCGAATACCTGAAGCGGTGCGAGCGCTGGTGGTCCGACGGCGGGCCGCTCCACAACTTCGGCATCCGCACCGGCTCGATGCTCACCCTCGCCGGGACCATGGACGTCCAGACCGGCCTCGCCTACCTGGCCCCCGGCCAGGTCAACCTCGCCTACGGCCTCTACCCGCAGTGGCGCGGCCGCGGCCTGGCGACCCGCGCGGTACGCCTGGCCTGCGATTACGCCGCGACCCTCGGCTGCGCCGAGGCGGTCATCCGCTGCGAGCCGGAGAACAAGGCCTCCGCGGCGGTCGCGATCCGCGCCGGGTTCGCCTTCAGCCAGCGCCGCAGCGAACCGGACGGCACCGTCCTGGACTGGCACACCCGCGCCCTCCACGCGGCCCCGGTCCGCTGACACGGCGTACGGGACTCGCTCTGATCACGCGCTCTCCCCACAGTTTGGCCTATTGACCTGGTAGAACCCCGAATCCGCCGAACGCGAGGCAGGATTGAGCCATGATCACGATCCGTCCCATCGAGCTCGAAGACGCCGAGGCGATCACCGCGCTCCGGCGCGCGAGCCGCGACTACCTCGCCCCCTGGGAACCGGACCGGGGCGAGGCCTCCTACACCGTGGAGGGCAACCGCGAACTGATCGAGGCGAGCCAGGAGCGGGCCGAGGCCGGGACCGCGTTCGCCTACTCGATCGCCCGCGAAGGACGGGTCGTCGGCGGGATCGCGCTCAACTCGATGGTGCGCGGACCGTACTTCCGCTCGTGCAGCTTCGGGTACTGGGTCGCCCAATCCGAGGCCGGGCACGGCGTGGCGACCGAGGCGGTGCGCCTCGCCAAAGGCGTCGCGTTCGAGGAGTTCGAACTCTTCCGCGTCCAGGCCGAGACCCTGATCCACAACGTCGTGTCCCAGAAAGTGCTGGCGCACAACGGCTTCGAACCGATCGGCATGGCCCCGGCCTACCTCAAGATCGCCGGCAAATGGCAGGACCACCTGCTGTTCCAGACCCTCAACCCCGCAATGGACTGACCTTGGACCTGAACGTCAACTACCCCGAAATCGGCGCGACCAGAGAAGGCCCGCTCCCGGCCGGCTACCGCCACCTCGTGCGCACGACCGAACTCGACGCACCGCTCGACGAGGCCGCCGCGATCGTCATGACCTGGGGCCTCCAGGAACGATCCGGCCTGCACCCCGAGGCCGCCGCGCCGCGCGCCGCGCCCGGCGTCGAGTTCACCCTCCGCTACGCGGGACTGCGCCTGCCGTGCCAGGTCGTCTGGGTAGAGGAGACGCCGCAGCGGGTCGGCTTCGGGTACGGCACGCTGCCCGGCCACCTCGAACGCGGCGAGGCCTCCTTCCTCCTTGAACCGCTCGGCGCGGGCCGCACCCGGTTCACCGTGCGGTCCTTCTCGGTGCCCGGCACGTTCCTCCTGCGCCTCGGCGGCCCCGTCGTGCGGCTCCTCCAGACCCGCGCCAACGACCGCTACCTCACCGTGATGCGCCAGGCCTGCTCGCGGCCCTGAACCGGCCGCCATTTCCCGTGAACACCGATGCCGAACGACACGACTGCGTAGATTTCGGCTCAGAACCGCTGATTCGGAGGTCCCGTCATGGACATCGCGCTGCTCGGAGTCGGCCATCTCGGCGAGGCCGTCCTGGGAGGCCTGCTCGACTCCGGCCTCCCGGTCTCGCAGATCTGGGCGACCGCCCTGCCCGCCGCGCGGGCCGTCGCCCTCGCCGAGGAGTTCGGCGTCGAGGTCGGCACCGACAACCCCAGTGCGGTCAACGAAGCCGACCTCGTCCTCATCGCCGTCCCGCCCGAGGCCGTCGTGCCCCTCCTCGAAGAGATCGCCCCCGACCTCGAGGAGGACGCGATCGTCGTCTCCCTCGCCGCCGGAGTCCCGCTCTCGGTGCTCACCGCGAAGCTTCCCGAAGACGTGGTCGTCGTCCGCGCCATGACCAACATCGCCGCCCGCGCCCGCCGCGCCGCCACCGCGCTGGCCGCGCCCGAGGGCACCGACCTCACCGAGGTCGAGGACCTCTTCGACCGCATCGGGGTCACGGTCACGGTGGAAGAGCCCCTGATGGACCTCGTGACCGCGGTGGCCGGTTCGGGTCCGGCGTTCCTGCTCTACCTCGCCGATGCGCTGACCACCGCCGCGGTGGACGGCGGCATGGACGGTGCGACCGCGCGCGTCATGGTCGACCAGATGCTCCTCGGTGCGTGCCTGCATCTCCAGGCCACTGATGAGTCGCCCGCGGTGCTCCTGGACCGGATCGCCACGCCCGGCGGCACCACCCGCGCCGCCCTGGACGCGCTCGAGGCGGGCAACGCCGCCGAGACGATCAAGGCGGCCGTCGCCGCCGCTGCGGAGCGCGGCCGCCAGATGTCGAGCGACTGAGCCGAGAAATCAAGCCGAGTAACTCGGCAGTGCGTTTGCGCCGCAGGAACAGCATGAGCACGGCCAGTACCGCCAAGACCAGTGCGACCACGAGCATCGCCACGTAGGCGTCGCGCAGGTCGTCGGTGAACGCCGCGTAGGTCACCGGCGCGTACGCCGCGTCCTGCGCCCGGTCGAGGAACAGCGTCCGGCCCTCGGCCAGGCCCCACAGGGCCGCGCCCGCGAGGACCGCGCCGAGGATCCCCGCGATCAGCGCGGTGACCCACCGGCGCGGGGCCAGCGCGAACGCGAGGATCAGCAGTCCCAGTCCGATCCAAGGCAGCCACGTGGCGGCCCAGTTCGCCCGGTCCACCTGGCGCTGGAGTTCCGGCAGCTGATCGGAGTCGGCCAGGACCACTTGCGCGGTGACGGCCGGGATGTCGGCGGCCAGGTCGAACCCGTCCGCGACCAGCCGGTCCTTCACGTTCGCGACGGCCGGTCCGAGGTTGAGCACGAGCGTCTGGCCCTCGACCGCGAGCGTCCCGCCGGTGTCGCCCTCCAGCGCCGCGATCAGGGACGAGTGCGCGTCCGAGACGGCCGCGTCCCAGACCTTCCGGTAGGCGTCGCTGCCGATGAACGACTCGACCTCGTCCTGGATGTAGTCGTGCAGGCTGGAAGCGGCCGAGTCCAGCAGCGCCTGCACTTCGGCGGGCGCGCCGTTGGTGCCGAGCCAGGAGTCGGCCTGGGCGGTGAGCGAGCTGATGTCCAGGGCCGCTTCGATCTTCGCGGTGAGGAGCCCGGCGATCTCGTCTTGGACGTCCTGGTCCTCGGCGATCGCGTCGGCGCGCGCGACGAAGCCGTCCGTGTCGAGCAGTTCGGCCTTCGCGTAGCACGCGGTGATCGCGGCGGTGACCGCGGCGACGCCGAGCACGCAGGCCAGCGTCGCCGTGATCCACCGCACGAGCCGTCCCATGTCAGTCCTCGTACTTCAGGTAGGGCGAGATGAGCGGGTAGACCAGGTCCATGCGCACCGCCTGGTTCGGGCAGCCGCCGAAGTGGTGCAGGCCCACGACCTCGCCGGTGGTGCGGCTGATGACCGGCGAGCCCGAGGAGCCGCCCTCGGTGTCGCACATGTAGCTCAGGTCCGAGCTCCAGCCGCGCCCGTCGGCGGTCGGGTCCAGGACTTGGCACTGCCGTCCCATGCCGTTCAGTTCGGCATCGCTGGCGGTGGCGATGCGCAGCGGCCTGCCGCCCGGGTGCCCGGGCAGGTAGACCTTGTCGCCCTTGGAGGGCCGCTTCAGGCTGAGCGGCAGCTGCGGCAGGTGCGCGATCGCCGACCACTCCTGGACGGTGAACAGCGTGTAGTCGTACGTGAAGTTCGTGACGAGCACGTCGTCCCCGGCGACCTTGATCGGCGCGGCGATCTCGCCGCCGCCGCACTCGACGCACTCGTATCCGAACTGGACCTCCACGGTCCGCGCGGCGGCGTCGTCGGCGAAGCAGTGGTTGTTGGTCATGAGCCGGTTGTCCCCGGCGATCCAACCGGTGCAGTACGACTCGTCGTTGATGATCAGGCGCGCCACACCCCGGCTGGCCTCGTACTCGGCCGGCTCGGTCTCCTTGTAGCAGGCGGCGTGCCTGGAGTCGTCGCTGCCGCAGATGCTCTCGGGCCCGGCCTCCCATTCGGGCGGGCGCGAGGCGAGTTCGGCCTCGTTGAGGCCCCGCGAGTACGCGGTCAGGTGCGCAGTCGCCGCGGTCCCGTCGTCCGGGTCTTCATGGAGGGTGACGCGGGCGGCGTCGCCGTCGACCGAGAGCGCCCGCAGCTCACCGCCGTCCACATCGTCCGCGCCGTAGGTGCGGGACTCGCCGTGGCCGTCCACGGTGATCGCGTCGCCCGATCCGAGATGGACGCGGTCGAAGCGGGCCTTGATGAAGGCGGCCTCCGGGTAGGCGAGGGTGTGCTCGCGCCCGGCCTGGAGGTCCACGTCGGCGGTCTCGATCTGGGCGATCTGGTCCGCGCGGTAGAGCGGTCCGGATTCGGCGGGCGCCTCGGCGGCGGCCGGGGCGACCCAGGCGAGCACGGCGGCCGCGACGGCCCCCGCGGCCGCTCCGGCCAGGATTCGACTGCCTTGCATACGGAACTGGCGCAACGGCTTCGGTCCTCTCCATCGGTGACGCGTCCGCGCCCGGCCGGGCGCGTGGACGACGAACGGGGCCGCGCATCCGCGGCCCCGTCCGGCTATTTGTAGTTGTCGTCCTTCCAGTCCTCCCAGCTCGCCCAGCCGCCGGCCAGGAGCGCGATGATGAGGATGATGAACCCGAGGAGGGAGATCCACCCGAGGATGATCCCGGCGGTGGCGAGGCCGCCGCCGGCGTTGTTGCGGTCGCGAATCTGGCGCTTGGCCACGTACCCGAAGATGAGTCCCAGGATGCCCAGCGGACTGCACAGGCCGACCAGCGAGACCACGAAGGACGCGATGGCCAGGCCGTTCATCTCCCGGAACGCCGACACCGGGGCACCCGGCTGCTCGTAATTCTGCGTCATGACGCTCTCCACTCCAGACGGAAATGTCCGCAGTGTATGGAGCAATCAACGTGGAAAGTGCTGCTTTGCCCGAATCAGCCCTGCTGCTTGAACCAGGCCAGGGTCGCGGCGACGGCCTGCTCGAGCGGCGTGACCTGGAAGGCGCCGAAGGAGGCGCGGAACGCGGTGTCGTCCACGATGAAGGCGCGGTCGCGCTGGTACCAGGTCTCGCCGAGCTCCTTGACGACCGGGTTGAACGCGCCCAGAATGCGCTGCGTGCCGCGGCTGAGCCCGGCGCTCTTGGGCCTGCCGCCCGCCGCCGCCCACACGAGATCGAGGAATTCGTCGCCGGTGACGGGCGGCCCGACCGGCAGGTGCCAGGCGTGGCCGTCGGTCTTGGGGTTCTCGCCCAAGGTGACGAGTCCGGCGGCGATGTCGGGGAGGTAGGAGACGGTGTGGGGCTCGTCGAGTTCGCCGATCCAGCGGGCGGTCTTCCCGGCCGCGGCGGCGGCGAAGATCTGGGGGCCGAGGGTGGTGTTCAGGCCGCCGGGTCCGAAGTAGTCGGAGGCGCGGCCGAGGGATGCGCGGACACGGCCTTCCTTGTGCGCGTTGAGGATCATTTCGGCGACCTCGGCTCGGGCCCGGCCCTTGGGGTTCTTGGCGGCGTACGGCAGCTCCTCGGTCATGGGGACTTCGACGGGCCCGTAGGCGTACATGTTGTCGGCCATCACCAAGCGCGCCCCGGACTTCTCCACGCCGGAGAGGACGGTGTCGGTGAAGCCCACGAACTCCTGGGCCCACTGCGCGTATAGCGGCTGCGCGCACTGGTAGACCACCGCGGCGCCCGCGCACGCGCTGACTGCGCCTTCGGCGGTGGTGATGTCGGCGCTGAAGCCCTGGGGGCCTTCGGCATGGCGGCTCACGGCGCGCACCTCGTGGCCGCGGGCGGTGAGTTCGGCGACGACGGCCTTGCCGATGCCGCCGGTGGCGCCGAGGACGACGTGCAGATCAGACATGGGGTGCTCCTGGCTCCTAGTTTAGTAACACTGTTATATAACCACGTTACGATACGCTTGTCAACATGCCCAGACCGAGGAAGCGAGACTACGAGACGCTGCGGCGCGAACTCATCGACGCGGGCGGGCGGCTCCTCGCCGACGAAGGGCCTGCCGCCTTGAGTACCAGGCGGGTCGCGCAGGAGACCGGCACCTCGACCACGGCCGTCTACAGCCTCTTCGGCGACAAGGCGGGCCTGGTGCGGGAGATGTTCCTCGAAGGCTTCGACCGGCTCACCGCGGCCTTCGCGGCTGCGCCGCGCACCGACGATCCGGTCGCGGACCTGCGCGCCCTCGGCGACGCCTATCGCGCCAACGCCCGCGCGAACCCCCACCTGTACGAGCTCATGTTCGGGCGCCCGGTGCCCGAGTTCCGGCCCGATGCTGAAGTCGGCGAACGCATCCGCCCCACCTTCGATGCGTTGATCGCGGCCTGCGCCAGATGTGTGGCCTCCGGTGACTTCGCGGACGCCGACCCCGACGACATCGCCCAGCAGCTCAACGCCATGGCTCACGGCCTGTCCAGCCTCGAACTGCGCGGAGCGCTCGGGACGGAGCAGGAGGCGAACGCGCACTGGGCGCGCGCCTTCGCCTCGCTCTTCAAAGGACTGGCCTGAGTCGTCAGCCCGCGTTCACGTCCTCGTCGGCGAGCCGTTCGGCGTCGGCGTGGGTTTTAGCCGGCCAGGCGACCCGGCTGTGACGTTCGGCCAGGGCCTCGACGCCGTCGAGGAGGAGGCCGAGGCCCAGTTCGAAGAGGTCGTCCAGGTCCATGTCGTAGCCGCCTTCGAGGGTGCCGAAGTGGCCGAAGAGCTTCGAGAAGTGCGGGTGGTCCCTCATGAAGGCCTCGTCGCCGAAGCGCGGCAGGTACTGGAGGTCGGTCCACTCCTCGGAGGAGAGCCCGGTCGCGGAGCGGGCCTCGTCCTCGGCCTCGAAGTTCGCGGCCAGCCCCACGATGTGGCTGAACAGCAGGACGTGCACGTCGAAATGCAGTTTCGGCGGCAGGCCGAGCGCTTCGAGGGCGCCGAGGAGGCGGTCGCCGAGCCGGACGATGTTCGGCAGCGGCTGCGGCCTGGTGAGCGGCTGGGTGCTGCCGAGCCACGGATGCGCTCGGTGCAGCCGCCACAGCTCCCGCGTCAGCGACTCCACTTGGGACCGCCAAGGGGCGGCCGCGTCGCGCTCGAAGGCGGCCGTGCCGTAGACCGAGTCGGCCATGGCCAGCACCAGGCTCTCCTTGTCCTCGACGAACCGGTACAGCGACATCGGCGCGACCCCGCAGCGCCCGGCGACCGCCCGCATCGAGACCGCTTCCAGCCCTTCGTTGTCGGCGATGCCGATCGCCTCCTCCAGGACCCGCTCCCGCGTGAGTTCCTGTGCCGCATCGCCACTGCGGCCCGCCGAGCGCCGGGGCGCGACCACCGTGCCCGAGCGGGGGCGGGTGATCACCAGGCCCTCCGACCGCAGCACGTCCAACGCCTTCGTCGCTGTGGCGAGCGCCACACCGAATTCTTGGGCGACCTGCCGCGTGGACGGCACCTTGTCGCCCGGGGCCAGCTCCCGCTCGGCGATGCGCCTGCTCAGCTCGGCGGCGATGCGCACGTACGGCGCCGCCGTCGGCGGCTCGGTCGGCTCAGGCACGGCGGCCCCTCTCGGTCTGTACTACGACAGATCCTAGCCCGCCCCGGCCCTTCGAGGCACCGCTGTCCTAGGGCAGTTGCGGGACGTATTTGCAGGTCAGGGCCGATTCTCTTACGGTTGTGCCAGACAGCGAAGTACAACGTATTCGGAGGAACCCCACATGACCGCCATCCTCATCTCAGGCGCCAGCGTCGCCGGCACCGCCCTCGCCTACTGGCTGCGCGAGCAGGGCCTCACCCCCGTCGTGGTCGAGCGCGCCCCCGAACTGCGCCGCGGCGGCCAGGCCGTCGACGTCCGCGGCGCGGCCCTCACCGTCCTGCGCCGCATGGGACTCGAGGCCGGCGCCCGCGAATTGAAGAACCACTCCAACGGCATGTCGATGCTCGACCCCGAAGGCAACGAGGTGTTCCGCTCCGAGGAGTTCGCCCTCTCCTCCGGCGCCCTCGACTCCGAGGACATCGAGATCCTCCGCGAGGACCTCGTGAATCTCGTCCACGCCCGGAACGAGGGCGTCGAGTACCTGTTCGGCGACTCGATCACCGCGATCCACCAGGAGGCCGACGGGGTCGCCGTCGAGTTCGAGAACGCCGCGGCCCGCCGCTTCGACCTCGTCATCGGCGCGGACGGCCTCCACTCCAACACCCGCAAGCTCACCTTCGGCGCCGAGTCGCAGTTCATCCACCACCTCGGCACCTACCTCTCGGTGTTCAGCACCGAGAACTACCTGGGCCTCGACCGGTGGCAGACCTGGTTCAACGACGGTACGAACCTCGGCGGCGCGGCCATGACGGTCCGCGACAACGCCGAGCTGCGGATCTTCCTCGGTTTCGGCTCCGAGCCCATCGACTACGACTACCGCGACGTCCAGGCGCAGAAGCAGCTCGTCGCCGACCACGTGACCGGGTTCGGCTGGGAGGTCCCCGAGTTCCTCAAGCGCATGTGGACGGCCGAGGACTTCTACTTCGACTCGATGGCGCAGATCAAGATGGACACCTGGTCCGCGGGCCGCGTGAGCCTCGTCGGGGACGCCGCCCACTGCGCCGCGCCCCTGTCGGGCCAGGGCACGAGCCTCGCGCTCGTCGGCGCGTATGTTCTCGCGTTCGAGTTGGGCCGCACCGAAGACCACGAGCTCGCCTTCGCCCGCTACGAGCGGCGGATGCGCCCGTTCGTGGAGGCCAACCAGCCGCTGGCGCTGATCGACCGCCAGAAGGTGGACCCCGAGGAGTCGACGGCGCGGCTCGACGCGGTCAAGAACGCGATCGAACTCGACGCGATCGTCGACTAGCGACAGTGAAGGCCGCGCCCACTCGGGCGCGGCCCTCAATGCGTTCAGGACTTGCGGGGCGGCAGGGGAAGCGGCAGGGCCGGGAGACCGTCGAGGCTCACCTGGTTGTGCGGCTTCGAGTCGCAGTACCCGGCGAACTCCTCGTCCGTCTTGCGGCCCAGGAACTGCCGCAGGAGCGAGCGCTCCTGCACGAAGTCCATGACGGGCACCGCGTAGCCGCACGTGTCGGTGATGAGTTTGGCGCGCACCACGATGACGGCCCGCACGCCGGGCCCGTCCGCTTCGGCGAAGCGGGGGATCAGCTCCTCGAAGCGCGGGTCGTCGCGGTAGACGGCCTCGCCGGTGCCGTGGACGCGGACGATCTTGGGCGGGCCGGTGAAGGCGCACCACATGAGGGTGATGCGGCCGTTCTCGCGCAGGTGCGCGTGGGTCTCGGCATGGGAGCCGCCGAAGTCGAGGTACGCCACGGTCCGCTCGTCCAGGATCTGAAGGGAACCCTTGTGTCCCTTGGGGGAGAGGTTGACATGGCCGTCCTCCGCGAGTGGCGCCGAGGCGACGAAGTAGACCGGCTGCGCCTCGATGAACTCGCGCAGGCGCCCGTCGATCTCCGGATAGGTCTTTCCCATGTCGCGAACCAGCTCCCGTTGTCTCGAAATACCGAGGCGACCTTATGCCGCATTCCACCCCACCGGCAACCGTCTTCCCAACGGTCGACCGCAGACCCCCACAGCCCGTTCCTATGACTTTCGTCAGGGGTAAGTCCTTACTATCGGCCGATGCACCCGGACTTCATCGGCACCAAGCTTGTCCCATGAGCAACACCACCAGCACTCCTCCCGCGGTCGCCCTGAGCGGCCTTCGGAAGCACTACGGCGCGGTCGCGGCCGTCGACGGCGTGGATCTCGTGATCCGCCCCGGCGAGGTCGTCGCCCTCCTCGGCCCGAACGGCGCGGGGAAGTCCACCACGATCGACATGATCCTGGGCCTCACCGCACCTGACGCCGGGCAGGTCCGCGTCCTCGGCCGCAGCCCGGCCGCCGCCGTCCGCGAGGGCGCGATCGGCGCGATGCTCCAGAACGGCACGCTCCTGGACGACCTCACCGTCGGCGAGACCGTCCGCCTGGTCGCCTCGCTGCACCGCCACCCGATGCCCGTCGAACGGGCCCTGCGCCGCGCCGGGGCCGAGGACCTCGCCCACCGCCGCGCGAACCGGCTCTCCGGCGGCCAGTCCCAGCGGGTCCGCTTCGCCATCGCGCTCGTCTCCGACCCCGAACTCCTCGTCCTCGACGAGCCGACCGCCGCCATGGACCCGGCCACGCGCCGCGACTTCTGGAAGGCCATGTACGAGGACACCGCGGGCGGGCGCACCGTCCTGTTCGCCACCCACTACCTCGAAGAGGCCGAGGAGTACGCCGACCGCGTGGTCCTCATGAACGGCGGCCGCATCGCCGCGGACGGCTCGGTCGCCGAGGTCAGGGCCGCGGCGGGCGGGCGCACCATCCGCGCCGTCATCCCCGGCACCGACGAGGCCGCGCTGCGGGTCCTGCCCGCCGTCACCTCCTGCGCGTTCCGCGGCGCCCGCGCCGAGATCGCCAGCGCCGACTCGGACGCCACACTGCGCGCCCTGATCGAGCGCTTCCCGGCCGCCCGCGACATCGAGGTCGCCGCCGCCGGGCTCGAGTCCGCCTTCCTGTCCCTCACCGCCGAAACGGAGTCCGCGCGATGAACCTCACCTACGCCCGCATCGAACTCAAGCGGGCCTTCCGCAATCCGCGCTTCATGATCTTCGCGTTCGTGTTCCCGGTCTTCCTGTTCCTGCTCCAGACCAACGTGTTCATCACCGACGGCGACCCGGGCAAGGCCACGGCCACCGGCGTCATCATGGTGAACATGCTCGCGTTCGGCGTGTTCTTCGCCGCGATGTCGAACGGCGGCCGCCTCGCGACCGAGCGGGCCGCCGGATGGCAGCGGCAGCTGCGGCTCACGCCGCTGACGGGCCGCGGCTACATGTTCGGCAAGGGCCTGACCGGGCTGCTGCTGGGCGTGCCGGTGCTCGTCGCCGTCCCGGTCCTCGCGGTCCTGGCGAACGGCGTCGAACTGGACGCGGCGCAGTGGACGCGCATCCTCGTCGGCACCTGGCTCGGCGCGATCCCGTTCGTGCTGCTGGGCATGCTCATCGGGCAGCTCGCCCGCCCCGACACCCTCCAGCCGCTGAACATGGGCCTCTCGCTGGTCATGGGGTTCCTCGGCGGGATGTGGATCCCGGTGGACACCATGCCCACCTGGATGCAGCAAGTCGCTCCGATCCTGCCGAGCTACTGGCTCATGCAGCCGGGCCGCGGCGCGATCACCGGCGACCTGTCGCGGAGCCTCGGCCTGACCGCGGCGGTGCTGGCGGCCTGGGCGATCGTCCTGGGAGGACTCGTGATCTGGCGGTACCGTAAGGACGCGGCCCGGGCCTGACCGGCCGGAACCGAGAGGCGAACAGTGTCCGTCCCGAACACGAACGGCACCGGCGGGGGCTGGTGGAGCGACGACTTCGCCGGCCCCTTCCTCGGCCGAGCGCAATGGCGGTGGATCGTCTTCGGGCTGATCTTCCTGGCCCCGTTCACGATCCCGGTCGCCTTGAACGCGGTCCGCGACGGCGACTGGTTCGCCGTCGCGGTCGTCTTGACCTACGCCGCCTGCTATCTGGTGTTCCCCTGGGCGGTCTCGGTGCGCGACATGCGGCTCAAGGTCGGTTTCTCCGTGGTCATCCTCGCCTTGGGCTGGACCCTGTTCGCGTGGGTCGGCACCGGCGGCGTCTACGGCCTGCTGTTCGCGATCATCCCGATCGCCATGGGCCTGCCGCTGGGCTGGATGCTCGTCTTCGACGGCGGCACCGTCCTCGCCCTCGGGGTCCTGGAGGCGCTGGGCCTGGCCGAGACCATGGGCGGCGGCGGGTTCGACTACAGCGACCTGTGGGCGATGTTCGGCATCACCACCACCCTGTTCTTCGTGGTGCGCCTGATCCGCGCCGTGCGGCGCCTGCGCGAGGCGAACGAGACGATCGCCGCCCTCGCGGTCGGCGCCGAACGCGAACGCCTCGCGAGGGACCTGCACGACATCCTCGGGCACAGCCTGACCACGATCGCCGTCAAAGCCGGGGCCGCCAGGCGCCTGCTGGAGACCGGGCAGGGCGAGGACCGCGCGATCGAGGAGATCCGCGACGTCGAGTCCCTGTCGCGGTCGGCCCTGTCGGACGTGCGCGCCACCGTCTCGGAGTACCGGGAGGTCTCGCTCGCGGGCGAACTCGCGGGGGCGCGGGCGGCGCTGCGCGCGGCCGACATCGACGCCGACCTGCCGCGCGCGGTGGATGACGTGGACCCGAAGCTGCACTCGGTGTTCGGGTACGTGGTCCGCGAGGCCGCCACCAACGTGATCCGGCATTCGGGCGCGACGGCCGTTCGCATCACCTTGGGCCCCAACTGGATCACGGTCGCTGACGACGGCCGCGGCGCGGGCGCGGGCAGTGTCGGCACGGGACTGCGGGGCCTGGGCGAACGCCTCGCCGCAGTCGGCGGGACCCTCGACGCAGGACCCGCCCCCGAAGGCGGCTTCATCGTGCGGGCTGAAGTCCCGTGACCGGCGAATCCCGCAGCGCGGACGAAAGTCCGGCGACCGGGAAGCCTTTCAGAGCGAGCGGAAGCACCGTGACCGCCGAAGCGCAGCGTGCGAGCCGAAGCCCCGCGACAGTCAGCCCCGCAGTGCGAGTGGAGGAACCGTGATCAGAGTCCTGCTGGCCGACGACCAGGCGATGGTGCGCGGCGCCCTCGCCACCGTCCTCGGCCTCGAACCCGACATCGAAGTGGTCGCGCAGGTCGGCTCCGGCGAGGAGGTCCTCGACGCGGCCGCCGCGTCCGCGCCCGACGTGGCGCTCCTCGACGTCCAGATGCCCGGCAAGGACGGCCTTCAAGTCGCGGCCGAACTGCACCGCGCCAGGCCCGGCTGCCGGATCATCATCTGCACCACCTTCGGCCGGCCCGGCTACCTCGCCCGCGCGATGGCGGCCGGGGCGGTCGGCTTCGTCGTCAAGGACGCCCCGCCCGAACAGCTCGTCGAAGCCGTCCGCAGGGTCCACAGCGGACTCCGCGTGGTCGACCCGGCGCTGGCCGCCGAGTCCCTGGCGAACGGGGAAGGCCCGCTGACGGGCCGTGAGAGGGAGGTCCTGCGTCTGGCGCTCGACGGCGGCACCGTCGCCGACCTGGCCGCGAAGCTGCACTTGACCGAGGGCACCGTTCGCAACCACTTGTCCACGGCCATAGGCAAACTCGGGGCCCGCAACCGTGCCGAGGCCGCACGTCTCGCCGACGAGAGCGGCTGGCTCTGAGTCGACCGCGAAGATTCTTTTCGGTCCATCGATGAATCCGGCGGTTCGGCCGCGTCTCTACTGACATCACCAGCAGGCACCGAGCAAGGAGCACCACCATGAACGCGATCGAAGAGACCGGCTACCCGTACTCCCTCACCACCGAGGTCGACGTTCCCGTCGCCACGGTCTGGCGGGCCTGGACCGAGAACGACCACTACGAGGCGTGGAGCTACTCCAAGCCCGGTTCGGTCGCGCTGGACGCGACCCCGAACGGCAAGTTCGCCGCCACCGTCGTCACCCCCGACGGGCAGGAGTTCCCGATCACCGGCCGGTACATCGAGGTGGACGAGCCCGAGACGCTCGTGATGGGCATGGACACGCCGGGCGGCGAAGAGGTCATGCGCCTCGACCTGGTCGACCTGGGCGGCGAGCGCACCCGCGTAACGATCTCGCAGACCTGTGCGACGAAGGAGGAGCACGACATGGCCAAGGAGGGCAGCCAGATGCTGCTGGACTCGTGCGCGGCCTACGTCGCGAAGATCTGATCCCCCGCGGAGGCGTCGGGGCCGGTCGACCAGGAGCCGGCCCCGACGCACCATCGCGGAGTAACGCGGAGTAAATAGCCGCGCGGACCATGCCGCCGAAGCCCGAAGCCCGCCCGCACGATCACGCCGGCGACCGCGCTCCGCCCAGCCGGTTTCGCGGAATTGTCGGACCCGCCGGGCACCCTTGTATCGGGGGCCCGCGAATCGGCCCCCGGATGCTCGACCCCTGCGCCCGAACCGCCGAAGCTGTCGGTGGCGGGCGTTAGCCTTCCTCCATGCAACTCACCGCCCGGCAGCTCAACCGTGCGACCCTCGCCCGGCAGTCCCTCCTCCACCGCGAGACCGCCGACCCGGTCGACGCCATCCGCTCGGCCGTCGCCGTCCAAGCCCAGTCGCCCGCCTCGCCCTACATCGGCCTCTGGAACCGCGTCGCCGACTTCGACCCCGCCGGCCTCGACGCCGCCTTCGCCTCCGGACGCGTCGTGCGCGGCAACCCGGTCCGCATGACCCTGCACGCCGTCGCCGCCGACGAGTACCGCACGTTCCGCGAAGCCACCGAGCCGTCCCTGTACGCCGCCAAGCTCGGCGGCCGCATCGCCGAATCCGGCATGCCCGCCGTCGAGGCCGCCGCGCACGCCGCCGCGATCCTCGATTTCGCCGCCGAAGTCCGCTCGGCCCGCGAATGCGAGGCCTGGCTCGCCGAACGCCTCGGCCCCGAGTCCGCGAAAGCCGTCTGGCCGGGCATCCGCCAGTACGCGCCGCTCCTGCGGACCGTCAACGGCGGACCCTGGGGTTACAGCGAGAAAGTCGCCTACATGGCCGCCGTCGACCGCCCCGTCCTCGGCGACCGCGCCGTCGCCGACGCGGCGCTCCAGCAGCTCGTGCTCCGCTACCTGTCCGGGTTCGGCCCGGCCTCGGCCGCCGACGTCGCCCAGTTCGCGATGGTCCAGCGCGGCAGGGTGAAACAGGCGATCACCGCCCTCGGCGACCAGCTGGCCCCGCTCCAGGGACCGAACGGCGAAGCGCTCTAGGACCTCCCCGAAGCCCCGCTGCCCGACCCCGACACGCCCGCCCCGCCGCGACTGATGGCCATGTGGGACAACGTGTTCCTCGCCTACCACGACCGCAGCCGCACCATCCCGCCCGACATCCGGACCACCGTGATCCGCAACAACGGTGACGTCCTCCCGATGCTCCTGGTCGACGGCCGCGCCGCCGGACTCTGGCGCACCACACCGGACGGCATCGAGGCGACGGCATTCCACCCCCTGCCCGACGACGCCTGGGCCGCGCTCGACGTGGAGGCCAAGGCGCTCACCGCGCTGCTCGCCGACCGCGATCCCGGGGTCTACGGGCGCTACCAGCACTGGTGGAAGCGCCTTCCCGCAGGCGAAACCGTGCTCCTCGCGAGTCGGTTAGGCTTTCGACCCCCGCCCCCGTACCGGAAGGAGCCCGCCATGAGCGGCCGCGAACACCACTACGACGTCACCGTCCGCTGGACCGGCAACCACGGCACGGGCACCGCCCGCTACCTCGAATACGGCCGCGACCACGACATCATCGCTCCCGGCAAGCCCCTCATCCTCGGCAGCGCCGACCCCGCGTTCCGCGGGCAGGCCGAGCGCTGGAACCCCGAGGACCTGCTCATCGCCTCGCTCTCCGAATGCCACATGCTCACCTACCTGTCGCTGTGCGCCCGCGAGCGGATCATCGTGACCGCTTACGAGGACAACGCGACCGGGACGATGGTCGAGGAGGGAGGCAACAGCGGCCGCTTCAGTGAGGTCGTGCTCGCGCCGGTCGTCGTCATCACCGACCCGGACAAGGCCGAGCGCGCCGCCGAGCTGCACCACGACGCGAACAAGACCTGTTTCATCGCCAATTCCGTGAACTTCCCGGTGCGGCACCACCCGACCGTCCAGGTGGCTTAGTCAGGCAGGGCCCTGCCGATCAGCCGACCGGTTCCCGCGACCATTCCCAGGGCCGCTAGTTCCGAAGCAGGTGCCTTCAGCCCGCCGGGGTGCAGGGCACGGTCGCGGGGAGTTCGAAGTCGCCGTCGATGTCGGCCTGGAAGCTCGGCTCGACGCTGTCGCCGGGGCCGACGGCGGCGTTGAAGAGGATGTCGCTGTAGCGATCGCCTTCGACGTGGCTCAGGCCCCAAGTGGTGGTGACGGTCAGGTTCCGCAGGTCGAGGACGATCTCCCAGCCGTCGATCGCCTCGGCGCCGGTGTTGGCGACCGTGACGGTGACCGAGACGGACGCGTCCCACTCGTTGTCGAGGGTGAGCGACGCCGTGCACTCGGACGAGGCCGTGGCGGCGTCGGCGGGCGCGGAGGAATGGGCGGCGTTCGAGTTGCCCGGCTCGGCCCCGGTCGAGGCGGGAGAGGACTCGGGCGTGGCGGTGGGGGTCGGGGAGGCGCTGGCGGTGGGGCTGTCGGGATCGCCGGAGACGCTGGGGGCCGAGGGCTCGCCGCCGCCGAAGTCGGCGAAGTCGGGGCCATCGTCGTCGCGGAGAACGCCGAACTGCCAGATGGCGGTGAGGGAGGCGAGGGCGGCGACGACGATGAGGACCAGGAGCAGACGGCCGTGAATGCGTCCGCGCAGCACGGCGCGGTCCCTCCATGGGCGCATGAGGGAATCCTCCAAATAGGACGAATGAGTCAGGGGTGGACGCGTCCAGTCGAGAGCGACAGGTGAGGGGGCGTCGTGTCCACGATGAAGCGTACAAGGCCTCGGAGACAGGTCGAAAAGCCCAGGCCAGTTAGCAGGCAGAGCCTCGAGTCGCGAACGCGACTTCCGAATTGCCGCGCGGGCGCGCTTTGCGCGGCCGATTTCACCGGATTGTCGTACCCTCCGGGCACCCTTGTGTCGGGGGGCCTTCGATGCGGCGCTCGGGTTCCTTTCCCCTGCCCTCAACTCACTTGACCGACCGAATCGCTTCCCCGGCCGGTGTAGATTCAGGCGCAGACGCCGACAACGGCCCGGCCCGCGAGAGGGGGACGCCCCATGACCGACTCGACCCCCGACACCACCGGCCTCCCGCCCGTCCTCCGCTCCACCGCCCTCTTCGCCACCGACCGGCCCACCGACCTCGCGGACCAGATCGCCGAGCACCTCGGGCGCCGCACCCCCGCCGACCCCGTTCCCGGCGGCTATCGCGTCCACTTCCCCTTCGGCCTCGCCTTCCTCTCCAGCGCCGCCGACGGCCTCCACCTCGAAGCCAAGGCCGCCGACGAGGACGCGCTCGCCCGCGTCGAGAACCTCGTCGGCGACCAGCTCGAACGCTTCGCCGCCGACGACCACCGCATCGTCGAGTGGCAGCGTCGCTGACACTCAGGGCCACAACCGAAGGGACACCCATGCGCGCCGTCGTCGTCACCGATTTCCTCACCGAGCCCGGCCTCGCCGACCTCCCGCTCCCCGAGCCCGGCCCCGGCGAGGTCCTCGTCCGCCTCGCCGCCGCCGGCGTGAACCCGTTCGACTGGAAGGTCATCGAGGGCGCCATGCGCGACTCGGTCCACCACGCCTTCCCGCTCGTGCTCGGCTCCGACGGCGCCGGAACCGTCGAGAGCATCGGCGCGGACGTCGCCGATTTCAATCCGGGCGACCGCGTCTTCGGGTCCTTCATGGACGTCAAACACGGCCGCGGCTCCTACGCCGAGTACGCGATAGCCAAGGCCGCCAAGCTCGCACACCTCCCCAGCGGCATCGCCTTCGACCTCGCCGCCGCACTGCCCACCGCCAGCGCCGCCGCCTACACCTTCGTCGAGGGCACCGGCGTCGGCCCCGGCCAGACTCTCCTGGTCAACGGCGCTTCGGGCGGCGTCGGCCAGTCCGCGGTGCAGCTCGCCGCCGCGCAGGGCGTCCACGTCATCGCCACCAGCGGACCCGACAGCGCCGACTACCTGCGCGAACTCGGCGCCTCCGAGACCGTGGACTACACCGCGGTCCCCACCGTCGAGCAGGTCCGCAGTGCCCATCCCGACGGCATCGATGCCATTGTGGACCTTGTTTCATCGAGTGCGCAGATCGAATCGGTCGCGGGTCTGCTCAAGCCGAACGGCTCCATCGTGTCCTCGAACGGCGTGATCGACGCCGAGCTGCTCGCCACCCGCGGCCTGCGCGGCGCGAACCTGTACGCGAACTCGGCGCCCGCCACGCTCGCGTTCTTGGCCGCTTCGGTCGAGTCGGGTCAGCTGCGCGTCCGCATCGACTACCAGGTGCCGCTCGAAGAGGCCGCGGAGGCGTTGGCGCGCTTGCGGAAGGGCAAGGCGCGGGGCAAGACCGTGCTCAGCATCGACCTCGCCTGAGGGTGCGGTCAAGGCCTAGCGACCATGAGCGTCGCATCCGCCGGGACTGGTCACGGCCCCCCGCGTCGCATCCGCTCGGGACTGATCACCGCCTCCCGCGTCGTCAACGCCTTGCGGCTGCGAGCGTCGCCTTCGGTGTCGCGCCCACGGCGTCGGGCCGGAGCGGGCACCCGGTGCCCGCTCGTTCGGCCAGTTCCTCCCGCAAAGCCGCCAGCTCGGCCATCTTGGCGTCCACCAACGTGATCCGCTCGGCGAACAGCGCGGAGAGGGCTTCGGCGGAGTCCGGGGCGTCGCGCAGTTCGTCGCCGTGCCTGCCGATCTCGGCCAGCGTGAACCCCAGCCGCTGCGCGGTCCGCACGTAGTCGAGCCACGGCAGCGACTCGGCCGCGAACTCGCGGTACCCGTTGGGGGAGCGGTGTGATTCGACCAACCCGATCCGCTCGTAGAACCGGATGGCGTCCCTGCTCAGACCCGATCGCTCCGACAGTTCCCCGATGCGCATGACCCCTCCCGGCGTTCGGCGACTTGACCTTGGAGTGCACTCCACTGTTTACGGTAGGCGCTCATCGTCGCCCGAACGAACGGAGTCCGCCATGACCTCGACCACCCCCGAACCCCCTGCGCCGCCGCAACGACCCGCCTACCTCCGGCTCGTCCGCGCCAGCGCCGTCTACGACCTCGTCGTGACCGCGGGCTTCGCCACCCCGTGGACGTTCGCGCTCGTCCACGCCGGGCTCAACGGCCTCTCCGGCGCGGTCGGCTTCAGCGCGTTCCCCGAACTGGACCTGATGCAGGTCTTGTACGCGAACCTCATGGGTTCGGTGGTCGTGGTCTGGTCGCTGCTGCGGCTGGTCCGGCCCGAGCGGGTCCACGGCCTGCTCGACGGCGTGGCCCGCGTCCTCTTCTCGGCCTGGATGGCCTACGCCCTGACCCAAGGCGGGCCGGAACTGCTGTGGCCCTTCCTGATCGCCGAGATCACTTGGGGCGCGGCCCAGCTTGCGCCGTGGCTCAGCGCCCGGTTCCGTCGCACCGCGGGCTGAGTCGCCGAAAGGCAAGGCGGGCCCGGCCATCGGCCGGGCCCGCACAGGCGTCTCTAGTACGAGAACTTCCTAGCGGAAGTCGTCCGCGTGGTCGAGGACCCATTCCGCGAAGGTCCGGGCGGGGCGGCCGGTGACGGCTTCAGCGGTGGTGCCGTAGCCGAACGCTTCACCGCTGGCCAGCATGTCCAGCAACGACGCGGGCAGGAACTGCTCGGCGACGGCGCGCGGCAGTTCCTCGATGGCGAGGTCGCGGCCGATGGCCGCACCGATGAGTTCGACCTGGCGGCGCTGCGTCAGGTGCCCCGGTCCGTCCACAAGGTACGCCTGTCCTTCGTGGCCGCCCTGGGTGAGCGCGGTGAAGGCGACTTCGGCGATGTCCTTCTCGTGGATCGGGTTGACCGGCGCATCCGGGTAGGGGAGGCGCACGACGCCTTCGGTGCGGATCGAGTCGCGCCACCACAGGGTGTTGGTGGCGAACATGGCCGGGCGGACGAAGGTCCACGGGATGCCGGAGTCCTGAAGGGGCCGTTCGGCTTCGAGGTGGTGGCGGCCGATCTCGTTCGCGTCGCCGCCGGGCCCGGCGGCGGCCGCCGAGGACAGGAGCACCACGTGCTTCACTCCGGCCGCCTTCGCGGCGGCGATGAAGTGGTCGATGCCGTCGCTCGCGGCGTACATGAAGACCTTGTCGACGCCTTCCAGTGCGGGCGCGAGCGTCTCGGGTTCGGTGAAATCGAAGCGCACCGCTTCGACTCCGGCGGCCTCCTCGGGCTTGCGGCTGGCGGCGCGGACGGTCTCCCCGGCGGCGAGGAGTTGTTCGATGACGTTGCGCGCGATGGATCCTCGCGCGCCGGTGACGAGTACGGTCATGGCTGGGTGCTGCCTTTCGGGTGGTGTTCGGTGTCCTCGGCGAGTCTCGCGAGAATGCGGGACAGGGTGTCGCCGTAGCGGGTTTCGAAATCGGGATCGTCGATGTCGACGCCGAAGAGCCTGCGCGCGGTGCGGCGCAGCACGACCGGGGCCAGCGTCATGCCCATCAGCGCGAGCTGCACGGCCGCGGGGTCGAGGTCGGCCGCGATCTCGCCGCGCTCCCGGCGCCGGCGCATCTGCGCCTGCTCGTGGTCGATGTCGGACTGGAGCTCCTCGTCGGGCACCTCGTCGGACAGCGCCTGCCACAGGGCGAGCCGCGCGATGCGCGGGTCGCCGAGGATGTCGTGCAGGTACCAGCGGATGACTTCGTCGGAGGGGACGTCGGCGTCGTCGTGCTGGTGCTCGGCGTCGAGCCATTCGCGCTGCATCGCGCGGTAGAGCCCCTCTTTGCCGCCGAAGTAGTAGCTGATCAGCTGCTTGTTGACGCCCGCGCGCGCGGCGATGTCGCCGATCCGGGTGCCGCTGTAGCCGTTCGCGGCGAACTCGGTCATGGCCGCTTCGAGCAGCTTCCGCTTGGTGCGCTCGGCATCCCGGACGCGCTCGGCGGGTTCGGGCGAGCGCCGCCCGGTCTTCTTCGGTTCCACACGCCGACCATAGCAGTTAATCAACCATGAAGATAATTGTTTTGTCCGTGAGGATGATTATGCGGTGGTCGGTTGCTGCGCCTTGCGAGTCAGCATGTGGCAGTAGTGGAATCCGCGCACCGGGTCCTCCTCGGGCGCGGTGATCAGGCGCGCGACCTCCCCGAACCCGGCCTCCCGCAGCAGCGCCGCGACGCGCCCGATCGACCAGCGGAACGCGGGTGCGACCACGTGATCGAACGGCCAGGCCACCTGCGAGGTCGCGTCCGTGGCCTGGAACGCCAGCAGCAGATGCCCGCCCGGGACGAGCAGCCGGTGGAACTCCGCGAACACCGCGCCCACCCGCTCCGGCGGCGTGTGGATGATCGAGGACCGCGACACCACACCGCCGAGGCTCCCGTCCGGCAGGTCGACCGCCGTCATGTCGCCCAGGTCGAACCGGATGCCCGGGTACGTCCGCCGCGCCAGAGCTATCATCTCCGCCGAAAGGTCGACGCCCCGGACGTCCAGTCCGAGCGTCCGCATGTACTCGGTGACGAACCCTGGGCCGCAACCGATGTCGGCCACCGGCAGCGAACCGGCGGCGCGCACCGACTCGGCGAACACGTCGATCATCGCCCGCTCGAGCGGGCGCTCCCGCAGCGAATCCCCGAACAGGTCCAGGTACTCGACCGCCACCGAGTCGTACCCGTCCCTGGCCCTGCGCACGTATTCGCGTTCGTCCATGGCAGGACCCTACCCATCCGCCCGAACCGCCCCACGGCTCCCGGCCGCAGGGTTGACGCGGCCCGTCCGGGGCACCCGGTCGATCATGGACGCACCGATCTTCACCGGATTCGACGAATGGGACATCGAGGTCGCCCCCGGCATCGCGCTGCACGGCCGCTCCGGCGGCACCGGCCCCCCGATCGTCCTGCTCCACGGGCACCCGCGCACCCACGCCACCTGGCACCTGGTCGCGCCCGCGCTCGCCGCCGAGGGCCACACCGTGATCTGCCCGGACCTGCGCGGCTACGGCCGCTCCGGCAAACCCGCCCCCGACCCCGAGCACCACGCCTACTGCGACCGCACCATGGCCGCCGACATCGCCGTCCTCATGTCCGCGCTCGGCCACTACCGGTTCGCGATCTGCGGCCACGACCGCGGCGCCTACGTCGCCTACCGTGCGGCCCTTGACCTTCCCGAGCGCGTGTCTGCGCTGGCGGTGGCCGACGGGGTGCCGATCGTCGAGGCGCTGGAGCGCGCCGACCGCCGGTTCGCCACCGAGTGGTGGCACTGGTTCTTCCTCGGCGCCTCACCGCACGCCGAGCGGGTGATCAACGCGAACCCGTGGGCCTGGTACCGCCTGGACGAGGCGACCATGGGCGCGGGCAACCACCGGGACGCGGCGGCGGCCGTGGCCGACCCGCGCACCGTGCGGGCCATGCTGGAGGACTACCGCGCGGGGCTCACCGTCGACCCCGAGATCGACGAGGCCGACCGCCGGGCCGGGCACCGCATCGCGGCCCCGACGCTGGTGATGTGGTCGCGCCTGGACGACATGGCGGCGCTGTACGGCGATCCGGGCGAGATCTGGAAGTCCTGGTGCGAGCAGTCGGTGTACACGGCCGTGATCGAGTCCGGCCACCACATGGCCGAGCTGGCCCCGGGCCAGATGGTCGAGGCGCTGCGCGGGTTCCTGGACGAGGCCGCCGCGTAGCGGTCGGCGCAGCCCACCGGTTCACGATCAGCCGAGCTGGGCCGCCGGAGCCGTCCAGCTGTCGAGGAGGCGCAGCGCCTCCGCGCTCTTGGAGTCCGGTTCGACGTTGTAGACGCACAGGGTCTGGTCCGGGTCGTCCGGGAACTCGAACGACTCGTACGCGAACTCCAGGTCGCCCACCACCGGATGCGTGTAGTGCTTGACGCCGTGCATGCGCCGCAGCACCCGATGGTCGTTCCACCAGCCGCTGAACTCCGGGCAGCCGAGCGTCAACTCGCCCACCAGGTCCGCGAGCTGCCGGTCCTCGGGATGCTTCCCCGCGTCGAAGCGCAGCACCGCTACCGTGTCGCGCGCGACCGTCGGCCAGTCCACGAGGCGCTCCTTGGCCGCCGGGTCGAGCAGGGTGTACCGGGCCAGGTTCCGCCGCTTCGCGGGCATCGCCTCGAAATCGGCGATGACCGCCCGCGCCAGGCGGTTGGCCGCCAGCACATCAGTGCGCCTGCCGATGATGAACGCCGGCACACTGTCGAGGCTCTGCAGCGTCAGCCGCACACCCGGCCGCACCCGCTGCGCGGCGGGCGGACCCGCCTTGCGCCGGACGCGCGGCCCCGCCAAGTCGACCAGGTGGGCCTGCTCCGAAGGGTCGAGCCGCAGCGCCCCGGCCAGCGCCTCCAGCACCTCCGGCGACGGATTCCCCGCCCGGCCCTGCTCCAGCCGCGTGTAGTACTCGACGCTCATGTTCGCCAGCCGAGCGACCTCGTCGCGGCGCAGTCCCGGGACGCGCCTGACGCGGCCGTCGTCGGGCACGCCCGCCTCCTGCGGGCTCACCCGCGCCCTCCGGCTCCGAAGGAAGTCCGATATCTCCACGCGCTGGTCCATGCCCCAATTGTGCCCGCGCGCCGACGGCCCCGGCCGCCCCTGGGTGGTACTGCCGGTACCAGTCGGCGGAGGGCCGATTTAGCGCCTGTTTCGCGCCCCTAGCGGTGCTGTACTCGATTACGGGACGGATGAACCGTTCCACAGCAACGAAACCGAAGGAACACCATGTCTACTGTGAACACTGCTCTGCCGCTCGCCGGTCGCGTTGCCGTCATCACGGGCGCCTCCAGCGGCATCGGCGAGGCCACCGCCGAACTCTTCGCCGAGCGCGGCGCCAAGGTCGCGGTTCTCGCCCGCCGCGCCGACCGCCTCGACGCCCTGGTCGAGCGCATCGAGAAGAACGGCGGCACCGCCCTCGCCGTCGCGGTCGACGTCACCGACGCGGCCGCGCTCACCGCAGCCGCCGCCCGCATCGAAGACGCGCTCGGCACCGTCGACCTCCTGTTCAACAACGCCGGGGTCATGCTGCCCTCGCCGATCGACGAGCCGCGCCCCGACCTGTGGCAGCGCCAGATCGACCTCAACATCACGGGCCTGATGAACGCCATCGGGGCGTTCACCCCGCAGCTGATCAAGGCCGCCGCCGACAAGTCCATCGCGGACCTGATCAACACCTCCTCGATCGCGGCCGTCGGCGTCTTCGCGAACTTCGCCGTCTACACCGGCTCGAAGGCGTTCGTCTCCCACGCCTCCCGCAACCTGCGGGCCGAGCTCAGCCCGAAGAACGTCCGCGTCTCCGCGATCCAGCCCGGAATCGTGAAGACCGAACTGGGCGACCACGTCACCGACGAAGCCGCCCTGGCCTGGCTGAAAGCGCAGAAGGACGCCTACGAGGCGCTGGAGTCCGCCGACGTCGCCGAGACCGTGGCCTTCCTGGCGCAGCAGCCCAACCGCGTCAACCTCCCCGAGATCACGATCATGCCGACCGGCCAGATCTAACCGATGGGAGTGGGTGCGCCGCCCCGCGTGAGAGTTCGGACAATCCCTCACAAATGGGCGCGGCACTCCGGGGCGCGTGGCAGGATTGCCGTCGAACATAAGTGACACGACATTTCACGGCGAAGCTTGCGAGCCGTGCAGCGACACAGACGGCGAAGCTTGCGAGCCGTGCAGCGACGCAGGACGGCGACGCTTGCGAGCCGTGCAGTGACACGGTGGCGATTCGCGAGCCGGGCAATGGCTCACGAAGCGAGCGGCGCCACCGCGCTGCGCGTCCCGGGAAGCACCGACACAACGGAGGTTCACCATGGCCAAGCTCGGCCGGACCGACATAGAGATCTACCCGCTCGTCCTGGGCACCAACACCTTCGGGTGGAACACGGAGGAATCCGAGGCGCACGCGGTGCTCGACGCGTTCACCGCCGCGGGCGGCAACCTCATCGACACCGCCGACGCCTACTCCGCCTGGGCCCCCGGCAACTCCGGCGGCGAGTCCGAGACCGTCATCGGCACCTGGATCGCCAAACACCGCGACACGAATGCGCTGGTCGCCACCAAGGTCTCCCAGCACCCCGAGTTCAAAGGCCTTGCGGCCCCGAACGTCAGGGCCGCCGCCGAGGCCTCCCTCAAACGGCTCGGCGTCGAGGCCATCGACCTCTACTACGCCCACTTCGACGACGCCGACACGCCGCTCGAAGAGACCGTCGCGGTCTTCAACGACCTGGTGACCGAGGGCAAGATCCGGTACATCGGCATCTCCAACTACAGTCCCGAGCGCCTGCGCGAATGGCTCGACATCACCGAGCGGACGGGTGCGGCCAGGCCGGTCGCACTGCAGCCGAAGTACAGCCTCGTCAGCCGCGCCACCTTCGAACCCGGCCTGCGCGACATCGCCGTGGCCGAGGACCTCAGCGGCTTCCCGTACCACGTGCTCGCGAGCGGCTTCCTCACCGGCAAGTACCGCACCGAGGACGACCTGAAGCAGAGCGTCCGCGGCGGCTCGGCCGCCAAGCACCTGAACCCTTCGGGACTCGCGGTCATCGAGAAGCTCGACCAGATCGCCGGGGCGCACGACGTGGCGATCGCCTCGGTCGCGCTGGCCTGGGCGGCCGGCAGGCCCGGTATCGCCGCGCCGATCGCGGGCGCCCGCATCGTGGAGCAGCTCGCACCGCTGCTGGCCTCGGCCGAGCTGAAGCTGACGGACGACGAGATCGGCGAGCTGACCGCCCTCTCGGATTTCATCGGGGCATGAGTACCGGAGCCTGGTTCGGCAGTGCGAGGGCCGCACTCCACCACCTGCCCGCCGGGCCCTTCGAGGGCCGCGTAGTTCGGCAGGACGAGGCCGCGTCCGGCGCGACCTCGCCCTTACCGGTTCAGCCCGTTTTCGAGCGGGCCGACCTGACTCGGCCTGAACGACTTCGGGGCCCTTACCGCCGAACGGCGGTAAGGGCCCCGAAGCCTTATGGGCAACTCCTCAGGGATGCTTGCGAACCCCCTTAGGCGGCCGGGGCCTTCGCGTAGACCTCGATCTCGCTGAGGATGATCCACCCGACGGTGCCTCCGGTCCCGGCGGTCATCGCCACCCGGATCGCCGAGGTCTCGGCGTTCACCGCGACGTCGATCACCGGCACCGTGTCGGTCGGAACGTCCACGAAGCCCGCGTCCACCCAGTTGCCCTCGGCGTCCAGGTACTGGACCGTGAGCGTGTCGGCGTAGCTCGCCCGCCCCCCGTCGCTCCAGAAGTAGGACACCACGCGGGTCACGTCCCGCGCCTCCGGCAGCGTCACCGAGATCGTGTCCTCGGCGTTGAACGTGCCGGACTTCCAGTTCGACCAGCCCTTGTCGGTCGTGTTCCCGTTGCGCAGCGCGTCAGTCGAGTAGCCCGGCTCCGAGTAGGTCGCCGCGGTGGTCACGCCGTCCTCAGTCGCCACGTTGACCTCGATCGGGTCGGTCACCTCGATCGCCACGACCGCGTCCAGCTCGGTCCCGTCGATGAGCGTGGCCGTGCCGCCGAGCGTGACGGTCCCGTAGTCGTCGAAGGCGCCCTCGGCGGGCTCCTCCCACACCACCGGCACGGACGCCTCAGTGCCCCTGCTGCCCAACGCGATCACCGTGTCGGGCAGGTCCGGCGTGAAGCCCGGGTAGGTCTTCGCCGAAGCCGGGGCGGTCTCGCTGAACGTGTCCACGCTGACCTTCGCCTTGGCGCGGAACGTGTTCCCGAGCGCATCGGTCGCCGTGCCCTTCACGGTCACGACGCCCTTCCGGTCCCATTTGGACTCGCGCGGCATGTCCCACTCGACCGCGAGCGCTCCGCGCTCACCGTCCCGGTACACGCCCGGCACCGTGCCCGGCAGTTCGGGCACGACACCGGGAACCGTGTAGGCCTCGATCGCCGCCGCGCCCAGCACGGTCTCGTCCCGCACGCTCCAGCGCTGATTGCTCGCCGAAGTCGGCGTGTACGTCTGCACCGGCGAACCGTCCGCCGTGGCCTCGCCCCACACGTCCAGGACCACGCCGGTCCCCACGTTCACCGGCACGTACGTGCCGTCGCCGGTGGTCGAGAGGTACCACTGGGCGGCCTCGGACGGGTCGTCCCCGGACTCTTCGAGCACCGCCAGGCCGTCGGCCACCGCCAGGCGCGCGCCGGTGGCCGCGTTGACGACCGCGTACTTCTCGCGGTTGGTGAACCCGTCGGTGAGCTTCTCGATCGACCACAGCTGCTCGCCGTCATCGATGTCGTCGGTCGCCAGCACGATGCCGGTCCCGTCCGCGGACGGGGCGATCGACTTGCCGCTCTGGACGCCGTCGAAGCGGTACACGTGGTCGTCCTGGACCAGCGCCGCATCGCAGTCGACGCCCGAGACGCCCTTGATCACGAACGTGGTCACCGACTTCGCCGGCACGGTCAGAGTCGCCGACCCGTCGCGCACCCGCACCGCGTCGCCCTCGACGAGCGCGCCGTCGGCGCTGGTGACCACCGGGGTCACGGTCGCACCGCGCGTGACGCGGTCGAACTTGGACAGGTCGAGGGTCACCGCCTGGGCGTCCTCGGCGTTGTTCGTGTAGACCACGCTCGCACCGTTGCCCGAGGCCTTGACGGCCGCGGTGAACGCCGCGTTGTCGGTCCCGATGACGTGGTCGCCGGGCTCGATGTAATGCGTGAAGTTGCGGATCGTGTCGTACTTGGTGTTGGTGAGGATCGGGCAGGTCTCCAGCGTGTCCTCGGCCGTGCAGTCGAACGGGAGCTGGATCGAACCCCAGTTGTGGCCCCCGGCCACGTCCTCGACCGGCTGCCACAGCACCCAGGCCGAAGGCTCGAGTTCGCGCAGGTCGTCGGTGATGCGGGTGGCCATGCCGAGACCGTTCTCCATGGTCTCGTAGTCCTGGCCGTCGGCCCAGCTGCCCTCGACCTCGCTCATCCACAGGGGATTGTCGGCGGCCTTGGCCAGGTCGCGGACGCTGGTGCGCTGGCCGGTGCCGTAGGTGTGGACGTTCATCTGGTCGACGTTCGCCCGGGACTCCGCGGTGTAGGCGTTCCAGTTCCTGGTGAAGGTCCCCGGGTTCGTCTCGTCCATCGCGGAGATCACGGTGTCGAGCTCGGACTCGGTGAGCTGCGCGGCGAGGGCGTTGATGACCAGCTGCTGGAGCTCGGGCCCGGCGTGGGCGCCCTCCTGGCGGCCGCCGGTGGGCTGGACGCCGTCGGCGCCGAGCTGGGTGCCCCAGTAGTTCGTGTTCGGCTCGTTCAGCGGGTCGACGGTGTCGAACTCGATGCCGTGCTCGGCCTCGACGTGTTCCATGACCTCGGTCAGGTAGCGGGCGAACTCGTCGACGGCGTCGGTGCGGATCTGGTCGGTGTTGGCGTCGAAGCCGCCCGAGACGTAACCGGAGACGGTCTGGAAGTAGGGCGGGGAGTTCGAGAACGCCTCCCAGTGGGTGACGTCGTCCTTGACCGCGTCGATCCACCAGCGCTGGTTCGCGTCGGCGTCCCAGTTCCAGTGCTCGGGGTTGTCGGGGTCCCACCAGTCCTTGTCCTCCTGGGTGGTGCCCTCGGGGGCGGCCCAGAAGCCGGGGACCGCGGAGGCGCCGCCGCGCAGGTACTCGTTGTCGATGTTGGGGGCGTTGCCGCCGCCGATGTTGTACCTGGCGATGTTGAGGTTCAGGCCCTCGTCGCTGAAGAGCATCCGGGCGAGTTCGTCGCGGATCTCGTCGGGGTAGCCGCCGGTCGCGTTGGCGAACCAGACCAGGCTCGTGCCCCAGCCTTCGAACTCGGGCTGCTGGTAGGAGGGGTCGAGCGTGACGGCGACGGCGTTCGCGTCGGCCTCCTCGGCGCCCGCGGAACTCGCGGTGAGCAGGGGGAGGCCCGTCGCGGTGAGCACCGCGGCGAGCCCGGTCGCGCCGGCCGCGGCCAGCGCGTGCCTTCGCCTCGGTCGGGGGGATGACATCGTTGTCTCCTTCGGGGGGGTTGCAATCGAATCAGTTCGATGTTTCCACAGATTCCAACGCTTGTGAACACCCTTTGTCTAACGGATTGAAAAACCCCACGCCTGGAATCGCTCCCGCAAGTGGAGAACTGTCGTACCCATGGTTCAGGGTTTGCCGTGCACATTGACGGCTCGCAAGCTTCGCCGTGGCGGGGGCCCACCGATGTCCGATTTGCCGGGACCCTCCGTTCACATTCGACCCACGGCGCGAACTGTCGGATCCGCCGGGCATCATCGAATCGGGGGCGCTTCGCATCCGCGCCCAGATGGCCCACCCCTGCCCGAAAACCGCCTCGCCGCCTAGCCCGGACCGATCAGGTCCGGCGGCTTTGCGCGCTCGCTTCTCGCCACGCGGGTCACCGCCAGGATGCTCACGTCGTCGTCCATCCGCGTCGCGAACCGCACCGCGTCCTCCCACACGAACTCGATGAGCGACCGCGGCGACCGCGGCGCGACCAGCCCGTCCAGGTGGTGCGCGAGCGGGTAGTAGTTCCCGTCCTCGTCCCTCGCCTCGACCAGCCCGTCCGAGAACGCCAGCAGTGTCTCGTCGGCGCCGAACAACACCGTGGTCGCCGCGCCCGGACGGACCGGTTCGGACAATCGCAGCCCCAGCACCGGCGAGGGCTTCAAGTCGATCTCCTCGACGCGCTCGCCCCGCAGCATCAGCGGCGATGGATGCCCGCACGACAGCAGCCGCACCTCGTCGCAGTCCTCGGAGAACTCCGCCAGCAGCACCGAGGCGAACAGCTCGGGCACGTACCCGTGCAGCGCGTCGTCCAGGATGCGCCGCTCCAGTCGCCACGCGATCCCGCCCAGCTCCGCCTCGTCGAGGATCGCCTCATGGAACACCGACAGGAGCATCGAAGCGGTCCCGACCGCGTCGAGCCCGTGCCCCTGCACGTCCCCGAGGATCAGCCGCGTCCCGAACGGACTGGGTCGTACATCGAACAGGTCCCCGCCGATCCGCGCGCCCCGCTGCGCCGAGTGGTACAGCCCCGCGCACGCGAGGTCGCCCACGCGCTCGGGCAGGTCGGGCAGCACCGCCTTCTGCGCGGCCGCCGAAACGCTGAGCATCGTCACCAGGCTCGCCTCGAAGCGCTGGCGGAGCCAGGAGATGGCCACGGCGGTGACGAACACGACCGTCACCACGATGATGTCGGCGCCGTCGAAGCGCCCCGAGATCCGGACGGGCGCGACGATGAGGGCCATGGCGACGGCGGCGATGACGGCGGTCCACACCGGGCCGAGCACGAACGCGGACAGGAGCGGGACGACGGCCATGACGATGCCCGCGTGCAGCGGGTCGCGCTCGAAGACCTGGAGGACGGTGGCGACCGCGAGCCCCAGGAGCGGCAGCAGCCGGACCCACGTCGGAATGGCGGTGCCCGGCCGCAGCTCGCCCATGGTCGGAACCCGCGCAGCCATGGCCCGAGTCTAAGCCGCTTCGGGCCCGCTACCTGCGATTTCGAACAGGTTCGGGGCGACGCCCGGGCAATCGGCCCTAGGATTCGGCGGCGCGGCGCGAGTCGTACGCGGCCTGCGCGTCGAGCACCTGCGGCATCTCCTCGTAGAGGTGGTGCACGAGGTCCCGCAGGCGCCCTTCGAGTCCGGCGCCGACCTCGGTGAGGCGGTACTCGACGCGGGACGGGTAGCCGTCCGAGGCGAGGCGGTCGACGATGCCGTCGCGCTCGAACTGGCGCAGGCACTGGGCGAGCGCCTTCTCGTTGATGCCCTCGATGGACCGCCGGATCTCGCTGAAACGCCGCGGTTCCTCATGCAGGGCAAGCAGAATGAGGGTACCCCAGCGGCCGGTGATGTGGTCCAGGATGTTGCGGGACTCGCAGCCCTTGGCGGCCACCTGGAACCCGGGCAGGATCTCGAAGGGGCGGGTGCTCATGACGTGATGTTACCTCGACAACAGTACTTTCGAAATGATTGTGCTTTCGTTTAGTAAGTGCAATGGTAGACCCAATCGCAACCGAAGGAGCACCACCATGATCGTCGTCACCGGGGCCACCGGCCATCTCGGCAAGCTCGTCGTGGAGGGCCTGATCAACCAGGTCCCCGTCGAGGAAATCGCCGTCGTCGTGCGCGACGCGGCCAAGGCCGTGCGCTTCGGCGAACTCGGTGTCGAGGTCCGCGTCGCCGACTACAGCGACCCCGCCACCCTGGCCGACGCCTTCCACGCCGGCGAGAAGGTCCTGCTCATCTCCGGTAGCGAGATCGGCCAGCGCGTCCCCCAGCACAAGGCCGTCATCGAGGCCGCGAAGGCCGCCGACGTCGCGCTCCTGGTCTACACCAGCGTTCTCGGCGGCCCGGCCGCCGACTTCGAGCTGGCCCGCGAGCACCAGATCACCGAGCGGTACCTCATCGACTCCGGGATCCCGTTCGTGCTGCTGCGCAACGGCTGGTACCACGAGAACTACACCGAGGCCCTGGGTCAGGCCATCGCCAACGGCGGGCTGCTGACCAGCGCCGCGAGCGGTTCGCGGGTCGCCTCGGCCACGCGCGCCGACTTCGCGGCCGCCGCGGTCGCGGTGCTCACCACTGACGGCCACGAGAACCGCGAGTACGAGCTCAGCGGCGACGAGGCCTGGTCCTTCGAGGAGTACGCCGCGGAGGTCGCCAAGCAGCTCGGCAGCGAGTTCGCGGTCAACCGCGTCCCGGCTGACGTGCACAAGGGCATCCTGGTCGGCGCGGGCGTGCCCGACCCGATCGCGTCGATCCTGGTGGGCGTCGAGGACGCGATCTCGCGCGGCCTGCTCGCCACGCAAACCGGCGACCTGTCGCGCCTCATCGGCCGCCCGACCACGCCGATCACCGAGTCGATCGCGCTGGGCCTGAAGGCCGTCCAGAACTGAGACCGGAATACCGAAGCGGCCCATGGGATTCGATCCCATGGGCCGCTTCGGTGCTTCGCTGCTACACCTCGATGTGGGCGCCCATGATGACGGTGCGCTCGCGCGGGAGCCGGAAGTGCTCGGCCGCGTCCGCGGTGATGTGCGCGGTGGCGATGAACAGGCGTTTGCGCCAGATCGGCATGGTCGGCTCGTCGCCGCAGCGCAGCTGGATGGTCGACAGGAAGTACGTCGCGTCGTCGATCTTCAGCTTGCGACCCTCGGACTGCTCCTTCTTGATGAGCCGCAGCGCGGTCGGGACGTCGTGCACCTCCATGTAGCCGAAGTGCGCGGTGACGGCGATGATGCCGTCGTGCGCGAAGCCGAGGTCGTCCACGACGAGGCGTTCGGCCGGGGGCACGCGCGGCACGGGGTCGGTCTCGACCGAGAGGATCACCAGGTGCGCGTGCCGCACGTGGTTGCGTTCGAGGTTGGCGCGCAGCGCGAGCGGCGCGGTGTCGACCCCGCGGTTGAGGAACACGGCCGTGCCCGGGACCTGCGCGACCTTCGGTTCGCCCTTGCGCAGCTTCCCGAGGAAGGGCATGAGCGGGCCTTCGCGTTCGGCGCGCTTCTCGGTGACGATCTGGCGGCCGCGCTGCCAGGTGACCATGACGGTGAACGCGGTGATGCCGATGAACAGCGGCAGCCAGGCGCCGTGGATGATCTTGGTGCTGTTGGCGGCCAGGAACAGCAGGTTGAAGCCGAGCAGGATGCCGCCGCCGGTGAACACCAGCCATTTCGGCGCGCCCCACAGCGTGCGGGCGAGGTAGAAGAACAGGAGCGTCACGATCGTGATGGTGCCGATGACGGCCATGCCGTACGCGAACGCGAGCGAGGAGGACTCGCGGAACGCGAACACGAGCGTGAGCACGGAGACCATGAGCAGCCAGTTGACCCACGGGACGTAGATCTGGCCGATCTGGTGCTCGGAGGTGTGGGCGATCCGCAGGCGCGGCAGGTAGCCGAGCTTGGAGGCCTGGGACGCGACCGAGTACGCGCCGGTGATCACGGCCTGGGAGGCGATGACGGTGGCGGCGGTGGCGAGGACCAGCAGCGGCACCCGTCCCCATTCGGGCGCGAGCAGGAAGAACGGCCCGGAGATGTTCCCGGGGTTCTCCAGCAGCATCGCGCCCTGGCCCATGTAGTTGAGCAGGAGCGCGGGGAAGACGAGGAAGATCCAGCCGCTGGTGATCGCCCTGCGCCCGAAGTGGCCCATGTCGGCGTACAGGGCTTCGGCGCCGGTGAAGGTGAGGACCACGGCGGCGAGCGCGAAGAACGCGATGTGGAAGTGGCCGAAGAGGAAGCCGATCGCGTAGGTGGGGGAGAGGGCCTTGAGGATCTCGGGGTGGTCGCCGATGCCGCTGACGCCCATGACGGCGAGGACGATGAACCAGAGGATCATGACGGGCCCGAAGAGGCGCCCGATGGTGGCGGTGCCCTTGCGCTGGAATCCGAACAGCGCCACGATGATGACCGCGGTGATCGGGATGACCCAGGCCTCGAGCTGCGGCTCGACGATTTTGAGGCCTTCGACGGCGGAGAGCACCGAGATGGCGGGGGTGATCATGCTGTCGCCGAGGAAGAGGGTCGCGCCGAAGATGCCGAGGGCGGCGAGGGTGAGGGCCGCCCGGCGTCCGCGCCCGTCGCTGTGGCGGCGGATGAGGGTGATGAGGGCCATGATGCCGCCCTCGCCGTCGTTGTCGGCGCGCATCGCGAGCATGACGTAGAAGATCGTCACCACGATCGTCATCGACCAGAAGATGAGCGAGACGAGCCCGAAGATGTTCTCGTTGTTGATGGGCACCGGGTGGGGGTCGGCGGGGTTGAAGAGGGTCTGGAGGGCGTAGATCGGGCTGGTGCCGATGTCGCCGAAGACGACGCCGAGAGCGCCGACGACGAGCGCCATTTTCAGGGTGCTCGGACCGGTGGGGGTGTGCCCCTCCTTCGGCCTGGACGCCGGACTGGCATCGCACATCGTCGCGTCGTACTGGGCGGTCACGGGCTTGCTCCTTCGCAGGCGATCGGGCGCCGGTGGTCCGATCCAACCGCAGGACGATACCGCACCGCCGCGCGGAACCGCTACCAGGAGATGTCAACTGACATACGTTCGTACGTGGCGTAACGAATGGTGTCCGGTGGGTATCGGCAACGCTACTCGCGATCGGGACGGAAGCGGCCCGCGGGACGTATCCCGCGGGCCGGAGTGCGACCTGGGCCTTCCTCAGCGGGCCGATTCAGGTCTGCCTCACCGGAAGGCGTCCGCGTGCGCGATGAGCCCGAACGGTTCCCGCACCACGCCGTTCGAGCGGATCTCCTCGGCCCAGGTGCGCGCGTTCGACATGAACTCGCCGGGCTGGAGGTGCGTCCACTCCAGACCGCTCGCCTCGACCGCTTCCTCGACCGCGCCCTGGTATCCGTTCCACAGCACCGTCGCCCGCCGCACGCCGGCCTTGACGGCGGCAGCGGCGATGTCGGCGCCGTTCGGCAGCGTCGTGTTGGACGATCCGATCGTGGTGAGGAGGTGGATGCCGGTGACGCCTTCGAGGGCGTCCTGGAAGCTCGCGAGGTCGGTGAGGTCGCCGCCGACCGCTTCGACGCCCTCGGGGAACCGAGCTGAGCCCGGGTCCCGGGTGAGGGCCCGGACGGGGTGCCCGGCCGCCGCCAGTTGGGCGACCAGGTGGCGGCCGACGTTGCCGGTCGCGCCGGTGACCAGGAAGGTCATGTGTTCCTCCTTGAACTCGCCCGGGCCGGAATTCGGCACTCGTGGCGTCGGGTTCAAAGGTAGGAACGGCGGTGCGCCGCCGCATCGGACTTCGGTCGCGGGCGGCGGTACACCCTTGGTCCTAAGACCGGGTCCGCCTCGCCCTTGCGCGGGCTCGGGATCGAAGGCGGTTGCGGCCCAGCGGTATCCGGGCCCCGCTGCTCGGGCAGTTCGAGGTCGGGGACGGAAAAGTTGTCGAGGACGTCCTCGCCGTGCAGCGGGTCGAGCAGGTGGGCCCGCTCGTTCCTGGCCCGGCGGTCGAGTTCGCCGCTCTCGCGCACGAGGTCCCAATAGGACTCCACGAAGCTCGGCATGAACTTCCGCGCGCTGTCCTCCCACACGTACGGGAAGTACCTGGTGCGCGGCCAGATCTCCATCCAGGAGACCCACTTCTGCCAGATCTCCGCGTCGAGCATCCCGAACTGGTTCACCTTGTACGCCTGCTCGAACAGCTCCAGCGCGTACCGGATGTACCGGTAGCTGCGCTGCTCCTCCGGGGTCATCTCGTACCAGGCGCCCCAGTCCCGCGCGGCCTGCGCCGCGTCGAGCACCGCCTTGCGCTCGGGTTCGAGCGGCTCCCAGATCAGGTTGAGCACCGTGTCCTGGTCGGCCATCTTCAGCAGGTCGGTGTGCTGGTTGAGCAGGTTCTGGTACAGCTCGAACTGGCGCATCCGGCTGTCGGAGCCGAGTGCCTTGCTCTGCAACCGCATCTGGTAGCCCAGGAAGGCCAGCGTCACGATCACGCCGACCGCTTGGACCGCATCCCAATCCACAGCAGACTCCTTCAGCGCAGGGGAGACTCCAGTCTAGGGATTCCCCGCCACGGCCGGTGGCCCGCGATCAGGGACGTGACGCCTTGAGGGAGTACAGCAGCGGGATCCGCGGCTGGTCCGCCGGAGGTGCCCACCAGCCGTCCTCCGCCTTCTCGTAGGACTCGAACTGGCGGAACACGGTCTTGTCGTGCTCGTGCAGGAACTCCAGGCGCAGACCCGCCGCGACCAGCGCGGACACGACGTCGCCGAGGCTGTGGACCCATTCGGTCGCAGTGTTGTTCGCCGTCGGCGCGGACCGGTCCGCGTCCGTGTAAGTGCCCGGGGCCTCGTGCACCGTCGCCTGATCGGTGACGTAGTCGCGCACGAACCGCGTGCCGGTGGCCTCGTCGAGGACGTGGCTCACCGGGTGGAACTCGTTGAGGTACAGCCACCCGCCCGGCGCGAGGAGCCCCGCGACCACCTTCGCCCAGCGTTCGATATCGGGCAGCCAGTTGATGGAGCCCATGCTGACGTAGGCCACGTCGTATTCGTTCTCGGGCAAGGCTTTCGGGGCGTCGTAGACGTCGGCGACGACGAACGACGCCAGCTCCGGCCCGATGCCGAGCTCGGCCGCGAGTTCGCGCGCCATCTCGATCGCGGCGGGGGAGAAGTCGAGGCCCGCGACCCGCGCCGCGCCCCGGCGCAGCCAGGTCAGGGTCTCCTGTCCCATGTGGCATTGCAAGTGCACCAGGCGCTTTCCGGAGATGTCGCCGATCTCGCCCGGCTCGAAGTCCATGAGGACGTTGTCGCCCTCAAGAAATCCCTGGACGTTGTACGAATCGCTGGCCGCGTGGATGGGGACCCGCTCGTCCCACAGCGCATGATTCGTCTCGCGCCAGCCGGACCCGACCCCGTCATTCCCCATGATCACGAGTCTAAGCCAGCCGCAGCGTGAAGCCGCCGGGCCGGGCCCGCCGCGGCGGGCCCGGCCACTCGCTACGCGGGCTCGGGCTCGCGCCGCCACAGCGTGACCGCGAGCCAGGCCACGGCGACCGCGAGCAGCGCGATCGCGAGGAGGAACACCGGCTCGGGCACGAAGGCGCGCAAGCCGATCAAGACCGCGGTCACCGCGTAGACCGCGAGCGGCACCCGCGGCGCCAGCCCGGTCCGCCACAGCCCCGCGACGAAGGCCAGGGACGCGAGGATGAACAGGATCGAGACCACCGTGAGCGCGATGCCCAGCGGCCCGGCGAGGAGCGCGTCGACCTCAGCGGTGTCCGAATAGGAGAACACCAGGTTGATCACGAACTCCGCGCCGACGAGACCGGCGAGCGCGATGAGGTTGGCGGCCAAGCCGATCCGGAGGAAGCGGCCGCCCTGACCCCGGCAGAGCGCGAACAGGCCGAGCACCAGGCCGATCGCGAAGATCTGCCCCAGCGGGGCGACCAGTTGCGTGAGCGGCGTGGTCGGCAGGATCGCCGCGCGCTTGGCGGCGTTGACGAGCAGCACGGCGGCGCTGAGCCACCCGGCGACGGCGGCCAGGCGCAGTTCGGCGCGCAATGGAAAAGCGGACATGAGGGGCCTCCCAGGCAGTGAAATAACGACTGTTATTGCAATAACGATTGTTATGCTGGGAGCGGCGGTTGTCAAGGACCGCCCCGAAACGAGACCAGGAGTTGGCCGTGTCGACACCGACCGTCGCAGAACAGCTCATCGCCGGGGGCCGGGACCTCATCGGCCGCGAAGGCGCCGGCGACCTGTCCGTCCGCCGCCTCGTCGAGGCCGCGGGCCGCTCCACGATGTGCGTCTACACCCACTTCGGGAACCGCAAGCGCCTCCTCGCCGAGATCTACCGCTCCTGCGGCGACGATCTGCGCAGCGACTTGGCGACCGCCGATTCCCCGGAAGCCTTGGACCGCAGGTACCTCGCGTACGCCGAGGCTCGGCCGCGTCACTTCCAGTACCTCTTCAGCACCGACCTCGAACACCTCGATATGGACCCGGGCCTGCGCTCGGACCTCATCGAGTCCATTGTGCTGCTCGTCGCCGAACGGCGGGGCGGGCAGTCCCGGCCCGAGGCGCTGGCCGCGTGGCTGCGCGTCCACGGCGTCGCCTGGCTCGACACGGTGCAGGGCCTCGCGGGCGAGCCCGGCAGATTTGACACCTCGCTGGCACTGGCACCGCTCCCAGCCGATGAGGCATAATATCCATCGATATCTATATATCGGTTTATGTCCGCCGTCTGGTTGGGTGGGGCGGACCCAGCCAGAGGAGGTCATGGCATGAGAGCCATGCGAAGCAGGCGGTTCACGGCCGTCGCCGCAGTGTCCGGGGCGCTCGTCGCCGCGACGATCGCAGTGGTCACGGCGAGCCCGGCGCACGCCGACGCCTGCGAGTCGATCGATTACAAGGTCATCAGCGCCTGGGGCGGCGGCCACCAGGCCACCGTCTCGCTCACCGCCGGAACGGAGGCCGTGAACGGCTGGACCGTCGCGTTCGACCTGCCCAGCGGTGCCACGGTCCAAAGTGCCTGGAACGTCGGCTGGAGCCAGTCGGGTGCGACCTTCACCGGCAAGGACGTCGGCTGGAACGCGTCCATCGCCTCGGGCCAGACCCGGGAGCTGTTCGGCCTCATCGCCTCCGGCCCCGGAACCCAGCCCACCTCGTTCAAGCTCAACGGCGTCCAATGCGGCGGCATCACGCAGCCCACCAGCTCCGCGACCGCCTCGCCCAGCGGCGACCCGACCGCGACCCCGAGCGAGAACCCCACCACCGAACCGGGCAGCTGCCCCACGGGCGCAGTGTGCGACGGCTTCGAGAACCAGACCGGCACCACACCCGGCGGCGCCTGGACCGTGGGCGCCTCCGACTGCACCGGCACCGGAACCGCCACAGTGGACAGAACGGTGTCCAACAGCGGTGGCACCTCGATCCGCGTCAACGGTGGGGCCACCTACTGCAACCACGTCTTCGTGGGCCGCGCCCTGCCTGCGAACGCCGATTGGTTCCGCGTCTACATGCGACACAGCACGGCCCAGCCGCCGAACCACACCACCATGATCGCCATGCAGGACCGCAACGACGCGAACACCGATCTGCGGATGGGCGGCCAGAACAGTGCGCTGCAGTGGAACCGTGAATCCGACGACGCGACCCTCCCGGCGCAGAGCCCCGCGGGCGTGGCGCTGAGCAGGCCGCTGCCGGTGAACGACTGGACCTGCGTGGAGTTCCAGATCTCGGGTGCGAACCTGAGCACCTGGGTCGACGGGACGCTCGTCCAAGGCCTGGTCGTCGACGGGGTCAAGACCCACGACGTCGACGAGCAGTGGCTCTCCAAGACCGGCTGGAACCCGGACCTGGCGGACCTGCGCCTGGGCTGGGAGAGCTACGGCAACGACGCCGACACCCTCTGGTACGACGACGTGGCCTTCGGCCCCACCAGGATCGGCTGCTGACCGACACCTGACCGTACGAAAGGCAGGGGCCCGCTTCACGAAGCGGGCCCCGTCGGGAGTGCAGCCTGCGGCGGTGAGCCGCCGGCGGGGCCGTCCCACCCGCGGAGCCGCCCGGTCGACCGGTACTCCGGCTGACTCAGTCGCCGTCGAGGTCCGTGCGCTGGCGCACGACGCGGAGTTCGTCGCCGTCCCAGGCCATCTCGTAGAGCTTGCCGCGCGCGCCGGTGAAGGGCCGGTGCAGCACCAGCATGAGTTCGCCCTCGAAGGTCGTGAACAGCATCCCGTGCCCCGAGTCGCCGCGGACGAGCGGTTCGCGCTGCTCCCAAGGGCCTTCGAGGCGGCCCGAGCGCGAGACCGCCCAGGTCTGGACGTAGTCGCCGTCGATGCCGCCCTCGCTGATGCGGTTCTTCTCGTAGGTCGACCACAGGCAGATGAGCGCGCCGCCGGGCGCGCGGTGCAGCTGCGGCCCGTCGGTGACGTACGGGGCGATCTGGTGCGGGACGCCCGCCGGGAGGTCGCGGGTGAGCCAGGGCGCGTCCGAGCCCTTGAACAGCATGACCGCGTCGCCCGCGACCGCATCCAGGTTGTCGGACAAGGGGAACGCCTCGATGGTGCCGTCGATGCGCTGGAGCCACTCGTTGGCGTAGACCATCCACGGGCGGCCCTCGTCGTCGGTGAACAGCGTCCCGTCGAGGGTCATCAGCTCGGCCGGGAGGATCGGCGCGTCGGGCTTGAGCATTCGGAAAGGCCCCGTGAGGGAGTCGGCGGCCGCGACGATCGTGGAGCGCCGGTAGTTCGGGACCGGGAACGGGGTCCCGTACTCGCCCGCCTTCGGAACCGGAAGGGCCGCTTCGGTGTTGTGCAGCGTCGTGAACAGGTGCCAGCGGCCGTTCCAGCGGTGGACCTCGGGCGCCCACGCGCCGTGGACCGCCCACGGCTCGTCCTCTTCGTCTACAAGGAACACCGGCACGGGCTCGGCCCATTCGCGGAGGTTCGGCGACCGGTAGACCATCGTGCCGACCCCGCCCGCCCCCGCGGGCCCGGCGGCTCCGGCCGTGAAGCCCTCGTTCGACGTGTACAGGTGGTACAGGCCCGACTCGGGGTCCGCGACGACGTACGGGTCGTGCAGCGGCATCTCGGGCAGGCGCAGCGGGAAGTCGGAGGGCAGCGGCTCACTCATGCCGCAAACGCTATCAAAGCTTGAGGGCCAGGTCGGAAGTACAACCTGGCCCCTCCCGGCCCGCGCCGGTCACCCAGCCGCGAGTTCGGGACGGCGAAGGAGTTCGGCCGTGCGCGCGTCCAAGGGGTAGTAGGCCTCGATCGCGATGCCCTCCAACGTGATGTCCTGCGGCGTCCCGAACGTGGTCACGGTCGAGAACAGCTGGAGCTCCTCGTCGCCGAAGCGGATGATCATCGGCGTCGTGATCTCGGACCCGATCGGGACGGGCCTGCCCTCGTCGCCCGGCCCGGGGGCCAGGAACTCGTCGTAGAGCGCGGCGATCTCGGGGTCGCGCGTCTGCGCGAGCTGGCGCCCCAGGCGCCCGCGCAGGACCGCGCGGACCTGGCCGAGGTTCACGATCCGCGAGGCCAGCCCGTCCGGGTGCAGCCCCAGCCGCACCAGGTTCACAGGCGGTTCCAGCAGCGCCGGGTCGACGCCCGCGAGGAACAGCTCGATGGGCCGGTTCATCATGACGATGTTCCAGCGCCCGTCGATCACCACGGCCGGGTAGGGCTCGTGGGCGCGCAGCACCGCGCTCACGGCCTCGCGCGCCGCCTCCAGATCGCGCCCTTCGAGCGGGCGCTCATGGAACTTCGGCGCGTGGCCGGCGGCGAGCAGCAGACGATTGCGGTCGCGCAGCGGCACGTCGAGCCGGTCGGCGAGCCGCAGGACCATGTCCGCGCTCGGCCGGGACTTCCCGGTCTCGACCAGGCTCACGTGCCGCGCCGAGACGTCGGCCGCGAGCGCGAGGTCGAGCTGGCTCATGCGCCGCCGCTGCCGCCATTCGCGCAGCTGCCCGCCGACGGTCACCACGGCATGAAACCCGTTGCGGCCGTGCCGGCTTCGCTTTCGGGGACCGGCTGGAAGATCTCGCCGTGCTCGGCGATGAGATCGTCTTCGAAGCGCCAGACGTCGGCGACGGCGATCCAGCGGTCCTCCCACGGGATCCAGCGCCGCGACACCATCGCCACGACGTCGTCCTCGGCGATCATGTGGCGGATCTCGATCTTCATGTCCGCCACGGGGATCTGCTTGGCGATGGCGATCCACTCGGCCTTGTTCGCGGCCTTGATGCCGGGTCCATGGTCCACAAAGGTCTCACTGAGATGCGGTTCGACGGCGTCGACGCCGCCCGCGCCGAACAGTCCGGTGATGGCGGTTTCGAGGATCTGCTTCTTGTCGGTGGTCATGAGGGCAAGTATTCCGGCCGCCCGGTGCGCTGTCGATGAACTCGCATTTCATGCGGGCCATGACCTGCGCCTCAGCTGGCCGCCAGCAGGACCTCGACGGCGGCGCGGGCCTGGGCCGCCGCCTCGGGGCCGCCCGAGATCGCCGCGGTGGTCTGCGCCCCCTCGGCGAGGATCGCGATCTGGGCCGCCAGTGTCTCGGTGCCGCCGAACTCGCGCACCAGGTCGCCCACGTGCCGTTGGAACGCGGCCTTCTGCTCGCGCACGGTGCGGCTGACGTTCGGGTTGCCGTCGTGCAGCTCGCCGTAGGCGTTGATGAACGCGCAGCCGTTGAAGTCGGGCTCGCGGAACCAGGAGTCGAGGAAGTCGAAGATCGCGAGGATCTTCTCCCGCGCGGTCTCGGCGCGCTCGGCGCTGGCGGCGATCCCCGAGTTCCATTGGTCCCGGCGCCGCTGGAGGACGGCGGCGATCAGGGCGTCCTTGGAGGGGAAGAGCGCGTAGAGGCGCTTGAGCGAGACGGCCGCGGCGGTGCGCACCGCGTCCATGCCGACGGCTTGGATGCCGCGCGCGTAGAAGAGCCGGTCGGCGGCCTCCACGACCTTGCTCCGCGTCGCTGTGTCGTCGGTCATAATCCAAATCCTTTGCCTTGAGAACGATCGTTCTCTATCGTAGTCTACAAACACGGAGAACGATCGTTCTCCTTCGAGAAGGGATTGCGGCCATGGCTACCATCACCGTCGGCGCCGAGAACAGCACCTCCGTCGAGCTCTACTACGAGGACCAGGGCGCGGGCCAGCCGGTCGTCCTCATCCACGGCTACCCGCTCGACGGGCACAGCTGGGAACTCCAGACCCGCGAGCTCATCGCGGCCGGGTACCGGGTCGTCACCTACGACCGCCGCGGCTTCGGCCAGTCGAGCAAGGTCGCCTCCGGCTACGACTACGACACCTTCGCGGCCGACCTGAACACGCTGCTGGAGACCCTCGACCTGCGCGAGGTCATCCTCGTCGGCTTCTCCATGGGCACCGGCGAACTCGCCCGATACGTCAAGAACCACGGCCACGAGCGGGTCGCCAAGCTCGCCTTCCTCGCCTCGCTGGAGCCGTTCCTGGTGCAGCGCGAGGACAACCCCGAGGGCGTCCCGCAGTCGGTCTTCGACGGGATCGCCGCGGCCGCCAAGTCCGACCGCTACGCCTGGTTCACCAACTTCTACCAGGACTTCTACAACCTGGACGAGAACCTCGGCAGCAAGATCAGCCAGGAGGTCGTCACCGCGAACTGGAACACCGCCACCGTCTCGGCGCCGGTGGCCGCCTACGCGGTGGTGCCCGCCTGGATCGAGGACTTCCGCGCCGACGTCGAGGCCGTCCGCGCCGCGGGCAAGCCCTCGCTGATCCTCCACGGGGACAAGGACAACATCCTCCCCATCGACGCGACCGGCCGCCGCTTCCACCGGGACTTCCCCGAGGCCGAGTACGTCGAGGTCGCCGGGGCCCCGCACGGCCTGCTCTGGACGCACGCGACCGAGGTCAACGAGGCGCTGCTGAAGTTCGTCCGCTCCTGACGCGCAACGTGCGGGGCCCCTCCGGGATCGGAGGGGCCCCGCCCGTTTTCGCCGTGAGTTCGGCTGAGCCGCCGTGAGTTCGGCTGAGCCGCAGTGAGTCCGGGTGAGTCACGTTGAGCCGCAGTAAGTCGGAGTGAGCCGCCGGGCGTCACGGCGGGTCGCGCGGCGTCACGGCGCGTGCAGCCCGCCGTTTCCACCTGCGGTTTTCAGCCCGCGAGGAACGCCGTCCGCAGGAAATCGCGGTAGACCTCGACGGACGCCCGCAGTGCGACCGTCGCGTTCGGCGGCTCGGGGCACCACGGCCGCGTGTCGACCAGCAGCTCACCGAGGGTCCGGCCCCCGGTCGTCTCGACGCTCACGAAGGCCCGGACGCTCTCGGTGAAGAGGTCCGGGCGCACCAGGTAGGCCACGCACATCGGGTCGTGCACCGGCGAGGACGCCGCCTCGGCGCCCGCGACGGCCGCCTGGTCGTGCTCGATGCGGTGGCGCAGCAGCCGCGCGGTCCCCGTCGCGGCGGGCGTGCCGATCCTCTCGAACTCCTTGTAGTCCACATCAGACAATGGGGCGCTGTGCGTGGCGTCGAGCGGGACGATCACCACCTCGCGGATCCCGGCGCTCAGCACCGCCTCGGCCGCCTCCGGATCCACCCAGAAGTTGAACTCCGCCGCCGCCGTGACATTGCCGTTCCCATGTGCCCCACCCATGATGACGAGACGGGGGATGCGCTCGGCCAGGCGCGGCTCCGCCGCCAGGGCGAGCGCCACGTTCGTCAGCGGTCCGATCGCCACCAAGGCCACGTCGGCATTGGATTCGTCCATGTAGGACTCGATGAGGAACGCGACCGCGCCCTGCGCCTCGGCGGTCGAGACCGGTTCGGGGAAGTCGAGCTGTGCCGACTGGAAGTCGCTGTCCGCGTTCAGGATCGCGCGCGGAATCGGGAAGTCGGGGCGTACCAGGGGTTTCGCGGCGCCCGCATAGACCGGCACGCTCGCGCCGACGTGGTCGAGCGCGCGCAAGGTGTTGTCGGTGACGTGTTCGAGCGCGACGTTCCCGTTGACGGTGGTGACCGCGACCAGTTCGAGCCCGCGGTGCGCGGTGGCCGCGAAGATCGCGATCGCGTCGTCCGAGCCCGTGTCGCAATCGAGGATGAACCTGACGGGCATCGGCTGCTCCCTACTGCTTGCGGGTGCCCCACGATAATCGCCCCGGTCGACGGCCCGACCCGGGTGTGCTGGAGTTCTGCTGATGGTCAGAAAAAATCTTCGACAAAGCGGATGCACCGAGACATACTTGGCACCGAAACGAACCCGACCCCCGGAGTCCGCGCCCCCACCTGCGGACTCGGGGCCGAAAGGACCGCAGCGTGCTGACCCTCACCGCCCCCGACCGGGCCACCACCGCCGAGTACTCGAAACGGCGGCGCGCGCTCGCGATCGGCGCCCTCGCCCTCGGCGCGTTCGGCATCGGCCTCACCGAGTTCGTCGTCGTCGGCCTGCTCGGCCCGCTCGGCGAGGACCTGAACGTCTCGATCCCGACCGCCGGGCTCCTGGTCACCGGGTACGCCGCGTCGGTGGCGATCGGCGCGCCGATCATGACCGCCGCCGGGACCCGCCTGCCGCGCAAGACCATGCTCATCGTGCTCATGAGCCTGTTCATCGCCGGGAACGTCATTGCGGCCGTCGCCGAGACCTACGGCGTGCTCATGGTCGGCCGAGTCGTGTCGGCCCTGTGCCACGGCGCGTTCATGGGCATCGGCCCGGTCATGGCAGCGAGCCTCGTCTCGCCCGCTCGGCGGTCCCGCGCCATCGCGCTCATGATGACCGGCCTGACATTGTCCACTGTGGTCGGTGTGCCTTTCGGTACGGCCCTGGGGCAGCAGCTGGGCTGGCGTTCGGCGTTCTGGGCCATCGCGATCATCGGCGGGGCCGCGCTGGTGGCGCTCGTGGCCTTCGTGCCGTCGCGCTCGAACGACACCGGGACCGCGCTGCGCAGCGAACTCGCGGTGTTCCGCCGCGTCCAGGTGTGGATGGTGCTGACGGTGACGATGCTCGGCTGGGGCGCGGCGTACGCGGCGATCACCTTCCTGGAGCCGATCCTGACGCGCGTGTCCGGGTTCGAGGCCTCGGCGGTGCCGTGGCTGCTGCTGCTCTTCGGTGTGGGCCTGACCGGCGGGAACCTGCTGGGCGGACGTCTCGCGGACCGGTCGCTCACGCCGACGTTGTACGGCACGATCATCACTGCGACGGTCGCGCTGGTCGTGTTCGCCTTCGCGGCGCATAACCAGGTGTCGGCGGTGATCATGGTGTTCTTGCTGGGTGCCGCGAGTTTCGCGATGGTCCCGGTGTTCCAGACCAGGGTGATGGACGCGGCCAAGGAGGCGCCGTCGCTGGCTTCTTCGGTGAACGCGGCGGCTTTCAATGTTGGTATTGCCTTGTCGGCCTGGTTGGGCGGCTTGGCGATCGACGGCGGGTATGGGCTTCTTGCTCCAGTGTGGATCGGCGTGGCGCTGGGCGTGGCGGCGCTCGCGGCGGCGGCGGTATCGCTCGCGGTGGAACGCGCGACCGTGCGATAGGGACGGCTGAGCTTTTCACCGTCAGATGAGTCGGGCCGCGAACCGGGCGAGGCCCGGAGGGTCCGGGAGGGCGGCGTCGGGCCGGGCGAGGGATGCCGCGCGAGGAATCGTCGGTTGTGGCCGGGCGAGGGACGCTGGTTCGGGGGTGTCGAGCGCCGGGTGGGCAAAGCCGGTGGAATTCCCCGCACCCGCCGCACGCGCAGCGGCCGCCGACTCGGGCCTGTCGCGCAGTCCCGTGTCGAGCCGGAGGCGCAGTTCTCCCAGACGCGTTCGGCTCAGTCGGGCCGCAGGCAAGCGCCGCAATATGTCACACACCGCGCTCGGCGCCTGCACGATCGCCCAGCTCACCGCCCCCTCACCGACACCGCGATCACCGAACGCCGCGAGCTCCAAAGCCTGCGCCGCATGGAGCGCGGGCCCGACCACATGATCCGCCCGATGCGCGGCCGCCAGCGCACGCAGATAGGCCGTCCCCGCCGCCGAGGCCGCCGCGCGGGCGGCTGCCTCCGCGGCCGGATCGCCGACCTCGTGCGAGGCCTTGAGCGCCGCCCAAGCCGCCGTTCGCAACCGCCACGACCACCGGTCCCCGGCAGCGAACGCCCGAATGGCCGCGATCGCCTCGCGTGGCCGAGTGTCACCGGGGGCTGCAGCCTCGAACAGCGGCAGCGCCCGCTCCGCGCAGTCGGCCGCCCAGCCCCCGAGCGTGCGGAGCTCCGCTTCGCTCGACGCGATCTCGGCAGTTCCAGAGTTCATCAGCTCGTCTTGAGTCACGGACGCAACCGTATCGTTGAAAAAGCAGTTGAGACTTGGGTTGCCCTGGCCGCGCCGAACTGCGGTAGAGTCTCAAACCAGTGATCACCTTGCGACCTGCCGACCTCGCGCGAGAGCACGGCCTCTCGACCCAAGCCGTCCGCAACTACGAACGCGACGGCTTCCTCCCGCCCGCCGACCGTACGCCCAGCGGCTATCGCGTCTACACCGAGCGCCACGCGGCGGGCCTGCGCGCCTTTCTCGCGCTTGTCACCGCGTATGGTCACGCCGCGGCCGGTCGCATCATGAACGCGTTCAACAGCGATGAGGTCGACCAGGCCCTGAAGACCATCGATCTCGGCCACCGCCAACTGCTTCGCGACCGCGACACCCTCGAAGCGGTGCGGCAGGCGATCGGACACCTTGCGACTGAACCGAATCCGATCCCCGCCTGGTCGACCGGCCCTCAGCCCTTCACCGTCGGCGAACTTGCCCGGCGGCTCGGGGTCACCCCTGCGACGCTCCGGAACTGGGAGAGCGCTGGCATCCTCGCCCCGGCTCGCGAGCCTGTCACCGGGTACCGGCGGTTCGGTGCCGGTGACGTCCGGGACGCCGAGCTGGCCCACCTCCTGCGGCGCGGGGACTACCCGCTGGAGCACATCGCCGTCGTGGTCCAGCAGGTCCGATCCGCGGGCGGAACCGAGGAACTGGTTCTCGCCCTTGATGACTGGCAGCGCAGGCTCACCGAAAGGGGCCTCGCGATGCTCGAAGCCGCCGCCCACCTAAGCCGGTACCTGAAGGCGGCCGGAGAAGACCGCGCCGAGTAGAGAGGTCTACTCGGCGCGGCTTTCACCGCAAGTATCGGCCCGGGCTCGCACCCCATTGGACCAAGAGTCGCCGCCATTCCGCGAGGCCGCTCCCCGCGCTCGCCGGCCCGGGCTTGCACCCCGCCAGACGGGAGCCGCCGCTACTTCGTGCGGCCTCGCCCCGCCCGCGCTGGCCCGGGCCAGCACTTCGTCGGACCGGGCCCGCCTTTACTCTGCGCGGCCGCTCCCCGCGATCGCTGGTTCGGGCTTCTCCTCCAGCTCCCTCGGGCTTCCCTCTTGCCGGAACAGCCTGCTCGGCCACCACATCCACCGGCCCACGTCGAGCGTCAGTGCGGTGACCAGCACCGAGCGCACGATCAGCGTGTCCAGCAGCACCCCGAACGCCACCGCGAACCCCAGTTCCGCCGCGAACACCAGCGGCAGCGAGGCCATCGCCGCGAACGTCCCGGCCAGTACGAGGCCCGCCGAGGTGATCACGCCTCCCGTTGCCGACAAACCCATCAGCGCGCCGCGCCGAGTGCCATGCAACGGTGCCAGCTCGCGTACTCGCGTGACCAGGAAGATGTTGTAGTCGATGCCAAGCGCCACAAGGAAGACGAACAACAGCAGCGGGAACGAGGCCTCCGCCCCCGCGAACCCGAACACGTGGTTGAACATCAGACTGCTCACGCCGAGGGCCGCCCCGAACGACAGCACCACCGTCGCCATGAGCAGCAGCGGCGCCAGGATCGCCCGCAACAGCAGCGCCAGGATCAGGAACACCGTCACCAGCACGATCGGGATGATCACCTTCGAATCGCGCGCGGCCGCGTTCTGCGTGTCGAGGATGACCGCCGTGCTCCCGCCGACGAGCGCGTCCGCGCCCTCGACCCCGTGCACCGCGTCCCTCGCCCGCTCGACCGCGCCCATCGCGGCCTCGCCGCTCGGCTCGTCGTCCAGCTCCGCGAGCACAAGCGCCTTGTCGCCGTTGATGATCGGGTCCTGAACGCCCGCCACTCCCTGCACCTCGGCCAGCGCGGCCCGCACCTGTTCGGCCGCCGCGGCGTTCGACACCACGTAGACGGGGTTGCCCGCCCCGGCCGGGAAGTGCTCGGCCTGGATCGTCTGACCGACGGCCATCTGCGGCTCGTTCGTGAACTGATCCACGTTGGACAAACCGTCGGCCTTGAGTCCGAGCAGCCCGAACGCCATGACGCCCAACGCCAACGCGGTGCCGATCCACACCAGGCGCGGCCTGCCGGAGACGGCGATGCCGACCCGGCTCCACACGCCTTCCTTGCCCGACGCGGCAGTTCCGTACGCGGGCTTCACCGGCCAGAAGATCCACCGCCCGCAGATGACCAGCAGCGCGGGCATCAACGTGACCATGGCGAGGAGCCCGACGAGAACGCCTACAGCGCAAGCGGGCCCGAGTCCCTGCGTGGACTTGAGGGTGGCCAGCATGAGCAGCATCAGGCTCACCGCGACCGTCGCCGCGCTGGCGATGATCGCGGGGCTGGAGCGGTACAGGGCCTCGGCCATGGCCTCGTGCCGGTCCTCGTGCCGCGTCAGCTCCTCCCGGTACCGCGAGATGAGCAGCAGCGCGTAGTCGGTGGCGGCGCCGAACACCAGGACGGTGAGGATGAAGCTGGTCTGGGTGTTGACGACCAGCCCGGCGTGCTTCGCCAGCAGGTAGATCACGGACTCGGAGGCGAGCAGGGCGCCGCCCGCGGTCAGGAGCGGCAGGAGGGGGAGCAGCGGGCTGCGATAGGTGAGTAGCAGGATCAGGACCACGACGAGTGCGGTGATCATCGTCAGGCCACCGCCGCCGCTGAAGGCCTTGATTGAGTCGGAGGCGTAGCCGGCGGGTCCGGTGACGTGGAATCCGAGGCCGTCGGTGTCGGTCTCGCCCACCTCTGTCATCGCGTCGACGATGACGCCGATGCCCTCCCAGCCGTCTTGGCCCTTGTGGACTTGGACGATCGTCTGGATCGCCTCGCCGTCCTCGGAGGCGAAGGGGCCCTGCGGTTCGCCGACGACGCCTTCGACGTCGGTGAAGGATCGGGCGTCCGCTTCGGCTTTGGCCATGTCGGCGTCGGTGACGCCGCCGGGCCGGTCGTAGATCACGATCGCGGGCAGCGTGTTCGAGGGCAGGAACTGCTCGGTCTGCTCGATCACCTCGGTCGATTCCGCGTTCGCGGGCAGCCAGGCCGAGTTGTCGTTGTCCTGGACCTCGCCGAGCCTGCCCGCGAGCATGAACGCCGGGACGAGCAGGGCGAGCCAGACGGCGACGACCACCCATTTCGCCACCCTGCCGCTGGGCAATGTCACAATGCTTCGCATCATCTGGATTCCTTCGTTCGGGGCTCGGGAGCTGGTTTCTCAGTGACCCGACGACGCAGCCCGGCGGACTGTGAGGCGATATGTCACACGCCACTGGGCCTCACAGTGCGGGGTGCTGTTTCGTCGGACTGGTGAGGACGGATGCGAGCGAAGGAACCGGTGACACCATGACGAGCCACGCTGATGCGGCAGACGGTCGGCCCGAGGCGGGCGTGGACGCGGTGATGAGCGAGCGGCGGCAGCTGATCGCCCTCGCCTACCGGCTCCTCGGTTCGCTCGCCGAAGCCGAGGACGCCGTCCAGGAGACCTACGCCCGCTGGTACGCCATGCCGCAGCCGCAGCGGGACGCCGTCGAGAACCCGGGTGCCTGGCTCACCACTGTGGCAAGCCGCATCTGCCTCGACCTGCTCGGTTCGGCCCGGGCCCGGCGCGAAAGCTATGTGGGCGAATGGATTCCGGAACCGCTGCCCGAGCACTCGGAGTGGATCACCGGCTGGTCGGGCACCACTGTGGATGATCCGGCCGATCGCGTCACCCTCGACGAGTCGGTGAACATGGCGTTCCTCGTCGTGCTCGAATCGATGACCCCGGCGGAGCGGGTCGCGTTCATCCTCCACGACGTCTTCCGGTACTCGTTCCCGGAAGTGGCCGAGATCGTCGGCCGCACCCCCGCGGCCTGCCGCCAACTGGCGTCCTCCGCCCGCCGCCGCATCCGCGAGGCGCGGGGCTCGGCGGGCGCAGCCACTGGCCAGGTTGGGCCCGCCACAGAGGGGTCGGCATCCGGCCAGGCTGGGATCGCGATCGGGGGATCGGAATCTGGGAGGGCCGGGCTTGCCAACGGGGACCCGGCGTCCGGCCGGGCCGGACGCGCCGCTGGGGGCTCGGCGTCGGGGCGGGCCGGGATCGGCACCCGGGGCCCGGCATCCGGCCGGGCCGGACTCGCCACGGGCAGCCCGGCCACCGGCCGGGCCCGGCTTGCCGCCGAGGGCTCGGCATCCGGTCAGGTCGAGCCCGCCCTCCGGAGGCCGGAGGCCTGGCAGGCAGGGATCGTCAGGGATTTCAAGCTGGCCTGGGAGGCCAAGGACATCAACGCGCTCATCGGGCTCCTCGACCCGAACGCCTCGCTGACCGCCGACGGCGGCGGCCTCGCCAGCTCCGTACTCGACCCGATCGAGGGCGCCGCCGCGATCGCCCGTTATCTGCTTGCCCTCGCGGACTTCGCGCCCGACATGTCTCTTGTGGAGCGGACGGTCAACGGTCAGCCCGGCCTCGTGGCGCGGCGCGGCGGCGCCACGGTCACGGTGGCGGCCTTCGCGTTCGAGGGCGACCGCATCAAGCACATCTGGGGCGTCCGCAACCCCGAGAAGCTCCAGGGTTGGACGGCGAGTGACGCCGATTCCTGAACCGGCAATGCGGCGAGAGCCAAGCGACTCCGACCCCTGAACTGGCAGCCCGGCGAGAGGCGAGTGACGCCGACTCCTGAACCTACAATGCGGCAAGACCGAGTCAGCCCGCCGATTCCTGAACCGGCAGCCCAGCGAGAGGCGAGCGATGCCGACCAGCCCCGCGGCGAGACCGAGTCAGCCCACTATGGACCGAACTTCCTCCGCTACATTTCGAGTCGGCCCAGCTTCTCCTCTATGCGGCGCATCTGGGCCGGCATCAGCCCCTCCGGGATCGCCAGGGCCCGTTGCCAGGCCGCGCGTGCCGCATTGGCCTCGCCGAGGTCCAGGTTCGCGTCGCCCAGATGCTCCATGCTCAACACCAGCGTGCTGCGGCTGCTGAAGAGCTCGAACTTCTCGATGGCGTCCTGGAAGTAGTCGCGGGCGACCTTGTGGTTTCCGCGCCGCAGATGGATGTACCCGATGCTGTCGAGGACCGAGGCGACATGGGTGAAGTCCCCGATCCGCCTGCTGCTCTCAAGCGCCTGCTCGCAGTACTCCAGCGCCTCGTCGAAGCGCCCGAGGTTCGCGAAGTACCAGCCGATGTTGTTGAACGCCATGGCCGTTCCGCGCTCATCACCCAGGCGCAGGAACATCCGCAACGCCTCGAAGCCGTGCTCCACGGCCTCCTCGTAGCGTTCCTGCCGACCGCGCAGCACCGCGCAGTTGCGGTGCACCCTGGCCAGGAGCGCCGCATCGTCCACTTCGGCGCAGAGTGCCATCGCCAGACGGAGGTGCGCGAAGGCCTGGTCCTCCCTTCCCAGCTGGAACGCCTGGAGCGAGGTGTGGCGCAGCAGCTGGATCTGCCCGGCCACCGCGCCGACGCGTTCGGCGGCCTGAACGCCGATACGCAGCGCGATCAGCCCTTCCTGGAGGCTTCCATTGCGCTGCAAGATGTTCGTCATGGCCAGGGCGAGCTTCCACGTGTGGACGCCGAGGCGGGCGCGGTCGGCGGCGCGCACGGTTGCCAGCAGTACTTGGAGTTCGGTGGCCGACCACACTAGAGCGTGCTGCGGGTCGTCGAGCGTCTCGGGCGCCGCCCCCGCGGTGACCGGGCCGAGCCTGATCGGGTCGCTCTGGGTGTCGAACAGCATCGCCGCGTTGTGGGTGGTGTGGAGGTAGTGGTCGAAGACGCGGCGCAGCGCCGCCTCGCGTTCGGCGGCCGTGTCGATCTCGTGGTGCAGCTCGCCCGCGTAGGCGCGAACCAGGTCGTGGAAGCCGAACCGACCGGGGACGTGCTCGCTGATCAGGTGCGCGGCAGCGAGTTCGCGGAGCAGCCTTCGGGTCGATCGGGCCGGGACGGCGGCGAGGCTGGCGGCGGCCGGAGCCGTCCAGTCTGGACCGGAGTGCAGGCTGAGCAGCCGGAACAGCCGGGCGGCGTCGCCGCTCAGGGCGCGGTAGGACCAGGAGAAGACGGTGCGGATGTCGGTCGCCGGGTCGTCTCCGGCGAAGCCGTCCAGGTCGCCGCGCAGTTCCTCGCCGAGGGCTTCGAGGGTGAAGCCGGGGCGGGTGGCCGCGCGGGCGGCGACGATCGCGAGTGCGAGCGGCAGGCCCCGGCAGGCCGAGACGATCCTTTGCACCGCTTGGGGTTCGGTCGCGACCCGCGCTGGGCCGAGGTGGGAGGCCAGGAGCTGTCGGGAGTCCTCGGTGTCGAGCACGTCGAGCGGAACGGGCCGGGCGCCTTGGGCGACCAGGCCGGAGAGCTGGTTCCGGCTGGTGATGAGCGTGAAGGTGCCGGGCCCGCCGGGGAGGATCGGCCGGACCTGGGCGGCATCACGGGCGTTGTCGAGGACGATGAGGATCGACCGGTCCGCGACCAGGCCGCGGTAAAGGGCGGTCTGTGCGTCTTCATCGGACGGTATCTGGCTCGGCGGCACGCCGAGCGCGGTGAGCATGAGCCGGGCGGCGGCGGTCGGGGACATCGGCTCGTCCTCGATGTCGAAGCCGCGCAGGTTGACGTGGAGTTGCCCGTCAGGGAAGCGCTCGGCGACCCGGTGTGCCCAGTGAGCGGCCAGAGTGGACTTACCGATGCCGCCGACACCGGTGATGACGGCCAGTCCGGCGGTTCTGGTGGTGTCGAGCAGGTCGTCGAGGGACCTCAGGACGGCGTTGCGACCGGTGAAGGCCGGAGTGTCGGCGGGAAGCATCGACGGGGCGGGCGTGGATGCGGTTGTGGTTGCAGGCGTTGCCATGGGCGTTGGTGAGAACGCTGAGGAGAGGCCAGGCGTTGAGGGCGCCGGGGGCGCCGGGGGCGCTGAGGAGAGTGCGGGCGTCGGCGCGGCGGCGGGCGACGCCTGCGATGCGGATGATGCGATGGCGTCAGGCGTTCGTGCGGGCGGGAACTTGATCGCCAGCAGTTCCGGGTCGTCCCTGAGGATCGCGGTGTGGAGATGCCGCAACTCCGAGCCGGGGTCCACGCCCAGTTCCTCGGCGAGGCGCTTGCTCAGGTCGGTGAAGACCAGCAGCGCCTCCGGGGTCCTGCCGCACCGGTGGAGCGCTGTCATTAAATGCGCGGAGAACGGTTGGAGCAGCGGGTGTTCGGTGACCAGGGCCTGCAACTCGGGCATCAGCTCCTCGTGTCGTCCGAGGCCCAGGTCAAGGTTGATGCGCTGGTTGAGCAGGTTGAGGCGGAACTCGTTCAAGCGCCGGGCGGTCGCTTCGACCATGCGCCCCGACTGCCCGGCGAGTGAAGGCCCGCGCCATTCGGCCAGGGCCTCGCGGAGCGCCTCGGCCGCGCGGTCGGGTCGACCGGTGATCGCGAATTCGCGTGCCCGCGCTTCGTTCCGCTTGCACCGCAGCAAGTCAAGCTCGTGTTCCTCGACTTTGAACTGATACCCGTGTCCGACGCGTTCGAGGCGCTTGCCCGCGTCGCCGAGCTGTCGGCGCAGCGCGGCGGCGATGTTCTGGGTCTGCCGCGCGGCGGTGTCGGGCGCGGTCTCCTCCCAGAGGCTGTGCACGAGCCGGTCGACCGGGACGACCCGGTTCGCCTGGTCGAGCAGCAATGCCAGGAGTTTCGGGTGGTGGCGACCGCGAATCGCGATCGGGCCCGCTTCGCCGCGGATCTCCAGCGGACCGAGTATGCGGAAGTCCATGCGAACTGACTCCGTTCTGCCGCAACAGCCGTGAGTCTGAGTGTCGCATGGAATCTGTGCGCGCCGGGTCACGATCCGTGCCCGCCGAGATCACAATCCACACAAGTCGGCAGGGCGGCGACGCGCATGGCGCGCACTCGGCCGGTCGCTCGGGTGCCCGCTCAGGGGCCGGTGCCGGTGCCGGGGCCGGGGCCGGGGCCGGGGCCGGGGCCGGGGGCGTTCGCGTTCGCTATCGCTTTGCGGGCCTCGGCCATGATCCAGGCGCACCACTCGTCGCCGTTCCATGCGCCGCGCCAGATCGGGGGTGAGCGCGGGTCGTCGGTGAAGCGGCAGACTTCGCGCGGGCCCACGCCGTCGTCGCAGTCGACCCGGAAGATCATCGACGGACCGGCGAGCGAGCCGCAGCCCGAACCCGGGCCGTAGTCCGAGACGTCGGCCGGGTTCGCCCGGGTTCGGACCACGGTGAAGTGCACCGGCCCGCGCCGAAACGACCCGAGAATCTGCTCGCCGCAAGGGGACTGGTCGAACGTCGTCTCAGCCATCGCAGAACCTGACCCCTCGGGAGCGGGCGGGCTCGGTCGTGCGGACGCTGTGGAAGACGCGAAACGCGTTGACCCGCGCCCACTCCCGCCATTCCTCCGGCAGCGCCCGCCACTCCGCGCTCCAAGTGGCATGGAGGTCGTGGGTGGTGAGACCGGAGACGATCAGGATCAGATCCGCACGGTTTCCCTTGGTGTACACCTGGAACGAGTCCGGCGCGGTGATGCTCGAAGCGCAGACGACGAAGGTGCGCCTGCCATCGCTGAACCGCCCGCGCTCCAACGGATCGACCGGACTGGGACTTGGTTTCGATTGCGCGCTCGGGTAAGACATCGCGACCTCCAATGGAGAGTGTCAGATAACCGACAGTGGGAACGCCGGGAAGCCGCCGTAAGTCATTGGGAGGCGGCGACTTCCCGGCTGTCCACCGGTCGCGGGCTGGCTCATCGGCCCGCGATGCAATCACCCTAAGCGATGTTTTGGCTGGTCAAGTGGCATGTCAACCCTGAAGTTGCATTGCCACGGCATTGGGCCACCGTTTCGTTGCCACAATATTTGGACCACATTGTTGTGGCCTGTTGTTGTGCACCGATATTCAGCGCGGCGTGAGTGAGTGTTACTGGGAGGCAACGTGCGATGATCGCTACCATCAGTTATTTGCACAGCGTAGGAGGCGCGGCAATGGCATCTTCGGTTCTGTACAGGAGCCTCATCGAGGCCTATTTGACGGCTGAAATCGGCACACTGATGAACTCGAGAGGATGGGGGACCACACGGTTCGGCGCCGAGATGGGCAAGCACGCCAACACGATTCGCGCCTGGTTGAACGGTGACCGGATCCCCGACATCGCCAACATCTCGCGCATCTGCGAGAAGACGGGGGCCGATCCAGCGCGGAAGGCCTTCATGGAGCACGTCTGCGAACAGCTCAACCAAGGGCCGGAGCTCATCTCGGACCTCAACAAGCGCAACCTCTTCATCGTGGAGAGCGCCGAACGGCTCTACGGCGAGATCATCAAGTGGGATCCGCTCTTCGTGTCAGGCCTGCTGCAAAACGAGGCCTACCACATGAAGGAGGTCGAGGAGCCTTTGGAAGGGCCCGCATTCAGAATCAAACACTGGCTGCGGAAGGAGCGCCGTCAGATCGACTTCTATGGGCGTACCGATGCGCCGCTGACAAAGTTCCTGCTGCCTGCGGGCGAAGTGCTGGAGTCAAAGCGACTCAGCAAAGCGGAGCGGCAGGCGCAGATCGATCGGCTTCTCGAAGTCGACGCCCAGCCGAATCTTGAAGTCTATGTGGTCGAGCGCCCATACACCGCTCACCATGCCTTCGAGATTTTCCGGCCCGCCGGTCGGGCAGGAGCCGGGCCGGAATTCGTCTTCGTAGAGACACTCGACCAGAGCCGCCACATCGTCGAGCCTGAGAAGATCGGCTTGTATGATCGGTACTCCAGCGTCATGTTGGATGACGCGAGCCGAATCGGAAGGTTTCTCGATGGCTGAGTTCACCGGCTGGCGGAAGAGCACTCGGAGTAACAACACCGGTCAGATTGACTGCGTTGAGTGCCGTCAGTCCTGGCGCAAGAGCACCCGGAGTGCGAACTCCGGGCAGAGCGATTGCGTTGAGGCTCGCAACACCACCGCTGGCTTCCAGGTTCGGGACTCCAAGCTCGGGCATGACTCCCCGGTCTTCGACCTGACCGCCTCGGACTTCACCGGCCTCCTGCGCGTGGCCGACCGAAGCTGAACGGCGCCAAGCCGAAGCAGATACTTCACGCCCCCGCCTTCAACCGAAGGCGGGGGCGTTCTGTTTGCGTTGGCTTGTGGGGCTACCGGTTTGCGACGGCCACTGGCTTGGGGCCACCGGCCGGCGGCGTCCCGATTCGCCTCAGTCGCTGAGGATCTGGTCGCGGATCCACACGCCGGATTCCTTGAGGTTCTCGGTACCCGTGAAGGGCCCGTTCGGGCAGGTCCCCTCCTCGAACACCGCTCCAGAGCGCCAATCGTCAGAGAAGTTCCAGTTCGCCCAACTGATGTTGTGCTCCGCCATCATGTCGGTCCACTGCTGCGACATCGCGAAGTCGTTCGCGCCGTCGCCCGTGTAGGTCTGGGTGCCCCACTCGGTCACGAAGACCGGGAACTGCTCGGAAGCCGCAGCCACCGCCTCGATGTAGCTCTCGCGGTGTGAGGCCGCGTAGAAGTGGAAGGCGTACATGATGTTCTCGGCGTCGACGGGGTTGTTGACGATCTCCGACGCGTCACTGCCCTCGTTGATGCCGAACGAGGACCACGCCCGGGTGCCCAGGATGATCACGCTGTCCGGGTCGTGCTCGCGGATGACCGGGATGACCTGCTCGTGGTAGCTCTTGAGACTCGTCCACGAGACCCCGTTGGGCTCGTTCGCGGTCTCGTACAGCACACCCGGGTTGTCCGCGTGCGTCTCGGCGATCTCCGCGAAGAAGGTCTTGGCCGCTTCGAGGTTCACATTGGGATCGCCAGGGGTGAGGATGTGCCAGTCGACCAGGGCGTACATGCCGCGCGAGGTGACGTCGTCAATGAGGCCGCTCACTCGGGCTGTGAACCCGGCCGGGTCGGTCTCGTACCCGTCTTCCTGTACATACATGGAGATGCGGACGATGTCCGAGCCCCAGTCGGTCGCCAGCGCGTCCAGCGAGGCGTCGTTGACGCAGTCGCCGTGCCACTGGAGGCCGTGAGTGCTCATGCCTTTGAGCTGGACCGGTTGCCCGGCCTCGTCGCAGAGGTCGGTGCCGCAGACCGCTAGTTGCCCGTGCTGCTCGATCGCGGTGAGGGCGACCTCTTCAGCCGGGTCGGTGGGGGTGTCGGTGGCCGTGGGGTCGGCCGAGTCGGCGACCAGTGCGGCGGGGTCTTCGTGGGTGCCGAGGTTGTCGGCGACGGCGACTCCGGTGGGAATCAGCGCGGCGACCGCGAGTGCGGCCACGGCGATCAGGCCGTTTCTCTTCCTTCTGCCGTTGCTTCGCAGGGTCAAGTCGTGCTCCTTTCAGCCGGTGTCCGACCCCGCTCCTTCTTGAGGGACGAGCCGGACATTGTCGAGCAATCCACATGATTCCATTGACCGCGTGCGATGTCGACCCTGCACGGCATTCTGATTCACATTCGTTGTATCGCATCGTATTCGGCCCGTTGCTTATTGATATCGACCCGGTGTTCCCGCGCCCAGTTGCCGAGCGCGGTCATCGATTCCAGGAGGGTGGAGCCCAATTCGGTGAGGGCGTAGTCGACTCGCGGCGGGACGCTCGGGTACACGGTGCGGTTCACGAGCCCGTCGCGTTCGAGTCCGCGGAGGGTGCGGCTGAGCATCCGCTGGGAGATGCCCTCGACCGCCCGGTTCAGCTCGCCGAACCGCAGCGTCCGGTCGCCGAGCTGCCCGATCACGAGGATGCTCCACTTGCTGCCGATGAGCCCCAGGATCTGCACCACCTGCCGGCAGGCTTCCTCGTCCGTGACCTCCATGGTTACCTCCGTGTCCGTAGCTGCCAGAAATGTGCCGTCTTGTCACTCGCTTCGCGGTGACTTAGCGTCTGGCACGAACAAATCGTAACCATGGAAGTCGTGATCGATCCGGAGCCGACCGGTTCGACAGGCCGGAAGGAGACTCACATGGCGAGGACACTCGCGATCATCGGAGCGGGACCGGGCTTGGGCTTGGGCGTCGCCCGCGCGTTCGGGCGCCGCGGCTTCCAGGTCGCCCTCATCGCCCGCACCCCGGCGACGCTCGAGGCGATGTCGGCCGAGCTAGCCGAGCTGGGCATCACCGCCGCCGGGTTTGCGGCCGACATCCGCGATCGCGACTCGCTCATCGATGCGCTGGCGGCCGCCAAGGCGCGGTTCGGGCCGATCGACGTGCTCGAATACAGCCCCAGCCCGACCGGGACCATTGCGGGTGCCTCGGCCGTTACAGTCGAAGACGTTGCAGCGCAACTGGATCTGCACGTGCTCGGCGCGGTGGCGGCGGTCGGGCAGGTGCTGCCGGACATGCTCGCCCGGGGTGAAGGCGCGCTTCTGCTGACCACCGGCGTGTCCTCGACCGTCCCCGCGCCGTTCCTGGCGAACGTCGGGATGGCCATGGCCGCCTTGCGAAACTGGGCGCACACGCTGCACGCCGAACTCGCCCCGCGAGGTGTTTACGCCGCGACTGTCACGATCGCCTCGGGGATCATTCCGGGCGACAGCGTGGCCGACCCCGACGTGATCGGTGCCCGCTACTACGACCTCTACGACCTCTACGAGCGCCGCGACCGCGCCGAGCTGGTGATCGGCGACCTCGAAGCGTTCAGAACCCTTGTGGCGCAGGTCGGTGCGAACACCACGTGAGTGAGACCGGTTGCGGCCAAGGGAGAGACCCGGAGCGGCACAGGGCGGCCGTCACTCCTCCTCCCGCAGGCGCTTCAACGCCCACTTGGGAATGGACGCGAGGTTCGCAGCGGACGCGAAGGTGAACATCCCGGCCGCAACCGTGATCGGCACCGCTACCACGCCGTACGGGATCAGGGCGATAATCCATACCCCCCAGTCGTTCGAGCCGTGGACCCAGGCGCGCCCCTCATCCGTGATGCCGAGGTGCGTCGAATCCTCATCAGGCAGCCGGGCCTCCATCTGTCGGTCCAACTCGCAGTCGCCCGGAAACTCGATTCGCACCGCGATAGTGGCCCCGCCGTCGTCAGGAGTGAACGTCCCGTCGCAGACCACCCCGTACTCCGTGTAGTTGACGGTTTCGACCACTGCCGTGCCCTCCACGCCGTCCAGCCCCCGCGACAGCTGGTACGCGTCGACGATTGCGGCCGTCAGAACGATCAGCGACCAGGGGAGCAGCACCAGGAAGAACGCTGACACCAGGAAGATCACCAGCGCGAGCCGCACTTCGCGCCAGATCTCCCGAAACCGGCCCGGCGGGCGCTTCGAATCGGCCACGTCCAGCTCCGCTCACTTGTGGAATCCCGGCCGACACCTCGCCTGCCGGGATCTCCATTTCCGCACAGCCGCCAGGGGACCGGTCCCGAGCGAGTGTCGAGGCGGTCCGGGCGCGGCCCGGGTCAGCGCGCGACCGAGGCCTTCAGATCTTCGATGAAGGCCTGCTCGGCCTCGTTGATCGGGACCTTCTTGCTGAAGAAGCCCGCCTCTTTCGACTTGGCGGCCTTCGCGATCTGCGTCGCCAGGCGGATCAGCCACTCGCCGTACGCGTCCACGTCGCCCTGGTCCGCGCGCCCCCGCAGCAGCGCGATCGCCTGCTCGGTCTCCGTGAGCGCCTTGGACACCGCGATCTGCGGCTCACGGAGGTTGTGCCCCTCCGACTTCGGCATGTCGCGCTCGCGGATCGCGGCCGCGACCGCCTTCACGAACTCGTTCTCATGCTGTTGGCCCTCGCGGAACACCTTCGCGCCCGCCGTGAGCTCCTTGAGGAACGCGAGGCTGTTCTTCGAGCCGTCGGCGGCGATCGCCCCCTCCATCACGGCTCGGGGGGCGTCCAGGATCTGGGCGAGTTCCTCGTCGTTGAAACCAGAGATGTCGGTCATGACCACACTTTCCGCAGGGCCGATCAGGAATCCGAACAACATACCCCGGAACGGCGCGAGCGGTGGCCCGGGCGAGCCCCGGCCACTCCTCAGCGGAAGGCCGCCGCGTTGCGCTTCGCCCACGCGGCGAACGGGATCGGGGCCCGGCCGGTGACGCGCTCGACCGCGTCGCTCGGCTCCAGCTCGGCCGCGTTCGGCCTCCCGAGCGCGTCCAGGGTCCCCTCGACCACCTCGGCGGGCCAGAACTGCGTGAACGCCGCGAAGGCCGCGTCCCGGCTCAGCTCCTCGTAGACCACCGGCTCGCCGATCGCCGCGCTGATGGCGGCCACCTGCTCGCGCGGGCTCACCGCCGCCGGACCGGTGAGGGTGTACGCCTGACCTGCGTGGCCGTCCTCGGTGAGGGCCTTCGCGGCCACCAACGCGATGTCGGTCGGGTCGATCAGGCGCAGGCCCACATCGCCGAACGGCGCGGAGACGGTGCGACCTGCGCGGACCGACTCGGCCCACAGGTAGGCGTTGGAGTGGAACGCGCCCGGACGCAGCAGTGTCCACTCCAGACCGGATGCCTTGACCGCGTCTTCGAAGACGGCCAGCTCGGGTTCGATCCTGGTGGCCGCGCGCTGGCTGGACAGGAGCACGACCCGGCCGATCCCGGCCTCCTTGGCGGCCTTCAGGACCGGGCCGAGGTCCAGGTCGGGGGTGCGGGTGAGCAGGAACAGGCGGTCGGCCCCGGCGAAGGCGGGCTTCAGGGTGTGGGGTTCGGCGAGGTCGGCTTGGAAGTGCGTGACGCCCTCGGGGAACTCGGCCGCGCCGCGCGAGACGGCGGTGACCTTCTCGCCCGCTTCGAGCAGGGCTTCCACGAGCGGGCGTCCGACGTTTCCTGTGGCTCCGGTGACGACGATCATTGCTTGGTTCTCCTTGTGTCGGTGGTGAAACCAAAGCTAGGAGCGTTGTCGCGGTTCCGGAAGGACGCACTTCGAAGTAAGCTCATGTCGTGTTCGTAGGAAATCAGGTGGTGTGGGCCGACGCGAATGGCGGCCGTGAGGTGTTTCACGCCAAGTGCACGGTCGTGCAGGTGCTCGACCACATCACCAGCAGGTGGGGGATCTGGGTCCTGATCGGCCTGCGCGAGAAGGAGCTGCGCTTCTTCGAGCTGCGCGAGCGGATCGAGGGCGTCTCGGAGAAGATGCTGTCGCAGACGCTCAAGAACCTCGTGAGCGACGGCCTCGTCTGGCGCCGCGTCGCTCCGACGGTCCCGCCGCAGGTCACCTATGGTCTCACCGAACTCGGCGAGGGCACCGCCGAGCATCTCTCGGGCATGTTCGACTGGATCCGCGGCAACGCCGAGACGATCAACGACGCCCGCACCCGGGCCGACGAAACGGCCCGATAGCCGCTGCGGGCCTTTACGCCATCAGTGGCATATCACGCGTCACACATCGCCGGGCTTCGACAACGTCCCGGTCGCGCCCCGCAGTGGCATATCACGCGTCACATACCGCGGGATTTGCGAAACGCCCCGATCAGGACAGCGTGAAACGCTGCGTCGCGTCCCCCGCATCGCAGCCGGTCGTGGCGGTCGGCTCCCCCGCGGAGGCCGAGCGGCCGTCGAGCATCCCCACGCACAGCCCCGAGGCGCTGGTCGCGATCGTGTAGGCCCCGCCGCCCTGCGGGTCCAGCTCCCAGAACTGCGTCTCGGTGAACTCGCACGAATACGCGGCCATGAGGTAGCCCTCCTGGTCGGCCGGGGCGTCGGCGCCCATGCACGCGTCCCAGTCCGAGAAGTGCATGTTGAACACGTACACGCCCTCGTCCCAGGCCACGACCTGGAGCGTGGACGGATTCGCCGAGCCGCAGTCGCCGAGGACGACGACCGTGCGGCCCTCGTTGTTCGGCTCGGGCCCGGTGCTCAGGCACAGGCCGCTGGCCTCCTGCTTCACCTGATACCAGCCGTCGTCCGGGTACGTCGGCTCCGGCGCCTCCTCCTCGGACGCCTCGGGAGTGTCCTGCGCCTGCTCCTCGACGTCCTGTTCGGACTGATCGGGCGTCGGCGACTCGGAGGGACTCGGGGAGGCCGAGGGCGTGGCGGAGGGTTCCCGGTCCTGATCCAAATAGGACATGACCGGTTCGGTCTGCGCCGCGGGCTCGGGCTCCGCGTCGCCGCCCATGGAGGCCATGACCGCCGAGACCACCGCGACCGTCAGCACCAGCGCCACGACGGCGGCGCCGCCCGCCATGGTCTGGCTGGTGCCCAGGCGCATGCGCGCCTTCTCGAAGCCGTCACGCAGTTTCGCGGGCAGGTCTTTTCCCGACGCGTGACGGGGGATGTGTGGATCGCGTTGTTCCACAGCGGTTGTCCTTCGTGAGGGTGAGGGATGAAGGTCGGTCAGGGGACCAGCAGGGCGAACCGCTGGTTCGGGTCGTCGGGGTCGCATTCGGCGGTGGCCAGGGCCGCCCCCGCCTCGGCGGCCGCGCCCTCGAGGAGGCCCAGGCACAGGCCCGAGGCCACGACGGCGAACGTGTAGGAGTCGGCCCCGGCACCGGCCAGCTGGAACGACTGGAGGTCCGAGTCGGCGCAGTCCTGCCCGGCCGTGAGGTAGCCGGCCTCGTCGGCGGGGCCGTCGGCGGTCCAGCAGGCCTGCCAGTCGTCCTCGGTGAAGTCCAGGCCCACGGTGTAGACGCCCGCGCCTTGGGAGGTGAACGCGAGGCTCGTCGGATACGTTGCGGCGCAGTCGCCCAGGACCATGACGGTCCGCGCGTCGTTGCCCGGCTCGGGCCCGGCCGTCACGCACAGGCCGGTGGACTCCTGGCGCGCGAGGTACGCGCCGTCGACCGGGAGCGTCGGCGCAGTGTCCCCTGTGGAGTCCTCTGCGGCAGAGGAGGTCGCGTCCTGCGCGGACTGCGCCGCGGGATCCTCCTCGCCGTTCCCGCCCGAAGCGAGGACGGCCGCGATGATGGCGATGAGCAGCACCGCGGCCACCACGGCGGCGGTCGCAGCGACCGCCTTGTTGGCGCCGATCCGGTCGCGCAGCCCCTCGAGGCCGGTCTGGATGCGGTCGGGCAGGTCGCGCTGCTGCGGGTCCGGGTCGCGGTTCGCACGCTTCGCCGAGGAAGGATCAATCTGGGTCACAGTGGAGGGTTCCTAGTCGTGGTGGTCGGGCCGCCTACTTGCCGCGCTGGTCGACGAAGTCGCCGATGTAGGTCTCGTACAGCTTGGCGAGCTCGGGATCGAGGAGGCCCTGGAGGGCCGTGTTCGCGGTGCGGAAGTTGAGGTTGCCCTTGTGGTCGGGGTCGGAGGGCGCGTCGTTCATGTCGAGCATGTCGTCGACCGGGCGCAGCGTGTACGTCCCGCTGAGCGGGTTCTCCACGACCAGGCGCGAATCGGCCGCCCGAACGTCCTCAATGCTCACTCCCGAAGCGGGGTCGCCGATCATCCCCGAGATCACGCTGTGGGTGACCTCGAAGCTGAACTTCTCGTACTTCGGGTCGCCCTCGCGCCCGTCGCCGGTGGGCGCGCTGTTGTCGGCGAACGGCCACATCTTGGTGCCCTCGACGTGCCCCGGACCCCACTTGCCCAGTTCGAGCATCTCGCGGATGAGGACCTGGCCCACGCCCTTGATCGCCTTGACGCCGGGGATCTCCAGCACGGCCTCTTTGAGGATCGTGGAGGAGGAGCGGACCCAGGTCGCGTTCGCCTTGTCCATCTCGGCCTCGGTCGCGGAATCGCCCGTGGCGTCCTCGTAGACCCGCGCATAAGCCTTGTCCAGCAGGCTGATCAGCTCGCCGTCGCCCATGGCCTCCTCGCGGGCGTTCTGCCAGTCGCCCCAGCTGCGCATGTCGCCGGCCTCGGCGATGACCTTCGCGTAGGCCGCCGCGCCGAGCTCGTTCCCGGCGGTCTGGTCGCCCATCACCAGTTCGACGAACTTCGTGCGGGTGCCCAGGCTCAGGAACATGTCGTCGGCGCGGGGGTCGTCGCTGAGGGTCAGCTCGTCGCCGCGGCCGATGTCGGGGGCGTCGAGGTAGTCGATGTACGCGACCGCGGTGTCGCCCATGGCCTGTGCGATGTACGGGTTGGCGGCGCCGATCGGCGCGTCGCTGAAGTTCCCGATGCGCCCGTAGCCGTCCGTGAAGAACTGGTACGCCGAATCGTTCCAGTGCTCGGACTGCTTCTCGTTCGTCATCGTGGTGATGAGGTTGTAGGCCGCCTCGGTCGCGAGGTCGCGCTCGGCCGGGTCGTCCGAGATCGACGCCTCCGGGATCCAGTCGATGAGCCCGGCCGCGGCCTTCCCATCGTCTTTCCACTGGGGACCGAACAGGCCGCGCACGACGAACTCCGGCGTCTCCTTGCCGTAGTCGGGGTGCTGGAGGTCGCCGTTGAGCAAGGCCGCGTTGGCCTCCGCGTTGCGGGTGCTGACGTCCAGGATGGCGATCAGCGAGTCCTCGTTCGCGGTGCGGAACGTCGAGTCGCTGTCGGCCACCGCGAGCGTCAGGGCCGCCGAGAAGTCGCGCCCGCCTTCGAGCGTGTCGAGGCCCTTGGCGTCGGCCGCGCCGAAGAACGTGCCCAGCGCCTTGATCTGGTCGTTCGTGACCGGGTAGGCGTTTCCCTTCCCGCCCTTGCCGAAGTAGTGGTCCACCAGGCCCCGCATGCTCTCGGGCATGCGGGAGGTGCCGCCGCCGAGCGCAGGATTCGACAGGGCGAGCAGGCCGCCGCCGACGGCCGCGAGGATCGTGGACTGGTCGGCCGCGGAGATGTCGGAGCCTTCCATGATCTCCGGGAGCGAGAACAGCACCCCGGTGTCCATCGCCGGTGCGTTCTCCGACCAGGGCAGGTCCATGCCCGCGTAGAACTGCTCCAGGAAGTCGAGCTGGCCCGCGCTGAGCTTCTGGCCGCTCTCCTGGAACCGCTCGGCCTGCTCGGCGAGCCCGAACATCGCGTTGAACATCGCGCGCAGCTCGGGGGTGAGCTCCTCGCCGGACTGCACCAGATCGCGCAGCTGCTCGGCCAGCTTCTTGCCGTCCGCGCCGGTCAGCGGCGGGACCCCGGCGGCGGCGCCGAACAGGTTGAACAGGGCCCACGTGGTCGCCCCGTCGGCGGCGAGCGCCTTCAGGTTGGCCGGGGTGGGGCCCTCCTTGAGCATCTTCTTCGCGTCGGCCGCAGCGTCCTTGTAGACGTCGTACGACTCGTTCGCGAGCTTCTTGACCGCGGCGAGCTCCGCAGCTCCTGCCGAGGACACGGCCCCGTCGTACTCGGCCTCGGTGTTGTCGAGGAGCTTGGACTGCACGTCACCGGGCATGCCGCCGGTGATCCCCGCGACGGTGAACGGGTCGACGCCGAAGTCGCTCGCGACCGCGGCGGCCCAGCGCTCCTTGAGCTGCTCGATGGTGGTCTTGTAGGTCTTGGCGTCCCCGGCCCACTGCTCGGTGACGCCCGCGCCCCACATCGCGCCCTGCATGGCGGTCTTGGCGGCCGCGATCGAATCCGCGCCCTGCTTCTTGAGGTGGTCGGAGACCAGGTCGCTGAACTCGACGGCGGTGGTGTTCATCAGCGCGGCGACCTCGCCGCCGCGGCCGATGATCCGGCCCGAGTCCAGTTCCATGGCCTGGGCGAGGTTCAGCAGGTTGTCGGGGGCTGCGGGCGTCTCGTAAGGGTCGAAATCGCCCACTGTGAAGGTGCTCGGCATGGGGGTACTCCTTCGAGCGGATCAGACCAGTCTGATGCGGGGGGCGCTGGGCGCGGGCGCGTCCACGCTCTGCCCGGCGGCGTTCTCGGCGTCGGTGCCGACGCCGTCGGCGACGGTCAGGTGAGTGGTGCCGCCGACGCTCTCGCCGTGGAGGCCGGTCTTCTCGAGGTCGGTCGACCAGGTCGCGCCGAACTCCTCGAAGCCGGACATGACCTCGGGTTCGCCCGCGGCGGCGATGCAGGCCTCGACCGTCGACATCAGGTCGCCCTTGAGCGATCCGAAGTCGGCCGCGGCGGTGGCGGTGTCGGCGCCCTTGGCATTGGCCGGATTCGGGTTCATGCCCACATAGTCCATTGGTCCTCCAGGGGGTGCGGACTCGCGACTGCGGTCAGCGTATCGGGAAACCGTGAGGATGGGAATAACATCGCGTGAACTGTCTTTTCTCATCCACCTTGGGACACAACGGATGTTGCAGTAACACCCTGGAGTGGCGCAAGAGTGCGGCCGTCTCCAGAGTGGTTGCTTCGAGCCTTTACTTCCACTTCATATCCGTGTCAACATGAACCGATACGCTCCCCGCACGGGCCATTCGCATCCTGTCTAAGGAGGACCCCCATGGCCGGACTCGCCAATGAATTCGGGCTCACAGAAGCCAACGCACTTACCACCAGCGCCAACAACCACTCCACCTCGGTCGAATCGCTGTTCGGCGACCTGCGCGCCCTCATCGCCGAAATGGAAGAGGACGTCAACGCCCAGGGCGGCGCCTCGCTCAACGCGTTCCGCCTCGCCAAGGCCGACTTCATCGAGGCCTACAACGCGCTCGCCGACAAGTACGGCGTCAGCTCGATGGCGCAGGGCGCCACCAGCACCGACGGCTTCAACACCGACGACCTGAACGAGGGCGGCTACACCGGGGCCCACGGCGGCCTGCCCGGCATCAAGCCGATCAGCATCGCGATCTAGAAGGGACCCTTCACCATGGCTGCTTCCCCCTACGAGCTGTACGGCAACGTCGGCAACCTCCAGGCGCTCGCCGGCGTCCAGCACACCTACCGCGGCCGCTTCGAGTCGATCCTCGGCGAGATCCAGGGCCACGTCTCCACGGTCCAGGGCAAGTGGGTCGGCGCCGGTACTGACGGCTTCGGCACGTTCAACACCGAGACCTCCACCGAGTTCACCGACGTCCAGACCGCGTTCAACAAGCTCGCGACCGCGACCGACGACGCCGGGACCAACTGGCAGACCACCGCCACCCGCATCAACTCCCGGTGGGGCGGGTGACCTCGGAGGCACCCGAGGCCCCCGCACGATCGGCCGAACCCGGCACCGAACTCGCGCCGATGGTCATGCGGCGCACCGGCCAGAGCGAACGCTACGTGCTCCAGGCCGCCGCGCTCCGCAGGCGTCAGCTCCGCGCCGCCGTCCTGTACGGGTCGGCGCGGAGCTGGCGCCAGCGCCAGCCGCTGTGGCCCGCCGCCCTCGTCGGCGCGATCGCGATCGCCCTCATCGTGGCCGCGATCGCCGTCGCGAACGCCTTCGAGAAGCAGAAGCAGCGCGACGCCGAGGAAGAGGCCGAGCGCGCGCTGAGCGCCCCGCCCGCCGCAGTAGCGTTGCACGACAACCAGTTCTGACCTAGCGGCCGCCCCGAACACTCCCAAGCCCCGTCCCCAGCGCTCAATGTGAAATCAGGGTCCACCTTGCCCGGTCGATACAGCACCGTCACCGTCGTAGGCCCCCGCGCCACCCGCGACCTGGCGCTCCCCGACGACCTGCCCGTCGCCGAACTCCTCCCGCAGCTGCTGCGGCACACCGGACCCGAGGAGCCCGAGCGGGACGGCACCGGCTGGGCACTCTCCACTATCGACGGCACGACGTTCGCGCCCGGTGACACCCTCGCCGCCGCGCGCGTGGCCGACGGCGGCGTCCTGCTCCTGCACGACGCGACCGCCGCGGCCCTGCCCGACACCGTCGAGGACGTGCGCGACGCGGTCGAGGACGCCGTCGACGCGGGCGGGGCCCGCTGGGAAGCCGGCACCGGCCGCCTCCTCGCCGTCGGCACCGCCGGACTCCTCGTCGCCGCGGCCGCGTTCAGCCCCGGCTCGCAGTCCGCGATCCTCCTCACCGGCGCGCTCGTCAGCCTCCTGGCCGTGCTCATGTCCTGGTGGTCGGCCCGCCAGCACGACCTCATGACCCACCTCGCGCTCACCGGCGGCGTCCTGTGGGCCGGGCGGGTCGGCTACACCGCCGTCGACGCCTTCGCCGCGGACGGGCACGCGCACCCGGCGACCCGCATGGTCGGCGCGGGGATCGCCGCGCTCGTCCTCGTGGTCGTCGCCCGCGCCGGGGCCCGCCTCGCCACCGCCTACGCCGTCGGCCTCGCCACCGCCCTGGGCCTGGGCGCGCTCGCCTGGTCCCTGTGGGCGCACATGGATCTGACGGCCGTCCGCGCCCAGACCCTCGTCCTGCTCGTGGCCCTGTTCGCGCTGGCGCTGGTGCCGCGCCTGGCGATGGCCTCGTCCGGGCTCTTCGCGCTCGACCGGGAGGTCCGGGGCGGGGCGCCGACCACCGACGACCGGCTCGCCCGCCGCCTCGAGGCCACCGACGCGCGCCTCACCGGGGCCGTGTGGGGCCTCGCCGCGTGCACCGCCGCGTCTTCCGTTCTCCTTGCGGCCCAATCGGATCGGTGGGCCGCGCTGATGGGCGCGGCGGCCGCGCTCGCGCTGCTGACCCGCTCGCGGATCTTCGAACTCGTCCGACACGTCGCCCCGCTGCGCCTCACGGGCATGGCAGCGCTCGGGTGGTCGGCGTGGCTGTGGATCGGCCACTCCGCGCCACTGCTCGAATGGGTTCCGGCCCTTGCGGTCCTGGCCGGGCTCTCGTACGTGTCGGTGGCGTCGGTGTCGCGCTCGGCGGTCTCGGCCGCGTGGTGGCGGCGGGTGGTCGCCGTGGCCGAGACGATCCTGGTGGCCGGGATGTTCGCCCTCGCCGGGCACCTCTCGGGCCTGTACGCGATGGTCGGGGGGATCTGACATGGGGACCGACGTCCTGCGGCGTCCCGCCCGCAGGCCCGCACCGGAGCTCTCCCGTGAGGCCATCACGCTCGCTTCGCCTCCGGCCCTTGGTGACCCGCCCTCGGCCGCGATGGGCGCTCCGATGCTCATGATGCCGCTCATGTCGGGTTCGGGCGCGATGATCATGGTCCTGTCGAACCTCCAGCGGCCCCTGTACGCCACGGCCGGGCTGCTCATGCTCGTCGCGAGCGTCGCGATGGGCATCGTCCTGTTCACCGCGATGCGCTCGGGCCCAAGGCGAAAGCTCCGTCAGGAGCGCGAGCGGTACCTCGACTACCTGGAGGACGCCCGGCACACCATCCGGGAGGCGGTGAAGGCGCAGCGCGACCACGCGGCCGCCCGCCACCCGCACCCCGGGCTGCTGCTGGGCCTGGCCTGCGACGCCGGGCGGCGCTGGGAGCGCCGCGGCACCGACCCCGATCTGCTGACCGTCCGCTGCGGACTCGCCTCGGTGCCTCTGAGCCGGTCCCTGTCGCTGCGGATCGACGAGCAGAACCCGCTCACCGTGTACGACCCCGTGTGCCATTCGGGCGCAGAGGAACTGGTGGACCAGTACGCGCACCTCGCCGACCAGCCGCTGACGCTGCCGCTGGGGGAGATCGGCGAGACGGCGATCGTGGGGGAGTACGCGCGGACGCGGGCGGCCGCGCAGGCGATGCTCGCGCAGCTCGCGGTCCTGGTCGCGCCCGAGGACCTGCGGGTGGCGATCGTCGCCCACCCCACCGTCGCTCCTGAGTGGACGAAGTTCTCGTGGCTGCCGCACCTGCTCGCCGACCCGGGCACCGCCGACGCGCCCGTCCCGCTGATGTGCGCCACCACCGCCGAACTCGCCGAACTGCTCGCCGACGACCTCGCGGTGCGGGCCGCCGAACTGCGCCGCCGCCGCGGGGCCCTGCCCGGTCCAGGGTCGCGCCGGCTCCTCGTCGTCGTCGACGGCGAGCACCAGGTGTCCCTGCCCGGCCTGATCCCCGAACTCGGTGCGCCCCAACTGCTCGGCGTCCACGTCTGGACCCTCGTGGCCGAACAGCGGCAGGAGCCCGAGCACACCACCGCGCGCCTGAAGGTCGGCGCCGACGCGGTCACGGTGACCCGCATCGTCCGCACCGACGGCAGCGTCGGCGAGACCGTGCAGGAGGGCCGACCCGACACCCTCGACCCGGCCGACCTCGCCGCGATCGCGAGGGCCCTGAGCCCGTGGCGGCTCGCCCTCGACGACGTCTCGCACGCGCTCTCGGGCGTGCACGGCCTCACCGACATCCTCGGCGTGGCCGATCCGGCCGATGTGGACTGGAGGCGCACCTGGGCCCCGCGTGAGGAATCGGCGCTGCTGCGCGTCCCCTTCGCCGTCGACGCGGACGGGCGCCCCGTCGAACTCGACCTCAAGGAGTCCGCGCTCGGTGGCATGGGCCCGCACGGACTCATCGTGGGCGCCACCGGCTCCGGCAAGTCCGAGACCCTGCGCACCCTCGTCGCCGCGCTCGCCGTCCGGCACCCGCCCGAACGCCTCGCACTGCTCACAGTGGACTTCAAGGGCGGGGCCACGTTCGCCGACTGCGACTCCCTGCCCCACAGCGCCGGGGCGATCACCAACCTCGCCGACGACCTCGGACTCGTCGACCGCTTCGCCGAAGCGCTCTACGGCGAGATGTCACGGCGCCAGCAACTGTTGAAGGACGCGGGGAACCTGCCGAACGTCCACGCCTACGCCAAACTGCGCCACCAGAACCCCGACCTCGAACCGCTGCCGCACCTGCTGGTCATCATCGACGAGTTCTCCGAACTCCTCACCGCCAAGCCCGACTTCTCGGACCTGTTCGTCGCGGTGGGCCGCATCGGCCGCTCCATCGGCGTCCACCTCCTCCTCGCCACGCAGCGGCTCGAATCCACCCACCTGCGCGGCCTCGAATCGCACCTGTCCTACCGGATCGGCCTGCGCACCTTCTCCGAAGCCGAGAGCCGCGAGGCCATCGGCGTCCCCGACGCCTACAAGCTGCCGCCCGAACCCGGCTCCGGATACCTCAAAGTGGACACGACGATCTTCACGAGGTTCAAGGCCGCCATGGTCTCCGGCCGCTACACGCCGCCGCGCGAGGTCGAACAGCAGGTACTTCCCGTGCTGCCCTGGCCCGTGCCGCCCGTCGTCAACCTCCTGGAATCCCTGGTCGACTCCCTCTCCTCGCGCACCCTCGCGGAGCAGCCCGACACCGAACGCAGCGTCCTGCGCGTCCTTGTCGCCTCCCTCGCCCGCGCCGCCGAGACCGACGGGATCGAGCCCGTGCGCCCCGTCTGGCTTGCGCCGCTTCCCGAAGCGCTGCCGCTCTCGGCCGTCGACAGCGACGCCGCCGCGCCGACCACAGCCGGGCGAAGCGGCGCGGTGACCGCCGTCCTCGGCCTCGCCGACCACCCGCGCGAACAGCGCCAAGGCCCCCTCGAATGGGACCTGTCCGGCGCCGACGCCAACCTCGTCGTCCTCGGCGCCCCCTCCTCCGGAAAATCCACGCTCATCCGCACCCTCGTCGCGAGCCTGAGCCTCCGCTACCCGCCGACCTCCCTGGCCGCCTACGTGATCGACTACGGCGGCGGCGGACTCGGCACCCTCGCCGACCTCCCGCACGTCGCCGTCGCCGCAGGCAGATCCGAACCCGAACTCGTCAACCGCACCCTCGCCGAAGTCCGCGCGCTCCTCGACCACCGCGAGAACCTCATGCGCCGCAAAGGCATCGACTCGGCGGCGGGACTCCGCCGGGCCGCGGCGGACGGCGCGGTCGACGTCCCGGGCGACGTCGTCCTCGCCATCGACGGCTGGGGCGGCCTCCACGAAGCGAACGAGGACGCCAACGACGTGCTGATGGAGATCGCCTCTCGCGGACCGGCACTCGGCGTCCACACCGTGCTCACCGCCGTCAACTCCAACCAGGTGCGCGCCCGCCTCGCCGCGTCCTTCTCCGGACGCATCGAACTGCGCCTCGCCGAAGCCTTCGACTCCGGCATCGACCGCAAGCTCATCGAAGAACTGCCCAAAGAGGTCCCCGGGCGAGTGCTCACCGCCGACAAGCGCTTCGCGCACATCGCATTGCCGCGCATCGACGGCGAGACCGGCACCGACGACCTCGCCGAAGGCTTCGCCGAACTCGCCCGGACCGTGCGCCGCCGCTGGCCCGGACCCGGCGTCGCCGCCGTCAAGGCACTGCCCGTCGACATAGGACTCGACGAACTCGTCCCGGCCCTCGCAGCGCCCGCCAGCGGCGACCCGTACACGCTCGCGCCCGTGATCGGCGTGGCCGAGAGCGACCTCGGCGCGGCCGTGATCGACTTCCGCACCGACCCGCACCTGATCGTCTTCGGCGACACGCAGACCGGCAAGACCACGCTGCTGCGCGGCATCATGCGCCAGGTCATCCGCAGGCCCAACACCGAGGCCGCGCTGTTCCTCGTCGACTACCGGCGCTCGCACCTCGAGGAGATCCCCGAGGAACACCTGATCACCTACTGCAATACCGCCGCGCACACCGCGCAGAACGCGTTCGAACTGGCCGAGGCGCTGAAGAAGCGCCTGCCCGGGCCCGAGGTCACCGCGAAGCAGCTGCGGGACCGCGACTGGTGGACCGGGCCGGAGGTGTTCGTGGTCGTGGACGACTACGACCTCGTCACCACCTCGGCGGGAAACCCGTTGGCGCCGTTGACGGAACTCGCCGCGCACGGAGCCGACCTCGGGTTCCACCTCGTGATCGCCCGCCGGACCGGAGGCGCGAGCCGGGCGATCTACGAACCGCTGCTGCGGCAGGTGTGCGACATGTCCAGCCCGGGCCTGCTGTTCTCGGGCGACCGCCTGGAAGGAAGACTGGTCAACGGCACCGCGAGCAGGCAGCTGCCACCAGGAAGGGCGCTGCTCACGCGAAGAGGCCAGTCTCCTGACCTAGTGCAAGTGGCCCGGCCCTAACCCAGGGCTTGATGCGATGCCGCAGTGCGCTTCGACGGCCTCCGCGAAGCGCCCGGATCGGGGGCCGGCAAATGCGCTACCCGAGGCACCCGGCGAACCGAGCGGCCATACGCCCAGGCTACCGAGCGGCCGATCCCCACACCCGCGCTAGCATCGCTGCGGCAACACGAATCCGAAGGAGCCCGGACATGACACGCACAGCAGTGATCAGCGGCGGCGGCACCGGCATCGGCCTCGCGATCGCCGAACGGCTCGCCGCGAGCGGCGACCACGTCGTCCTCATCGGACGGCGCGAGGCCGTCCTAGCCGCAGCCGCCGAGCGCATCGGCAACGCCTCCTATGTGGCCGCCGACCTCGAGACCGTCGAAGGCGCCCATCGCATCGCGTCCCACATCGCCGACACCACCGGCTCGGTCGACGTCATCGCCGCCAGCGCCGGAGGCAACGCCGCCCGCAACGCACCAGCCGAACTCGACGGCCTCGAAGCGGCCTCTTGGGCGTGGACCGCGAACCTGAGCCTCAACGTGCTCACCGCCGTCCACCTCGTCGAGGGACTCAAACCGCTCCTCAACGACCACGGCCGCATCCTCCTCTTCAGCTCCATCGCCGCCTACCGCGGTTCCGGCACCGGCAGCTACGGCGCCTCCAAGGCCGCCCTGCACCCGTACGCGATCGACCTCTCGGGCGCGCTCGGCCCGCGCGGCATCACCGCGAACGTCATCGCCCCCGGGTACATCGAGGACACCGAGTTCTTCGGCGACACCATGACCGAGGAGCGCCGCGCGACCCTCGCCGGGCAGGCGGACAACCGGCGCCCGGGCGCCCCCGCCGACATCGCCGCGCTGGCCGGATGGCTCGCCTCGCCCGAGGCCGGGCACGTGACCGCCCAGATCATCCAGTCCAACGGCGGCTCGCTGGCCGGGCGCTGACGGGTGGCCTTCGCCTGGTTCATCGTCAGACTGCTCGCGGTCACGATCGGTTTCGCCGCGCTGCACGCCTATGCGTGGTGGCGGCTGTGCCGCGACACGACCCGGCCGGGCTCGAAGTGGCGGCCGATCGGCGCGATCGTCCTGGGCGCGCTGGCCGTTTTCGGCCTGCTGGCGAGGTTCTTCGCGCCGTCCGGAGCGCCCATGTGGTTCCAGGAACTGGTGGGCTGGCCGGGCTGGATCTGGTTCGGCGTGTTCATGTACCTGTTCGGCCTGCTGGTCCTCGCCGAACCGGTCCGCTGGTTCCTGCTGCGCCGCAAGCGAAAACCCGCGAAGGCGGCCGAAACGGCCGCCTCCGAACCCGACGGCACCGCACGCGCCGCCGCCGATCCGGGGACCGGTAATACATCACGCATTACTGCCGCCGCTGATGGTTCCGCCGCTGGCGAAGCCGAAGCCGAAGCCCAGCCCGAGACCAGCGATATATCACACGTCACCGGTCACACACGACGCCTCGTGGTCTCGCGGGCCATCGCCGCGAGCGCGACCACGATCGCCCTCGCCACCGTCGGGCACGGCCTTTACGAGGGCTACCGGACCCCGCCGCTCAAAGCGATCACCGTCCCGCTCGCCCGCCTCGACCGGCGCTTCGACGGCTACCGGATCGCGATCGTCGGTGACACCCACTTCTCGGCCCTGCGCGGCCGCGGGTACTGCGAGCGCGTCGTGGAGCAGATCAACCGGACGCAGGCCGACATGATCGCGTTCGTCGGCGACCTCGCCAGTAACGAGGCCGACCAGATGCGGGACGCCACCGACCCCCTCGCGCGGCTCGAAGCGCGCGACGGGACCTTCTTCGTGGCCGGGAACGCCGAGCACTACGTCGGCGCGGACGCCTGGTACGACCGGGTGGCCGAGCTGGGCATGACCGGGCTGCCGAACATGCGCGTGGAACTGCCAGGTTTCGACGTCGCGGGCGTCAACGACCTCATCGTGGAGCAGCGCCACCTCAAGGACGAGACCGGTCCCGATCTCGAAGCGGCCCTTGGTGATCGCGATCCCGACCGCGCGGTAGTGCTCCTGGCGCACCAGCCGAGCATGATCGAGGAGGCCCTCGGCTACGGCATCGACCTCCAGTTGTCGGGCCACACGCACGGCGGCCAGATGTGGCCCGTCCATTACGCGTCGCTGATCCGCAGCGGCCAGCTCAGCGGCCTCAAGTGGTACGAGGACTCGCAGGTCTACGTGACGAACGGCGCGGGCACGAACGGCCCGCCGATCCGAGTCGGCGCAGACGCCGACATCACGGTGATGACCCTCCGATCGGGGAGCTGAGGGGATTCGCCGAGGTCGGGGACGTTGTCGGACCCTGCCGTTAGGGTCGTTGGCATGGACATCATCCTCATTCCCGGTTTCTGGCTCGACGCGTCCTCCTGGAGCGACATCGCCCCGACGCTCGAGAAGGCCGGGCACCGCGCCCATCCGCTTACCCTCCCCGGCATGGAGTCGCGCGAGGCCGACCGCAGCAATATCGGCCTGCGCGACCACATAGACGCGGTCATCGCCGCCGTCGACGCCATCGAGGCGCCCGTGGTCCTCGTGGGCCACTCCGGCGGCGGCGCGGTCGCCCAAGCGGCGGCCGACGCCCGCCCCGACCAGATCGCCCGCGTGGTCTATGTGGACTCGGCGCCCCTCGGCGCCGGCGGCGTCATCAACGATGAGCTTCCCGTGGTCGACGGCGAGATCCCGCTGCCCGACTGGAACGTGTTCGAGGACGAGGACCTGGTCGACCTCGACGACGACCTGCGAGAAGCCTTCCGCGCCAGGGCGATCCCGACCCCGAAGGCCGTGGCCTTCGACAAGCAGGTGCTGAGCGACGACCGCCGCTACGACGTCCCGATCACCCTCATCTGCTGCGAGTTCGCCAGCGCCCAGGTCAAAGCCTGGATCGAGCAGGACGTCCCGTTCGTCAAGGAACTGGCCACGGTCAAGGACGTCGCCTACATCGACCTTCCGACCGGCCACTGGCCCCAGTTCACCAAGCCCGCCGAACTCGCCGAGGCGATCCTCACCGCGGTCGACCGCACCTGACTCGCACTTGACCGAACCCGCTTCAGTCCATGAGGCGGGCACCCGGAAATTCGTACACACGGTCGGCGGCCGCGCCCCTTGAGGCCGCCGACCGAATCCCCGAAAAAAGGCTCTTGAACTGCGAAGATCCCGCCCCCGCGACGGCCCTGAATTGTCATACCCAGAACGTATGATCGAAGGAACAGCCCGGCGCGGTGAACACCATCTCCGCGGCGGGTGACCTCCCGAGAATGGAGCCGATCGTGCTCGAATCCACTCTGAACCAGCAGGGCCGCACCCGCCCGAACACCCCGGTCGCAACCGACGCGGCCGTCAGATTCGACCAGGCCAAACACCACGACCAGCGCGGTGAGCACTGGTCCGCCCGCGAGTTGATGCCGCTGCTCGGATACCGGTCCTGGCAGTTGTACAAGGACGCCCTCGACTGCGCCGCCGCCTCCTGCGCGATCGCCGACCGCGACGCCGCGGCCGAGTTCACGCCGGTCACCCGGGGCGCCAGGCTCGACTTCCGCCTGACGCGGTACGCCGCCTGGCTCGTCGCCATGAACGGCGACGCGCGCCTTCCCTCGACCGCCGCCGCACTGAACTACTTCGCGGACAAGGTGATCGAGGCCGAGATCGTCGAGGATCTCGACGAGATCGAGGTCGCGCGCAAGTACCTCGCCGCCCTCGAAGCCAAACGGGATCTGCTCGGCAAGGTCGCCGACCTCGCCCCGGCCGCCGCCTCCTGGCAGGTGCTCGCCTCCAGCCAGGGCGACTTCTCGGTGGCCGACGCCGCGAAGGTCCTCTCCCGGGACCCGGCGATCCAGCTCGGCCAGAACCGCCTGTTCAGCACGCTCGCGAACTTCTCATGGGCGTACCGCCAGCAGGGCGACCACGCCTGGCGCAGCTACCAGTCCGCAATCGAGGCCGGCTGGCTCGCCGAACTCCCGCAGTCCCACTCGCATCCCAGGACCGGCCGCCGCGTGCTCGACCCGCCGCAACTGCGGGTCACCGCAAAGGGCCTCGCCGAACTCCGCCGCCGCCTCGGTGGAGGCAAGCACAAGACGATCACCGAACTCGACGGAGCGGCCACCGCCGCGCCTTCGGCCCAAGCGGTCGAAGCCCGTCGATAGCGTCCGCGCGGCCCCGGCGTGTCCCACCGCCGCCGGGGCCGTTGCGGCACCCAGGGCCGAGACGGGCTCTCAGGGCCGAGACGCAAGCAGGGCCGTCGCGGCACCCAGGGCCGCGACGCGGGCGGCGTCGGGGCCGCTCATCTGGTTCGCACTGCGTGCTTTCCACCGCGGCTCGCCGATTTCGGTGCCAATGCCGATGCCGGTGTTGAAGTCGATGCCGCGGCCTCGAGTTCCAATGCCCTGCTCGCGGCTCGGTGGTGCCGCACGTAGCGCACCACGCCCTTCAGCACCGCCAGGCCCACCGTCCACGCCAGACTCTTGATGAGCGGTCCCATCACGGCTCCCTTCGGGCGCGGGCCGATCCGGTCGGATCCGCTCGGCGCGCCTCCTCATGCGGTGTGCGGGAGTCCCACACACCCTCTAGGACGGTTACCGCCGCCTCCGAGCACCAAACCTCGGCCCGGTCAGACCGGCCGCGGCGGTACCCTCGTGGGGCCGCAGACACCCGACCGCACGTGAGGTGCCATGGACTGGAACTGGAAGCGCATGCGCGAGCGACACCGCCTCGCGTCCGGCGCGCCGGAGCCGGACGAGCGCTTCGAAAGCCGCTGGACCAGCGTCGACGGCATCCGGATGCATTGCCGCGCTTCCCGAACGGACCCTCCCGGGCCGCCGGTCGTCCTGGTCCACGGGATGGCCGTCTCGCACCGGTACCTCATGCCACTGGCCGCGCTGCTCGCCGATCACCATCCGGTGCGCGTGGTCGACCTTCCCGGGTTCGGCCTCAGCGAGGACCCGGGACGCATCGAGGACGTCGGCGCCCTCGCCGACCGGCTCGTGGCCTGGCTGCGGGCCACCGGGACCGCACCGGCCGCCGTCCTCGGCAACTCCTTCGGCTGCCAGGTCGCCGTCGACCTCGCCGTCCGCCACCCCGACCTCGTGCGCAGCCTGGTCCTGGTGGGCCCCACCATGGACCCGGACGCGCCGACGATGCCGCGGCAGACGCTGCGCTGGCTGCGCGGCCTGCCCCACGAGGACCCGAGCCAGCTCCCGGTCATCCTCCGCGACTTCTGCAAAGCCGGGCCTGTCCGCGCCTGGCGCACTTTCCGGATCGCCTTGGACGATCACGTCGAGCGCAAGCTTCCCAAGGTCGCCGTCCCGACGCTCGTCACCCGCGGCGCGAAGGAGGCGGTCGCCCCGCAGCGCTGGGTCCGCGAGGCCGTTCGGCTACTGCCGCAAGGGGAGATGGCCGTCGTCCCCGACAGCCCCCATGACGCCACCTATTCCACGCCGAAGGAACTGGCGGCCCTCGTGCTCCCGTTCCTGGAACGCAACGCGGCCGGGCGGCCCCGTTGAGGGACCGCCCGGCCGCGGCTTCGGATGAGAACGAGGCTCCAGAGCAGAACGAGGTTTCGGACCGGGACGAGGCTCCGGGCTAGAAGTCGAAGTCGTCGATGTTCTCGGCGTTGAAGCGCGTCGGCGGGCCGAGCGTCACGATCCCGTCGGCGCCCACGGTGTATTCGCCGAGGTCACCGGCGGTGAACGCCTCGCCTTCGGCCCCGGTGATGATGCCGGACGCGGCGGCCGCGCCGGTGTAGGCGGCGAGCTCGCCCAGGGCGGTCGGGTCCCACAGCGCGAACTCGGTGACCGTGCCGTCGTTCACGAACTCGCGCATCTGGTTCGGCGTGCCCAGGCCGGTCAGGGCGACCTGTCCCTTGTACTCGGAGCCCGACAGGTACCGGGCCGCGGCCGCGATGCCGACGGTGGTCGGCGAGATGATCGCCGACAGGTCCGGGTGCGCCTGGAGCAGGCCCTGCGTCTCGGAGAACGACTTCTCGTCCTCGTCGTCGCCGTAGACCACGTCGACCAGCTCCATGTCCGCGTAGCTGGGGTTGGACTCCAGCTCGGCTTTGATGACGTCGATCCACGCGTTCTGGTTGGTGGCGTTGGCCGTCGCCGAGAGGATCGCGATCTCACCGGTCGCGTCCATCTGCTCGGCCGTCATCTCCAGGAGGGCGAGGCCGACCTCGTCGCTGTCGACCTGCGAGACGAACAGGTCCCGGCACGCGGCGTCCACATCGGAGTCGAAGGTGACGACGACCGTGCCGCCCGCCCGCGCCTGGTCCAATGAGGAGCACAGGGCGTTGGGGTCGTTGGCGGACAGCAGGAGCACGTCGGTGGCCTGCTGGCTGAGCGTGTCGATGTAGCTGACCTGGGACGAGGCCGAGGCGTCGGACGGGCCGGTGTACTCGAACGTGCCCTCGAGGGCGGTCGCCGCGGCCTCGGCGCCGTTGCTGGAGGCGTCGAAGTAGGGGTTGTTGACCGACTTGGGCAGCATCGCGAACGACAGGCCGGTCGCGAACTCGGCGTTCGGATCGGCGTTGGTCTCGTCGCCGGCGGGGCCGCCGCCGTCGTCGTCGCCCTGCGTGGTGCCGCTGCAGGCGGTCAAGAGCGCAAGGGCGAGCAGCGGGGTCGTGAATCGGAGGAGTCGTGTGCGGGACATGGCGGAACCTTTCATGCGGTGCGGCGCCGTCGGGTGCGGAGGGCGCCGCGGACGGCGGTGGCGGCATTGGGCGCGAGGACGGCGACGATCAACAGCGAGCCGGTCACGACCGTGAGCGCCTCGGTCGAGACGTGCGCCAGGCGCAGCGCGTTCTGGAGTGCGACAAGGAGGACCACGGCGGCCAGCACGCCCGGCAGCGAGCCCTTGCCGCCGAAGATCGACACGCCGCCGAGCAGGACCACGGCGATGACGGTGAGCTCCAGGCCGTTCGCGTTGTCGGCGCGCGCCGAGGAGTACCTGAGCGTCCACAGCACCCCGACCAGCCCGGCCATCGCGCCGGAGGTGACGTAGAGCCAGAACTTCAAGCGCCCCACGGCGATCCCGGCGTAGGCGGCGGCGATCGGGTTCGCCCCCGCAGCGAAGATCGAGCGGCCCACGGGCGTTGCGTGCAGGACCAGGCCGAACCCGGCCGCCAGCACCAGCATCGGGATGAGCACGTTCGGGACCGCGCTCTCGCCGATGCCGCCGAGGGTCCAGCCGGTGAACGCCCGCGGCCAGTCCGCGACGGCCGTGTCGCCGAGCAGCACGTACGCCAGGCCCCGGTACAGCGCGAGCGTCCCGATCGTGACCGCCAGCGACGGCAGGCCGAAACCGGTGATGAACAGGCCGTTCACCGCGCCCAGGACCGCGCCGAGCAGCACGGCCACGGGCATGATCGACTCCAGTGACATGCCGCCGTTCCACATGACGCCCATCGCGGCGCTGGTCAGGCCGACCGTGCTCGCCACCGACAGGTCGATCTCGCCGGTCGTCACGATCAAGGTCATCGCCAAGGCCAGCAACAGGATCGGCGCGAGGTCGAGGACGATGTACCCGGCGTTGCGGGCCGTCCCGAAATGCTCGACGCGCCGCGCGGCGACGAGCAGGAACAGGAGCGTCACCGCGATGATCGCGGCGTCCCAGGTGGTCAGGACCCGCACGGACGCCGAATCGCGCCCCCGCGACACCTTGCCCGGTAGCGCCCTGCCCCACCGAACCGTCTGCGACCACAGGTCTTTCGACCGCGCTTTAATCGACATTGGACCCCTTCTGGCGCAGTGCCCGGGCGGCCCTGAGGCTCACGAGCCGGTCGAGTGCGATGGCGGCGAGGATGAGCGCGCCGATGATGGCCTGCTGCCAGAACTGGTCGATGCGCAGCACCGGCAGGGCGTTGTTGATGACGGTGAGCAGCAGCGCCCCGAGCGCCGCCCCGAGCGCTGTACCGGAACCGCCGAAGATGGCCACGCCGCCCACGACCACGGCCGCGACCACGTTGAGCTCCATGCCGTATCCGGCTGAAGCGTCCACAGTGCCGTACCGCGCCGCGTACAGCACCCCGCCGAGCCCGGCGAGCGAACCCGACAGCACGTAGGCCGTCAGAAGGCGCCTTCCGGTGGGAATGCCCGCGAGCCCGGCGGCCTCGGGATTCGAGCCGATCGCGTACAGGTCGCGCCCGGCCCGGTAGCGGCCGAGGAACACGCCGACCACCGCCAGCACCGCCACCGCGACGAGGAACAGGTACGGGACGCCCAGCAGGCTCCCATTGCCGAAGTCGAGGAAGCCGCGCGGCAGGTCGGAGGCGTTGATGCGCGAACCGCCCGCGACGAAATAGATCACGCCGCGCAGCACGTACAGCGTCCCGAGCGTCGCCACCAGAGGCGGCACGCGTCCGAAATGGATGATCGCGCCGTTGAGCGCCCCGCAGGCCGCGCCGACCGCGAGCCCCACGAGCATCGCCGCGGCCGTCGCCATGCCGGTCTCGGCCAGCACACTCCCGGTCAGATACGCGGACAGGCCCAGCACCGAACCCACCGACAGGTCGATGCCGCGCGTCAGCACGACCACCGTCATCCCGCACGCGAGCAGCACCGTGATCGCCGCGGCGAACAGCAGATCGCGCACCGACTGACCACTGAGGAACCGCGGATTCATCGCAGTCGTGACGCCGACGAGCACCGTCAACGCGATGATCAGCCCGAGTGCACGGAACCGCAGCACCAGGTCGAGCAGCGTGGAACCGGTCTTCGCGGCCGGAGTCGTTGCGAGCGCGCTCATCCGGCCGCCCCCTGACCCGTAGCCAGCCGCATCACGGACTCCTCGGTCGCCTCAGCCCGGTCCAGCTCCCCGGCGATGCGCCCCTCGCGCATGACCAGGACCCTGTCCGCCATCCCGAGCACCTCCAGCAGCTCGGACGAGACCATCAGCACCGCAACCCCTTCCGCGGCCAACCCGGACAGCAGCCGGTGCACCTCCGCCTTCGTGCCCACATCGATGCCGCGCGTCGGTTCATCCACGATGAGCAGCTTCGGCTCGGTCGCCAGCCACTTCGCGAGCACGATCTTCTGCTGATTCCCACCCGACAGCGTCCCGGCGGCATCGGTGAGCCGCCCGTACTTCGTGTTCAGCCGCGCGCTCCACTCCCGCGCCTCCCGCCGCTCCGCGCCCCCGACGAGGAAGCCGAAGCGCGACAAGCGGTTCCGGCGCGTCAGCGTCGCATTGCGCATCACCGACAGATCCAGGAGCAGCCCCTGCTGGCGGCGGTCCTCCGGCACGAGCGCCACCCCCGCCCGGATCGCGGCCCGCGGATCACCCGAAGGCAGCGCGCGGCCGCCGACGCGGACCGTCCCGGCGTCCCGCGCCTCGATCCCGAAGACGGCCTGCACCACCTCGCTGCGACCCGCGCCGACGAGCCCGGCCAGCGCCACGATCTCCCCGGCCCGCACCTGGAACGCGACCTCGCGGCACAGGCCCTCCCGCGTCAGCCCCTCGACCTCCAGGACCACCTCGCCGGGTTCGACCTCCTGCTTGGGGAACATCGCGCCCAGGTCGCGCCCGACCATGCGGCGCACCAGCTCCTCAGTGTCCACTTCGGTCAGCAGATCGGTGGAGACGTGCGCGCCGTCGCGCATCACCGTGACGCGCTGGCAGAGCGCCTCGACCTCGTCGAAGCGGTGCGAGATGAACAGGACGGCGGCTCCGCTCTTGTGGGAGGCGCTGTCGCGAAGGGCGCGAACGACGCCGAAGAGGCGTTCGACCTCGACGCCCGAGAGCGCGGCGGTCGGCTCGTCCATGACGAGGACGCGCGCGTCGAGGGAGATGGCCTTGGCGATCTCGACGAGCTGCTGGTCGGCGATGGACAGGCCTTTGGCCGGCCGGTCGGGGTCCATGGGGACGCCGAGCCGTGCGAACAGGGCGGCGGCCTGGCGGTTCATGGCGGCGCGGTCGATGAGGCCGAAGCGGCCCTTGGGTTGTCGCCCGATGAACAGGTTCTCGGCGACGGTGAGGTCGCCGAACAGGGCGGGCTCCTGGTAGATCACGGCGATGCCGGCGGCCATGGCGGCGGCGGTGTCGGCGAACGAGGCGGGCGCGCCGTCGAGTTCGATCCGGCCCGCGTCGGGACGGTAGAGGCCCGCGAGGATCTTGATCAAAGTGGACTTGCCGGCGCCGTTCTCGCCCACGAGCGCATGGGCTTCGCCGGCGTACAGGTCGAGCTGCGCGCCGCGCAGGGCTTGGACGGCGCCGAAGGACTTGGTGACGCCGGTGAGGGAGACGACCGGAGTCGCTTGGGCGGATGCGGGATCGGGTTCACGGGCGAGAGCGGACAATGAGCCCCCAGTAAACTGAATCGTTTCAATATATCGATCTACATGAACTGTACAAACTCGATCACTCTCAGGTCAATACCTGTGGCGGCATCAATTGGCGAGGCCATTGCGGTGCTCTCGGTGAGCAAGTATGCACGGAATTGCCCCTTTAATCTCTTAAGAAACCATGCTAATCTCGGCCGAATTCCTCAATCTGCGCACCGTATGGAGGTTTTCCATGGTTTCGCGAAGAACAATGCTCACCGTCACCGCTGCCGCCGGGGCAGTCGCCGCCAGTTCGCCTTGGTGGCGCTCGTTCGCCGTCCCGAACGCATCGGCCGCACCGACCACATGCGAGCTCGCACTCGCCAACGGCACCGACACGAACGCCGTCAACGCCTACGTCACCGGACGCGAGTTCGGCACCGACCGCATGATGCTCCTGCGCGCCGACGGAAGCCCGTACTACCTGCAAGAACCGGGCGCGCCGAACACGCCGCTCCCCGTCGACGCCGCGATCCCGCTGGCCGCACCGGGCGCCGCGCCCGTCGTGGTCACCCTGCCGCGCATGTACGGCGGCCGCGTCTACTTCGCCCGCGAGTCCACACTCGACTTCTACGTCAACCCCGGGCCCGCGCTCGTCGAACCCGCGCTCCACAACGAGGCCGACACCAACTTCGGCAAGATCGTCTCGTTCTGCGAGTTCACCTTCAACGACGTGCAGCTGTTCGCCAACGTCAGCTACGTCGACCACGTCACCGCCCTCCCGATCGGAATGCGGCTCCAGGGGGACGGCGACCACTCGGTGGCGGCCCTGCCGCGCAGTGCGGTCGAGGCGATCGCGGCCGACCTCGAGGCCCAGGCCGCCGCCGACGGCTACCCGTGGGGCGACCTCGTGATGCGCGGCGACCAGGGCATCCTGCGTGTCATGTCACCCCAGAACATCATGGCCCCCCATGTCGGCCAGCCGGACATGCCGTTCGCGGACTACTGGAACGGCTACGCCGACCAGGTCTGGGAGACCTACCGCGGCAAGGACCTCCGGATCGACCTCCAGGGCGGGCGCGGTGTCCTCACTGGACGTGTCAACGGCGACTCACTGGTCTTCAACGACGGCTCGACCTTCGCGAAGCCGGGGTCGTGGGACGTCTTCACCTGCAACCACGGGCCGTTCGCGAACATCCCGTCCGACAGCGAGGCGAAGAAGGGCGCGCTGGCGCGGCTGGCGGCGGCGTTCAACCGCAGCACGGTGCACAGCCACGCCGACCAGCCGAACGGGGCGGGCGCCGCCGACTTCTACACGAATCCGGTGACCAATCACTTCGCCCGTGCGGTGCACGAGAACTCGCCGATCGGCTACGCGTTCCCGTACGACGACGTGACCCCGGACGGCACCCCGGACCAGTCCGGCGTCGCCTTCGACGGCAACCCGAGCAGGTGGACGCTCACGGTCACGTGAGAGAGCGCTCCCTGAGCGCCGGGCCGCGCCTGCGAAGGCGCGGCCCGGTTCATCCTGTCAGGACACCTATAGGGAGAGTTCGCTAGCGCCCCTAGGGGTTCACAGGCGTCGGCAGTGTCTGCGGCCGCAGCCGCACCACCGCGGCCGCCCATGCGCCGCAAGCGCACAGCAGCGCGACCACGGCGAAATGCAGGAGCCCGCTGCGCAGGACGTCGTCGCCGACGGGATCGACGGCGTACGCCGTCAACTCGCGGGTCGACCACATCGGGAGCGCTTTCGCCAGCGTCCCTTCGGGATCGGCGATCATCTGCGTCGCCATGACGGCCAGCAGCGCGAGCGCGCCCTCGAGTTCGCGGGGGAGCACGAGGCTGACGACCGCGCCGAGCGGGGCGGCGATGATCACGGTCGTGGCCAGGAGCAGCCCGACCGCCCAGAGCCGCGCCACGTCCTGGGTCGCCGCGACGAGGGCGAGGTAGCCGCCCGCGAGCGTCAGGCCCATCCCGATCAGTGCGAGCTGCCTGCCGAGCAGCAGCGCGGTGGGGGAGGCGCCGACGACCGCGAGGCGGCGGTCGAGGTGGCGGGAGCCGACGTGGGAGAACAGCGCCAGGGTGGCGACGGCCCAGCCCACGCCGAGCGCGAGGAAGCGGATGGCCTGGCCCTGCATGTCGGCGCGGGCCGCGTAGAAGGCCAGGGGGAGCGCGATGACCAGCAGGAGCGCGGCGCGGCGGCGCGTGATCTCCCGCATGCTGGTTCCGGCGATCGTCCACAGCATCAGCGGTCCTCCGTTGCCTTGAGTTCGAGCACGTGGTCGACGCGGTCGAGGTCGTGCAGCAGGTGGGTCACGACGAGGACGCCCGCGCCGGCGTCGCGCCAGGCGTACACCTGCGTCCACAGGTCCAGATAGGAGTCTTGGTCGAATCCTTGGTACGGCTCGTCCAAGAGGATGAGGTCGGGCCGGTTGAGTTCGCCGAGAACGACATTGAGCTTCTGCTGGGTGCCGCCGGACAGCTGGCCCGCGACGATACCGGGGCGGGGGAGCCAGCCGAGGCCGCTCGCGAGGTGGGCGCCGGTGGCGACCGCGCGGCGGGCGGCCATGCCGTGCACCGCGCCGAACAGCCGGAAGTGCTCGTCGGGGGTGAGGTAGGGCGCGACGCCGCGCTGCTGGGGCGCGTATCCGATGCGGGCGGAGCGTTCGACCCGGCCGGAGGTGGCCTTGGTCGCCCCGGCGCAGATGTCGAGCAATGTGGACTTGCCGCAGCCGTTCGCGCCGACGACTGCGGCGACTTCGCCCGCTCGCAACGTCAAGTCGACCCCGCGAAGCACCTCGTGGCGCCGGTACCGCTTCGTGACACCGGTGAGGCGCAGGACGACCGGTCCTCGGGTTCTGGTGAGCGACTGCAGCGGGGCGGGGCGTGCGGCCCTCGCCATGGTGGCGGCGTAGGCGGTGGCCGGGCCGAACAGGTCGGCGGGGTGCATGTTCGCGGCCTGGGCCTCCTCGGTGCTGTCGTCGGCGAGCCGCCGCGCCTCGCCGGGTGCGACGCCGTGCTCCACGAGGGTACGGGCGAAGGACTCGTGCCATTGGCTCGCGGTCATGACTCCTCCGCCGGGGCGGTGCGTGCGGGTGCGGCGATGCGGTCCATGGTGTCGCGGAACTCGCGCCACACCTGGGCGCGCTCGGTGGCGGCGGTGGCGCCGCTGGAGGTCAGCTCGTAGTACTTGCGGCGGGGGCCGACATCGGAGGCCTCCCATGCGGCCTGCACCAGGCCTTGTTTTTCGAGGCGCAGGAGGGAGGGGTAGAGGGTGCCGCCGGGGATGTCCCCGAACCCGGTGTGCGCCAAGCGCTGTGCTAGCCCGACGCCGTAATCGCGGCGCTCGAGCAGCAGGCAGAGGAGGCAGAGGTCGAGGAAGCCGTGCAGCCATTGCTGTCTCATCGAATCGAACACGGTAGGAAGGCTAACTGAGTAGCGGTAGATAGTCAAACTGAGTAGTGAAGGCGGTGGATGGGACCAGGTTGGGGGAGGTGGTCGGGCGGTGGGTGCGAGGTGGTCGGGAGGTGGTCGGCCGGACGGCGACCGCTCCCCGAGGTCGGGTGTGTCGTGGCGAAGGGCCCCCGGCTCAACAGTGCCCATGGGGTCCGACAATCGGGCCCGAGCGGTCTGCGAAGTCGGGAGTGGCGCGGTCCAACAATCGGGCCCGGCCGGTCCCCGAGGTCGGGAGTGTCGCGACCCGGCACCCCTGAACACAAGGGTGCCCGGGAGGTACGACAACTCGGGAAGTGACCGCTCCCCGAGGTCGGGTGTGTTGCGACGGAGCGCCCCCGAACACAAGGGTGCCCGGCGGGTCCGACAGTCCGGGGTGCGGCGGCCGCTATTCGGTGGGGGCGTCTCGGATCAGGCAGGTGAGGCGGCCGGTGCATATGCGCCGGTCATTCTCGTCGCTCACGATGATCTCGTAGGTCGCCGTCGACCGGCCGCGGTGGATCGGGGTCGCCACCGCCGTCACCGTTCCCGACCTGACCGCACGGTGATGTGTCACATTGAGGTCCACGCCGACCGCGATCCGGCCGGGACCGGCGTGGAGCATCGCGCCCACCGAACCGAGCGTCTCGGCCAGGACCGCCGAGGCCCCGCCGTGCAGCAGCCCGTACGGCTGCCGGTTCCCCTCGACCGCCATCCGCGCCACCACGCGCTCGGGCGCGGCTTCGAGCACCTCGATGCCCATGCGCTCGCCCAACTCCCCGGCGGAGAACAGCTTCTCGAGGTCCATGCCCGCACCGGCGAACCGGTCGACGACCTCAGGAGGAAACTCGGTCATTCCCGGCGGCTCCATTCCGTGCCCGCCCAGGGCGCGGAGCGCCCCGGCCGTCGGCACATCGGTGTTCGGCACAGTCTAGGGCCGGGCGAATGTGAACGGAGGGTCCCGGCAAATCGGACATCGCTGGGCCCCCAGTTCAACCCTGACTCATGGGTACGACAGTTTTCGGGGTGCGGGGTGCGGGGTGCGGGGTGCGGGGTGCGGGGTGCGGGGTGCGGGGTGCGGGGTGCGGGGTGCGGGGTGCGGGGTGCGGGGTGCGGGGTGCGGGGTGCGGGGTGCCGGGTGCCTCCGCGAGGCGGGGTGCGGCATCGCGTGGCATGTGACGCGTGATGTATTACTGCTTGCTCGTGGTCGGATGCGCACCCTGCGGAGTTCATCGGCGCTTCATCGCGCACCGTGCAATTCGGACACGTTCCATGCGAGAATCACTCCGCAGCACTTCCCTTGGCACGAAAGGCCTCTGGCTTGAAGAACTTCCGGTTGCACCACCCCCGCACCGCCGCGATCGGCGGTACCACCGCCCTCCTCCTCGCGGGCGGACTCGCCGCGATCCTCGCCCCCTCCGCGGGCGCCGACGAAGCCGCGGTCACCGTGGACTTCACGACCCCGGTCGCCGCGATCGAACCGGGCGACCTGGGCGCGTCCATCACCGGCTACGGCGGGCTCAACTACATCGTCAACAGCGCCGACCACCGGGCCGCCATGGCCGCGCAGGACTTCGGCGCCCTCCGCATCGAACTCGAGTACGCCGTCCCCGGCGACCACACCAGCCGCATCGTCTGCGGCGGCGACTACTGCCACACCGATTACGACGGCGACCAGTGGATCGACGCGATCCGCTCGCTGGGCGCCGAACCGATCCTCGTGGTCCCGGCCGAGACCGCCGACGCGGTCGCACTGTTCGAGCACTTCGACTCGCAGGCGCCGATCACGAAAGTGATCGTGGGCAACGAACTCGACGCCGGAACACCACCCAAAATGGACGCCGCCATGTACAGCCAGCGGTTCAACGCGATCGCCGGCGCCATCCACGCCCTCGATCCGACTGTGGCCGTGGGCGGTCCGGGCACGGCCCACAACAACCTCGGCTACCTCCAGACCTTCCTGACCGCTTCGGGCGCGCACGTCGACTTCGTCGACTACCACGACTACGGCAAGGGCCCGGAGGCCGTGAGCGCCGAGCAACTGCTCGCCGAGGTAGCGGACTACACCAGTGACATCGCGGAGGTCCGCTCCCTCATCGAGGCGACCGTTCCGGCGCGCGCCGAAGAGATCGGCATCCAGATCGGCGAATGGAACATGGACTGGGCCGATCCGAGCCCGGCCTGCGCGTCGATGACGACACATCTGCCAGCGGTGTGGGGTGCGGCGACGCTCGGGACGATCCTCGAAGCGGACGCGACCGCGCTGGTCTACGGCGACAAGAACGGCTGCCTCGGCCTGACCGGCGAGTGGGGCGAGGGGACCGGCGGCGACTTCGTGGACATGAACGAGCCGCTGCCGATCTACCATGGGATCGGGATGTTCACAGGTGAAGGCCTGTTCCGCGGTTTCGGCGACACGATGGTCGCGACGACGAGCCCGGACCCGTTGCTGTACGTCTTCGCCTCGGCGGGGGAGAAGAACGTCGTCATCGTCAACACCGGCACGGCCGCGGTGACCACCGACGTCGACTTCACCGGCTTGACGAACGCGACCGCCGCGGTCTGGCGGTCGACGGAGGATCAGGATGCGCCGCACCAGGACGGGACGGTCACGATCACGGGAGGGACGGCGGGCGTGAACCTTCCCGCCCGCTCGGTGACCACCCTCGTCATCGGCTGATGATCCGCTGACCGGGCCGGTTTTCGCGCAGGGGCCGGCCAAAAGGCGCCGGTCCCGAAGCGCCCCCGGTCTTAAGGGTGCCCGGTGGGTGTGACAGTCCGATGGGCACCGGTGGCGCCCGCGGTTTTTGCGCAGGGATCGTCCAATGGGTGCCGGTTCGCAGGCGCCCCCGGTCTTAAGGGTGCCTGCGGGGTGTGACAGTCCGGTGGGCTGCCTTCGCGAAGCGGCCGGGCCGCAGGCGAATTCGCCTGCGGCCCGACCTTTCTTCCGTGGGTTCTTCCGTCCGCAGCTAAGCTGGGGCGCAGGTCACCGCCGGTGTCGCCGGGGATCCTGTTCCTATGAAGCCCCAGGCCGACGTCTTCGTCTGGCCCGCGTTCACCGAACCGTTCCAGTCCACATCCGTGGCCGTCACCGTCGATCCGCTGGTCGTCAACGTCGCGTTCCAGGAGCTCGAGATGGTCTGGCCGCTCGGCCAGGTCCAGGTCAGCTTCCAGCCCGAGATCGCGGCACTGCCCGCCGTCACGTCCACATTGGCCTGCCAACCCGAGTTCCACGAGCTGACCACCCTGATTGCCGCCGAGCACGCGCCCGCCGGCCCGCCCGTCGGACTGGTGGTCGGGCTGGTCGGCGAGGTCGTCGGGTTCGTCGGCGTCGTGATGCCGAAGAACTCGAGCGCCTTGGCCGCCATCCCGCTCGCCATCAGGTTGTGCCCCACCCCCTGCAGACTGATCGCCTCCACGGGCGCCTGTGCCCCGGTGCCGCCGTAGCGGGTGCGGTTCCAGTTCGCCTGCGGCGTATCGGAGAGCTCGGGCGTTTGATCCGTGCCGTTGACGTTCGTCCACTGGTCGATCTGCTCTTGGAAGTTCTGGTAGAACAGCACGTCGTCAGCGGTGCCGTGCCAGATCTGCATCCGCGGCCACGGCCCGGAGTACCCGGGGTTGGTCGTCCGGACCGCGCCGCCCCACTGCGCCGGGGTGCGGTTGATCTGGCCCTGTGAGCACTGCGAGTTCCACTCCGAGCCGTCAGTCGTGGCGAAGCACGTGTACGGAACGCCGGAGAAGGCCGCGCCCGCCTCGAAGACCTCGGGGTAGACGCCGAGCATCACGTTGGTCATCATCGCGCCCGAGGAGATCCCCGTGGAGAAGATCTTGCTCGTGTCCACGTCGTACTGGTTGATCGTCCAGTCCATCATGGACTTAATGCCGACCGAGTCGGAGCCGGTGCCGTTGAGGGAGGCCGCCGAGGAGACGTCCCAGCACTTGCTGGAGCGCGTCACCGAGGGGTAGACCACGATGAACCCGTACTGGTCCGCCAGCCGCGCCCAGTCGGTGCCGCTGTAGAACGCGTTCGCGTCGCCGCCGCACCAGTGGATGCCGACCACCAGGGCCGGATCGGGGGCCACGTTGTCGGGCACGTACAGGTACATCTGGAGGCTGCTCGGGTTGTTCCCGAAGCTGGTGACCTGGGTCAGCGACGCGGCGCTGGCCGGTTTGGGCATCATGACCGCGATGAGCGCGGCGGCCGCGACGAAGATCGTCGCGGCCGCGGTGACAAGCCCTCTTCGCATGCGAGGGTGGGTTATTGCTGACATGGGGTCCTCTCTGGACGCTGCCGGAGGCGTCGTGACGGCCCGGGGGATCGGGCCGTGCGAGCCGGGAGAAGGATGGGGATCGCTCGGTGAGGGTTCACACACTATATATCCACACACATCGATATGCAAGCGCTCCCAAGGTCTTTCGGGACCAGGCCGGAAAGGCGGCGCTCGCCCGAGCGCCGCCGAAGAATCCGCGAGAAGAACCGGAGGGCGCCCTCAGGCGCGTTCCCCCGCCGCCGCAGCGATGCCCAGGCCGATCAGGGCCGTCCCGCCCACCCGGCTGAGGACCAGCTTCGGCTTCGGGCGGCGCAGCACGTCGCGCGCCGCCGACGCCACCAGGCCCCACCCCGTGTCGCAGCCCGCCGCCAGCGCCGCGAACGTCCCGCCGAGCACCAGCATCTGCCCGGTCACCGAGCCCGACCCGGCGTCGACGAACTGCGGCAGGATCGCCAGGAAGAACAGGATCGTCTTCGGATTCAGCAGGCCGACCATGAACCCCTCGGCCATCGTCCCCAGCGTCCGCCGGGGCGTCTCCGGTTCGGTCTCGGTCTCGGCCATGAGCCCCTTGCGTTCGCGAAGCGCCTTGACTCCCAAGTAGATCAGGTAGGCCGCGCCCGTGTACTTGACGATCGCGAACGCGATCGCCGACTCCTGGATGAGCGCGCCCAGTCCCACGGCCGCGAGCGCCGAGGCGCAGAACGTGCCCGCGGCGTTGCCCCAGGCGGTGAGCACGGCCTGCCTGCGCCCGTAGACGAGGGCGCGGCTGATGACGAACATGACCGACGGGCCGGGGATGAGGATGATGATGAGCGAGGTGGCGATGAACGCCAGGAACTGCGCGGTGCTGGACATGAGGCGATCAAAGCACCGCGAACGCCCGGCGGCAACCCGATAACAGGTCGGGCGGCGACCCGGTGCCCGGTCCCCGAGTCAAGCCGGAATCGACGTGACGCATGATACAGAGATCCTGTCCACCCCCCTTCTACACAGGAGCAATGCATGGACCGTCCTTCCGGCACAGGGACTCCGCCCCCACCCGACGACCCGACGCTCACCTTCAACCGTCCACGGGCGGGCGGGTTCCGCGCGCCCCCGCCTTCCTATGACCCGCCGCTGGACCCGATGGGCGACATCGGCCGCGTGGTCGGCGGCCTCGCCCTGCTGGTGATACCCGTCGCCGCGCTCGTCCTTGCCTACGTCCTGCCCACGTTCCGCACGATCCAGCTCAGCCGCATCGAGCACTTCGGCGTGCTCGGCACCTCCAACGAGGTCGGGACGGCCAACTACGCAGAGCTGTTCGCGGACGGCACCTTCGCCGGCGGCCTGGCGCAACTGGCCGGGCCGATCGCGGTAACCGTCCTCATAGGATCGATTCTGGCGCCGCTGCTGGCCTGGCTCCTCCACCGCTCCGGCGCCCGCGTCCGCGCTCTCTCCCGCATCGTGTGGAGCCTGGCCGCGATCACGTTCGTGCCCACCGCACTCACCGTCGCCTGGCTCGTCGACCGCGTCGTGTCCGAAAGCGATCGCGAAGCGAGCGTGTACGACTGGATCGGCCTGACCGCCGGGGTCGTCCTCGGCATCGGCGTCCTGGTCGGCCTCGCCGTCCTGCGCGGCGGCGCCGAGACCGGCACCGCCAGAAGCGGCGTCCTCACCGTCGCGGGCCTGAGCGCGATCACCTTGGCCGCCACGGGCATCCAGTCCTTCACCTACGGTTCGGTCAGTGGCCTGCCGCCGGAAGCGCCGACCCCGGTGGCGCAGATCCGCGACGAGCTCGTCGGCCGCGTCAGCGCCGGTGCGGCAGCCGCGACCTCGGTGCTGCTGCTGGCGATCCTCGCCGTCCTCGGCCTCGGAGCGGGCTTCCTGTTCCTGGCCTCCCGCACCAGGATCGACGTCACGCGGGGCCCGGCCGACCCGGCACCGGCCCGCCCCGCCGCAGCGTTTCTCGGCCTCGCCGTGCTCGTGATCGTGCTCGCCGCCGTCGGCTACTTCCTCCTGCCGTGGCTGACCCGCCTCGGCGAGGGCGGCGTGGAGGAGGAGGGCCTGTGGTTCCTCATCCGCCGCACGTGGGGGCCGCCGCTGGTCACCACCGCCGTCGCCCTGCCGGTGGCCGCGATCGGCGGGTTCGCGATCGGTGCCCTGCGCCCCTTCGGGGACGCCTCGCGCTGGCTGCTGCTCCTGTTCGCGCCCTGGGTGTTCGTCGGCTCGGGGCCCCTGGGGGTCGCGAACCTCGAGGCGATCGCCGAAGAGGGCGAGTGGATGGTCATCGGTTCCTTCCCGGTCAGGGCCTGGATCGCGATCCCGCTCCTGTTCCTCTTCGCGGCCCTGTTCTGGGGCTTGGAGGACCGCCGCCGCACCGCCCTCCGGGAGGGGACGGACCCGGGCGAGGCGCGCCGGGCCTTCTTCGCCGGTGCCTGGCCGATGCTCGTCCTCGCCGCCCTGGTGCTCCTCCTCGTCCACGCCCAGGACCAGTTCTGGCAGCAGATCACCTGGCAGGACATGTTCGCCTCGGGCCCGATGACGTGGGCGCTGGAGAACCGCGAATTCGAGGACACCGGTGTGGGCCTGGGCTTCCCGCTGCCGATCCTGGCCGCCTACGCGGTCGCGGCGGTCGCGTTCGCGATCTGGTACCTGCCGAAAGTCGCCGTCAAGGTCGGGCGCGACTAGGCGGTGTTTACGAACCCCTGACGGCCGCTATCCGGCCCATTGGCCCGCTCGCTTCGTTGTCAGGGCCGCTGCATACAACACCGGTATGCAGCGGCCCTTCCGCCTTGCGAGCGAACCAATGGACTCGGATACCGACTCGCCACGAGTTCGTAAACACCGCCTAGGCCCCGAACAGACCGCGAGGGGCCGGCGAACGCCGGCCCCTCGCAACGGTGTCACCTTCAACTGCGGACGAACTCGATGTCGTGGAAGCGCCGCGCCGCCGTGTCGTAGTGCAGCCGTGCGCCTTCCATGTATCCGAACAGCGCGCCCCACTCGTCGTGCTCGGCCTCGGGGAACAGGGCCACCAGGGCGCATTCGATGTGCCCGCCGTGCCCGATGACCAGTGCCGCGTCGCCCGGCCCGAGGGGCGACATCAGCTCCCCCCACTGCCGCGCCAGCGCGAACGCGTAGGCGTTGACGCCGCTGCCGCGCCGGTTCACCAGGCGCGCCAGCCGCGTGAACGGCGCGCCCACGTCGTATGAGGCGGACTGGGACTCCCGGAGGAACGCGTCGACGTTCGGCACGGTCGGCAGTTCGACCGTGACCGCGAAGCCCATCGCGATCGCCGTCTCGCGCGTCCGGGGCGCCACGCTCGCCGCCACGATCTGGAAGGGGCCCATGAGGGTGCCGGACCAGCGGGCGAGTTCGACGCCTTCTTGGGAGAGATGGACCGACTCGTCCCCACTGCGTTTGCTGTGCCGACGGATTTCGAGCATGGGCATGGGCGGTCTCTTCTCTTCTCGAACACGCTGCACAGCGGGGCGGAGCGTGTGGTGCGCCGGCGTCCGCGTCGAGCCTACGCGCGGCCCGGCAGGGCCGGGCGAGGATGGCTGCGAGACCTACATTAGGGCTCTGGTCGCGCTGGGACGCAAGGGCCCTCCCGCCGTGACGGAACGGGCCGAACCGCCCGAATCGCCCGCGCCGGGAACGGGGGAGCGGCCGCCCTGACCTGGGCGCGGCGGCACCGGTCCGCGCCCGCCCTCCGAGGCTTGCGGCAGGTCCGGTCGCTGTAACACGTTCGACGCATTGAGCCCGTCCGCGGCCGCCGATCTGCCGGTAGTCTGTCGGTGCCCGCTGTCCCCTTGCGGGCCTTGTGTTCCGAAAGGACCATCCCTCCATGAGCCGGACCACCCTGACCGCCAGCGTCGTGAACGCCATGCTCGCCCCGTCCGCGGGCGGGCGAAAACGTCCCGAGGAGGCCTGGGCGAAGACCGTCGCCGGGCTCGAGCAGTCGACGGGCTGGTCGCTCAGCGGCGACGAGCAGTTCGCCGCCGACCTCGGGTTCCACCTGCGATGTCTCGCCGACGAGCCCCGGCTGACCCCGTTCGGCTGGCAGTCGGGCCTCCAGGACGCCAAGGGGCGCTTGGAGAGCCGGATGCGCATCCGCCACCTGTTCGAGACCCGCCCCGAGATCGCCGACGAGCAGATCGTCGACCCCGTGTTCGTCGTCGGCCTGCCGCGCACCGCGACCACGCTGGCGCACAAGGTCCTCGCCGTCTCCGACGACCACCGCGGGCCGCTGCTGTGGGAGATGCTGCGACCCGACGTCGCGGGCGATCCCGCCGAGACCGAGAAGTTCATCAAGACCATCGAGTCCGGGGCCCGCATGATGGTCCGGTTCGCGCCCTCGTGGGAGGTCATCCACCCCATCCGGGCTCGCGAGCCCGAGGAGTCGATGTTCATCCTCCCGCACGGCACCTTCCACCTGGCGCTGCGCGCCGCGCTCCCCGAATACCGCGCATGGCTTGGTGAACGGGACTACCTCCCCGACTACGTGTACCTCAAGCGGGCGCTCCAGGTGCTCCAGTTCGGACGCGAGCCGAAGCGCTGGACGCTCAAGTACCCGGCGCACCTCAACGACCTCGAGGTCATCCGCCGGGTCTTCCCCGACGCCCGCTTCGTGTGGACGCACCGCGACCCGACCACGGTCATGGGCTCGGTGTGCAGCCTCATGGAGACCTCCTGGTCGCTCTACCAGCGCCGCCCCGACCTGGACCAGATCGGCGAGCTCGCCCTGAGCATGCTGGTCGAGTCGATCGAGAAGGGCCGCAACGCCCGGATCAAACTGCCGACCGAAGCGATCGTCGACGTCCCCTACCACCGGCTCAACTCCGACCCCCAGGCCGAGGTCCCGAAGCTCTACGAGACCCTGGGCGCCAAGTGGACCGAGAAGGACGCGGGGAACCTGGCGTCAGTGCTCGCACGCCCCCAGTCGGACCGGCGCCACGAGTACTCGCTCTCGCGCTACGGACTGTCCATCATGGGCGTGGAGGAGGCCTTCGGCGACTACACCAACCTCGTCGGCGGCTTCAACGCCCGCTAGGTGTCAAGGCTTGACGGCGATCCCGGCCATCTGCGTCCGCTCGTACGGTTCGAGGTCCTCGAACTCGGGGACGGACCGGCCGGGGTCGGCCGGGTACCACCGCGACACGAACTCCAGGCCCGGGGCCGCCATCGGCATGCCCTGGAAGTGGCGTCGCAGCCGCTCGACCGGGCGGCACCAGCCGTTGCCGAGCGTCTCCAGGCAGGCCCGCGACAGCGCCCGCTGCGCGGGGTCGCCCGTGTCGGGCCAGGCCGTGATGAACAGGTGCGAGCCGGAGGCCAAGGGCGCCATGAGATGCGCGATGATCTCGTCGGGCGACTCGTCCTCGGCGATCTGCATGATCATGCCGACGAGCATGAGGCCGACCGGCCGGTCGAAGTCGAGGTTCGCGCGCACCTCAGGATTCGCGAGGATCCCCGAGGGGTCGCGCAGGTCGGCGGTGACCACAGTGGTGGTCCGGTTGTCGGCCAGCAGCGCCCGCCCGTGCGAGAGCACCATCGGGTCGTTGTCGACGTAGACCACGTGCGTCTCGGGGTTGATCTCCTGGGCCGCTTCATGGGTGTTGTGCTCGGTGGGCAGACCGCAGCCGATGTCGAGGATCTGGTCGATCCCGGCCTCGCCCACCATGTACTGGACGCCGCGCACGAGGGCGGCCCGGTTGAGGCGGGCCGCCTCGCGGGCCTGGGGGATCAGCCGCATGAAGACCTCGGCGGCCTCGCGGTCGACCTTGAAGTTGTCCCGTCCACCCAGGATCGCGTCGTAGACGCGGGCGGTCGAGGGCACTGCGGAGTCGATCCCTGGTGGCGGCCATTCGGGGGCTGCATCGTTCACGGCGTTCCAATCGGCGCTGAATGGGCAGGTGTCAGGGGATCAGCGGCGGCGCGGCGGGCGGACGCGTCGCGGTTCGCCCCGACACGCTCGACGGCGGCGGCGAACGGTCCCGTCGCCGGAGCGGGACGTCGCCTCAGCGTACGCCATCGCACGCCTCGGCACGAGTGCGCGGACGCATCAATCTGGAGCGCTCCAGGTCCGCTTTCGCCCGCGCCCCATGCGAAACGGGGCGGACCGCAGTCAGGCGTCCGATCGCGTGAGCGACCATGCCACCCCGTCGCCCCTAAACGACGATCGTGCTGTTCAGGGCGCTGAGGACCGCATCGAGGAGGCCGGGGAAACGCTCGTCGAGGGCGTCGCGGCGGAGTCGGACGAAGCGATTGCGTCCCTCCACTCTGGTGCTGGTGATGCCGGCTTCGCGAAGGACGCGGAAATGGTGGGAGACGGTGGACTTGTGGATCGTGATGCCGTCGCTGAGCCCTACACAGTTCTCGTCGTTGTCGTTCTCGGCGAGCCGCCGGACCATCTCCAGTCGCATCGGGTCGGCGAGGGCGTGCATGACCTCGGGCAGCTGGAAGTCCTCCACTGCGGGGTGAGGCAGCTCACGCATGGTCGTCACCTGGCCTTTCATTCCTGCCGATGATAACGCCCGGTCGGATTGTTGCGCAACTATCCAACCATCACTTAGTTTGATAATCGCCAAACAATCAAACTGAAGGGACGACATGGATCGCCGACTGCTCCCCTTGGCCGCCTCCGCGTTCGCCATCGGCACCGACGCGTTCGTCATCGCCGGACTCCTGCCCGAGGTCGGGGCCGACCTCGACGTCACCACCGCCGCCGCAGGCCAGCTCATCACCCTCTTCGCCCTCACCTACGCCCTCGCCGCACCCGTGCTCGGCGCGCTGACCTCCTCGTTCGACCGACGCAAAGTGATCCTGGCCGGACTCGCGGTCTTCGTGATCGGCAACGCCGTGACCGCGCTCGCCGACTCGTTCGCGCTGGCCCTGGCGGCCCGCGTCCTCACCGCCCTCGGCGCCGCCACCGCCTCACCGCAGGGCACCGCGATCGCTGCCGCGATCGCCCCGCCTGAGAAGCGCGGCCGCTACCTGGCGGTGGTCACCGGCGGACTCACGCTCGCGAGCGCGCTCGGCGTCCCGCTCGGCACCTTGATCGGCGCGGCCGACTGGCGCCTGACACTGTGGACCGTCGCGGGGCTCGGCGTCCTGGCCGCGATCGGCATCGCGGTGTGGCTCCCGGCGACCGAGGCGCCCGCGATCGGCCTCGCCGTCCGGCTCGCCCCGCTCCGGGACCGGGCCGCGCTCGGCATCCTCGCCACGACACTGCTCGTCCTCGCCTCGGGGTACGTGTTCAACACCTATGTGGGCGCGATCCTGGACGGGGCCACCGGCGGATCCGAGGCGCTGCTGACGATCGTGCTGTTCGCCTCGGGCGTCGGCGCGCTGATCGGCAACCTCGCCGCCGGGCGCCTGGTCGACCGGTTCGGGCCCGAGCGGTTGATCCTGGGCGCCCAGATCGCTTACGTGCTCCTGCTCCTGGCCACGCCGGTGGCCGCCCGAAGCCTGGTGCTGGCGGTGCCGTTCGGCGTGCTCTTCGGCATCGCGGGGTGGATGACGATCGTGCCGCAGCAGCACCGGCTCATCAGCCGCTTCCCCGCGGCCGCGCCGGTGGCGATCGGCCTCAACGTCTCCGCGCTGTACACGGGCATGGCGCTCGGCGGGTTCGTCGGCGGCCTCGCGCTCAATTGGACGGAGCCCCTCGGCCTCGGCCTGGTCGGCGCCGCGGTCGGCCTGGTCGGTATCGCGGTGACCGTCGCGATGATGCGGGCCCCGAAGCCCGCGCCGGTTCCCGTCCCCGTTGCGTGAGCCCGATCGGCCACCCCGGCGCCGCCGGGGTGGCCGACGACACCCGCTACCCGTCGTGGCCTGGGAGTATGCTTGTCCGATGGAGGAACACGCGGGCGAACCGATGGGCATGGGCACCGCGTTGGTGCGCACCGCCTTCCTGATCGACGCCGTCTACGCCGACTCTGCCCGCCAATTCGATGTCACCGTCCCGCAGGCGCAGCTCCTGTGCATCCTCATGCCCCGTCCTTACGGGATGTTCGAACTCGCGAAGGCCCTCGGTCTGGCGAAGTCGAGCATCTCCGGGCTCGTAGACCGCTCCGCCAAGCGGGATCTGGTTCGCCGCGAGGCGGACCCCAGCGACGGTCGGGCCTTTCGTGTGGCGCTCACGGCCAAGGGCGCCCAGCTCGGCCAGGAGTGCCATGAGGAGATCACCCGCCGGGTCGACGAACTGTCGCTCGGCCTGGCCGAGGCCGAGCGACAAACGCTGACCAGCCTGCTCACCAAGGTGATCGCCGACAACCGGGTGCCGGTGGTCTTCGCCGACGGCGACTGCCCCTCCGCCGGGTCCTGCGAAGCCTGAACACGAGACGAAGCCCCCGCAGCGGGTCGCTGCGGGGGCTCTCGGTCGGTCCCGGCTCTGATGACGATCGACGGGCCGGAACGTGACCGGGCTCTAGACGAGGTTGAAGATCTCGGCGAACTTGGAGTGCATGAGGTCGCGGCCCTTCCAGTCGGCGACGGCCGAGGCCGGGAGCAGGCTCGGACCGTTTTCGCCGGGGACCTGGCCGACCCCGCCCTCCGGGCCCAGCGGCAGCAGCACCACCGGGATCGCCAGCGGCTGGTACTCGCTGGAGGGCTCCTTGCCGCTGACCTGCGCGATGATGTTGGCGGCCACCACTTCCGCGTGCTGCATGGCGTACCCGGCGCGCTTCTCCTCGGCTACGTCGGTGACGTCGCCGATCGCGTACACGTGCCCGTGTCCGTCCACATTGAGCTTCGCGTTGACGGGGAGCTGGCCGCGCCGGTTGAGCCGGGCGAGGCTGTCGCCGAGGTAGCCCGAGTTGATGGTGACGCCGTAGGCGCGGAACCAGATGTCGGCCTCGATCTTCTCGCCGCCGACCGTGACCGTCACGGCCCCGGCCGTGCCGGGCTCGACGCCGGGCTCGTCGTCGAGCGAGTCGCCCAGGCGCACTTCGATGCCCAACTCGTCGAGCTGGCGGTTGAGTTCGGTGCGGAGCTCGTCGGCGTACCCGGCCAGCAGCTCCTCGGCCGGGTCCACGATGGTCACGCGCTTCTCGGGCCAGACGGCCTTGATCTCCCCGGCCAGTTCGAGGCCGACCGGGCCGGCCCCGGCGATGAGCACCCGCTCGGCGCCGGCCAGTTCGAGGTGCGTCTCCTTGAAGTGCGCCACCGCTTCGGCGGTGGAGTCGGTGCGGGTCTTGGCCGGATACGGGTAGCCCGAGCCGGTGGCCAGCACGATGTAGTCGGCCTCGACGCGCGCGCCCGAGGCGAGGGTGACGCCGCCCGCGTCCACAGCGGACGCGTACTCGCGGATCTGGATGCCGTTCTTGAGCAGCGTGTCGTACTTGTAGAAGATCTGCTCCGCGAACGCCTCCGGCTGCGTCAGGGCGCGGAGGGCTCCGGCGGCGTTGACGAAGGCGTCCTTGGGTTCGATCAGGACCACGTCGGCGTGCTCGTCCAAGGCCTTGGCGACGGCGATCCCGCCGTATCCGCCTCCGACGACTGCGACAGTGCGACCTTGCTGCGTCATGGTGTGCCTCTCGAGGTAAAGTAGTTCGTACAACGAACCATAATAGTTCGTAATGCGAACTACAAGGATCGACTCGATTTTCTTCGGTGGTCTACCTCACGTGATCGGACCCCCTCCGTCACAAGGTGACACGAGGCCGAAAACCCGATATCGTGGCAAATATGAGCGTCGTCACAAATGCCGCACTCGATGGCCCCGGCAATCCGCTGCGCCAACTGACCCTTGACCAGCTGCGCCAGCGCACCAGCATCAAATGGCGGGGCTATCCGGACGACGTGCTGCCCCTGTGGGTGGCCGAAATGGACGTCCTCGTCGCCGAACCGGTCGCCAAGGCCGTCACCGACGCGATCGCCTCCGGTGACACCGGGTATCCGGCCGGCAACGCCTACGCCGAGGCCGTGGCCGCCTTCGCCGCCGAACGCTGGGGCTGGAACGACCTCGATCCGGGCCGGATCAGGACCGTCCCCGACATGATGCTCGGCGTGGTCGAGATGCTCAAGCTCGTGACCCGGCCCGGCGACGCGGTCATCGTCAACAGCCCGGTCTACCCGCCGTTCCACGCGTTCCCGGTCTTCAACGGCCGCAAGGTGATCGAAGCCCCGCTCGGCCCGGACCACCGCATCGACTTCGCGGCCCTCGCCGCCGCCTTCGAACTCGCGCTCGGCCGCGGCGGCCGCGCCGCCTACCTGCTCTGCAGCCCCCACAACCCGACCGGGACCGTCCACACCAGAGCCGAACTCTCCCGCGTCGCCCGGCTCGCCGCCGACTACGGCATCCCCGTCGTCGCCGACGAGGCCCACTCGCCCCTCGTCGCCCCCGACACCGCCTTCACCCCCTACCTGACCGTGCCCGGCACCGAGCACGCCTACGCGGTGACCTCCGCGGCCAAGGCCTGGAACCTGCCGGGGCTGCGCGGCGCCGTCGCGATCCCCGGCTCGGGCACGGACCTGTCCCGCATGCCCGAGCAGATGGCCAGCAGCATCAGCCACCTCGGCGCGATCGCCCACGCCACCGCGTTCCGCGAAGGCGGCCGATGGCTCGACGGGCTCCTGGAGGACCTGGCCGAGAACCGCCGCATCCTGGCCGCCGCGCTGGCCGAACACGTTCCGGGAGTGCGGTACCGCCCGCAACCCGGGTCGTATCTGGCCTGGTTGGACTGCCGCGCTCTGGGTCTGGGCGACGACCCGGCCGTGCGCTTCCTTGAGCACGGGCGAGTCGCCGTCAATTCGGGGCTCCCGTTCGGCACCGGCGGGAAGGGCCATGTGCGCCTCAACTACGCGACCACGCCGGAGATCCTCACCGAAGCGGTCGCAAGAATGGCCGCCGCCCTGGACCGCACCGAGGCCATCGCCTGAGGCGTGTAGCGGTTCAGCGCTTCCAGGCCCCGGCGGCGAACTGCTCGAACGAACGGGGCGATCGCCCGAGGGCGCGCTCGACGCCGTCCGAGTAGTGGGAGTCGAGGTCGTTGCGAAGCGGATGGAAGGCCGCGGCGTACTGGTGCGCTGCGTCGGCGTCCCAACCGCTCTCGACGAGTTCGGCGAGGAACCGGTCGACCGGCACCGGCGTGTAGTCCAGCGGCTTCCCGCTGGCTTCGGCGATGCGGTCGGCGGCCTCACGGAGGCTGACCGCCCGCGGCCCGGACAGCTCGTAGGTCTGCCCGAGGTGGCGGTCCTCGGTCAGGGCCGCGACGGCGACGTCGGCGATGTCCTCGGCGTCGACGAAGGTGGCGGCGCCGTCCCCCGCGGGGAAGCGCATGCGGCCGCCGCGGACCGCGTCGGCGAAGAAGCCCTCGCTGAAGTTCTGCGCGAACCAGCTGGGGCGCAAGAGAGTCCATTCCAGACTGCTGGAACGCAGGGCGTCCTCGCCGTCGATGTGGGTGCTCCCGGCGTCGGTCTCCTCGCCGGTGTAGCCGGGGACGTCGACGCCGCGCCCGGACAGCAGCACGACGCGCCGGACCCCGGCCGCGGCCGCGTGCTTCAGGAACGGGCGGGTGAGCACCTCGCCGTCGAGCGGGACCAGGTAGACCGAGCGGCTGCCCGCGAGGGCCGCGTCCCAGGTGCCGCGGTCGAGCCAGTCGAAGCGCGGGACGGTGGAGCGCGAGGCCGCGCGGTGCGCCAGGCCCCGCTCGGCCAGGCGGGCGGCGACGCGGCGGCCGGTCGTGCCCGAAGCGCCGAGGACGAGTGCGGGAAAACGAGTCATGGCGCAACGGTAGGTTCGCCGATCGGCACAGAGAATGGTGCGCAGTGCCGTTCGCATATTCGAGCGTCTACGATTCGGGCGTGCGCGATCTGCTCTCGGAACTGCTGGACGGGGTGCGGGCACGGGCCGCGACGGTCGGTTTCCAGGACGTCGAGGACCGCACCGTCTCGATCCACGGCGACGCCCCGCTGGCCCTGATCACCGCCCTGGCGGGGGAGGTCCTCGTCGAAAGCGACGGCGCGACCAGCCGGCTCGCCCCCGGCGACGTGCTGCTGCTGACCGCGAGCGACCCTGAGGGGGCGATCGGCCGGATCAGCGCGAAGGCCGCCAGGCCCGCCCGGATCCTGGCCGGATCGCTGACCGCCGAGGGCGGCGTCAGCGCCCGCCTCCTGCGCGCGCTGCCCCGCCGGGCGGTGCTGGTCGAACACGACTGCCCGTACCCCTTGGCGGCCATGATCGGCGACGAGCTTTCCCAAGTCGGCCAAGGTTCGATCGCCATTGTGGACAGAATCGTGGACCTCGTCTTCGCCACCGCCGTGCGGACCTGGTTCGAGCTGCACCCCGAGCGGGCGCCGCTGTGGCACCGCGGCACCGGCGACCCGATCATCGACCGGGCACTGGACCTGCTCCACGAAGCGCCGCAACAGCACTGGACCGGTCAGCGTCTCGCCGACCGGCTCGGCGTCTCACGCTCCGCACTCGCCCGCCGCTTCCAGGCCGCGGTGGGTCGCGGGCCGATCGGGTACCTCGCCGAACTGCGGATCGACCTCGCCGAAGACCTGCTGCGCGGCACCGACCTGACGCTCAACGCGATCGCCGCGCGCGTCGGGTACGCCGAGGGCTTCGCGCTGAGCGCGGCCTACAAGCGGGCCAGAGGCCATGCCCCGAGCGGGATCCGCCACCCAACCACAACTTGACAGGTACCTGTCAATGTCCTAGGGTTGCGGGCGTGGAACCGCTCAGTCCCCGCGCCCTCGCCGTGTCCGACCTCGCCATCGAGGTCTTCCGCGCGAACGGCGCCCTGCTCGCCGCCGGCGACGCCCTCACCAGACCGGCCGGGCTCACCAGTGCGCGCTGGCAGGTCCTCGGCGTCATCGACCGCACGCCGCAGACCGTCGCCGACGTCGCCCGGACCATGGGCCTGCGCCGGCAGAGCGTCCAGCAGACCGCCGACGCGCTCGTCGCCGAAGGGCTGGCCGAACTCGCCGACAACCCCCGCCACCGCCGCGCGAAACTCCTCGGCCTGACCGACACGGGACGCCGGGCTCTCGCCGAAGTCGAACGCCGCCATGCCCTCTGGGCCGACGACCTGGCCGCCGGTCTCGACCCGTCCCAGGTCGCGGCGGCCACGGCGGCCCTTCGCGCACTGACCGACGCACTCGAACCAGGAGGCCCCCGATGAGCGGCGAGACCACCATCCCCCTGCTGCCGTGCACGTCGATCGACGAGACCAGCGACTTCTACCGGATGCTCGGCTTCGAACGCACCCACCATCAGACCCGCCCGAACCCGTACATCGTCATGGCCCGCGACGACTGGCAGCTCCACTTCTTCGGCGTCGACAACCTCGACCCCGAGCAGAACCTCGGCACCTGCCTGGTCTTCGTCCCCGACACCGGCACCCTCTGGGACGCCTTCGCCGCGGGGATGCGCGAAGCGCACGGCAAGGTCCTGGTCGCGGGCCTCCCGCGCATGACCCGGCCCCGCAAGCGCGCCAACACCGGCAACCGCGCGGGCTTCTCGCTGACCGACCCGAGCGGCAACATCATCAGATTCTTTCCACAAGGGACTGACAGCGAGGAGTCCGAGGCCCCGCAGAGCAGACTCGGCCGGACCCTCGTCAAGGCGATCGTCCTCGGCGAGGCCAAAGGCGACACCGCCCAAGCGATCCGCATCCTCGACGCCACCTTGAACCGCAACGCCGAGGACGCCCCGAAGCCCGAACTCCTCGACGCCCTCGTCTACCGGACCGAACTGGCCCTGCGCGAAGCCGACGACGCCAAAGCGGCCGACCTGCTCAAGCAGATCAACGCGACCGCCCTGACCGAAGCCGAGCGTGAGGCCGCAGCGAACGCCCTGGCGACCGCGGCGGACCTGGCCCGCCAACTGGAAGCCTGACTCGGTTCCGGTCCTGCCGCCGGGGAAGCGAAACCGATGATCCGCTAGGCGTTCGCCAAGGCGGGGAAGGCTTCCGGGTTCGCGGCCATGAACTGGTCGAAGGTTCTCGGCCTGGTGCCGGTGAGCGTTTCGACGTTGCCGTTGACCTCCGCGTACGCGCCGTCGCCGAGCGAGGCGTACAGCGAGGCCATCTCGTCGGCGAGCGCCGTGTCCAGGCCGAAGCCGCGCAGCCGGTCGGCGATCAGTCGCTCCGACTGGCCGTTGTACCCGACCTTGCGGCCCCGGCCCTTACTGAGCTTGGCCGCGATCTCGGTGTACGTGATCGCCTCCGGCCCGGTGAGCACGAACGACTCGCCCCGGCCCGCCTCGCCGGTCAGGAGTGCCGCCGCGCTGGCGGCGATGTCGTGGCAGTCCACGAATGCCACGCGCGCATCGTCTTCGGGCCCGATGAGGTTCCCGTCCTCGTCGCCGAGGCTCGTCTCGGGCCGCAGGAAGTTCTGCATGAACCCGCCGGGCTGGAGCATCGTCCACTCCAGACCTGATTCCTTGAGGTAGGCCTCGACCGCACCGTGGCCGCCCTCGGACATGCGGCCGCCGACTGCCGCGTTCCATACCGAGAGTTTCACGACATACGCCGCCCCGGCGTCCTTCGCGGCGTCGATGACGTTGCGCTCCCAGCCGATCATGGGCTGCTCGCCGTCCACGAGGTAGCCCTGCGCCCCAGGCGAAGCGAGGAAGACGCGATCGACGCCCGCCATCGCGGCGGCCAGCGACGCGGGATCGTCGTATTCGCCCACCGCGTGGTCCGCGCCGAGCGCCCGGCCCTTCTCGTCGTCGCGGACGAGGGCCCGGAACGCGGTGCCGCGTTCCCGCAGCTGCGACACCAGGGGCCTGCCGGTGGAGCCGGTCGCTCCGGTCACGAGGATCATGAGACCTCCAAGTTAAGTGGAAGAAAATATTCCAGTTAATGTCGACGCTAGCATAAGCGGACGAAAGTCGTCCAGTACTATCGGGGCATGGAATCCACCGCGACGCCGCGACTGCGGGCCGACGCCCAGCGCAACCGCGAGCGAATCCTCGCCGGGGCCGCGGCGCTCATTGCCGAGCGCGGCCCCGAGGTCCCCATGGAGGACATCGCGCAGCGCGCGGGCGTCGGCGTCGGCACGCTCTACCGCCGCTTCCCCGACCGCCACACGCTGGTTCGGGAGGTCGCCGCCGAGATGTTCCGGCGCGGCATCGCCATCGCCGAGTCGCAGGCCGAGGCGCCGGACGGCTGGGAGGCGGTCGTCAGCCTCGTCCGCTTCTGCGGCGAGCCCGAGCTCGGCGCGCTCTCCGCCGCCCTGCGATCCTGGCTCGCCGAGTATCGCGACCGGGACGAGGAGCTGCGCGCCCTCACGATGACCTGGCTCGACCGCTTCGAGCGCGCCGTCCACAAAGCGCAGTCAGAGGGCGCCATGCGCACCGACATCTCCGGCGCCGACCTCCTGCGCTTCATCAGTCTGGTCACCTGCCGGATGCCGGAGCTTTCGGCCGACGCCAACCAAGAGGCCACGGTGCGGTATCTCGACATCGTCATCGACGGCCTGCGCGCGCAGTGAAAAGGTGAACGGAGGGTCCCGGCAAATCGGACATCGATGGGCCCCCCGCCTCGGCGAAGCTTGCGAGCCGTCAATGTGCGCAGTGAACCCTGACATGGGGGTACGACAGTTTCGCGGGGGTGGGTCCGGGCTCGGTGCTAGGGGAGGCCTGGGAATGTGAGGCGTGTGAATCCCCGACGGTGGCCATCCGACAGGGAATTCGAGCCGGTCGCCATTCGCGAAGGAATCCCTGGCGGTCGCTGTTCGGCCCGCCAGGGATTCGGACACCTCTTAGTCCGCGATGTCGCCGTAGATCAGGCCTCGGCCGTTCGTAGCGATGTAGACCCGCCCGTACACGTCCGGGTCGCCGGTGATCGACTTGCCGGTCCAGCCCCACTGGTGGGCGTCGTCGTTGATCCGCGACCAGCTCTGGCCCTCGTCGGTCGAGCGCCAGATCCCGGTCGTGCCGTCGGCCTTCGCCGAGGCGTAGATCGCGGGGTAGCCGCGGCGGCCGTGGCCCTTGCCGAAGCCGACCGCGTCGGCCTCGTCGAAGTCCCGGACCCGCTTCCACGTCTTGCCGCCGTCGTAGGACCGCCACATGCCGTAGGCCGCATCGGCCTTGCCGCCCGCGAGCCACAGGTGGCCCCGCTTGCCCGGCACCGCACGGAAGTCCACATTGCCCTCACTGGGCAGCCCGGTCGCCTTCGTCGCGGTGAAGGCCAGCCCGCCGTTCGCGCTGGCGTAGAACGTGCCGGACTTGAAGGCGTACAGGCGGTTCGGACTGAACCGGTCGGCCCGCACGAGCGCCCCGGCCGGGAGTCCTTCGACGGGCGTCCAGGTCTGGCCGAGGTCGGTGCTGAACACCGGCGCGGTCGTGCCGTTGCCGGGGGACCAGACGATGACCGTCCCGTCCGCGCTCACCGCGACGGTGCCCGCGTTCGCCCCTCCCGCAACGCCGTCGAGGCGCTTCGTCGTCAACCATGTCGCGCCACGATCGCGGGAGACGCCCACGTGCCCGTCAATGTCGCCGTCGACATCGCCGGTGCCCACGACGAAGTCCGGGTCCAGGCCCGCGAAGTCGACGCTGCGACCTGACGTCCAGTTCGGACGGCGGATCATGAGGCTCGCCTGGCCGAGGTCGGTGTGCACGAACCCGCCCAGGTCGCCCATCGCCGAGACCACGGTCCCGCCGAGTGCGGCGATGTCCTGCACCGCGGTCTCTTCCAGTCCCTCGACGCGGACGGCGACGGTGAACGGGTCGACCGGCAGCGCCACCTGGTGCCCGGCCGCGTCGTCCCAGCCGACGAGCGCGCCCTGCGCGTCCCACTCGGTCAGCTGCTCGGAGCCCCAGATGGTCGCGCCGGTGCCCCACATGATCCGGTCGGAGTTGTGCGGGTCGATCGCGAGCGCGTCGATCATCCAGCCGTGCTTGACCGCGTACGCAGGTCCGTCGTCGGCGCCGCCGAAGGTCAGCCACGGGCTCCCGGAGTGGTCCATGGTGAACCGGTCGGTGCGTTCGGGCGGCCACGACCAGTTCGCGTCCCACGCGTAGTCCCAGCTGGTCTGCCAGGTCGCGCCGGAATCCGTTGAGCGGTAGATGATCTCGTCGGGGTACCAGTTGTTCTCGGTGGCGGCCATGAGGGTTCCGGGGCTGCGGCGGTCGACGGTGAGGCCGCCGAAGCCGGGGATGGCGCCGAGCGGGCTGTAGGTCGGGGTGACGTCGGTCCATTCGCCGCTCGCGAGCGACAGGCGCTGGATCGCGCCGCCCCTGCCGGAGGCCGGCCCGCCGTTGTAGGGGCCGGGGTCCCAGCCGGTGACGACGAACAGGTGCCCGTTCTCGTGGTCGAACGCGGCCTGCTTGGGGATGGTGCGGTTGCCGTCGGCCGTGCCGAGGGCGGCGGCCGCGCCGGGCACGGCCTGCCAGGTCGCGCCGCGGTCGGCGGAGACGTAGAGCGGGTCGTCGGGGTCGGCCACGCCGACGAAGATCCGGTTGCCGACCAGGTCGAAGTCGACCCAGATGACGCCCTGGTTGTCATCGGAGTAGTCGCTCGACGGGTCCTGCACGAAGTTCCCGGGATTGGGGAAGTTCGCCACCTCGGACCAGTTGCGGCCGTGGTCGTTCGAGCGCCACAGGCCGTTCCCGTTGGGGGCGCCGAGGTACAGCGTCGCGTTGTCGGCGGGGTCGACGGCGAGCCGCTCGCCCATGCCGCGCCCGGGCATGTTGCCGCCCTGCTTGAACGGGAGCTCGGCCGCGCCCCAGGTCGCGCCGTAGTCGTCGGAGTACAGGACCGCGCCGCTGCCGGGGTCCCAGTCGTTCGTGTAAGTGCCCACGGCCGCGAACACGCGGGCCGGCTCGACGGGGTCGGTCGCGACGGAGACGACGCCGGTCCAGCCCCAGTTGTCCGCGCCGACCCAGTCGAGCAGCGGCTTCCAGGTCTGGGTGGACTCCTGCCAGCGGTACAGCCCGCCGATGTCGGTGCGGGCGTAGATCAGGTCGGCCTCGGTCTCGTTGAAGACGATGCCGGGGACGTAGCCGCCGCCGTTGACCACGGCGTTGCGCCAGGCGTAGGCGTCCGCGCAGCGCTTGGAGGTCTTTGCTTGGGCGGCGGCGGGAACGGCGGCGGCCGCCACCGCGGCGGCGCCGAGCGAAGCGGCCAGAGTGCGTCGTCGCACGTGTGCTCCTAGGGTACGAGGTCGGGGAGGACCGTCGAAGGGGTTAGTTGGGAGACCCAACATAACAGGTGGGGGACCCGGCGGCAAGCAGGCGATCGACCCATGGACGTGGGAGCGCTTATCCGTTACTGTGGAGCGAGGTTGGGGCCGTAACGATCCGCTCACCCCTCAAGGAGCCGACTTCATGGGCGCAAGCCTGCCCGCACTCCTCCGCCGTCCCGCGATCCTGTGGTCCGTTCTCGCCGCCGCACTCATCGCCGCCGTGGTCGCCGTCCTCCTCGTCGTCCCCTCGGCGGACACAGGCGATCCGGACTACCTCGACTCCAGCCTCCCGATCGACGAGCGCGTCGAAGACCTCTTGGACCGCATGACGATCGAGGAGAAGATCGGCCAGATGACGCAGGTCGCGCTCCCGTCCATCGAGAGCACCCCGCGGCACGTCGGCGAGTTCGGCATCGGCTCGCTCCTCAACGGCGGCTCGGACGCCCTCTACGGCACGCCCGCCGAATGGGCCGCGATGATCGACGGCTACCAGCGCGAAGCCCTCGACTCGCGCCTGGGCATCCCGCTGATGTACGGCGTCGACGCCGTCCACGGCAACGCCACGCTCCCCGGGGCCGTGATCTTCCCGCACAACATCGGCCTCGGCGCCGCCCACGACCCCGCGCTCGCGGGCCGGGCGGCCGCGATCACCGCCGCCGAGACCCGCGCGGCCGGCGTCCACTGGACCTTCGCGCCGTGCGTGTGCGTCGCCCGCGACAGCCGCTGGGGCCGCACCTACGAGTCCTATGGGGAGGACCCGGGGCTCGCGATCGAGTACGCCGGACCGGTGGTCGAGGGCCTGCAGGGCGAGGACCTGGCCGCCAGCACCAGCGTCCTGGCGACCGCCAAGCACTTCGTGGGCGACGGCGGCACCGGGTTCGGCACCTCCACCACCGAGAACTACCTGCTCGACCAGGGCGTCACCGCCTTGACCGAGGACGAGTTGCGCGCGATCCACCTGGGCCCCTTCAAAGCCGCCGTGGACGCCGGGGTCGGTTCGGTCATGGCCTCGTTCTCGTCCACGGACCTCGGCGAGGGCCCGTCGAAGGTGCACGGCGACGAGTACCTCATCACCGAAGTCCTCAAGGGAGAACTCGGCTTCGACGGCTTCGTGGTCTCCGACTGGCAGGGCGTGGACCAGATCAGCGACGACTACGCCGCATCGGTGCGCACCGCGATCAACGCCGGAATCGACATGGTCATGGTGCCCTTCGCCTACCAGGAGTTCATCGCCACGCTGCTGACCGAAGTGGAGCAGAATCGGGTGGGCGTGGACCGCATCGACGACGCCGTCTCCCGCATCCTCACCCAGAAGTTCGCCCTCGGCCTGTTCGAGCACCCCTTCGCCGACACCGCCGGGGCGAGCGAGGTCGGCTCCGCGGAGCACCGCGCCGTCGCGCGCGAAGCGGCCGCCGCTTCGCAAGTGCTGCTGCGCAACGAGGGCGACCTGTTGCCGCTGGACGCGGACGCGTCGATCTACATCGCCGGTTCGGGCGCCGACTCGCTCGGCCGCCAGATGGGCGGCTGGTCCGGCTCCTGGCAGGGCGCGGTCACGGCTGTCAACGAGGGCACGAGCATCCTCGCCGGGATCGGCGAAGTCGCACCAGGTGCCACTGTCACCTACAGCGAGACGGCCTCCGAACCGATCGGGTCCGCCGAGGTCGGGATCGTGGTCGTCGCCGAGGACCCCTACGCCGAAGGACTGGGCGACGCGGGCGCGGGCGAGCACGACATGCAGGTGTCCGAAAAGGACGCCGTCGCGATCGACACCGTCTGCGCCGCCGTCGACTGCGTCGTCATCATGGTCTCCGGTCGTCCGATCGAGATCGGGCCCCACCTCGACGGCGTCGACGCACTCGTCGCCGCGTGGCTTCCCGGCAGCGAAGGCGCGGGCGTCGCCGACCCGCTCTTCGGCAGCACCCCCTACGACGGCAGGCTCCCCGTCAGCTGGCCCCGCCTGACCGCCCGCGAACCCCTGAACGTCGGCGACCCCGACTACGACCCGCTGTTCGCCTTCGGCTTCGGACTCCAGACCCCCTAGGGCCTTCCCCGGTGCCCCAGTCCACCCGCATCGATCCGCTCGCCGATCCTTAGGTTGTAAGGTACGTTCGCCGGGAAAGGGGTGGACATGGTGGGAATGCGGGCAGGTACGGGGGCCGGACCGCAGGTCGGGCTGAGCCGGGAGCGGGTGCTGCGCGCCGCGGTCGCCATCGCCGACGAGCGCGGGCTCGCGGCGCTGACGATGCGGAGCCTGGCCGAATCGCTCGGCGTCGAGGCGATGTCCCTGTACCACCACGTGGCCAACAAGGAGGCCGTCCTCGACGGCCTGGTCGAGAAGGTCATGGCCGAGATCGAGGAGGCCGTGTCCGGTCTCGAAGGCCCCGAACCCGAGGACGACTGGCAGGCCGCGATGCGCGGGCGCGTCCTCGCCGCCCGCGAAGTTCTCGTCCACCATCCCTGGGCCCCAGGGGTATTCGAGACGCGGACCGGGACGAGCCTGCCGGTCGCGCGGTACTTCGACGGCGTGCTCGGCCTGATGGTCCGCGGCGGGTTCACCTACGAACTGGGCCATCGCGCGCTCCACGCGCTCGGGAGCCGGGCGCTGGGATTCTCGCAGGAGCTGTTCCAGCCCGACGGCGTCGAGGTCCCGGAGGAGGCCGTCGCGGCGATGGCCGAGCATGTGCCGCACCTGGTCGCGATGATCGCGGACGCCTCCCACGGCGGGGCGCTGCTCGGGTGGTGCGACTACCAGGCCGAGTTCGAGTTCGGGCTCGACCTGCTCCTCGACGGCCTCGAACGGCTGCGTGCCGCTTCCTTATTTCCCGCTCACGATCCTCTGTGCACGGGGTCCACGCTGCCGCTTGACAGCCTTACGCAGTAAGCCTATGGTGAGACTTACAACGTAAGGAAGTGGAGGAACCATGAAGGCCATCGTCCAAGGGCGCTACGGTCCGCCCGAGCAGGTGCTCGAACTCAAGGAGATCGACCGGCCCGTCCCGGGTCCCGGTCAAGTGCTCGTCCGCGTGCGCGCCAGCAGCGTCAACACCCCCGACTGGATCGGCGTCACCGGCGTCCCCTACCTCCTCCGCATCCAATCAGGACTCCGCGCCCCCGGGAACGCCGTGCGCGGCACCGACATCGCCGGCATCGTCGAAGCCATCGGCGAGGACGTCACCGACCTGCGACCCGGCGACGAAGTCTTCGGATCACTGTGGAGCGAGAACCTGCCCACCGCGGGCGCCTTCGCCGAGTACACCCTCGCCCCGGCCGCCCAACTCGCCCCCAAACCTCCCGGAGTCAGCTTCGAGGAGGCCGCTGCCGCGGTCATGTCCGGCGTGACCGCCCTGTGCGCCATGCGCGACACCGCAGCAGTCGAACCCGGCACGCGCGTGCTCGTCAACGGCGCCTCCGGCGGCGTCGGCACCTTCGCCGTCCAGCTCGCCGCGCACTACGGCGCCCAGGTCACCGGCGTCTGCGGCCCCGCCAACGCCGCCATGGTCCGCGAACTCGGCGCCCACCACGTCATCGACTACACCCGGGACGACTTCACCGAGGGGAGCGAACGCTACGACGTCATCCTCGACAACGTCCTCAACCACGCCCCGAGCCGCACCGCCCGCGCGCTGGCCGCTGGCGGGGTGCTCATCCCCAACAGTGTCGGCAACACCGGTGGCCTGTTCGCCGGGATGGGACGGATGGCGCGCGCCAAACTCTTGGGCCTGACGCGCCGCGCCGACGTCCGGTTCTCGCCCTGTATCACCAACCGCGCCAACCTCATCGCCATCGGCGGACTGCTCGCCTCGGGCGAGGTCAAGGCCGTCATCGAGCGCACCTACACCCTCGAAGAGACCCCGAAGGCCATCGCCCACATGCTCGGCCACCACGCCCGCGGCAACATCGCCATCACCGTGCCGGACTGAACTTCGCGGGCCCGCTCAGGAGCTCGCTTCACAGTGGACCGAGCTTGGCAGCTCGAAGTCCCCGTCGACCTCGGCCTGGAATCCGGCCACCGCGTCCTCATCCGGGTCGAGCCGCCCGTTGTAGCTTTCGCTGCCGTAGCGGCCGCCGTCGAGTTCGCGCATGTTCCAGTGGTTGTAGACGTCGAGGCCGTCGAGATCGAGATCGATCTCCCAGGAACCGATCTCGGCGCTCCCGGTGTTCACGACCACCACGGTCACCTCGATCGAATCCTCCCACTCGTCCTTGAGCGTCAGACTCGCCGAGCACGACTCCGAAGGCGCCGCCTCCTCCTCGTCCTCGTCGTCCTGAGAAGGCGAAGGTTCCGACGCCGCAACGGAACTCGTGGCGGCATCGGAAGGCGGAGCCGAAGTCTCCGAGGCGGTCGACTCCGAGGCCGACTCCACGGTCGTACTGGCGGCCGCGACCGAATCCGCCGCGGTCGTGCCGTCCTCACTGGCCGAAAGCCAGGCGGTGTCGGGCTCGTCCACGGTGCCCAGGGGGTCGCGGTCGGGATCGCCGCCGAAGACACCGAACTGCCACAAGGCGACCAGGGCGACGAGGGCCGAGAAACCGCCGAGGACATGGAACAGGCGGCCGTGAAGGCGCCCGCGCCGATCCGGGGAATCGTCGGTATCGCCCATTCGCACCACCTTCCATTGAGGACACCAGGCGTGCAGGGAGAGAGGACCCGCACTGGTCCGCGCCGTTCAGCGTACCTGGGCAGTGCTGTCGAAACGGTCCGCGCTGATTCGCCCCGATACCCGGTGAACTGCGATTTCAGCCCGGTCTCGTGCCGATTCGTCGCAATACCCGACCGGGCGGATCGCCATCAAGCGCCCACAACGGACGCACCGCGGACGCCTGTACCGGTCCGTGGGCGCCCGCCCGCCGCACGAAAGGGTTGCGGCCGCCGCGCGGCCGGATCCGCTCCAGCCACGGCCGCACCGCTCCGCACCGACCTACACTGAGCCGATGAGCAAGGCACCGCAGCAGGACCCCGCCCAGGACGCGCCCGACGTCCGCCGCCCGAAGCACCACGCCGTGGGCCTGCCCGCCGTGGTCAACTCGGTGCGGTTCGTCGGCTCGCAGGCCGGGGTCAAGCGCGGGCTGCCGCTGCTGCGCGACATCAACCAGACCGGCGGCTTCGACTGCCCCGGCTGCGCCTGGCCCGAACCGCTGCACCGCCACCCCGCGGAGTTCTGCGAGAACGGCGCGAAGGCCGTCGCCGAGGAGGCCACCCGCCTCACCGTCGGCCCCGAGTTCTTCGCGACCCACTCCGTCGCCGACCTCTTCGACAAGTCCGGGTACTGGCTCGGCCAGCAGGGCCGCCTCACCGAGCCCATGCACCTCGCCGAAGGCGCCACCCACTACGCGCCGATCGGCTGGGACGAGGCCTTCGACCTCATCGCCGCCGAGCTCACCGCCCTCGACGATCCCGATCAGGCGGCGTTCTACACCTCGGGTCGCACCAGCAACGAGGCCGCGTTCCTCTACCAGCTGCTCGCCCGCAAGCTCGGCACGAACAACCTCCCGGACTGCTCGAACATGTGCCACGAGTCCTCGGGTTCGGCCCTCGCTGAGACGATCGGCATCGGCAAAGGCAGCGTCACGCTCGACGACCTCTACCAGGCCGACCTCATCATCGTCGCCGGTCAGAACCCCGGTACGAACCACCCGCGCATGCTCACGGCGCTTGAAAAGGCCAAGCGCGCCGGGGCCCGCATCGCCACCGTGAACCCCCTTCCCGAGGCGGGCATGCAGCACTTCAAGAACCCGCAGACCGCCCGCGGCCTCATCGGGCGCGGCACCGACCTCACCGACCTGTTCCTCCAGATCAAGGTCGGCGGCGACCTCGCGCTCTTCAGCGTCATCAACCGCATGCTCCTTCGGGCCGGCGCCACCGACCCCGAGGTGCTCGACCGCGAGTTCATCGACCGGTACACCCACGGCTTCGATGCCTTTGCCGCCCATCACGACGAAGGCGACGACGAGACCGCGCTCGCCGAGGCGGTCCGCCGCACGGGCCTCGCGGCGGACGAGATCGAGCGCCTGTTCGCGATGGTCCTGGCCGCCGACAAGATCGTCGTGTGCTGGGCGATGGGCCTGACTCAGCACCAGCACGCCGTGCCGACCATCCGCGAGGTCGTCGCGTTCCTGCTGCTGCGCGGCAACATCGGCAGGCCCGGCGCGGGCGTGTGCCCGGTGCGCGGGCATTCGAACGTCCAGGGCGACCGCACGATGGGCATCTGGGAGCGCATGCCCGACCGCTTCCTCGACGCGCTCGGCACCGAATTCGACTTCGCGCCGCCTCGCGACCACGGCTACGACACGGTCGACACGATCCGGGCGATGCGCGACGGCCGCGTGAAGGTCTTCTTCGCGATGGGCGGCAACTTCGTGGCCGCCACCCCTGACACGGAGGCCACCGAAGCGGCCATGCGCAGCTGCCGCCTGACGGTGCACGTCTCGACCAAGCTCAACCGCTCGCACGTGGTCACCGGAGCAAGGGCCCTGATCCTCCCGACCTTGGGCCGCACCGACATCGACATGCCCGGCGGCCGCGAGACGACTGGCGGGAACGCCCAGTTCGTTACCGTCGAGGACTCGATGGGGATCGTCCACGCCTCCAGCGGTGCCGTGCCGCCCCTGAGTCCGCACATGCGCTCCGAGGTCGCCATCGTGACCGGCCTGGCCCGCGCCGTCTTCGGACCCGCCGACGCCGTGCCCTGGGAAGACCTCGCCGCCGATTACGACCGGATCCGCGACCGCATCGAACGCGTCGTGCCCGGCTTCGCCGACTACAACACCCGCGCCCGCGTCCCCGGCGGCTTCGCGCTCCCGCACGCGCCCCGCGACGAACGCGTCTTCCCCACGGCCACCGGCAGAGCCAACTTCACCGTGAACCCCGTGACCTCGCCCGTGGCCGGGCCCGGCCGCCTGCTGCTCCAGACCCTACGCAGCCACGACCAGTTCAACACCACGATCTACGGGCTCAATGACCGCTACCGCGGCATCCACGACGGCCGCCGCGTCGTCCTCGTCAACCCCGATGACGCCCGTGAACTCGGCCTGGTCGACGGGGCCTACTGCGACCTCGTCAGCGAATGGTCCGACGGTGACCGCCGCGCCCCGCACTTCAAGATCGTCCATTACCCGACCGCCCGCGGCTGCGCCGCGGCCTACTACCCCGAGACGAACGTCCTGGTTCCCCTCGACTCGGTGGCCGAGTTCAGCAACACCCCCACTTCCAAATCGATCGTGATCCGCTTCGAACCCGACAGCGCCGCTGAAGACAATGTTGCTGAAGACAACGCCGCCGAAGCGCGTGCCGCCGAGGCCGCCGCTCCCGAAGAACCCGCCCCCGCCTGACCCGCGGCCGCAGCCTCGCCGGACCTGAAATCGGACCTCCGCGAAGCCCCTCCCGACCGTGAGCTTCGACAACGGCCCTTGCGTCCCGCCCCTCCAACGAGCTATCCAGGCAAGTAGACCACCGCATACCTGAAGCCAAGCTGAAGTCACCTGAAGGGAACCTGAAGCCCGATGGGCCGCGTGACCGTTCGCCGCAAGACCACCCGCCTCAACGGCGCGGGCCGCACCGAGCGGATCGACACGCTCGCCGTCGAAGAACCCCTCGAACTGCGCGTCGGAGGGGAATCCCTCCAGGTCACCATGCGCACCCCGGGCGACGACTTCGACCTGGCTGCGGGCTTCCTGCTCTCGGAAGGCGTGGTCACCAAGGCGGGCGACCTGTTCAGCATGCGCTACTGCGCCGGCGTCGACGAGAACGGCGAGCAGACCTACAACCTCCTCGACCTCGTCCTCGCCCCCGGCGTCGAAGCCCCGCAGCAGTCCGCCAAGCGGAACTTCACCGTCACCTCCGCCTGCGGGATCTGCGGCAAGGACAGCCTCGCCGACGTCCGCACCAAGGCCGCCTGGGAGCTGACCGGGGACGCGACCACCGTGCAGGCTGACGTCCTCGCGTCGCTGCCGGAGCGGCTCCGCAAGACCCAGAAGGTCTTCGACAAGACCGGCGGACTCCACGCGGCGGGCCTGTTCACCGCCGAAGGGGAACTGCTCACTGCGAAGGAGGACGTGGGCCGCCACAACGCCGTCGACAAGGTCATCGGCTGGGCCCTGCGCCAGGATCTGATTCCCTTGCGCGGCATGGTCCTCGCGGTCTCGGGCAGGGCCTCCTTCGAACTCGTCCAGAAGGCCGTGATGGCCGGGATCCCCGTCCTCGCAGCGGTATCGGCCCCGTCCTCCCTCGCCGCCGACCTGGCCGACGAATCGGGGCTCACCCTCGCCGGTTTCGTCCGGGGCGGCGCTTCGAACCTCTACTCGCACCCGGACAGAATCGTGTAGCGGACCGCGTGTCATTACCGAGAAGTAACTTACGCCGTGGCTACGTTCAGTGCACCAGCGAGCATTGAACGGAGCCTCAGTGATGAACCAAGAAGTCGGACCCGCAGAAGTCAAGGCCCGCATCAGGACCCTGGTCCTCCGCGAGGCGAGCCGCAGGCGACCGGCACCGCCGTCCTGCGCCGAGCGCAGGAACCGGAAGCGGCCCCACCGGTACTTCGGCGGCAACCCTTACGCGGGCATGAGCACCCAGATATGGGTCACCAAGCCGATCCTCCGGGCCCGGGGCTGGACCGACACGGCCATCCGCGACTTCCTCCCCAGACCCGAACGCTACAAGACGAATCCGTACCCGGAGGGCGGCAAACGGCCGATGGCCCTCTGGAGCGCCGAGACCGTAGGACGCGCCGAGGGCACCGTCGCCTGGCGGCAATGGCTGCGCGAATCCCTGAAACGGCGCCGCGTGTTCCTCGAAGACCTCGCCGACGTTCCCCTGGGGAACGACTTCCGACGCCGCGTCAAAGCCGTGGACGCGGCGATAACCGCCTTCCAACGAGCCGACGCGACCCGCCACCGCCCGAAACCACCCAATCCCGACCGCCGATCCGGCTGACCGCCGACCCGTCGGAATCGGGACGATGACCAGCAGCGTCGCCCCGATCCCGGCCAAGGCGAGTCCGAACCCGCCGGGCGCGAGGGGGATGCCGATCCCTCGCGCCCGGCGGTCCGCGCTCCTCCACATAGTCCGCTTTGCCCCAGTGTGAACGGAGTCTTTCGGAAAGCTCCCGCTCTTGCCTCTGGGTTCCCTTACGCGCTTTAATATTCACGATCGTAAATATTAAGTGCGGTCTCGATCGCGGTCCTCGGTTGGGCGATCTCTTGCGGGCCTTCGCGGTCGATGACGGCGCGCTCCCGGTGGGCGCGCATGATCAAGGGAGCTCAACTCATGGAAGTCACACGTAGCCGCAGACGGCGGCTCGGGGCCGTCGGGGTGGCGGTGGGGGCGCTCATGGCCGCCTCGGTGGCGGTGGTGGCGGCAGTCCCGGCATCTGCCGCCGCCTGCGACGCCGTCCAGTACTCGATCACCTCGCAATGGGGGACCGGGCACAACGCCGCAGTGTCCATCAAGGCCGGTTCCGACGGGCTCAACGGCTGGAAGGTCGAGTTCGACCTGCCCGCCAACTCCAAGATCCAGAACGCCTGGAACGTGGACTACACGCAGTCCGGCGCGCACTTCACCGGCGAGGACGTCGGCTGGAACGCGCAGATCAGCGCCGGGCAGACCAAAGAGCTCTTCGGCATGACCGTCACCGGCACGGGCACCACGCCCACCGGGTTCAAGGTCAACGGCCAGACCTGCGGCGGCTCCAGCACCCCCACGAACACGCCCACGACCACCCCCTCCAGCAACCCGACCGGCAATCCCGAGCAGCAGAAGCAGACCCGCACCCCCGCCTTCCTCATCGAGGCCGGCGCCGAGACCGACAACTATGTGGAGTCGGCGAACTTCACCGTCCGATGGGGCGACTCGATCGACGCCGTCGCCTGGGGCCAGCAGCACGGCTACACCAACTACCCGCAGTGGGTTGCGAACCACATGGAGGAGATCTACGACTTCTACGTGAACGACGTCGGCTTCGTCGACCCCGCCGACCACGACACCGGATCCCAGTACCGGATCAACCTGTACCTGTGCGGCACCTGGTCCAACGGCTTCCTGCCGCCCGCGAACTGGGCCGGGCCCGATGAGATGGGCGTCGGCCACATCTGCCTGCCCTACGACAAGATCTGGGACGACTGGGTCGAGTCGCACGAGTTCAACCACATCCTCCAGTCCTACGCCGTCGACCTCAACATCGAGCGCGGCAACGGCGGCGGCTGGGGCGCCGGCAACCCGATCGCGGGCCCGGTCTGGGAGGCCCACGCCAACTACATGGCGCGCATGCAGCGTCCCGAGGTCACGGTCGGTTCGGGCTACTTCGTCGACCGGCAGCACCAGCGCTGGCTCGCACAGGAGACCTACTACGGCGACTGGATGCTGTTCAACACCATCCGCGACCTCTACGGACCCGAGGTCATCAACGACTTCTGGTTGGAGGCCAAACAGGGCGAGCATCCGATCGACACGATCAAGCGGGTCCTGCAACTGGACCACCAGGAGTTCGCGACGCTCATCGCGGAGTACACGTCGCGGCAGGTCACGTACGACTTCAGCGACGGCGCGGCGATCCGCACCGACATGTGGAGGAACGGCGGCAGTTACCGGCCGCTGCACACCGACCCGATGACGAGCCTCGGCTCGAACCGCTACCGGATCGCGACCACCGACGCGCCGCACCAGTACGGCCACAACATCATCCGCCTGAACCCGACGACGAGTTCGGTCAGCGTCCAGCTCACCGGGGCCTCCAACCTCGCCGGGGCCGACTGGCGCTTCCGCTTCGTCGCGGTCAAGGCGGACTTCTCGGTCCGCTACAGCGCCGCCTTCGCGCCCGGCCAGGCCGCGAACTTCTCGCTCCAGAGCGGGGAGACCCACATGATGCTCGTCGTGGCGGCCACGCCGTCGCAGCACCGCAACTACACGATGTGGCAGACCGGCGTCGGGGACCCGTTCCCCTACGAACTCACCATCACCGGCGCCACGCCTTCATAATCCGGGAGCCGCAAGGCGGGGAGGGGCGTCTCGCTCCTCCCCGCCGCTTCGGCCGGCGGTCGAAAATGGATGCATCCGCGTCGGCGGCGGCCACCGTGTTACGGTCGATGTCATTCCCTAATCGGGTCCGACTCGCATTCTTCATGAAGCAGGCCAGTTATGGCGAACGTCGACTCCGTCCTCATCGAATCCGGATTGCAAATCCTCAAGAGCTATGCCGCACGCGGCGAAACGCTCTCCTACGGCGGTTTGAACCGCGAACTCGGCGAGCCGTACAAACTCGGCGCCAATTTCCCCGGACAGATAGGGAAGCTGTGCGATGACATCAACGCCCAGCACGCCAAGGGCACCGGCCTGAAGGTCATGATCTCGGTCCTGGTCCGCAACGAGGAGACGGGTCAGCCCGGCGAGGGCTTCTTCAAGCTCGCCGCGAGCATCGGCGACCTGCCGTTCACCGACGACGCCGATGCCAGGCGCGCCTTCGTCCAGATGCAGGAGCGCCGGGTCTTCATGGTCTTCCGCCCGGTGAAGGCGACGACCTCCGGGTTCGGACCGAACCACTGAGCCCGGCGGCGGGTTGAGCGGTCCCGCGGTCGTGGTCAGGGACTCCAGAACGGGTTGCGGCCGGTGAGGGCGATGAGGTGGTCCTGCGGGGCGGCTGCGGCGGGGATCGCGACGACGGGGCCGTAGACGCCCTCGCGGGCGGCCTGGTCGTCGGCGTCCTGGCCGACGAAGGCGGTGAGCGCTTCGACGGTGGCGGGGTCGAGGTCGTAGGCCTGGCCGGTGGCGCGGGCCAGGTCCCAGCCGTGGACGGCGACTTCGTTGAGGCCCACCAGAGCCATGACGGCGGCGGGCAAGGTCACGCCGCCCGCGAGTGCGTCGCCTTCCCACGCCGACTCCTCGCCCCAGGCGTCGGCCAGCGTCCGGAGCCGGTCCTCGAGTTCGCCGCGCCATTCCGGCTGGAGGATCGTCGGCGGTTCGCCCGGAGGGGCGCTGTTGTCGGATCCGACTTCGCCCCGGGCGGCGGCGGTGAAGGCCACGCTCAGGCCGAGCAGGTGGTTCAGCAGTTGAGCCTGCGTGTAGTGCCCGCACGGCGTGGGGCCGGACAGCCGCCGGTCGTCGACGCCGGCGAGCAGTCCTGCCACCTGGTCGGTCACGATCTTGAAGTCGATCATGTGTTCTCGCTCCTCGGTTCCTTCGTTCGTCGGGTGTTGAGACGACGCACGGGGAACGAACTCATCGGTGCGGCGACCGCCGGGCTCAGAGGTTCGCCTCGGCGTAGGCGTTCATGCCCTCGCGCAGGTACGCGGCCAGGTTCTGGGCCACCTCGTCAAAGGTCGCGGTGAAGGCCGGGTCGTCGGTGTACAGGGCTCCCAGGCCTCGGTACGCCTCGGCGGTCGGCGCTGCGCCCCAGACCTTTTCGATGAAGCGGTAGTGGTCTTCGACGACTGTTTGGACTGATTCGTCCGCTGCGGCTGCGCCCTTGTTCTGGAGCGCTGCCAGCCTTCGGTGGAGGTCTTCGAAGACCTCCGGGATCCGGCGCCGTTCCTCGGGGGTCATGGCCCGGACGGCGCGGTCGCCCGCGTCGACCACCTCGTCGCCCCAGCGGCGGCGCGCTTCGGCCTCGTGCTCGTTGTCGAGTCCTTCGAACCAGGTCTCGGGTGTCATCTGCTGGTCTCCTTCCAGTTGGCGGATGGTCGCCTCGACCGTGGCGGTGAGCTGGTCGAGCCGTTCGCGTTCGTCGTGCAGCCCGGCCAGGTGGCGGCGCATCGCCTCGATTTCGGGCAGGTCGCCCTCGAGGACGTCGGCGATGGTGTCCAGGCGCAGGCCGAGGCGCTTGAGCAGGAGGATCTGCTGGAGGCGCAGGAGTTCGGCCTGGCCGTAGCGGCGCACGCCGCCGTGGCCCGTGGCGGCGGGGACGAGGAGGCCGATCGCGTCGTAGTGGCGCAGGGTCCGGGCGGTCACGCCGGTCAGGCGGGCCACTTCGGCTGTGGGCCAGGTTCGCATCGCTCTCCCCGTTTCGTCGGTGTGCCCTCGACGGTATTGGCTGACGCAGCGTCAGCCGCAAGCTTTCGGCCGAGAGACGCCGGGCACAAGCCGGGGCCGGAGCGCGTGTGCGCTCCGGCCCCGGTTCTGGAGGAAGGCTTAAGGAGTGGTGATGGACGGGAACGGGTAGCTCGTGACGTCGCTGCCGATGTAGAAGCTCGGGTGCGGCGGCTGGTTGTAAGCGGTGTTCTGCCAGGCGATCGCCACCCGGTACTGCGGGTTGTGCATCAGCGTGGCGATGCGCAGGCTCGTCTGGTACGGCGTGGCGTAGATCCGCAGCGCACTGCTGTCGCTGGTCCGCCACACGACCTCCTCGCGCCAGTCGCCGAACAGGTCGGCCGAGAGCGCCGGTGTGGCCTTGGTGCCGTTGTTCGAGGCGACCCCCGAGCCGCTCAGCTGCGTTCCGGCGGGGGAGTAGTTGCTGATGGTGGTGCCGTCGAGCAGTTCGCGCTCGCCGTCGCCGTCCCACCAGCTCACGAAGTTGATCGGGCCGGGCTTCGAGCCGATGTTCGCGCCCGAGGCGTTCAGCAGACCGGACACTGAGGACGACCAGTACTCCGCGCCCGCGTTGGACGAGAGGATGTTCGCCGCCACGCCGCGACCGTTGTCGCAGCACGCCGGGGTCTGGAAGAGGATCGACCCGGTGTTGGTGTTGAGGCTCGACGAGGGCTTGCTGGTGCTCTCGTGCGGCATGAACACCTCTTGCCCCGCCCTGCTCGGGATGAAGTCCGAGACGTGGAGGGCGTCGCCGTGGCCGAACGTGGTGTTGTACAGCGCCGTCCCGTTCGAGTTGACGGCCATCGCGCCGAAGACGATGTCCTGGCGCCCGTCCCCGTTCAGGTCGGCGATCGAGAGGCTGTGCGCGCCTTGCCCGGTGTACTGGCTGCCCGCCGAGTTGGAGTCGAAGACCCAGCGCGACACCAGGTCCGTGCCGTTGTAGTCGACCGCCCAGATCACGCTGCGGGTGTAGTACCCGCGCGAGAAGATCATGCTCGGGTGCGTGCCGTCGAGGTAGGCCGTCCCGGCGAGGAAGCGGTCCACGCGGTTGCCGTAGTTGTCGCCCCAGCTGGAGACGGTGCCGCGCGCGGGCTGGTAGTTGATCGTGTCGAGGATGGCCCCGGTGTTGCCGTTGAAGATCGTCAGGTACTCGTTGCCGGTGAGGATGTAGCCGCTGGAGTTGCGGTAGTCCGCACTGGAGGACCCGATGACCTGGCCGGTGCCGGAGACGGTGGCGTCGGAGGTCTTCATGGTGATCTCGGCGTCGCCGTCCGAGTCGTAGTCGTAGACCTGGAACTGGGTGTAGTGCGCCCCGGCCCTGATGTTGCGGCCCAGGTCGATGCGCCATTTCCGGGTGCCGTTGAGCTCGTACGCGTCGATGTAGACGTTCCCGGTGTAGCCGGACTGGGAGTTGTCCTTGGCGTTGGTCGGGTTCCATTTGACGACGTACTCGTACTGCCCGTCGCCGTCGAGGTCGCCGACGCTCATGTCGTTGGCCTCGTACGTGTAGGCGACGCCGTCGGGGGTGGTGCCGCCGGACGGGCGCTGGATCGGGATGTCCTTGTAGCCGCTGGAGTTGAACACCGCTTCGGCCGCGGACTGGGCGCCGACCGACCCGTTGTTGACGGCCGCGACGGTGTAGGTCCCGCTGCCGTTGTCGAGGTAGTTGGTGGCGCCGGTGATCGGGGAGGCGTTGAGGAGGGTTCCGTTGCGGTACACGTTGAACGCGGTGTTGGAGGCGTCGGTGCCGAGGAGGCGCCAGCTGACGAGGTTGCCGCCGCTGGCCGGGACGACGGTGACGCCGCGTCCGAGTTCCTCCATGACCGCGCCGGTCTGCGCCGAGGCGCTCTGGGGGAGTGCGATGAGGACCGCGGGTCCTGCGAGGAGTGCGGCGGCCACCGCGATCCAGCGGACCGATTTCCTGTGGACGAGATTTCGCATGTGGTGCTCCGTGTGATGGGTAGCGGGGCGCGGTCGTGAAGGCGCGCAGCACTGTCGGGGGAGCGGTGGCGGTGGACGCGAGCGTGCCGGGCTATCGGGTGCCACCCCCTCCGGTTGCATCGATATATCGAATTGAATCGATATAATGAGGCGGTTTCGAGCATAGCTGGTTAGCGCTCTCCACGCAATGGGCCCGTTCCTCGGATCCGCCCTGCCCCGCAGGACACCCCCTACAGCCGGAGGTCCGGGTCGCGCCTGAGGTACTCGCCCGGCGTCAGCCCGAACGAGGCCCGGAACGCCCCGATGAACGCGCTCGGACTCGCGTACCCGCACGCCCCCGCGATCCGCGTGACCTGGTGCCCCTCGGCCAGCAGCACCAGCGCGTGGTGCAACCGGAACTGGCCCCGCCACCGCGCGAACGTCATGCCCGCCTCGTCCCGGAACAGGCGGCTCAAGGTCCGCTCCGAGGAGCCGACCACCGCCCCGAGCTGCGCGAGCGTCCGCCGGTCGGCCGGATCGTCCTCGAGCAGCGCCACCACCTCCCGCAGCCGCGGATCTTCGAGCGCGGGCAGGAACCGTTGCGGCGCTTGGACTCCCCGCAGGAGGTCGAGGACGACCTGCTTGAGGTGCCCGCGAGTCGCGGCCTCGAGCGCCGCGTCGTCGGTGAGCGCGGTGACCGCCTCCCGCAGCAGCGGCGTGAACGCCAGGACCGACGGGTGATCGATGAACGGCCCGTCCCCCTCGACGGCGAACAGGATCGCGCGCATCTCCGTCGCCCCGCACGCGCGATGCGAATGGACCGTCCCGGCGGGCATCCACACCCCCTGCGAAGACGGCACCACCCACACCCCCGACGCGGTGAAGACCCGCAGCACCCCCCGACGCGGATAGATGAGCTGGTGGCCGACGTGACGGTGCCAGTCGATCCGCTCCCGGTCCGAGAGCAGGCGGATCGGCGAACTCGGAATGCTGCGCCCGTCAATGTGGCTGTCTATCGACATAACTCGGCAGAATACCGTTAGCCGGTGAGCCATGCCAGTCGGAATCCTTGGTGAAGACCGGACAAGGAGCACCGACATGACCCTCACCAGCCCCGCCCCGCCGAAGGCGTCCGCCTCACCTTCCGCCTTGCGGCGCATGCGGTTGTGGGCCACCGCCCACGCCGTCGACGACCTCTACCAGGGGCTCGTCCCCGCCTGCGTGCCCTACTTCGTGCTCGACCGCGGCTACGGCTACGTCGCCGCCACCGGACTCACGCTCGCGGCCGCCATCGGCAGCTCGATCCCGCAGCCCTTCATCGGCATGGCCGTCGACCGCCACCGCCTCGACTGGTTCGCGCCCGCGGGCGTCGCCCTCGCCGGGATCGGCCTCGGCCTCGCCGGACTCGCGGGCCCGTACCCGCTGGTCCTCGCCCTGATCCTCCTGTCGGGCCTGGGCGTGGCCATGTTCCACCCGGCCGCGGGAAAGGGCGCGCGCCTGGCCGCAGGCGACAGCGCCGCGGCCATGAGCGTCTTCGCCGCAGGAGGCAGCGTCGGCTTCTTCCTCGCCCCGGTCCTGGCGACCCCGCTGCTCATGGCGATGGGCGTCGGCGCGACCGCGCTGTTCATCCCGCCCGCCGTCCTCGTCGCGTTCGTCATGCTGCGCAAGCACACCCGCACCACCGCCGGACCGGCGAAGGTCCTCCAGGGAACCGACCGCTGGGGGCCGTTCGCCGTGCTCACCGCCATCGAGGTGGTCCGCTCCCTGCTGTGGGTCGGGATCATCACCTTTATCGAGCTGTACTGGATCCGCCACCTCGGCTCCGGGCACGCCGTCGCTGGGATCGCGTTGGCGGGCTTCATGCTCGGCAGCGTCATCGGCACCCTCCTGGGTGGACGCCTGGCCGACCGGTTCGGGGCGGTGCGCACCACCCGGATCGGCGGGGTCCTCATCATTCCGCTGCTGATCCTGCTGCGGGTCCTGCCCGGCGAGTACGCGCCGCTCATCGTCGCGCTGGCCGTCGGCATCGCGATCAACATCCCGTTCGCAGTGCTGGTGAAGCTCGCCCAGGACTACCTGCCGACCCGGCCCGGGACCGCTGCGGGCGTCACCCTCGGCCTCGCGATGAGCGCGGGCGGCCTGTTCGCCCCGGCGTACGGCCTCATCGCCGAAGCCCATGGGCCCGAAGGGGTCTTCACAGTGCTATGTGCCATACCGCTGGCCGCGGTAGTGCTGGGGATGCTTTTGAAGGAGCCCAGTTTGAAGGACCCGAAATTGCAGGTTCCCGGTCAGCATTCCTGATCGGGAACCCGGTCGGGGGGGGCCCCGGGGGGCCGCCCGCCGCCCGGCGCCCCGGGCCGCGGCGGGGGGGCGCCCGGGGGCACGGGCGCGGGCGTGGGGTGGGGC
>Ga0307513_10000031_pt1 | contig 188216 bp, 259 predicted proteins | sample 15_EM_MG_FD_202174 | JGI IMG/M metagenome (GOLD analysis project Ga0307513, IMG submission 202174) | Populus trichocarpa ectomycorrhiza microbial communities from riparian zone in the Pacific Northwest, United States - 15_EM | ecosystem: Host-associated > Plants > Roots > Unclassified...
GAGTCCAGAGATCTGCGGGGAGCTCTTCACGGGTAAGGGAAATGAAGAAAAAGCTGGCTTATTAGCCGGCACGGGACCCTGTGATCTGGGCGGCTTATATGCCCCGAAAGGTGGGACCCTTAGGTGCTGGAAACTTGACAGAAGGCGTACTTACGTGCGAAAAGATATCAACGTGCATGTCTGAGTGGCATTATACATGTATCGTATCGATATCCGCACATCTCAGCGACACAAGTGTCACAACGGATAACGGTTAACCACAATGTAATAATCTTACCCATCTACTCTTGTCGAGGTGGGGAAGGTCAGGCAGTACTAATAGTTGTAGACACAAGCACTGTTTGAAGGACCATCCCGATATTCCAATGCCAAAGCGAAGAAAGGCGCCCTTTAAATCGGTCTTGTCTTCTCCGCGCCGGGTAGCAAATTTCATAACAGATAGCAACAGACGATCTGCTTGATCTTGGTTGCTCCGTTCTACTTTTTAATGTGTTTCCTTTGTGTTTCCTCTTGCTTTTGTTGTGGACACATGCCTCCATTCATACATGTATATTTTCGAATTTTGTACCATTGTGCCTTTACGTTATGCTTACTTTAATTTGAACCTATGTATGTCGTGGTCGCAGGGGTCGAAAATCAAACTTTGGCCAATCAAGAGAGCCGCTTACAAAATCGGCAAGGTAACTTCTGCACATAACACTACACGCTTACATCTTTGGTTCGGATGCCTTCAAAGCAGCCGATGCTTGGGAGCCTTGCTGTTCAAGGCCCTTCGTTGAATCCTCAGAAAATCCATGTGTCACCAACAACTTGCCAGGATTTGTCTTTATTCAAAGGTTGGCAATGTCGTCTTATGTAAATCTGGTCGTTCTAACAGCTCGTTAACCAGACATTCTCAAGGAATATAGGCGCCTTGACGATACGATAGTAATGCGACTTAACCGGGCTAATGCCGCTATGCGAGATCAAGATAGGATACATGGCCTACGGGAAGGCAACAGTTTACAAGATCAAGCCTGTGAATACATTTGGCGAGAACTGGTCGGTGAGTTCTATACTCTCACTTAATCTACCGCTCAGACACCCCAGCTAGGCAATTGGAGACGTCGGACACAATTGGTAGAGTATTGTGTCGCTGTTGTTGACCAGTCGTTGACCGAGAAGCGGAATATGTTGGAAGGCCAGGGACAGGACCCATCGAGTAGGAGAAAGACCCAGGGGGCAATTTATGAAGATGAAGTAAAGGTGAATCATGGTTAAACACCTACCAGCTATGTAATATTCCTGAACTTGTTTCTTCCAGCGACAACAAGTTCATAGAGAACTCACAGTTGAATCCATCGTTCGCAAGCGCTCTGCTGATGGTATGTACTTCGATTAAATCGTGAGGCGAGGTTTCCAGTTTTGAATCCTGGCGGCACCTTTCCTAGCTTTCCGTGCGCGTTGCCAATACTTTGTGCCCCCACTAACCGACGTTGAGGTTCGTAGGATGTGGGAAGGTGCTCAAAAATGACCGGTTAATGACCACCCGGGTTACTTACTTACAATCCTAATATGAGGGTTTTGTCGATGCCGAAGGACCTGCATGCATGCAAGGGAGAGTCAGCGGTTACTTTCTGTAACGTGAAAAAGCTTGCGACAGCTGCCGTATATGCAGTCGTTGAGAATCTAGGCTGAGACAAATGGCGCGGAATGGCATGACGCAATCCTTTGCGCTTCTCAGCCCTTTCCATTCATCCTCCCATTCCTCATGAGGTCCTTTGTTCTTGCTGTGATGTTGCCCGCCATATTGGCGGTCCTCCCAACCTCTAACAACGAGCAGTCTCATTTGAATGTCGCCGATATCAAAGTACAAGTGCAATTAGGCGTCATGAGTCGCTGTCCTGACGCTTTGCTGTGCGAAAGCAGATTCGATGAAGTGCTGGACAAAGTCGCGGACAAAGTCCAGCTGTCACTCGTTTATGTAGCAAAGTAAGCGAACAATATTGCTACCCGAGCTTTCTGGATTGATGACAGATGTGTTCCAGAATTGACGACAACCAACCTGACTTTGGGGTTTGGTGCATGCATGGAGCAGAGGAATGTGCCGGGAATGTACAACAACTCTGCGTTAACAAATATGCCCCGTTCTCGAACTGGTGGGAGTTTGTAAGATGTCAGAATTATGAAGGAAGAGAGGCCATCGGCACACCCGAAATTGCTCTCAAGTGCGCTCAAACGGCGGGTATCGATTGGGAAACAGGTGGGGCTGGTGCATGTGCAGGACTCGATGGCAGTGGGAAGGGTTCAGAGGGAGTAACACTGCTTCGAGAGAGTGCCAACCTTGGTCATGAATTGGGAATCACGTAAGGAGTCCTTCGCTTCCTAGATAGTCGATCTTACAAGTGAACAGGAAAAGTTGCACTGTGCTTATCAGTGGCAAAGCAGTTTGTGTCCATGATGGTACTTGGAAAGATTGTGAGGTAAGTCGAATATTTTACTGAATCTTGTTTACAGTACACCAAATAAATTCCCAACTAGAATGGCCACACAGTGAATGACTTCGTCAGACAAATAGAGGAAGAGCACGATCGGTTGAATCAGTAGTTGGCTTCCTTTTCGTTGGTGTCGTTATTGGGACGAATATTGAGAACTTCATATTTTCACAAATAGCAATACGCAGGGGACATATGGTTAGCCCCATGCCAATTCGTATAGAATCACCAGCAAATTGATTGGGATGAGAGGTACTGAGTACAGAACATGTAATGAGTACAAAAGGAAATGCAATTCCTGTGTAACCACGCACTTCGCATTAATGTCCGCACAGCGCCAATGAGGTCAATCAACCTCGCCTTCATTCCAGCATCTGGTTGTGGGGGGCTATAGCCATTCTGGTCATATGTTTGTTGAAATCCATCGCGAACTTGACGTGAAGCAGACAACCAGCCAACTTGTTAGGTGGTCAGCAAGGAACAAGGGACAGAGCACAAGCAACACACTTTTGGCAAGAAAGCGTTCTTCATTCAGGATAGCGATTGCATTTATCATGAGCAGGGACACGTAAAGAATCGTTCCGATCCCGAAGAGAGCCATTTGTGAGAAAAATACTGTAGGAAAGAATAACTGTCAACGGTGTAGCGTGGCCTGTGACCACAATCATGAAATGTGTGACTGTGACTGTATCAAGCTACATTTCCGTCTGTTCACTAGCGTTCAAATGCAGGTTTACCGCCACCAGGGTGTGTCAACAAGAATCATCCTGTATTTTACTGTTGCTCACATACTCAAAAGCCTCACTTCTACTTAGGCATAGGCTACCGACCGCCAGCATTCTGGTAGGGCCCGCATGTAGGCGGAGGTACGCCTCAATGCTCAAGACGTTTTGCGTTGAAGTGACAAGTATTTCTCTAGCGCGAGTTTTTTCCGCCCTTTGGACTGGGTGCGCGAAAAATTGGCAACAGGTGTGAAAGAGAATCAATCCGAGGAGGAAATCCAAGCCGCGAAGGAGCAAGCAAAGAAGGAGGGAGTCAGCAATGTGTTTGAGGATGTCAGCGCTGCGAAACCGAAAGCAGAAGCTTTGATAAAGTCCCATGAAAAAGGGAAGAAGAAAGGGCCTTCAAAGTCCAAACCCAGTGCCGTGCGTCGTATCGGCCATTCCCTCTCAACTATGCTGATTTAGGCCTTGTAGCATAAATATTCGACAGCCAATTTCAAGATTTCCCATCGCAAATTGAACATGCTCGGTCGGCAGATATCTGGAAAGCCTATTGACTATGCTATCCTGCAAATGCAATTCAGCGAAAAGCGAGCAAGTACGCGAATTATGAACATGCTCGCCACAGCGCGTGACCATGCTGCCCGGTACAAGAAACTGGAACAAGGGAAGCTTGTCGTTGGTGAGTATCTAAAATAAGTTTATCAACAAGAATTCTAAACTTTTTTTATTGCCAATCTAGCTGAAGCCTGGGTGACGAAAGGTCCTCGGCCTCCTACCCGGATAGAACCGCGAGGGCGAGGTCATTACGGTACACGGACGCATCCCCATTCAAAAATCAGCGTGATTTTGAAGGAAGGTTCAACGCTGGAACAGCAAAAGGCTGCGGCCAGGAAGCGAAAACTCAGTAAAATAGTCTCGGCTGCCATCGTCAGAGAGGATAAGCCTATCCGGAACCCGTCGCCAACCTGGGGATGGTGAAGCGTACATAATTCAATATATACTCTTAATGCCTAAGACAAGTACATAAGCCATGCCAAAATTGATGGATGAAAATAACCACGCAGGACACGTTGATGATTGTAGTAACATGTTGTCAACTCCTACCACTACAATGCCGAAACCCTGGCGGATTTTCCCTCTCTTCCTGTTAGCAGCATCTGCTTTTGCATCCAGCCAATCTTTTGGAAACACGGCTATTGTCCGCACTATTGAACTCGGGGGCTCGGTGGTACACATCACGACGACTTATGCCATCAAATCTCAAGAGGATGGGCTTAAAACATACACAGTCGCTCTTGGGCGCGATGACAAGGAGAAAACAAGCTGGCTGGAAGCTAAAGTGAAAGGCGAGAAGGCAGCGCTTCAAGTGAAAGAACACGCGTTTGATGCTGACAGGTGAGTTGGCTATAACTCTTCCCAATTACCCTCATCGATCGACCCACCTTCAAGTGAATATTATCTCGTCGATATTGTTCTGCCAAAAACGCTGTCCGTCAATAATACGTTGAACCTTGTCCTGGAAACCGTTCAGACACACGCCTCGCAACCATGGCCTGCTGCCGCGGGACAGAATGAGGATCAAACTCTCAGGTATTCAACGGACTTGTTCGTCGTCAGCCCTTACGCCACCTCAGTTCAACGCACCAAGATAAAGTATGAATTGTCTTCACCGTAATTCCACTCGAACAACTCCATTCTCTTTTGACAGGTCGCTTACACCTCGTGTGGTTTCATTTACAACGCCCAAAAACGCCGAGAGCTTTACGAAGGATGCTCCAGCTTCAAAAGCAGGGGCAACTGTAACATACGGTCCCTTCAACGATATCCCACCTAGTACCTCCCATTCTTTCTTAGAAAAATACCAGGAACGCGTCACGGTTCACTACCACCATGAACAACCTGTTCTCGAGGTCGTCAAACTCAAACGGACGGTCGAAATTAGCCACTGGGGTGCCAATCTCAACACCGAGGATAACATTGTCTTACACAATGCAGGTCCCAAGTAATATGCCTTGCTATGTGATACCAGTCAGCTTTACTGATACTTCGTCTCTGAAGGTTGAAGGGTCATTTCTCACGACTTGACCACCAGATGCAAGCTTTCTACAAGCGTCCTGCCCCACATGTTCTGCCGGCATTGAATCTTCATCTGCCATCCGGTATCCGAAGTGCATATTACTATGATACCATTGGTAATGTTTCGACCTCCAAGTTGAGGGTTGCGCCCTCGGTACCAAAGAACAGGCAAGGAACGCAATACAGTCTTTTGGAATTCAAACCCCGCTATCCGATATTAGGCGGTTGGAATTACAGCTTTACGCTTGGGTGGGATACACCGCTTGAAGATTCCGCCAGCTACGACAAGTCAATAGGCAGATATATTGTCGAAGTCCCTATCATGACCCCCATTCTTGGTGCAGTTGTCAATGAAGAGGAATTGACGGTTATTTTTCCTGAAGGAGCAACGTAAGCCTAATCCTTTGGTTTATCTTGGTGCTAAGTCTTTTCTTTGATTTCAGGGACGTTCATTTCGTGGCGCCATTCCCTGCTGTTTCGAGCCGGATAGGCACTCATACCACATACCTTGACACCACTGGTCGCCCCATGCTGACCTTCAACTACCAGGACCTCGTAGTTAAGCACGCTGAATCAATTTTTGTAGGTTTCTTCTCTGAGTTTGGGTTTTCTCCATCTAAATTGTAACACAAGGTGTCGTACAAAGTCTCCTGGTCAGCCCACCTCAAAAAGCCCCTTGCCGTCGGAACGGCGTTCCTTGGCCTCTTTACCTTGGGTATGATAGCACGCCGGGTGAACCTTACACTACATCAGAAACGAAAAATGTCGGAAAAGTAATTATGAACAACCAATTTGTTGTTCAACTTAACGTAGTCACAAATTCCATATTCAAATATTGATTGTGACCCCAAGTGATTTTTATTTCGCTCCCTTTTATGGTATATTCGTTGCTTGACTTAATACATCTTATACGCCTCTACAATGCTTCGTACTGTTTCCAAGGGAAGCTCAAGGAGGAACATGGTATGCAATCAGCTACCGTCACACCAGTTTTTTCTCGAAACTTTCTCGACGTGGCTCAACGCACACCATCTACCACCAAATCTACCTTTGAGGAGTGATTTGGATGATACCTCCTCATGGGGACACCAGACTCGTCGCTTTATCTTAGTGCGCCACTCATCTCACCAGCACGGTGCAAAAGAGGCTGAGGCTGCCCAGTTACCTCGCTTCCTTCGACGACAACAACAATTTCAGTCAAAACCAACAACTCCTGGCCCCGTCAAAGGAAAAAGGCTGGAATCCAACTCCACCCCAACTACCTTTCGTTCACGACATTATGATTCCTTCAAGGAAGTCCCCACGACTGCGATGAAGCCCCTGCAACCCCATGTCCTGTCGACCAGACTAAAGAGGTTGTGCGACGAAGGAAAAGTTGACGATGCGGTATTTATGCTGAAGAATGCCCCTCTCGACGCTCAAAATACTCAAGTGTGGAATACTCTGATATGGGAATGTTTGAAAGTAAAAAGATATCAACTAGCTTACCAGCTCTTCGTCGACGTGAGTGAACTCTCGTCATTCACTCAAAACTCGTTGACGAGCTACTACTAGATGAAAAGAAGGGGTTTCAGTCCCACAACAAGAACCTTCCAAACCATGTTCAATGGGCTGTCACGAATTGACGACTGGCCGACTCATCCGAAGCAGCTGGCGAATGCACGTTCTTTGTACCAAGCGTTCCAGCGCCATATATCCTCCATCAAAAGGCACAACCCGACCGACGCAGACCTTTTCATAGATCCCCTTGCTGGTTATATCCGGATATTGGGAAAGGCAGGAGAATACCAGGAAGTATTTGATGTCTATTACGCCATGGATCAAGATGGACCACTTGCGCCTAACCAATTCATCTTCACGGCCATGTTCCAAGCAATCGTTGCAGCGAAAGCCGACACGATGGAGGGCAGTGTCAAGGTCGCTGCGGATGCAAGACTACTTTGGAATCAGATGCTCCGGGTTTCGAAAAAGAACCAGGCTATCACTCCTGATTCTTACACCGTTTCCTCTGTCCTATCGGCACTATCAGGTGGCAATGAAATAGATTACAATTTAGCGTTTAAAATCGTCTCAGAATACTATGGGTTAGAAGCAAACAGGACGACCCTAAAATCTGGAATCCTCTCTCTCCAAGCCGAATCCCTTGCCGTCATACTTAGGCTTTGCAACCAAACGAAGAAGCATGAGCTTTGCACCCAATTCTTGCAACAAGTCAAGCGAAGACCAGAGGAAATCGGAGGGGCATCTATCCTCGATCGGGCACATATGGAGGAGGTCTTGAAGGCAGGCCTCATGCTCCGCGAACTGGGACTCGGATATCATGCCCTCGAAACATTGGAATGGATGTTGCGTCAGGAGATTACTGGGCGTAATGGTCCAAAAATACGTCCATCGTTGGCGACCTATAACCTCATCATGCAATCCTGCTGGCATGGTGCGGATTGGAATTCAGCCACCCGAACGTTCGAGTTGCTCTCTGGTTATCATGCCCACGATTTTATGGATGGATCCGTCGCTGACACTCCGAGACTGGATAAGCGTGGTCCTGGAAGGAATCTCACGCCTAATGCAGAACTCATGGCTTCATTCCTCCGGACGGCAATTGCAACCAAGAACCGTGCAAACATGCGTCAAGCGCTGCGTATAGTTGAATATCTTGGCTTCGATGCCATTCTGCGGTCGGGTGGGGATGACAAACGTGAAACGCTTAGAGCGGCCAAACATCGAGAATTCTTCGGAAAAAAATTCTCTTCAGCCGTAGTGGACACCGTTTCACGAGTAATGGAAGAAGGTGGTAAATATGCCAGACCCGAAGACGCTGCGAAATGGATGTTGTTGGCTCATCAGGCAAGTGGGAAGGAAGATGGTGGTGCTAAACCCACCATCCGGTTTATGGGAATCCGAAAAAAGGAGGGGCAGAAGGCGAAGTCCACGCGCCAGCATACAACCTGAAACACGTCACTCGCCATCCTCGTACGTCGTCGGCGCCTTATTTTCCCCAATAATTACTACACCCTTAATTGAATTTCATAATGAATCCTCGAAAAATAATAGAATTAGAAAGCATGCATCAAATAGTCCATCACTGCCACTACTCATATTAACCAATCTTGTACTACAACCTCGGAAAAACAACTCGAGAAGGTCCATAAAGAGCCATAAATTATGTGCTTATGCGATAGATTTGGGTCGGTCGCCCGGTTGCAGGTTACTGGATTTGCGGTCGAAACTATGGAATGCCGGGGTGGGGGGCACAAAGGTATCCTCTGTAATTGCCATTGAAACAGGCTCGTAAACGTGGGGTGGGGGTCCGCCAGCGATGTAAGTGTTCCTAGGATCCATGGGCATGGGGCTCATGGAATTAGGATCCCGGGGAGGCATCGGACTCAAGCGACCCATTGGCGTCCTGGCGATAGGACGCGTCCGGCGCTTGCGAATGAACGACACGAGCCATACAATACAGCAAACGATCAGAATAAGAGCGTTGAGAGCCACGATACCAAGCATCGCGGGAATGAATTTTCCAATCAATTCAAGGGATTGAGAAATATCATTCGAGATGGAGAAGGAAGGAGCTACAGAAACACCATCAAGTCCAACGAAAGTGATGTTGGTTCTGGGGGTGCCACCGCGAAGTTCGTGGAAATTGACCGACGCCTGGTCTGGATCGACGATTGAGAGGAGCTTCATGTAAGGGTCACCCATGTGTCCCGAGTCATCAAAGTCGCCAAAATCGTAGAGAGAATAAACAGATCGTAGGAAATTGTCCCCAACAAGCCAATCACTAACATAGTCTGTCAGTTACATCATTCACAAATGGGAAACCGTCTTACAAATCGTTCCCAATGCTGAATGACTGGGGCACAAATGAACCGATGCACATTGAGGGGTCAACAGCCGTCGAAGGATTCACGTCCAACGGATGGATTGGGAAAACTTGCCCACTGAAAATAGGGTATTAAGCACCAGAACGAAAGGCAAAATTACAAAATGACAAACCCAATTTGCAAAGCCATATTGATTTCAGTGGCACAAGGAACTCGCCAGTATCCAATTGTGGGATCATAACGAGCACCTGATACACCACTGTAAATCGCATCGCAGATTTCTTTTGGTGCATAACTATCACGGTCTGGATGAGAAACTGGGATATAGAATACCTAGAATTACGGGAGCTTACGTGTACGAGGAGCCACTGTCCATGAGAACGACTGCCTTGTTGCTCGGGGCCCCTACGACCGTGGTTGTGGGAACGGTAATAGTGTCGTTGACAATGACTGCATCGAGTAACAAATTCCAGCGGTAGGGGTTACTTATTGGCCAAGTTGGAATACGCTCGTTTCCGGAGACATGTGCATACTTTGGCTCGAGCTCCCCTGTTTCAAGTTGAGTATGATTCAACTGATACACATTTCAAGGATATTCACCAATGGAGAAACTACCCTCAATTTCATCTGACTTGTCTGAGTTCCGTTGCAAAGCAAAAGCAATGAAGTTCGGCTCTGTCGGGTTGGTTTCAAAAAGGTTAAATAATAAGCTGCGGCCGGTCGATTGTTGAGTTTCGTTTATGACAAGATCTATCGAGGAAAGGCGATTGAAACCAAGTCCTGCGATACCCTGGGCACCGTATCCCATTGCAGGGTTTTTGACGTCTTCTGCATCAAGAAAGGCTTGGTTAAGGACGGAGATGCTGGGATGAACCAGGTTAATTCTGGCACCGTATTTGACGACGTTGCACGTACCCAACAAATTCCACAGGAGCGTATGCGACATGACCAGAGGCCCAACCGATTGCATACTGAAAATAGGAGGATGGTCAGAATGGGTAAATATCAGGGAACAAAGGGAAATAGCCACAGTGAGGTTGTAGGTCTGCGACTATTCGGAGTAAGTCAGCGAATCCGTGTGGTTGAATGAGACAACACTGCTAACCGTTACAGTAGTGTTGGGTATTGGATATGTATCTCCTTTGATAAAAAGGTCTGAAGAGCCTGTGTCCAGTTGCACGGAGTATTCTGCGACAGGTTGAATTGAAGACACGAATTGTTTCTAGTTTGCTGAAGAGACTAACCAACATTTCCCACAGTAATCTATACGAGGAATTAGTGAGATATTTGGCTCATGGAATGTCCAGGGAACGTACATTCGCTAGGTATATTAAGTCGTGTACCGAACTAATGCACGAACATTAGCAACCAGCGAACAACCGTGATATAAAGAAACGGAAACTCACTCAAGATCAAAAGTGTTGGCGCTTCCTGGTTCCGCATCCACAGTTATCTGAAAGTCTGAACCTGCGCTTCGCCGGTGGAAAGGTTGGGCAGTTTTGACTTTCTTGATGGTAAGTTTATGGGCTGATGACAAGACGGCCATAAGAGCCAAGGAGAAAGAAAGACGGAGCTTCATGAGGAGACAACGAGCGGCTAGAGAGATAAGGAGCGTGACGCAGTGAGGGACGGGAAGGGGCGTTCGAAGACCAACTGGTCGTCGCCTGAAGGCTGAGCAAGGTCAGAACAGCTGCGGGTTTGTTTGTTCTTCTGATTTTGATCTTCAAACTGGGATTGTACGTAATTTTCATTTTCTCCCCTCTTCTTTCGTCATTCTGAGCGAATTAAAGGTTGAACGTTGAGGGGCCAGACACCATGTACAGGATAGTCATCTATAAAGTTTTTTTTACAATACGTTTGTGGCAAAAAGACCGTATCTTCGGCTTTGACACCCCGCCGGCTCGGCACCCCACACCTTGGCGGTCCGGAGCATAAGAAGCCGTTGCGCGAATTCCCAACACACTGTCATGGCTGCTGCCTCCCGAAACTCCATCTTGCATCTCATAAATGCCTCCCAGCACTCAGCATGTCCATGTCATGGCTTCCGTCCTTCAGTTCCTCATGTAGGCCAAATTCAAACCATCAACCAGCTGAGGAATTTTGCTACACCCATTCACCCCGTCGAGAAGGAATATGCTTTCGAGGCGCGTTACAATTATCATGATACGGCTCTATGATGAGGCTGACCACTTTCTAGGTTGCTGCTTCTAACTTGAGGTTTGGGGATGGTGTAACAGCAGAAGTAGGCATGGACCTCAAAAACATGAATGCGCGCAAGGTCGGACTTTACCTTTATTATCACGCTCATTCAAACTAATGCCCAGACACAGGTTGGAGTTTTCACCGATCCCAACGTCGCAAAGCTTCGGCCCATGAAAACGGTCAGACTCAGACCAGATATTCTTTTGAAAGATCCCTGTGTTTTAATATCGTTCCAATGTAGACCATTGCTGCTCTCGAGGCACAAACAAACCTTCCATTCGAAGTATATGACAGAGTTGTCGCAGAGCCAACTGAAGATAGCTGGCGCGACGCAATTGCTTGGGCTCGCAAACATGACTTCAGTCACATCTTAGCGTCTGTAGCAATTCTCCCTATCTGCCTTTATATCGCTCTGACATGACTATGTATCTAGTGTGGGAGGAGGGAGCGTTATCGACACGGCAAAGGCGGCTAATTTGTATGGAATTTCACCTGTCATTTGCGCATACGACGACACTTCTTTCTTTTAGGTTTTCAGTATATAAAGAGGCAGATTTAATGGATTTCATCAACGCTCCTGTCGGCAAAGGGCTCCCCATAACCAAAACTTTGTTACCTCTGATTGCAATACCCACCACAGCTGGCACTGGTTCTGAAACCACGGGAACAGCTATTTTGGATATCACCTCACGTTCATTCAAAACTGGCATCGCCAATCGTGCCTTGAAGCCCGTCCTGGGCATTGTGGTGCGTTAGAGCTTGACCCTTATTGCATGGCCTTCTTAGGAAAATATTAGGACACCCACAACACTGAGTCATGCCCAACCGCTGTGCAAATAAGTGCCGGACTCGATGTTCTCTTCCATAGTATGGAAAGTTACACTGCGATACCGTGCGTTGTTTTTCAATCGGGTTGTCTTTTGCTTTACATTGTGCTATTATTATTGCGCAGATATACTGAGCGTACACCACGCCCCTCCAACCCAATCCTCCGCCCTGCATACCAAGGAAGCAACCCCGTTGCGGACATATTTTCTCTCTGGGCTCTTCAAACCACGGTTGCCAATCTCCCTCGCATAGCCAAAAACCCAGACGACGGTGAGGCTCGCAGGCAAATGCTGTACGTGAAAACTATTCTACATATATATAACTTAATTGTGAGCCAACGATCGAATAGGCTTGCTTCTTCCTTTGCAGGCATCGGCTTTGGCAACGCTGGTGTTCATTTGTGCCACGGGATGAGCTATCCGGTCAGTCGGTATGCGCTAATATAATTTCCATGTTCTCATAAGACGTGCGTAGATTTCGGGATTGAACAAGAAGGGTCCAAAATACAAACATCCTGGCTACGTAATTGACCTCCCAATCATACCCCATGGCGTCAGTGTCGCGTTAACAGGACCAGCAGGTTAGACCCCTCGAACCTTTTTAGTGGATATATTTCATAATTCTTCTCAGTATTCCAGTTTACGGCGCCCTCTTCGCCTGAACGTCATCGTCAAGCCTTGGCCATCTTCAGTTCCACCACGATCGCCGACCCCTCCATTGCCCGAATCCCAGACAGGGAGCTCGGTGCCCATTTGTATGAATCCATTGCTAGCTTCCTGGATTCCCTGGGCGTTCCTCGTGGTTTGAAGGCTGTTGGGTGAGTTTTTATATCAGTGGAAAGGGAGGTTATATTTGACAATCCCTCCAGCTATAAGGCAAGCGACATTGAGAAGCTGGTCGAGGGAACATTGCCTCAGAGACGCGTTCTTGACCTGGCCCCAGGAATTGGAGATGTTGTTGGATCCGACGGGAAAGAGCACTTGACTCGAATTATGGAGGCCTCCCTGGAATACTAGTTTTACAATCGAATACAGATACTACCCATGGTACTTATACCAGTTGCCAACATTGTTTTGAAATACTGCACCTTATACATCCCTTGATGACAGCAAATTACCTTGGTTCTTCGCTTGTCGAAGGGTGTTTTCTTTGACTAAGTCTCGGAACTTCACCTGTGAACCACCAAATATATCGAGGGAGCTGATATAGTCAAGCATCAATAAAGTTGCGCTGCCCTGATATTTCCTGACATACCTTCCGTAGGTCAAGTCTACGCGACCTCCGGATAGTCGATCAACTAAGTCTAGGTCGGAGATATCTACAGGGGAAGATGAGAAAGACGGAAGTGTTGAATGGATATCCCAGACCTCTAGCGCCTCCCGCGTAGGTAGTTGGTATTGTTACCCATTCGCCGAGCTCTAAACTGTGTGAGCAAATTACCAGCGACCAAAAAGAGTTGACGGACTCCGAACCAAATCTTCATCAATGCCTTGACATAGGCCTTCTACATCGGCGGCGTGGATTAAGAATTCGCTAAAGGATATTGGTGTTGGTTGGGCGAAATTGAAGTTATCGGACCAACCTGCAATATTCCGAAAGCATATCGAGTGATTCTGGAAATAGAATTTCAACCTGGGGCTTCGGAGATTTGAGAAGAAAAATTCGAACTCTTGGAGACCTCCATATCAGTGATGTCCTGCCACTTGTTCATCGCCACAAGCCATTGGTCCACTCTCCGTCGGCAGCTGGAAGTAAATTGATTTAGATGACTCCTGCATGCGATGAAATATGACTAACCTCACATCTACAACAAGCCTGTCTTTCCCAACAATTTCGGAGATGGCTTTAAGATGTTCCAACGAGAATCTGCCATCTGGAAATAGGAATGAAGTAACAATTACCTTTGGACATTCTCAGTAAAGCTATAATCGGAAAGAGCACCCAGTGAGCTTACTTTGCTGGCGCCAGCGTCTATCCAGTACTGAGCATTTTTTTCATTGATCCCACCTCCTACCTGCAGCCCACCTAAGCTTTGCCAGATAATGAGTTAAATGACCCATGATGCTGGTCTGAATAGAACCTGGCCAAGAAGATAATGCGTCCAGTGTTGCTTCGTCGTTCCCGGGTCCGAGTTTTATAACATGACCGCCTTCAAGGCTGTTCTCTTTATATATACGAGCAAACTCTCCAGCACTCTGCCTAGCCAATTCGGGGTTAGTCCTTCAATAGAAGAACGGGGTCGACAAGGCGCACCTCGCGACGAAATTAATCTTTAGAGTGTCAGGAGATTTGTCGGAGAGCGTTCCTCCAACGATCTGTTTGACATGGCCTTGGTGGAGGTCTATGCAAGGTCTGAACAGGCTACACCGAGGCATAAGACAGACTCAGATAAGATTAGTAGCAAGGAAGTGAACGGATAAGATAAGATATCGTGGCGTGAGAACAGCTTTACAGTTTATAAAATAAGGTTCAGGAGGCATATGCGAATCCCGAATTTGGTCAAGGTTAAGCACGACGTTCCTCAAGGTGAGTAAAAACCATTCATATCGCTGCCGCAGGATAGTTGTTGAGGAGTGGATAACTTTCTGTGGCGGAAAAGTGGAGGCGGAATGGAAACACGGTCCTGATATTCTTTATAGACATCAAAATGGCAAAAGTCAAGGCCTACGAACTTCAATCCAAGTGCGTGCGGAGGGCTTCATAGCGAGACTGAAGGTTGAGCGACGTTTCTAGGTCGAAAAATGACTTGTCCAAGCAGCTCGTGGAGCTGAAGAATGAGTTGCTTACTCTGCGAGTGCAGAAGATCGCAGGAGGGTCCGCGTCTAAGCTCACCAAAATGTGCGTGGCTGTCTATTTGTTATTCTTCTAGTCCTAAGCACCCCCCCATTAGCTCTACCGTCCGCAAGTCAATCGCCCGAGTCATGACTGTGACAAACCAGAAAGCTCGCCAAAATCTCCGGGAATACTACAAAGACAAGAAATATCTTCCTCTGGACCTGCGAACGAAGAAGACCAGGGCTATCAGACGGCGGTTGAGCAAGGTACATTGCACGCAAGTTGGCATCCCGATTCAATTGATTTATATTTTCTATGTAGCACGAAGCGTCACTGAAAACTCTGAAACAGCGCAAGAAGGATGCCAACTTCCCGATCAGGAAGTACGCCGTGAAGGCTTGAGCTGGGTTGGGTTGGATGCAGGATATGCTTATGCTGTACTCATGATTTTCTTTCTTATGAGCATAATATCCAAGAACAGTAGTATCGGGTCATGAGATTACGTAATATTCGTCTTAAGACTCGTCTCTTGTGGAGTAGACTGTTCAGCGAGTCCTCATGTTTCCCCATCTCACGGCCACATAATGGTGAGTTGATGACATTGCACGTGTGCTATAATCTATCTTTGGTCCATGAGGTCACAGGCCCACCTCTTTCCTTCCCTTTATCATGTCGCCCTTGAGAAGACAGTCCCACTCTGATGACCCGATCCCACAGATTAAGAACCCTGCTCGTTCACCTCCGCCCTCCCCTCAAGCAGAGAAGCCAAGGCCCCGAGAACCCTATCCAATTCCAAGCAGCAACCCCGCAAGCCAATATACCCTCCTTGAAAAGCTAGGCACTGGAAGCTTCGGCGTCGTTTACAAGGCTATTCACAACGACACGAAGCAGATTGTGGCCGTAAAACAGATCGGTAAGGCTCTCAATAGCTGCCTAACGCTGTACATGCTTCTCATTCCCAAGCTAGACCTCGAAGATTCGGACGATGATATCTCTGAAATTCAACAAGAGATAGCAAGTCTTGCCCAGTGTGATTCGGAATATGTCACACGATATTACGGTTCCTTCGTCGTGAACTACAAGCTATGGATCATCATGGAATATCTTGCCGGTGGCTCTTGTCTTGATCTTCTCAAGCCTGGGTGTTTCTCTGAAGCCCATATCGCTGTCATCTGTCGCGAGCTTTTGCTGGGCCTCGATTACCTCCATTCAGAGGGAACCATTCACAGAGATATCAAGGCAGCAAATGTCCTCTTATCATCTTCGGGCAAGGTCAAGCTCGCTGATTTTGGAGTGGCCGCACAACTCACGAACACCCTTCGACATACCTTTGTGGGGACGCCGTTTTGGATGGCACCTGAAGTCATTCGTCAAGCAGGGTACGACGCCAAGGCCGACATGTGGAGTTTGGGCATAACTGCCATCGAGATGGCGAAGGGGGAGCCTCCACTGGCCGAATACCACCCTATGCGGGTCCTATTCCTCATCCCCAAGGCGAAACCCCCTGTGTTAGAAGGAGCGTTCTCCGCTACATTTAAGGATTTCGTTTCTCAATGTCTAACCAAGGACCCCAAACTGGTAAGTTGGTGCCTGAGTGAACTTCGTAAGGAATCTATCTCACCTGGTAATACCGTACACAGCGTCCATCCGCAAATGAACTTCTCCAACATCGATTCATCCGGACAGCCAAGAAGACCTCATATTTAACAGAACTCATAGGGAAATATCAAGACTATCGCTCACGGTCGCCCCCGAAGGGTCAGGTGAACCATGCCTCCGTCAGGAGTAATGCGACATGGGATGCAAATAACACCATGAGGAGCGATTGGAACTTTGATACCATAAAGACTGTCTCAGCCCTTGGGACCTTTCGCGGCACTATTAATGATCTCTCTTTGCCTCCAGGCATGGTGGCTGAAGACGATGAGTCGTTCGACGATATTGATGGACATGATTCAATAGATACCGGCGCCGCTACCAAAGGAAGCGACCCAATCTTGGTCAATGGTCTGGGCATGAATCCCGGCGCATCACACTCGACAATCATCGTCAAGCCTCCCCATTCACCGGGTGGTGGTGCCATACAGTCTGAAGAAACTCCAGGAGGTTAGAACCATTTCCCATCTTCGATGCCCTAGCGTCTAACCAGGATTTTTTTTTCAGGTGCTCCGCCAGCATATTCAGGGTCAGTGCGTTCTTCGCGTCGCGCATCGTATGCAGCGCGCACTACCGTGGACGGCGCCGGCACAGTCTTGACGGAAGCCGATCTTGGCACTGGTGTCGACACAATACGGCCGGTGAAAAAGGTTGATGGTGCTGGTTCCCTTAGGTTATCGTCCGAATTCGTTGGAAGTATACGAAAGGATAGCAGTGTCTCTTCTCGGTCACCCACCGTGCATAAACGGGCTGCTAGTGAAACTGCCAGGGCCGGACGCAGTCTAGTTGAGGATGTTGTGCTTCCGATCTTGAGCCAAGTGCGTTATGCCAGACACCATTTTCTTCAATTGCCGTAGCCAACTCAATTCTTCAACAGCAAATCCACGATGACATGGATGCTCGGGAGATCGAGTCTTTAAGTATGCTTCAACGAGGATTCGCTGAGCTTAGGGATGCTAACCCCGAGCTTGCGTATAACGTGATTCTGGACATTCTGCAGGGGATCAACGAGTAAAGTTTCCTTCGCTTTCCTCCGATTCCAAAAATGATTGATATCGTCTCCAGCAACCCTGCAGTGAAACAGCATGTTCAAACCTCTCGGGGCTTGTTCCCCCATAAGCGGATCATCCGCAGGAGCGAGATGACATCCAAAGGCCTCGTCGTCACGGAGGAACAAGAAGAGATTTCGGGGTTGCCTTCCACCTCAAGTCCCACTGGTTCTGTCGCACCGACCAACGGTGCACTTCCCCATGAAACTTCATCGTCACGGAAATCGCCCATCGCAGAGTTATTATATATGCGATGGCTTGAAGGTCTGAAACTCAAGTGGCCCAGTATGTTGTCCTCATAATTTCTTTTTGTGGCAACTTTCTTCCCTCTTGATAATCATTTCTCCGATTTCATAGCATTTGGGTTTCTCTGGCAACGCTCATTCATCTAAATCTATCTAATTAATGCGTTGACGACCTCTGTCGAACTTTTCCTTCCTTCCAGACATTTTAATGTTTTAACGACCGTTGTACATACATACCTACGGATAACCTTACGATATTTACGACATGACTCTGTTTAACCCAGGAATGACAATCATGATTTCATCACGCGAATTAATCCAGCTGAATCACTGGGGTTGCTTCCTGTCATGGACAAATCACAGCTCGACCCAGTGCACAATGAATGGTGGAGTTGGTTACACCTTGGTCTGTCTATTGTCAACAGCTTACCCCTGGCTTCAGCCCACTTGACTGTTGCTATCTCCCGTACACAGACAAGGTTACCAGTCTAGGAGTCATGAAGCCGGAGGCAGCTGCCCAACGGCATCGGCAGGCATCGGCACACATTTATTTCATTTTCGATGTCCAAAGATAAGTACTACACATAAGTTTTTGGTAAAGTTCTAAGTATATCATTGCGACTGATGGAGAGTACAAGCTGGAAGAGGAAAATAGCGGAGACAAAAATGGCGATTGACGGGAGGAATGCATCGAGAAGACGAGCGCCGTAATTAAAGATAGTTCCTCTGCAGGTAGGGATGGTCCATGAGTTGCATTGTTCCGATTAAAAATGGTGAATGTGTCACATGTCATACTAGAAGAGTCCGTGGAATGTAAAGAGTTGTAAGATCCAAAAAGAGAAAAAAAGTTCTTCCTCTATACGTGACAGTCATGAGAAGAGGGCGATAACACCCATCGCAGCGGGAAACAGGAGGGAAATCATGGAATGCCTTTGAAGATCCAGCAATCTCATTGACGCGCTGTTTGAGCTTGGAGTTGGAGACGAGTTATGATCAGCAGTTGCACTGGCAGATGAGGTCGGGAAAGAAGATGTCGTTATCACCGAGGAAGAAGGTGCCACGAGAACGCCAGCAACCTTGACGTCGTTTGAAGAAGAATCCAAGGCGTTTTGATACGAACGCCCATCATTGACCACTTGAGCTAGAGATGAGAACGTCCATCCGTTGGTCGCGATGAGAGGAAATGAATTAATGAACGCAGTTATTGTGAGGTCTGTAATCTCGTGTTCTAGAATTATAAGTCCAGGAGTCTTCGGGCCTGAAAAAGCGTCAATTTCGAGCGGGTTCCTTTCCAAGCAAACGCACCAGTTAAGAATCTCGTCAAAGCATCTTGGATTGCACCTGAATTCGGTGCATTCCAATCCGAGGTACTGTTACAAGATTAATCTTTGCCGACGACAATAAATGATACGGGACTTACTCTTGATTCCAGATGACAGTGTCCATTCCGAATACCTGAAGAAGATCGGTTAGTATAGGAAGACCATCAAAATTCTTAAACTGACCTCTTTAGCGATTGAGCGCACTCTCATGTCCGAGTCGCCGTATGGAGGCCTCCAGTATCTCGGAACTCGCCCTCCGGTCGAATTATGGATGAGCAGCATGGTCCAACCCAACTAAAAGTAGATATCCAATTAAAGGAAATTCCAAATCTGTCACGGTCGGCTTACCTGTCCGACAACGTCGATATTACTCAGAGTGGTCATATACGGATGAGTCCAAGTATGAACGGCAATATCATTTCCCGAGTCAAAGGCAGAGAGGAATTGGGAGGGATACGCCAGGATGTTGACACCAATCATAAAGTGCGTGGTCGACACATTCTTGCTATCCAGGAATTGAACAAGTGTTGGGGTACTCTGCATAAGCGACGATAAGGATAGTTGGCAACGATTAAGAGATTCCATGCGCTTACGCCTGACGGTCCGTCATCAAAGGAAGACGCAAACACACCGTCTGGAGAGTCCCAGATGTCGCCCGGAATTTTGCATTTGTACGTTGCCGAACAAACTTGGGGACTGTTGGGATTGAAACCAGTTGCATAAACTGGATTCACCCCGGGTGTGTTTGTGCTGGGGGGGATGTTGGGAATCTTTCCAGCGGCTACGGCTGCGTTCAGGGCGTTGAGCCAGTCAGCCGGAAGGGCATTGGGATCCGGGAAGGCTCGAGGAAACGCAGCAGACCATTCTGATAGAAATTGCTTTATATATGGAAGAAATAAAGGCTTAGTTTCCTACCTGGAGTGCCTACTGGCGCGTAGTTAGTCCCATCCCCCGGGGCACGCTTGAACAATTTATGAACTGGATGATCGGGCGCTTGATACCAGTTAGTGGGGAGGGATTGGCGAACATCGTGCGAGTGACTATGGTCATGAGAGTCGTGAGTATTCGGCACAGCAGCTGCGTGAATTAGAGGAAGGGCAAGAAGGATGAGAGGAAAGAACATTATTTGGAGAGGCGGCACAGCAGTACTAGTGGAAGCCTCGGGATAGGGTCGAGCGGTCGGTGTAAATTCTTACGGAGGGGGGGGAACGACCACCAGACGCTGCCTGCACGCGGGGGGGAGATACTGCACGCAGACCATCCACCACGGTCGACGTTTTTTGTACCTAGTTCAGGTTGTGAGTTACGTAACGGATACGAAAATACACCGCACTGTCTAGTTTGGGTTAGTCTCCGGGTTGATTCAGGTCCAAGTAGCCATCCGAACAACCATCCAATGTGGACAAGAGGCCGATGGTGGTCATAGCGTCCTGTGACGGGCTTGGGTCAGCCTTTGGGTATATACCGTAGACCTGGCTGTCTCTGCGTTACTTACTAGCGGAAGACCTTTTTGTATTTTTAGCGATGCACGAGGCATCCTTATCTCCGTACTGTTCGTCCCGAGGCGGTGGAGCAGCACTGATGGGCGGCAGCAACAGAGATTTGTTGCCGAATATCTTCATGCCGTCGCTTATATTTCAAAACTAGTAAGTCACCAGGGCCGACAAGCGGCATCGCCCTTTACTTTAACAGCCTTAGCCTGGCTGTTGTTCGGCCCAGCCTGTATTGCATCGAGTTATTTAATACTAAACACTAAAGATCAGGTCAGGTAGGAAGTAAAGGTATCCGAACGATGTAGAAGCGGCAGAGGGATGGATATTGCAGCCACAATGGAGGACTTGGAAGTGAGCTTTCTTGCTCGGGAACTGGAATGATGGAAGAGGACCTTTCTCAAGGAGTCAGAGGGCAGGCCAATTGAAATGAATTCGAAGGACAAGCCAGGGTGGTGTCCTGTTTGTCGAACCTGCTTTGCATAGGGGTCGGAATTTCGTGCAGTTCGATGGCCTCATCCGATTCTGAAAGGAAACGAAATCGATGGCATTGGATTGATAGATCTGGTTCATGTATTTTAGGTACGAAAGTGAAAATAACCGACTCGCTCTCAGGAACCACCACGAGTTTTCTTCTTCTTGCCAGTACTGCAGTAGTACGCTCGCTAGCACCGGTGCTTGTAGCTTTTCTAGCACTAGGGAGCACCTTGGAAAATTTGATGTTTATTAATGCATTTTCAAATCTGACAGAAGAAGCGTTACTCGCTATTTCTGGACCAGACTCATTTTGGTTAGTGAGTAGTCACGCGCACGAGTCGCACCTGAATCAATTGAGAACGAGAGGAGTTTCGGTGGCGTTGCACTGCGAAGATGTAATACATCAGCAATCTACTTGTTAAATAGGCGCTAAGGAAAGCGTACGTTTCTGCGGTAATCGAAGACTGGGTAGCTGTTGGGACAGAAAGGAACTGACCGGTTGGACATAGCCATCATGATAGATAGCAATCGCATGCAGACTATAAATAAAGATTGATCATTGAACGTTATACTTTATATATAACCAGGAGAGAAGGGATTCTGATTGTTGGTGCTTACATCACGTACGTGATATATTACTATATACGGATGAGCAACACAGCCACGATAAATCCCTCCAAAAATTAGCCGAGCCTCTAGCGGGGACTTTTAGAGATGTTGAAGAAAGAACTTAAGGTTGTCTCGAGAAATCAAAATGTTGTTTTCATACGTGAATTGGTTCTGCCCCAGACTCTTGCTCATCGCGGAATATGCTCCCAAGGCATCTTAAATACATGGGTACCAATAAATTATTTTATGATGTGCAACATATTACTAGGATCAATTCGCCGGAGGAGAAGGGGCTGACGACCCACTTCTTGTCCTGAGGACGAGAATGCTGTTTCTCAATTGCGCATGTTTTCGCACCATGTTGGAGAACTCGGCTTTCTTGTCTTGATCTGTAAGATATGGAGTGAAATGGTGAATGCAATCACGAGTCGTGGCATTTGTGGTATTCTTTAACCAGTTCAACAACGCTGCCTCAAGCTCTGCAGATGATATTGCGATCGGTGCAGCACCCGTTGGTGGTGCCTTACGCTTTTTCGCCTTTGGAACGGGGTTGTTACCATTGACGGTCGCGGCAGGCTGAGTTGGTGATGTGGTTGGGGTGTCATCTGCCTTGCGCTTCATACCTGTCTTCGGACTAAGAACGCCATTCCGTGCTTCAGTGACAGGGCTCGTGCCTCTGCTTCCTGCAAACGTAGATTGTCCTCCAAGAGGGCTATTGCCTCGGCTGGTGTTCGCTGTCTTGGGTTTTGGTATCTTAGGACTCGTCGCACGCTTGGCGACAACCGAATGGCCGCCATGTCCTGGAGAGAGTGTTGGGGAAGTCGCTCGAGAATTGGGAGACGTTGCGGCGGCTGGACGAGCTGGTACAGGTTTTGGAGTCTGAGACCGAGATTCCACTTGCTGTTGCTGTTGCTGTATAGCAGGTCCTGCTGTCTCAATAACAGGTGGTTCCTCCTCCTCCTCCTCCTCCTGCATAGAATGGTTAACAACACAAATATCCCAAGGTAGATTGAAAGGCTGACAGAAGTGGCATAAGGATTCTTTTCATCATCCGATTCATATGCTTCATTATCTTCTCGGTTTCTGATTAGCTTTTGCATTGCCTTCGCCTGCTTGGTAGTCTTCGGTTCTTCTGTCTCTTCGTCAGATTCGTCAACACCTGTGTCTCGGTGTTTGTTGGCGCTTTTGTATTCTTTCTTCAACCTCTCCTAAAAAATCATGAGTGGCGAGGGAAAAGGCGATAAAAAAAGAAAAAAGAAAAGGCGGACCTCAAGTTCTTTAGCTTCTTCGTCATTGTCGTCTACTTCCATGTGCTCCTCGTCATCGGCAAAGTCGTTTTCATAAACCTGTTCGTCCAGGTCGCCTTCCTCCCCGAGTTCTCTATCTCTGCGCCTCCTCGCACCCTCGCCCCCGTCTTCATCGTCTTCGAAAAGATGGTCCATCCCGCTATCCACGGTCTTCAGTTTGCGTCCACCTGGCCCTAAACTTTGACCACTGTTGTGTACAAGTGACGAGCCTCCCGGTGGTCGACCCTCAGCCTCAGCTTTGAACATCGCCGCTGTTGCAGATGACGGGCCCTTGCCCTTGCGACTAGCCAGCCATGCCTGCGGGTCACGCTTCTGGTTGAGATTGTACTAGTTGGGAATGTCGTATGAGCAACGTATATAATATACATAATGGTATGAAATACCAATGATTCCACATTCGCTGTATCCGTCGGAAGGTCATGTTTGAGTCGTTTCTGGAATTTGTACCATCGATGAGCGGGCACGAACTTGAAAACGTCATTCGCAGCAGGCATAAAGAACGCATGGGTGTCCGACTTGGAAGCATCCTCCATTTGGCCAACCCATACTTCGTTCTGCGCTGTTGATGAATCCTCCATGACCCAAGGGTACCGTTCTTCTCTCCTCAGCTGGCGAACCTCCTCCGGAACAAAGAATACTTGTCTTGTTTTCCTTTGGAATCGCTTCTTTCCGGCGCCTGCCTTCCCCTTCTCCTTGCTTGGCCCTTCACCTCCGTTTGCTTGGATTGGGCGTCCTTCTGCATCCACCATCACAATCTTGCCATCACTCCCCATGACTGGTTTCCCATCGGTGCCAAGCATGGGACCAACGGCCTCTGGCAAATCATTCGAAGGCCCTTCATCTCTTCGCATATCTTTTCGGTTCAGCTTTATGGGTTGCGTCCACCGGAATATATCCACCGGCCGGCGCGAATCGAATTTCATCACGTCGTATTTCCAACCGTTGAGCACAGAAGAGAGTAGCCTGAATTCCTGATACGGGCCATCCGGTAGTTTGAGATCCTCGTCCTCATCCTCCCTCTTGGGCGGTGGAAGAGGTTTCCGCCGTGCGTTTGGAGAGCCTGCGGCTGGTTTCGGATTGGGGGTAGGTGATTGTGTATCCTGCTTAGTGTTCTTCTTTGGGTGAAACAGCAAAGCCATCGAGGCTTTGGGTGCCATTGAAGACGCGTTCCAGAGGAAGTGAGGTATGGAGGTAACAAGCAACTTGGATCCATTTTTGTACACAAGGACAAATAACATTGATCCCAGCACTGCCACTGTTCCTACTTGCTAAGTAATAATTTATGGTTTTAACACAGAAGGATCGCAAAATATATCTCTGGAAATATATCAAATATCTACACAAAAACAGCAACACAAAGCAAATGTTATAACTAATATGAGTGTAAATCCCATCGTCTATCCTCCCATTTCGAGGCAAGGTGGAGAGATGGATTAGGGTCGAATAAATCAATAAATAATAACAAGTTCCTTCACTTATCATGTCGGGTGGGGATCCATTCGGTGTCCATTGACATTTTGTGAGGAACTATGAGGGGGAGGGAACATGCTTTGGGTAGAATTTGGCCGTGACTCTTGGTGGCCCGATTGACTTTGGGAAGGCGGGTGCGGCTGGACGAGTGGAGGGGGAAATGTTGCCATAATAGGCGGTATTTGGCCATAACCATTGTGCAGGTGTGATCCTCCGGGCGGGAAACCTGGCATGGCTTCTGATCGTTGCTGACCATGAACCTGTTGCCTCAATATGTCCACTTCTTGCGCCAATTCTTGATGTGAGCGTTTTAATTGCACCACGAAATCGATTGCTGTCGTACATTGAGCGTGGGATTGGAAAAAGGAAAGGAACAAAAAACCTTTGCTCAAAATCTCCCATTTGCTAGCCTTCATTCCTCGATCAGCAGGTAATTGGTCACGTAATTCGTCAAAAAGATCTTTCATCTCTTTTCTCCTCTTTCTCTCGGCAAGCTTGTGAGATACCCGCAACTCGGGCGAGCGAGAGTAAGGGGTCATCCCCGATTCCTTACCATGCTTCATCCCTGGCGACGAAGCGCCTGATGGTTCTTCTTGGCCAGAGGATGGGCCGGAATGGCTATTTGGATCTGTATTCTGACGTGACGGAGGACGAGACCGCGAACGCAGGCTCCTGGAAGACGAAGGATGGGTGAGTTTATCTGGGACGGACATCCTTCGATCGGGAGGATAGTTAATGGGTGGCATCAAGTTAGTTTGGTGGACAGGATCAAAGTTTCGGCCATTCTGTGGTGATTCGTTTTGAACGGGGTCGGAGTTGGAAGTCTCGAGAACTTGAGGGTTAGCTGGCCACGAAAAGGATGAAAGACTGGATGGGGCACGGCTATGCTGAGACTCAGGGTGATTAGGTCCTGTGTTGAAAGAACTAATTCCCGGAACATTGGGGGGGAATAACGAAGGGGCCGACTCCCGACGGTCGTTCAGTGATAACCATTGGTTCCCCCGGGAGTCGACAGAATTGCGCCGGTCATTCAGGCTTAGCTGGGCTATCCGTTGAGTATCGATCGTAGAACCTCGTCTCTTAGGAGCGGGTGCGTCAGGATCCAGTTCCATCACACTGGGCACCCCAGGACCCACAAGCTGAGGGTCAGTATCTTCCCCAACTGGAGGGAAGTTGCTTCGATCCCCAGACATCTTCCTTTTGGTCCCATGAAGGGTAGAGGAAAGGTTGGGTAGATTTATAGGATTTGCGCCGACAGCGATAGAATGTCTTCTCATGTTAAAATCGAAGGCAGGACCGCGACGGTTGATGAATGGGTGTCTGTCATTGTCTACATTCATATGGTTGGACTCTTTGGGCATGTTTAAACCTATGACGGGGATTATGTCGAGTGTTCGGAGGTAGATTTGAGGCGTACCTGAATGGTTCCGAGGAGGTTCTTGTGAATCGTGAGACATAGGAGGGGTCGAACGGTGAGAAATGTGTTCTGAGGAGGGCGAATGGAGAAGCTTCCTAAGGTGAGAGCTCGGTTCGACCGAGTGGGCTGTTGCATCACCAAAGACATAGGGAGAAGTAGGACGGGGGTCAGACATGTACTTCTTGCTCGCAGCGTCTTGGTGCGAGTCTGGGTGGTGGCGATAGGTGTTGTTGATCTTGTGGAGAGAGGGGTCTGTGATTGAGCCCCTGCGCTGGTTTTGGAGGAACTCGAGGGAGGCGAGGGAAGCTACAGGGGAATGCCTGTCGCGAGAGGCCATCGTTAACAGTGGAACGAACGACGAACGACGAAAGATGGGTCTCCAAATCGGGTTATATTGCTCACGTAAACTAGTCCACGCTACACTCACGTACATACCACACTCCGTGCTTCCTCCGTTAATCCAAGAGTTCGTACATAGCCACTCCGAGCACTGTTCCGTGTGTTCCTGCCCCCCTGCCGCCTCTTTTCTTGTTCCATCTCCGCCTTGTCTTCCGCCTCAACAATCTGTCGGATGTATGCCAGGTAATCCATCTCAACCAACCCGTCTGCTCTCGACCATATTGCGAGCGGGCACACTTCATGTAGCACAAGCCTCCGTCCACCCCCCATCCTTCTTCGTGTCTCTTCCAGCGATACCATGGCATCCACGTCAAACTCTCCACGTGAGAGCTGAATGGCAGTCGATACAATCTCTTCATGTCGATCGTTTAGTCCTAATTGAGCCGGATCTTGCGCGTGGACATCACGCAGAATGACATGACCAATTTCATCGTCTTCTGAAGGAAGATAACTTGCTAGATCCCGAGTCTGTTTTATTCAAACTCTTAATGCTTGCTCTATCCAAAGAGAACCAGGCTGCCTACCGCAAAAAATCGAGGCGAGTCACCACAAAGAACGCCATCGATGTAGGACTGGACTTCGATTGCTTTTGCCGATATTCGTGCTTTGTTGTCAGCACGCTGATCCGAGAATGTAGATGCAATCTCATCCTTTGCGTCATCAGCATCATGGGGAGTTAGTTCTGAAGTCGACTGAGCTTCGGGACGAGAAATATTGAGTGTCAAGCAGGCTACTTGAAGAGCATTTATTGTTCGACGAAGATCGCCAGTAGAGGGAGGGTACATTGATAAATCTTTTGGTGAATGTTTCCAAGAATTTAGATGAAGCTGAGCGATATTTTCTGGCTTCAGGGAGTATCCTTCAGCCAAACATAGAGATTGGAGATATGGTGTTGCGACCTCGGGCAATAAAGGTGGGAAATGGAGGATAGTCTGCAGGGGTAGGTCGCCTATAGGGACCAAAGAAAGATCTACGGAGGGGGTAAATCAGTGATGGAGGGGAAAGTCATTCCCACTCACCGTTGCACGTACAGATGACGGGGCGCTTGCATTCTTTGATGATTCGAGTCACTGTCGTCCAAAAATTGGCATCTTCTTTAAAAAGGATATCGACCTCTTCCAGCAATATTAGAGATTGCCGCATTCTGTCCTTCGAAATGGTTTCTGGTCCAACTGCTGGGCTCGCCTTCTTGCGGGGAGAATAAACAGGGGCGCTGGACAGCTCCGTGTCGGTCACCTCGGGGTTACCTTTATGTTTGAGAAAGACCTCGCCAGACAGGCGATTCTGGTTAACGAGATGGTTTTTTCCAACTTCGCCCACCAAATTATCAACGTTGGCACCGTTCCGACGACCGATTCCTGGATACACCTCGAAAACATCCCATCCCAGCTCCTCCGCGCATGCATAAACAGAAGCGGTTTTACCTGTTCCATGCGGGCCTGACAGTAAGATTGTATTGTGTAGCTGGCCGAGATCTTGGTATTGAGTTGGCTCAGTTTCAGGTCCATGGGCGGTGGAAGACAATGGAGAACTTGCGGGAAAACTAGGAGAGGGTTCGCCGAATGCATCAAGTTCCGAGTAAGTTTCTATCTCATCATCAAACTCATCGTCTGTATGAACAATCCAATTGTCTTCTTCGTCAGAATCCAGCCGCGACCTTTTCCTTCGCGTTTTATCGACAGCTCGGACAACTCGAGCTCTCTTGGTACCTCTTCCAGATGGCTTTGATTTTCCTTTCACAGTTTCGACCGCGGCGTCGGTCGTAGGTGCAGTGCTATCCTCAAGCTGGAGTTCCAGAGCACGAAGCCAGTTTCGTAGGTATACTGAACATTTCTCATTTCCTAGCACTTCTTCAGCACATGAAGGACGCCATTTTTCGGACCAAGGTCTGCGTGACGTCGGCGGTCCATCAAGCATGAGTGGTGAACTGAAGGGATTGCCTGATTTATGTCCACTCAGAGAGGGCTTGCCTGGTGTAAAGTAAGTCCAAGGGTTGCCCAGTTCATTTTCCACGTTTGTTGATCGCCTCAAAAACTTGTAGCTGGCTGGATTATGTAAATGAGGCGTTTGTCGCGGGGCAATTCGCCTTGGGAACACGGTCAAAGGAGTGTCGAGAGCGGCAGTTTGGGGGCCCCGTGTGTGTTGTATGGACGGATACGGTGCGACACGAGCAGGATGAACGGTCGTCCACGACCGTTTAGGAACTTGTGGAACACGAGGGGCTGTGGTCTTTAACTTGGGTTGAAAAAACGGGTGAATTGGTTTATTGAGTTTCGGGTATGTCGCAGCCGGCCCTTCTACAGGCGAGGACGCTATAACAATAGGTTGATCTAAGGATTTCCCATCTGCCTTGGAGTCTCCGAGCCGCAGGGTCAAATGCTCCTTCTTTGTAACGTATGTTGAGGGTTTGAGCGAGATCTCGGAGATTTCTTCCACAAGAACGACAGATGGACTACGTTCACGCTCCGGAGGAACTCCAATGAGGGAGGTGTTCGACGCCGTAAAAGGTTTATCTGAGAACCCAAACGGTTATTAGAGGAAGAATGATTAAATAAGGAAATGTGAACGCACGATCTTCCACCAGGAGCTTATCTACGGAGATGTCTTTATCAGTTATCTGAGGGATTGTAATCTCCTGCTTGTCTAATGGAGGAATGGGGGTCGCGGATGGGAGGTTCACAACGGGTGAGGGCACAAGAGGTTCTGGCTCCGCGTTAGCCACAGGTTTGGCGAGAAACGAATCAAATAGAGTTCTCTGTTTCATAGGAGGCCTCGACTGAGGGTCAATGAAGACTCTGTTTCAATGATTTAGGTCGGAAGAAAGATGGCAACTTACTTACACTTGAACCTTGAGGTTTTCGAGCGGTCACCAGTATACTACTCTTTTTCTCTGAAGCCATCCGAGCGCGTGAGGTGTATTAGATTATCCAAGAGGGTTCAAGTCGTTGTTGTTGTTGAGAACCAATCGCGTCAAGACGTGGTGTTTAGTTGATTTCAACTTTCAAGACGCGTTTCATTGTCATGTCACGAGGAACTATAGTACCGGCCCGCTTCCCGCTTCAATCCTGGTTCTACCATCCTATTATCAGCAGGGTAAGTAGATGGATTCTAACTTTGAAAGCCTGGCTCATCGGATTTCAGATGAATACCGTGGTGAGTCCCTAAAAATTATATGGTGACGTTGTATTTACAAGTTTTCCACTGCCTTGCCAATATGACAAGATCTGAACGGGAGTGCCATTGAAATCCTGGAGAAGCCACCTTCAGCCATCGAGTTTTCACGTCTGGTTCATATATCTCGTCCAGTTATTATTAGAGGTACCTCAAATACCAGATCACGATGCGGTCCGATGTAGTCTGAACCTTCTTAGGACTCTCGTTTCCTGCATTAGACCGCTGGAGCAATGAATACCTGTGCGAGAGGATGGGAGATCGACCCATTTCGGTTGCAGCCACTCCTAACGGGTGACGTTCCTTTACGTATCCAGCGCACCCCATTTACCATGAAATCCTTTAACAGCTTTGCGGATGCCATTACTCGCGGACCCGACGGCCGCCTTTATTTCGTTGAACCTGCCGCGGAAACGATGACGATGAAAGACCTTATGGAAGCACTTGATCCGCGTAAATGATTAAAATAAAGCCACGATATAACGTTCTCTGATACGGTGCACCTCAGATAGATCACCCTCACCCTCGACCGCAATCCATTACCTTCAATCGCAGAATGGAAATCTCTTTCCGCCTTCGGGCAATAGCTCAGAAATCACGTCAGAATTTGAGCCATTGGCAAAAGATGTACCAAACGGTATTTCGTGGTGCACGGAAGCGTTAGGTATGTTTTATGCTGTCCATCCTGAGGTAAGCCTCAATTCAATTAGGAAAACATCCCGACGCTGTAAATTTATGGATCGGAGATGAGCGAAGTGTGACCAGTATACATAGTGGTAAGAAAGTGCGCACTGTTTTTTTAACTCCTCAAGTGTATAGATATCTAGATCCTTACGAAAACGTCTACACGGTCATTCGAGGAACCAAACACTTCTTTCTCGTATCCCCAACGGATTCATGGAGTTTGAAGGGTAAGCATATCCCCATTGTATCCCCCGGTATTGCACAATCATTTGCAACTACTACAGAGCGATACTATCCTCACGCAAAATACAAGCGTAACCCGTCGTCGGGTACCTTTCTAATTGTTCCTTCATCGGACATACCTGACGTTAGATGGTCATCAATTGAAAACCCAGAATTGCGGGATGCCTTTCCGGGGGAGATATCTCCAGTCAGGGTCACACTTCACGCAGGGGAGACTCTCTACCTCCCTGTCGGCTGGTGGCACTACGTTCGACAATCTGGACCGACTATCGCGTTGAATTGGTGGTATGATGCCGAAATGCGGGGAATGTCATGGGTCTTCTTAAGTTTCTTGAGAAATTCATACAAAATCGAGTCGGAAAACGAGGAAACCGCAGATACTCCATAATACAGCAGATTGACAATACATACTAGGTTTTCCGTTGATTGTACTGGGTATCTGAAACAGGAAAATCGCTAGAGAGAGCAGGAGAACGGAAGAATTCCTTGGTATTGCGGGCCACACTTCCTCCGAATTACTTACTTACCAGGTTCGGTGGCCCCGGGCCGTCTTTGCCGTGGATGGGTCACGAAAGGTCACATCACAAATCTTCCACCAGCACCTATTTCTTCAACAACTGTGATCAAACGATGCCCAAGGACAAATCAGAAAAGAAGAGGAAAGGACCGGATGCCGATGTTTCTGGGGATATCCACATGGGAGATGATACAACGGAAAGGGTACGTAGGATGGATAACTCATTTGTCGTTCTCAGCAACTGATGCTTTTCCTTTGGAAATCTAGTCACCAAAAAAGTCCAAGAAAGACAAAGAGGAGGTCGTAATCCCCCTAGAGGATTTGTCCCCACTGGCGCATCCTTTGGCACAGAGAAAGCTTGTCAAAAAGCTTCACAAAACCATTAAAAAGGGTCAGTCAATTTCATGTTTTCTTACATCCTGTACTAACTCGTGCCATAGCCTCCAAGGCAAGGCAGGTGAAACGAGGCGTTAAGGAAGTCGTCAAGGGCATTAGGAAAGGAGAGAAGGGGTACATTGGATTATTTTATTTCAAAAATCTTTGAAGGATGTGGCTGACTTTTGATATTTGCCAGACTTCTCATCCTGGCCGCGGATATCAACCCAATCGATATCATCTCACACCTCCCATTGTTGAGCGAAGAAGCTCAGATACCCTACGTGTTTGTCGCATCAAAAGAGGAACTTGGCCATGCAAGCTCGACGAAACGACCGACAAGCTGTGTCATGGTGTGTCCAAACCAAAAGCGGAAAACCAAGCGTAAGGAGGGCCAGATGGAAGAAAAAGACGACGACTATTCAGAGCTATATGAAGAGTGTTACAAGGAGGTGGAGAAGCTGGACACTCAGGTTGTTTTATAGGACACTTATATTGTGGTGTACATTGAGTAAATTTCGGGGTTCTCACGAGGTTTCCCAGGTTTTTGATTGACCAAAATTACACGAAGTAAACTTGAACTCTTTCCCATTCTCCCTCTTTACCATGGCTGCTCCTAAAACAAAATCCGCGTCTAAGGGCAATGCCTCAAAGGACAAGGCTGCCTCAACAAGTGGAACAAGCACTCCTGCGAGCACATTCACCGAGAAGGATACGTCAGACCATCTCGCCGCATTCGCTGGCGGGAAGCCCGACAAGAAGCTCTATGACATTGAGCAGGCAAGGATCAAGGGGGAAATAGACACCGTCCAGGCGAAGCTTGTGAGAAAAATTCTATCATCACCTCCGCCACTATTCATGGATTGATGTCAGAGCACTGTCCGTGACAAAATTACCCTCGCCACTAAATCCGGCCCTGGAAATGAGCGAAGAAACGCCCTTCGGGCTGAACTCGATGGGATTCGTGAACAGCAATCTACGAACAAAAATTCCAGAGGAAAGCAGGTGGAACAGATTAAGACTTTGCAAGAAAATATCCAGAAGAAGGTACAACCGATTTGCCTTGTTCGGCCTCGATTTCTACTGAAGGATATTTCTCAGATCAAAGACTTGCAAGCGGCAAAATCCAAGATCCCCTTCAAAACTGTCGCAGATGTCGACGCACACATCAAGTGCGTACTTTGTGCCTAATCGTGTATTCTATTACTTATATTACATGCAGAAACCTTGAGAAGCAAGTTGAATCTGGCAATATGAAAATTGCTGATGAAAAGCGTGCCCTCCAAGAAATTAGTTCGACTAAGAAGAGCCGCCGCACCGTTGAAGGTTTCCAAGCCGATCAAGAGAACATTGAAGCCGACCGCCAAAAAATAGAGGAACTCCGGAAGGAACTCGACGATCCCGCTTCCAAAGCAGTATCGGAACGATACGATGCCATCAAGGCTGAACTGGATGAATTGAAAAAGGAAAGCGACGAAGCCTATGCTGGCCGCTCCAAACTTTTCGAAGAACGCGATAGCATCCAGAGCCAACTCAAAGCGCTCTTCGATGAGAAGCGCGAGTCTGGCCAGCGCTACCGAGACGCTAACGATCGATACTGGACTAAAGTTAACGAAGATCGTGCCAGACGCGCAGAAAAGGCCCGAGCTCAGCGTGCGGCGGAAGAAGCGCAGAAGAAGAAGGATGTTGCTGAGCGTCTCCTTGAGGAGGCCCAAGCGCCGGCTTTCCAAGCTCAGATCGAAGATTGCCAAACGCTAATTGATTTCTTCTCTGGCAAACATTCTGGCAACGTCGCGTACAAATCAACACCACTTACCACGAAGACAGAAGTTGCTGGTGTGCCCAAGCTGGAGCTACGACAGGTCGAAGCACAACCAGAGGGTGTTATCGTCCGCAAAAAGAAGGGCGATGAACAGGACGCTTACTTCGTGGGAGGCAAGAGCAAGAGCAAAGGCAAAAAAGGACCCAAGACCAACGGTAGCGTACAGGACGGTGCCGCCACACCAACCTCCCCCATTTCTGCGAACTCGTCACTCAACGTACCCCTTCCCACATTATCCGCTCTTCTCTCTTTGTCGATCCCCCCACCCGCAGCGAATACTGACGTTCCCCGTATAATTGAAGATTTGAACACCAAGAAGGCGTGGTTTGAGGCAAACCAGGCTCGTGTAACCTCCGAAAACATTGCCAAAGCGACAGCCGAAATCCAGCGTCTCAGCAAAGGAGATGCAACGAGCGATTTGGACCCATCAAACTTTGGTGGCGAGTCCCCTGCTGAACCCACATCAACTCCTCAGACAGGAGTTACTGCCGCTCCAGTGTCCACTGAGATAGTTATTGACAAGCTTGAGGTGGTTCAGGAAGACGGGGCGTAGGTGTCGCCTTGAAAAGGGGTGTTTTTGGATAGATACAATCAATGGATAACAACTTACTCATTTCTACACCTTAACTGACTTAATGCATAACACTCTTTTGGAGAAAGAAAGACTGGGTTTTAGTTAAATAAACGCTGGATCGCGAGAGATGGCAGTAACAAGAACAAAATCCGCGAGACGATACTCTTTTACAACTAATTAAAGGCGGAACTGAATACCAAACGAGAGGGTAAAAATCGATACAGAGATTCAGGGACGATAGATATGAAACAAAAATCAGAGGGAAACGAGACGAGTAATATAACAAGAAAAGATTGTACGAAAAGAAGCGTTCTCACCCAAGACAAGACGAAGAAACGTTGATAATATCACGCTGCTGGTTGCTCTGATTTCACGGGTTCTGGTTCTTGCTCCCCACCCTCGCTGGCTGGGGTGACAGGGGCGTTAAGCCCAAGATCTTGGGAAGTAAAGCTGGAAACATCAAATGTGCTTCCTGAACCAGCGAAGTCGGAAAAGGATAACCCGGTTTGGTGTCCAGAACCAAGACCATCTTCTTGGGTCGCAGATGTGTCCATGTACGACATCGAGCCGTAAGCGTCTGCGTTGAAGGCGGAGGAAGTGGGATCCAGCGAACCAGAGCCATACGAATCGTGTTGAAGAGCAGCCAACATGCTAGACGTTGTAGGTGTGTGCGCCATCAAATGTTGGGGTCGAGAATCCATCGAGCCGAAATTTTCTTGCCCGGCCATAGGAGATAGAGAGAAAAATTGTTGCTGAATGACTGGTTCCACAGAAGCAGCAACTGAATTGGTGGAAAGAGCGACGCTCCGAAGAACATTGACCGCAATCCAGTCACTGAAAGAAGAATCAAGAATTAATTACAGTCGTAACGGAGGCTATAGTTTTCGCTTACTCGAGGAAGAGTTTCAGAATCTGGAAGGCACCAAAGGCCGGGTCACTGCGAATTGTCTGTTTCAGAACTCTGTGAGCAAGTATTCTTTTTGCATACGTGATGGTCAAGGCTTACCAAATCCCTCATTACTTGACTTGTAACATATCCCCATCTAATTAGAACACTGCGAGAACTCATCGTTCCCCTCTCCTCCTGTCCGGCATGGTTTGCGCGGCTGCTACCCATAAGCCTCTCGCAGCATTTGTCGGCCCAGCTCATAACCTCACGAACTGGTTCGTTTGTTTTACTAAGACTGTCCAAAAGGCTGACAAATTCGACTTCAAGCAACTGCACAAGGTCTTCATGACGGCAGTTGCAAACGAGAGCAGACTGATTTCTGACAGATTCGAAATCTACTTTCTGCCAAGATCGGCGCATCTCGGTCAACTGTTTGGCATTCGTGAGGACGGTGTTGAGTGCCTGGGTGACTTGATAGATGTCAAGGAAGCGCACTAAATAGGACCGTCGTGTAAGTACAATGACAGCAGGTATGACTGGAAGTTACAACTCACAAACAAGATGGCCAAAACGGGCGCCTAACTCCACTTTAGGCTCAACAAATGTGTTGCCGTAGTGTTCGAGAGCAACGAGGAGTATTTTTTCCATCTTGAGCGCAAGTTGACGAAGGCTCGACAAGGAGGTGGCAGGAATCGGTGACAACATCTGTGAACGCAAAATTTCAAGAATTTCCTATAGAAAGTGGCATTAGATTTAGTTAATCCGAGGGTCAAAAGGGATTTACGTCGTAGACGATTGCATCCGCCCGAGCCATGAGACCTGCAATAGCTGGGGCATGAACAACTTCACGATGAACGCCATTCAAGTTCGTCCAAAATGTACGCAAGTGCATTTCGAATTGGTCGAATCGGAATGATCGGACACTTTCCAGGAGTGCATCAAGATGATCTTGGAACCAGCCCCAAACTTCCCGTGCGGCCATCCCATGTGCCGATGTTGAATTTGCAACTGCATCTTCAATTGATGGGAAGTGTGGGAAGTGTCGAACGGATACGTTCTGTTGGGGCGAGAGGTAAGACCCAGAGTTAGGTGTGGGCGAAGAATGCGCTTGAAGAGTTAAATTCGGCTCCTGCTGGGGATGCCGACGAATTGAAGCATGAGGGGGGAAAGCACCGCTTGGACGCCCCGCTGACTGAACTTGAGACAGGAGCGTAGCAGCCGTTGGAGTCTTGTCGCTCAAATCATCTGTGAAAGCCAAATTCTTGATGTCGCCTGAGAGGCTGAGTGAGTTGCGTTTGGACCCAGGAATGGAGTTATTCCCCTCTGAATCGTCTTCTTCATCCTCATCAGAGCGGTCCTCGCTTCTGGTTGCCGATTCGGATGGATCTTGATTAAGACGAGCAGCGTTTACCGAAGCTTGCGCGGCGGTGTTGTTCGACTTGTGGATGTAGTCTTGTAACCATTCAGCCTCAGATGCAGTTGCAGGCCTGATGCCACAATCTTTCAAGTAAAAATGGGTCAGTGAGGCTTCAGTTGGGTAGCTAAAGATACCTACAGTGGTATTTGCTATTCCCTCGTACACCTAAGCGCCGTGTTTTGATAGTAGGGAAACAAAGCCGAATCGCCTTCCCTAAAGTGGCAGTATTGATATGCGGGATCCCATACTGGTCGCAAACTCTTCGATATGAAAAATACAACCCCTGTCGCGGAACATTGCCATCAGGGTAAGGCGCATAGTTGGCAGTCAACCTAAGTTTAATTGTTAGTAAAAGGCCATGTACGAAATCGTACACATAAGAAAAGGAGACGGACCAAGCTTGAACAAAAATTTGTTTCGCCCTGTCAGAGGCGCTTGTTGTAGTCGCAACACGAACGTTGGTTGCGAGTTTTTCCAGTGCATGGTCTGGGCTTAATGTCATTCGACCAAATGCTCCTGTTGTGTGAATGGCCTCCTGACTGGGAGCCATGGTCTGACCTCCTCCGAACATCGCCTGGTAGTCAGGATTCTGACCTGCTAAATACATCGAGATGTCCTCCGTTTCACTGGACGAGGAATGGACGCTGTCTGTATCGCGGGGGTAGGGCGAAGCAGCCACACGGGCGCGTATATGACTGGGACGAAGGGGTCCTTTTAGCGCAGGATTGGATATATTATGATTCGGCGGGGACTGATGAGAGACGATCAGCAAAACCAGTCAAAAAAGAGAGAAAATAAGACGCACAGGATCATGGTGCATGAGATTCTGATTCCCCAGATGATACGACGCTCTGTAAAGATCCTCTACTGACGGTCCTGCTCCAGGCTGCATGCGATTGAGACTGCCGTGCGCGGACTGGGGGCGCGAGTGGGAAGAATGAGTGGACGAGGAGGAGACAGAGTTGGATCGCGAGTGCTGTGGATGTACAGGCATGAAATCGAGAGGCATGTTGGCCGACATCATCTGCATATTGACTGCCGCCATGCTAGACTGTGGTAGAGGTGAAATGGTGATGATCTGTGAATAATCAAAGGATAGTGGGGCTCCTGGTTGGAGAGACGGGCCAGCCGAATAAACACAAAAAAAAAGGCAAAAGGAGCGTAGACGAAAAAAAAAATTAAATTAAATTAAATTCGGTGAGCTGTCGAAGAAAAGTCCTTGGAGGTTGTGCAGAGGACTAGACAGAGAGAATACGGAACGAAGAGGGTAGGGCTCCCGCCGACAGGATAATTGAGCGGAATGGCCGTTTGTGTGAAGAGCAGTTCGGAATGAAGGTTGGTTACCAGATCACAGCGAGTGTAGTCAAGACAACCAGCAAGTCCTCATATATTCCCACAAACACAACAATTGTCATTTCTGGCCACCTGACATAAACTCCCTATTTCCTTTTCCTACTACTCTTGTTTACCCCCAACAAACATGTATCTACGAAACTTCTTGCGCAGCTTCTGCCGTTTCTCCTTCGTCAGTTGCCGTGCAAGTCGTATCCATGACGGAATCGTCAAGTCCTCCATCCGATACGGACAATACTTGCTCTTCTTCAACCCTGGTACTCTCAAGCCTTCTGGCAGATGCCTCACTGGAACCGGGTATACGAACTCCTGTTCAGTATCGCGGGGGTGTAGAGAATCAACCTGGTATGTAAGGTACTCCAGCTCAAAATTCGGTGGATGGGTCTTGTTCGCCTCTCCAAGGTCAGGGATGTAGTACTGGAATCAATTTAGCATCACCTTTTCTCTGAGATCCAAAATTGCTCACCTGCGCGAAGCCGAGCGGTGACCATCGCTGATTCGACCGAGATGGCGAGTCAGGATCAGAAAACCAGGGCCGATCAAGATGACAACGCCATGTATCTCGATATTCCTCTATTTCGCAATGCGTCGTTTTGTTACCCTTGTCACCTCTACGGTGGCCATGTTTTCGTTTGCGCTTCGTTGTCAGGTGATAATCCCTTCTTGTATCCGTGATGTTATATGAAAATATCCGGAATGCAGGCAAGTAAGGGTTTGGTACAACAGAAGGCGCCACATTGACGACCGCATAGTCTGTCATTTTCGGCGACTTGGGTAACGAGGAAAATTCGTTCATGAGTGTTTCATACAGACCGCCCTCATTAGCAAGGGTCGAGGCCTCGCCTTTGCGACCCCTCGAATCCACCTGGGGGTATATGCTGAGATCTCCAGATTCGAGGAAGAAGAACTGGAAGGAAATGATCAATGATTGGCCAAGAATAGAGTACGTCTCAACCACCTACATGATCAACATTCATATGCTTGATGAACCATGTTAGTAAGATGTGTAAGATGCACATAATTTTAGCCGATACATACCCCATACAGATGCCCTAGGATAGTATCTTGGTATCGCAAGGCGAGCTCGACATAGCGAACATACTGCAAAATGGCAAATGTTTTTAACATCGATGAAAACACGGTAGTCTAATAAATATAACTCAACACATTCAGGGAAATAATTCCCGGGTGATGGGGGTACGTGTCCTAACATGATGAGTCAAGAAATAATAAATCTGATAATCAAACACACCAGAGATCCACACCTAAGAATAGGTTCGAGGTAAGTGAACAATGCCGCTTTCCTTCACAAAAAGAAAGATCATACCTGCATACCCCTGTCACGATACTCCTCGAGTTGAACTTCGAGCCAATCAAATTGCAAATTTCCGGGGTCATTGGGCTCTTTGAAAGGACATCCAGCAACAACTGGCCAATGGGAGCAGGTTTTAACATCAAAGGTGAGGGAAAGAGTAAGAAGAAAACGCACCCTTATTGGAATCATAAAAGTACATGGTATTGAGGCTAACCACAGCCACTTGATCGGGAATGACTTCAACTGTATAGTATGCCCCACGTTGGAAGACTTGGAGGTAGGGGAATGGAATAAATGGGCTCCAAATTCTGAAGCACAGTCGTTACGGATTGAGTTAAAAGTATGATACGGTGGCTCACGATGCAAATTCGCTTGTGATGCTGTTGGGACCTGTAATGTTGACGGTTGAGAACAAGGTAACGAGGGTCCGTCCTTACAAGTTTCGTAGAGCATACCTGGAGATAAAATATTCTACATAACACAACATAGGAAAGGTGAGTAAAAGGCCACCAATTAAAAATTTCTCTTACGTGTGCTAGAAATTTTAAAAGTATGAGTTTTGTGAGTCTCTGGAAATTAGAAAGGAGTCTTACGCCACACATCGTTGTTGCCTTCGGGGTATTGAACATGAGCATTGAGGAGATCGATTTTATGACGTACCTAAACTCGGCACGACTGGAATGCCTGAAAACACCTTCTGCATCTTGGAAGCTACGGCTCTATTTAGTTCGAAGATTTCCGAGGGCGTGCGAGGCAGTTTGCGATCGGAATCGTGCCTTTATGCGATGTTAAAATTGCATGGCGTGTCGATATTATCGATTCACCTTGCGTTATCTCCTGTCCCTGAAAGAAAATTGAATTGTTAGTGCCACTTGTAAAAGCTCGCGAGGAAAGGTATCGCATACATATCACAAAATCTATCTCGTTTGCCCAGTTCTCCTTCAAAAAATCCAACGTATGGTTCGTGAGGCGAAGCGGGGAGTCACATTTTCTGTGCAGTGGACAAAATAAGTGAAGATGCACAAACCTCCCCACATTAAATGACGTACGAATAGGGCGTTCCATAATACTTGGATTCTTTCTTCTTCTTTTTTGGCCTTTTTCTATGACAAGCGGTTGATTGAGAAGTTCGCGGCGTGTAGTAGGGGTCTGGATGCATGTCTGTTATGTGTAAAAAGCGGCCATGAAGCTGCTTCGGTTCTTTTATAAAACTATTATAGAAGTTTTAAAATGTTTGTATGGCGGACTTACTCAATGACTGGAGTTGAAACGGGACTTGGGCGGGCGAGCAGACAACATCGTTGGCTGCAAGAGTTGCAGTGAGCAGGAGCAAGGAGTTAAACCAGAACATGGCGCAGCAAGACAAGTGAATGCCTGCAATATAAAGGCTGGCTAAGTAGAGGAGGTCCGAAGGAGATGGAAGAACGGCGCACGTTCGTCCTGTTATAGTAATATTGCGGAGAACGATTGCTTGTCGTCCGTTGCCGCCCAAATCCAGGATGATCGTACCTCCATTAGGAAGCCCTTCGGTTGAAAATATCTGAATAACACTCATATGTACACAAAGAATAATACATGACGTCGTAAAGGAAAGAGGGAATGGTATACAGCTCATGTGAAAGAGTGAGAGAGAGAATAGGCCAAAATACATATGATGATATGCAAGATAGGAGGCCCAAGCGAACGATTACTTCAACTTGGTGGTGATGGGACGCGTATTACAGTCTTCGGATTCGTGACTGGAAGCGCCAGTGCTAGCAGGTCGGTGGAGTGCAAGTAGGATGTCTACATTGTCGCCCGTATGAAGGACATCCCGGATCGACTGTTCCGCAAGATGACAAACCTAGAAATTCAATGAGGAACTTCGCGATATGTTTTCTGCACTACAATTAAAACGTACCCTGCTATAGCCGCCAGTCTGTAAAGGCGAACGACTACTGGCAATGGCGTTGTGGATAGCATCATATGCATATCTTTTTCTGATGTGGAACATGTCAGCCCTTGGGGGGGAAAAAAAAAGAAGCGATGAGCTGACATACAAAATGCTCTCAAGTTCGGACCGCGTCCTTGGCAGCAAGAATATATCGTTTCCGCTGAGATACCTGTCGAAGGCGCGATAAGAGGCACACCCTGCTATCAAGGACTCGTCGACCGAGTGCTGGTCGGTATGCCAGGTAAAACTATTTTCACTGGATGGATAAACAAGGACACGTAAGCTCATGACTCGACTTGTGGCATCAAGGAAAAAGGGCGAGGTCGGCAAGAAAAAGGGTGGCTTGGAAGGTGGGTTCACGTACGTGAGATGGTTGTGCGCTGTGGCCTCTGGTGTATGAGGGGCAAGGAGTTTATCCATCAAAAGGTGGTCGTGGTCTGGAGCAGATCTGGGAGGTAAATTGAGAATCGATGGGCGCCAAGGGTTTAGCTTTATAATGTGCGAAGTAGTAGTGACCCCGAGTGGTCGTGGTGACAAATGAGAGTGCAAACGTGAGAGGTGGCAGTGACGAAAGAGAAGAGGGTGAACCGAGATTCATTCTGGTCCACAATCCAATTCCCCACATTGTGATCTGATCGAACGTGGGCCCGGCCCGGATGTCCTTCACAAATTCAGGTCCGCGCTATGTCCACTGGTTCCTCCATGGCCTCGTTATTGTCCTCTCAGGAAGAATCGCCACTCTTCCAACCTGACGACGCCGAATCCTCGGCCACATTTCGTTTTTTGCGTCGAGTTAACTCCATCCATGGCCTCGATCTACAATCCTATCTTGATTTGTACAAATGGTCAACAGCCCATCTGGATGCCTTCTGGGGAATGGTTTGGGACGAAACCAATGTTATCGGAGACAAAGCCTCGCATGTTGTAGATAACGATGCGTTGCCGCTGGCGAATCCTGTATGGTACGCATATTCCGAACATAGCCCCTGTATTTCAAACGACCTTCGTGTAGGTTTGCGGATGCACATGTCAACTGGGCTGAGAATATGCTGAATTGCCGGTCGGCTATTAAGGTAGCACTTATCGAAGCCAGTTGCGTAAATGTCTCTTGTGATTGTCCTCCAGGGAAATGTTGACCATGGCCTGCAGCTGAACCAACTGTTGATAACCCGAGCCCCATATTGAAAAGTGTCACTTACGCACAGCTGTACGCCCTTGTGGCAGATGTTGTGTCCGCCTTGATATTCCATGGCATTGAGCCGGGAGATAGAGTTGCTTCCTACTCATCCAATTGCATCGTGCGCATATTCCTCGGACATTGGTGCGAGGTTATGACAGTAATTGACTTTTATCCCACAGCAAAATGCCGCAGCATGTCTCGCGACCTCAGCCATCGGTGCAATATGGGTTAGCGCAGCTGCAGATTTTGGACCAACGGGTGTGATGGAACGGTGCGACATCAATTGAATAGAAGTCGATGGTGTAGCATCTGAACCCAACCCAAAGATTCGAGCAGGTTCAACCAAAAATAATATTCTCTGTGGATGCTGTTGCGTGAGTTGCCACTTTTCTATTATGAACCATAGGTCCGACGACATCGAAGCTACAACCATAAGATACACCAACACCTGCCGAAGCTTTCGGGACTGCTCTCAGGTCTTGCTGATAAAATCCCACCTCCCAAAATCGTCATTATTAGCCCATTTTCTCAGAATAAATATAGTTCGAGCTGGGAGACCGGGTGGGTTGGTTGGGATGTTTTCGTGAAGGAAGGCCAGCAACACAAGCTCGGGCGGTCGCCTTCTGGAGAGATAGAGTGGAATCGGCTTTCCTTTAATGCACCCCTATGGATCCTCTTCAGCAGTGGTACGACGGGTCGCCCAAAGTGCGTATCGTGACGAATCCGTTCATCTAATTAATAATCACCATTCAGACCGATAGTTCACCGAGCAGGTGGAATGCTTTTGCAGTCAAATAAGGAGCTCGCGATATGCGGGGATCTTCATGCTGACGATGTCTTCTTCTATTATACCACAACGTCAGTAGAGGTGGACGCATGAGAGATCTCTAATACTGACGTTAATCCCACTATTAGGGGCTGGATGATGTGGAATTTTCTTGTGGGTGGACTTAGCATTGGCTGCACTCTCGTTTTATACGACGGAAGCCCGTTGCGCGACGTTGGTTATCTTTGGAAACTGGTCGATGACCTGGGAATTACTATCTTCGGCACCAGTGCAAAATATCTTGACCAACTCTCGGTAGGGAATCACTTCGTCCGTATCATCGCCGAAGTTTAACATGCGAGAGCAGAAAAAGTACCGTCCCCGGGAGCACCACAATCTCAAGACCCTTCGGCAGTTATATTCTACGGGATCGCCTCTTGCGCCTCCCTTGTTCGACTACGTCTATAAGCATATCAAACCCAACCTGATCTTGGGATCCATAACGGGTGTGTGTAAAGTCTGAAGATCGTCCACAGCTTCTTATGGAGTCTATAGGTGGAACAGATATCTGTTCCTTGTTTGCTGGAATGAATTCTGCACTCCCAGTATTTCGAGGAGAGATCCAGTGCAGGATGCTTGGCATGGCAGTTGAGTGCTTCTCACCAATAGGTACCCCCAATCCACCAGATGAATCTGGGGAACTCGTTTGCGTACGGCCATTCCCATGCATGCCGCTTGGCTTTTGGCCTCTTCCCGGATTTGGACACGATGTCGAGGTTAGCGCAGCGCAGAAGAGATTTCACCAATCTTACTTCGCCGAATTCACGGGCGCGTGGTGTGAGTGAAGTAGCCTGAATTCCTCGAAGAATCGTTTTATTAATAGCTTGATAAGACCATGGTGATCACATCGTCATCACACGTTCGAGGTTGGGTAATGGAGGGGGTCTCGTTATGTTGGGACGCTCGGACGGGGTATTGTAAGTCGTTTTGGGGCCGAACCCCACTTTTCGATCAGCTGATCTGTTCGCAGGAATCCCGGGGGAATTCGATTTGGCTCTGCAGAAATATACGATGTCCTTGATTTGTGCTTTTCGGATCCGACCACAGAATATGCGATTGTGGATTATTTAGCCGTTGGGCAGAAGATCGACGGAGGAGTGGATGAACGGGTCATCTTGTTTATCAAACTACCACCTGGAGATGAACTCACCCCTGCATTCGAAACGAAATTGAAGGCAGAAATTCGGTCCAGAAGGAGCCCACGGCACATCCCAGCTCGAGTATGTTTTCCACAGAATTGATTACCATTGTCAGCTCACGTTTGTTCTGCTCGTTGTAGATAATTCAAGTGCCAGATGTCCCCTATACTCTAAATGGCAAACGCGTGGAGGTCCTTGTCAAGAAAGTGAGATATTTTTGAGGTGATGGATCTTAACATGTCTGACTCATATAAACACAGGTAATCAATGGCGCGCCATTGTCCTCTGTGAACCTAGCGACACTTTCGAACGGGGGATGCCTGACTTTTTATCACGACATTGGGGAGAAATTGCGCAATGAAAGTGCATAAAATGCGAAGCCACATCCCTGTTGTACTTATTGAATGATAGATTATAAAAATTTCACGCCATTAGACGGGGGACTGGAACGAGGATCGTGTAATTCCTATGCCCATCGTAGCCCATCGTGTGACCTATATTTGACACTGATGTGGCTGTGTTCAAAGCCTCGAGGCGTTTGCATTCCCTATCATGAAGCCGGGACGATTTTCCTTTTCTCCCCAGGTTTCCTCCTACCTCGCTGCAACTGCGTTTCCTACAAGACTGGCGCGCTTGCGTCTTGCCTTCTGTTTTGATTCCTCCCTCACGCCCAAGTTCATGTTCACCTCGTTTCATTAATTGCCTTGCGGTTTATCATGTCGTCCGCCGCAAGGCGAGCCCTTCGTCAAAATCCCCCAACAACCTCCAGAGCTCGCATGTCGCTATTCAACACAATTAGGGCCTCTATCTATGGCGAGAAATTTCCGTTTGTTCGATGTGCTCTTTCGACTGACCCATACTCTAGGCACATTGATTTTGTTCACTGTCATTTGCCTTGCGATGGCGGGACATTTTCAGTCGGTATTGGCTGCTTCGGATCTCAGTGAGGAACATCTCGCGCATCGATTATATCCATTCCCGCTAATTCTCATCCATTTTTTTAAGCTCGTTTTGTCCCGTTTGCCATCTTTGTCTGCTCAGCCAGCTTGTTAATTATACTCTGTCTGTGCGTAGACCGGTCCTGGCGTATTTCCTCCATCTCAAATTATTATTCAGCCTTGCTTTCACCTATTTCTTCCGCGAAAGGAACCCCATTACTACCAAATTTGAATTGATCTTCTTGGGGATGGCTGGACTCCTCTGGCTCAGTGAGTTCTCTTTGCTATCCCGTCAGTTCTCATTGCTCATGGGTTTCATAGTTCTTGGTGTCTACTTAGCCACATCGGACGCACAGTCCGCAGATGTTGAATGTTTCTCCCCCCAAAATTCAGAGACTCCGTTGGACAACGAACTGGCCAGCTGTAAGTATTCAGGGTTGCTCTCCCAACCAAGCATTCCTTAATATTTCCAAAAGTCCATACCGACCAATATCATGCGATGTACCGGGTCCTGATGACCTTTTCACTGATGAATGCTGTGATAAGTGCGTGCAATTTTAAATGCACTTTGTTGTTGTAACCTCGTCATTAATACCCAAACAGCCATTTCCACAGTCATGTTTATGCTTGCTCTGGCATGCTTTTTCCGCAGTGGGGACACAGACAAACATATGTGGCAAGGCCCAATTACTTCATACCCTTGGTTCAGCAATTACAAGAGTGCAAAGCAGTCTGGGGCAAGGGCAGCCAACTCCAGTGTTCTCCCAGTGGCTTCTAAATACGTGAGCGAAGAAATATATACCGAGAAGCCGGAAAGGAAGGCCAGCTCGAGAAGAGATCGCACCCACACTTCAACACGACCATATCCGTCCAGGAACCCTTACCCGACCGCCCCCAAACCCACCTCGCCAGGAAAGTATACACGTCAGGGTTCTGGAAGCTCCCCGAGAAGTGGTTCAGCTGCAGCTGCAGACCTGGAGAATGGTGGGATGCTCAACCCTTACAGTAACCCAGGACGGCCGCGCGGCTCTCCTCGTTACTGACGACTCATCATGATGTAGATATATTCTTTGTAACACATTTTTATCGATGGAAAAGGATATAGAACGCCATCCTGTAAATTACTGTACTATTCCAACCGATTGTTCATAAACGGGACCGAGTGAACTGAACAATTCTTCCAAAATTTTGCACATTGTAACACGAAAAAAGCACCCGAAGCACCTGAAATGGACCCTTAATTTCCTATTTAGGGTGCTCTGAAAAATGAACAACATATGTAGCATGTACCATGGCGTGAACAATCGGTCGGAATAGTACAGTAATAGGTCTTGTATATGGATTGTAACTACAATGTACGTCGTTTTAAAGCATGCGGAACTTGTGCGGAACCTATATTGTGAGCAATCAAGGTCACATGGTTTGCGTATTAGGTTCGCGCTCCGAGTCTTTCGCCATGTTCTCCGCGCTCATCTTATTACTTCCACGGCCAACGATACCCTCTCTCCCAACTTCATATTCCCTATACCCTATTCCTCCATAAATTTGAGGTGATGACGGTGCGCTTCGGGAACAACAGATTGGGTTTCTATAGTGAGCGTTTACTACTTATCCCAATTCTCCAGCGCGTCAATCTGATTCATTTCCCATCGTATAGTTGCAGTAATTTTGCTTTCCGGTAGCTTTATTTATGAAGGCCTTTCTGGGTTCGTTCTCTGACAAAAGACTTCCAGCAACAGTGTTGGGTTTAGCCGCCAACTTTGCTAATATCTTCTTGCCTGATATTCATCGTGCGCTTTTATTGTTTTCGTTCTTTCAGCCAGTTGAACTAAACAGCCGTATTAAGGAGACTTCGTTATATTTTCTCTCATCGTCCCGTCCATCACGATATTAGTGTTTCTGCTCAAGTCAGTGGTGCTGCGGCCATCATGACCACCCACTCACGGTCATTTTGCAGTTTGCAATGGGCGCAACCTGCAACGGAAGCTGGGATGTATTTTGTTATCGGTGCTTTGTGGCTTGGTAAGCCCTCCGGTTAATACTTTTTTATGGTTCTTAGCTGTTTCTACTAGCCATGGGAGCTTGGTCAACGTACGTCACAATCAGATGCGGATAACCGGTTCCGCTAACTCCTCCTTTGAAGTGATATTATTTCACCAAGTCAATGTGATGCCTTGCGAGGGCAGAAAACTCCATCGAAGAATGGCGAAAGTCAGTGGCTTTGATTGTGAACTTGGTTTCAAAGCTGAAATTTCGTCTTCAAGCGAACGCCCAAGCATATTGCTATGAAATGAAAGTAGTACAGGCCATCTCTTGGGCACTATTCTGCTTGTTCGTTGTCGCATTCTACATATTGATGCAACTTATTGCACTTGCCCAACAATTTGGTCGATACAGGATTTGGACCGAACCTATTCGAGGTGAGAATTGTTTTGTTCATGCATCCCTCATCACATTTACTTCTGTATTCCTAGAACTCCCTTGGTTCGGAGAAATGCCAGGATACTATAATACGAATACATATGGCGGCGGAGGACCCATGATGCATTATCCTCCTCCTTCTGCTGGAGGCTATGGCTACCCATACCAAGGCGGCATGCCAGTACCCAACCCTGGGCATTCCATTGTGATCCAACCAGGGATGAATGGTGCCCCACCGACGATCACCCAGATGCCTCTCTCGGGTTGAGGCTGTTAGACAAATCACGATCTTCCACAGAAAATATTTCCAACAACTTACGGAATTCAAAATTGTTAACAAGTTACGTTTCAGGGCCTCAAGGAAACCCGCAAGCCCTTAATGATAATCATGCAGTTCATTTTACGTCGAAAAGGAGGGATCTGCCTCGTGTTGCAAACGTTTTCATACCTCATGTAGTTGTATTCGCATCCAGCCATTAGATTTTGGTGGTATATTTACCTTTCCATGCTTAAGCTTCCTCAGTACAACCCGACTTTCGAAACGAAACCAAATGACTCTCTTCAACCAGAACCCCATTCGATCTGCGGCAACGGGTACTACTTGCGATACATCTCTTCAACTAAAAAAATCTGATGTGGGATCTTCCCAGCTGCAATTGTTGTCTCCATTGTACACTTTGGCACAAAGATTCTCAGTTCTCCGCGTAAGTTACCAGAGAAATTTGCGGAAATTTTCCGATGCTTGATTCTTCTTATCATAGATGCGTTCCAGTTGACCCAGACTTCAATCGCCCTTCTGTCTATCTCGGCACTTTTATTTATGTGAGTTTCTACGTAGAATGGTAGGGAGCTTTCTCAGTGCCACCATACTTATAAATGCCCTAGGATCATGATGCACCACAGGATGCAAGGGCAGATGATGTCGCAATCACAGGAAGAAATGGCGGTCATCGGGATTGTTGCCTTGTTGTGGGTCGGTAAGTCCTTTCGCTCGCTTGGCTACTCACTGCAATCTCAGCCTATCGCGGATATTTCCAGTTTTCCTTTTGGGATACAAATCATACATCACGAAGCAAGGCGGTGGCAGCATTAGTACCGAACTTGGGGTCCCACAGGTCTCCCAGGAACTTCCGGCATGGCAAGATCCTTGTTTGGGAGAAGGCGTTTATTGCATATACGAGGAGTACTCCTATTAAATAAGTAGTCCATACCATGTTGATGCCATATGCACTTAGAGGGAAGTGTTATTGATCTTTCGCTGGAAAAGACTTCTTGCGTGAGGTCCAAAATTCTGGGAGACCACGGTCTGTCTCGACATCGGATCGCAGCGGTTTGCCAGATCATGACAGGAGTGTCTTCGGCAGCGGCCAGCCTCAGGTCGATGCTGACAATGACTGTGGACTTGTGCAGTGTGACTCTGTGATTTCGGGTCATCTTAAGTTGTTCAGCACGTGACTCCTTCCGCAACCGGCTTTACGCTAAGTGCCACCCATCTTTACTCCTCACCTAATATCCTCCTGGTTTCCTTCTTGATTTCTTTATGATAAGTCGGTTTTTACCTGCGTGCTACTTGTAAACTTATTTTTGTGTCTCTGCGCTAATCCCAGCAGGCGGCGCATCGAGACGGATGTCATGAAGATGTGCGCCTTCCCAAGAAGCCCGTCCTTACATTGCGTTATTCACCCCCCTCTGTTAGGTTGATGTCGGATTACGAAGTATCTCTTGTGAACGATAATATGCAGGAGTTTTACGTCCTTTTCCATGGCCCAGCAGAAAGTGAGCACACCCTCATCACTTTTGTGGTACGTAGGTACTCATTATTAATTGCACTTTTGGCTTCCTTAGCGCCATTCTCCGGGGGGGTGTGGAAAATTCACGTTGAGCTTCCTGACCAGTACCCTTTCAAATCACCAAGCATCGGCTTTATGAACAAGATCTTCCACCCCAACATTGACGAACTGTAAGGCCACTTGCTACATTGAAGGCAATCAGGGATTACTCACAGAATTCTGGCCAGGAGTGGTTCTGTGTGTCTCGATGTGATCAATCAAACTTGGTCACCAATGTTTGGTAGCTTTCTTGTACTCATTATTATTTCCGATGTTCTGACGGTGGCACAGATATGATTAACATCTTTGAGGTTTTCTTGCCCCAGCTCTTGCGTTACCCAAACCCCAACGACCCTCTGAATGGCGAGGCTGCTGCACTCCTTATGCGGCATCCTAAAGAGTATGAAGCGAAGGTCAAGGGTGGGTGTCCGTGGATTTCCGTCCTGTCGGGTCAGGCTCATGTTAACTTTCAGAATATGTACATCGGTATGCGACGAAGGAAGCGGCAAATGCAGCAGCCACTGATGGCAATGAGGATGACGACAAAGACGAGGAGATGAGCGATATTGGTAGTATCAGCGATGGGGAGTAAAGAAATTGTCCTCCATCCGGCCTTCGATGTCCACAGACAACCACTGATACCCTCACACATACGACGAGACGAGTCCTGCAGACCAATCGCCGACATATAGTTGTACCAACACGTCATAATCATGTGTCTCTAGGATTTTCTGGTCGTTGCAATTGTACGATATATAAACAAAGAATGAATGTACACAGAAGCAAACAATAAGTGGTTACAGGGAGAGAATGCATTAGCCAGGGATGTCATTTGTTTCCTGATTGGGTATTGGTTGTACAAGCTCGTCCACTTTCTTCTGAATGTCGGATGCTGTCTAGAGATGGGAACCAGGAAGATGAGATTCTGAGGCGCATGAAATGAAATGCAAAAGTGGGCGTATACCTTCATGAGTAGGTCTATCTGTGTCTTCACGCTGTCCATGGTGGTTAGTTTGGATTTACTCTCCTTGAGGAGGTCTTCTTTTTGCTGGATGAGTTCTTTCTTCCTCAGGTCCAGACTTCATGTTGGGAATATCAATTGAGATAAAGGCATGTGATTAGGAAAGTGGCACACCGTTGGCGTTCCGCAAGCTCAAAACTAAGGCGATTGAGCATGAGTTGATGTTCATCAGAGAGAACATGATCATTGCGGGCTTCCTCAGGAGCGAGCTCTTGGAAATCCTCTAGGCTATATAACGGGACATCCTGATATATTGATCTACAAAAAATCACTAGGTCGTTGTGTGCCATGTCCCCAATAAACACTCACGCAAACTGTCGACATTTCTCTATTTCTCTTTCAAGGTGCCTCTTTTCATACAGGAGGTTTTGTAGGTGGAGATGGGACTGGTCCATCTCCTGCCTAGCCGCGGATGTCTCCTCCTTTTTTGAACGCGTCGCGGTATTTGCAGCGCGATAGAGAGATTTTAGACGCCCGATCAGGGCCATGGCACGTATATGCATAGCAGCGGTGTCTTGCTGGAGGTACGATGGGGAAACGAGGTCGCGCAGCTTGTCGAGGACTTCATCTGGGGAGGGTGGGATGGCGTCAGACATGGTGGTTAGGACCGGCAATGAGTTCGTGGGTAAAGTTGGTCGGAGATGGACGGCCCGAGGTAATATGATAATCTCTGGCGTGCTCACTGCTGACTACAGCCGGGTCTCTTGCTTTTTCCCATCCCCCCCATCTCTTTCTTCATCCACAATGCCCCGCGAACGCTCGATGTCGGGAACCATCCCCTCTATGGAGACCTCCCATGATGATCTTAAGGACAACACCATTATCGTTGGTGTGTATCGCTTCTCGTATCTCCTCTGATGTATGCACCTCACAGTGTACCTTCTTCCCTAGTGCTTGGTGCCTCTGGCGATCTTGCAAAGAAAAAGGCGAGGATCGTCCTTGTGATATATATCATCGTTGGGCTTACAATGAAGTTTATGCTCACTAGACCTTTCCCGCCCTTTTTGCCCTATATCGTCAGGGTTTCCTTCCCCGCGACTGCAAAATTGTCGGGTATGCCAGGACAAAGATGGACAAGCCAGATTTCGACAAGCGTGCAACATCCTACATCAAGAACCCTGATGACAACAAAGACATCGCAAATGCCATCGAATCCTTCAAGAACATTCTTACCTACGTCGCTGGAGATTATGAAGATGGTGCCGCCTTCGACAAGCTCAGGGAACATCTGGAAGGATTTGAAGCTTCCTATCAATCCAAAGAGATTAATCGCATTTTTTACCTCGCTCTCCCGCCCACTGTCTTCATTCCCGTCTCCAAAAACCTGAAAGAGCGCTGCTACAACCCTAAAGCGGGAGTCAACCGCATTATCATTGAGAAACCTTTTGGCAAAGACTTGGATACCGCTCGTGAACTCCTCAGCACACTCAAACAGTACTGGACAGAGGATGAGACCTTCCGTATCGACCATTACCTCGGCAAGGAGATGGTCAAGAATCTTCTTGTGCTCCGTTTCGCCAACATTGCCTTGGGTGCCGCATGGGATAAGAACTCAATCAGCAATGTCCAAATCACTTTCAAGGAGCCCTTCGGCACCGAGGGACGAGGAGGCTATTTCGATGAATTCGGCATGATCCGCGACGTTTTGCAGAATCGTAAGCGTTGTTCTCCACCATGATATCAACCTTTTTATTGAAAAAAAAAATGGATCGTAGATCTATTGCAGGTTTTGAGTATTTTGACTATGGAGCGACCTGTCTCTTTCTCCGCAGAGGATATTCGGGATGAAAAGGTTTGATGCATTTTTACCCCGGTGGCACTGGAAACTAACGTGCTCTAATGTACGTCCAGGTCAAAGTCCTCCGTTCTATCCCTCCCATCGAACGACAGGATACCCTTCTTGGCCAATATGTCTCCGCGGACGGCAAGCCTGGGTATCTCGATGACGACACCGTTCCTCCCAACTCTGTCTGCCCGACCTTCGCAGCGACCACATTGTGGATCCATAACCCAAGATGGGAAGGCGTTCCATTTATCCTCAAGGCTGGAAAAGGTTTGTTTCCGTTATGCGAGGCAGAATCACGTGCAATGACATTTTGCAGCCCTTAATGAAACAAAGGTCGAAGTCCGCATTCAGTTCAAGGACGTCACGCAGGGAATTTTTAAGGATATCGCTCGTAATGAACTCGTTATCCGCATTCAACCTAACGAAGCCGTATATTTGAAGTTGAATACGAAGACGCCTGGCTTGTACACTCGCGCTATCCCAACGGAAATGGATCTCACATACAAAAGACGCTTCCTGGACATAAAGATCCCCGAAGCTTATGAAGCCCTTATTCTTGACGCCCTACGTGGCGACCACTCTAACTTTGTCCGTCATGATGAATTAGATGTTGCTTGGAAGGTTATTATATCTCAGAACCAATTTTTCTGGTGCTGCAGAAGTGCTAACAATCTTTGAAAGATTTTTACGCCGATCTTGCATTGGATCGACGGTTTGAATGGACCTCGCCCACGCCCAGTTCCATACCCCTACGGATCGCGAGGTCCTAAAGAATTGGATGCTTTTATTGGGAAATATGGTTATAAACGAAATGCTGATGCTTAGTGAGATTGTTCTTCTTCGCTTTATATTTAGTTTCTAATGCATTTTCAGCTTCTGGCCGGTGATTAACATGGCAGCTCTTTAAATCTGGAATCTGTAAATCTGTAAATGTACAAGTACGACATGTCTGAATGTGTTCGGAAAGAATGGAGTATCTTGCATTGATGATTACTGTAGTACATGAGAACGCACACAGGTCAGCCTGGCCCATGAGCATAAATCCGTTGACCTAGATCCCGAAGTATCAGGAATCAGACAAAACGATCGAGGTTAAAAGTTAAACAGAACCTCGATAAGTCCTCTTGTTATCGTCCAGGATATCTTTGAGTTTTTTGGCAAGCTCCTCTACTCGACCCCTGCAATCGATCAACCCGGCCCAAGAACCCGACGCGATCCAACACTCGGAACAGGCTCTGGAAGCTGCACTGAGCGTTTCTATCTCGAGCTCGTCTCTTTTATCGAGAACAATGATGAGGTCAACAAGATTGCTGAGGCCTGCAAACCAGGTCGCGACACCACGCCCCGGATTCATGGTGGTATCTGTGAGAAGAAATGAGGAGGCCATGTTGATACATTGGCGGACAACCTTCTGGTCGATTTTCGAAGAGCCCTCGTCGCGCGAAACGCGCGACAGGGTTTCTGTGACGAAGGCATCAAAATCTGTGGCTTCAATCTATTCAATGTCAACGTGAAGGTACTTGAAAACGGAATGCAATAAGACGCACGGGTTCGACGGGGATGAGACGATCTTCAAAATCAGTGGCCATTGGTGTGGTTATGCATCAAAATGGACGGTGGCATGGCGAAAGTAAGGTTAAGCAGTATAATGAATATTGGTGGAAGATGATGGACTCGGACATTGCCGACACAGGTTATCTCTCTTCTTTCGCAGAAACATATGTCCGCCGTTCTTGTAAAGCTCCTTGCGGGCATCACCCCTCCCCCCATCGTCACTCCAGAAGAGTACGATGGCTGGGAGCTCAAGTGGAAATCCCTTGTCTTCCGCCCTGCCTGTACGTATCAACTATCTCCTTACACCGCAATCTGCTAAATTCTGCGGCAGTATTGAAGGCCGAGGGGTTCCTTGTTCTTGGAATTCTGTCCTATGTTCTCTGGTGGTATATCGGCTCCTCAATAAACGCTAGCAAAGCAAAGAAATGGTATGTCCCCGCGTTCTGACGCGTTTCAACGCGATACTCACGACCCCTGAAGGCTATCTGCCCACCTCCCAATCTATGGACAACAGTTCTCCAAACCCCAGTCAAAAACTGGCCTGATTCAAGACGGCTACTCCGACTCATTCAACTTCTCCACAGGACGTCGCAATGTTGCTTCTTTGCACACCATCTTCACCCTCCGGCCACGTCACGATTTCTTCCAATGGCTTTTCCAGACCGCCAGGACTTTTGTTGACCTTCACTATCGTCCTGTAGATGACATTCAACTTGATTTCAAACTCTCTCCTGGTGCTCTACTGGATGGATTTGTATGGGCCATCGTCGCCAAAGATGAACTCTTGTCCGTCAAGGCGGACCGCTGGGATTTGGTTCGCACTTTCTCCAAACGTTTCTTCCTCTGCAACTCAATCATTATTCACAGACACTTGCTAAAACCTCGGAGAATGCAGCTGTTCCCTCGACTTTCGTGGTCATGACTGGTATGCTCTAACTCACCCACTCCACTCGTGTGACTTTTATACCCAACGAATTCCATTAGAGTACGCAGACGTCACCGAAAACCTCCTTAAGCCCATTGGAAACTTCAACCTACTGAATGTCCTCCAAGATCCCAAAATTCTTCCCTACTTCCGGTCTCTTTCTGTGGGTGACCAAAAGAACCGCTCCCACGCTTGCAACTTTCATTCTGAAGTAATTCAACCCAAATTAGATTACAGACCAACCACGAGAGCGCCCGAACATTCCAACTCCGGTCGAGGAACGCGAGAAACACGTCATTCTCAGCCTCAGCGCGCCTTCATCTTCCCATGTCGCAGATACCACCGCTTTCGTGTCTGCCATGTTCCAATTAGTGGACTCGTTAAACAAGATTCATCTTCGTCCGGAAACTAAGCACAAGCTCAAGAAAATCAGGGAAGACATCGACAAGACCATTAAAGAGGAAGCGGAGAAGGAAAAAAAGGAAGAAGTGTGTCTTTTTTTCTCTCTTCCTCCGTGGTGGTGTCTGTTCTTCGTATTCATGCATTACTTAGGCTCAGGATGCTAAAGCTGCAGCCAAGCGCAAGGCCGAGGAAGAACGCATCGCCAAACTGAGCCCTGCAGAACAGAAGAAGGTAATCGGCAACCTTTCGGTTATTCGTCACTTTTGCTTAACCATTTTGGATTTCAAGGAACTCGAAAAGGAACGCAAACGCAACCTCCGTAAATCGCAAGGCAAAGTTGTGCGCAAGTAATTCTTTATTGGCCAACTTGGCATTGGCACATATCTATCGGGATGTCTTGGGAAAAACCATGGTTTTTATCCCCCAAAACCTATTACATGTAACGTACATATATCTGTCCATAATATATTTATGAAGGCTAGATGATATCGATCATTTCGTTGTGTGTTGTCAATGTGTATAGTTATAATGTTAGTGATGTCAGTCATCCACCAAGTGGATTTCCCGTAGAACAAGCTTTAGGGGATAGGCACTGAAGCACCCCTGGAAGGTAAAATTCGAGGGGATTCCGCGGTCTGGGGAAGTGATTGCGTCTCCTCCATCGCACCTTCAGGTTTACACTCGGCAGCCTTAGCACCGGCATCTTCAGGCGGGGGAGGAGCCACGGCCGGCGTACTGGCACCGGTCGCACTCCACCTCGCACCCCAACTCGTGAAGAACCTCAACAGCCACATTGGCTTGATCCCCGGATGCGCCACCACATCCTCCTCCTCTTCGTTCGCCGCGCGATCCACCCTCACCCCACCGCGCCGCAAGTGCTCCAACCCACTCTCCTCTTCCGCCTCGCTCTCCGTTCGCCCGAGATAATCCACCAACCTCTCCCGCCCATCAAGCGTCCACTGCAAGCGGTTGAACGGCCCATGTGCGCCATGCACACCTGCGGGGAGGCGCCTTCCGCCAGTGCCGAACACTTTTTCGCGTAGTGCGAACACTTTGTGCCGGGACGGGCTGGCGGCTTGCCATAGATCGTCGACGCGGAACTGCTCGGCTTCGTACCGAAGGGTGTTGGTCGACTGGTGCAGTTTCCCGGATTTTAAGCTCTCGACATCGAGCGAGGCGAGGATGAGCGATTTATGGTCAATCTGGGAGAGGATATCGAGGTGGGATTGGTAGTGTGAGCGCTGTGTGGTGTTGGTCTTTGAGAGTGCGTTGGAGAGTAGCTGGGTTGATTGACGGCAAAATTGGTATGGGGTAAAGAAATCAGAGTAAAAAAACTTACTCGGATGGTGGTGATGACGTTCTGTAGATGCTCTGCTCTCCTATACATAATTAGCATCTGGCCACAAATTTCGACGTCAATCTTCATTCTCTCAGGAGTCAACACTTCCATAGCCCTAAACGTATTCAAATCATGGAAACTGCGGCGCCTGATGAAAGTAATAAAAAAGAAAGTAAACCTCAACCAACCTCCATCAAAATTGGAATTTCAAACTCACCTTCGCAGATCCAACCCCACCCCCTTGCGCCTGTCCATCATGGGCATCTCATGGATATTGTACCCCTCGTCATCAGAGAACTCTTCATCTCCCGAACTTCCGAGCAGTTCCTCGGCGAGTACCCCTTCACCGTCGACAACGCTCAACAAACTGTGGAAGCGCGCCTTTTCCTTGCGCTTCCATTTCGTATCACCACCACTACCCAACTGGCTCACATCGCTCTCTAACTCCTCCTCGGGATCATCGTCGACCCCCGACCTTCGTTGCCGCTGATGTCCAAGGCCACCTTCATCCTCCTCCTGCCCGCCACGCACACTGCCACTCTCCGCCTCCGAGTCTCGATCCCTGGCACTGACCGGATCCGCCCAACTGGACACCCTCGCATTCTGTGTTAGCCGTCGGTTTGCCCGTGGCCTTTTTTGGTTCAGCAGCCGCGTGAGCGTGTGTTCGTATTCTTGCGCGCTTAAACCCCCTCCGAGGTGTTGCATGGAGGCGGCTGAGCGCCCCGGCGGTGCCTTGCTGCTGCCACTGTCATCGTGGGTAGCGGCGGCGGCGAGGGTGGTACTACTGCCGAGCACGTTGAAGGGGTTGGGGCGGTAATCACCTGTAGTGTACCAAGTTTTATGCACTTGAATTTTTTTTTGTTGTGCACGAAAAAAAACTTACTGAGAGGGGATACCTGCCCACTGCTAAGCAGATCATCATCGTCTGGATCTCGTTCGCGATCACTAAGAAGTCCATTTTAAAGAGAAGATCTTTCAAGATGAGAAAATATCAAGCGCACGCAGAAAACATGATGGGAGGAAGAAGAGGGGATTGCGTCCTGGAGCCTGTGTTGGTATGTGCATAGGACGACGAGCGTCTGCTCATCCCGCCCCCGATAATGAGCCTGCTTGGCTGCCGGGATGAAGTCGGTGGCTGGGGGCTCGGATCACACTCTTTGCCCTTGTTGGGAGGCGAGGTGGCTAGGTCGACGCTTTGATGTTTCCTCCGTCCGAGCCTAGCATCGTTTAGAATGTGAAAAGGAAAAGAGGAAAGAGACATACGCTGCCCAATTCCCAAGCTTTCCGCGCATCCTGCCACCCCACATCCCCCTAAAGGTGTGGGTGTGTCCGCCGGAGGGGTTGGTGAATACATCGCTCTCTTCCTCAGTAGAACGTCCGTCGTAGCGTTTTTCTCTGTTGTCATACGAGTTGGGATGATCGTCCGCATCTCCGTCACTGGCGACGGCGTTCGGCACACGGGAACGATGCTCGCGGTGCTTCCAATCTCGCTCAAAGCCAGAGTTGCTCCTGATATTTCCAAGCCAACGGCGGTCGTCGCTGCCCAAACCAGCCGTAGAGGGGGTGCTATCCAAGTCCTCGCGCATTTTTATGAGATCGGCTACGTGCCCGGTCCAAAGTGCTTTGACGCTGCCAGCGACCACGCCATCGCGGTCGGCATACGCTAGGCCAACTGCACCAGGACCCACAGGGGCGGCGACGGTGACAACCGCACCTGCATCGGCCCCCTCCTTGTCCTTTTTCCTATCCCGCCTCCTCTTCTGACCGTCCTTACCTGGACCACCAACGACAAAGGCGACAAAGGCCTTTAGATCAAGGGTGGGGGCCATCAACATGCCCGTATCTCCATGCGCACCACCGCCAATCCTCAAGCCACTGGCTATAGTACCAATGCCACTCAGAATTTGGCCTCCACTGCCGGTGCCTGAGCCCACACCAGGGTTCGATCCGGCCGGGCCGACGATTTGTGATGATGAAGGAATGGGGCTTTCGCCACCGGAAAGACTGAGACTCAAGGTGTGTCTGCGGGGGTCGCGTGGATGTTCACGGTGTTCTGGGTCGGGACCGTCACTGTCGAGGGTGTTGGAAGGAGCTAGCTTGTTCTTGATGACACGACGGACTTTGCGAGACTCTGATTTGAGTTTGGCGTCATAGGTGGAGGAGATGGCATCGAGGATGTCGCGGGTGAGGACGGCGTTGGGAGAGAGGAGGGGGAGGGGAGCTGCGAAGGCGGCGGCTGATGCGGCGGCAGCGGCGGAGAGGATGGTGGTGGGAGGAGGGGCTGGGGGGATGAGCTGGAGTGAGGTGGAGTGAGGAAGGTGGGGTGCGGTGGATTGAACGTAGGCAGTTAGGGCGAGTGAAAAGGCATGGGGGTAGAGGAATGGGTCGCGTGGAAGGATCTAGAAAGGTGGATGAGAGGGTGAAAGTAAGGTGTGAAAAAGAAACTTGCGAAAGAGTAACCGAGGTGGGCGAGTTTGTTGCGGGTAGAGAGGACGAGGCTGAGGATGGCGGAGACAAAGACAGGGTCGGCGATGCGTTCAGAGGGCTGGAGGATACTAGATATGAGAGGGGAAATTGAAAGGAGAAGAAGGAAATACCTCGAGACCGACACAAGAACCGCCGACATGGGCTATCCAGTGTTTGATGCCATCGACGGATTCGTCGCACAAGAGACCATCGAAGGAGGGGGGCGAATAGAAGCCAAATATGGCGAGGCTGGCTTGGAGGAGTTTGACGAGCTCGAGAACGGTGGGGACAAAGGAGGGGCGATCCTTTGTCTTTTCTGGGGAGCGAAGAGGAAGATGCTCGAGAGAGGTTGGAAGAGGAACAGCACTGGAATCAGGAAGGTGGTAGGAGGACAAGAAGCGATCTTTGGTAGAGTCGCTTGGGTCCTCGAGGGTGAGGGCACTGCGGCCACTGCAGCCCATGCGGAGGAGGTTTATGTTGGCATAGAGGTGGTCGCGGACGAGGGGAAAGTTGCCAGAGGGGATGTGGACGATGGTGTAGTCTGAGCGAAAGTGGGCGAGCGAGGTGAGCATGAGGGTGCCATGGGCCGTCAGCTTGGGCTTTGCGCCGTCCGCGCGGAGGAGGGCGATGGCGGCATTCCAGGCAGCGACGGGATCGTGGGCCGGATCGGGAACATAGGCGTCAAGGGTGATGGCGTGGTCGGGTATTCCGGTAAAGACGACGAGAAACGTGTTGGGCTTGCGTTGGACAATCCACTTTTCGACCGCATAGAGCTGGTACTGGCGAATGGGACCGGGAGAAGGCGCGGACAGGAAATGATGTGGACAAGGCGAGTGCGATGGGAGCAGGAGGATGGAAGACATGTGACTTGATCCCGTCCCGCCATCGAGAATATATGGCGCTATAAGTATAGAGTCGAGAAAGATCTGGGCCCTCCATGGCATCCATCGACCCTCTCCTCCACTGTCCCCTCTGCCACAGCCGTCTCGTCAATCCAACCACCCTCCACTGTGGCCACTCTCTCTGTTCTCGCCATCTCGAGGCGCCCTCCTCCTCCTCCTGCCCCGTCCCCGCCTGCTCCGAAAAGCCGGCCACTGGTCCTCGCATCCCTTCTCAGTCGCGTGTCAGATACACCCCCGCACAGAACCCAATCGTGCCCGCACCCGTAGCCATCCCGGACTACCGCTCAGATGTTGTTCTCAACAAAATTATTACTCTCGTAGACCGCGCGCTTGAGGCACCTCCTCATCCCGATTCGGATGACGATGACGACGACGATACATCTTCTACATCCAGCCGCGATTCGTCTCACCGCCCCCGCAAGCGACGTAAACAACACCACCACCACGACGATGACGACGACGACGAGCCCGACCTCTTGTCCCACCTTCGTTCTGTTGCCGCCCAAGAGCGTACTATTCCGCCTGATGTCCCCCTCATCCCTTTCCCTCCCCCTCCCGATCCAGCCCTCCAAGAGTTTGACAAGAAACTTCTCGACGAGCTTACTTGCCATATCTGCTACGTCCTCTTCTATCATCCCGTCACAACTCCTTGCCAACATGTCCGTACCCTTCTCCCAAAAATTCCGATCCCACCCGCTAACTTTCATAACAGACTTACTGTGCAAAATGCCTCCAACGCTCCCTCGATCACAGCACCGCTTGCCCTATATGTAGGCACGAATTACCCTCTTACTATTTCCAAGACCAGCCTCTCAACAAGATCATCATGTCCATCAGTCCGTCCCCCTCTCTTCTCTCTACCCCTTACTTATCCCGCAACAGTCCTCAAAGCCTACCCTCTCCTCTACCAAGAGCGCGCACAAGCCATCCAGGAAGAAGAACGCAACGCCCGTCTTAATACTCCCATCCTTGTCTCCAATCTCTCTTTCCCTGGCGTCCCCACCGTCCTCCATCTCTTCGAACCCAGGTATCGCTTGATGCTCCGTCGCTGTCTCGAGACTCCTCATCCTCGCTTCGGCATGATCATGTCTCCGAAGCCCGGTGCCCCCCAAATTAACTATGGCACCATCCTCGAAATTCGTACCGTACAAATGCTTCCCGACGGTCGCAGCTTGGTCGAAACCTACGGCTCTGCTCGTTTTCGTATCTTGGAACGAGGTACCTTGGACGGCTACATGGTCGGAAGGATCGAGAGGTGCCCCTCCTTGTCCTTACCCCTCGTAACTTTATCTCATCCATTTTAAAAAAGCATATTCGACTACCCAGATGATATCACGGACACCCCCCCGGTTGAACAGCCGTCTTCTGATCTACCCTCTGCTCCCCCTTCCCCTTCCCCTTCCACTCACCAACCCACAAACGATCAACTCATGGACACCTGCAAAGCCTTCCTCGACCGCCTCCAACGCGGCGCCGCACCCTGGGTCGTACAGCGCCTAAGCTCTACCTACGGTGCCATGCCCACTGACCCCGCCCTCTTCTCCTTCTGGGTCGCCCTCGTCCTCCCCATAGAGGAGCACGAAAAGGCTAAACTCCTTCCCATCCGCAGCGCAAGGTTACGTCTCATGCTCGTCGTCCACTGGATCGAGCAGCTGAACAATAACTGGTACGCCTGGCTCACATTTGTGGTCGTGCATGGCTGGCTCGTCGACGGCCCCGCCCTGCCGTGTTTGCTTTGGGTGCTCTTTGTGCTTACCATTGCGCGTTTGATTGGTTGGATCTAGGTGGTTCACGAATGGGTGTACAATTTTGTAATTTTTTCTCTAATCTTTTTTTTTTTTTTTTCGGTAGGTTACTATTATTCATTTTTTCATGTCTAGGCAGGTGTGCTGATTTTTTCTCTCTCCAGGTTATTTTTTTCTTCTTTTTGCTTAATCCCACACTAAACAACTATACCATTCGGATTTAAATTCGCTCTTTCCCCATCCACGCATACACGTAGAATCTTTGTTTCGTCCCGTTCCGTTCGCATTTATTTTTATTACACTACTTTTCTTCGCATCTCCCATCAATCTAGACCCCCCAATGCTCACTGTCCTTACTACGGCCATACTACACTTATCATAACACCCCAGATAATAGCAACTCTGAATCCTTATCTCCTATCCGGAGAAACTACACACTACCCCTCCCCGCAAACGTTACACAACTCGTCGCTCGATCCTTCCCCTGTGTTCCTCTTTGACTAAGCCACCAAGTCCGACGATCGCGAGTCTGTCATGGGGCCGATTGGTTGGGGCATGCATATACGGCATCGTAGACTAATCTATGTACAAGCATAACACCGTCGCATTGCATTACAGTTAACGTGCCTTTGGAGCCGGTGCCGACTACGCCAGGTTCTAGGCCTTACGAGAGAGACCGTGTAGCTTTCAAGGTCCTTGGGGCTCGGGGAAAAGGTTGAAGCTTGGCATGTACGCTGTAGTTTCCAGTTCACTAGGAGCGCACAGGTACACAGGCTCCGAATCGCGATCAAAGTGAACGGTCAGATCCAACCTGGGGGCATCCAGCAGAGAGATCGGAGCACGAAAGTTTCCCCCCCGCAGCCATAGCCAGGATCGCGTCCCAAATGAACGACCTAAAAGCTGCAGCTATCTCGCGTCTCGGTGGTTCGCTTGACTCCAGGTCTAGACCTGTCCATTTCCGTACTAGCCGATGTGATCCTGAAAAGGTCAGGGCAATAAGTATTTGTTCGGTCTGGGAAACTTAAAAAGTTTTAAAAAATGGAAAGAACAAATGAACCAAGAAACTGACACCATGGGTGTGTGAATACCATTGATGCGGGATTCGGCAAGTTGACATGGTCAGAATATCACCCCCTTTGGCTGTCGTTGCAAGAGAAGAAAACTCAGAGGGTACACCATTGATCTGGGCAACCCGCCCCCCTGCGCGGTCACGGATAATGAAATCGAAATGTCGACATCGCTCTTGAGGAAGCACCGGATGAAGCTATCCCGAAAAAGTTCCTGGCCGATCCTGAGAACTGATTCCTGAACCATGTCGATGACGAGACAATGTCTGTTTAAGTATTAGGTGTGAAACAGAGTTGGTCATGGTTCTCGAGATCGTCACCTGAGGCCCTTGTCTGGTCAACCTGTTCACCGTCGGGCGTTGGACCGGATAGAATTCCAACCAATCCCGGCCATCAAGTGAACTGAAGTATGCGGTGGGCATGTCTGAGAATAATTTGGATACAAATCGTTCCCGGAATGTGGTGGAGAGAAAACTTCATAATATTCCATCCGCAGGATATCCAAGGATCGCAGGCTGCCGCCTCCGCACTTCGAATTGGCGCCCCATCGGTGCGTTCTAGCAGAAGTATTACCATCAGCAATTTGGCCATTCAATCGAAGACAAGAAACGATGGCCAGATAGTAGCAAATTAACGCCAAGGGCGGATGGGATCACATTGGTGATGATCAAGGCCTCAACGCGCAGAAAGCAAGTACGAGATGGGTGAACCAACAAGGGCCGGACATGATTTTGCCAATCCATGCAGCGACCATCGAGAAGGTTGGGTTCGAGGCGGAATGAATAATTCGTAATTCATCAAAACGTGGTTCAGCGCCTTTGCGCCAGATCGTCCATATAGGTTGCATATAGGGCAGGAATAGCGAAGAGAGTTCCATTGGGTACCGAAAGACCGTTGTTGTAGTCCGTCTTGGAATAGTTGACATGACGTAAAGGCCTCCCATCCTGTATATCGAATGCAATGTCAGTAACCCATCAAGAATCAAACCTGACGCTACACAATCAAGGAACTGTAGGTCCTTCAGTGGTCTGGGTAATTATTTTCTGCCGCAACTATGGGCAGCAGGTCTTCGCGAATGTCGATGAGACTCAGGGTTATTCGAGAGGCGAAAAAGTGTCTATCATTTCAGTGTCGTCGAGGCATACCCAGTAGCTGTAATTTCATATCCGGAACCAAGGAGGATAAGCTGGAGAATCGATATGAATGAACGGGCGGGAGATAGCATAATGTCGCGACTGGTCACTGACCACTCGACCCATAATCACGGGATCGTTCATTCCTCTTCTTTCGTCAAGTTCCGCCTTTCGTGCACTCAGATTGAGAGAGCTTCCTGATGAATCACTGCAAGAAATCTGGGACCCCCAGGTAAAGAAACAAGCAAGATAACTTTGGTGACGTTCGGGCCTGAATCGTCGATGTTCCACCAGGGATTGGAGGATCGCGCGTAATAATTACCCGACTGGAAACTCAATAGGCTTCTGTAAGTTCATGGCGTGAATTGTGCAGCAGGTTTGCCGAACACGGTCAGACGGTCTCGCAAAATGATATCTAGAGTCACCTTACTCACTATGATACGTGCGTGTAAAGCGTCAGTAGGAATGACAAGCTCATTGTATGACTTACTCCAACCATACCTGGATTGCATTACATCTCTCTGGATGCCAGAGATGCGTTTACGGAGGAGAAAGTAAGGGTCGTGAAAAGCATTGGTGCTGCCTTACGACAGAGAAGTTTGTGGTCATTTCCGGGTAACTGTCAGGCCGAGTCGATTGTGATTTGTTTATCGGGTCTGTTCCAAGAGACTAGGCTTACTTGGGTAGGGGTATGGCGCGAAATTACGAGGACAGCCAAAGAGGGCGCACTCTCAACTCCGACCAGAATGCATCCTCAACGCCCACGGCCACCTCGGATGAAGAATAGGATCCCAAATTGGGCTTTCAAGGCTTGGTCATGCTCAGGTCTCGGACCGATGACGTTTGTCGCCTTCTCCTCTCATGGCCACCACCATAGATCCTCCACAACTGCCCGACGACGATGGCAATAAATCCGATCTCACTCCTCTGCGTGCCCATTACCTCAAGAAATCCCTCGTTCAACTTCAATTCGCACGTGAACTCGAACTCATCTCATCTGAAGGTCCTGCCAATGTTTCAACGCTGTCTTATCTCGGGCCTCCATTCACCTCACCTCCAAAGGATGCACCCCACCTAGATCTCCCTTTCCTGCGTTATATTTTCCGACAATTTGTGCTTACATTTCCGTTCATGGCTGCGGCGCCAAAGAACTTTTATTCCCAGAAACTTCAGCCCTTCGTTGCCGCCGTGGTGTCTCGAAACCTCTCTCCGACCTCGGTGCTCGGTGAAGAACAGTCGGAACAGGCTACGCGAAAGCGATTGCTTGCCAAAGTTGAAAGAAATATGTCCCTTTTTGTAAACGCGGCAACAAAGCTTGTCGAGGCTGAAGACGTTGTCCGCTTAACCCAAGATGACCTCGACAGACTTGAAACCCTCACAAAGAAGCGCCAGGATCGTCTGGCCAAAGCGAGGGATTATTTCGAAGTCAATATCATTGGTGTACGGACTGTAGTCGACAAGGGACGAATGCGCAGTCGCGCTCATGAAGTCCGTTCCAATTTCATCTCACAAATCTTCCTTCACTGATCACATTGTTCTTGACAGGAATTCATTATCAGAACAAAGCGTTCTCGGTATCCTGATGTATATGTATCTAGGCGCTATGGAGATTTCAGGACTCTTGCTTCAGAGGTGCGTACCATCAGTTTATCTTCATACCTCTTGTTCAAGATCACATCCAGCTCTCAAAAGCTCACCCTCAAGAAGAGATTCGGCTTCCACCTGCCAAGGATAGGACCTACGTAACAGCTCCGTCCATGTCGCCACCAGCGTCCCGGCCCCCTCCGAGCCCTTCCCCTCTATCACGACAATCTACAACATCTTACTCTACTGAATATGAATATGATACTGATCAGGCCCCACTCGAGAGCCCCAGCTCAGCCCCGTCTCGTCTAAGCCGAGAGAAGAACCGCCTTACCCTCCGCTCTTATCTTAATTCCTTACTTACATCATCCACAATCGCGTCTTCGCCTGTTTTGAGGTCATTTCTATTATCTGGATCTATTACTCTGACACCCGACGAGTTGGAGGACGCAAAGAGAAGAGAAGAGGCAGACAAAGTAAGAGAAGAGGGTAGGAAACGCTTTGCGAAGGAGGTCGCAGGTCGCGTTGACGGTCTTCGAGATGCGGTAAAGAGCGTGAAAGGCGATGTAATGGGCAAAGGTAATAATTTGGAATACAGAGCTTTCCAATGTTTGAATCTCATCCCGACCTGTGACAGACGGATTAACCCATATTTTTGCCACCATCAAATTGACACCTGACATCCGAGGTCTACCCGATAACTACAAAGCCGTTGTAGAATGGGCACGCATATCGTCAGCCACAGTTCTTTTCTTCGTTGATTTTGTTAACTTATCTTTTGTGATCAGCCTGGCGTCAACCGTGTTCCATATGTTTATTGCATCCGACGATGCGTCAGAAACATTTGCTGGACTCAAACGCATTCATGGCCTGATGCCCTATTTCATGCTGAAAGCGGCTCTCAAAATCACAAACCCAGTCAGCATGATACGAAGTGCGTTCTCTTCGCGCTGACCTACTTTATTAAAAAAGCACCAGGTCCTTAATGTTCCGATTAGGTGTATTGGACCTATTCTTGGCGCAGCCATTCGGTGGTCGGAGCTTGCTACAACGGTAAAATTTAGATAGCTAGGTGAATGTGAGGTTTATTGACGATGATTGGATGCAGAATGTTTACGAGCTCCCTATCAGAAGAAGTCAAAGCTTTGGGCGAGGAAATTGAAGCGGTGAAGGATAAGGTCGACGATCCTATCATGTGTGCCAAAATTCGCCAGTTCGTTTACGCGCCGCGTGAGATTCAGGCCATGTTTAAGGAAGATGCCGGTGAGTCTCAAATTTGTTTTTCCTCTCGTTGTTTACTTACGAAGCGACTGGCGTTGGCCCAGCTTCTGAGCAGATGAACATCTTAACTATCGTCTTGCGGTCCGCAGAAGCCCCAGTGCTTTCGAGGATGCAGATGCACCGCCTCGCCCGAGCACACAAAGCCCATGTGATCTATATGAAGCACAAAGACACTTTGGAGGATTCTGATTCGGATGACGGTCCCCAAGACGAGGACGCTTGGTTACTAGAAGACCTCAAAGTCCTTACCCAGTTATATTCAAGGTTGAAAGATCGCGAGCAACTAATTGAGTTAGTTTTCGAAGTGAGCTACCGTCGCTTTTCGTGATGTAGTTGTATTTTGACGGTGGCTTCATTTTAACCCCAGGGATTTACTTCGGAACTTCTTAAAGACATCATCACAATCTTTTACGCTCCACTTGCTCAGGTCTATAGAGCAGCAAGCATCGCGGACTCACTGAGCGACCTTCAGAGCTTCATTAATGACCTTATCAAGACCGTGGAGCAAGTTGAAGAACGTGAGTTGTATTTCATTTGAATGCTTGTGGAAATGTTTACCTGATTACGACGGATGGTTTAGTTAGCCAGGAAGATCCACACCTAACGGTACAAGCCTTCATTGAACTCATTCAACGACACGAGCAATCTTTCTACAACTTCGTGCACAAGGTGCATTCCAAAGGAGAAGGCCTATTTGACAGCCTCATGCGCTGGATCGAGCTCTTCCTTACATTTGTTCGTGAAGGGCTGGGTGACCCGATCAGCCTTGAATTCCTTTTGCCGCACACGGGCCAGGAAAGGGTTGATATACTTGCCGAAGTCGACGAGATTGCACGATACCATTACAAGCTGAAGGTTCTCTACGAGGATAAGATTCGGCGCCGATTTGGGAGGGCACAGTCAAGTGAAGCGGATGTAGAGGATGAAGCCACCCAAACTCTGGTAAATGGCGTTATTGGGGAAATTAGCTTCGGTGACCTTGTTACAGGGGATGCGATAGATTTGGCGGCCGAGGAGACGGACGAAGAGAGTAGCAGCTCCGAGTGTTCTTCCAGCGAATACGAGACTGGAAGCGATGATGAATCAGACGAACCAGAAAGCAGTCAGGAGAATGTGAAGGGCAAGCAGCCTCTACCAACCCCTCCTTCATCCCCGATGTCCCCTCAAGTTCGACAATCTCGTAATTCCCGCCACCATGACGTTACACGACTCGAATCTCACCGGGTTACACCATCTACTTCGGTTGTTCCTCCTCAGGCTCAACTTCCGCCTCAACGCAAGCGATCATTTTCTTTGCACAGGGCGAAGTCCATGACCTTCTCGATGAGTAACCTGTCGCTATCAAAGCGTAATCAAGAGGTACCGGCCGTCCCTCCTGTCCCACCCCTCCCCACCAACTTGAAGGGTGCCCCACCAACCTCATCGAAACCACTTCCTCCCGCCCCTTTGGCTTCTCCTACACGCTCCGACACCCCCGATACACCACCGCCTATATCATCTAAGCTGCACCCCCAGAGCCAACAAGCGCAACCACGACCCAACGGACCGCCAAAACCAGCCAACTTGAAGAAGAAGACGAAGGCACCGGAGCCAACTTTGAAGCCTCCAGACTTGCATCATGTTCCTCAGTTGCTTCCCGTGTTTGTGGAAATGGTAGGTCCAAGTCTTTCAATACCAGTGCTGTCAGGGTTTTTGATGCAGGTCAACTAGATGAAACCCCTTCTTCACATTAAAAAAACCGATTAAACATTGAGGCATTTTCAGAATGTGTCCATGGACTGCCTTCTTTCTCAACATCAGTAGACCATTGTATGTATTCATTAAGTGAATAAACAAATAATTGTATACACTTAGGAAATCCTCACAGACCCCCAAATTCAGTGTCAAAGTCCTTCTGAGATATGTCACCTTTGCGCAACCTTTTTGCCATTTTTTCCTCGTGAGCAAGCTCCGCCCAGTCATCGTTATCATCCGGGGCGTCCATGTCCTCGTTCGAACCGTTTCGTTGTCTTTTTCCAAGAAGTCTTTCAGAGCCCATCGCAGGGACAACCTCTTGAGACTTAAGCCAGTTCTTCTTCGAAATTCGTTTGCCTCGGCGCTTCTCCTTTTCTTGCCTTTTCCCAAGTTTTTCACTCCATGCAGCATTTTTTTTCTTTTTCTCGACGTGTTCCAATTGACGTCGTTCTTTCTCCAATTTGGCTTCTTCCTTGGCCTCGGCTGCTGCTGCAACGCGTTTGGCCTCTTGAGCTTGGTCGGCGTATTTAAAATCATCCCACTGCATTGCACAGTCAGACGAACAGCGAGAAAAAAAAGTGGAAACGGAGTTGACTTACCGATATTTCTGCATCTTGCCATGAATCACGATTCACGGTTTTCATTTCAGGCATTTTTGGAAGTCGAAGAAGCCCAAAACTTTTCGCCACCCCAACCAAATCAAGGTCTTTTATCCGGAAAATGTATGAGGCTTCGTGCTTGGAGTAGGCGCGGACGAAGGAAACGAAGGCCTTCATGGACTATGAAGATAGGTCTCAGTAGATGCTCCACAACTACATCTGTGAAAGTGCCTGCCTGGTCATGAATTGCCCTGTCGGTCTGTAGGACCTTGCGAGTCTGATTCAAGAAGAGATCAACATCTGGATCCACAGGCCGGGCATCATCCAACTGCTGTGAGAATTTTTCTCCGTTTCCCAAGAGATACGGCTTTTGTTTCAAGGGGATTTTGCGAATGCTCAGAAAGTCTAGCACCGCTATTAACTTTTTTCCTCAATACTGAACAAAAACAAACACACCAACAAACTCGACTTCTCGATCTGAAAGCAACACCCAGGCTGTACCACTCTTACCGGCCCTAGCAGTCCGTCCACAGCGATGGGAAAACGTTTTGGTGTCGGTAGGTGGATCAAACTGGATGACAACGTCAACATTGGGAAGATCTAAACCGCGCGCCGCCACATCTGTCGCAAGAAGTATGGATGGGGAAGACGGGGAGGGAACCGCGGACGCAAATGCACCGAGTGTGCGGGTTCGTGCTGTTGGAGAAAGGTTGCCATGCAAAGAGTAAAATGTGGCTTGACGGTGTGAAAGTGATGGCAGAACCTTGGGTATGTAAATTCGGAAGCCAAAGCATGTCAAAAACGGAGAGAACACGCACTTTGAAGAAGTAGTCCACGCAGGCACATGTCGCAAAATATACAATGAAGTGCGATGAACCTTTTGTGGAGGTTTCATGTGAAATGATACGAATGAGTTGAATCAGCTTTTCAGATGAACGGCAATAAATGTAGTAGTTCTGCAAACTAATATTTATGGGGGTGTCAGGCCCTCATCCTCCCAATATATAGATATATATACGCACTTGGCAGGTATTCTCCTCTCTTCGATGATTTCACCCATTTGGGATGAGTTGACTTTCAATTTCTTGGACTGAACTTTCACAGTGATCCGAGCAGGATTTCGAAGTCCCACCCTCACCAGCTCTGAGAGAGCGTCGGCATCCGTCATTGTGGCGCTAAAAAGGCCCGTCCGTCGTTGCTTTGGTAGGTGAGTAATAATGCGAGTAATGGCTGCTTGAAAGCCCAGGTCTAACAACCTTCGGAAATTAATCAGAAAGAAGTCGACCAGGAATTGAAGTGATCTGACCTATCTGCTTCATCTAACACCAGAACTTCTAATTCTTTTACATTCACCGAATTTCGACCTTTGCCCAGGAGGAACTCCTCGATCCTGCCTGGAGTTCCAATCACGATGTCAGCGCCGGTGGAGACAAACCTTTGAATATCGTGGGCAGTGGAAGATTGCTCAGATGATACGAGTAGAAGTGCTGGCGGGTGTGGAAGCTCCGTTTCGGTATCGTGTGGTTGAGAGGACAGAAACAGTGAAAATATGGAGTGGATCTGTGTTGCCAATTCCCTAAATAGTTAGACAGGTTAGAGAGGGGCGAAATGTAATGTATGGCTTCTACCTGGTGGGGCTGATGATCAAAGCCCCAATTTCATCCCGCTTATGCCTCGTTTCTCGTCTAATCAAGCGTTCTAGGATAGGAATGACGAATGCGAGAGTTTTTCCAGACCCGGTTACAGCCTCGACAACGACGTCTTTGTTTTTCATGAAGAGTGCTATCGTAGACGCCTGCACAGGTGTCATCTGGGAATATCCCAGGGACTGTATCACGTCCAAACTGCAGACAGTGTCAATGTCAGTTTCCAATAAATGTTGGACGGATCATGGTTGAAGAGCCTACATCCATACAGTGAGGGGAGTTGGAAGAGAGGTCCAGAGACCCGCAAAAGCGGTCGGTGCAGACATGATTCAGGGCAGCGTTGTAAAGTACTTGAAGACAAGTTGCCCCAACAAAATTTTGGTGCCGGCCCGGGTTAGGTTTCGTCCAAGTTCGGTCTAACCCTCTGTAAGATCTTTCCACTATTTCTATCTCTTTCCACTAAATGTCCGTCCCTAGCCTGACGCATTTTCCCCAGCCATTTTCATGCTTCTCATTCTCCACCATTCATTCGTGTGAACCGGCGAAGTACTTGCAGCATAGAACACTAAGTATAAGCTATACAATATCTGCAGGTCGTCATGTAACAGTCAACTTATGTAGATAAAATTATTCCTGTTATCACACAGCGGGCAGGTTAAATTTTCAAATAAGAATTACATGGTCTAGGGATGTAAAGTGCGACGTGTAGTGGCGGCGACCAGCACCACCTGCAAAATGGTCCTTCAAAATGCGGGAGATGTAGCAGAAAAGCGTTTGAAGGTGTATCTGTGTCAGAAGGAAAATTAGATCCATCCAGGCGTTGAAATGAACACCTACCCAAGAAAAGCCAAATCTTTGCTGGCGGCACCAGAATCTGCAGCTGCGTTTTCGGGCGTTTGGTCCAGTTCGTCTGTTGGGAAGTACGAAGTGTCGGTAATTGACCGAAGATGTGGCACAAATGGTGCATCGATTCGTCGGATGATGTCCCAATCTACGCCGTAAAAGAAGTGGTGCTTTTTTATTTGTTCGACTTCCAGCCTATTGTCTTCCGATGTGATCAACCTGAAAAAGTGGCATCAGGGAAATTCTCTTAATTGAAAAGAAAGGTACCGTCGAATAAGGTCTTCAGCTTCTCTACTGAGGTGTATATCGTCGGGAAAAGCCAGATAACGCTGCCATTGCATTATCTTCTGGTATGTTTCGTGCGTATTTTCGGAACAGAATGGGGGATATCCAACCAAGCACTCGAACATGATGGCGCCAAGTGACCACCAGTCGCACTCCTTCCCATATCCCTTTTGTAGGAAAATCTCAGGCGCGATGTAATCCGGTGTTCCGACTGTTGAGTAGGCCTTCGGGGACAAAATTGGGTGCTCTGACGTCAGGAAAAGTAGACAATCTTACAAGTTTTCGACGATTCGCTTTCCATGTAGCAATTTGATCTTTGTTTGTCATCGTGAGGTTAATAGAATTCACCATGACGCTATTACGAGCTGATTGGTGAGCTCCGTTTGAGGATGGACCAGTCTCCAGCAGGCGTTGGTAGTAATTGGAATCATGTTGTTTGTGGAACCCGGTTGAGAGGCCAAAATCACTGAGTTTGACGTGGCCATCCTTGTCACTAAATCGTTTTGTTTTGGATGTTGTGTGAACAGAAAACGAGGAGGACATACATCAAGATATTGTCCGGCTTAATATCTCTGGAAAATGGGAATTTCAGTGTAAAGCCTTTCGAAGCATGCCTCCGTAAACTTGCCGATGAATGAATCCAAGATTATGAACGGCTTCGATGGCCAAGACACATTCCGCCAGATAAAAGCGTGTTACATCTTCAGAGAAAGTGTCGTATTTTATGAGCATCGTCATCAAATCTCCTCCCGGAAGAAACTCCATTATCAAGTATAGATGGGAGGTGTCTTGAAAGGAATAAAAGAGTTGAACCACCCAAGGAGAGTCTGATTCTGCAAGCACGTCACGTTCTGCTCGAACATGGGCTAGCTAAGGAACGAGGTTTCAGAAGAATCACCCTGCTGAGTTGAGGCATACGAACCTGATCTTTCTTCAGCATCTCGTCTTTCTTCAAGAGCTTCATGGCGTATATCTTTCCGGTATCTATCTTCTGAACTAGCCTGACCTATGATTATGATAAATGCAGGGCATCGGGTGAATTGTCCAAGTAGCCGAAGTATTCCCTACCTCGCCAAAGGCACCTTTTCCGATTACCTTCACAGTGCGGAAGTCGTCCAATCCCAGCTTCGTTCTTCTGAGGCGCAAGAATGTTGATTCCTTTTTTCCGAGTTGATGAAGTTGCCTATTTTTTCTCTCTTCCGACATCATAGTCTCTGATTGTAGGTGCCGTTCCAACTCCACCCGTCTCGTGTTCCGTTCTATTGCAGAGTCAACTGCAACCTTATAGTAATGCTCCAGTTTCAACTGTGCACTCTTGGCACGAGGCATGGCCTCCTCTGTGAACCCATTCAAACTTCTGTCAAAATACACGTCTGTCGGCAGTGAGAAGGTTCAGCGCAAAGTCAGCATGCGCAAAGCTTACAATCTGTGGGCTTCTGGCCCGTTTGTCCATTACCCTGGACTTTGCTTCCTTGTGAGCTTTGTCGTGAAGGAAAACGGTGGTTACTGGGAGACGACATGGTGAGAGTCACCGAATGAGTTATAATCGGTGGCTATGTACATGTAAAGCGACAAGCCTGTTCTTGACTTATGATCGTCTTATGTGAACAGGCACAAAACATAAAACACATATTCGCCCTTCAGCCGATGATTGGAATGGTAAGACGTTGTGAAGTTTTGAAGCATACTGATTAACTATAGGTACAGGAAAATTATATATGAGATGCATGGTAATATCGGATACAATCTGGATCGCATAAGTAGTAGCATTAGTTCGATTATCTTACATTGTATCCCCCTTGCTCGGCAAACGAGCTGTTCCCGTAATATATACTATTTTGGTTGGGAGCAAATTGGTTGGGAGCAAATTGGTTGGGAGAAATTGAATACCGAGGGAAATGGTTAGAATCATTTGCTGAGGATCGATTGGCCGGGGAATACGTCGAAATTGTGGTATATGATGAAACCGGTCTGTCAGATTGCCAGATATTACTTTGCCTGGTATTGTCTCCCACTTGGGAAAATCTTGCTGGAGTTGGTTGCCCTAATCCTCCCACCTGGCTGGATTGTTGAGGAAAGTGCCCTTGAGTTTGCCAAACGTCATTTGGGAGGCTGGTGAGAAATGTAAGTCCCAAGGTATCACCGAGGCTTCGGAATGTAACACTCACGGCTGTAATGAATTTCCTTGAGAGGGCCTTAGTGACGTAAGTTTGGCAGACACCGCAGAACTTGCGAATGGTAAGTTTTGTGATACCTTTCACCACCCCAAAGCAGATCATGACTCACTTGTAGAAAGAATGTGCATCGTACTGCGGGTTCGCTTCGAGAGGTGCAGGGGGTTTGGCCTGGACCGGTGACGTAACCTTTCCGTATGCGATGGAAGGATTGAAACTCATAAAGGGCGCAGGAGGAGATTGATATCTCGAAATAGGTCGAGCTCCACGGGGAAGCTGGGGCAAGGGTTGCGGTACAGGCAAGGGGCGGTGGGACGATATCGGTTGAGCAGTATGATAGTAAGGATCGAGGAGGGAGTTCCGTGAGTGGTCTGGTTCGTGACTAACCGGAGGCTGGAGAGCTAGCGCGGGCGAATCGGGGGCAGGATAAGAAACTCGATGGCGAGGGTCAGTAACAAAAGGAACTTGGGTTGATGTTTCTATTCTCTCTGAATCAATTTCGCTCAAAGGGGGGGCATCTTCCTCAAATGAAGGGGGTGCAGGGGAATGAGGTTCTGTCGCACTTGCGTCTTCAAGTTCTGCTCTGATCTGCTCATAATCTATTCCGGATTGGACTCTTGGCGAGGAAGCTTGTGTTTGGTATTCCCCGAAGTTGTGAGCGAAATGTTGCGCCTGCGAAGAAGAGGAAAAATTGCCAGGATCATCCGGAGGGTGAAATGACTGTCGAGAATTCACATCGACTCCGTAGGTAGGGCCGATGTCACTTGGATTCCGTATTTTATATTGTGTTGCAATTGGTTGTGACTTCTTCTCAATCCGCAATGGAGTCGTCGAGGGTAGATTGTGGGGATCGGGTTTGTCCTTCCGCCAATACTTGGTAGGTTGGATTTCGAAGGATATGCTCTGGTTTCCTGATGACGAGCCAGTCCCATTATAGGACAGAGTTGGGGGATGGGAATTATCTGCAGAGGCTGATTTGGTTGATACCGAAGAGGTATTTTCAAAGGAAGTTAGATCATACACTTCCCAGCCGTCTTCATCGACTGGACGAGTGGATAGATCTGTTGCCACCGAGATCTTCTGGTCAAATTCTTGTTCAGAGTAGGCTGGGGGAGGGGGAAAAGAATCCTGATCCATGTCCGTTCGTGAGATGTGTTGTTGCAGAACAGATCGTGCCGTGCTTACTTATGGAAGGAGATGCTTTGCGGAGCCTGTTCCTGTGCACCTGCCAAGCAATTTCCAATTGATCCCGCATTCGTGAAATAGGCCGCAAAAAAGACAAGAATGCTGGGTGATCAGAGCATTAAATAGCAAAATCTAGAGAATAAGGAAAGTCCAGAGTCTACCCAATCAAATAATCCGCGGTTCATGAGGAACCATGCATGATTACTGTAATGAAAGTGGAGACTGTGCGGTCAATCAAACACCTGAAAAAGCGGTGCTTACGAGACGTTTTTGCGCAGCCTTTCTCAGGGTGCTCGGATAGACCCGGCGGACTCTGTGCTATCACTCTATAGCCCATAGTCACGTTCATCTCTTGAAGTCTCTAGTCTCTTCGTTCTCTCTCAGGCCCTCTTTTCAGGCTACAGACAATATCACGCTGGTGGGTTATATTCTTAAGCCAGTTTTTTTTTGTAAGTCTTATTTTAACCTGACCACCATGTCGTTCAATACTCCACCTCATATCGTCTGCCCCAACAGTTCTTGGTTCAACGAACCGACAAAAATTATGCGCCATATATACCACCCAGCCCCACCTTCTCATCCGACTCGGACACAGAACCTGAATCCCCCACCGACAACCAAGGCCCGGATTGTGGTTTGGACCTTGAAATGAGTCAAGTTCAGAGCTCGTGCGTGGAAGAGCTTGAGCTCCCAGAACCGGTAAGTCTTTACATGTGTCATGGGCACTCAGCTACCAACTGATTTTCCACAACAATGCTCACCAGCTCGAAGTGCTAGTCTAACCTCAGAGGTTTTTAATACGCGCGCACACTTGACTCCCACTCGTTCTCAACTCGGCACCCAGGGAGCTAAGGTTTTAGCTGAGATGACACTGCAGGCAGCAAGGGCTTATTCTGCACCATTGGATGAAAGGATTCGTTCGCAAGATACTGAGGTAGATATTTATTCATTTCTATCACTGAATATTTTTCTAATGATATATTTCAGGATGGCCAGTTTTGGGCAGACCACGACAAGTGGAAATCATACAAGTTTTATCCAGAATCTTTGAGTTGGCGCGATGGGCAGGATTCGCAGGAAGCCGCGTCGTCGGCGCATGGCGGTGCAGACCCGAAATCAACCCAGGTGAGTTACAGGTGTTTTCAGATGACTCTTGTCACCGAGCTCATAAATTCTGCCTCCCAGGAAACTGCTCAGACATCCCCTCCCCCATCCCCTCCCTCATCCACTCAACACCCACACCACTTGTCGACCAAGGCACGCCGAGCACGTCTCAGAGCGCAAACGGTTGCTCGTGAGATTGCCATCCTTCATCGTATGACACAGCGACTTCGACAGAAACACAAGCTCATTCGCCACAGCCTTGGGCAACAGGATGAGGATTGAATTTTATACACTAGACTACTAATTCGGAGCATTGTGAGAAAAGCATTTACAAGCTGCCAGCAACAGTGCGAAGCTACTTGACCTCTACTTGACCTTGGACTCATCCACATTGCAGGGCATCCGGGTTCGGGTAACTGCAACTTTCGTGGTAGAGAGTAAGCGTACACTACATGAGAGGGCGATCATGATGCAAGGTCAAAAGAAACAAGCTCAAATTGGAGAGCCTTAAGGGAAGGCGGGTGGGTGAAAAAGAGACGGTGGCCTTAATATAAGAGCGAGGTGTGCCGATTATAATTACTGTCAAGGAGCCTGCATATCTCTTTGCTTGTTACAAATTGTTAGAATTTGACATTTTTCTACGTCAGGCCACTTTAATACGTTGTTCCCTAGGTGGTGGGACATTAACAAGAGAAATCGCATATGTAATTAAGCCTGACGGCTTTCACGCTTGTTTCTGGTTCTGGGTTCACTATCCCTTTGGTAATGTCCTCAATATTTCCTTCTCAGTCTCTTCGGCAGGCACTGGTACAGGTCGTACTATACCAGATACCACACAACTAGATACCACACGATGGATATCAGACTTCGATTCCTTCAAGATTAGTACCCTAATATATTCTTGAGGTCGGGACAAGAACATCGGATACCGCAAGACCTACCAGTTTAGGGAGACGCAAGTATACGTCAGTACCTGATTAATGTCAGTCAAAGGATAGGAAGGTGATGAAAATATTATTTACCCCAGCCATCCAAAGATACCAGCTCTAACTTGCCCCCGAAGTAGCTGAACAATGAAGGCCGTAAGAATGACACATGCCAGCGGCGAACGACATCACGCACGTCGCATATATATAACTCATCGGAAGTCCAATTCCAATCCGTGGGTGGAAAGCCTGAGTATGATTTGAGTTCGAATTATATCTTTCTTGACCCCGTGCCCGTTGCCAACTTCCAACCTGTTCGTCGACGGTCCCACGTAAACCTTGTTCGCTTGCACTGGCGGTCCGCAGCGCACCTATTCGAGAATCTTCTAACCTGGCTGCATTCCTCACATGAGAAAACGAGAACAGGTCAGAAGGTTTCGACACTTGATTGCGTATGTTGCTGAGCCCTCCGCCTTGAAATAAAATAAAAAGAATGTTAAAAGTTGTCCGGAAAAAAGAAAAGGGAGTCGAGGCAACCTTGATCAGATATCCGGATTGCGACGTCGTGTTCGCCAGCGACGATTGTGACTTGTATGGGAGGAAGGAAGGAATCATGGAAGTGCTTGGCGTGGGTGGCAAGCATCGACTGTTAAATGCTTCAATATGCAGCGCTGAAATTTGGTGTGGGGCATACATTTTTTAATAACTCAAATATAATATATCTGGGCGACCTTGATCAGCCAAACAATTTTTTACAATTATGACAATCAAACATTTAAGATACTCACTCAAGATGCTCGCGTATATAAGCAAAGCTAGTGTCGATGTGGCCATCAACTTGAACATCGGGTCTACAAGATCGATTGCTGTTTCCAGAGGGATGAGATGAATTCGCGGTCCATAGGGGGCTTTCTTTGAGAAGCTGGGCACAATGGTCCACCGTTCTCTTGACATTAAGGCCAGTGAAGATAATGCCTACATGGGGTTCTCCGTTGGTTTGCTGACCACGTCCCGAAAAGGTTTCTGACAATGCAATGTGATGTTCTGCTAAGACACGGCGGGAAATTCTGGATATTAACATGCGGCGCATAAATGAATCAAGCTTTTCGGGCGGTAGGTAGTGCGACGATAGTGACAACCCAAGGGAAAGACTAGGAATGACAGGGGCACTATCGAAGTATCTAAGGTTAGTAATAGGAATGAAAGAAATCATGAGAAGTCCTACTGTTCATTCAAGAGTGTGGCAATGAATGCGCAAAACGCCTCATTCTCTTCAAGGGTCGTGACTGGAGGGTAGTTTCGAAATCTGGTCACGGCCATTCTTCTCAGTTCAACAAAAGATTGTTGTGAGAACGCACTTCTCGAAAGCTGACCAGTATAACTGATGGGAATTTTAGCTTGCTAAATTGCAAGTTGGCAATAATGGGACGAACCTCGTACACTTTCGCAACCCCTTCTTGTGTTACCACAACGTATGGCAGAACTTGTATGTCGCGTAGTCGATGAGCAATTCTGACGGGCAATTCAGTGCGAACGTAGTTGGCACTCTAGAAGTGTCTTTTCGGTTGCCTTCATAATTGAAGGCCGCGAGAGCACGCACTTTGAGTAATCGTTCTTCGTTCATGGATCGTCCAAAATAGACCTGATTTTTGACAGCACCGATAATCTTGTAAATGGGATTGGTTCAAGTGAGGAACAATCTTTACGCACTAGCTGTCGTAAGGTCAATCTTTTCGTCTCTTTCGAGGCATAGAGTTCCAGTTGCCTGTTTTGATAGAAATGAAGGGCTGTCGACGCCTGCCTTGTACTCGTCGGCGTAATTCTAATAATTCCACGGAGGAAGAGAAGTCCACCAGACTTGATCATTTTGGTGGTTTTGGTGAGTCAAGGGTGGCATGGACTCGGAATTCCGTTGCAAGCACGTTATTTTGCAATGATCATGAGCTCATTAGACAAGAGGCTGCCCAGTGTCAGAGGAGTCTATTACATAAGTATACTAGTCGTTGATTACGTTGGTACATACATAGATAAAGGGATCATGGCAGGGAGGAATTACTTGGATTCCTCACTGGTGCCTCGCATCACCGTATAGCCAAGTCCGTTTAAAATTGATTTTAAAGTTCTGATGTATCAATTAATGACTGTAACATTAGCACTCGGTAAAAACTAGTGTAAGTCCGCAGGGCTGAATCAATGAATTTCATTCCCAACGAGTTAGAGCAAACCTTCTGAACGAAGTGCACCCACAATCAAGAAGGCAGATCGTTGATCTCTGTCCACTCCCACCCAGTCACCTTGTTTCCAGTCGGTAATGTTGTCAGCATCCCAGGCGTAGGGGTTGTTGTCTTTAGAGTCTGAAGTTTCATTTTTTAGCGACTTGTCTTCTTCTCTATCCCACAAAACATCTTCCCACTGAGCATCGCTGATTGTGACGGCAACAGTTTTCGCGTCTCTGATGATTGGGAGGATTGATGTCAAGAGGTTAGAGAGTAGCTCTGAAGTACCATCGGCAATTGCAGAGTGCAGAATTGGGAGAGGAAGGTATTCTGCCTATATCGATGATCAGCACGACAACGCTAGGAGGTTATGAATTTACCTCTAGGAGCATACCCTTGACAGCACCACCTGCCAAAACCACATTCCCGATGCGGACTAACCAATCAGTACCGATAGCATAAGTATGTCCATCGATGAGCAGCTGCTGTCCTCCAGTTGGATTGCGTTGCGTGGGACCGGATGCATTTTGTCGAACTGATACCCATCTAGCTTTGATTTGAGCCAAAAGTTGTTCCAGCGCTCCAGGTGGTCTGAGTGTGAGGAAGGTGTTCCTGTAGTGTGATGGGCTGTGTAGGTAGACAGTCTCTTGACCAGGCGGGGCGGCAGCCAAAACATCTGCCCTATTGGGAGCGGCCGGATCCTCAAGAAGGATAAATACGTTCTCATCTAGGGTAAGAGCGTACATAGTCCTCTCAGAAGAAACGTGGAACCCAGGAATTTGCCCGAGTATTGAACGATACGACTTTACAGAGAGGTGCCATTTGCCGCGATATTGAGCCTAAAAACTTCAGTAGGAATAAGAGTCCGCTTTAACATCTATGCCCCTTACATTGTGATTGAGTAACAGGTTATCTCGAACCAATTGAAGGCCAGTAGGAGGTGCGTTGAGCCAACGGGCCAATCTGGAATAAAATCAGTAAGTCGGTGAGAACTGAGACTGAAGAGACCTTGAACCCTGTAAAACCCATATTTGCAACGAAGGCAAGAGAAGACTAGAAGTGGGTCACTGTGGGTGACCAGGTCTACCGTACAACTCGCGAATGATCACGCCACGTGCAACAATTGGTGTCACGTTCACCGTCCCTTGAACTTAAGCACGTTGTTCACCATCCTTACGCTCATCGACACCATTATGGCTCTGAAAAGGAAACATTCCTCCACTGTGCTGGAAGAAGAGCGCTTATCCAAACGACAACTTCGCTCAGGTCGTGCAGTCCAGACATCGCCCCAACGCACAATAAGTGCGAAGCAGGTCGACTTAACACTCTCCGATGAAACCAATATAGTCAGGATAGCGGGAAATGAGGCGCCTCGCAAAAAGATAATTCGCTTCAGACGACCACCCAAACCTAACTCGGTGCAAAACACAATACTATGTGCGTTATAATCCTTGTTGTGCTTAGCGTTCCGCTCACAGCGTATTAGGCGAACAGGCTTCTCTCTCACCGAGCCCCTCTATGGTTGGCAACTCCATGGATGAAACCCCACCGGTGCTCATGCAGCCAACTTTCTCCTCTGATCGCGTGACCAAAAGTTCAAGGATTATGCCAGAGTCCCGCCTCAATTTATATAAACGGGAGATCCTCAAAAACTTGCATTCTCCAGACAGCAAACCTTTCAGCTTGAACCAGTCTTCTGTCAATGACACGGCTTCTAAACAGCTCTCTGACCTGATCAACGGCACTGTGACACGAGCAGAAGGCAATAGCTGCCTTCTGCTAGGTCCACGGGGCAGCGGGAAATCACGGGTATGTATCTCATGATATTCTTTTTGGCCATCGTTTCATTCCTTCCAGATGGTTGAATGCTGTCTCAACCACCTTTCGGTTAGACCGATCGTTCTTCGACTTTGCGGGTGGATTCAAACTACAGACCGACATGCTTTGCGCGAAATTGGTCTTCAACTCCTCCAGCAGAGTGGCGCGTCCGTTCTCGCCAACCCTGAGCCTAGTGCTTCAAATTTTATCCTTGCAGGAAATGAGACAAACCCATTTCTCGATAGCTCGGCCAGCGTTTCAACCCTAGCCCTCCCACCCACCTCCCATCTTCATGCCCTAATACCCGTTCTCCTAACCCTAAATCGCCCAATCATTGTAATTCTCGACGCGTTTGATCTTTTTGCTCTTCATCCCCGACAATCCCTACTCTACTGCCTCTTTGACGCTGTCCAAAACTGTCGAGCAAGTTCGGATAATCAAGGTATTGCGGTCATCGGGATAACAAGTCGCGTGGATACAATACAGCTTTTGGAGAAACGAGTGAAGAGCCGTTTTTCAGGGAGGACAATACGAACCGCACCTTCATGCGATCTCCAGCAGTGCCTGGCATTGGTCAGAGCTCTTTTGCAGCCCTCCATCCCCATCGATGACCAAACTGACACCGATGGATGGAATAAAGTATGGGCCTCCAGTGTCGAGGAATTTCTTGAAGACAAGAATACTCTGAATATAATTCAGGAAAATTTCAGCATCACACGGGATATGAAGGTGATTATACGAATTATGGTAATGAACTATACATCTACCCGCTTTACCTGTCTCATTATTTCTCGTTAGACCGGCTGTGTGCTCCAATTGAAATCAACCTCACCGTATTTATCCTCTGCAACGCTATCTGCATCAGCGGAATCGCAAAGGTCCCGCCCTAGCAACCTTCATTTGAATCGTGCGTTGTTTTATGCACGAAGTCTTTGAACTTCTTTGACATCCTTCTATAGGATTATCATATCCTTCGATGTGTTTGTTGATCGCTAGTGTTCACATCAACACATCCGGACAACCTAACTTCAACTTTGAAATGCTTTTCGATATTTTTCGAGATCAAGTGCGTGCATCCTCGTCAGCTCCAGTCCAGGTGAATGGTGGAAGTATTGGAATGGTCCGTTGTACCCGCGAGGTTTTGATGACTGTAAGCACATCCCATGGGCGACTTTGGACCTTGTACTGATCCAATATGTTCAGGCCTTTCAGGACCTCACCACGGCCAAAATATTTATTAGTGTTATGGCCCCTTCTAACGCTGCGAAGGAATTCACCAAACATCGGTGTTCTGTGGAACGGGAGGTCATCAAAAAGGTTATCGAAAAATCGGCACAAACCAGCCTCAAGAAGTGGCTCAATAGAGCACCGTAGTAGCCGTTCGTCGCTATGTCATAGGCTTAATTTACATATTATCTCCTCGACGTTGTGGAGATCCCAAGCAAGTCCGCTTGTCTTTCAATTTGGTTGATTCCCGGAATCGAGAAAATCGCTATATATTCACAATGACCTGAGCTCTAGGGAACGTAACTTATGGATTGAAGGAGTCCCAGCAAGACAACAATACTGTTGTTCTCAGTATCTCCTCAGCTTCATTCTGCGATGCTTCTGGGTGGTGTTATTTAAGGAATCCAACTGACGTTTACGAATTAATAAACTCACCCCTGGAAATCATTCCACCAATACGAATATGATCCTCCATGTGAAACCTCTGGTTCCACTGAAGTGGCTGCCGTCTCCGTCAGCACTTTTTCTTTGTCACAAAAGTAAAGATACTCCTACCGTCTACTTCAGGGATATCTTCAAGGTGGCCAAAAGAGCTTATAACTTGTGAGAAACTCTTGGGTTGGTCCTTTTACGAGTATTTGTTTGCATTTCAAGGGCTCCGCAAGACTTAGAAGAAGAATCCATCATCGCCTTGAAATTGTTGTTGACAAAGAGACTGTCATCCCATTCGCTGGTTTCATGGACTAATTCTTCCAACAACACACTTATTAGCTTGTCTTGCAAATCGACGTTCGCCTTGAATCGATTGAGCGGTCTCGTACATGTGTTTTGTGTAGGACAAGTGGTTCCAGCGGTGGATGTCATTGACTGAGCTGCATTCCGGAAACTAATCGAAAGTGGAAGGGCGTGCTCGTCAATGACACAAAAGCCCTGGTTAAGGGAACCTGAAATCTGGATGTCATCTGAGGCACAGTCCTGATCACAGGCTACGGAGGTAACCGAATTTTCACATTCCAGAGGAAGAAACATGGTTCGCAAAGGAGAGGGACCAGGTTTAGGGCTGCCTCGAACCCGTTTTGTTGGAGATCTAAATTTCAGAGATTGGAGTGGGGTCAGTCGGGGCGTATCAGCCTCTTCGGTGGAAAGTTGGTGTTGGTCGCCATGAAAATTCTCCAATAAATGTAGAGGTGACTTTTGGTGGATACCACATTTACCAGTGGTATCGAAAGATGGTGTATTTTTCGAAGTTTGGGTCACAGTACAAGGTAACCCAGTCGATTCTTTCCCGACAATAACTGTTTTGCGTACTAGGGGCATCGAGTCGGAGACATGAAGAACTGGCTTTGGAGGGACGAACCCAATCGGAACAGAAATCTCGCAGTTACGTGCGCGGATTTCTGGCGTAAGAGAAGGCCAATTCGGGATATCTTCCCGAGGATTTGTTGAGGCTTGATTGACCTGAGAATCTTGTAGACACAGCTGTGTGCGTCGATTCTGACGGGGACAAAGCAGAGCGGGTTTGGGAGAAGTGATAAGAGTCTTAAGACTAGACGGAAGCAGTTTATATGAGAAATCAAGCCCATATATTTGGCGCATAGCTGTATCTTTGTCGTATAACATCGATTTCTGAGGTTGGGTAGAGAAATTCATTTGCCAGCTGAAAGGATTGGCTTCGGTCGAGTTATCTAAGGCCTGAGACTTTGTGGATGTGGTCGAGATAGCAGCAGGATCGTGATCGAGCGATTGACAACTTAAGAAGGCCGCGCTGTGAGTCTGAGGCTGCATCAAAGCACTTTCAACCGGCACGCTGAGAACAAAATTATACATTTGGAATGGATCATCCTTCTTAGGACTGACAACCGACTGGTTCCGAGGGCTGGAAGAGATTGGATATGGCCGGCTAAAAGGCAGATAGGAAGAAACCCTCCCAAATATTACGGAATTCCTTGTTTCCCATGAGGGAGAACCTAAGAGACCGACGAGAAAAGCGGACTTCTGAGTGTTCGTCGCGGTTGAATGGGGTGCAGCCGATGAAGAAAGGTCGCAAAATTCCAAGTCGTTTTGATATTTTATTCCTACACCCCTGTTGACCTGTTTGCGACGGCAGCGGGAAAGATAGATCCACTTGGCGAGGAAGAGGAGAACCAGGAGAAAACAAATTGCCAACAGTGTGGCAACGTAGGAGTATTCCTGGCGAGACGGGGCAGTCCGAGAGGTAGGAAAAGCTTCAACTCCAAGCACGCCGAAAACCATGAAATAGAGGAGGGCGGGTTGAAACTGAGCTACCATCAGGTCGAGGGAAAGGCGAGGATGATGATGCCAAGCAAATTTGCGGGGAAGTCACTGTTCAATGACATCATACAAATTCGATTTCTTTGTGTACATAAACAAACACTATTTACTTATTCTCAATAGTCACCCGAAGAGAGATCGTGGAGTTGTTGGTTAGCTACAAATTTTATTTGAGCTCTTCTTTCCCTTGGAAATGAAGGATATTCACCGTGGTGCTTGGCCTTCTGTTTGTCAACAAAATCGAGCTAAAGGGTACATGATGTGAGTGAGATGATAATTCCATCAGGGCTAAGCAACCGCACCCCTTTCGTCTCGACGATGCGGTCGATGAAGGCACCAGATAAACCAGCCCTGTTCGTCAGTCACAATGATGAGTTTTGAGGCGGGAAAACATAAGTTTACCGACTTACAAAATCTCCTTTGCCTTTGCATGGGAGTCGGGTTGACCATTCTTTGCGCAGTGGTCTTCGTAAGCTTTGGCAGCCTGATATACTTATTGTTAACATCCGAGGAACAGAAAAGCCCGTCAGGTCGTACTTCGTATGAGGCAGCCGCTGCAATTAGTTCATGGGAGAGTGCAGCCTTGTGATCGGAGTTGACCACCTGGCCAGCACAAAGTAATTAATGGGGGACTCGAGAGAAACAAGACAGGGACATACCGTATTGTAGGCTGAAGCTTCGTCAGAGTCGTGGTTGAACCAACCCATGGTGACAGTAGGTATACGAGGGTAGGAGTGGATGAGAGGATCTGGGGTGTAAACGAAATAATGAGGCCCTTTTATACCAATTTCTACCCTCCTTACCTTCCAATGGAGCAACAGGGGGTAATGAATCAGCCTCGATTTTGATAATCTCTAAGGCCACTGGTCACAAGGCAGATATTTTTGGGTTCGAAGGTAAAAATAGACCTGTAGCTATCTATACTACAAGAATCAGGCGTTCCCACCAACCCACGCACCATACTGGGATTCCAGCGCCGTTTTCGAGGCCGCTCGGGACCGTTGCACATCGCGGTGGTGTCTTGAATTCCTCCTTTTACCTTCCAATGGAGCAAAATGAATCAGCCTCGATTTTGATAATCTCTAAGGCCACTTGGTCACAAGGCAGATATTTTTGGATTCGAAGGTAAAAATAGACCTGTAGCTATTATCATAATTCAAATTTATGTAAGATACATAGTATCAAGAAGGACACACACATGCTCCGTCACTGGTATCCATCACAGAAAAGGAAGGTCGACATGTTAGCCTGCACCAAAGTCATAGCAACTTGGCGCTGTGTCCGAGTCCTGTAATATGTATCAAACTTAAAGGAAGATGTAAAAGGACGGAATATCCTCAAATACCTTCCAGACACGTTCGTGATTGGCAATGCATATATATTAATCTAGGGGCTGGGACATCACAAGGTCTTGAAAAGGATCCTATACCTTCTGCACTCCAAAGGAAAACACTTGTTTGGATTGACGAACACCCACAGATTCGGAAATCACCGAGATTCGACTGTAGGGACTCCTGATCTCCGCGCTATCATGGAAGAATTCAGGAATAAGTACATACATATTCGCAGAAGGCTTGAGATTCAGCTTGATACATTGAGCATAAAAACAGGCGATCGGCTCCCGCTATCCACATATTCGGTGAAAAGAAGGCTCCAGGTTATTCATGACACATGGCATGACTGGAATGCTGAGAATCTTTAACCCATGTTCCTGGCCAGGGACTCCTGACAGGGGCTTGCTTCACAATTTAACCTGCCTTGAAAGGGCTCTGTGACAATGAGTCCTGGAAAAGACCTCTCGAATTTCCAATAGATCTCCAAGATTAGAACATTAATGTCTGTGATCTTGTATCTGAATCTATCACTTGATGGGTTCCCATTTGGTGTAACTCCCATTTGGTGTAACTGAATTCTGGAAACCAATGGAGTAAGTAGCGGGGAAAGTGCAAGGATCGTTACTCAATCTGGAAATAGCTACAGTCGACTCCCTCGTAATTCATAGCCTTGATAACCCATAAGTACTCCATACCTTTTTCAGTCCACCAAGTTGGTTCGCAGGGCATACCATAACCCATACAACCGCGATAACTTGAACCTGTAATCCATACCCCAAAACCCATAAGTTTTAGCCACCATAAATATTAGGTAAAATATCGGGCCAATTAGTTTCCCATCAGAGGTATTGATGCAACACTAAGCGCCTCAAAAATAGCCTTGTTGAGCCTTTTGACCCGCAGAGTTGCCTTTTTTGCCTCACAAAGCTAAGCACCCAATGCGGCATGCTTTTCACACGGTTCCGTTTTTCATGGGTGCAACTGAAAAATTTCAGCGGTATAACCCACGATGGTTTATGATACTTTTCATGGTGTATCTCACCATGAATCTGACCTGTATCATGCTCAAAATTTCCTATGATATTTTGAATCTATTTTTAGCATACCTCCCTAAGGCCATGATCTCTGATAACCCATACCGTACCGAAATAGCGACCTCGCTAGTTACGAATGACTGGCTATGACTGGTGATCGGTGCAAGGGGCAAGCAAGGGTCTGGACTAAAGAAACCGTTGTGGGAATCAAACCACGTGACTAGGTATATTGCTGTCGATTCCCTTGAAGTCGCTTGACACTACACCGGGAGCACATGTTTCCTAACGCTTTATGTGCTTGATTTTGTGCACTTACCACCTGTACAGCACACTACTATATCAAGTCTGGCTGTGTCACCCTCTATCTAGCTCCCTCGACTCTCAGCACATCATTACTAGGATTCATTGCGGCCTGAGTAATTACTTCGAAAATGCCCGCTACCAGAACAAATACAACCCCTCCAGACCTTAACCTCAGGGATTTGCTTGCAGAAGATTTTGTAGATATCTCGTATGTTGATGGCCATGCAGCTTGTTTCTCACCCTTTTGAAGGAGCTAACAGGCGTAGCCACATAGAAGCTTTTGCTCATGCTTTGAAGTTGGACGAGGCCTATTTTGACCACCACGGCGACACCTCGTCTCCCCTAATACCAGGAACTCCTGTGTCCACTTTTCCCCGCATTCGAAAGGTCTCTGCACTCTCCGACTTTGCTCCCATCAATTTGAAAGTTAAGAGGTGCACCAAGCAACTTCTCCTCAATTCAATTTCCTGGTGTTGAAAAAACCCTTATCTTCTAGGCGCAGGAAAAGAACCCAACACGATAAACGGAGTGATTACTTATTTATTCTTCTACGATGGCCCCTATTGGTGCGTTTCTTCATCTTTTTTGGGGGGTTCATCCGGATCTGTAATGAATCATCAGTTCTTCATATTTCTTTTCATCATGGCGGAGTTTGGTCTCTACGTAATTATCAGGCAGCTGGTTAACACAAAAGAATGGATATCAGCATGTATTTTTATTCTATCTCTTTGATTTATCTCGGGCTTAATACTTTGTTCAGGGCGAGGCCAGAAAGGACGGCTTAGAAAGAGGTTGCGCAGTGCTAGGACTTATGAGGTGAGTAATGATATTTCACCTCTTGCATTTACTGATACATACCATCTTTATTCAGGAATGGAAAGAAGTTGCGATCACTCTGGACGAATATCTTGGTTTCCAGGAATGGAAGCGGTCAGACGAGGACCCATTTTATGATTGGATGCTTATACGCAAGGTATGCCAACCCCATCTCTCCCAGCCACTTTTAGAGCTAAAAATCTATTTAGGTCAAGCGATCTCTAAAAACCCTCCGGGATAAAAACGACGTACGGGGATGCTTAGGAGTTCTGGAGACGTGCATTCGTTCAAATTTTGCTGCTGTGGAGTCTTCGAGGTACGCAGGATTCATGGAGTAGTCAGCGGAGTGCTGCAATTTAACCTGCTCCCCCTTAAATCAGGCTGTACAGCGAAGTGAGTGCCAAGCAACGTGAATGAAAACATAACTTACGTGTCCGGGTTTAGACCTTTTTTGGGACCAAAGACTTGATAGAATGTAAGAGGCACATTTTGAAATTCCACTTTCCCTTATTCAGAATCATTTAGCCTACTTCGATGAACTGGAACGGTCCCTTGAATTCATCAGAGAAACACCAGAGCTCACGGTAGACGAGAAAAAGAGATTTTTCAAGAGCGCGAATACTAATATGGGTAAATTGGTTTCTTAAAAATGCAATACCAAGACCAATAAAGAGCAAGGTATATCTGCACTTTGCCTATCGGGAGGGGGATCTTTTGGCTATTGTAAGGTTTCTCGGGATTCTTTCAAAACGCTTATAAATTTTGGGTTGATAGATCATTGTGGAGTTGTCAGAGCCTTCTTGGATGCGGGACTCCTTCCAAGAGTTATCACTGGGACAAGCGCTGGTGGGCTCATTGCTGCCCTTACGTGCACACGCACGGATGAAGAACTCAAAGTTCTTCTCGATCCTGAACTTGCCAACAAGATAACGGCTTGTGAAGACCGATTCAGTGTCTGGTTCAAGCGATTTTGGCAAACTGGTGCCCGTTTCGACAGTGTGACGTGAGTTGTTTATCCCAAAAAAATCCCATGGAAATAGGTGCTGAATTATACATAGATGGGCAAGAAAGGTTGGCATTGTGTTTCCAGATAACCCCAATACTGAGTACCTACCAGTGCACCTTCTTTACTCGTGGTTCAATGACCTTCAGAGAAGCACATGCAAGGACGGGTCGCATCTTGAACATTTCAGTCATTCCTGCCGATCGACATTCGTAAGTTACATCTAAATGAATAAAATGACCGATAGACCGACGCCCTCATCAGGCCAACCAAACTCCTCAACTACATGACTGCACCTGACACTGTCATTTGGTCTGCATTGTTAGCCTCTGCGGCTGTTCCAGGTATTCTGAACCCTGTGGTCCTAATGCAAAAGTTGAAAGATGGAAGCATTGTCCCATGGAGCTGGGGTAGCAGATTCAAAGATGGATCACTCCGGTACGCCTTCCGCAGGATTCCTGTGGTAAATTCTCTCAATGTATGCGCTGAAGTGTCGACATACCGGTCCAAGCCCTAAACCTGTATTTCAATGGTAATTTCACAATAGTTCCAGGTTGTTCTATACTTACAATTGATTAGTTACGCATCCCGTCGTTTCTCAGGTCAATCCACATGTCCACCTTTTCTTTTTCGCTCCGAGAGGGTCGGCTGGGAAGCCTGTAGCTCATCGCAAAGGGAAAGGTCGGAGCATTTCCCTTTCTATAGGTGCAAATGTATTTACACCGAAGCTAATTTAGGTTGGCGGGGAAATTTTGTCCTATCAGCAGCAGAACAATGGTTAAAACACGAATTGACGAAGAACTTCAAGGTCATTCGGGATCTTGAACTCCTTCCTCAATTGCTAGGGCAAGATTGGTCCAGTGTTTTCCTCCAACGTTTTGATGGAGCTGTTACGTGAGTTGTCTTTATTGCGTTGCCTGCGGGATGATGGCCTCATTGCCAGAACATAGAATATGGCCAAGGACCCGACTTCGGGTATGTGCTATGAGAAGCGCTTGCGGTAATAAAATGATTGAATGCTTGGATAGGATTGGTTCCGCCTCCTCACTGATCCTGACCCAAAGGAGCTGGAAAGAATGATGCGTGTGGGACAAAGCGTTACTTGGCCAAAGGTAAGTGGGCTTGAGCAAATGAGATTCAAGCAGCCCTTCATAATCTTGTCCAGCTCCACATGATTGAAAATAGGTTTCGAATTGAAAAACAAATACTCCTCGGCCGGCAGGCCGTTCACAGGGTTCATAAAAGCAAATATCGGGTTGCATTGCATGAACCTGGGCAATTTTTGATCCCTAATCCCACGTTGGCTGTTCCGCCGGGACCATCCCTCTTAAAGTCTCCTCCATCAGGGTCTGATCTACCACTGTCAGTTGACACCGATGCAGAAGCGGCCTTTGCTCGAGGTTCTAGGTTCTATAAACGAGAACGCTCGTCCAAGAATGCGTCTCCCCCCCGTCCCTCGGACAAGGGCGTTCCATTTCTCCCTGCCAGACGTCGTAGATGGGCATCACAAGACCAGATTCCAATGGCAGATGGGGGTGATGCTGACGACGAACCCCCAGCCGTCGCCACAAGCCCTATACTCAATCGAGGTAACGAATCACCCACTGCGAGCCTTTTTTCACGGTTTCGCGCCAATTCCATCTCCAAACTGTCTTTCCCATTTTTTGAAAATGGATTTGCTCCGCGAAGGGACTCCAGTAATAGTCCGAACCACCGCTGGAGCAGTGAAAGCTCTTCTGATGAAGATTTCCCAATCGATGAACTCGAAGGAGCCTCACGATAAAATGCGTGAGGGTGCAATTTGTATAATTATTGTTATTGGGTATGGTAGTCACAACGAACGTTTTCCTAATCACATGTGCTTTTTTTTTGAGAACTACATACTGGTAGTTCAAGTTGAATGTCGAACGTCGAATAGGCCGCCTCTACGGAGTGAGGTCACTGCTTAAATGAGTATTGAACATTCTTCTGCACCATGACGCCACATTCACCCAAGAAGAGACATTTATCCAATCAAAGTGTATCCAGCTGCAGCGTCCTCCGTCATCTTCGAAAGCCGAATGCGTGCGAAGGTACAATCAGTTTCAAGCTCTGGATCATCCCCTCGACAGGGTGAACGTCTTGGGGGTTGACGGGACATATGGTTACACAGGGTAAGCTACATCGAAAGTTCACTGCTAAATGGCTCTTCGTTCCGCCTATAACGCTTCGAGCTGCGCGAATGCCCTCAGCTGAGCTCAGGATGGAGAACTTCTTCTTAGCGGTGGGGACGACACCACTGTGCGGATATGGAAATTGGACCAAAACAACGTTACTCAAGAGTATCCATTAAGTTGTCTCTCGGGCTGTCATTCGAACAGGTCATCGAGGAAATATTTTCTCTGCCAAGAAGCTTCCTCATTCTTCGCGTATGTGCGTCAAACGATTTACCAGGGACTTCAATGCCATATTTCTCACCTATTTGCTAGTGCTACTGCCGCTCGAGATACGCAGATACGTGTATTCGACGTCAAAGCTCACTTCCCCTTGCGATCACCTCCGGTCATGTGCGATCACCTCTGGTCATGTTGAAACAGAATATTCAACCGCCCAAACCTGCATCGCGACCATACGCTGCCACTGTGATGCAGTCAAAAAGATCGTGACGGAGGATAGCCCTGATCTCTTTCTTTCGGTTTTAGAGGTATGAATGCTTACATTATTTGCAGTGGAAGCCATTATAATTGGCAAATGAATGTAGGATGGCACAGTAAGGCAACACGACTTACGAACTCCCCATGACTGCGGTGAAGAGCGTTGTCCAGCACCACTGGTCACCATGAGACAAGAGCTGTCCTCCCTCTCCGTGTCCTCCCTTTTCCCTTACCAATTTGTTGTTACTGGAGAATCTCCCTATGTATGGATCGATGTCCCTCTTCCTTGCCTGTCGCTTTAATCCGACCCATAGGGCTATTTATATGACCGTAGGCACCTGCGGAGGAAGCTAGAGCACGATTGGGGTGCAGTACCACCGTGGGGCAGGGGAGGAAACTACAACATGCGTCCGAAGATTTGGCCGTCAGCGCTCAGGCAGACGGAACCTTTTGCGTGAGCATATCACAGGAGCTCGCACAATGGCCATGAAGTACGTTCCCTCATCCCCAGAAACTTTCACGTATTCTTACCTCAGGTTATTCTTTGTTGGTTCCAAGCTTCTACACTCCACATGCAACTTGGCCATCTCATGTTATGACTAGCATATAGCGGCGATGGAGTTTATCTGTTTTCAACAAAGGACGACCCTCAATGCTTGAACGGCAGTCCCTCATCAATCCCATCTCTTTTGACTTCCGATGTAAGTCCGTCATCAGGACCCGAAGCCCATTTGCATTTGTTAACAACAGGCAGAGTCTGATGGAAATCCATGGAACAAATCGTCTGAATCCCCTGATGACCTGTTTGACGAATTATCAGATCCAGAATCCACACCAGAATGGGAACAACGCGTCCCTATATTACTACCCCGTTTGCGTTATGCTGGGGCGCGGAATGTTGCTACAGTTAAGGACGGTCTGTGTCTCGCATGCAACCTTAACTCGTGACTCGTTATTAACTTTTATCCTGTACATAACAGTGAAATTTCTTGGTCCCGATGACCAATGGGTTTTTTCTGGCTCTGACGATGGCAATTTTTTGTGTGGGAGAAGGATAACGCTATCCTTAAGGGGATTTACGAAGGCGACAGCAGTGCAGTTAATGAGGGGCATCCGCATTTTCCATTGGTTGCGGTAAGTGGTATTGATACCACAGTGAAGGTCTGTGTTTTATGCCTACGCCATCGGGACACCAATTAAAATACAGATTATAGCTTTTTTCTCCAACAACGTTTCCCAGCCCTTTCTCCAGGTTGGACAGTGCTGATCAAATTATTCGGAGAAATAATAGCATGGAGAGCGTGCGTGTAGAAACCTACAACATAGCGGCCCTCCTTTCCGAAGCTCGAAACACCATGGGTGCGGAAGGGGTACTTCTACCAGAGTGCAATGGGCAATAAATGAAGCAACTGTAGTGACTCAATAGTAGATAAAGATAAGGTCTACAATAAAATGATGACATCGGTTGTTGTTGGTCACATGGCCTTTCCAATTGGACCTCCACCAATATAAGAAAGATAATTTCTACCTGAGGCGTCCAGGTCGACCTGTATAATTTATCGTACACAGGCATTTGTGGTCAGAACTTCTCTTCGGTATCCCCTAACGGACCTTGCACTGCAGTTTGGTGGGTTTTTCATTCTCAATGGTGGCCATTTCACGGTCTGACCTGCAGTCTCCTGCCTTTCTTTTCGGTAACGTAGGTGTCGCTGCCTTGGATATATACAACTACACTGTCCTTGAAAGTGACAATCGGCGTGCCATCATTGTGGCTAAAATAATCCTACTCGTTCCGTCCGACTACGACCAACAGTGCCCAACAAGGAATTGCCAACATCCTGCAACCTGCGTCCTCTTGCAAACAAGTTCCCGTATCCTCCAATGCGTTCCCATGGCAGAAATAAACGGTCAAGAAATGGCAAGGATCCCGACGGCGACGTTTATATGAATGTGCCAGGAGACGAAATTCACCCCGATGCCTACTCCAGATCCCATTCGTCATTCCATTCCTCTCAAAGCTACAGAACCCCTTCCACTTCAAGTAGGCCTCAATACGTCTCCGACCAAGACATTTCCATTTCCTCCCGCCCTCGCCGTGGTGAAGACTGGCGCCATGCAGACTTGGATCGTGACAGATATCCATACAATGACCCATTTCGTGCAGACATGAGTGAGTACGACGGCAGTGGTCCGCGGAGCTCTTCAGGATGGGTCTCAGTTGATGTTCCGCCATACAATCAAGCACGAAATGATTGGACTCCACGGTATGAGAACGGCAATTCGTCATCTTCCTACCCAGAAACTTCTGCCTGGGGAGTTACAGCTCCTGTCCCTTACGAAAGCAGCCGCGGGACGTATCATGACCATTGGCAGCAGGATGACTCAAGAGACGTTCCATTGAACGATTGGAGCCCACGTTCTACACGCCGAGAACCACGTCTAGATCGAAGGCAGCACGATTGGCGTCATGAAAACCGAAAAGAAAAGACCCCTAATCACAAATTCCAGAGTGACTCTGGTTGGGACCCACGTCGACGGGAGAGGACAACTTGGGATCGTGAAGCGACGGGAAGGTCAGAGGAACCTCCTCTTGAGAAAGGGCATCACCCCGTCGAGGACCGATCATGGGAACCTGCTGCTTCGTGGAAGCCCTCAGTGCAAAACGAGCGGCAGCAAAATCATAACCCACAACACCACAGACAACACCGAGGCCAAAACTATCAGCGACACAACCCGAACAAGTCAAAACGTGGCAACAATAACCACAATAAACAGCGCCGAGAGTGGCGTGCAGATGACGGCGATTTAAACAAGTGAGTCAAGGCATCTGCTTCTTGAACAAAATCTAAATGTAACATATAGCTGGACAAGACGAGACTCGAGCAACGCGAATACGAGGCCTGAAAGTCAGCATGCAGTGAAACGAAAGCACCCTCGTTCACCCTCCCCCCCTCGATCCCGTAGCCGGTCACCTGCTGATTCTTATTTATCTCGTCGCTCTTCGCGAGGGCGATCTAAATCGCGATCGGTTTCTCCAATTAACAAACGGCGACGACGGGATTTGAGTCCTGTTAACCTCAGGAGCCGAACTCCTAGTGAGAGAAGCGTCCAGCGACCACAAAAAAGGCCGGAAAGAGATTCCCGGTCACCCAGCCCTAATGGGAGTCCAATGGGCTTGAGCGAGCGTCGCAGAAGCCCGTCTGTTCTTTCCAGTGCCAGTTCTCAACGCAGCCCAAGCACTAGTTCTGTTGGACAATCGCGTTCCATGCATCGGCTTCCCCAAATGAATCATGGCTCAATGGCTGTCCAGAATGCGTACGCAAGAGGTCCAAGCAATGGAATGCATCGTCGAAAGCATGAAGAATTGCGGAATGGAAAGCCAAGACCGCTGAACTCTCATCGTAAAGCAAATGACCGACCATTTATTTCAGACCTAGATGACGACCACCCGTCAAGACAGCGCCCCTTATCCCCACCACCTCTCATTTCCTCTGGACAGGCTGCGCGAACGATCTCGATTTCTATGCCACCCCCTGCATCCGTTCCAGTGCCTCATTCTCGGACACGCCATACTGCCCCAGATTTCATTCCTGTCCCTTTACTGCCTACTGGGCACAGCCTTCTTCCTGAACCCAGAACCGACATTCCCACAGCCAAATCAAATCTCAGTGCTTCCACAAGAAATATTGGGTTCAGGCCAATAGGGAAAGCTAGCTCATTAAAGAAATTTTTTCCTGGTGACGAAGAAGAAATGGACATCACTGATATCCCTTCGACAATGAATCGAATAACCCGCTCTGATGTTGAGACTCTTCCATCTCCTCCGGATCCGCGGCATGTAGGTTGGGCAGAATTTCATGAACCAACAATTAACTTGCGCGGCTACCCTCCAAACGACTCACTATACCGAGCCTCATACAACCAACCTGCCTTGCCTTCAGCAGAGGTCGCGGACATTCCAGCACGACACTTGGACCATGACAAAATTCTACTACCTCCTCTTCTTCCATCGGAATCGCTTCATTCCCTCGATGAACACGAGCAACTTAGTCCTCATCAGGAAGAAGTAAGGAATAGACCATCTCGCTCGAGAACCTCCCCTCGCAATGACCACGAAGCTTTTGGTGGCGAGACGTGCACACCTTCGAACAAGGACCTTTACAAGATCATAAGCCAAGTTGGTGAAGGCACTTTTGGTCAAGTTTACAAAGCTCGAAATACTATAACGGGGACCCATGCCGCACTGAAACGTATTCGCATGGAATCGGAAAGAGACGGATTTCCAGTTACCGCCATGAGAGAAATTAAACTCCTACAATCACTACGACACGAAAATGTCGTCCGACTGTATGAAATGATGGTTTCCAAAGGTAAATATATTTTTTCTGTAATAGAACTTGACCCTAATCGCTACTTTAGGCTCTGTTTACATGGTGTTTGAGTATATGGACCATGATTTAACGGGTGTCCTATCCCAAAATCAGTTCATATTTTCAGACGCACACCTCAAATCTCTTTGTCATCAAATGCTTGCTGGTTTGGCCTACCTCCACCATAAAGGAGTAATTCATCGGGATATCAAAGGGTCCAATATTCTTATTAACAACCGGGGCGAACTTAAGTTGGCTGACTTTGGGCTGGCACGATTTTATCAGAAGCGCAGGCGAGCCGATTATACCAACCGAGTCATAACCCTTTGGTATCGACCTCCAGAACTTCTCTTTGGGGCTACTGTTTATGGGCCGGAAGTCGATATGTGGAGCGCTGGGTATGTAATTTGTCCGTTTTTTCTCATATCCAACTCAAGATAATTACAGATGCATTATGCTGGAACTATTTACAAAGAAACCCGTCTTTCAAGGAGGTGACGAGATTCATCAACTCGAAGTAGTCTTCAAAATTATGGGCACGCCGACACCAGAACGATGGGCTGATGTCATTAACCTTCCTTGGTTCGAGCTTGTCAAACCTCAGCATCCAATGCCAAATCGTTTTCGAGAAGCCTTCCAAAAGTGAGATATTTAAATATATATAAAAGACTGGTAACAATTGTATTAAATTGGTGTGATCTAGATGGATGTCTCCAGCAGCGCTGGATCTCGCAGAACAACTCCTGACTTACGACCCCAGTCAACGCATTACTGCCCTGCAAGCTATGGATACCCCTTATTTTGGTACCGAATTTCCGCCTGCAACCCCTCCAATCGGGTGAGTTATTCTCCCAGTAGACCATCTGGTCATTGCTAACACCCTTTATCACAAGCTTGGTTGACCTCCAAGGAGAGTGGCATGAACTAGAAACGAAGCGGGAACGAGCGAAGAGGAAAGAACGAAAGAACGCATCGTAACATGAATTTATCGTTCTGGATTTATTTACTTTCTACATTCGAGACAATTATACATTATCGCCCATGATAAAACATCAATTGTATTTTCAGCAACGAGGTTGGAATTGGATCTGAACTCGAGCTGATAGGCTATCGACCAGGACGACGGTGGGGATGGGTTCTCACTTGTGTTATTTAATTAGAAAACTATTTTGCTTCCACAGCATATGTCACCAAACCCTTCTCGGTGAGATGTTGAACAATTGACTCGACCTAGAAAAATGGGAATTAATTAGAAAATCTGCTAGAGCATTCGTCACGACATACATGCGCAGCAGTCAACCTGATTTGCGTATCCCATCGTTTCGTGAAAGGAGCCCCAGTATCCTCAGCTTCTTCGACATCCCCCAAACCGCCGGCTTTTCCCTGTGCGTCGTCTTCTTCGCGATTCCCCTCGAACCAAATAAGTTTATCAACTTGGTCTATACTACCACGCAATCGTCCCTGTTCGATCATTTTGCGAGCCATTGTTTCTGCGGCCCCTGGTGTCAAGTCCAATAAGGCCCCAAGACCTCGGAATGTGATATTATTATAGATGTTCGAGCTCGCAAGCAGATTGTGCTCCATAACTGCGCGATCGAGGACAGTCGAAGGTCCAGTCCGTGTGCTTGCAGTGGAGTCAGGGTCTGCTGAATGGTCGTTCCCAGCAGATGCAAGTCTGTCATTGGAAGATATGGCGATCTTGGCGAGTTGATGCGGTTTCAACGTTTTCTCGAATTCTTTGATCTCCGCTGAACGCAGGATATGATCAAGGAACATTTTTGAAAGGATGTTATAGGTGGGAAGATCAGTAGTACGCTCATCGCGGTATAGAGAGGCGAGCAGACGAGAACGGTTAGGTCCTGCGGGTGCTAGAACCGCGCAAGTGACGGCCGCTAATCTAAGAAAGCCTTGAGAAAGTCATCAAGAATAAGGGCAATTCCTTACAGCATGTGGCGGCGCTCCTCTTCGTCGATTTCGCCAACATAACTCAATTCGTGATATCGACTTGCAGCCTCGAGAAATTTTCTGCTGTAGTCACTTATCCGTGCCTGGCAGAGCTTAAACTGCAAGAGAGTTTCTCGATCGCTTGCTGAGTGTACGAGGAGGGCAGCACGATTATAGTACGTTTCCGCCTGCACGGAATCCTCATCTTCAAGGAGCAAGCGAACGATACGGACATAGGCTCGAAGTTTCTCGGAATCTCCTATGGATCTGTCATAATACTCATCACTTTCAACTGAAACATGGATGTCGGAAAGCGCACGCACCGTTGACCAGAATCCAAAGAGATACCCATCAGAACACGCGCGGCATCGCTCCATTCTTCCTCTTCTTCAAGAAGATCTGCAAGTTGAAATCTCAGAGAGTTTACCTATATATTGGTATCATTAAGGGAGCGCAAAGCTTAGACGCTGCACATGCCTGCTCTTCATAGCTGACAATCCGTGGCTGAACAGTGGCCAATGTGTCCTCAACTACGCGTTTTCTAAGTTCGACGTCCTTGATAGCGCCATCTCCGAGAATTTTAACCAGTTCGGATAGAACTTGACGTCCTACGACAAGGCCAACGCTATCTTGATTGACGACGGTATCAACCAAAGCATGAAGATCTTGCGCGAGGGATGGCCCTTGTTGTGAGAGGATATCTGGGATAAGTGCGATAAAAGCTGGCCCTTTGTCCTTTTGACTAAGACTTGAAATCTGGGATAATTTCGCTTCCATCCTGGTGAAGGAGATAGTTAAAACAGTCCACGCATTCACGTGCAGAAGTGATGAAATTGAAACATGGTTACCGACTAGTTAAGTACCACTTCCACCCTCCACGCCCGCATACGCAAACATATTCAATATTGGTATCCAGCTGAGCTGAAGCCAAATCCATCCATTCCTTCGTTCTTCTGCCAGCGCTTCTTCTTTGCGGCCTTTTACATTGTACATAATTATCCAACTTTCACGATCAAGTACGCCTCCTGATCAGTTTTATACGAGTTTCTCTAATAACGGTGGAAGATTCTTGCCATGTCGCTGTCGAAGTTGACTGCATCATCTTTTCACAGATCATCGCCCTTTGAATTTCCTCGCGCACCCCCCAGTCCTCCAGAAACTAACTCAGATACAACCCCTGCTGGCATAGGCAACCTCCCCTCTACAGGAGCAATTCATGACTATGGTTCGCCTGACAACGCACACCCATTAAGAAAGTCTTCTTCTATCCCTTACCACAACTCGGGCTTCCGGGAAAGCAAGGACAGGGCAACTCAAAGGACTAGCAAACCCTTGATCATTGTAATACCCCCTTCGACTCTGATCCACGAGCACGGACAAGGGCAGACGGCTTCCAATGGACCCTACCATCGGTTATCACATGGTGTGGTTATGCCTCTTTTTCCATCAGTACGGGTTGTGAGATTTCTTGTGTCATGGATCACTAATTTCTATTAGATATTCGGCCAGTTAACGGCTATCGCAAGAGAGTTCAATTTCCCAAGCACCTCGGGACTTTGCCTCTATTTTCATTTTGTTGAAGGAGAAGTGACAACAACCCCTCGCATCTCCGACGACTCATGGCAAACACTCTGGGCTTACCTTTCTGAGCCGCCGCCTCCAAATGAACGTCGTGCTCTGATAGCTGGCAAGGTTGAATTCGACATAGACCTTCGACTTGCTCGATGGTACTCGGTCTGGGTATCTTCTCTTCACAGAGAAATTTCGGATTATGCTAGTCATTATTATCCATCCACAGCACCGTCATTGAACCATTACCGAGCTGACAGCAGGGCTACCGTGGCCGACAGGCGATCCTACGATGACGACGTGGGTGAGACTATCCAACAGCAAAGCGCGCCAATTACCCGTCACGTTCCCCGGAAATTATCTTTAGTAGAAAGATTTGATGTGTCCTCGTCTCGTCCGGACATCAAACACACTCCACGGGCGGTAGACACTCTACTAGAAAAGAATCCCAGTGGTTCTCAAATTCTTTCAACAATCGTCCAAGAGGATGAACCTAAAACCGCAAAACAGGACCTAACGATTCGTGTCAAGTCGTGGCGAGAAGGGGCCGTTGTAACTCCCACCCACCTCGCTTCGTCTGGTCAAACTAGCCTTGACCCTGCGAATCTTCCGAACCACATGTTTCTCGAGACCCTCGTTTCCTCCCCAACCGTAGATGAGGTGGAACTGAAGTTAGAAGATTATACCTGGTCGGTGTCATCCGTAGGACCACCATCGTTTGGCGATGTTTCTCCACCACCATCTAGCCGCCCACCTTCTGTCCATTTAGCCAACCGTCTGGAGGGTTCTGTATGCAGCACTCCCTCAGCCTATACTTCATGTGGCCCCCTTAACGATGAAATTTATTGGTTAGCTTCACCACCTGCCCTTTCTGTTCATTTAGCCAATCGCCTGGAAGGATCTGTTTGCAGTACTCCATCAGTTTGCACTTCCTTTGGTCCCTCCAACGATGACGTTCATTGGCCACCCTCGCCGATTTCCCGCATTCCATCACCTGACATCGCCCAACGCATGTACGAGGCTATTCCCGAAACACCCACCACAGCAACGTCGTGGGGTGCCCTGGTATCGTATCCACCCTCACCGAGATGTGCATCCCCTAATCCTTCTCTTGATCTCGGAGAGAGGTCGATGTCCCTTGAATTTGGACCGCCCAAGGTTTACCCTCGTTCCGATCCTACATCCGATTCTCTTGACGGCTTGAAAACTGGTTTAGATATTTGGGCAGGAAAGCCATGGTCTCACGTTTGGCCTTACAACGATGATCACACCTCGTCTATGGCTCGAGCTTCCCCCATACGGCACCGACCGGACGCGTCGTCAGTTGTCGAAAAGCACAGGCCTTCCGAAGATAAGCACACTGTACAGTCCACATTTGGGTATCCGTATATGACCATCTGTAAGTTGAGCTGTCTGTTCAACCTCTTCGGCTGACAATGGGTATGTTCCAGATAAGCCGGTCTACCCCCATCTCGATATTTATCCTTCCCTTCCTGGCGCTCAGCGATCGGCCTTCGACGCGAAATCCAAAGACACCATTGAATTGAAACTCCCTGCTTTGTATCCGAATATTGAGCTTTGTAAGGCATTCTATCTTACATAAATTTGTATCTCTTGATGTGTTTGATAGATCGGCCAGTCTACCCACATAATTTGAACCACGTGTACCCTTGCGTTAGTTCATCGCAAGAAATTATCGCCCGGGATTTGCCATGCTATCCGCTCTTTAATCGTTGTACGAACTCCTATAACATTTATTTGGTTGTATTACTTATCCCACCCAGCGATAACGCAACTCGCTTCGTCCCATTCTGCAGCTTACAAGTCTCAAGATTACTTTTCGGAAAGCGTACATCTGCGGACCTATCCTACCTTCAATATCTGTAAGTTTTTTTGTGCAGGCAGCAACATACTTCAAATGACGTTCATGATTTATCTTTGATAGACCCGGCAGTATATCCCTGCTTCAACTTGTATCCGGCCGTTGACAACGGAACGAACAGGACCACCGGTATACCACGCTCCTTCCTTCCCATTTTAATGCCCAACTTAGACTCGGCTTCCGAAAAACATTCGCTGAACCCAGTGCTGGAAAATCAATACCCGACCTTTAGCCTGTGTAAATACTCCTTTTATTCTATTCACCATTCTAAAACGGTCATCTATCTTCTGTAGATCCGGCAGCCTATCCCCACTTCGAGATATATCCCGCTCTCGCTGATGAGATTGGTAATGGTACAACACAAGCTATTCGCATTTTTTCCAATTGGCTCACTGCTCGTATTAGTAGACAAAGGCCAAACGAACCCGGGAACGGCCCCACCACCATCGTATCCATACTTTAACCTCTGTACGGATATTTCTTGTGGCGGCACCTGTAATGTACTGAATATCCTTCAATTACTCTTAGATCCCAGCATCTACCCATATCTCGAGATCTATCCTGTTGCGTACTTCTCCAGAGAGACTGTTCTCGGGCCTTCCCTTCCTCTGAATAATGATCGCCCAAATAAATGCGTTTCAAAGTACCCCTATTTCAATCTCTGTGCGTCTTTTGTTTTGTTTTGTTTTTTTTGTTTTTTAAGTTTTTTTTCGGCGTTACTCATTCTTTGTCTAGATCCAAGCTTGTACCCGTATTTTGATTTATATCCAGGTCCATATGGTTCCAGACAGATGCTCGACCCGTCTCCTGGTAAAAAGAACGATGATAAATTGCTATCGCCTGTCCTGCGCACCGGCTACCCCTCTTTCATACTCTGTATGTATCTTTGGTTGCTGCTACATATCGGATTGCTCAAAATCCATCTATCCAGACACATCCATCTATCCAAACTTTGACCTTTATCCTGGTCCTTATTGGTCCATGAAAGATGTTAACCCGACGCTACGAGAATATGCTAATGCATTGTCAGCACCCAACTTACGCACAGCGTATCCTTCCTTTAGCCTCTGTATGCAGTGACCTATCTCTTCAACTTGATGCCTTGTACTCAATTATTTATAGATCCAAGTGTCTATCCCTTCTTCGACCTATATCCCACCACATATGGAGACTTGACCGGTTCAGGTAAATACCCCCTCTTGTTTATTCATCTGCTTGAATGTCATAATCCTGCTATTGATGTGCTGTAATCAGCAGTGGCAAGGATCCAGGCGCCTCTGGTCAATGTTGCCCCCCAAGTAAAATACCCGAACTTCAATCTATGTATGTCCTAACCACCAACGGAGCTACTTGTCGTCTGATTTTTGGTGGTCTTGACAGACCCAGCTGTGTATCCCAATTTCGATCTATACCTTCCGTTACCCAACGCTCCGATAGTTCGATCACAAAGGATGACTAGATCGAGCAGCAGATTGACGCATCTGGAATTACATGCAATGGTAATGATAGAGAAGTCTTTCGGTCCGATTGACCCTATGAATGGCTTAAGAGAGAAGAGGTACCAAATTCCTGGGACCAAGGAAGACGAGGGTGTCGGAACTGTAGGCAAACTACCAGGTTCATCACGCCAGACTTCCGGCATTCGAAGACCAACACAAACCACCAAACCTGGTACCACCAACCTCGTTCGAACTATCCATCCATTGGATGAAACTACTTTTTCGAGTAAAATCCCCACTCACTGGGAAGTTTCACCACCGTCAAGTATCCACGAACCATCGAATTCAAGAGCTTTCCATGGTTCTCACGTGCGAACGACATCCCTGAAGCGAGACAGTCTGGTTTTGCAACGAGTCAAAGCATTCGATAACAATTGTGAGTGTATGGTTCCTCTTACCAGACCACACAATCTGACCACACTACTAGACGAAAATTCACCGGAAATCCATAAGGAGCTCGTTTCCAGGTTTCCAAAGCCTCCGAAAGTACCACCTGTTCCTTTGCCCATGGAACGTGGCAGACAGTGAGCAATGCGGAAGTTATTGATTTAGATGAGTTTCTACGCATACATGTACATGCTTTGCCTTGTGGTTAGACACATCAGGTATAGCTGGTGAATGGATAATCTGGGCCAATAATCTGACTCCACCTAACGTTGATTGAATCTCGAGCTTTGGTAAATTAACCTGTGGTCTCAAGTGCATGTTCGTATGCTGGTGGCTCTTCTCTATCAATCGTTGGAGGTCCTAGAACGTGGCCTGATCCAGGCATCCTGGAGTTTTCACTCTCAGGGTCAGAGTCGGGTGTAGAAGATCTGGCTCTTGACGAAGGCAAGGTGGGTGCAGCAGCAGCAGCCAATGCTAACTGAGCAGCCCGTGCCGCTCTCTGCTCTCTCTCGATTTCGTCTCGTTGTTCTTTGGTTCTCCTATCATCCATGAACGCCAACTTCACCTGCACCAAACATGTATCGTCAGCACCGCCATCGGATGTTAGAATGAAAGTGGGTCAGTCACCCTTTCTGCAGCGGCATCATGGGCAGCCTTTTCACTCTTCTTCGCTCTCGCCGCCCGATCTTGTTTCTCCGTTTCCAGTGTGATGTATTCTTTTAAAATGCTAGCACCCATCTGTAAATCTTCCATGTGTTTCCTATGGAAGGTGTAATATGGCTGGAAGTTGTTGACCTGAGACCGTAAGGCATACGTGAGAATGACGACAAGTATTGGAAATACACACCTCCGGCCTGAAACCAAGCTGAAAAATCAATTAATCATGAAGCTAGTTAAGTGGAATGCAATGTCAAGGTCATACTGACTTCGATGGCAAATTCAAGGGCACCCTTGGAGTCCACCAAATCCCTCTTAATAATATTGTTGGTAGGCTTGAACTGCTGGAATTTGGGGTTCTCTGGCTCACGAATCAGGTTCTCAGCGATCGTCAGCAGCGTCTATGACAAGGGTTAGACGGGATTTTTCAACAGTCAATGGCACCAGAGAATTTCAGGTACTTTTAAAGAGGACATCGCTCGATCTTTTGGATTTGGCCGTGTTATACCTGGGTCTATGAGTCTTCGGAACCTCTGGCGCTTTTCATGTTGAGCGGCCAATTGAGAAGCTGTTAATTGCGGGGTAGCCTGACGAGTACGGCGTTCAGCAGCAGCAGCTAAGGCTTCTGGCGAGATGGGTAGTGTAGGAGAAGACATTTGAGATCAGACAAGATGGTCGATTAGCAGAACAGGAGGTTCTTATGGCGGTAAATTAAGACACGATCTACCTTTGTCCGCATTCAGCAATTGCAGGTGATACCTGACCAAAAACTAGGATTCATCTCTCGTGGTTCTGCAATTCGGATATCATCATTCCAGAGGAACGTTTATGGTAATAGACTATACAACGAGTGCGTGCACATTTACGACAGTGATATCATAAAAGTAAGAGTGCCAACAGACAAGGCAAAAGGGACATCTGATTAGGTCGACGGGGCGAAACCAACAGCACCTCGGGAGATATCGTAAACGGTATAGTATTTACGAAGGAAAACATCACCTGCAACGTGAAATTAGATCCCAAGGTCTGGAGTTACGTGGTACAAGCTGACATACCAACAATCCACAAGGAACCACCTGGCAAGTTGATGTCCATGCCAGTGAAAGCGGAGATACAAGTTCCTTGAACTTCAAGGATATAGTCGGTGCCCTTGAGAGGATAAGCCTTGCCACCAAAGTAGAACGAAAGCTCGGGAAGGTTGGGAACTTTTGAGCAATCAACTTGATATTGACCGTTCCAAGTCTTCTTTGCTCCAATTTGGGTGTTCAGCATCTCAGCGATGTCAGTGGGCAAAGCTATGAGTGATGTACCTGCAAAGAATATGATTATAATGAAGGAATAAGGGTTGTATGTCAAGCTTACCGGTATCAATTGCGGCACCTGTGTTCTCAAGTTCCAGCTCGTCGTCCCCGAACTTGACCTTCTCCAGCTCAACTTCCCAATAAGCCTTACGGCGGACGGGGACATAATCGATCTCGCCTTTGTAGGCTGTGGGGTCAATGCCACCGAAGATAGCCTCGCCACCGTCCTCTTCCGAAGAGCCGATGCGGAAGGAGAAAACTGGGGCATCGAGAAGCCCTTGGTTAATCATACTATAGAAAGGCGGTGTGATGTGATTGACAGAGATTGTATCATAAGCAAGACCCAAAATGCCATCGAACCTAAAATGAGAGTTACAACGGTTCGAAATAGAATAATGGGCAACTCACTTTCCAAATGCAAAAGCAAGACCCGGTTCCTTGGTGGCCTCCGCAAAATCTTGTCCTTTGATTGTCAAGTCTCCAATGGAGAGCAGGTCGTTTGAAACAAAGCCCTCCATGGAACCAGATCCGTACTGAATCGAGAACTCAGAGCCATTGGCTTTGTAAGTCGAGGAAGCTTTCGAGTCATACTTGGTGTGGAGGAAGCAAGCAATGGATGTACACTTCACGCTTGGGACCCAAAGGTTGCTTGATCTAAAGCGGGGTGAGTAATGAACGCCTTCCATGAAGGACGAGACGAACCCAGTATCAAGGATGACTTTGAACTATATGTCGATGAGTCAAGGAACGGGAGGGATGCAGGGATACTCACAGTCTGCGGTGGGGTGCCAAGTGCGATTTCAGTGAAATACTGCGCGTTCATGAAATCTGGGTTAGGACGAGTTAGCGCAAGCTCCAGAGGGTGATGTAACCGAACTAACTGGTGAGGGGAACACCATGGCCACCCTTGATCTCGTCCTGTGTCCAATACAGCTGTTCTCCGTTCCTTGTGTTGGGTCGTTGAACACGGCGACCAGAGCCACCTGCGCCAATAAGGGGGAATTGGGCTTGGGAAAGGGCGCCATACTTCTCGGCGAGATAGGCACTCTCGAGGTCGGGATTACTGGCCGCGGAGGGTATTTTCTGAAGCTTGAGCCTGTGGACGCCCGACGCGGCGACGAAGGGGAGGAGGGCGAGGAAGAGTGGGGACAGAAACATGGTGGTGGTCACGGTTCAGCCCAATTCGTTGCCATCCAACGTCATTACATAGCGGACTTTGAATATTTACATTTGCTAACCCAAACTACATAATTAATTGCTAACCCCCGACGATGTCGACGACCCGGACGAGACGGGCGCCACTGAACAACATCGAATCCCTTCTCCTTGCTCAGGCAGTATGGGAGCACGGCGCTGCACAGGCATCCTGGCCTGCCGTCGCAAAAATTCTCTCAAAGCATCCTCTTCTCTCCCGTCCCAAATCCTTTTTCACTGTCCAGGTCAGCATTGTTTCATTCAACCTGTCCTTTAACTCATCCAACCAGTCATGCCATGCCATGTATGAGAATCTCATGAAAGAAGCCGACCTTGAAATGTATGTACTGTTTCTTTCTGTGCTTTACATGCGCTTAATTGTACTGTCAGACATGAAGACAGCCAGTTGCCCCACGGTTTGCTCCATAACACTTAATTATTGCCTCCTGGACTCATAAATGGTAGCTCCATTGAATCTTCAACTCGCCCAGAAACACTATCGCTCGCGTTATGCTGAACTCAGGGAACTGATTTTAGCGGAAGAAACTAAATTCAAGTGAGTCTTTGAAGGCCACAATCAGCCAATCTTATGTCTGGCCCAGAGTTATATTGCAGGAGATTGAAGATATTCGTGCTGGAACAAGGATTCAAGAGATTCAAAGGGAGGAAACGAGCGAACTGCTTCCTCATCAAATTGAGGTCCGTCTACAGGTGTTTGAAGACTTGGAAAGTTCTATTCTCACATACGACAGGCTGGAAACGCTGAACAGGCATCAGAAGAGAATCTCAGTGGCTCTGACCTAACCAGTGCAACCGAACCCGCGGATTCTACCTTAGAGACAAAGGTTCATTTTCCTTCTTACTATCAACATTTCACGGCAAATAACAAGGATCCTTAGGGTGCCCGTGATTCCCATGGGATGGTAGCCGAGGATACTTCACGACCCATGACCGCTGTTGCTGACGCCCATGAAGAAGAGACATTCCTGCAATCAAATGCTTCGTCTCCGACCCCACCCACAGCAACAAAAGATCAGCTGAATCCATTAGAATCTGAAGCCGATTCTGAACTCAAAGAAGAAGTACCCACCTCTTCTCCGGATGCGGAAACGGAGGATAATAACCTGGCCGATGCTGCCGTCGATGATTTGGTGGACGCCGAAAAACTCGTCGACGAAGATGAACAAATGGAGGGTGTTGATACACGAGAACCGACGCCGACTTCAGTCAAGCAAGTTGAGGGAAATATTGAACCTATCGATCAGCGTCAAGAGGAGGAGGAGGAGGAAGCTAATGAAGAGGAAGAAACCAAAGAGGAGGAGGAGGAAGCATCACAAGGGCAAGAAGATGTTGCCTTGGATGGAAATCCGAATGAAGGCGAAACCGTCAGTTCTCCCAAGTCCACTCAACAAGCCGACTTGGAAGCGGAATCAGAACTTCCTCATACTCCCGCGACAGAGACTCTGGCTTCTGAACCTGAGCCAACCGCAGACGAGGGGCACTCATCAGGTCTAGAGGAGCCTGTTGTAACAACCCGACGTATGTTTTCTTTAATCACTGACGGTTCAACCTTGACATAAGTCTTTTAAGGCTCGTCGCGACGGCGCAAATCGTCAGCGGCATCTATTGCGCCTCCTCAGACCAGGACTAGATTAAGATCCCAGGCTCGTATATCAGAATCAGAGCCCCGAGTCGTAGCCGATTCCGAGAATGACGACCAGGCGGGCATCAAGGAAGACAGCTCACAAATCGAAGATGACCGAGCTTCATCGCCTTATGATACCGGACCGGCGAGGCGTGGTTAGTTGGCTTATCACCCACCAAGACCTTTACTAATTCATTATTACAGGCAAGCGAAAAGCTTCGTTTATTGCAGCAGACCTTCCCCATGAGAAGAAAAGGATGCGCGAGGACTCGGAACCTGCAGATGAAGAAGAACCTGGTATTTAAATTTGACATTTGTCACCCCACTTCACCTACCTTTATACTTTAGGCCCCAGTTCTCATAACACCCGTGCCCGAATAACGCGGCATGCGACACGGACAGAAGAACAAGTGGCATTAAAACGTTTCCAAAATGTCATCGGTATGCTTCATTCCCAGATCTCTCAACACCGAAACGGCAACATCTTCCACAATCCCATAAAAAACTCGGAAGCGCCGGATTATCACGAGATCGTTAAGCGCCCTATGGATCTCAAGACCATCAAGACGAGGTTTAAGGATGGGGTAATTGGAAATTCCCTGGAATACCAACGCGACATTTTCCTCATGTTCGCCAACGCTATGATGTATAATCGACCAGGGTCGGATGTACACGCAATGGCAGAAGATGTGTGTAACCCTTTTTATCGTCGTTAATGTTCTCTCATGTGTTTCCCCAGATGATGCTGGAAAGCGAAGGGCAAATAATTGCTTTTCGGCAAACAGAAGGTCTGGTTAAACGAGGTCAACGTCCTTGATTGTATATTTCAATATTGGCCCACCTCGGTCTTGCTCTTCGTTCATTGTTTTTATAGTTAATAATAACAAGCACCCCGCTCCACTCTAGCACTCTAAGGGGTATTGGCAGGGTACGAGTAACTATCCCTGGCCTAAGGGCGAAAGACAAGGAGAGATCCAAATGCAGTCTGAAAAATAAAATAACCAACATATAGGCGTCAAAGCCCTAGATTTTTGTTGCAAGGATGTCCTTGCATTTTTCATTTCCATCGAAATGTATCCGAGAAAAAAACACCGACCGACCAATTAACGACTAGCTAAATAAACGTAGAGATTCGATGGTTAATATTACAAGTTCGTGCACAACAGCAAGCAATTCTGAGACGATAACAATATAGCGAACGGTAGTCAGGCAAGGTATATAGATAACTGCGGAAGACAATTAGAACCAAGGTTGGTAGAGTTCACCCATTTTAGCAAGCTGAATAGGGTTCGTTGCGCTTGACACCAAACTTGTGACAGTTTGAACAACTGGGGCTGTGGCGCCCGCTCCGTTGTTGCCTTGCGCCTTTGGGAGTAGGTCAGAGAACTATCGAAATAACGAGAAGAAGAAAAAAAGGTCGAAACTCACACTTTCTCGCTCAATTTTGCAGGCCATAACTTCCGCGCGCTTGACAATGTGGTCAATGTGTGAATTCACGCTGTTCTTGAACAAGTGGTCGACTCCATTGGCACGACCACGCATACTAAACCACGAGAAGACCTCATCTTTACTAAGAAGGCAAAGTTGCTGTTCGAGGTCGAACTAATGTTTTTTCCGTCAGTGTTCCAGTCTCGTTTCCGCTTTTACGACCTACCTCAGGTTCTGTAAGAGACCTCCCGATTGCCATTATCCCCGAGGTCAAGATACCTTCAGTAAATATTGGCCCCAAGAAATTTTGCATATTAGGAGTAAGCCGGAAGGGAACGACATCGGTGGTTGCAAATTGAGGGAGACTCCCGGAAATGCCTGGGAAAAGATTGATGGGTTCCAACACATGAATTGTTAAGGAAATTTGTACCAGGTAACAATTCCGTCATTGCAATAAGACCAGTGGTTCTCGAAATCTGGAAACGAGAAGGATGGCGGCTGGAAAGTGAGAACATGTATGTCATGAAACTCGACGAAGCAATCTGCAGCGCAAATTGTTTACGCATCCTCCATAGTTCGTCGGGTCCAACCATCGATCGGACCATGTACTGAGATCATAATGAGATGTAAACATGAAACAAGAGAAAATAGACACACGTCCGATAAGACATCATCTGGCACCATTTTGGAGCTGACTTCATCACACATATCTTTTTTCAGCGTAACATATTCCACTTTTGTCGGCTATGAATGGAATTGGGTAAAAATTTGTACTTATCGCAGAATACTTTACATACCTGCTTTTTGGAAAGTTGCTGCCTATAATCGCGCAGAACTTTCCTAACCTTTTCGCCGACAAACAAAATGGGCTCCTCTCTGGACATACCCCGATCTTCGCAATAGAGGTCATAGATATCTCCAAACGAGATGTAGGAGGAATCGGTTTGGTAGAGGCGGACATTGGGGCTGCACGAAACAGCCGCTGGGAGATGGAAGGTCAAGTTCCGTTTTCGACTTTCCTTGTTTCGACCGAGTGCTCTAAACAGAAGTGAATTGTCAGGGATTCGAAACAATTTCAGTCAAAATAATTATCTCCCACCCATTGAATGTTCTGAAGATTTGAATGACGCGGTCCTCGCGACGGAACTGACGATGAGAAGGAAGCTGGACAGTAAACGATGTCTTCGTGTTGTCGTTTCCATGGAGTGTGAGACGTTTCCAACAAGCACCATTGGAGCGGCAGTTCTCGAATTTAGGGGCAAATTTTTGGATTCTTACGAAGTATTGATTAGAATCTTTGTCCTAAAGGGAGTTTAGACAGTACCATCAGAACTGAATTCCTTGCTCACCTCTGTGTATTGACCGGGAATTTCGATCTCATCTATTTTGCTATATTGGAATTCGGTCAGATAATGGCTGAGGACTGCCAAGGGTTGTAGGCGGGGCCGAGCCTCAAGAATGAACTCGAATTTTTCGCGCCATTGCTGGAGTCTCCGGATATATTCGTAATGGGTTGGCTTGTTTGTTATGAAATCATCCTCGTATTCTTTCTACGCCACATTCAATGACATGAATGGAAATAGAATGTCGCTGCCTACCTTTACAAAAGCAGGCATATTGTGGGACATCCGAGAGAGAGTTGTCACGGTGTTTGAGGTGAGCAGACCGTCATCATCTGGAGAGTTGATTCGAACAACGTAATTCTAGGTATTGTTAATGTCTTCGAACACCAAAAAATAGTAACGAATGTACCTGCACAGCATCGGAGAGTAACATGCAGATACTTCGATAAACCTCTTCCTCTGGCGATGGTTTGAATTTGTGCTGAATTTGATCAACCATAGTTTCCAGACTAAGGATCAACAAGGGGAAAGTTGTTTTTAGCGTTTGCAATATTTCATCGACGTGCTCCCAAGCGGCGCGAGGATGAGAAGGATCACTCATGGCGTGGTTGGGAGTCATTGATATCGGGCCAGTGTTAGATGAATTTGGCTCTGGGGCGGTGGAGGGGGCGGCTGGAGTGACATTGATTGCGTTCATGTTCTCTGCTTGATTTGATTCGCTTCCATCCTTCATGGGTTGATCGGAAGTAGATCTGCGGGACGATTCCGCGGAAGCTTGAGCAACGGCACTGGCTCTAGCGGCAATGGCCTTCTTCATCATTTGCATTTCTTCTCGTGTGGTGCGTAAGTGGTAAAATATTGCCTAAATGATTTATTGTAAAGAATGAAAGATTGAAGGGGATAGACAGGCGTACCTGAGGATAATGTCTAGCGAGGTTTAACAAAAGGTACCTGGCTTGTTTCCATTCACGATGGTTTAATGAAGTGCACAATTGAGGGATGAAAGTTATCCAAAACCAGAATGCTGCATCTCCTTTGTAAGTATCAAAGGCGCGGGATATTGTTAAAGAACTGTCATCCAGACTGAGGAGCCACAATATTCGGGAAAGAAGAGGTCTGCTTTTACCATTTTTGTACAAACCAGCAGCTTGAAGATAACAGCTGACTGCATTTGCTGCCTGCGAGAGATCGTTCGGATTCTCTTTGAAGCCTCGATCACTAAAACGGCCCCATTCGGCCCACGCCTTTGGTTGCATCATATCCAGTTGCACTGCTTGGCCAAATGACAGTGTCGCATCCTCGGTACGAGCCAGCCGAGAGTGAAACATTCCTTTCAGAGTGTAAAATTCAGCCTTTTGTGCCGTGGAAAAGAACATGAGGTTGGTGTTATTGATAACCTCCAATCCCGCTTGAAGATCATTGGGTTTTTGGTAATGTGCGCGGGCCTGTTCGCGAAGTTTCAGGAAGGCTTCGGAAATTTCAATATTGGGAAGGGTATAAATCTTTGTAAGAGCGTTGAAGCAGACGTCAAGGAGTTCATGCTTTCGTGCAACGTGTGCGAAACGATTGATGATCCAAGCTGTTTCATGATAACCTCGGTATCCAAAGGTATTAGTATTATTGGAACCTCCATGATTAGGGCCATTGATTAGCGGCATGTAAGCGTTGTTGATAGAATGAAACACATTCTGCCGCCATGCCACAAGGTCGCTCCAAATATTGATGTCGTCGTAGATATTGGGCAATCGTTCTCGCCAGGCTTGAAGAACCATTTTGAGCTCGGAAGATTTCTTCTCAAGGTTCTGCGCGGTTGTCTGGGAGAGAGAACCAAATATCTGCACAGCTTCTTGGAGCTCCACAAATTGCTGAAAATGTTGAAGAAGGGGAATGTGGGCTACAGACAGATGTTGAGGTAAACCGACCCATTTCCGTAGAGATAGTTGCATGGCGTCCTCCAAGAACCTAGTGAACTCCACATTTTTATCCAGTGCCGCTGGAAGCTTAAGCAGAGCAATGTAGGCTTCAAACACCCTTCGACGGGGCGTCGGAATTTCAGGTAATTGGTTAATCTGTTCTTCGAGGTTATCTTTGTTTTCATTCCAATCCTTGATTCTCCAAGCGCACTCCAGCATCAATTCTTGATTTCCTTCGGTTTTGGCAAAGTCGTGCAGTATGTCCCAGTGCTGCAGTTTTTCGGCGGATAAAATCCAGTGGTCCTCCCACAAACAGAACTCGGTTTCTGAAAATGGAATCACGCCTGTTCTCACTCGACCCTGAGCGGTTTCGTAAGTTTGCGATGCTTGCTCCCACATTCCGGCTTGCTCGAAGGAGAGACCGATATTCGTTTCTAAGCGGATGGAACGTCGCCGCCACAGTCCATAAAACATGTCTTCTTCTGCAAGTTCTGCATATACGTCAGCAAGGGAATCATATATGTGATCATAGATCGTGGTTTCGTCGTCCTTTGTATAATCCAGAGATTTCTCAAGAATTTCCAAGGAAATATGCCAGGCACCAAAGGTTTTCGCGAGATACTTCACAAGATGGGGGGGCAAAGTCATTGGTGGAGAACACGCATGGATACCAGTGAGGAGAGTCTGAATAATGTTTGGTCGAAGCGATGCCTGTTTTGTGTGATAGTCTTTGCTGAGTAAAACCACCATGTGATTCGTGATCTCTGATTGCTCTCTCCTTGTTAGGCAGGACCAGACAGCAGGGAAAACAGAAACCCATGTATCGTGGGCAGCAGTAGAGTCCAAAAACAAGAGGCGCTGGGTAGGACGCAATATCTGTTGGATTTGGGGTCGTGGTATGATACGTGATACCGTACTTGGTGGTTGTTGCCCGTGAATCGGTGGAAGTTCCAAGTCAGCAGCTCCGAGGACCAAGTGAAGTGCCAGATAGATCCAGTTGTGGTCAGCAAGTGCGTCCCAACTTTGGACTCCGAGAATGTATGTTAACCGGCCAAACAAGGAGCGAGGAACGCTGATGTCTAGCAAATCCATGAAACGTTCCCGCAAAGCAGAATCCTTGGCACGACATCCCAATAAAAATGACTGCTCGAGGCGGTTTGTTAAGTCACTCCGTCGCAAAGTCGGCTCCGTATAAATTTCAAGGATGAGTTCCAAATAGGGATGGTAGATGGTTTCTCCTCGGCTTTCATAAAGAGTCATTTTCTGGAGGAGAGTGGCCTTTTCCTTCATGGTAGGGTAAGCTTCTTGCTTGTGAAGTGCCCAAGCCCTCGCAAGGTCTAGAATGTACCGGCACAGAACCACACTCTTCGATTTGTCAACGAAAACACACAGAGTGCTCAAAAGCCATCTTCGCTGATCCCCGAGGAAAGCAACCGACATCTGGCAAATGTCGAGGATTGTCATGACCAGCCGGACATTAGAATCATATCCAGGTGTGGTGGGGGAGGAGTGGATGTGCTCCTTCGTAAGTTTGCTGAGGAGCTTCATAAGTGGTTGACTGAAGGGGTCAATGCGCTCTGGTGCCGCCCGAACGACTGATTTGAGCATGCCGAGAATCCCTGGAAGTGAGGTCGAATTTCGTAGGCCTTCTCCCACCGAGGAATACACAAAGGTATGGAAATCCGACATCTCTCCTTGTTGCTCCTCGTCTTCCTTGGGTAGGGGATATAGTCGAATGAGTTGATCAAATATGGGATGTAAGACGTCATGCAGGTTGTTATCGTCGGCCAACAAACCCTTGCGGATGAGTTTCTGGAGAATTGCAGCATTCGTGATGTACCAAGCATCTGGTTGCTCGGCGGCAATAACCTGCAGTACTTTGGCTGCAGAAAAAGACTGCGCAAGCAGCCCGGGGTTGTCAGTCGGAATATCACTCTGGTGTTGAGAGAATCAGCTGTTTTATATGGGTTGTTGAAGCCAGTAAATCTTAATTACCTCCAGAGCTCGCGAGAAGAAACGCAGTCCAACTGTCACATCTGTCCAACCATTGGGACCGACAATGAGCTGCAGTAATGAGAGCGCCCTTGGAAGAAGGTTGTTCTTCGCCTGCTGATCATGGGTAACAGTTGAGAGCCGGACCAGATAACTAACCATATTTTCGCGGAGGCCTAAAGGGGTCAGCCAGGTGGAATCATCCTGAGAACGTTGAGCGAGTGGCGGATTTCGCTTAACAGTCTGTGTCGCTTGCTCTTCCCAGTCAAATATAACCTGAAGGATATCAATGGAAAGAAGACGTGAATCCAAACTAGATGACGGTGTCATGCCAAGTTTGTTCAGTGAATTTGCGATATGTGGAACAAAAAGCGAGCGGACGGGGAAAAAAAGTTGGGGTTGCTTCACAATGAGGTGGTATATTGTCACCATTGACCCTAAGCCTTCCTCTGCAAGAAGCCTTCGGGTGGTCTTCGCCCATAAAGGGTGCCCTAATTCTGAACCCTCAGATTTTGGAAGCGACGGAGCAAGAGTCGCCAATGCTTCTTGACGGAGTGGTATCCGCCCTTCAGAATGAGGTATTCGCAACAGGCCTGTCCATGCGTGCAGTATAAACTTTTGAGGGGTAGGAAACGCAGCGAAGAAGCGTGCCGCAAGTAGATAGGCAGTTTGCTTGACGATAACATCATCACTGGAAGTAACGTAGGACCAAGCATACTTCATGATGTCCTTCCGCACTTCATCAAGAAGGTCGGGATAAAACTGAACCAAGACTGTCGTTAAATGAAGTATCTCGATCCTGAATAAGTCATCCGCATCCGGGAAAGCAGACACATCATTCATCGGTTGCCAAATGATTCGGTGAAGTTGATTGATGAAGTCTAGGTCGATGAGGCTCACGATTTTCTTGGATCGCTTTGCCTGAACTAGTAGGATGGGGGTGATGAGGTAACGGATCACGTATGTTTTCTGAGGGAATGAATAAGCAGGATCAATGAACCAGGTCACAAATCGCATTAAGATATTCCGCCGAAAGATGGCATCCTCGCTCAATGCCACATGTTCGTAAAGAAATTTGGTGACTCCAATGACATCCACTCCTAAATTGAATGTGAAAATTGAAGTGATTTCAAAAAGTAGGTCAATCCTTGGAGATTGCTGGAGGGCCTTGGTGAAGATGGTGAGCATTAAGGAATATTTGTGGGTAATATCGGTGATGACTGAAGCAATGGTTTCTGGTGGAGGGAGGCCAGCTTGCCATAATTCAACCACAGCGTCAATAGCGTAGCTATTTTGCGCATTCCAGGTCGGGATTAGGGTTCCGAGATCACGAAAGAGGCTAAGAACGGCGATGACCACATTTCTCTCGTTCATTGTTCGTAAACAGTCCACTAGGACCGGTGTCCGCGACGATAACTCCCTCAAAAGATTCGGGGCAAGATTCGCTTGCAGAATGCTTCTCAACGTTCGAATTTGACGTGGATATTGGAGATTATTCAGGAACAGGTCTATCCCCTCAGTAGGATAGCGGTCGAGATATCGAGCAAGAGGCTCAGAGAAAGGACTTTGAGTTGAGAAATGCATTTGGGTTTCTGTTTGAACAATCGCATTGACAAGTGGTTCGAGAAAAACGTTCGCGGTGGACGGAAGGAGGTGGAAAATGTTTGCTAGGCGGACAAGTTTGGTGATGCCTTCATTGTCAACCAAAGATAATTTTGACGATTCCTGCAGGAGCTGTGGATCTGCCACAATACGGAAGTGGTCAAGGAGCTTGTGGCCAATTTCAACTTTGAAATAGTTTGTCAAAAGCTCTAGGAGGCGAGCTAGACCTTCCAAACCAGGAACCGATAATCGTTTGGGGTCGGCTAAATTCATCAGAATGGGTCGGAGTCCAGTCTGAAGCAATTCTTTCGGTAAGCGACTCTGGTGCGTTAGGACCATACGCAAGCCTTCGTGAGCAACATCCTTGACTTCAGGGGAAGGGGAATAGAGGGACTTGAAATAAACACTGGTAACCCTATGGTCAAGAAAGTATGTAAGCAAAATTAAGATGAGACAGACTACCGTTGCCCACCTCTGCCGGGTTTGATGTTGTCGCGAAAAAAAGTCAGTCAAAGGCATGGACGCTGTCAACAACTTGATACAAGCGACTCGAAGTTTGATGACCTCCAAGCCGCCTTGACGAAGATTTCGAGGGCCTAAAAGTTGTGCATCGTCCGCATCGGCCAATGCGAGAGTTTCATGGAGGAGGCGCAGGAGTTCGTCGTTGAGCTCAACCAATGGCGGGTCCAAGCTGACACAGAACCGTATAGCCTCTATCATGCCAATTTGTTTGGAGAAAGGCAACGCTCTGAGAGGTTTTGTGTAGATCCCCATGAGCATCCGATCCCTGTGTGGCATTAATAACTCGACAGCAGGTCTCCCACTAAGAGTAACCAACAATGCGATGCATTTCTGTGAGGCTTGTCGGACCAGGGGGTTAGGGCTTTGGAGTTCTGGGAAGAAAATCCCAACCGTGTGTATTAATTTATTTCGGGCTTGAGGCGCTCCTTCACCATGGAAATCAAGTTGCCCATTGCTGATGCGTAAAACACTCATAAGGACCTCCACAACGTCGTCGATGTCTCGAGGAAGGTCGGATGGTAGATCTTTAAGAATATGCAAAAGCGTACGGTAGAGGTCCACCTCGCGGTCCATAATCCACTTGGGCCCTAGGTCTGGCGTCTTTGTCATGATATCAATTCCATTGCATCCAGCACTTTTTCTCGTCCAGGAATCGTCAAGACACAAAGCTGTGAACCTGTTGGCAATCTGGTGCAGGATTAGCATAATTTCTTGTTGTGTGATACTGGGCATGGTGTTCATAGCAACAAGGTCCTGCACGATGGAGGAAACGACAGAACAGGACCTTTTCACTTGTTCGGGATGATCGCAGGCGAGAGCATGAGGAAATCCATCTAGGTAGCAGGATAGTAAAACACTAGGAGTTGGTCGCATTCCAACCTCTCGCGACTGTCCACGATGGAGCTCTTCCTCAAAAATAGCCTTTCCAAGCCTTCGAACAAATGACTCTGCTTGTTCTTGAACTTCGGGAAGATGCAATGAATCAAAAATGCCTTCCAACGTGCTGACAAATGTTTCTTCGACATTACGGCCATTAACGCCCTTCAAAAACGAGAATGTAAGCTGGAAGAGGGTACATAGAATGAATTAGATACCTCGTAGAAGAGTATCGATAACGCGCTTTCCAAATAGTTGTAGGCGTGCGACCGATCAAGAGGGGAAGCCTTAGTGATGTTACGCGATGCGAGAAGCGCAACAGGACCCAACTCGATTTTCTGAATGTTTCCATTAAATGAAACAGCGAGTTTAGCGGGTTGGGAGTGATGTCGATAAGTTAGAGCTGGATCCTTGGTAAGCAAGCGCCTGTTTCGACCTCCAAGTTTGCCGAGTATACGGATGGTTGTATGCGCTGGATGATGAGGGGCTGGTAAAGGTTTAAGATGGCTGAATAAAGCTTCCATGAGGTCACGAAGCACAGTGCTTAGGGTCGGGTCAAGAAAATCAGGGGTGAGATTGTCAATACAAAGCTCCAGCGTCCGGAGGCCTTGTGAGATGAGGTCCGGGCCACCTCTCAATGCCAGAGCCAAAGGCTGCATAAGGTAGGTCAGATGAGGTAGAAGGTGCGTGAGGCGCAACGGGACAGTAAGACAAAGCTCGACTATCATGTCTCGAACAGGTCCCTCAGATGCCAGAAGTTGTCGGTTCAAACTTTCCAGCATCTCAGGAAGAAGGGGGACAACTGCGTTATATAATAACTCATACCTCCCTCCTCCGACCCCAATTGCACGGAATAGCGCACGTAAGAGGAAGAAATAGTTGGTGGGCTTTTTGGCTTTCGCGGCGAGAGGAAAGCAGTCCATAAGTAATTTGCTGACGTGAGATGCCAAAATAGCTTCGTTAGTGGCAGGGTGGGTACCCACTGCAGAAAAGGCCATCTTATAGAGCCTTATAGTTGCTGCAGCGGTGACTTCATCGTAATCACCGAGAAGAGGTAAACGGTCGACCAAGAACCGAAGTACAATGGCTAACAACGTTGCTGAGGTGGTGTCACGCGTGAATAGAAACTGGCAGACGTTCAGGAGCATAATTCGCTTTCGTGAACTTTCGAAGAAAAACTCCATTTTGTGGGTCCACACTTCTTGAAAAACGTGCAGATTGACCTCCGTCAATGCATGGCCAAACCATTCGATGGGTTCATTCTGTTCGGGCATTCGTGGATCTGGATCAAACAAGGACATGCACCGAATACAAGCCTCGAAGAAGCGGAAGATCAATGTCCCATCTGGCGTGGGAGCTTCACATTTTTTGAGTGAAGTAAGGCAGACACGAAAGCCATGCAACAGCGTCCTGAAGACTAGTCGTGACTCTGCATGCATGTAACATCAGGTTGAGGTAGAAATGATATTAAATTAATAAATGAAACTCACCAAGAAGGATATCTTCCGGCTTCTCGGTAAGATTGACGGCACCGCCGATAGGCCTAGCTTTTTCGATGAAGGCTGCATCCGGAGGTAGCTCCGGAGTGGTTTCTTTCTGTTTACTTCGCTCCGCGATTACGCCGACTTCCGCATGCACGACACAGAGACCTTCTAATTTTTCAAGGCAAGTTTCGAACATTGCTTCCAAGAGTCGGGCGGCACCCTGCGGTGTTTCCCTGGCAAGAATCGCATCGGCCAACCCAAACATCATTTTCGCAAATAATGTGTGGAGATTGAAGCCTAAGGATGGATTATGCATCATAGAGGAGTAGACATGGACGATGCGTTCGAGTTGTGAAGCAGTCAGCTCATTTCTAACATGGTGAACTAAATCCGCAACAGCAGTATAGACAGTGACCCTAGAATGAACAGGCTCATGAACAACAAGTCGACCTAAGGTGACTAAAATTACCTTAAGGCTTCTTTGCTGGCGACACCAGTTCCCAATAGAACCCTCTCATCGAAGAGTTTGTCAAGTTGATCGAACAGGGCCCGCCGATGAGCCGTGCCCATCAAATGCCTGAACACAACCATTAATTCCTGGTTATTGCTGGTTAATCAGTGGTTCGAGAATATAATAATAGTTCTGACCTTTCTCATTGCAATGCCATTTGATGGACAATCCTGAAGAAGACGAAGAGCACTTAAAATCAGAGTTTCCCCGTATGAATCTGCTAGGTCTCCTGAAAATCGCATAATATAGGCCAGGTAGGATAGCATCTATTGCATAATAAGATTTATTTATTTGTAAAAAGAAAATAGGTGTTTACATACCTTAATTTGAGCATGAGTGAAGTCGCTATAAACACCTGGATTTCTTATTGTTGGTACCATTCCAGCCCAAATACCACCCATTGCCTCGTATTCGGTACGGGCTTTATGCTGAGCGGGAGATTCAAGGGATAGTACCTCGAATGCATGCGTCGTTGTACCCTGTATTGCCGCAGAAACCAAAGCCCTGTGGATCTGGGACATAATTACCATCACCATGCCCATCTCGCCCAGCACCTTGAAGCTACGGAGGGCAGACAAAGCCACATTTCCATCAAGGTGTGGAGATTCTTCTGAGAGGTACTGATTCACGAGCCCCTTCATGTTTTGGAAGCCCTCTTGAAAGATCGCGAGAAACTCTGCAAGAGTTTCTTCTGTGAGCGAGCGATAGCTCCGGACGAGGTCGACCAGTGTTTTGCACGCAGTGGCACCATTTTCTTCGTTGTCGTGCCGAAGGACATGCAGCATGCACCCGAAAATCAGAGGTACATGAACTCGAACAGATTCGTTGACAGGGAGTCGATTAAGTATTTCAAATAAAATGCGGCGATATTGATATTCGAGGGTGTCTTTTTGGAACGAAGGCTCGCCGTTGCGGAGCAAATCGACGAGAGGACGAACAATGTTTGGGAGAGCGCGTGCCGATTCCGAATCGCGTACTGTATCCAGCATTTCTCGGACTTCGCGGGCAATAGACTGCCTAACACGGAGTTCTGGAAAAAATATTTGTGAATCGCCTATTTGAACCACCGAGAAGAAAAATAATTACCAATGGTAGGATCTGCCATACGAGAAACTCTGACTTCAAGGTCAGACATGGCGGAGGGGTTATTAGGAGGGTGATGCAATGAGGAAGGCGTAGCCATCATCCACAGGCATGAGGTGGGTTCAGAAAGAGAAGAGAAGAGATTGGGCGAAAAGTACTAGGTACACGTTAATAATAATGGTGTCTTGGGATAGTTATTCAAGAGTCACGTGAGTACGAATCGCAATTAATTACTGACATTGTCCTTTTCATCTCACCATACAACGGAAACGATCCTGGTGATTATACCACCTGTGAATTGATTGGTGTTGAAAAAAACTAAAAGTGGAATCTAGGAGCTCTTTGCTCGATAGCAGCCCTTTGCTCGATAGCAGTCCTTTGCTCGATAGCAGCCATGGACATTGACAAACTGTTCAAGGTATGTTTTGCGAGTTAAGTTTTCATAGGTTCTTACACTGAAGGTGCTTTGAGGTCCCCAAACTCCCCATTGGGGGAAACAAGAGAAAACAACTTCCAGATAATCCGACCCCGGAAATTTTGAAAAAGTTAAAGGTGGATACAACCCCATTCTCCAAACCTGTCCCACACCCCTCAGCGGAGAGCACAATGGCCGAAACGCTACCTAGGAGGGCCACTGTGGAAGACGTAGATGAAGATGAAGATTCGGGTTTCGCTCCCGGTGGCGATGCGGATTACTTCGCCGAAGAAGATGGTGAGGGCCGTTTCTTCGGAGGCGGATTAACTTCAGAACAAAAAGAAATTCTGAATATATTCGACAAGGCGGAAGGTGTTCCGATTGATGAGGAGGTAAGGAAAATTTGTTTTTCGATCCAATATCTGTTCTTAGCGTCAGCTTCTTGAAGGGTGATGAAATGACTATGACACAAATTCGCAAATCTCTGGTCTCGTTCGAACGCGCAGTCAACAAGAATCAAGATCAAAGATCAAAATATCCGGATGACCCTTCAAAGTATGCCATCTATTATCTGCTCTAAGGGCGCGTATTCGAACATTTTCTGTAGATTCATAGACTCGGAGGCAGACCTTGACAGCGCCATCAAGGGCCTTCTCCCTATTTCGCAGTCTCCGTCCCTGGCTTATCCAGAGCTCGTTCGTTCCGGTGCGATTGCCTTACTCGTGGGGCTATTAACTCATGAAAATATGGACATTGTAATCGACGTCGTTGAGCTTGTGTACGAATTGACGGACGAAGATGCCAACGTGGGGGAGGATGACGAAGATCATGAAACAGCTGAGGATGCCTTGAAAATATTGGTTGAAGCATTGGTGAGTAGCTTGATGAAATTCACTCAACCGAAACTAACAATTGCTTCCAGGTTGAAAATTCAGCCCTAGAATTATTGGTTGATAATCTTGGCCGCCTTAACGAAGAGGAAGAAGCTGATAGGCAAGGTCTATTTCACGTGTTAGGTTGGTTCATTCCTTTCGCTCGGCCTATTGTTTGCCTTAACGTTATCCAGGAATATTTGAAAATATCATCGGACTGAACCCATCGCTGTCCTCAAACCTTATATCAAAGACCAACATTTTACAATGGATTTTTACTCGTATTCAATCCAAAGTTCATGAAGAGAACAGAAGTTACTCTGCGGAGATTCTGTCGATATTTTTGCAGAACAGTACCCAAAATAAACGAACACTTGGGGAGAAGAATGGCATTGAAATTCTTCTCAAAGTTCTTTCAGTGTGTTCACTTTCCTTCTCCCTTTTCTTTTACTTAAACAAAACATTCCCAGCAATATCGTCGGAGAGATCCTGTCGATGCCGATGAAACCGAATTCGTGGATAATTTATTTAACTCCCTTTGTTCGGCTTTGAGCGAAACATCGATCAAAAAGCTATTTCTCGACGCTGAAGGACCGGACTTGATGATCCTCATGATGAAGTCAATTTCCTTTGTGATAATTATACCATTCCATTCTTACATCTTCGCAGAGAAAAATTTGAATCTAAATCCCGATCTATCAAGGCTCTAGATTACGCCATGTCAGGCCCAGGCGGCGCACCGGTTTCTGAAGCTTTTGTTGAGGCCCTGGGTCTGAAACCCCTTTTCACTGCATTTATGGGCAAGGTTAGCATTCTAAGGCTCACTTTCAATAACTTGCCACCAATCCTATTAACGATATAAGTCAACCAAACGTCAAAAAACGAATGTTGACTTGCCCCACTCAGAAGACATCGGACATATACTCGGCATTGTTTCTTCCTTATTAACAAATCTTGCCTCGGACTCAGCTCATCGAATCCGACTTCTTGCGAAATTCGTGGAAGGAGATTACGAGAAGGTTGACAAACTCCTTGAAATTCGTGAAGGCACCAGAAACCGGTTACGAAATACTGAAAAGGAGCTAGAGCAAGAAAAACAGGTCTGTTTAATTATTATATTGGTTAATTCTAAATTTTATAGTTGCCCAACGCACTAGGACGATGATGCCATGACACCAGAAGTCGAGGACACATTCTATATTCGCCGGTTGGATGGTGGGCTCTTTACACTGCAAACCGTGGATTACATATTGGCATGGCTAATGATGGAGGATGATGGAGTGAGTCCCGGCCAGAGCATAGATTCCAGCTTTTATTTATATTCTATTTTAGATAAGCGCCCATTCTTTACGAATGTTGGACCGTGGAAATCAAAGCCTACATGATATTTTACAAACATTGCGAAATTTCCATGCCCACATCGGTGATGACGACGGCGAATCGGCAATAGCACAAAAAAGTATTTTGGAGGGTCTGATATCTGCATTGGACTCTGCCTCATGAAGCCTGGGATGGGAAGTTCATAAAGATAGCTTTGAAGCAATTTCACATGGTGGAGGTATTTATTTAAATGAAGGAGTAAATCTCATGAACTCTGCAATACGGCCGAGGATAGTATCATGGTTAACGCCCCCTTTGCTTTGAGCACTTCCTCCTGGAAGCGGATTTCTGACGCAACTTTTTTTCGTATACGGACGAAAAGAGCGTCGATTAAGGGTGCTTGACCGATAACTGGGGCATACATATCTGAAATTGAATGTGAGACTCTTGCCAATCAATTGAAATTCAAGCTCACCAAGGACAAGACAAGTAACATTAGCAACAAGCTCTCCGAATCGAGGATCGGCAATGTATTTTAGCAACCAACGAAGGATAGGTTCAAGAAGGACGTCGTCTCGCCCAGCCAGAGCTATGCGAAGGCCGTCGCGGTGGACCAACTCTCTTATCAAAGAAAAAGTCGTCGCGGGTGGCACATTCTATGAGAATTTAGCAACTATAAGAACAAAAATAAGCATCAAACAAACCAACTTTTTTTAACACCGAATCTAATGCTGCTGAATACTTGAAATTTTTAAGAAGTTTATCATGCTCCTTGAGTTTCTTCGAGGTTTGTACTTGTAACCGTTGCTCCCCTGTATCGGGTGAAATTTTGGACGGGGTATCTTCAGGACCATGACCGATGTTGATGTCCGAGAATATTGGCAGATCAAAGCGATTTTGGGTTTCTCGAAAAGCTTCGCCAGCCTTTGCATCTCGTCTTCGGACGGACAGAGTACCATCAGACATGCCGCCTAGGATGTGGGTGTCATCAGGCTGACGGCGCGATAAGTTACAGTACCCGGGTGTATACCGAGATGTCTCTTACCGATACAGCAAGGCATAGAACTGGCGCTGGGTAGCGCATAGTGTGAACCACCTTGTAGGTGTTGACATCGTACACCTTGACCATTTGGTCAAGGCTTCCCGTTAAAAGGCGATTGGCATTGCTGTTAAAAGCAAGGCTGGTTACTGTCTTTTGATGATTCGACAATGCACGAATACATCGCCCCCCAGCCACAATATCCCAAACCCGAAGAATTGGACCAGCCGTTGACAGTGCAACCGTTCCTGATGGAAACATTAACACTTGTTCCACCGGAACCTTGTCGGAACGGGGGTTTCCATCCCCTGCAACCATCAACATCTCACATTGTCCTGATCGTGAATCGAAGACTCTAACACTGGAATCGTATGACCCAGTCAAAAGCAGGTGAGGATTCGACGTCGAAACTTGGCCAGACCGAACGTAATCCGTATGATCTGTAAATGTCGTAACTTCTGTTTGCGAAGGCACGTCCCAGAGCTTGACAGAAGTATCATCAGAGCAGGATAAAATATGGGTGGGCGAGAGAGACGAGAATTTGGTGACGTGGACAGGTTGCTTATGGGAATCTAAAGTGCGAAGTATTGCTCGAGAATTGACATCAAAAATCTGTATAATTTAACATTTAAAAAAGACAACTCCGGAGATGCATATATTTACAAACCTGGATTAAGCCACTGTCATCGCCTGCCACCACAAGTTTTCCATCTTCTCGTATACAACCACTGCGAGCAACATCCTTGAAGCGCGAGATGGTTTTTGTAAGCTTTTGAGTGCGAGGTGCATAAATTTGTACTCTTGTGGCGGCAGTTACAGCGTACCTGTGCGGTTTTGAAGGTGAAAAATGAACAGAGGTGATTGGTGCATATTCCTTAACAAAGACGGGGTGCTTAAATTGCCTCCAATATCTGGACTCGGCGCAATGGGTTGATCCTGGAGGTCTGTGAGCCTTCACGAGGATGGGTTGATAGTCCATGATGAAATTCTGGTTTAGGCGTTTGAGAAATTTGACTGGGATTATGTAATCCATTTAGATAAGATCTAATCGATTTTAAAAGACACTTGCCCTTTCAACTCAATAAAATTTTCTGTCCCTGCCACCATGTTGTTATACGAAGATATCCTCACTGGCGATGAGCTTTTCTCCGATGCCTTTCCTCTGTATGTCCAACAATCGTTGCCCATCATGCTCGCTCAATTCATCTACCAGGAAAGAAATCGACGACATTGTCTATGAAGTTAATTGCCAAATGATCGTCGTGAAGGCTGGCGCGGACGTAGACATTGGTTAGGGATTATCCATTTTCTTTGAAGCAGAGCGGCGTTTCATCCATTTTAGGTGCCAACCCCTCCGCTGAGGATCAAGACGAAGCCATGGAGGATGGAGCTTCTCAAGTCAATAACGTTGTCCACTCTTTCAGACTCCAATCGACTACATTTGACAAAAAATCTTATCTCACCTACCTCAAGGTAAGTCCACTTTAATCTCCATTCCAGATGACGTGTTGACGGAGTCCTGGTTTACTGCAGGGTTATATGAAGGCCGTGAAGGAAAAACTTGCTGAAACCAAACCTGAGAGCCTCCAGGATTTCGAGAAGGGTGCCGCTGCTTATGCGAAGAAGATTATCGCCAACTTCAAAGACTACGAATTCGTAAGTATCTAATGTCATTGACTGCTGATCAATCTCACCTCGTGTAGTACACTGGCGAGGCAATGAACCCCGATGGAATGGTGGCTCTATTGAACTACCGTGTACGCCAATGTATCTTCGTTGATTCTTCCATCATTTACTAAACTACAATCAATCTTAGGAGGATGGTGTCACGCGTAAGATCTCTACCTTTTCTCAACAAATCCCGATTGACCCACTGTTTCTAGCGTATTTCACCTTTTGGAAACACGGCACGAAGCAAGTGAAGCTTTAATTCTTCCAGTGTACTTCACCACTCCTTCATTTTTGTACCACTTTCTATCTTCTTGTAGAACTCATTTCTTGCTTCTTTAATTGAAGCGTAGTTTTCGGTTTCAGCCATACTTTTGATTCTTCAGGAGGAATATGAATGTATATTTGAATCTGGGTTGAATCTGATATACTGTGTGCATCATATTACTGACAGCTGAGGTACAATTGAAACCCTTTCAGCCCATATAACTCATCCAAGCACTCATCAACCATAAGTAAAAGTTATAAAATGACTGTTTGGCAAAAGCGGTAACGTGACCGTGAGGCAAAATCCCTGAACGTTCTTTGGAATTGAATTAGAACATTATCATGCTTAGTACTTACATAGTATTGAGAGGGCCATTCATTACAATGTCAACAGCTTCATCGCTTCTTGAACCTCTCATACACATATATGTTCCTGCTTCACGCACGGACGAATCATTGAAGCATGATCTGATTGGCCATTGTCAGGAGATCTTGAAGAGGTACGGAGGTCTTGATGTCAATTTTCGAAACAAGTCGAACATAATGAAAGCCATATAGGACAAAAAACGGAGACGAATTTCCCACAACTGACCGATCTAGTGAAGCGGCGACGTACGTGCTACAAATATAAGAGTATCGATTCTCGTAATAACCAACATACCAGTTCTCCACCTATCACCTAGTGGTGCAAGCGCATCAAAGTTCACAAACTTAGTGGCGCGTTTACTTGACCAAGTGGGTCATTGCCAACGTGTCTACCTCGTGAACTGAAAACTGACCCCACGAAGCCTGTGCTCTCGAGAAAACATGAGTCCATCTTATTTTTATTTGCTCTGTCATCGTTGAACACCTGGCAACCTCCCGCCATACAAATCCCAGTATTAACAACTTCACTTCCGCCGAAGAGACAGGCACAGCAGCCCCAAAACAATATCTCGTCGCTGATCGGAGAGAATGGGACTTCCAATGCCTCACGCCTGAAAGAGTATCGCTTGCTTAAAGGTGCCACATCTATCAATCTTTCCTTGTCCTGGGTTGCTGACACCCATCATAGGCGTTTCCCACATGGATGAATCGTTGCTTGTTCGAGATACCCTATATTTAATGCAAGGTATCTCAGGAAAATATGTACGCTTTTCATCGTTAAAAGAGGACGAGAAGAACCTGGCATTTGGGGGGGATTCTGTGAGTTGGAATTTATATAACAATACTAAGTCAAATTGACCGATCTTCCAGAAGAATACCATATCTCCCTCAACTCAAGCCCTTATACTTCGTCTAGCGGAACTTGGATATCTTTACAGTCGCGTCGAAAATTTTGTCGGGAAACGCGAAAATGCCCATGGCGTTGGGATGATCGAGCAGAGCCTTTGCCATTATTTGCAAATACAACTTACGGAATACTATCGATTGATTGCTGTGCTTGAGACGCATCTGTCTTCCACTCAAAGGGAGAGCGTAGACGCTTCCTCTGTAAACGAAGAAACGGGGTTGTCCTTGAGACGGCTTGATGTTTGGGTTACTGAGTGGCGGTTAAGGATGAGAATGATGAGTGTCTGCGTTGAGGGTGCTAGAGGTCAGTCCAGAGGCATCTAAACCTTAGAAGATCAGCTAAAGTCCTTTTAGATTCTCATGGTGGAGCCTTGGTGAACCTGATCCATAGTTATACGGATAACGGTGACCCATTTGTCAGGAGGTTTACCGATGAACTTTTGGAAGAGGCGAGAATACTCTGACTAATGTCAAAAGAGAAGGTCTGATTCATCTTCTAGGTGTCAAGGCCTTTCTTTGCGACGCTTCAAAAGTGGTTGTTTTCTGGTGAATTATATGATCCCTTCGAAGAATTCTTTGTCACTGCGGATTCAAGTCATGGACATGTCCCATATGTCCATCCTTCGTCTCTACCAGGCGGAATCAACCAGTTATCCAATGAAGGAGTCTTTGGGGGATTTAGCGGAGACGCCGAAGACCTGTCAGGCCTTCGAGAAAACGGACAAAAGCTTTGGGAGACCAAATACCGTTTTCGTAAGGATATGCTCCCCTTGTTTGTGGGTGAATCTTTTGGGAGGAAGGTCTGTTAATCCGTCTTAAACCTGTCGGAACCGTATCGCTCAAAGGACATCATTATTAGATATTCTCCACTGGGAAAAGCCTGAATTTTATCCGTTATAGCTGCCTGGACAGCGATTGGGTGGTAACCCGTGAAAAAATGAGTAACACGGGCGGTAGTACGTACTTGCACGCGCAACATATTCATGGCTCACCCTCGCTTTATTCAGCCTTAGAATATGGCGATATTGGTGGCCTTGAAAGGTCGATAGACAATGCATACCAAGTGGCAAGCCATCGTTTATTCGAGGTTTTCATTGAGAAATTCAAACTTCTTGACCATTTATCCGCCCTCAAACAATTTCTTCTCCTTGGTCATGGCGACTTTGCGGATCAACTCATGGAAGCACTTGGGTAAGTTGTGTGCGCTAGTTGAATTGAGCTTTTCTAATATTCAACACACCTCCAACAAGCCCAAGTCTCGCTAGGCCAGCAAACACCTTATATCGACATAACTTGACAGCCAATCTTGAAACTGCAATCCGGTCATCAAGTGCACTGCAAGATCCAGTGGACGTTCTTCGTCGGCTGGATGCTCGAATGCTTGAGTATTCTCACGGCGAGATTGGTTGGGACGTTTTTACCCTTGAATACAAAGTCAATCCACCCATCGACACCGTCCTTGACCTGGAAGCGATGGAAAAATATCTCAAGCTCTTCAAACATTTATGGCAGATGAAACGGATAGAAAAAACCCTTGATAAAGGCTGGATGCGCGTTACCGGGGGTGCTCAAAAGTTTATCCGCATGCCAGGTTTGTGGTTCCGTGGAAGCGATTTTTAGAACTTTTGATACATTTCCCTGGATTCTAGAGCTGGAATTCGAATGGCATAAAGTTCGCCTGGTCATGGCGGAAATGATACACTTCATTCGCCAACTGGAAGCCTATTGTCGATTGGAAGTCATAGAATGTTCATGGAAGGTCCTTATTGACTTCCTGAACAAGAAAGAAGGGGATTTGGACGCTTTGATCGACTGTCATCGTACTTATCTTGACCGTATTGCCAAGAAGATTTTGCTCTGGAGTTCGAAACCTGGGAAAGAGGTAAGAAGTCCCTACTTTGAGAATTCTTCAGTTTCAAACCTCTTTCCAGGAAGTGCTACTGCGACAACTCCTAGATATATTCACTTTCATCCTACAATTCCGAGAAGCTACGGTTCGTTCGTTGAAATTTCCCAAAGTTTTTTCAGGATCCTGAGATATATTGGCTAGGATAACTTTTATAACTTCTGCCTTACAGAATCTGCGCGGAAGGATCAAGAAATGGATGCTGAGCGGGTATGTTCTGCTTGCCTATCGTCCGAACACTAGCTAATTTCATCTTAGGGCTTATTCACGGGTAATCCCAAGGAAGGCGATTTGGCATCTTCGCAGGAGCACCTCTCTGGAATACTGGACCGCCTCAACGAATATGGTTCAGGTTTCTCTGAAAGAGTTCTGTTGCTAGTGCAACAACTCCAGATCCATCCAGACCTGGACTGCCGATTCCTGGGAATTCGGTTGTCGTTTTCAGACTATTATAAGCCAAGAAAAGAGCAGCAACCTCCAGGGCCAGCAAAGGCTTGATTAATCGTGATTGGTATATCTTTAAGTTTAAATTGTTTTGTAATTTGTACTTTACTGCTCATGTACTTTAGACAGTGGATTTGGGACAGTGACACAGCCATTTTCACGGTTGCATCAGATTTGTCAAATCATAGTCAATTTTGTTCGAATTGTCCCTGTCCGTCGAGGGAGAGACTGAATCGCTAAAATATGATCAAAAGTTCGTTGGTGAGAAGACAGATAACAGAAAAGTATAGCTACTCAATGAAAAAAATAGTATAAGTAGGGAAAGAATTGCAAGGAAAAATTTGGCTAACAAATACCCCAAAGACCTCAATACACCGTTCGTGAAAGGTTCCAATCAATTTTGATACTCGACTACAAATTAATATTTAACTAGAGTTCGTCGTGATGATCGACTGTTATGTTATCAGCTTCCAGAGGGGCTTGGGCGGTTTCACCTGCTGTTGGCAGGTCAAGCGAATTTTTAGCATGTTCCTCAACAAAGGAAACGAGGCTCTCGAATGAACGGTCACCCTCATAATCAACAAAGTCGCGAGAGCCAGCGGGTTTGAATTTGAGAGTAGGGAAACCAGAGATTCGGAATGGAATTGAGGGAGGGAGGTCGTTGTCCTGCGCTTCCATCTTGGCACTAGTGAAATCAAATGGGCAAATACGAACAAGATAGAAGGATGGGGTACTTACATAACGAGACGGTCCTTGATAGAGGCATATTTGTCACCAACGCTATCCCAGATGGGCTTGAGACGCTTGCAGTGGCCGCACCTAGATGAGTAAGATATCAGCAAGGAGTAATGATAAATTATTGTAGACAAACTCACCAGGATGCATAGAACTCGACGAAAACATCCTTGGCGTCATCAAATACGACATCCTCAAAGTTCTTTCCAACAAGGGTGTACACACTCTCATCCTGGGTCTCAGGAATGGGCTGGCTCTTGAGTTGAGGTTGGAGCTTGCCAGAAAGATATTGTTCGACCCAGTCGCCGGCTCCATCGGCAGTGACTTCCTTGCTTTGATCGAATGGGTACTTCAATTGCTTCTCCAAGTCTTGAATGACAAAGGCGGGCCATTTGGCTTCACCGAGGTTGAGGGCCTTGGCATGATCACCAAACTTGACCGCGTCGATCCAGACGAAATTCATCTTCGACTTGTATTTGGCAGCAATTGGTTTGAGCGCGGCGATGTGAGAGTCTTTGTCTTCAAGAGTGGGGTCAAGGAAGAGGTATGCCAGAGGCTTGGGGCTTCCAGCATAAACTGCGTAATTTTCGCCACTGACTTCGTCAATAACAGGGATGGAGAGTTCCTTAATCCAATCCCCGAGATCCTTCTTGGAAACAGAAGAGATGGGGTAGGGATATTCGGACTTTGGCTCGTCGAAAGAACGGTAAACAATGATTGTTGGAGGGGTAACCCCAGCAGTTGCGATGACATCCTTGTCGGTTGTGATACCGAAAAGGTAGTCGTCTCGGTGGGCCTCAGCAGTCGCGCTGAATTCGGCAGCAGGGGCGTCGGTGGAGGTGGAAAGGTAGGCGATTGCGACAATCTTATCGGACTTTTTGAATTCGTCGTGAGTCTCGACTGTGACTTCAGATACGGCGGGGAGAGATTGTCTGGAACATTGATATTTGAATTGGCAAGCACGTCAAAGGAGAGACGGAAACACTCACTTGACCATGTAACTGATGATCCCATCAGCTTTACGAGGGCCGTTGTAGTCAGTTGACTCGCCGTTTCGGTAAACTTTCAAAGTCCTAGAACATAAATGAGAATATGGGCACTGTGCAAAGTTGATTTGGCCTACGGGTAGCCTTGGACACCCTTAGATTGACAGAGGTCGGCTTCGTCAACACAGTCGACTTTGGCAAGCTTGATACTCTTCTCCTTGAGGGCGGTGGCCGCCTCCTCATAATGAGGTGCGAGAGCCTTGCAATGTCCACACCATGGCGCGAAGAACTCTACCAAGATAATGGGTTCGGCGTTGACGGTGGACTCGAAGGTGGCAGCAGTAAGGCTAAGGACGTCGGAGGGACCTTCGGCGAAGGCGACAGCGGCAAGCGCCAAGAGAGAGGCTGACGTCGATAAGCGCATTGGGAGAGAGAAGAGGGGATGATAGTAGTTTACAGCTGAAGCGCTGTTTATAAGGGAGTTTTGGACTGACGTGTCACCTTTCGTAAGGGTCGACACCTGATCTTATGTAACCGAGAACCGCTCGCTTTCAAAGTCGGAACCATATCATTGCGATATTCTACCTACATGGGTCCTTATTTAAAGGTTGTCTACATCAAATGTACTTCCGCCCTGTTTGCCGCTGCCGTATATTTTTGGCGTACCCAGAAAACTCCGCGGTGGGGGAAAGTCAGTCACGGGAAATGTGTGGATCCCGGCGTTTGGAGGTGGGGATGGTACTTGGTAATCGGTCCGTCAATGATAGCTTTGATATAAATGAACATGCCACGTACTCTTCCTTCTTGGTGCGGGTGGTCTGCCACCGTTGCTTGACGTGACGACGGGTACACGTCGGCTAGGCGGTGGTAATGGGGAACTACCTGGAGGCGTGCTCGACCTGGGAGGAACGATTGGAGATGAAAGGCGAGCAGGGACAGCAGTCTCGGGTGCCGAAGGATTGTGCTCTGATACGGCGCGAACGCGAGGTGGTGGAGGAGGAACTCCACTGTGAGGAGGCTTGCGAGCAGGAGGAGGAGGGGCAGCTCTTGCTGGAGACGGAGGGGCGATGTGTGAAGGCCTCGGAGGTGGAGGAGGCGGAGCACGTGTTGCGTTACCTTTATCTGGGGGCGTGATATTTCGAGGGGGCACTGCTGGGACCGTACGAGAGACAGACGGGGACGGTTTCAACGGCGATTGGGCGCGAGGTGGGATTGCTGGACTTGGACGGGCTGGGGGACTCGAACTCCGTAAGGCGGGTGGGGCACGACGCGGCGGCGACGGCGCCGAAGGTGTGCTTGAAGAAAGGTTCCTAGATGGCAGTGTCGGAGCAGGGCGAGCTGGAGGTGCAGGTGCAGTTGGTTTAGGGGCAGGAGCAGCCACTGGAGGTTTCGGCGGCACAGTTCTAGGGGAATCTCCCTTGGGCACGGAAGGTGGTTTACCCAACGTTGGCGGTTTCCCTACAAAATTCGGAATCAGTCAAGATGACCACAGCGCCTTCAGCTCCAAATCATACCAAGATTACTTTGACCTGCAGGTTTTAGTTTAGGCATGCCGCCTGCAAAGAGGCCGCCCAACTGCGGCGGTCCTCCGCTGGATGGCAAAGAGGGAGCTCCCGGAGAAGGGGTAGCGTTGACGCGGCCCTTTGGTGCATCCACGGCCACCAAAGGTGCACTTCGGTCATTGGTTTCCGATTTCTTTAGTTTTTTGCCAGACTGGATTTGTTTCAGAAGTTCACTGGAAGCCATCGGGGTTGAGATTCAAGAAATGTGAAACTTAACAAACAGCGCTGCAGCGGTCAAGGATCGTCAGTGCTCCAAACAAACAATGTATCCATTACATAACTCGAATGTCGACGGAGATGTACATATGACAATGCTTGCTACTCACCCTACCCATCGCAAGTGGTCTTACCTATGCATATGAATAATGACTCGCAAGCAAGCAAAAATGATACGACCGGCGACATCAACGCGTCCAGGATTGCAATAAACAAATCAATTTAACGAGGTATCAGTAACGCTACCACAAGGTAGGTATGTATACATACAGGTGTTGGACTGAAAATATCTGCTTCAATAAGGCTTATGACGATTCTTCTTCAAGTCTTGCTCGAGTTTCTTTGCCTTACGATGGCCAATTTCGACAGGGCGAATAGCTGTGTCGTCAGCTTTCTTCAACTTTACAGGTCTGTTGCCAACATATTTGCCTAAGGAGAATTCAATTAGACGGTATTAAACAAGGAATTTTTTGGTGTCATGGCTTACCATCCATTTCCTTCCATGCCTTCAAGAAGTCTTCTGGGTCAGAGAAGGCAACAAACCCATATTTGGCCTACAAGAAAAGGATTTAGGATCCAATCCATGCAGAAAATGAGTGATCCATACCTTTTGGCTAAGGCGGTCCCGGATGACCCGTGCCTTCTGGAAAGACGTGTATTTGTTAAAAGCATTCGCAAGGACATCATCCGACACATCATTACTAAGGTCGCCAACGAACAAACGGAACCATGCTAACAAAGACGAGTAAGAAAACACAGATGTTGCAAAATGATAGAAACCACCAACATGGATTCCATTCTAATAGCGTTTGGTCTTCCCAAACCTTCCCTCCTCCTTTCCGCAGGACAGTGACCCTCTTGCCGCCCTTTGCAAGTTTGCCACCCGCCCCACCTCGCTTATCTATCATGGCACCAGGGACGTATACGCTCTGCTGGGCTAGTATTCCGACGTCATACTCGTATGCATTGGCGGGTACAGGAGCGCTATGGGATGAGGAGGATCCAGGAACTGGATAGGATGGGCCTTGATAAGGCTTGTAATATGGGTTGACGTCATACGCTGCCTGCTGCTGTTGAGCATACTGCTTCTGATAGTTCGCGTTGGAGTCCATTGCAGAATATGGTGAGGAGAACAAAGTAGTCAGTGATCAAGCTCACTATAGAAGCAAGGCGATGCGTGACCTGTCTGTCACATATATTACGTAATAGGATATCCTGTCCTCCTTGTCCACAGAATTTGGGCGACACTGACGCCACCCTCCTCCTCAAAACCCTTCCTCAAGGTATGTTCCATATATTTATTGAATCACCCCTTTCCCAGTCATATGGATAGCTTCACCAGCTTTTCAACGATATCTGGGAATGGCATGGGGTGGATGGATATTCTGAGCTTCAGATGACCTCCCTTTACATCCCTTCTGATCTCACTTGTTAGATGCCGTTCGTGAAGAAAGTCAAGTCTGACGCCTACTTCTCGCGTTTCCAAGTCAAATACCGCCGCAGGAGGGAGGGCAAGACCGATTGTGTGTTGTTCTCCTCTTTCAATCATCCCACCGTCTGATCTTTGGATCTATAGACTATGCCCGCAAAAGACTTGTGACCCAGGCGAAGAACAAATAGTACGCCTTTTTTGCGCATGAATTCTTGTATTTAATTGACCACCTTACCTAGCAATGCTCCTAAATACCGTCTCGTTGTCCGCTTCACAAACAAGGACATCATCGTTCAAATCATCTACGCCCGTCTGCAAGGTGATTTTGTTCTAACTGCCGCACAATCACGGGAGCTGCCCCGCTACGGAATTAACCATGGCCTAACTAACTGGGCTGCTGGTATGTCTCCATTCTGATTCGGCCAATGTCCTGTTCATCTTTATTCCAGCATACGCTACTGGATTGCTCTGCGCTCGTCGCGCTCTTGCCAAGCTTGGCCTTGCCGACAAGTATGAGGGTGTCACGGAACCCGATGGCACATTGAAGCTTACAGAGATTTTGGACGAAGAGGACGCTCCCCGACCCTTCAAGTGTTACCTCGATGTCGGTTTGAAGCGAACTTCCACAGGATCGCGAGTTTTCGGTGCGATGAAGGGCGCAAGCGACGGTGGTATCTTCATTCCACACTCAGACAAACGTTTCCCTGGTTATGACCCAGAAAGCAAAGAACTTGATGCCGAAACCCTCAAAAAATACATCTTCGGTGGCCATGTCGCAGAGTACATGGAGAGTCTTGAGGAGGAAGATGATGAGCGGTACGTTGATTTATATCGAGTTTTCTCTTCCTTTTTTCTTTTTCTGAGATTGCCACAGCTTTAAGAAGCAGTTCTCAACATATCTTGCGGATGGCGTTGGTTCTGAAGATATCGAAGAAATCTACACAAATGCTCATGCTGCGATCCGTGAGGACCCCACATTCAAGCCTACCGAGAAGTCAAAGGACTGGAAAGCGGAGACCCTCAAATACCAGACTAAGAAACTCACTCATGCCCAACGCCAGGCCAACATCGCCGCTAAGATCGAGAAATTCAAAGCTGGAGGTTCTGCGGATGCGGACGAAGAAGAGGAGGATTAGTTTTGCGCTGTCGATGTTTGTTATCGTGGTTCTTATGCACGCCCCAATACATGTGTGTGACCCCTTTGAAACTGGAAGAGCAAGACCTTCAGATGTCATTATGAACCTTCTCGTGGAGCCTGCTCGATAATACTTTTAACCCAAGCTAGCAAAGGTTTATGTCCGGCAGTAAAGGTTTCCGTGTACCCATGTTGGCTTGTTTGTTTATCTAATCGAAACGCTGAACATCCGATGGTTGAATCGTCTCCAAACGAAATCCGAAAGTTTCTGGCGAAAACCCTTGAGATAGGAATTAAAGGCTGGAGATGCGCTTACATCACACAACCCTCCCATCTTCCAACACACCGGTTGAGATCAATAAACCAAATGCCCCCCACAGAAGAAGACAAATCCCGACCCATGGCACAGAATCTGTGCAGCAAGCACCTTTCCGTTTCATCCCTTAAGAGCTGCGATAATTGAGGCAAGGAAGAGATTGTTAGGGTGGCTTGAGATAGGTGAGCTGTCAAAGTCGAGGGCGAAACAAAGGTAAACCACAAAGTATGCCTGAAGGCATTTTCGTAAAACCGTTGTCCAGAAAGGTGTTTGATATACGCACCAATTATCCATCCTTATGATGGCTTCGCCTCCGACGACCTTATTTCCTGTCCCAGACAGGAGCGAAACAAGTAGCTGTCCTGCTTCTCCAACACTGGCGAACGAAAGGGTTGCCTGCACGCCAGCCGATTTCAGCGCATTTACAGCTTTATTCAGTTCTATTTCAACCCGTTCACAAAACACTCGGTATTGCAGGATGTCGATGACAGGTTGAAGGATGGAAGTTTGGAATTCAGCAGCCTTGTTTGGGGTGCCGTGTGTTTCTGTGCTTGCACGGTTATGGCCATGCAACAGGAGGACACGAAGGACATGGTATATGAGTTCACAGATGTTCTGATTGAAGCTCGATTTTGTCTCGTCCACGTTGATGGGGACGGTATTGTCCACCTTGAGTCTATCGTGTTAGAAGTGTTGCTGAGAAGGAGGCGACACACACTCAACGAGTTCGAAAGTGAGATCAAGCCCTTGGGCAGCATCAATAACAATGAGTCGTTCCGAAACTCGAGCTGAGGCTGTGGGGAGGTTTCCAGCTTCTTTTACTAGCAATGAAAATATTTCCTGATCAATGATTTCAGATTGTGACGTTTTCAACACGCTATCAAGGTTGCGTGCATTGAAATTTGACCTTAAAGAGTCAAAAATGGACATCGACGAAGCTGCTCCTGCGGCAGTGGCGACTGAAATCCTCAAACGGGTGTGCTGATGAAAAGGAAAGAGGATGTCTGCGGAAGAATCGCCCAAAATAGACAAATGGGAGACAGCACGGCGCCTGAATAACGTAGGTGCTGTACGATCAACGCCTAATTTAATAAAATATAAAGATAGTAGAAATCGCGACTTACATCCTTCGAGACCATAAGAGATAACAAAATCCTTGGATGTTTTATCTGCCCCTTTACCCGTTGCGGCCCCAAGGGGAAGCGGGGCGGGAGTCAAACCCCAATTTGCCCGCCGAATGCGAAGGGCGTCAACCCAGTACTTTTCGCCTTTTACTCTGCTCCTTTCCATGCTTTCTGCAGCAGATTTGAAGAGGTTAGCCGCTTTCCGCAATGATTCATCTTTGCTTCCGATTGTCAGTTGTGCATTGAATGCCTCCACCGAGGTTATCGGTGGTGGTTTTGTTACTAAAGTAGCAGAAAGTGGAGATGGTAATTCTTCTTTGCCTTGCATTCCAGCGGGTCCCGACAACACGGAATTTAATAAATCCCTCGCATGGGACATCTCACCTAGAGCAACACTGGAGATTTAGAAAGTTACTTTGTAAATCTCAATTATCAAACCGGAGAAAACACACAATAATTGTGGAATAATTTCAGATCGCATGGCAGAGAGTTCTTCTACTGTCATTATCTTCCGATTGGACCCAGATGGTGCATGCGTAGCGGGCTCGCGAGGGACCCCCCCTTCAATATCACCTATGGCAGCCTGTAACGTATTCTCGGGTCCTGGACCCTCTTTCCTTTCGAAAAAGTCTGTGCCGCGCTCAAGGAATATTCTGCGCAAGTTGTCCTCAAGCTTTGCTGAAGCTGTTTCCTTCCTGATTATGCAAGCGTTAATGAGAGAATAAGATTCAAGAGAAGAACGCACGATTCATAAATGCGCTCGCCTTCTGGCGTCAGATCATAGAGAACTGGTATGCGATTCCCCAAGTCATCTTTGTAGGGTCGTTCAAAAGAAAGTTTGGTACTCCTCCATTGAGGTTCAGGTGGCATAGGCGTAGTAGGTCTTGGATTTGACATGCCAGGTCGGGTAGCACTCTGATCACGGTGAGATGGAAGAGTTTTACGAGGTTTTTCAACTCAACAACGATGCAGTGCACACGCCAGACGAAGGTCGAGTCGTCGACCAGGTGAGGTCGGCATGTAGTCGGCACTTCGTTTGAAAAGGAACCACGTGGTCACCGCCTATCAGCTAATCTCTATCGAAGCCTTGGACGAGTCATTTTATTGAGCCTCATTCACCCTCGGGTTTCCCGATGTTGATGGTCAAAACCACAGAATATGATTCTGCACAGTCAACTTCCTCCGGCAAAAGGAAGAAAGGAGACGAAGAGTTCGTAAATGGCATGGCTTCGAAGAAACAGCGGACGAGAGTGAGGTATGGTCAAATCCTGGCCTTTGAATGCCTTTACTAAGTATCACAGCTTTTCATGTGGAGAATGTCATCGTCGAAAACAGAAGGTGCGTGTTGAACAAGTTTTATGTTCCCATTGCACTGAATTTGACGCCAGTGCGACCGTCAAGTGCCTTGCTCTCACGTTCGTAATTCAATTCTCTTTTGAAACTTATATCTGAAGAAAATTTATAGTGTGTTGCCCGAAAGGTTCCTGAGCTTTGCAAGGCCTACACTCCTGGGAAGGCTGACCAGGATCTTAACGCGAGGGTCTCAAGATTGGAGCACATCATTGACATGGCCTTCCCTCAGTTCTGCCCACCTGGCACTCCACAAATATATGGAACGGCGTCGACTAGCGGTCGCCAAAGAACTCCCCTAAGTGGTGAAGATGATACCCGATCTCAGACAGAAGAACAGGATCCGAGTGGAGGCGTTTTCCAGAGCGGGAAGTGGTACGGCAATAGTGCCTCTGGCAGTGTTGCACCGGCATCTGTAATTGAGCAGGTATGTCTGCGCCACATATGAATTCGCGACTTAATTGTGTTGGTTAGATTGAACATGTCGCCATGCCAGCTTCCGGCCCTGGTGAACATGAGAGTCCGCGGTCTATTCATGTCGAGAAGGGCTCAAAATTTCAATCCCCATCGTCGAAGCCAAATTTACTCTCCAGCTCGAGTAGTGTAGGAGATCTAGAACCGTCGGCCGCCGATAACTTGAAGTCCCTCGTCCAGGAATGCGGCGTATCTCCCCACAAAATTTCAGAACTTTTGCAAGAGTTACCTCCAGTTCGAGTTTCTGATGTCTTAATTGATTATTATTTCTCGTCCATGTACGTCCAATTCCCTGGCATATCCATGAGTTGCAACTAAGTCAGACAGAAATTGGACGCGATACCCAATCTCTGCCCATGAGTTCCGCATTGCGTACTCGTCGATCTGCGCTAGTGGCAGTGGCGTCGGGGCAGCGAGCCCACATGAAGTTCGTTTCCTTCCCTTACTATTCGTCGTTCTCGCAATATCTGTAAGGCTTGCCCCCGAGCATATTGCTGGTGATGCTCGCACTCGAAGGGTCACGTCTCTTCGTTATTATTGGTCGTGTATGTCCCAATTATCGTTTACAAATGCGGTTGCTCATGATACTCGAAGCACGCCGATCTCTCCTCATCGCGGCTGCCATTCAACCTGACTCCCTTGACATCGTCCTTACGCGTCTCTTGGTATACCCCATGTCATCATGTTTAAATAATGAGTACTAATGTCCTGCGCAGAGCGCCCGCTTTTTGACCTTTGACCGGCGCATTACAGAATGCTGGAGTCAACTGGGCGCAGCTGTGCGCACAGCTCAAGCCCTCGGCCTTCACCGGGATGGTTCGGCGATGGTAAGAGAAACGCGAACACTCCCGATACCCCTAGCTAACTCCACTGTCTAATAGCAAGGAATGTCCCCTGGGACTATTGAATACCGAAGACGCATTTGGTAAGTTGCGTGTCAAATGACAAACCTCAATTGTTCTCAAATTACTGCAGGTCCTATTTGTATCACGCTGACAGGTCCTACGCTCTGGTCCTCGGTAGGCCTAACTCCATACAAGATTACTACACTTCTACACGTCCCCCTTCGAACACTGCTGTCGAACTCCATGCTTTGTCTCAGCCATCTATCGACTCCTTCCCACTCTCCCAACCGACTCCGATGACATTTGTTATCTTACGACATCAGCTCGCAGAAATAATCGGTCGCATGGTTCATCATTTCCAACAAGTTAGCGAGAAGAGCCGTTATTCAGAAGTCCTCTTATTAGATGACGACTTGCTCAAGTTCATCGACAATCTTCCTCCACACTACGCCTTCTCAGCCGACTCATCTCTCGATCACAGTCACTCATACATCCCGGTCCACCGTTTTCTGTTGATTACGGAGATTCTATTTGTGAGAATTAGTCTGCATCGACCGTATATGCTGAGACGACTCAACTCTGATCGGTATGCGAGGTCACGCACTGCCTGCTTTCAATCCGCTATCACGGACTTTGAGATTCGTAGGGCTTTCCGTGAAACAATACCCAAGGAGACGCGAGATTCTCTCAGCAATGCGTATCGAGAATTCCAGACCGCGATGATATCGGGTATCTATTTTGTCCTGGAACCTAATGGTTCCCTATCAAATTCGATGCATTCCATCTTGGATGGTTTCATGAAAGATCACGAGGGGATGCGAGAGATGGACGAAACAACACGGCGGGAACTGAAGACGATTGAATTCTTGAAGAGTAAAGCATCTCTGGTGGAAGTTCACGGAGTTCCGTCTCGAAGAACTTCCAAATTACATGATCAATCCCTTCACAATAGGGCAGAACAACAAGCTCAACTTCTATTAAGTTTACAACAACCTATCACATCTCCATCCGGGAAAAGTCTCCCTTCATTCTCGAGTTCTTCACCTCGTTCGCCACCTCTTCCCCATCCCGCTCTCCAATCTCCAACCATGCAACGTTTGCAACATCCAGCTCATTCAGACTACATCCATTCCCCGACGACATCCGGGAGTCCACATGCCGATGATGAATCTCCTGCACAGTCTCTTCTCGATACCTGGTGCCATACCATCAGCAATGCATCCTTGGACATGTCAACTGGTGCCATATCGTGGGTTGGATCGGGGGGCACGGAAATTACGGGTTGGGCGGGAATCACGCAGTCTATCGCGAACCCAGATCCTCGTCTTCTCTCTGGAATGGATGGGTCGGATCATGCATATTGGGAGGCGTTAATGAATCAAATACACCCAGGATCTTGAACCTTTGGCTCTGACCCAGTTATCCTATCCAAGGATAACTATCGTATTCCAATGAATAACTGTTCGCCCTTTGAAGCAATTTTATCTTTTGTAGATTCCTGCTACTTAAATTTTTGTCACATTTATGGGAGCCTGACCATGCTATTTTTTTATTTATTGATTTACTAGCCTTTCCCTTCTTGTGCGATTATGAACCAAACTTGCGGCTATGCAGGATCTATGTAGCTTCGTCTTCTTGATGTCAGGCCTGTTCGTTGTAATTCATTGATATCGGTCTCCTTTTCGTCAACGATCTACGATCTTGTCACGGTAAGCTGAAAGGAATAAGTATGCGAGTTACGTAATGCAGTCCGCTTCTATCTTTCGAGCGCTCTCCATTGCTTGAGCATGCAATCAATCAACCGATTTCTGTACGGGCCCACACCTGAAGAACGAGTTCGTGCATGGCAGGCAAAGCTTCGGGCTGAAAGTCGGCAGCTCGACAGGGAGATGAGGCAGGTTTGAACGCCCAGATTTATGCAAGATATCCATCTCTTGACCCTTGCTATAGCTAGACATGGCCACCTCGAAGGCTCGTCAAACTGTGAAGCAATTGGCGGTGAAAGGAGATGTCAAGTCAGCCAGGATTCTCGCCAAAGAAGTCATTAGAAGCAATAAGCAAAAGGATAGATTATCCGTCAGTAAAGCAAGACTGGGATCTATAGGAACCCAACTATCCCAGCAGATGGGTTCGTTCTCGAAAATCTTGTATATATAGTTTGATTTTCCTACTCATGTCACTCCCTTCAACAGCAATGATCAAGGTCACTGGGTCTCTACAAAAGTCGACAGAGATCATGAAGTTATCCAATGCTTTGATTAAACTACCTCAAATTAGCCAGACTATGCGGGAGATGAGCATGGAGATGACAAAGGTAAGGAGGCACACCAACGTACATTCCATCATTGATGCTCTTTCTTCCAAGGCCGGAATTATGGAAGAAATGCTCGAAGATACCTTGGATATGGACGAAGACGAGGAGCTGGAAGATGAGGCCGACGCCGAAGTGGATAAAGTTCTGTTCGAGCTAACAAATGGGAAACTCGGGGAAGCGGGATCCGTTTCAACTGAACTACCCGTAAGCACCAGATCATTTTGCATATGAGGTGCTCGTAGCTAACAGAGGTTACAGTCAACGCAAGATAAGCTTGAGGATGAAGAAACAATTCGGAATATGGAGAAATATCGCGAGCAGCTGAACGGCCTGCTTAGTGGCTGACGCGAACCAACTTTCCCATCTTCGATCTTTAGGCATTTTTTGTAGACCTGTGCTAGGACTCTGTACCTTATACTTTTATTTCACATCCTTCAGCCATGTTATCTAGAGTGCGCAGTGTGACGCACTGTGACCCGAGAGCAGTCTAAAATTTGATCCTTCACTTTCCTTCCACCCTTCCTATTCTTCTTGCCACAATGTTGGCATCCCGTTTCACCAGCGTCACGCAGGGGTCGTTGAACCACGTTAGCGTAAGTCTCCTAACCTTTTTCCGATTTGAACTTGCATGTAAGTTCAACAGGCCATCAGACGCTATGCGTCAGCTGCCTCAACGGCTGCGTTTGCAGGACAAAAAGGCAGCAACGTGAGTATTCGAGCATTTCCCCCAAACCATCCTGTCCAAATATTAAGGTCCCTTATGTTAGGGGAAATATACCGTTACACTCATCCCGGGAGATGGTACAGAATTGGTTTTACCATTTTCATCAGCCTTCCCTAACACATCTATTCAGGCATTGGTCCGGAAATTAGCCAATCTATCAAGGATATATACGTCGCTGCCCAAGTAGAGAATCCATTGTCAGTTCTACTTCTGTTCACTAACGATCGACAAAGGTGCCTATTCAATGGGAAGAAGTCAGCGTTACACCTATCCTCAAAGGCGGGAAGACTGTCATCCCAGATAACGCAATTCAGTCGGTAAAGAAAAACACAGTCGCCCTGAAAGGTACCCAGTTCCCACCCTTTTTCTCTAAGGATGCCATTGATGATTTCGGTTATTGTGATGAAGGTCCTCTTGCCACACCAAGTACGCCCCCCCCGATTTATCTTGCCCACCATGTGCTGAGCTTTGGTACTTCCAGTCGGCAAAGGCCATGTGTCTCTCAACTTGACTCTTCGACGAACTTTTAATCTATTTGCCAATGTGCGCCCTTGCGCTTCCATCCAAGGTTTCAAAACGCCATACGACGATGTCAACACTGTCCTCATTCGCGAAAACACGGAGGGTGAATACTCTGGCATCGAGCACGAAGTCTGTCGCCATCGAAACTTTCTGGTTTTTGCTCTGACATTCCGCTCAGATCATTGATGGTGTGGTTCAATCCATCAAATTAATTACCTGGGACGCCTCTGAGCGGGTTGCTCGATATGCCTTCAACTACGCCAAAACCAGCGGAAGAAAGCGTGTCACTGCAGTCCACAAGGCAAATATCATGTGAGTATTTCATTCAAGATATTCAAGTAAAATATTATAATTTATTCAGGAAAATGTCTGACGGCATGTTCCTGTCCGCTTGCCGCGAAGTTTCGAAAGAATTCCCGGATGTGGCATATGATGAAGACCTTCTTGACCGCGTTTGCCTACGGGTAGGTATTTCCCAGCGTCAATTACTTCTATTTTCAAGATTCACACCTCTTAGGTCGTTACCAATCCTAAACCCTATTCTGACCGTGTCATGGTCATGCCAAATTTGTATGGCGACATTCTGTCTGACATGTGTGCTGGACTTATTGGAGGATTGGGCCTTACCCCCTCTGGCAATATTGGACGCGTGAGGAGCTTAATTTCTTTCCTAAATCAACGGAGAACTTGAGATTTGCATAGGACGCCTCCATTTTTGAAGCCGTTCATGGTTCGGCGCCCGATATCGCAGGTTTGTTAATGGCCCTTCCTTAATTTACATTTTCAACATCGTAATTTCATCTTTACAGGCAAAGGTTTGGCCAATCCAACGGCACTACTCCTTTCGTCCCTCATGATGTTGAGGTAGGCCACCAGGTTTCTGCCCAGTGCTTGACACTGATCAATCCCAACAGACACATGAACCTGTTTAACTACGCTGACAAGATTGAAAACGCCGCTTTGACGGTATGACGATTCTTCATTTTGAGCTGCTTTATCTCATTTCTTGTTTTCCAGACTATCGCTGAGGGCAAGACAATCACAGGGGATTTGGGTGGCAAGGCTTCCACTAAGGAGTACACCAATGCCATCATCCAGAAGCTTAGGGTTTGAGTCCATATAGATTAACGTAGTTCGTTGCCCAAACTATTGTACCTTGATTTGGACAAAGAAGGTTAGACCGACCAGGCCCGCGTGTACACAAGGACAAGCAGAAGGTCGTGGGAGTATCAATACTCCAGCGACTTCCCCCCGAGGTTCAAGTCACCATCAGTGTCCCTCGTTTTCACCACCACCTGAAAAACACCCAACTCGCGCTCCTTCTTCTCACTCGCCCCACAGGGCAAAGCCGCACAACTCGCATCACAAGCTTCTAGGTACGTTTCACTCTTCCGTGTCTTGTTTGTTTCCGCAGTCACTGATGTTGTTCTGGTTGCTTGGTTCTGTAGTACTCACCGACACGCAGACTTCGAAACGACAACACATATCATAATTCAGTAATTCGACCACCGCTCAGAAATACGTTACGAACGACATGACAGACGAGATAACGCCGCAAGCTCAACCTTCCGTCAAGAAGGAGGAGAAGAAGCCTTCTTCAGGTAATAACCGTGGTCCTAAGAGGCAGACCTCCAACTCCTCAAACCTGCGAGGCGGAGCGTCCGGGGCCCGCCCTTCTTCCCGGGGCAGCAACAAGAAGGCTCCTACTAATGCCTCAGCTGTTGAATCTGGATCTGATACGGCATCGCGAAAGGGGTCCGAGAGTGGTAAAAAGCAAGAACCCCGTGGCAAGAATTCTTCAACTGGAGGGCGCGGGTCAGCTCATCGTAGAGGCCAGCCTTCGGCTTCTCACGGACCACGTAACCCAAGAGATCAGGGTCTGAACAAGCAATCAAGCTCTCCTGCCCCAGCTCAGAGCAAAGAATCCAGTGACGCGCTCTCTTCTCTTCAGCGAGTTATCGCAGACCTGAAGACAACCTCTCCAGTTCAGCCTCAAGTTGGGTCTAATAACCCTCCTCCTATTCCTATTTCTCAGGGGACTTCAACATTACCTCTTCACGCGCCCATTTTCCAACCTGGCGCCGGGGCATACCCAGGAACAAATATGGAACAGAAACATCACAAAGCAATATCTCTCGGCAGTACAGGGCTCTCAGGACATTTTAATTCATATTCGCCCCACCTTGGTGCAATGATGGAGGATGTAGAAGATGGCATGTCCTATGAGGAGGGCGAAATTCCAGAACGTCTGACCTACCCTCAACCTGGCCATCAGCCCCGTTCCCAGTCCCAGAGCTTCATGGCTCCCCGTTTTGCCGCTCTCGCCGCCCAGCAAGAACAAGATTCTATGGGTCCTACTGGTCGCCCGCAGTTAGCTCCGGGTTTTATGTTTGGAGCTCGTAAGCGAGGACCTCCCTTGGGCCCCCCTATCAATGAAGAGGATGCTGGGTTCCAGTTCCCTCAACAGCAACAAACCTACCAAGATGCTTCTCAACAGGACCAGGGCCACAGGAAATCAGAAAGCGGAGAAATCACTGGTATAATGGCTGAACAGGTAAGTCGGCATATTCTTGAGCTCTTTGTTTCATTGCCCAAACTATTTCCCAGATTGCTATCCAAAACCAGATCGAGGCTTTACAACAACAACAACAAGCTCTTTATCAGCAACAGCTTGCCTCCAATCATGTTCTATCATTCCAAACCCCTGGTCTTGCTCCAAGCCGTAGTTCCCACCGTCGTGTTCAAAGTACTGTACCTATGAGTCCTGGAAGCGGCGCTACTTTTGGCAACGTTCAGCACCCTATGGGCCAGTTTGGTGGTGTCAGTGGTCTGAATCTTGGTCTCGATGGTCAGACTCAAGCAGTCCCTCGCGGTCACGGACGCAGGCACAGCGTAAATGTGGTAAATAAGACCGCTAGCCAACCTAATCTCGGTTCTCTTGCCTTTGATGGATTTGAAGATGGCTTCGGAGCATCAGCCGCTCCCCTAGGCGGACATTCGAGGCAGGCCTCGCGAGTGGATTCTAGTTGGCGCATTAGTAAGCAAATTTGATCTCGTTAGAGGTATACCTGACATGTATCGACAATCTTAGATGGAGGGGTTGGTGGAATCCAAGGCAACAATGGGGTGTACGCCACTGATCTGGCTCAGGCTCAAGCTCAGCTGCAAAGTTTGCAGCAATTTCGTGCCGCTGCTGGAGGCCATCATCACAAGATGCCTTCTTTCAGTTTCCCTAACATGCTCCCGAATATGATGGCTGCCAACATGATGGGAATTGGGCTTGGAGGCATTAACCTTCTCCAGCAGCAGCAACAGCAATTCCAATCACAACTTCAGCAGCAATCAAATCAGCCTCAACGTAAATCCCTCTTCGCCCCTTACCTTCCCCAAGCCTCCCTGCCCCCTCTCCTTGCAGCTGGCAAACTAGTTGTCGGCATATTAAGAGTCAATAAGCGTAATCGTTCCGATGCTTATGTCGCGACAGAGGTGTTGGACGCAGATATCTACATCTGCGGCTCCAAAGATAGGAATCGCGCTCTAGAAGGCGATATTGTCGCCGTTGAGCTATTGGATGTCGACGAAGTATGGGGCACAAAGAAAGAGAAAGAGGAAAAGAAAAGGAAGAAGGAAGAAAATGCTGCATACGATCTCAAGACAAATGCTGGGCGCAAAGACGACAAGAAGAAAGACGACGTTGAGGTTGAAGGCCAGGGTCTGATGCTTTTTGAAGATGAAGAGTTAGTTGTTTTCTTCATAATTAGAATCTTCTTCATTTTTCTTTCAACGGCAGGGTCACCGATGAGGTTAAACCTCAGTTTGCTGGGCATGTTGTCGCCGTCGTTGAGCGGATGCCTGGACAGCTGTTTTCTGGTACACTCGGTCTTCTACGCCCATCTTCTGCTGCGACAAAGGAAAAGCAAGAAGCTGAACGTCGCGAACGCGAAGGTGATCGTGGCGACGAGCCTCGACGTGCCATCGAACGACCAAAGATTGTCTGGTTCAAGCCTACTGACAAACGTGTGCCACTGATTGCCATCCCCACCGAGCAAGCTCCTCCAGACTTCGTTCAAAATTCCGAGGCCTATGTTGACAAGCTTTTTGTGGCTTGTATCAAGCGTCACGTACGTCCCAATCATCCTTTTTTCAGCTCTTTCATGACCAAATCGTTTTCAGCCCATCAGCTCTCTTCACCCTTTTGGTACTCTGGTGGAAGAGCTTGGTCCAATCGGCGACATCGAAGTTGAGACAAGTGCACTCCTCAAGGATTGCAACTTCCCCACAGAAGATTTCACAGATAACGTCCTTAAGTGCTTGCCGCCTATCCCTTGGACGTAAGTTGGAACTGCTCTCTTTTATTTCCGTCCAAACTGTTAATGCTAATTTTTCAAGAATTCCTGAACGTGAATTGGAGACGCGAAATGATCTACGTGGCGAACGCATTTTTAGCATCGACCCCGAAACCGCCAAGGATATTGACGACGCACTTTCAATCACAGTCAACGAAAATGGCACCTACGATGTTGGTGTTCATATCGCTGATGTTTCATTTTTCGTCAAACCCAATACACCTCTGGATCGCGACGCCCGCAAGCGAGCAACCAGCGTTTATCTTGTACAACGCGCTGTGCCAATGCTTCCTCCCGCCCTCAGCGAACAGCTTTGCAGTTTGTTACCAGGACAAGATCGACTAGCGTTCTCTGTTATATTTACTATGGATAATGAGGGCAAAGTGCTCAAGAAGTGGTTTGGCAAGACGATTATCCGGTATGAGTACATTCATATCAACACAGAAATCACACTGATGAGTAACCATAGATCTGTTGCAAAGCTTGCCTACTCCGACGCGCAAAGGGTCATTGATGGCCAGTCGCTAGGAAACTTGAGCACAGACCCTGCTCACAGCCCCTCTTCTATCGAGCATGACATCAACCTTTTGCAGAGTCTTGCCAAGAACGTGAGAAACCAGCGTTTCCAAAACGGTACCCTCAGTCTTGAGAGCCTCACTCTTTCATTCAAATTGGGCGAGGATGGCTTCCCGATAGATTGCGGCCAGTACGAGCGATCGGAAGCGAACACCCTCATTGAAGAGGTATGTGGCCTTTCTAGCCAGGGTTTGACTTTAACTAATAATCCCTCTTGTCAGTTCATGTTGTTGGCTAACATTGCAGTCGCTCAGCAAATTGCTGTTCATCTTCCAGAACAAGCATTGTTACGCCGACACGATACACCGATTGAGCGTCGATTGGTAAGTTGACATCTCTAAGAAATGTCCCATTTGTCTGATTCCACATGCTTAGAATACTTTCAACCAACGCGCAGAACGATTGGGATACACCCTGGACACTTCTTCGTCAGGGGCCCTCATGAAGTCCTTTGACGCAATTGGTGACCCAACCGCCAGAAGACTCCTGGAACTTTTATCTTTCAAGGCCACTCAACGAGCTAAATATTTCTGTGCGGGAATGTTGGACATTGCAAAATATAGCCATTATGCCTTGAACACACCGCTGTACACCCATTTCACGTCACCGATCAGACGATACGCCGACATCCTTGTACATCGGCAGCTCGAGGCAGTTCTTCAAGGTGGAGGTGAGAGCGTTAATCGCACAACTTATTATAGACTAATTTGAACCCATAAAGCTGAGACAAAGTTTACAATGGATCGTGATGCGGTTGCGAAGGTTGCCCAACAGTGTAACATGTACGTAGTCTCATGTTGCGTCTTGTCTGTGCTGATCAATCCCGACCAGTAAACGCGACTCCGCTGTCCTTGCGCAGGAGCAGTCAGCACATCTCTTCCTTTGCGTTCTTATTTCGGACCTAACTACTCGTTATGGACCCGTCATTCGTCAAGCGAAGGTTGTCGGTGTTTTGGATGCCGCATTCGATGTTCTTGTTCCAGAATTTGGCATTGAGAAACGCGTCCATGTCGACCAGATGCCCATTGACGTGAGTGACTTTTGATGCTTGGTATATCCCCGAATTACAAACTTTGATTAGAATCACGTCTACGACGAGCATTCGCACACTCTTCAAATTTATTGGTCCAATCGCGACGTTATCAGCTGGTTGGCTGAAAACAGTGACGACGAGCATTTGAAAAAAGTCAAGCAGAATGCAGAGCAACATGCCTTCAAGATGGAGGTAGCCTCCCGCTCAGTTCATGACGAAAAGGCTCTTTTTGATGAGGACGACGCTGATGAAGATGAGATTGTTTTGGGCCGTTCCGATGCTCCTCCTCAGAAGGAGGAGACCTCGAAGCAACGCTTACTCTCCATTGCGAAGGTCAAACCCGAATTCGAGGGTGTGCGCGTTACCCCAGCCGGACACAAGATCCAGGACATTCGCGAGCTGATGACTGTCCCTGTAATTATTGTCAGTTCTAGATTTGATTGCTTTTCTGATCTATTTATTTTTAGGTTATTGTTACCGCTGACTTAACCAAGAGTCCTCCTGTGATCAAAGTATACAGCGTCAACCCATATGCCGAACAGAAATAACCAAGTTGCCCTTCTCGCCAACCCCATTAAATTCCATAATCATCCCGCGCCTATGCCACACCTTTTCTCTCATGTTATTCGTATGATGTTTCTGTTCGTGTCCTTTATGCTCTTGTAATGTTTGACGAGTTTATTCTTCTCCCAATTTACCTACCTCTACCAATCGTTGGGTTTCATATTCGGCGTTTTCCATAAAAATCATGAATATTACTGGTAAATACAGATAGCTACGGTACTGGTAGAATATAGGAGTGATGTTCTGTTAATTGTATGATTAATCCTTTCCATTAAATCCAGCCAGCTGGAGGAGACTTGGCATATTCCTTGACTTTGCTTTGCCGACTTTGGCTTCGTTGTTCGAGGATGGGCCCTTCCCATGACTGTGGTGTTGGAGGAGATGACCGCGATGGAGATGTTTCTGTTGAAGTCTTAACTGGCGCCTTGCTCTTGCGAACCGGCGTTGAAATCGCGATGTCAGGACTTTGTGGCGGAGGGGTGGTAGGAGGGTTCGTCAAGTCCGTTTCGCTGTGCTCTGAAAGAGTTCGCAAGCTGTAAACCGATGCATGCAGACTATGGACAGAGCCTCCTGCACTATTTCCGCGGGTATGGAGTCTTGGACCATATCGCATTCGGATATCTTCTGTACATAGCCTCTGCAAATCCTCAAGGCCGAGGAAGCCTGCTTCGTCCCGGACTTCGATAAGATTGTCCAGTCGGGTTTGAATCGCCGACGAATTAATCAGCTGTAGTGCGCGTGGAAGCGAATCTGGCTGGCCTTCGACGACAGGAGAACGAAGATAATTTAGAATATGTATGTACCTGCGGTAGGGTGAATTAATTTTGGCAGAGAGATGATTGCAGAGAAAATTCTTACGGTGTGCTTGGACGATCCAAAAATAGATGGATATTGGAAGAATGTGGTAAAAGACCTTGAGAAGTCAAATGTCGGCGATACATGGCTAGATCGTCACTTTCCGTCGAATATACTGATGAACGAGCGGACTTTTGATCAGACAGTGTTAAAATAGATGAAAGGAATTTCGACAATTGAGATGGGCGCGAGTTGATGGTAGACAACGTCGTTCTGTATGTTGTTGTACAGGTTTCGAGGGTGACAATAATTTTGGATGCATCCATGATCATCGAAGGGGGTTCGGAGACAAGGATTGCATGGAATGGCGGAGGTTGACTGGAAGCCACAATGTGAGCAGGGAGCGGAGGCACGGTGGGTGCTTCGTCTGCCGTCGAGATTGCCCTTGAGTGCGACTTCATTGAAGACCGGCGACTTGGTGGATGGGCCAGGGTAATTTGAGAAATCGGTGGAGGCGGAGGTGCACGGACGGGACGTGGAGGCGTTTTGCTACCAGGGCTCTCTGGCTCAAACAAAGTGTCGTCGTCTGTCTCTGGGAGTGGCAGAGGTGGCAATGGAGGACTTGTTGGTGGGGAAATGGGTTCGGTTGCTGATGCATTAAGAGATTGACGGGGAGTTGATAACGAATTCTTCTTTTCCTTCTTGTCGGCTGTTGCGGAAGTTCTGACCTTGCCATTTTCTGGGGAAAGTCTTACGCCAGTTTCACGGAGAGCCTCCTCTGGAGTTCTGACGACGATTGCACCTGTACCAAGAGTACCGGACCGCGGCGGGGTCAGAATATCAATCGTCCTCACGCGCTTGGGCTCGGGGACCTTGACGGCCTTTGAGGGTGAGTATGGGGACTGGGAAGCGTTACGAGACAGCCAGTGCATCGTAGTAGTTGGGGATGGAGGAGAAGGAGGAAGAACAAGGGGTCTTTCTGCAGAGTCGAGGACATGGCGTGTGGGTTCCGATCGGAGCATTGTGGAAGCGAGGAGGGAAACAAAGCGCAGCCATCGATTCAAGAGCAATTCAAGAACAATAGCAAACGCGAACGACAATACTGAATCACGTGACATTAAATCTCCAGTTCCGGTCAGGGTCCTCTTTCCTTTTTCAATGGATCCCACCGCGAAATTCGAGCAAGCCATCTCCTTTGTCCTCCTCCCCGTCTCTTCTCAGCTCGCCGCTCTCCACACGTGTCGCACAAACTCTCACACCCAACACTCATGCACCAGATGCGGTTCGAACCTTACCACTACCACCAGACTCGTGCGCTCAAAACGAAAGCGAAACGCTTGCCTATCGCGTGCCATCCTAGCCTCCTGTTCAGCCTGCGGTGCAAAGAACTCATCCCCTATTGAAAAAAACGCAGCTACCTCTTCTTTTCCATATGAGAAACGAACCACGTCTCATCCAATTCAAGTATCAGTGTCATCTATTGTCCCTCCCCAAATGGCTCCATCACCATCGCCAACCCCCTTCCCACCTTCAGCGAGTCAGTCATCTGCCAAAAAAAAGAAGAGTTCTGGTTTACAAGAGATACTTCAAAGGAACCGAGACAGCGAACGAAAGCGCGTCAGAACAACAGAAACCAATCTGTCCGCTTTCTTAACGTCATTGTAATCCAACTAGGCAATTGTCCTTGATTATTAATGGATGTATTCTATTATGTTTTTGGTTCATCTTCTGCAACTATCCTATTCGTGCTTTTGTCGTTATTGTTTTTCCGGATGAACCTTCCCGGCCAAAATGGAACGTAAATGGAAATTGCAATGAATAGAGGCAAGGTGTCCAGGCCATAGAAAAACGCTTCAGAAGTGGCCAGGCGTCCCTGAAAACCTTCCGATAACTCAACAACCCTAAAACCAGAACGGATCTGCGGATATATTTAAGTTCGGGAATGGCGTGGTGAGCTGAGCACACATACCAAAATTCCAATACAACTGATATTTAACGCAGCTGCCAGCGCCAACCAAGACTTATACCACGGCTTTTGTCCATCTTGTCCCCATTTCTCTGGGTTATGTCTATGAACGCGAAGAAGAAAATTTATATAAATACACCAGAACGAAAAGAATGACAATAGTTGGGCAGCCAGTCCAGCAAGAAAAACCTAGATTATTGTCAGAATTCAAACTGGCCATCATGGAAGATTTTTCAATCCCTCTTACGCGAGAGCCTGTTATTGCAATGCTGTGATTATTAGCAGAGGCTGACAGCGCTCCACCGATGGCCTAGGGATTTAATTATTATCAAAAAGATATTGAAGATTCCAGTAACATACCTGAATCAAAAATGTTGACAGATCAGATGTGATGAAAACGATTGTGATTTTTCGACTTGACACCAGTAAATGCTGGTCCGCATCCAGGTGTCGAGCCAATCGACCAAGGAGAATATAATCGGCTGCAATGAACGCACAAGGCTACAGTGTAAAGATAGACTTCAGTATGTGCAAGCCGGATTCGAATAGTCAAACTCACGGACAGCACCACGAACATGTACTCAATAATGTACAAGTTCTTGGCCTGAGGGTTCGTGTGCAGACCAAACCGAAGGCCAATGCCCAAGGCGAAAGCTAGAAGCGAACTTGTCAATTTTGAAATTAAATGTGGGGAGGCAAAAATTGTCTCGACATACTGTATGCTCCAATCGTCATAGGCATCATCCATTTCGACCCCCATTTCCGGATAAACCATGTCTGTATGATTCCAACAAGAACAACAAGTGCTACCCAAATCGATGTAAGGAACAATGTTTGGCAAATTTTTGCTGGAACATACAAAAGGCGATCCCAGTCAGAGTATTCGATGCGATATACTTGAGTGGGTTGTACGGATCATGCCTCGGGTCAACGAATGGATCAGGGCGGGTAATGGTTATCTTTATGGCTCCTGCGCAAAGAATTAGATCAAGTAGCGGGAGGAGGCCAAGTAGCAGTGGCATGCCTCAACAGAGATAGAGGGGGGGACGTAAAGTGCGATATGTAACAAGCTGTTAAAATAATTTCTGTATCACAACAGCATATGGGGCTCACAACTCTCATGAAGTACGCCGAGATTCAATACAGTTTCGAGGCATCGCCGGCCTATTATTTGCCCTTCCCCAGGTGAAAGTATCCGGAATAGCCGGAAAAGAGCGCATGGTACATGTCCGGCACAGGATGTATTTGACTTGTGTTTTCGCCCTTCGGGCCCCGAAATCTTAAGATCTCGACAACAAGCCAAGGAAAATATATCGGCATTCGGAGAGTAGAAATCATCCCACGAGGATTAAAAATACATGCACACAGCACAGGTGGTCAGAGGGTGCGGTGGTTAAAAGGGCTTAGGGAGTACATGGCCACAAGATTCAAGTTTTCGGTGCCCACAACTCGTAAAGTTCCTTGTCGGCGGGGTCAAAACAGGTCAAAATGGATGGGTCTGAGCGAACTAAGAGGCGTGACGGCGTCAAGGCAGGTATATTACGGAGGATATTTGAAGAGATGTTTAGGTTAAAAGCGTGGGCTGATTCAGATAGTGTAGATGATGGCGAGTTATTCTGGACATTGGATAAGCAGCACCCACTGAGCAAAGGATTTCTCGAAAAAGTTTGGAACCAACCTCAATTGGACGCGAAAAGGGTTTGCCATTACAGTGAGTAAAGATCAATGGCTTCTTCCAAGTCAGCCATTCCCGGGAAATGGCATCACGAGGGACCCATAACAAGGCTTACTTGGAGAGTTATGTATAGACGCGTGCCGTTGTGAAGGTGAAGCAGACATAAAGGAGCGGATTGAAGGTTGAAAGTATATGTGACGTAAATGTCGTGACCTGGTCACGACGTGAAAGGCAACCCTTGGTGCCTTTGTACTTAGGAGTCAGTTCATGATAACCGCTCCATCATCACTCTTCCGGCCCCACAACTCTTCTTAATTGTCGCTAAAATATGAATATCTTTCGTAGTCGTAAGAATTTCCATTCTTAATACCCCGATCTTGACTAACCCTCAGATTGTTCCTTCAGTCATTGGCAAAGTCTGGCGTTAGTCATTCCAAGCTCGTTTTACCGACCGTTTATCATGACTGAACCATGCCACAGAAGATCCGAATGCTGCAGAAGTTGTCAAGATCTCGTCCGGTGCGTCTCTTGACCCATCTGTTTTTGAAGATATTCATATATGCTATGGTTTAGGTCAGCTATATCTTGTAAGACCGGGCAACATCAGGACATCAAGGGAGTGCATGTGTGTTCCAAAAATCTCAAACTTTTTGCTTTATTGACCGTGTGCACAGATATAATGAGTGTATGGCAACCGTGCGGCGGCTACCTGCGGTTGAACACAATTTCCAACTTGTAATCACCAAAGTATACGAGGATGGAGACCAGGATTTATTGGAGGATGAGGATGAAAGTGAGATTTCCGATTTTCCGGAATTTGAGGCGGACTTGGATAATCCTCATCACCTTTATGTAGCCGATGAAGAGAAGGTCTTCCTAATCAGCGAGGAATTAGAGTTCCGTTCAGGAGAAACAGAAGGAGCGCCAAATTTCTTGTGGCGCGACCTTCACGGCGACGTCGATGAATTCTTTGAATTTGTTGCAACCGGAACCAATGCGCCCACGCGAGCTTTCTTTGAGACGTGTATGTATCGCGCCATGTACGAGCGCAAGTACAAGACGGCTGCAGATAATATCCAAGATACTGAATTGGAGCAATTCGTGTGGCAGTGAGTTCGAGTGTCCTTTCGATGCTATATTTTACCTAACATTCTTCTTCAGTCCACCTCCCCCTGCTAAAGTGAATCCCCGGCGCAAAGTCTCAAAGAAGGCTGAAACACCTGTACAATCTGTACAATCTTCAGCAGCAGCTCCTATCATTATCGATGAAGATGAAACCCCACCCCCGAATACAAGCCAGGTCAACGACTCGTTCCTGGCACATATGACAGTCCTCTTCGAACAAGAAGCCGAGTTATACTTTTGGGATATGGAGGTGGACGGATTCAGGAACGATGGGGTCGTCGTGGCAAGAATCACCAAGCAAAACAATGCTAATTACGTCTATTGGCTCACAGCTTCAAATGACCGAGGCATGATTTTGGCCCACAGGATCACCTCGGATATGAATCAACGATTTTCTCACAAAATGCGGTCTCTGACATGGAACCATATGGGGAATAACAACTCTCAAAGCAGCTGGCTGTTCCGGTTTGCAGAGGAACAAGACTACGCCAGCGCAGTTCAAATCTTTACACAATGTCTCTGGGAAGCACTCCATCAGATTCCCTGGGGCAAAGCAAAGGTGTGTATCTTGTTTCGCGTGATATTCGTTGAATTCAAAAGTATCCGTAATCTAGGTTGAAGAGCAGAACTATGTGCTAAGTGCCAATGAAGACGTAGAAATGAAGGATGTCGAGGATGAGGAAGAGGAAGAAGAGCAGATCGCCACAGATCTGGATCCCGAGGAAGGTTTGTTGTCCTTATATTCTCCCATGTTACTCGTTAACGGGATATTGTGCAAACAGAAGCAAGTGATGAATCCGACGTGGAGGAGGAGGAAGATGATGAAGATGCCCCGAAAGCTCCAAATACTGGCGACCGCAACTCCCAACTAACAGTCGGTTATAAAGGCGACCGTTCTTATGTTGTGCGCGGAAACAACATTGGAGTGTTTAACCATTCCAAAGACCATTCTGTCAAATATTATGCGACGATCAGCAATATTGCAACACCTAAAGGGAAAGGGTTCAAACCTAAGAATGTACGTCTATTTTACTCCCTCTCAGAATCAACAGACATTGATCAAACGTACGTCAGGTTATGTTACACGACCAAGATACCAGGATGATCCTCCAAAATCCTACCGACCCTAACTCCCTGTATAGCATGGATATCGAACGCGGAAAGGTGGTGGAGGAGTGGAAAGTCCATGACGATATCACGGTTGACCACATTGCCCCTGACAACAAGTTTGCCCCGACCACCCGAGAACAAACACTCGTTGGTGTTTCACACAACTCACTCTTCCGCATCGATCCACGAGTTTCGGGCAACAAGCTGGTGGACAGTCAATACAAGCAATACACAAGCAAGAATAAGTTTTCGGGAGTTACGACCACTGCTTCTGGGAAGCTTGCCATTGCAAGTGAGAAGGGCGACATTCGACTTTGCGACTCGATTGGAAAGAACGCGAAGACTGCTCTCCCACCTTTGGGCGATCCTATCCTCGGTATCGACGTCACCGCTAATGGCCGTTACATTGTCGCAACGACAGAAACATATCTCATCTTCATTGATACCCTCATTGGCGAAGGTCGATATCAAGGACAGCTAGGGTTTGACCGGAGCTTCCCAGCGACTTCGAAACCGAAGCCGATTCGTTTGCAACTCAAATCACAGCATGTTGCATACATGGGCAACAAAATCTCTTTCACGCCAGCCAGGTAAGGTTGTTTCCCATTCTCAGAGATATTTGCTTGAACACCTCTTTCTAGGTTTAACCTCGTCGAAGGCCAGGATGAGAATGCGATCGTTACTTCGAGTGGTCAATTCGTCATCGCCTGGGATTTGGCCAAGGTCAAGAAGGGCAAAATTGACCAATACGAAATCAAGAAGTACGAAGATCATGTCGTCCAAGACAACTTCAAGTTTGGCGACGACAAAGAAATTGTGAGGAATATTCAAATTTGTTCATCTCTGTCGAGGATGTCTGAGCCTGATGATCCATCTTTTAGATTGTTGCTTTGAACAATAATGTTTTGGCCGTCAACAAGAAGAACTTGAAGAGACCTACCCGACAATCGCTTGCACCAGGCTTCCAAAGCCATTCATCAATTGTTAATTCACCCTATTAATATCTTCGATCTTTTGATTGTTACTTTACCAATCCCAAGCTCCTGCAGTTCCAGATCTGATGGTTTTAGGGCAAGAGAGAAGCGGAAGTTCATGAACTGTGTAGTGTCTACAAGGACCTAGAATGCTGGTTGAATGTCTTGATTACTTATTTCCCCATGTGAACGAAGAATATCCAAACAATGTTCCAATAAATAATCCTTGTACTACCACAAACTATAAATTAGCAGCCATAAATCCCTAAATATGAAGTACTATACAACCCGTATCGACCAAGTCAATAAATAAAGTAGTCGCTATGACGTCAAGTCTTGGGATCTGCAACGGGATACCCTTGTCGGAAAGGTGCATCCCTGGAGTCGACGTATCGCCCGAGACCTAGATGCCAACAAATACGAGGAATCATCAATGAAAAGCCGAGGATAAATGTCGTCCACAACATGGGACTCCAACTAAAAACGTTCCATTTCTGGTCTCCCAGTGCCCATATTGTCAAGGAAAGATGGAATATATCGCCGAGAAGGAGGGGGGTAAATAGGGAGCGGACGATTTTCTCTTGAAGCGCAGGGCTGTCCTTCAGGTGTATACGAACGGCAGAAAGAACGAAAAGGTTGACGAGCCCGAGGAGTGCGCAGACATGAGCGAGTTGCATCATTGTAACCAAGGTGGCAGCTGGGAGAGATGTGTATGGATGGGCATCGGTTGGCCAGGGTGCTTGGGAGTTATGAGTCTGTATAAGAGCAAGGTTAGATGGTAGTTACAAGTCTAGGGCAGATCGGCATACGGTGAGAGGGTCCCTTCAAATCATAAAGTCAGTACGTAACATAAATTGACAGGTTGAGACACACGCGATAGCGCCGAGAAAACCAACAAAGGTAATAAATGGCTCATAAGCGCCAAAGCAGAAGTAATAAAAGTCTGGGATTGCAGATTTTGGAGGCATCGTCAGTAATGAGTGTGGAAGCAAGCCGGCTTCAGCCTGGTTTCTGAGCATCCTCTGCGGGGGCCGAAGCAGTCATTTCGGCCCGGGTCAATCCGGGTCCGGCTATCTAAATTCGCCGGCCCTTAACTTTGCTATAAAGCAGCGGGTGCCTCTTCTCGTTCTTTACTTATATTCACGGTCTACCTAAAACCAAGGCTGGCAGAAATGATACCATTTTGTCTACCGCCTAATGGAGGGCACCAAGACAACTCTATGCGTAGATGAAGGATATAATGCTTGTCTTACTACTTGTGTTAGACGAGCTTCGCTTCCTTCTGACAGCTTAGTCATACCAGTATTTAGAACTCTCCATGTTGAACTCCCTTGATGAATCAAAACGCCTTGACGTCGGTGAGGTAGAGAGTGCCTCACAAATCGACGAACTGCCAGATGCTCTTCTTTCTTTCCCTATACTTGCCCTCCTTGCACCCGCCGCTGTCTTTGGTGTTCTTGCGCGATTGGGACTTACTGCGTTGATGAATTTCGACGGCCACAGTGTCTTCCCAGTCGCATATGTTCAAGCTGTTGGCTGCTTGGTCATGGGCTTTGGCCTGAGATTGAAGGCGCCACTAACTGCATTGTATGTCGCCAGTTTATGGTTCTGCGATTACCTTCAATTCATACGTTACCAGTTATTCCCCCTTGTTCACAGCGCTAGCAAGCGGTAGCTTCCCACCAACTCCTGCTCATTCATTCCCTCATTCATTATGAGCAGGTTTCTGCGGTTCCATGACTACATTCTCAAATTGGCAATTAGATATATTTAATGCCTGGATCAACGCTGGTCAATCCAATCGTGGTGGTCTGCAAGATGTCAGTCGAGATTTCTATATCATTTTCCAGGCTCACATCTTTTCGTTTTTCAGTTTCTCAATGGTGTGGGGATCTCAGCCATTACTCTGTCATTGTCTCTGGCTTCTCTGACATTTGGCTCCTCGATTGCCAACGTTCTTGCTCCCCATATCCCTCAACCGCAAGTCTTACGACCAACCTTCCGTTATGGCCTGAGTGGCATCGCCGTTTTGATATACGGTGCTACCTTCATCACATATTTCCTCCTTCCTGCGAGTTTTCGTCATCAAGCAACTGCGGCCCTGATGTTCTCCTTCCCTGGCGCACTCACGCGTTACCTCCTTTCAATTACGCTCAACAAACGTTCGAAGGCGCTCCCGCTCGGAACCCTGATGGCGAACACATTGGGTACAGCCCTTTTGGCGGCATTCCACGTTCTACAGAGCATAAATCGCCCGGTATCGCCAGATGCATGTTCCTTGCTGCAAGGTCTGGCTGACGGTTATTGTGGGTCTTTGACCACGGTCAGTACTTTTGCGGCCGAGATCATCGATTTCGGTGGCTTCAAGGCAGTGAGATACGTTGTGGTAAGCTGGCTTCTGGGTCAGGCAATGATGCTTTTGATTTTTGGGTCATCGATATGGACCAGTCAGGCCAGAGAACAGATTACATGTAATTTCCAGTAGAATATAGATGAATAGAGCTCGTTTGTGTTATTCCTTATCTGAAAAAATTTCCTCGCAATCAATCGAGGTATGTGTTGTGTGAGCCTTCCAAGGGCCAAATTATACTAAAAGTGAGCCTAGTGCCCACTGCCCATTCGAGATCGAGTTAGTGATCGGAGTTGGAATATTCATTCGACCCAACTACGACAAAGGTCAGCACCAACTACCGTCGGTGACGATGGCCTCGCGACAGAAGTCGCCCGCAACTGATGCCCAGCAACCTCCGGGAGAAGAGGAGGTGGCGAGTGGAAATGGTGAAGGGGATGAGATTATGGAAGAGGCCGAAGAACAAGAGGATGGATATAGTGAGTTGTTTCTTTCATCCGACCGTCGTTTCTCTCCGTCTCTATATCTGCGGGCCATCTGTGTGAGGACTTGGACTGATAATGGACCTTACTCCAGCTTCATCGACGCCGACATCAACACTGACATGGATCAGTTGGTTTTGTTCTCTACCAGGGCATGAATATTTCTGCGAAGTCACGGAAGACTTTATTGAGGACGATTTTAATCTGACTGGCTTGAACGCGATGGTGCCATTCTGGAAGGAGGCGATGGAGATGGTTTTGGACGTTGAACCAGGTGTGGAGTTTCCATTTTAGTGGAGTATTCTTAACTGTCGTACTTATCCCCCCACTGAAGACGAAGATACTTCCAAGATCCCAGATGTTTCAATTGTCGAATCATCTGCGGAAATGCTGTATGGATTGGTGCATCAGCGGTACATCCTAACTCGCGCTGGCCTGCAGGCGATGGTGCGTGTTTTATGCCAAATATTTTTGCTTATGACGCAGGGTTTTGAACAACCTATTTTAGGCAGAGAAGTATGAAAGTGGCGTCTTTGGGTCTTGCCCGCGTGTGTACTGCGTGGGATGCAATGTCGTGCCTTGTGGGCGCGTCGACATCCCCGGCAACGATACCGTCAAACTGTTCTGTCCAAACTGTAACGATATCTTTGTACCTCCCAGTAGCAGGTTCCAAGGCGTAGACGGTGCGTCTGGTTACAGGCATTGGAAGTATTTGTTCTTCATTCTAACATGTACTATAGGCGCGTTTTTTGGCACAACATTTGCGCACCTATTCTTCCAAACCTACCGCGAGCTCTCGCCTGCGCCATTTTGGAGGGCACCGTCTGCGGGTGGTTCTCCTTTGTCTCCTAGAAGTGTCTCAGGAAGCAACGGGTCGCGGGCCTCTCCCTTTGCCAACCCCAATCCACATGGTGGCCAGAAGCGGGCAGCTGGCTATGTATACGTTCCACGGATCTACGGTTTCAAGGTGAGCGAGAGAGCAAAGAGTGGGCCGAGAATGCAGTGGCTGCGGTTGCGACCCGAGACACCAGAGGAATTGGATACAGTTGACTGGCGTGGGCGGTGGATCAACGGGGACGATGGATACGATGATGATGATGATGAGGAAGAGGAAGATAGGCAGATGGAGGATTTTGATCCTGTAAGATGGATTTAAATCTTGCAATAACTGGTCCTCATTAACGGATACTTTTGTGCAGGATGCGGGGGAAGGCGAAGACGAAGACGAGGAGGAAGAGGATGAAGAGGAAGAGGTTGTGGGAACGACTCCGATGAAAGGACAGAAATCGGGGAAGCAAGCTGCGGGCGACCCCCTGTCTTCCCTTACACGGACATCGGCGCCTGTACGGTCAGTGCGCACGTCGCCTACGACATCTGAGGGACCACGGTCATTGGACGATAAGCCAATAATTGATCTCTCAGTTTATACCTTACCATCTTTTGGACAGTCTTTTGAGGAGGGTAAAGTCAGGACGGTGAGGCAGTGGGTGCCACGAACTGACTGGGCTGGTACCGCACAAGTTTGACAATACTAAAGCTTTGTATTCTTTTTTTTTTGTTTGTATCACACGTTTTCTTTTTATTCTCGTTCTTTCCTTCGTTCGTAGTCGGGCGTTTGTTTTGTTCTAACGTAGAGATTAGATTAGATAAACGCTCAGGATACTGGGCATGAAATCGTGGGAACTGGAACTGTACAGTAGATCAGCCTCTGCTGGCACGTGACTATAGTGGGGAAAGTAAGTAGATCATCCGCAAGACTAGGCTACCAACGACCTCGTCAAGACTTGAAGAAAATGGTTCGCTCCAGTGAGTGACGGTGCTCGTCGTTTGAGGAGATGCTGATAATTGTGATTATAGACCTCCGCTACGGACCCAACAAAGGGCACCCCACGACGGCGATCCCGAAAGCTGTCCGCCCCAGCCAGCGCAAGGGCGTGCAGTCGACCAAAACTAAATTTGTGCGATCTGTGATCAGAGAAGTTGCTGGATTCTCTGCGTATGAGCGACGAGTCATGGAGCTGTTGAGGAACTCCAAGGTGCGAACGTTTGACATGAGTTGTAGGTGACTTGAGATTTAAAAAAAAACCAACTACAGGACAAGAAGGCAAGGAAGTTGACCAAGAAGAGAGTATGTGCTATGGTGATTGGAGAGGACAGATGGCTAATATTTTACAGCTTGGTACGCTCCTCCGCTCAAAACGCAAGCTCGAGGAGCTGTCGACAGTCATCCAAGAGAGCCGGAGGGCAGCACACTAGGAGTAGATTACGATTTGTAATGGATGGGATGTCAGCCGAATTTGTCAGCCGAGTGAATACATTACATACCTGCTTTTTTTACTTTGGTTCAATGAACATGGCTAGTCTCTCCCCCCCCATCAAATCTCGCAGCCGTGCTTCGTCTACCAACCTCCGGCCTGCCATTACCATTCACACCCTTGGTCGCCGTCGTTCTACCTCGTGTCTCCAGCAGCAGTCCCCCATTGACGAGCCCTCGTCACACGAGTCGTCCTTGGTCCTTTTCCTCTCCAAGCTCATCCATGCCCATGGTCTCGCCTCCCCCACTGCAGATGACTTTGTTCTCCCCTCCCACTCCATCAAGCCCTCCCATCGTCTCTCCGTATGTCTTGCTCTCGTTATGATTATTATCATTGTCATTGTTTTATTTACTCTTCCCTCCAGATACACGCCCCCATTCTCGTTGTCGTCCTCCTTTTGCCCCTCTCCACCGCACTAGTTCTCTGGTCTCTCTCCACCCTTCCCATTTCCGTTTCATGGCCTCGCGATATTGCCGATCTCGCCCAACTTGGTCGTGAACTCCACGGCTACTCCCAAAGTGGTCCAGGTCCCCTCACCCATGTCATTGCCGTCATGGCTGTCTCCGCCGTATGGAAACACGCCTGGTCCGTCCCAGGCAGCGTCCTCTGGGTTTGCGTTTCCAATTTCCTTTTTTGGTGCAAATGAGGCTTATGGTCTGATTCTTTAGAATGTCCTTGGCGGCGCTCTATTCTCCCCAATGTACGCGACCATCCTCCTTATCACCCTCACCACCCTGGGTTCCGCGTGTGCTACTCTCCTCTCGACCCCTCTCGGCCCTTTCCTCGCAAAATTATTTCCTCGGGCATTAGATATGACGCGTAATGCCCTCGGCGGCGATTCAGATGCCGATCCCGATCCTGCCGGCACTCTTTTGAAACCCAGATCATCCCCTTGGGTCCGCCTCTCCGTCCTGCGTCTCATTGGCGTCGTTCCCTGGTCAGGCATCAACATTGCCTGCGGTGTATGCGGAGTATCCATTCTCGATTGCATGCTCGGCACTTTCATTGGATGCTTACCATGGACCGCAGTAACTTGTCAGGTAATGCACGTTTCCTTTTACGTTCCGGCCCAACCTAATTCCTCCGTGACGTCAGATTGGCGATATTCTCCAAGCAGTCGCATCAACTCCCTCACCCACTCCTCAAACCGTGTCAGACTTGCTTACAAGACCAGAAATAGTCTTGAAGCTTGTCTTTCTGTCTGTCATCTCCCTCGCACCCATCCTCGGTCGCTCGCATCTCCATGCCATGATTTCACAATCCCCACCCCCGTCAGGCGACGAACGCCAACCAAGATGGACATGGGTCCAAGGATGGCGGACAAAAATAAGACTAGCGTCTCGATCAAGACCCCCTTCACGAGAACGTGATTTAGACACACTGGTGAATGAAAAACGAAAGATCGAAGACCTCTCCTCGTGACCATCTACTTTGTCTAACCCCAACTCCCTACGCTATCTCACGAACACGCATGCCATCGACACGTCTGCTATATCTTTTTTGTTGCATTATCCATGGCCAAGGCAGCGACTATTCATCCTCACGAGGACCGGCCCAACTTAAACACACAATATCTCCTATTTGCTATTGTCTTCACGATCTAATGATTCTGCCACCCAACGCTTTGCTTTTTGTATTGCTTAATTTTCGGCGCCTTACTTCAATCAACTAGTTCGTCTTCACGGATCCACAACCATCCCACATTGCGGTTTTATTACATATTTCTTCACAATATATATACCCCGTTCGACTCATGATCAAACTTGAATCTAAAAGCAAAACAAGGTTATAATTTATGTCGATATTAAGACAGTGTGCTAGGATAAGCGAGTGCGGAAAGTCTTCTACTAGATACATTGCATGCAAAAAGGGAGATAGAAATAGTTCTAGAGATCGTAAAAACAAGCATCATATAAACATTTTTTCAAACTCCGAGCCTGTGAGAGGAGTTATCAGCAATAGATCATCTCTACAAAAGTGCCAACAGACCTTCGCTTCGCGTGTTCATACACGACATAAGATATGGACACCGCAGGAACCACCTAGCAAAGATGACAAGTTGAGAAGATCAAAGATACACGAATAGAAAAACTCAAATCTCACCTTCGCCAATGTGGGAAACAAACCACGGTAAAATCCCCTCCACCCTTCACGTTCCCAGGTCTTTGCAGCCACGTCCCAAACCCCCGTGTAGATCTGCGGGTGACCAGAAGAGCCCGAGGCTTGGAGTCGTGTGCGAACAAGATTCAGGGGGTAAACGCTCGTTGCGCCAACGCTTCCCGAGATGCTTCCGAACGCGAGTAGAGCCAATACGCCTGGTTCCTGCTTCCCTGTCGATCGCTGATACCCCTGTTTTAGTGCTTCGAAGGTGCTCATGTCGATAGCCGAATAGCTGATGAGGGGGGGGGGGGTAACGAAGGTCAGTCAATTAACATTGTGCATCGGGGCCGCAGACGTACGGAAAGACGCCGACCAACCCAATCTATTTTCAAATAAAAGTTGAGCTTCACTGTGTTAGGTGTTCTAACGAGACGCACCGACAGGCCGCGATAATATGCTCGAAAACCGCCGAGTCTCCATACATGACGAATGGCAGAAGCGAATGTACGCTCGCTCGCGCTCGTGTTACTCATCATTTGCGTCTAGAGGCAAGGTAAGCGCAGGAAACCATTCAAAAACGCGTGGGGTTACCTTCAGGGTTTCTACTGGATATATACCTGTACGAGAAAATCAATCCACGGACCGAAAAAAAATATACACAAGTTACGTACTCAGCTGGCTACTGATTCCACCAATTCCACCAGAAATAAATCGACTGATGCCGCTAATATCACGAGAATCCTCCACCTTGTCATAATATTTGGCAAAAGCCCGTTTCTGTTGAAGAATGAGAGGTTTGCCAGGCTAAAGGATGAAAAAAATACTGACAGAAGACTCATACGCAAAAAACTTGATGGCGGATTCAGGAAAAATCTTGGCTACAGAAAGACCATTGCCCGTCCAGAACGCAAGAACTCCTCCACCCTCCGAGTATATACGCGTGATGGCATTTGCGATGACCTTGACACCTGTCCCCTTCGTGCCTATGAGTTCTGGCGGTCGCGTAATGAGGAAGATTTTGAGTCGGTCAAACGGAGCAGTACACGTCCGCGAAACTATAGGACGTTCAGGTAAGGAATCGATGGAAAAAGGCAAAGTCACTCACCTGCACCTGCAACTCCACCTGCAAGAAGAAACTTGATGGCAGTATGCCCTTCAAGAAATTGATGGTGCCCCTCTTCTTCGACTTCATCCTCGTCAAAATAGTCATACTCTTCATCCTCCTCATGGTCTGGTTCTAGTAAAGCGGCTGATGATGAAGGATTAGAGTGAGGACCAGAAGAGTTGACCTTGTATGTGGGTGGACCTGGTGGTTTGTCTTCGGCACTAAGACTGACGTCACCTGGGAACAGCATGATTAAGCGTGGAATAATGGCAATTTTGGCCATGCTTACCTTCCATATTGACTCGTGCAGGGCCCCGCCCGTCGTCTCCGAGATACCTCCTCATTTCATAGTATTGATAAATTTCGGCAGGGGAGATTTTGCGAGGTAGGAGAATGAAAAAGTCACGAAATTCACCAAAGTTGACATGCCGTGAATGAGGTTTTGTTGACATGGAAATCATAAATTGCTCTAGTGTCGATGGAGAAAGTTTGATGCCTGGTCGCAATAGTGTTAGTCGTAAAAAGGAAGTGAAGCCAGCCACGATAATCATGATAATGGCAACAATAATAATACGCACCAGCTTTGCTCAGCGCAGATTGTAACTCTCCTTGGTCTAGTTGCCCGTTTCCATCCAAATCCAATTCGTCATGGAAAATGTGCCAGAGCTCTGACGAAAATGAGTGCGTCAGAAAGACATATGCCGCCTTTGACGAAAGTCATAACTAACCAACTTCTTTGGCCTCTGCATAACTCTGGAACTCTCTCCAACCTATATGTTGTGGTCGAGTTCCAGAAGGAGGGGTTGCGCAATGCAGTAATAGTTCACTGTTATACATTGCCTTTAACGCCTCGGCTTTTTCTGGAGTGAGTCGACTAGGTTCGCCTTGCGTTGAAGACCTAATCTGCGTGTTTTGTAGCACTTCTGGAAGTGATTTCCATAGCTCCATTAGCCTGCGCCTCCGGTTCTCCCTTCCTTCGGCCACGCGGAACGCTGCCAAAGTGTGTGGTCGCGAAGTTGGAGAATCGGAGCGAAGATGGGGTATGAAGGGACGATCCTCCGGAATGGAAAGCTCGTCAGTGTCCTGTAGTCCCGCATTTGCTACAGCTTTTTTCTGGGAGTTGTGATCAGACATTATTGAGCAGTGGTATATATGCGAATGTGAGCCTAGGGCCTATGATAAAATCTTGGGTGCCAGGGCTATCGCCTTGGTGTAAGATAGATGGTCGGCGTTGCGGGTAGCCGAAGAGAGCCCTGCTCTCATAAATTCATGACGTGAAGGGAGAAGGAAAAGCTCAGAGCTACCAAACCTGGCAATCAACCGGATCGCACACGAAATTGATGCGCTGGCCAAAAAAAGGCACGCACGCAAAGCGATAAATAATTCATAAATATGCTAAGGCAGAACTACAGAGATCAAAGGAAGATTACTTGCAGACAACGAGAAAGTCCAACACTTTTTTGGCCCATGTACCGAGGCCGCCAGCAGCCTCCCAGCATGATACTTCGCCCTCCAATTCCCGGGCCCCTAGTGATTTATCCGTCTTAATAGTAGACGCGTTTACAGCGTTCTTCTGCATCAATAGAGTTGGATAGCTATACATTGTGACGTCGGTCAGGGTTCCCATGCCAGGAGAGGTCTGCCTTGTGGAAAGGGGATTCCATGAACCCATCGTTTCTTCAGTGCGAAAAGATGTAGTCGTTCTCAGTGAAGAGCCACGTGCGATGGGAAGTTGGTGGTGATAGTTGGAAATATTGAGTGAGCTTCCTGTAGGATATAGTCTACGAGGTGGCGGCGTCCTAGAATTTGGAGGCGCCTCCTCGGTACCTGTATCAAGCTGCCGCACGCTCTGAGAAGGCAACGGAGGGGTGGGGGGGCGATATTCCTAGAACTTTGAAATTCAAGAACTGAGAATCTGGCAGATTCCATGTCAACGCACCCGAGGAAGTCCACGCACTCGTGCACTGCGTGAATTCGGTAATTGGTGACCTTGGGGGGTTGCTTGCGACCTGACTTGTTCATCACTGATTATTTTAGTAAAATAACTTGGTGGTTTCTCTGGCTATACGAAATATGAAAGCAGGCTCAAGGTCACAGCAAGTATGAGAGACTAACCACAACGGGAGCCTGCTCCGGGATATCAAGCTCGAGTTGATCATCGTTCGAGTTAGTAGTACAAGGGTCAAAAGTCTGGGTTGGCACATTGTGTCCAGAAACCTTGGAACTGAGTACTTCCCGCCAGTTGTTGGGCAACTACAATGAAATAGAAATGTAAATAATAATTAACGAAATTTTGTGACTGCCGCACTGGTGGAATTCCCTTTGGGTCCTTTTCCTCGGTCGATTCAGATGGCAATTCGGACGTGGGAGGTGCAGGTGATGGGGGAGGCGTTGGGATATACACAGGTACTGGTTTCCGATAGCTCATGTTTCGTTGCATTGTGAATAAATAAGGATTGAAAAACTCGATGCAAGTGGGACGTTGCCTTTGGGATTCTTTATTTCAGAAAGAGCAGAGAAGAGCTTGCTAACAGAGGGCGGACAGGGTCCACAAGCATGGCAGCACATATTCTGGTTCCACAGCTTAGCCTCGTGGAAGTCGGACGGACATGTTACAAAGATTGTTCACTGCATCAGTGAGGCCAGTAATTAGAAGAGGCATACACAGAGACAAATAGAGAACCGAAGTGTTCCTTTTAAGCATGAAAGGTGCCAAGTTGAGGTGTTCTATTTATATTAGTCGACCATCGATCAAAAGCCATAGATAATACCTCGCCTCGACCGAATCTTTCCTCCTTTCCCCCCCTCAACTTACCCTTCAAATGCCTCCTCGCGCAGCTCCGAGGGGTTCAGCCCGTGGCGGCGCGACTGGACCTGCTATCCGAGGCATGCGTGGTGGCGCCAACATTCGCGGGGGAGGTCCCTCGGGTGTTCGCATTGGTCTACCTAATCCCAATGCACACATCACGACTGTTGGTGTGATGAGGCCCAACTTCGGAACAGGAGGACGTGAGCTTCCAATATACGTCAATTCGTTCCAGACAACAATTCCTGAGGCTGTGATACACCATTATGACGGTAAGGAAATAATTACTCCTAAAAGAAATCACTGTTGATCGTCTCTCTAGTCGGTCAGTTCAGCACCTCCTAGATGTACAAATATAAAATTCACGGTTTCTCGCGGCAGTTATTTCTCCATCTGAGAAAACCTTGCCCGCCCGCCTCAATATGGAGATCATTACTCATCTGCAGACCATGATCGCTCCGGGAATCTTCACTCCTCCAGTCGTGTACGACGGTAGAAAGAATATATTTGCACCTCGAGAACTCCCCTTTGTGGGTGGCGTGCAAGAGGTGTGTGTACCTTTTCCTCTGCCTTGGTCTTTGGTCTTTTGACGACCCAATCGCTTTTAGTTTAGTTTTAGCTTGACCCCTACGCGCCCACAGCCTAAGACTCAGGCTCCTGGTACTGCCACTCGCCAACCCAAGGTTTATAAGGTTAAGTTAACCAAAGTGGCCGAGGTTAATCCTGAGTAAGCTTCCAAGAAATCTTATCCCCAAGATCCCCTGCTTAATCGAACTATGTCAGGGTTCTCAAACGCTTTATTGACGGCACTCAGTCTCACGACAACACTGTGCTTACTGCCATAACGGTACGTCTCCTCACCAAATATATGCGCTGAGAAAAATCAATTGACGTTTCAATAATAGGCGCTCAACGTTGTAATTAGAATGGAACCAACCCTCAAGTACCCATTCAACGTTAGATCATTTTTCACCGACCGTGAAACAAAGGTCATAGGCGGTGGTGTTGTGCTATGGCGTGGATACTTCCAATCCGTTCGCCCTGGAATAGGAAAGATGCTCATCAATATCGACATATCAACTGGGGCGATGTACCTAAATGGCAACTTCATTCAACTCTGCCAGAACTTCTTTCGCATAGAGAGCCCAAAGTATCTGTCCAAAGCACATCTCCCTGAACGAGACTTTCTTCGCCTTCAACGATTCGTCGCAGGCATGAGAGTCACGACGGCCGTACCTGGCCCTGGTGGAAAGGTCACCCAACGGGTTGTCAAAAGGTTGACCCGTCTCAGCGCACAAGAGGAGATGTTCCAGCTTCGTGATGGAGAAAACATATCTGTCGCTGAATATTTCAGGCGCGAGCTGAACCGAGCTCTCCAATATCCGGACCTGTTTTGTGTCGAGGTGGGTTTGCTCCGGCCCCACGAAACCTAGTCTCATTTCCTTTCAGGTTGGATCTGGTGCCAAAATTCCCGCCGAGCTCTGTGAAGTCCCTCCAGGGCAAATAATGCGCAAGCCAATTCCGTCTGATAAAACAAGAGACGTACTCGAATTTGCAACTAAGCGGCCGAGAGATCGCCTGGAAAGCATTACCAATGGTTTGCAGGTAAGGAGTCCCCTTTTTTTGTTGTCACGCCAGAGTCACTGAACCGGCATTGCAGGTTTTGCAGTACGGCCAATCAGAATATGTCCGCCAGTTCGGAATGTATGTAAATACGAATGGACCATTGAAGGTGGCAGCCAGAGTATTGAGACCCCCGATGCTCCGTTATGGGCCTGGCAGCAAGCAGCCTACTATTGTGAGCTCTTTTCTTCCTATGCTTAATTCTAGCTGCTGATCAGCATCTAAAGACTCCTGCAAATGGAGCCTGGAACATGTGCGTCCCTCATGTCCAAAAACTGGTTCGTTTGTTGACCTTTATTGCAGGCTGGACAAGTGCTTTTACAAGCCATGCACGCCAATTCGTCGATGGTGCCTCGTCGTATTCGAACTCGTAAGCAAGTTCGATAACCGAGCGGTAGATCACCTCATGAAGGGGATGCACGAGGCGGCGAGAGAAGTCGGTAAGCATCATATCCCACCTCGAGAACGACATGTTATTCCATAAAACATCCAGGAATGACCCTAGACCCGACCTCCGGTATCCGGTATGCCACTCCACAAATGAGAACTCGAACTGTTCTCCGGGAGGTTGGAAGCGAGTGTTTTAACAAAACGGGGCAGCCGCCAGCATTGTTGGTTGTTGTACTTCCAGAAGGCGCCGCTGAAGTTTACACAGAAGTCAAATAGTGAGTACCTTTTTTTTGTCCACCGTATGTCAACACCTTAAAAAGGCTGTAGCTTCGGAGATGTTGAGGTATTGTATCGCACGGTCATTTCTATCTGCCTCCGTTAACTGACAAATAAGATGGGTGTCGCGACCCAATGTCTCAAAGCTTCCAAGGTCTTCCGAGCGAAAAATCAATACTTTGCCAATGTTATGTTGAAGTAGGTCATATTCCCCCTTCGAAAACACAACTCTGATTTTTTTTGTAAATTCAGGCTAAATGTGAAACTGGGCGGCATCAATCTCATTCCTGACCCGTCCTCTGCTTCAGCCATTATGGATCCTGTGAATCCCACGATGGTAATGGGTGCGTGAACCAGCTTTTATTCGCCATCGCCTGTTAATTTAAATTTGCTTTCATCATTAAGGCGCCGATGTTATACATCCTGCTCCTGGCGCAACAGGGAAACCGTCTTTTACTGCACTAGTTGCCAATGTAGACGTGGAGAGCGCAAAATATGTTGCAGGAAAGTCTAAAGATTGCTATCCTCAAAGGCAAAAAATTGATGTCATCTTCAGAATCTCGAGTACAAGCCTCTAGACAAGAAATGATCGCTGACCTCCAGGACATGAGCAAGGTATGATTAATTGATGGTCCGATATCAGACCTGGACGGTTTCCTTGCAGGCAGTTATCAATTTATCCATGCGGTACCGGCAATATATCGAAGGAAAGAAATTCCCAGCTACTGCACCTAAACGTATCATATTTTATCGAGGTCTGTTACACTTACCTCCGACGAGCTGCCTCATTTTAGTGCAATTACAGACGGTGTTTCTGAGGGACAGTTCAAGCAAGTCCTTGAACAAGGTACGACCATTTACTCAAGTAAATTGACCATTGTTTTGACCACCGCCGCCACAGAGCTCCCTGCGCTTAAAAGTAACTAATTATTTCTCTGCCTCGTGTCCGTATTCTAATCTTCTCCCAGGGGCCTGCCAGGAATTAGGAATCGCTCCCAAGATCACGATCATCGTCGTTGGAAAGCGGCACCATGTCAGGTCTGTCCCTCGCCCTCTGTTAAGAGTGACTGTATAAAAAGTTCTATAGGTTTTTCCCAGTATCGGAGCGAGATGCAGACAGAAGTGGAAATTGTCCCGCAGGAACAGTTCTAGATCGCGACATTGCGCATCCCACAGAATTTGATTTCTATCTTCAGAGTCACGGAGGTATTCTTGGAACAAGTAGACCTGCCCATTATTCAGTGTTGTATGATGTGAGTATCCAGCCTACCTTATTTCGCCGTGTTGACCAACATAAAATCAACAGGAAAATAATTTCTCGTGAGTGATGCTGATCTCGAAAGTGGTGCAGCCTTAACTCCATTGCAGTGCCGATGCTCTCCAATCCCTTTCGTTTGCCTTGTGTCATGTTTACGCGAGATCAACCCGCTCTGTATCCATCCCAGCTCCCGTTTATTGTAGGCATTCGCGTTCGTTAACTCTTTAAACAAAATCTTGACCTTCCTTAACTAGATGCCGACATTGTTTGTTCCAGAGCAAAGAATCATTTCGATCCTAATGACACCTGGGATTTGGGTGGATCTGATGATGCGGCGTCCACTGCTGACTCTCAAATGGCATTTGATTCACTCGAGAAATTCCAGCAGGGCTTCAAACCCCCGCACAGCACCCAAAAGACCTTGATGTACTTCTCTGTAGGTTCATCACATATTCGAAACTGAAACCTAACCTTCATTTGCGTCCAGTAAAAAATCAATAATGTATCGACTGTACTTCAAGAGCAAAGTTATCCGACATGTGTCTTGCATGTTATGCGAGAAGACTGTACTGATTGCAGAGATGGTAGACCCTCAAAATAAATGCATTGCATACATGCTGGTATTCGCTCATGTAGCAATTATCTTGTACTCTTTTCTTTACCAACTCATCGAACGCGCGCCATCTCTACCACATCTTGCCATGTATTTGTGAAGTGTAACACACCATTCTTTCTAGTTTGCGTTGTATAAAAAAGATGTTTTCTTGTGGACGTTGGTACAGCCAGCTTAGTCAAACAATTTCTATGATAATGTTGGCTTGGTGAAATATTATCATATCAAATATGTGCAAAAAGTGAGGCACTGCCCGGAATCGAACCGGGGTTACAAGAACTCGATGAGATCAGAATCTTGAGTGATAACCGCTACACTACAGCGCCTTGAGACATGCCGCATTTAAAGACATTATGTTACAATACCGCGAGTCGATCACAATCTAATCGGCCGAGTCCATGCCATTTTTCTTCATCCTACCTTATGGCCACATTTCTGCCCCTGCTCACGGAGGAAAATTCACCTCTCTTCGATGCTCTAAATCGCATCGGTCCCATAGTTCTCGACGCCCAGCAATCGGTCTCCCTTCCCCACACCCCGCAGCATTCATATCTCCTTATCGACAACTCCCCTGTCGATCTCCAAGAAATCGCATCCTGGTTAGATGAAGGTGTCGAGAAAGTAATCGTCCCTCTGGTCTCGGTCAAGGAACTTATTGGCGCCATTCCCGCCGACCGTCTCATCTTGCTGCTCGATGTCGCCAATGTTAGCGCTTTCTCAGAAAATGTCCGGAACGGTGTATCCGGCGTACTGCTGAAGACACCGTCCATCGATCTCGACTTCATTTCTTCCATTTCAAATTTCTTTGCAGGTTCTACCATCCATGTCCTCTCCACCTCTGCCATCCTTCCTACTCCTGCAAACATTCGCGAACTCCGTAGCATTGGCGCTACCCTCATAATACCCGAGTCACAATTGACCTTAGCTCCAACATCTACGAGTCAACTAAATATTGGAGACGCATTCCTCGCACCTATCGTTACTGATCGACCGGATGGACTCTTCCCAACCGTGGTCACCTCCGAGACCGGCCACTCACTCGGGCTTGTATACTCTTCGACGCAATCCGTGAAGGAAAGCATAATCACCGGAAAAGGTATATACCAATCAAGAAAGCACGGTCTCTGGCGCAAAGGCGAAACCTCGGGGGCAACTCAGGACGTTGTCCGCATTCGTCTTGACTGCGATTCCGACAGCCTCGAATTCCGCGTTGTGCAGCATGGTGCAGGTTTCTGTCATCTCAACCAGCGGTCATGCTTCAGTGAAGCGAGCGGCCTTTCCTTACTTGAAGACACTCTCGTCTCGCGCTTGGCATCGGCTCCTGAGGGTTCGTACACCAAGCGCCTCTTCAACGACGCGAATCTATTGCAGTCAAAAATCATGGAGGAAGCCGATGAACTATGCCGAGCAACCACGAAAGAGGAGATCGCATTTGAAGCCGCTGACCTTCTCTACTTTGCCCTGACAAAATGCGTAGCTGCTGGGGTTGGTGTCGCAGATATTGAACATTCACTGGATCGAAAAGCTAAGAAAATAACTCGTCGGACCGGAAACGCAAAGCCCCAGTGGATACCAAAAGAATCGACCGTCACTCCAGAAAAGAAGGAGGCTGAAAGCCAGGTGGTTGAAGGTCCCATTCGCATGCGCACCTCAGACCTGTCTACAATTTCCACTCAGGAGCGTGCTCTGCTGCTTCGCCGACCCGTCCTAAAATCTGACGAAATGATCGAGAAGGTCAAGCCTATCGTCGAGGCTGTGCGCACACGAGGGGATGATGCACTTCTCGAGTTCACAGCCAAGTTTGACAAGGCTCAGCTGACTTCTACGGTTCTCCTCCCGCCGTTTGCGCCGGAAACGATGGTGGTCGAAGAGGATGTACGCAAGGCGATCGACGTTGCATACGGAAACATCCGCAAATTCCATGAAGCACAGAAAAGCGATTCAACGCTCGTTGTGGAGACCATGCCTGGGGTTGTTTGCTCTCGATTCGCCCGAGCCATTGCGCGTGTAGGACTGTACATTCCTGGAGGAACCGCTATCCTACCTTCTACTGCCCTCATGCTCGGGATTCCAGCACAAGTAGCTGGATGCAAGGAAATCGTCCTCGCAACACCTCCGAGATCGGACGGGAGTATTTCACCGGAGGTCATGTATGTGGCGCACCTGGTGGGTGCTTCGGCCATTCTGAAAGCCGGAGGAGCGCAAGCTGTGGCGGCCATGGCCTATGGTACAAAAACCGTTCCCAAGGTGGACAAGATATTCGGCCCAGGAAATCAATGGGTTACAGCTGCGAAAATGTTGGTGCAAAATGACACCGATGCGTTGGTTTCAATTGATATGCCGGCAGGTCCTTCAGAAGTATTAGTGAGTATTTTCATTGGATACCTATTTTATACTCATTCCCAGTTCAGGTCATCGCCGACCACACCGCCAACCCTGCTTTCGTCGCAGCAGACTTGCTCTCGCAAGCAGAACATGGAGTCGATTCGCAAGTTGTGCTAGTTGCCATCAACTTGGCAACCGATCACCTGGCTTCAATCGAAAGGGAGGTAGACGAACAAGCCCATGCGTTATCCAGAGTAGACATCGTTCGCCAATCCATCGTGAAGAGCATCATCGTCAAGGTCTCCAATGTGGACGAGGCCCTGGCTTTCTCGAACGATTATGCGCCCGAGCATCTCATTTTGCACTTGGAAAACCCGAGTGAAAAGGTGTCTATGGTTAATAACGCCGGTAGCGTCTTCGTCGGCCCTTTCACACCCGAGAGGTCAGCTTCGTTGAATTTACAAATGCCAAAGCTTACCTTCCCGTCTAGCTGTGGCGACTACGCCTCTGGGACGAATCACACACTCCCAACCAATGGATATGCAAGACAGTTTAGCGGCGTTAATACTCTCTCTTTCCAAAAGCACATCACATCACAAGAAATCACCCATGAAGGCTTGCGTGGCCTCGGTCCAGTGGTCGCGACATTGGCGGATTGTGAGGGTCTTCAAGCGCATGCAAATGCTGTCCGCATCCGTCTCGCGAACCCGTAGAAATCCTAAAGGCGTCATTAGTTTATCGCCATGGAAAATGTAAAACAATGCTTGAGCTGGGTGGATGGTATAGATGGTTTATTAAAAAAAATCTATGAACGATGTACCAAATGGGAAAAGTCTAACAGAAAGGGTGACTCCATCAGAGCCAAAAAATGTCGGCATATTAATCAGTTCGTGCGATATAATGCACGTTTTGCGACCTTGATGATGAGAGGTGTATCGGGGAATGCAAGTGCCTCAAGGTTTGCAGCGTACTGTTTCCCCAATAAAACGTTGTCAGTTTCAATAATATGGAAAGAATATCGTAAACGTACAGGAGTGGGGACGTCAGCACCAGTGACACGCTCGACTGGAGCATCCAGGTAATCGAATGCTTCGCTCTCGACGATTTGTGCGCAAATTTCACTGCCCACACCGAAAGCAGGGAAACCACCTTCTACAATGACCAGACTAATTATTGTGGTCATGAGGCTGAAATTATTTACTAGAAAAAGAGTTGGCGCACCGATTTGTCTTCTTAACTGATTTGATAATGGTATCAATGTCAAGAGGACGTATGCTTCGCAGGTTGATAACTTCAGCCTTAATACCCTCCTTGGCCAGAGCTTCAGCAGCTTCCATACTGTGGGTCACCATCTTGCTATGGGCAACAAGCGTGATGTCACTTCCTTCCCGCTCGACCTTACATTTGCCGATTGGCAAGAGGAAGTTATCCGACATGGCCTCCTGTGACATGGGGAACGAAACACCGTATAGCATCTCGTTCTCGAGGAACACGACAGGGTTGGGGTCACGAATAGCAGACTGGTTTTGAGGGCAATCAATAAATGCATCAATGGGATAAAGTGGAACATACCTTGAGCAACCCTTTGCAATCTTCTGCGCTCCATGGACTAACTACCTTGAGTCCTGGAACTGAACCATACCAGGCAGCGTAGTCTTGCGAATGCTGTGCGGCAACACCAGCGGCCGCACCGTTGGGCCCGCGGAAAACGACCGGACAGGGGACGTTACCGCCAGACATATAATAGGTCTTGCCAGCCGAGTTGACAATTTGATCAATGGCCTGCATAGCAAAGTTGAAGGTCATGAACTCGCAACTGAACAAGCGTGAGTGGGAAGCCGAATATGAGCATCGAACGACACGAACATAGGACGGAGACCTTGCAACGCAGCACCAACGGCCACACCAGCAAAGCCCATTTCTGTGATCGGCGTGTCCACGACTCGCTTTTCACCAAACTTATCCATGAGTCCTTTCGTGACCTATGGTATACGGATGAGCCTCCGTCTGCAGCCGAGCTCTCAGACGAACCTTGTAGGCCCCATTGTACCGCGCAACCTCTTCGCCAATAATGAACACGGTCTCGTCGCGAAGCATCTCTTCCTCCATTGCGACGTTTAGAGCATCACGGACGGTCATCTAAGCACATAATTTAAGTGATGGGTGCAAAAGTAGTCATGACGTGACTGACTGTGTGGTCATTATCCGTCGTTGCATATCCACGAATGGACCCACGGAGAGTTCGACGGGATACGGCTGAGGTGGAGGAACGGGCAGCACCGAGGACGGGGGCGAGGCGGGCGAGGGCGAGACGGGAGACCATGGCGGTAGGACAGGGTAAGTAGGACTGGAGTAATATTTTTTTTTTGTCAGCTCATTTACTGGGGTTGCCTTTTTAGGACTAGCTATGAAGCCAACAGTCATTGTTACAGGAGCCTCCAAGTCTGTCTTCTACTTTATCTATCTCCTTCTCCTATATTCACTCCAGCCTCCAGGGGAATTGGCCTGGCAGTCACTCGTCATTTGCTCCACAAATTTAACGCAAATGTCGTCGCGATCTCACGGACTCGGACCCAGGAGCTCATCGACCTGCACTCTCAGAGTCTGCTGGCCATAGAATGCGATGTGTCAGTCAATGTATTGCTTTCCTGTTTGTTCCCTTATTTCTGCGCAGTACAGACGAAGAGGCCCTAGCGAATGCCATTTCCGTTGGAGCATCTCGCTATCATGGAATTGATGGTGTCATTCTCAATGCAGGCATTCTTGACCCCTTGTGTCGCATTGGAGATGATACTCCCTTGGACTCTTGGAAACGACATTTCGATGTCAATTTTTTCTCTCTCGTAACCGCCGTAAAGGCTGCTTTACCTTATTTGCGCAAGAGCTCTAGTGGAGGTCGAATTGTCTTCGTAAGCTCTGGAGCGGCTGTAAAAGGCCTAGCGGGATGGGGTCCATACAATGCCGGAAAAGCAGCAATGAACTCTCTTTGCAGGTAAATTCCGATCCTCCTCGCGTCCATGTTGTCATAGTCATTTTGCCGTTAAGAACCCTCGCAGAAGAGGAACCTGATGTCACCAGCGTGGCTCTGCGGCCCGGAATGGTAGACACGAACGTAAGTGGATTATCTCAGAGCTTGCTATTCCGTTTATTTTATCGCAATTTCAGATGCAACTCAGTTTGAGGTCAATCGGTGGTGCCCACATGGAGGAGAAGACCCACGACTTTTTCGTCCAAGCGCATGCCCAAGGGAAACTTGTCAAGCCAGAGGACTGCGGTCATGTTATTGCTGCCTTGTCCATTCAAGCTCCAAAGGTTTTGACTGGGCAATTTGTTAGCTGGGATTCCGAAGAATGTGCACCTTTTAGAAATAACCAAACGTGAATTCCTAGGAGAACAATTACTCCCATTTTGTACATGGAAATAGCCTTGCGAGTATAAAATGGATTCTTTGATCGAATCCTTCCACGGCTCAGAACCCACTTTTCTACGTCAGGCCGAAACGCTTCCTCTAGTCCCAACTTGAGCCATGTCCAAGATTCCTGCTGCCCTCAATGCGCGTTTCGCCCAATCAATCCCTCGCATAGATGTTCACCACCACTATTTCCCTTCCGACCTTAAGAAGGAGCACTCCAATGTCGGCGTTGGATGGAAGACACCTTCGGAAAATCTTCCATGGTCTCCGAAAACCAGCTTGCAAGCTATGGATACTATGAAAGTAGATTTCGCCATCCTTTCATTTCCTGCAATATCGAGTGGCTGTATCAGCGAGGAAAGTCGGGCTATAGCGAGGAGAAGAAATGAATTGGCTGCAGGCTTTTGTCGTGACCATCCTGATCGTTTTAGCTTTTTCGCCACCCTTCCTTTCTTAGAGGACGTTGAAGGTCAGAAATTGTCTTTTAATTGATCTTTTTTTTTTTTTTTTGATACAATAGACATCAGGCTGTCTTCAAGAAATCAAATACTCATTGGATATCTTGAATGCATCCGGGATGTCGCTTTCATCCTCCTATGGCGAGGGCTCGATGGCCAGTAAGAGTATGCAATCTCCCTCACGGTTTCCATCTCACAAGCCCGCGATCCAGCTTACATAGGCCATGAGAAATACAGTCCTATATGGGCAGAACTGAACAGCAGACACGCGATTGTATTTCTCCACGGCAGCCAAGTACCCTCGTCTACCCCATATCCTGACGCTTGCTTAGGCATACCAATCACAGAGGTAGAGTTACGATTTATCTTGTATTGCATCCCTGAATGCATAATTCTCAGGTTCCCAACGAAACATTCAAAGCCGCTGCTCACCTCGTCGTAACGGGGAATCGGCGCAGGTATCCGGATGTTAAAATCATCCTTTCCCACCTTGGAGGATCCACTCCTTTTCTAGCACCTCGTGTCGCGGTTCTATCGAACCACATGGGATGTACTCTGAGCCCTGATGAGATTTTGGACGACTTCAAGACGTTTTACTATGAAACAGCTCTAAGTGCATCCGATGTCAACTTGAAGGCAATTGACAATTTTGTGCAAAAAGATCATATTCTTTTTGGTACGGACTTCCCTGGTGAATTTTCCCATTCAAGTATGCATGAACGAGACATCGATAACTATCTACAGCCGTGAGCATTGAAATGGTAGAGTGGTTCACGAGCAAAGTCGAAGCGCACTACTTCGCTGATGAAGAGCGTCTGCGAGGGGTGATGGGCGGCAATGCAATAAAATTGTTTTGGGGCCCGTAATATAATACACTAACGATATCTGCGCGTCATTAGATAAATACCCAAACATTAATATCTATAATAAAAAAAAGAGTAAATTGCGTCATGGGTATCTAATAAACAATGGGCAGGTATAAAACAGTAGACAACCGTAAGACATGCGAAAGACAAACGGAGAGCTGATCTTGGAAATTAGGAGTGAATTTGGCGTGAGTAAAGTATTATGTAGCGTAGTTTTCTGTTCTTGGTAGTGTTCATTGTTCGTCTTCTAATAGCCATCGTAAAATTTCATTTAGGCCCGAGCCGCCCCTCGTAAGAGCTTGGCCATGCTTTCCCTCTGGGTCATACCAGAGGTTTTTGCGGATGCCGTGAGACGTCAGATATCGTTTTACACGCTACAATAGTCATGAAAGAGAAGCATGGGTAGTTGGCTAAAGTATTCACCTCGGAGTGGATAATATCATCTTTGCCTCCTAATAGAAATAAAGTTTTATGGGGGTCGCGAGCGTTTGGAATCTCCTCAAACCAAAGGGAGTTTGAGGTCCAACAGAAATGCCGTTGGAGGAGGTTGGCTACACCGAGCTCTGTTCCAACAAAGTACCGCATAAGTAACTCAATACCCTGGGCAATATTTCAAGTTTGTCAAGAGGAATACCAAATAGGGCAGGGTGCTTACAGTCCTACATGGGCGATAGAAGAAATTATAGCAAACATCTTCCAGTCAAGGTTAGGTTAAAGGTGTTTTTAGTTGTTTAGTAAACCCAGGACAGACCTCCTTCCCATGAACAGAATGTCACCGGGTCGACAAAACACGAACGCCCGATTATTTCTGGGTAGCCTTTTAGCATCCATGCGTGCGTGTATGAGCCGCTGAGAGAATGGGTCAGATTCTTAGAAAGTAGCAGGGTGGTAAATGAAGTTTACTTTGAGTGACTGAGCAAAGTGATGCCGCGTTGAGAATTTTCCATGAGAAATGAGGTGACTTCAGCCTCTTCTTCGGACTCCATATCCTTGTTAGCTTTGATGTCCAAGGAAACCCAGCCTAATTTGCTGAGAAGGCCCGCCAAACGGTCGGCCATCTCGTGTCGACTGGGTGGTTTCAAAAAATGAGGATGAAAGAAGTCCTGACTAATTTGCGGCTGGAGTGGGACGAGAATGGGACGGTCTGGAAATTTCTCCAGTAAATGTGCAATGATGCCGTGATACTGTAACAATCCTAGACCCAGGCCATGGAGGAACACGACAGGGCGCGGGGACCTGGTAGGATCCCAATCATCAGGCATGCTCAAGAGGTACCTGCAAAAACGATCAAAAAAAGAGGAATCAGCTTGAAGGAGCACTCACTCGATTCCATTCGAGTAGCCGTGGTGAACATTCCACAGGTTCGTATACAGTTTCCTCAGACCCCAATTCATAGAACCAATAAGAGCATAAAGAGTAAAAGGCCGCCATAAAATAGTTATTCGGTCGATGGTCAAGCGCATTGGAATAACGTTGGAGTTCGAACCTTCTTCTATCTTGCATCCAAGCCGTTTTTGTAGTAGGCCTAAAGCATCTTCCAAGGCACGTCTACGCTCATCAGGCAGATGCTCCAATGGCGGCAGTTCCGCGTTGAACAGGGCCCAATAAAGCCATTTCTGTATTTCTAAGAGTTTAATTGATGACCAAGGGACTTTGCAGAACCAAGTTCGGAGGGTGTGGCGAAACTGAATTGCACGAGGGTCATGGCATTCGAGCTGAAGAATAGTCTCAGCCGGACTGGCTGGTCTATCAACCAAAAGGGTCTCGATATCTCCCCCGTCCTCAGGGAGATGTGCCAGACCTGCCTTGAGCAAGCGTAGATATGCCACCTGTATTTCATCGGGATCTCCTGGTCCATATGCGGGCGGACCATCTACACAGCGCACGAGGTAAAAGTGATATATACTGAAGATGACCTATAAAAACCTAATGAGCCGCATGAAATACGTAAACGAGTTGCACTTACCTCACAACATGAGACAAAGAACAAGGACCTTCCGAGGGTTGTGTACGATGCCCAGTTGTGATCGGCGAGGGAAAAGATAGCAAATGCCCAAGCAAGTGGGATAGAAGACCAAAGCGGGACGACGGCTGCAAAGAACACGAAATAAAAACACCAAGACCTCGAGCGGTGTGGAAGAGGGCGCTCTGAGATGTCCATGGGAGTCCACAAAGGCAAAAAAGGGCAGTGATCGAGTGATCGGGTACCACGTGCATGGATAGAGCAGTGTTCAGCGTTCCGTTAACTTCCACCTTTTTTTTTTTTTTCCTGACCGTTGCTAGTGGTCGTGATGTTGCGCAACGCCCTCACCTCTGTATCCCGCCCCCTCGTCTCCCAAGTAGTCCGTTCTTTCTTCCAAGGTCCATGGAAACCGCACACTGACACCTCCACAGAGACAGGCAACCTTGCGTTCAGCGGGGTTTGCAACGGTCGTTGACAGAGTATGACACTTCACTGCATTCGTTGTGTCCTGTATTTGACCCCCGTATTATAGCCTCCCTCCACCAAGTATGGGGGGATCTACACCGTTCGTCCTCGCCTTGTCATGTCCTCACCAACTTTTCATTCCGTTCCGTAGGTCACTCTCATTCCCGGAGATGGTATCGGTACAGAAATTACGAACTCGGTCAAGGAAATCTTTGAGCATGTCAACGCTCCCATTGAGTGGGAACAGTATGACGTCTCCGGAATGTCTTCTGCTGGTGAGGCTCTCTTCAAGCAAGCTATGGATAGCTTGAAGCGCAACCGGGTTGGACTTAAAGGTATGTTCGATTTTCACCTTATCTTTATATACCTCGGTTTATCTTCGGAAACCCTAGGAATTCTCTTCACCCCCATCTCGCAGTCTGGACACATCTCATGGAACGTCGCCATGCGTCAGCAGCTCGATATCTACGCCTCCGTTGTGCTCTGCAAGTCTCTTCCTGGTTTCCCAACCAGGCACTCCAACGTCGACTTTGCTATCATTCGTGAGAACACCGAGGGCGAGTATTCTGGCCTGGAACATCAAAGTTATCCTGGTGTTGTTGAAAGTTTGAAGGTCTCGACCAGGGCGAAGGCAGAACGTATCTCGCGCTTTGCATTTGACTTCGCCTTGAAAAACAACCGCAAGGTAAGCTCCAAGTAACAAGGTTACTTGTATCGGTCTTAACTCTCCTCCAGAAAGTTACATGCGTACACAAAGCAAACATCATGAAACTCGGTGACGGTTTGTTCCTAAATACCTTCCGACGTGTCGCAGAAGAATATAAGTCATCTGGAATCGAATTTAATGATATGATCGTTGATAACACGTATGGCTATCCACCTTTCTCTTGTTCTTCCTTATTCATTTAAGATACCAGCTCCATGCAACTCGTCGCTCGTCCCGGCCAATTCGACGTGATGGTGATGCCTAATTTATACGGTGCCATTGTCTCCAACATCGGCGCTGCCCTGGTTGGTGGGCCCGGTATTGTCCCTGGTTGTAATGTTGGACGCGTTAGTCTCGAATTTTGACGCCTTGTCTCCTGCATCCATGCCTAATTCATCTCCAGGAATACGCTCTTTTCGAACCTGGCTGCCGCCATGTTGCCTCTGATATCATGGGCACCAACCGTGCAAACCCCACAGCCATGGTTCTCAGTGCAACGATGATGCTCCGTCATCTTGGGTATGTGTTGTTATCCAGGCAGCCCACTCTACCGCCTCTTACGCTAGCTCCCCTCTTCTCTTAGCCTCGACAACCTTGCAAATAACATCGCCAGTGCGACCTTCGGTGTCATCAACGAGGGCAGCGTCAGGACCGCTGATATGGGCGGTAAGTGTGCAAACACTTGTACCAGATATTCTGAAACGAGCTGTTATGTGCAGGTTCAGCAACTACCGACGATTTCACTGCGGCCATCATTAAGAAACTCGGAGCATAACCGATATCCAAATTCCAGCGCCTTTTTTGGATAAATTTTGGATTGCAGACTAGCTACACTATCATTAATCCTCTGCCTCCCACAGATTAAGTTAGAATGGACGCCCATTAGATCACCCAAAAGTAATTCCAGAGGTCGGAATGTATTATGTGGTTCAACTCTGTGTATCACAATGACCATCGAGAATTGGGTGGAAAGACAAACCTCATGTTGCTATTGGATATCAAGAAAGTCCAGGTCAACATTGTCAAATGTGTGGTCTTGATCCAAGGTTGCCTCATATTCCTCCAGTGTTAGCAATCTTGTCTTTTTCTGCGCAGGCTCAACAGGGACACCTTCAGATTCGTTACTGATCGTGGGCTTTTCCTGTTCACTTGACGTGTTGCTTTGCTGCAGGCCGATCGATTCCTTCTTGCGTAGGTCAAGGATGGTTTTGCAACTGACTTGCGATCTTTTGCCCCACTCGTTCACCTCAGGGCGAAAATCTGCATAGAGACTCCATGCTTTCGAATTCAACTCTTGTGCGGTGTAGCTGTCGGCCAAAAGTTTGAGTGCCCCAATGATATGTGGTGTGGTCTGACGGAATGCACGGCAGATATATGAAAAAGCAAGAGCTGGAGGCACGGGATGGCCGTTAGAAAGGGCACGCCATTGCCCTTCTTGGGTGCGGTAAAGTGGCCTACTGGGAATGCAGTAAAGAAATAGAAGGTGAGAAGATGAATGACTTACACTCTGCGTGTTCCAGTCAGGAGGGGTCATGAGAAAGATTGCAAAATAAGCAAATAAATTAAATATACCTTCGCCCGATTAGTTCAACGTAGGGCTGGGATCCATTGACAACTGCCTCTCTCCCTCGTTCTGTATCCTTGCTGTATATCCCGAGTGAGACGCCTTTTGTAACCGCGTTCAGTTCTGTATAAACTGAGGCTACGAAAAGAGTTTGGTTTTCATTTTTGTTCAGTGCTCAGGTGTTTGCGCACCAATGCTGAGTGCCTCCTCTCTCGAAAAGTGCATTCGCTCAGCTACGAGCAAAGCCCAGGCCATCATGACGGGAGCACGATTGATGACGACCGATTTGGTCGCTAAAATCTACCAGGGGTCTGCGTCAAATTGGTTGCTTTTGCCCTGCGTCGTCGGACCTTACCTCTTCGTCGAATACTTCATTGAATTCTAATGCAGCAACCTCGACAACTTCGTTTGCAGGCCCATCTGGGAGGAATTCATTTGTTTCTTCAACCTGACGTTTTCTCTTACGTTTGGTCGGCGTCGTCTACGAACAGTGTCGTTTAGCGGGATTGGGGGAATAATATGTAGACGTACAAGTATCTCAACAGCCGTCGGTTGCGTAGAGGAAGTGGAAGGTCTCGACCTAGAAACACTTCCAGAGGGCTCAATCGAACGAGATGCCTCAGCTTTCTTTCGTCGTTCGCTCTGATATCCGTAGCCAGCCTTACGAAGGGCTGCCATAACAAGTTTTCGATCCTCTTGGGTTTCTACTCCCGCAGTTTTCAGTTTCAAATCACTCAGAGTTGCAAGTGCAGCGCGAGTATGGTATTCCTTGTAGCTGGCAATAGTAGGTCAGGCTGGACTCATGCTATATGGTTTGCTTCAAAACGGACACTTTACCAGCGATGGCCATTGCTTTCGGAACCGGAACATTGTTGGATGTGAGGAACTTCAAGAAATTTGGCAAAGGAATTTTCAGGTCATCATCATGCGATTCCATGAACTTGGAATGTAACTTGGGGGGGGCTGAACGTTGTCACATCTGGGGTAAACCAAATATAACCTTATCTCCATTGATTATTACGTACAAACACAAGTTGAGGTTGAAATTCAATGCCTTGCTTCGCGCTTTGATTGGCCATTCAACCTTCCTCTCTCTCAAGTCACGCCACACTAATGATGAATCAAATGGACGTTGATCCCCATAAACAAGAACAGGAAGTCGACGAATTGGAAGATGAGGACGGTTTTGCCTCTGACGGAGATGGCAATAACGAGATTCACGATTTGGCTCTGAATAATCCAAGTGCAGACCTTTTGACAACACATCAGTTGCATGGTACGTATTGTCACTATTCCATCCAAATTATTCCCGCCGAATGCTTTCATTTGCTAGAAATGATTCATGAAGGACTCATCGACTTGGAAGCGACCTATCAGCGAGGTATGTGCAACTCTATGACCACTCTATTCATGGAAATAATGGGAGTCAGATGTCGTTTGGCCAGCGACCAAGCAGATTGGCTTGATAGATTCGATTTTTAGAAATTTCTATATTCCTCCCTTAGTTTTTGCTGTCACAAAAGACGACGAGGGTAATGAAACTCGCGTGTGTGTTGATGGAAAACAAGTGTGTTGCCCCCCGACGGTTGCTCCATCGAAAGCTGACGCGTTCTACATAGCGCTTGACATCAATCCAAAAGTTTTTCGATGGGCAGGTGAGTGCTTTGAACGTTGTTCTAGCAGTTCGTTAATTTTCTTTGGCCAGATTCCTCGTGGGTTGAATTTTAAGCAGTTCGTTTCATATCTAAACTCCAACAGACAGGAACAATAGAAACAAGAAGAGTTTCTGGTTCACGACGTCGGAGTCGACGAAGGCCTCGAAAACGGAGCTTCCAGAAGCATACAAAGAGATTTTCAAGGGGAAGAAGATAACTGTTGGTGAGTTCAAACTCTCGAAAGCTACTTACATTCCTCTTTTTGACTTCCTTTTTTCTTTCACGTCAAGTGGAATACCACGGGTTGGAATCAGGATACGAGCGGGAAATCTTCCAACGTGTGCAGCTGGGTATGACCCTGACTGCTGCAGGTCAGCTTATTACCAAGCATAACAGTACATTGGATACAATTCTAAATTACGCTTCAGAAAAGTTGCAGGCCATATCATCCCCATGGGCGGAGTCTGTTTCAAGCTGTTTCGTTTCTTGTCGAGTACTCAACTATTCTCTCCAGCTGGATCTCGCAGTTAGAATCGAAACACGTTACAATCGACGATGGTCTCGCCGATAAACTGGCCTGGGACACCAAACGTGGCCGAGATTTCCAAAATATCGCACACATGGTCTACTGTTGCGACGGGCTCCCTGAAGAACTTCTTCCAACAGCGCAGAAGATTGAAAGGTGGATATCCCGGATTGACAAGCCCCCTTCACAATTCCAGGAGGATATCGAGACTGTCCTGAGATCTTTATGGGTCATAGCTTCGCATGATCGGTACAACCAAGGCTTCGTTAAAGTCCCACAACGCGTTGCGCCTGTCGAGTTTATCTTCATTGGTACTTTTATTCACTCAAAATTGATGCATGGGTTAACTCTTTCTCTTCGTGAAGGCGTCCTTCTATATGTACTACGCAGGGAAGAACGCGAGGTTCAGGCGCGGGCTATCCACATCCTCAGATACACCATTCGCAAGGAGTTTAAAGATATCCGAAACAACTCCGATGTAGGCAGGGCGTTGTGGAAGCATATTAACGAACTGCGGGCAAACCCTGATACATGGCCTATCCCAGGCCAACCAAAGACTGCTGCCAAAAAGAGGAAGAGAGCCTCGGGGCGGAATGACGATGACGACGACGACGACGAATTTCGGCCGCAGCCAGTGAGATCAATGGGCAAACCTGTAAAAACACGAAAGAGGACAGGATAGCTTGTCGAACTTCCATTCTTTGTGAGGAGAATTCCTGCGTGTTGGGATATCAATTCTGTTATGGTAGCTTGGTACCTTAGTTATAGTTAATTTTGAACTTCCATCAAATGGCTCAAGCGAGAGATTTTGAATTCGCCGTCATCCGTTATACTGAGCCCTCGCCGTGTATCGAGTACCATGTGAATCTGTGACTGCCCTGCAATATTTCAGCAAGAGTTTGTCGCGTTCCTTCGAATTAACTGCAATGTCGGACAAAAAAGGAGAGATATCTTCCACTTTCCACTTGCTGCGTGTAAGGAAGAGGTCGGAGAAACGGGCAGCGGGGTCCACTGGCAACGTCGAGGCAGGAAAGTATTTTAGTGATGTTTCCTGCACCCCCATTGATTCTGCTTCGATGTAGTTACCCTGAGTGAGCAACGGATAAGTGCACATCACGACATTGTTTACCAAGGACAGAAACAGAAACATACCACCAGGAGATTTAATGAGACCGTATTTTCGAATGTGTCCCCTACCAGCGTCTTCCATTGTACGAGTAGTTGATCTTTCTCGATGGGTTCATGCTGTGAAAAAAAAAAAAAAAAAAAAAAAAAAAAAAAAAAAAAAAAAAAAAAAAAAAAC